>Ga0193745_1000011_pt1 | contig 67224 bp, 94 predicted proteins | sample L1a2metaG_FD_145899 | JGI IMG/M metagenome (GOLD analysis project Ga0193745, IMG submission 145899) | Soil microbial communities from a riparian zone of the East river system, Colorado, United States - L1a2 | ecosystem: Environmental > Terrestrial > Soil > Riparian zone | place: USA: East River... | reverse complement strand
GCCAAGCTGTCCGGAGCCAAGGCCAAGGAGGGACTGGACGACGTCCTGGGCAGGCGCCCTGAGGACAGGCGGACGTCCTACATCCAGTCCATCTCCGACAAAGCCACCGAGAAGATCGGGAGGCGCCCCGCTCGTAGTGGCAGGTCCAGCAAGTACATGGACGAAAAGGGCCTGCTCGCCGAAACCGCCTCGCTCGCAGTGCTGGACGGACAACCGGCCGCGCTCGCCGACGGGGACATGGTCGCGCTGTACCGGAACGGCCTGTACAGAATCGACCTCCCGAGGTCGCCCCTGATCGAAAAGGTACGGATGCTGCTCGGGGAGGACTTCCGCCCCCAGCACCGGGCCACGATCGAAGAGTTCCTGATCGGAGAACTGTCCAGCAAAGGGCTGAGGGTCGGGGGCAAGGCGGACGAGCCTCTGCTGAACACCGCCACGTGCATGATCAATCTGCGCACCGGAGAGACGTTCCCGCATGACCCCAAGTTCCTGAGCACTTTGCAGATCCCGGTCCCCTGGGACCCGGACTGCCCGTGCCCCACCTATGAGGCGTGGCTCGCGGAAGTGATCCCTGACCAGGCGGAGGCCCTGGAAGAAGTCGCTTCCACCATGCTGGACCCCTCGCGTACGCCGTTGAAGCAGGCGTTCCTGTTCGGGCCCACCCACAGCGGCAAGTCGACGTTCCTGAGGATCATGGAAGCGGTGGCGGGGCACGTGAACAGGTCAGCTGTGGACCTGCATCAGCTCACCGACGACCGGTTCATGAGTGCGGAGCTTTACCAGAAAATGCTCAACATCGGTTCGGACATGAGCGCTGCCCATGTGAGCGACGTGAGCCTTTTCAAAAGGCTCACCGGAGAGGACCCGATTCAGGCCAACAGGAAATACGGCCGTACCTTCACTTTCACCAACCGGGCTCTTTTCGCTTTCTCGGCGAATGAGATTCCGACAGTGAACGAAACCAGCAGGGCCTATGTCCAGCGCATGTCAGCGTTCAGATTCGGCAGGTCGTTCGCGAATTCCGAGAGGCCCGAACTGGAAGAGCGGATGCACCGGGAAGAGCTTCCTGGGATCCTGGCCCGCTGGGTGTCCGCGTGGCGCAGGTTCAACGACCGGGGGGCCTACCTTCCGGCGGATCCGGACGTGCAGCAGGAGTTCGAGACGTCCAGCGACAGGGTTGCCCGCTGGGTGATGCTGCGGTGCGACGTCCATCCGGAGGCCATCGGACAGCTTGTCGGACCGGACCAGGGCGACAGCGTGTCCTCTCTTTACGCCGCGTTCAAGATCTGGGCCAAGGACGACGGGCCCGCCGGAATCATGTCCAGGCCGAAGTTTTCCGAGCGGCTCAGGGCGGTCCCCGGAGTAGGTGACGTCAGGCTGAGGCACAGAAGCAAAAACCCGGGCCTGAGCGTCACGACCCACACCGGAGAAGACAGGATGCCGGTGCGTGTCCGTTCTCTTCCGGTACCTGCGGAAATGCCCGGAGTAGTTGGAGTAGGTAGTGTGGGTACCCCCATAGGACCCACAATGCAGAAGACAGAGTGTGCGGTCTCTCAAGATGATCTTGAAAGCGGGGAGGTTCTTAAAACAGAGTTCTGCATTGTGGGTCCTATGGGGGTACCCACACTACCTACTCTTCCTACACTCGATCATGAAGAGGCAAGGGATCATGGACGAAATGATGACCGTCCGCGAGTACGCAAAGATCCACAGCAGGAACCAGGACAGGCGGTACCTGGTCCAGGTGGGGCGGCTAGCGTCGAAAATTGCCAGGTCAATGGGGGTGGAACCCGGAGTGAGGACGGGAATCCCCAAGAGCAGGTCGAAGGTTCACGCGAGGTCAGCCGCCGCGTACCGGGTCGGAACGTACCCTCCGGAGATCCTGGACCAGGCCTTCAGGGAGATCAGGCCGTGAAACAGCTCGCACTGCCCGCCCCCGAGGTGGATCTGTGGATCTCCAACCCGTTCGAGGACCACACTCCCCCGGCACCTGACGTCCCGGTCGGACTGGACCTGGAGACGTGGGAGGCGGAGCGGCTCTTCCCCCACGACAGTGCCGCCCTCGGACCGTTCGTCCGGCTCACGGGAGCGGGACCGGAAGGGGACGTGACCACGGGAAGAGCGGAAGTCCTGGAAAGAATCAAGGGGGAAAACACTCTGGTCGGAGTGAACCTCGCCCTTTTCGACCTCCCCGCTCTGGACTTCCACGAGGGAATTCCTGTGGAGAGCACCATTCCCCGGGCCCATGACATGAGGTTCGTCGCATTCCAGGCTGACCCTCCGACGTCGTCCCAGTGCAAGCCTGGCCCCATGTTCAAGCGGTACAACATGGAATCCCTTCTCCAACGGCATCTCGGGGAACACAAGTCGGATCTCGGAAAAGCACTCGCGAAGGAGTACGGCGGATGGGGACACATCCTGTGGGAGGACCGCAGGTACCACGACTACTGCCGTGACGACGTCGAGAAGTCCCTCGCCCTGGCACAGGTACTGCCCCTCACGGACTACGACCGCCGTGAGATGGAGGTGGCAGCCATCACCGCCAGAGCCACCCTGGAGGGCTTCAGAGCCGATGTGACGGCCCTGGAGACGAGAGTGGCCCTCCAGGCCGTGGAGACGGAGAAAGGCCGTCAGATGCTCGCTGAGAGCTTCGGGTTCCCTCTGACGACCAAGAACGGGAAGAGTGTCAGCAAGGCACCCCAGCGGACGGCTGCCGGGAAGGAGGCGTTCGAGAACGCACTCACGTCGTTCGGAGTGGACCTGGAGGACTGGCCGCGTGGCAAGGACGGCACCCTGTCCCTGGCCAAGGACGTCGTCGCCATGGCGCTGGAGGGGCTCACGGAAGCCGACCCTTCGCATCCGGCCCTCACAGTGATCAAGGCTGTCCAGGAGATGAACGGGATGCGGTCCAACGCGGCCAACCTCCTGCGGTGCGTCACAGGGGACCGGATCCACCCCAGGTTCGAGCCCTTCCAGGCGTTCGGCCGCTGGAGTGTGACCGAGCCGGGCGTGACCGTGCTGAAGAAGTCCGCTCAGGACAGTGACCGGGTCTTCCTGCTCCCCGATGAAGGTCATGTCCTGGTGTGCTTCGACGCGGACCAGGTGGACATCAGGTGCGTCGCGGCGCACTCCCAGGACCCGGGACTGCTGGAGATCATGCAGGACCCGTCACGGGACATCCACAACGAGATCAGCGACCTGGCGTTCGGCCGTCACGACGACCCGTGCCGGTTCCACGCCAAGAGCTGTGACCTGGGGTGGCTGTACGGCCGCTCAGTCAACGGGCTGGCCAAGACTCCAGGGCTTCCGGAGGGAGCAGCCGAGCGGATCGACGAATCGATGCGGAGGCAGTTCAGTACGGTTCCGGACTGGCAGCACGAGGTGCGCAGGGCGGCACAGGACAGAGCGATCCTGGACAACGGATTCGGGCGGCACTTCCGGTGCGACGAAGGCCACGAGTACACCCAGGCCCCTGCCGGGTTCGGACAGTCCATGACGCGGGATGTGATCGCTGAGGGACTGCTCAGGATGAAACGGAACCATCCGGAACTGATCAAGTATCTGAGGGTCATCGTTCATGACGAAATCGTGATGAGTATCCCCAAAGAGGACGTAGAGGACATCAAGCGCATGGTGATCTCCGACATGACCCAGGAGATCAAGGGAGTCCCCTTCACCTTCGGAAGTTCAAGATCAGGAGACACCTGGGGTGACTGCTACCGCAAAGACTGACGTCCGGGTACGGGAAGACCGTATGATTCGAACAGACGAGAGACAGGAAAAGGGATCATGCACGACTGGTGGGCAATCGGAATCAGTGCTGTGGCAATGATCGGAAACGGGGTTGTGCTGTGGCTCAACCTGAAGATCCGGAAGACTGGAAAGGGATCATGACTCACAGCATGGACGGAAACAACACTCACTGGGGTGTGGAGGAGACGTTTGCGGAAGCCGGTTTGAACGCGTCAGAGGACCGGGGACGCGAGCCGACCGCCCGGGAGCTGGACGCGATGAACAGCGAGCGCTCCGAGACGGCGCACGAGCGTGACGCCAGGTACTACGGACCGTTCGGGGACAGAGTCGTACAGGTGCGGATCGCGGGAGCCACTGCGCGCACCTACGCCTACGAGGTACCGCGCGGCACGGACCTGGCCATCGGGGACTGGGTGACGCTCCCGGGCAACGTGGTCAGCGCGCACGGCGGGTTCGGGATCGTGAAGAGCTACGGGCGTGACGGGTACGACGGTCCTCTGAAGAGCATCGTGAAGAAGATCGACGAACCTGACGAACTCATGATCCGGATGTCCGTGGTCAAGACGAAGAACCAGGCTGCGGATCTTTACGACGAAGCGGTGGCAGCTGGCTGGAAGCCCAACGATCTCCTGGAACTGGCCACGGTGGGCAGTGACAGGCTGATCTCCAAGGGGGCTGCCGGATGAAGACGATCGGAGGCTTTCTGTGCCTGCTCGGGCTGCACCATGACGGTACCGACGTGTTCGGCGGCCACTCACCTGTGTGTCTGCGCTGCAACAAGAGTCTCCTGGACTGCCCCCGGTGCGGGAGCAGACATCTGGGAGTGGAGGTCACGGCTTCTTCCGTGATCCCGTTCTGCGGACAGTGCGGATGGAGCCCGGCATGAGCATCAGGGCACGCCGGGCGGCACGACCGGGCATCACCTTCCGCAGTCTCCTGGAATGCAGGTGGAGCGCGGCTCTGGACTCCCTCGGGCTCCCCTGGGAATTCGAGCCAACCCATTTCGATCTTCCAGGAGGGATGTACATCCCGGACTTCCACGTGCTCCCTGACAGTGACCGGGCGTTCTGGATCGAGGTCAAGGGACCCTGGCCCAATGCCCGGGAGTTCGAGGTGGCCAGCGAGGTGAACCTGTACCACGCACCCCTGATGATCCTCAGCGGCGACATCCCCCGTCAGCCCAACGGGGGCACCGCGTGGTGGTTCGATGAAGACACGCACAGGTGGTCTATGCTGCGTCCCGAGGAAGCCCTGATCCGCGTCATCTTCCGGTACGACGCTGACCCTCCGGAAAGTCTCGGGGAGCAGTGGGGGGAAGCTCTGGAAGCTGCACGCCACGAGGAACTGATCAGAGTGGTAGTGGACATGTGATCAACGAACATGACCCCAGGTACAGCCTGGTCCAGGACATCATCGAGGGAGATGCCGGGACTCAGGATTTTGCCGCTGCCAGGCTTTCAGAGATCGACAGACTGGTTCAGAGCGCTGAGGACATCGCGGAGACCCTGACCCGTACGCTCATTCCCGAAGATCTCCGGGCGGCAGGGTACCGGTTCCTGTTCGACACCACTCCTGTTCCGGTTCTCCAGGAGGACGACTCATGAAGATTCTGGTGAGAGTGTTCGAAGGGACCAGGAACGGAAAGCAGCATTTCCTGAGTCTGACTGCTGGGCAGGACACGTACCCGGAAGCCCTCCAGGCAATGGAAGAGATGGGAATCAGTGCTCTTCAGCACAAGTTCCCGGGAATCACTGACGTGACTCCGGTCGGTACCTGCTGGACGGAACAGGAGATCGAGGATCTCGAAGAAGAGGAAGAGGGATCATGAGTGTCTGGGAGATCTTCGCGTGGGCGGGAGCAGGAGCAATCCTCGGTGCTGTCCTGCCGCTCGCCCTGCAAGCTTACGCATCCGGATGGTGGGAGCGCCGCATGCGTCCCAGACGGTGCCAGTACTGCTGCACCATGATGAAGCAGTGGGAGCGCGCGTTCGGTGTTCTGAACTGCAAACAATGCTGCTCCATGATGGCCATCGGCTGGGCTCCTCACGACCGGTGCAAGGACGGCACTCCGTGAGCGCACTTGCATTGGGTCGCGGAGTGAAGATTGCAGCACGCATTGGTGCTGTCGTCGGATGGGGGTTCTTGGTCGGATGTTCGGTCGGGTGGTGGAGACGAAGCACCAGGTGATCCATCGAAAGAGAGGTCATGACGTGATCAGGTTCATCGGTAACGAGATGATCCCCGTAGATCAGCTGGAGACGTTCCCAGGCAACCCGAACGTGGGAGACGTCCCCAGGATCCTGGAGTCTCTGCGCGCCAACGGTGTGTTCCGGTCTCTGATCGTCCGGAAGCACGGGGAGCGGTACACGGTTCTCGCTGGTAATCACACCAAGCTGGCCATGGCAGAGCACGGCAACGGCAAGTGCGGCTATGAAGAGTGCGCCATGTGCGATGCAGGATGGGACGCAACGGCACGCTGTGAGATCTATGAGTGCGACGATCAGACGGCCGCCAGGATCAACATTGCAGATAACAGAATTCCTGAATTCAGTCATCGTGACGATGAAGCCCTGAATGAACTGCTCATGCAGTTGGACGATCTCTCAGGGTCCGGATACGCCCTGGAAGATCTTCCGCTCTACATCCATCAAGAAGCGCCAGAACTGAAAGAGATGCCGGATCTGTATGCAGAATTGGAGGATTCGCCAGCATTCCAGCTGCCCCCAAGTGTTCCTGCCACTAAGCGCGGCGATGTATGGACTCTCGGAAATCACAGGGTCATGTGCGGAGACAGCAGGGAGCCCGACGATGTGTCCAGGCTGCTTGCCGGGGCGACGGTGAACCTGGCGTTCACCTCGCCCCCGTACGCGTCGCAGCGCAAGTACGACGAGATGTCGGGCTTTACCCCGGTGCCGCCGGATGAGTACGTGCAGTGGTTTGCCCCGGTCGCAGCCAATGTGGCGGAACATCTGGCGGCAGACGGGTCATGGTTCGTCAATATCAAGGAGTCTGCGGAAGGGCTGGACACGCACCTGTACGTTCTCGACCTGGTGACCACTCATGTGCGCAAGTGGGGGTGGCACTATGCCACGGAATACGTATGGGAGCGCAACGGGGTCCCGAAGAACGTGGCTCGGCGTTTCAAAAACCAGTTTGAGCCGATCTACCAGTTCGCCCGCAACGACTGGAAGATCCGTCCGGACGCTGTCAGGCATGCGTCAGACAGCGTCCCTGTCTCAGATGATGGGGCAGACAGGCCCTCGAAGATGTCTGCTGGACAGGGCAACTTCACAGGAGACGCGTACCCCAGAAAGAAGAGAAAGAACGGCGCGCCTGGGCCCATGGATGCGGTGCAGGGGACGAACAGTGATCCGGGGGAGTTCATCGGTCCAGGTCTCGCCTATCCGGGCAACCGGCTGCCGACGTTCAGCGGCTCGCACACCGCCACAGGCCACACAGCAGCATTCCCTGTCGGACTGCCCAGGTTTTTCGTGCTCGCTTACACAGATGCCGGAGACACTGTGTACGACCCGTTCATGGGGTCAGGATCTACTCTGCTCGCTGCTGATCAGGAGAACCGTATTGCGTACGGTATGGAGATCAGCCCCAGGTACTGTGATGTCACGGCTCTCCGGTTTCAGCAGGTTACAGGCATCATTCCTGTCCTGAACGGAACACCTCACGATTTTGACGGTTTTATGGATGTGACGGATCATGACTCTAGGTCCTGACGAAGAGATGCGCACGATGAAGCGGCGCAAGCAAGCTGCTCACCTGCGCGTTGTGGTCGGTCTCGATTGGGAAGAAGTAGCCAGGGCAGTTGGGTACACGAACGGGACTCACGCCAGTACGGACGTGAACAGGTACCTGAAGAAGCTGCGGACCGAGACGGACAAAGAGCTTGAAGGAATGGTCCAGCAGTCGGACCTGAGATATGACGCGATGCGCAGGAAAGCGTATTCGATCATGACTGCGGATCATCCTCTGGTCCAGGGCGGAAAGATCATCACAGATGACGACGGAGTACCTCTCAAGGACTGCGGTCCTCCTCTGGCCGCTCTCGCCACCCTGATGCGCATCGAGAAGCAGTGGTCCGAGCTGCACGGCACAGAAGCCTCCAAGAAACTGGAAATCGCATTGGAGACGCGCGGAGACGTGGAATCCAACCTCGTCGCTGAGGCCGTTCTCGCAGCCGCTGAGGCCCTGTCCCTGGAACCCGCGCAGCGCATGCTTGCCCTGGAAGCGGCAGCCGCGAGGCTGGACGTGGTGGACGCGGAGGTGATCAGCGATGAACCGGGCTGACCCGAGACTCATGGCTGCGACGCAGAAGATCGTGGCTGCGCTCAACGACGCGGAGACCCAGGGCTTCATCATCATCCTCGATGAGGACGGAGACCACGCAGTCACTGTGTGGTCAGCCGACCGGGAGGACTTCTCGGAAGCTGTTCCGACCAATGACGGATGGGTGGCACGGAGCGCCTGATGCAACCGGAACGCCGTCCCGCGTGTCATAGGGCTCACAGAGACCGGGAGCAGCCATGATCAGACAGTTCATCACCGGAGTGGCCCTGACTGCCGCGTTCCTGATCCCCTCCGCTCACGCGGTCGCCGTGGACGGGGATCCCGCAGAGTGCGTGAACTTCGCCCGTCCAGTGATCATCAGCCAGGGCTACGACCCTCTGCACCTGGACACGGACGGGGACGGCATCGCTTGCGAACACAACCCCGGGGACCCTGTGAAGACGGACCTGTACGCTGATCTCCGTGGCCTTGAAGAAGGGGACTCCAACCCTCTGCCTTCCCTGTCCGGGACGCTCTCGGAGACCGGACCATCTGATGTGATCACCCGTCATCCGCTGCGCAGCATCGGTCTCGGAATGGTTCTCGCCGGAACAGGCGCGGTGCTGGTCCTGGTGACGCGGCGCAGGGAGCGCTGAGTCCTCCCGGCGTATGCTGCTCTTAGCATTCGACCGGACGAAAGACAGGCAATGAAGATCCCCGCAGAACTGGTGATCTCAGAAAACCGGATCACTCTCCAGCAGTGCACCCTGTACAAGAGTCATCAGTGCGCAGTGGTCAACGACCATCACATCTGCCCCAAGTCCTGGTTCGAAAAAGCCGGGGTACTGGTCGACACTCCGATGATCACCCTGTGCCCGAACTGCCATATGAACGTTCACGCCGCGATCGACGGGACGATCAGAGGCAGGTTCACCTCTCCCCTTCCCCCTCGTTGCCTGAAGCTCGCCGATCAAGCGTTCATGATCGCTCACGTTCAGGGCCTGATTCCAGGACTCACACTGTGAGCGGCTACCCGTCCCTCTCTGGGGATCCTGCAGACGAACCGGACTGGAAGTTCAGCCACGACCAGGACATGCGCTGCCCTCAGTGCAACGTTCTCCTGAGCGGACTGGACTGGATCATCAGTGAGCCGGAAACGGAGACACTGGCTCCCGGAGTGACGATGACTCCCGGCCCTCAGGTGACCGCCATGAGGCTGATCCCGTGCGGGCACGTTCTCTTCACGTCCGAGTGGGAGCTGAAGTACACAGGGCGCAACCGGGTCATCGGAACCGTGACCAAGAACCCTTCCTTCGAAAGGAAAAAGACCAGATGACCTACAGGCCAGAGCCCGGGGATATCGGCCTTACGACGATCTCAGGGCACGTTGGCAGGATGGTCCGTGTCGGACAGTGGATGCTCGGGGACGGGTTCGGGAAGGTCCAGCACGCGTTCGTCGTGACCGGGTACAGGCAGGGACTGCCCAAGACTCCGTGGATCGTGGAAGCGATGCCGGGCGGGGCGCGCCACGTGAAGAACTGGCACACGGACGTGCACTACCTGAGGTGTCCCGAGAAGTACAGGGAAGCAGTGGCCACGTGTGCGGTCGGGTACACGGGGGTTCCTTACTCCATGGCGGACTACTTCAGCCTCGCTGCGCACCGGCTGCACATCCCTGCTCCTCATCTCCGTTCGTACATCAGGACCAGCAAGCACCAGATCTGTTCTCAGCTGGCAGACGCTGCCGCTGACAACGGAGGATGGCACCTGTTCGACGACGGTCGGTGGCCGGGAGACATCACACCTATGGATCTTGAGAACCTGTACCAGAAGATGGACTACTCATGAATGACCAGAGCGAGTCACTGCGGGATCCGTTCGGACCTGAAAGATCAGTCAGGTTCGATGCGAGCGGAGATCTGGAGATTTGCGGGTACGACGTCGGTGAAGTCCAGGATCTTCTGACTGTCTACCGGGAGCACCTCCGTGCGGTAGGGATGCTCTCGGTAGAGATGAACTCCGGTGCGGACGCGGTCAGGTATGTCCCGGAAGGAGCGCCTCAATGATCACTGGCCTTCTGGTCTCGGTACTCTGCTTCGCCTACCTGTCCCTGTGCTTCCGTTTCGCCCGGAAGACGTACCGGAAGACGTACGCGGAACTGGCAGGCAGGACAGGCAGCCAGGTGTACGGGACCATGCAGATGACGCCCGGGGACAAGCGCCGCAGCGCTCTCGGTGAGGCGTACGGGATGTTCGCGTTCTGGCCTGTGATCCTCGCGTTTCAGGTCATAGAAGGACTGATCATCGGCAAGGCGGATCCGTACGTGACGGAGACCCTGGAACGCGAACTCGACATGGACGAATCCCAGCAGATGGCGAATCTGGAAGAAGTCATCCTCAGGGCTGGCGCGAGGCGCCCGGAGTTCATGACGAACGCGGATGGGACCACTTGCATCGAGCACAGCTCGTCTCCGTGTCCGTGCGGGTACGTCACCGAGTGCGGAATCTGGTGCGGAGACGGAAGCTGCCACAATGACCCGGGACGCTGCTCCCGTGAACCGGAAGGACAGTCATGACCAACTACGCAGATCTTGAAGCACTCCGGGACGGCGTTTACTTCGAATCCGCCACCCAGGACTCCCGGTTCGTCTGGGAAGAGATCTCGCCCCCGGACCCGTCAGTCGCTGAGGTCATCGGCGGTGTGTGGTTCGACGGGTTCCGCAGGTTCCGTCTCCTGGACTGTGCACACCGTGATGAAGACCGTGACGGAGATCTCTGCACGCACTGCGGATACGCCTTCCCTGCTCCGGAGAAGAAGGCGGCGTCCAGGAAGAGCACGTCCAAGTGAACCTCGCGGTCGCCCCTCCGGAGCAGCGTCAGGACAGGGAGACAGCGGCTAACACCGAACTGTCCTCCCGCTCCCGGACATCAGGAACGCGCGTGTGCCTGCACCCCGACCGGACGGCCGTCAGGACCGCAGAAGGGTTCCGGATCGAGTGCGACTACTGCCCCGCTTCCGTGATCTCCCGGCCTGGCGACGTATGGCCAGACATTGACCCGCTGTACTACGAAGATCCGAACCGTTCGTAACGAGCCTGAGACATTCTCTTTACGTGGTCTAGACTCCCGCGAGTCGGGGGAACGTCGACCACCACCTTGAGAGGACGTCGGACTCATGGGCATGCATGGAAGGGCCAGGCATCATAAGGCAGTCGCAGCAGTAGGAACCCTCGGGGCCGCAGGAGTAGCGGCCCTTTCGGCTGCTGCCCCCGCAGAGGCAGCTTCAGTCAGCACCTGGGACAGGGTCGCAGAGTGCGAGTCCTCCGGGAACTGGCACATCAACACCGGGAACGGCTACTACGGTGGCCTTCAGTTCACGACCGGCACATGGTCTGCGTACGGCGGGAAGACCTATGCCGTGCGAGCCGACCTCGCCACCAAGAACCAGCAGATCACCATTGCGGAGAGAGTGCTCTCCGGACAGGGCCCGGGAGCGTGGCCTGTCTGCTCCGTACAGGCCGGACTCACCAAGGGCGGACCGTCTCCCTTTCTGGCGGTCCCCGCAGCCCCCAAGGCAGCTCCTGCGCCGAAGAAGGCACCTGCTGCGCCGAAGACGTCAGTAAGTGCAGGAGCAAGAGCGGTCGCGTACGCCAAGTCCATGATCGGTGTGAGCTACCTGCTCGGAGGGAACGGACGCAGCGGCATCGACTGCTCGGGCCTGACATCCCAGGCGTGGGCGCACGCAGGGGTGAGCATCCCCAGAGTCGCCAACGACCAGTGGCACAAGCTCCCCCGCGTCAGCCTGTCCAGCCTTCAGGCCGGAGACATCATTGCGTTCGGGTACAGCTCCGGGTACGCCAACCATGTGGGGATCTATGCGGGCGGGGGTATGGTCATCGACACGTCCTCACACCGCTCCGGCGGAGGCGTCGGGATCCAGAGCCTGAAGTCCCGTACCGGCGGTGGATCATGGCACGCTCTCGGCGCCGTGCGTCCGGCCGGAAAGACCACGTACAGCACCCCGAAGCACACCCCGAAGTGGGCGAAGCCCAAGGCGGAGAGCGCGCCGGTCACCCCGAAGATCGCCCCCGAGGCCCCGCCGGTCGTCCATGACGCCTCGGTGATCACACACACCGTGGTCCCGGGTGACACGCTCTGGCATCTGGCCCAGCTCTACGACGTCCAGGGCGGATGGCCCGCGATCTTCCAGGCCAACCTCGACAAGATCGAGATGTGGGCACGGGAGCACGGCGCGGAGGCCGACGGGAACTGGATCTACCCCGGAGAAGTGATCAACATCCCGGACGCGCGTAAGGTGTGACAGCACGCCGGGGCCCGGCGGTTGCGGCCTGGCCTCTTCCGTCGAAAACCCGGCGTGCACCGAGTGTGCAAGGGACACCCCCGGCGGTTCGAGTCCGCCACCGCCCCGGTCACCTAGGCTCCGGCCGGGGCGGGCAGGGAATCCCTGTTGACGAGACCGGTCCGATCATGCAAGCTGGATCCAACGAGCGGGGGCACCTGCTCGGGGCGTGACGGAAGGGCTCTATGCAGAACGGAGCCCGAACGTGCGACCGGCGGAAGACAACGCGGCCGGGGGCTGGCCAACGGTGATCCCCCTGCTTCGGACAGAGGTAGCGCTCTGGAATCTGTGCCTTCGCAGGCGAACGGTTGACCCGGAGGGACTGGTAGCTCAAGGGCTGCACTCCGGTGGAGGTAGAACCCTCCCACCCACCTAACCCCCGGCTCGGCGTCACCTCGACGCCGAGCCGGGGGTCATTGTTTTCCGGTGATGGCCAAGTCAGCGCAAGGCACTTGCTTCGGGAGCAAGAGAGCGCGGGTTCGATTCCCGCTCACCGGACTCACTTCCCCAGAGCAGGGACAGACAGCAGGACCGCAGCCACGACGATGGCCCCAACGATGATCAGGAAAAGACGCACAGTGATTCACCTCCCGGGCTCCCCGGTCATGTACCCGTACGTCATTGATCTAGCCTGAGCGGATGAGAGCACCCTCGACGGCATCCAAGGCAGCGCAGCGCATGCGCGATCTTGCAGCGCTCGACAGGCGCACCGCAGAGGGATGGTCTCCGCTTCCCCACCAGGTTCCTCCGTCCGGGGACTGGTACGGGTGGATCTTGCTGGCCGGTCGCGGAGCAGGCAAAACGGACGCATGTGCACATGCTATGGTAAATCACGTAAATGGCCCACCATGCATGCCAGGCCCCGTCCCTCACTGGATGACCGTGATCGGTCCGACCCTCGGTGACGCAGTGCGTTCCTGCTACGAGGGACCTTCAGGGATCCGTGCGCACGATCCGCGTGCGGTCATGGTGAACCGGGCAGGTGGCACGGTCGTCCACTGGCCGAACGGCTCAGAAGCGAAGATGTTCGGTGCGCATTCCGTGGAGGACACTGATCGTTTGCGTTCAGGTGGTAACTCTTCGCTTCCAGTCGGGACTTTGATCAGCACGAGCAGAGGACAGGTCCCGATTGAGCAGGTGACAACTGAAGATCTTGTGTGGACTGAGAACGGACTGCGCCCTGTCCTCGGTAAGTGGAATCACGCGGTCAAACCCGTCATGACCATTACCACCAAAGGTGGGAAGACTGTCCGACTTACCGCTGATCACGAAGTATGGGTGGTCGGACAGGGATGGACGAGGGCAGATCAGCTTTCTGTGGGCGGTACCCTTAACACATGGAATGGAATGGTTACCGCTGGAAGCGACTCGGTCCGTACAGGGCTCGATCGGTCAAGATCGATGGGAAGTCACGCACCCTCCTGCTTCATCGGGTCATCTACGAACAGCATTACGGAAAGATCCCGGAAGGATGGCACGTCCACCACAAGGACGAAGACAAGAACAACAATGATCCGGAGAACCTGGAAGCCCGTCCTCCGAGGGGACCAGGGAACCATCAGTCACAACATCCTAAGTCTCGCGAGTGGCATGCTGCGGGAGGCAGAGCATCCAAGCCCGGTAGTCGTCGGAGAGGTACCTGTAAGCAGTGCGGAGAACCTTTCAAGGGGACACATAAGGCGCAGAGATTTTGCTCGCGAGGTTGCTGGGGAGCTTTTCAGCAGGCGCATGCTCCGTATCGCGGTGTGCGGACATGCGTCGTGTGCGGAGGCGATTTCGAACGTACCCAAGGGTCCATCGCCATCACTTGCTCTCGACGTTGTCGAGACGATCTCGCATGGAAACATCGCCGTTCCGGTATGGGATCTGACGATAGCGGGAGAGCATGACTTTGTTGCTGATGGGGTCCTGGTATCAAACTGTTTCGCGTGGTGTGAGGAACTCGCTGCGTGGCGATATCTGGACCAGGCCTACGCGCAGCTGCGCTTCGGTCTCCGTACCGGTCCTCATCCCAGATGGGTCGGATCCACCACACCTCGGCCGCGCGCGTTGATCAAGAAGTTCGCCCAGAAGACCCCCCGGAACATCGCGGTCACCCACGCCACTGTCAGGGACAACCCGCACATCAGTCCAGAGTTTCTTGAATCGCTCCTGGAGACCTACGCGGGAACCACTCTGGCCGCGCAGGAACTTGAAGGCCGGATCATCGATCAGGATGAGAACGCCCTGTGGACCAGGGAGCAGATCGAGGCTGCACGGGTCCTGCCGGACGAGGTTCCTGACCTGAAGAAGATCGTTGTGGGAATCGACCCATCGGGCGGCGCAGGAGAACAGGGGATCGTCGTGTCCGGGCGCGCCACGCTGTGGACCCCGGGGGCGAACAAGGATCTGACGCACGGGTTCGTGCTGGACGACCGGACGTGCCACCTGAAGCCCGAGGGCTGGGGGAAGCGCGCGGTACGGGCTGCCATCGACTGGGAAGCGGACGAGATCCTGTGCGAGATGAACTACGGAGGGGACATGGTGATCTCCACCGTGCGCAGCGCAGCGGAGCTACTTGGTGTCCCGATCCCCATAAAGAAGATCACCGCTACGCGAGGCAAGAAAGTCAGGGCTGAACCCGTGGCTGCGCTCACTGCGCAGGGCAGGTGGCACCATGCCGGAGTCTTCCCAGATCTCGAAGATCAGATGACGACCTGGCATGAAGATCTGGACTGGTCACCGGACCGCATCGACGCGTCCGTTTGGACCGCATGGGGCCTGAAATTGGCCCATTTGGGAGGATCCGGCGTGGGGTCCATCGGGAGCGCAGCGGCCAACCGCCAGATAGTAGGAAACCGGCAATGAAGAGCCCGGATGCTATGATCCGGTCGGCTTAATCCTCCGGAAAGGACAAAGATCATGTTCAAATTGTGGGGCCGCGAGCAGGTCGTATGGCTTGCCGTGATCGCATCGGTCGCTCAGGTGGCCACCTCGTACGGTCTCGATCTCGATGGCAAGGTGCAGGGCATCGTCACAGCGATCGTCGTCTTCGTCTTCGCTGTCGGTAACGCAGTCGTGATGCACGACGGTGTGATCGCTCTCGCGACCGGTACTCTCAACGCCCTGTTCGCGCTCTTCGCGTCCCTGAACCTCGACTGGACCGCAGAACACCAGACCGCCATCGTCGGTGCCGTCACCCTGATCCTCGGATTCTTCACCCGCCAGGTCGTGACGAACCCGATTCCCGCCACGGTGAGCCCCGCAGGGAAGCTCGTCCAGCCGGGCCCGGTCGCGTGACTGGCTTCCTCCTGATCACGGGTCTCCTGGCGCTGTCCCTGGGAGTCTGGGTCGCTGTGATCAGTGTCAGGTTCCTGAGATCAGGCCGGAAGGCTTTCGACCGCTACCTGTTCCTGACGTCGGACCCGGTGCGCCCCGTCAGCCCTCTCCCCCACCCTCCGACCGATCCCCAGGGCCGCCGTTCCGCGAGCTGGGGAAAAGGGCCTGGAACAGGAATCTGATGCCTGGCAGGAGAAGGTCCCCTGCATGGAAGCGCGCCCGTGCGCGCCAGGAAACAGGGGACCCGCGTCCGTACATGATGATCCTCCAGGAAGAGAAGATGAAGGACGCAAAGATCAATAAAGTCGGAAGGTCCAAGCCGACGGAGAACGTCTTCGGTCCTGGAGGGTCCCTGTGAGCAGAGAGATTCTTCTCCTGGTGCTCCTGGTCCTCACCGCGTACAGACTGACCCGCTTGATCGTGAAGGACACGTTCCCCCCGGTGCTCTGGGTCCGTGACCGGGTTGCAGGCGGATGGCGACCGCTGACAGATCCCGAATGGGAACTGATCCAGGGGGATCTTCCTATGGGGGAGACAGGATTCCCGAAGAAGCCTTTCGTCACACAGAAGATCAATGATCTCGAGAACAGATGGGTACCGCGTGCCGCCTGGTCTCCGTACTGGCTGGCAGAACTGATGACCTGTCCGTGGTGCGCGAGCGCGTACGTCTCTGGTGCTCTGGTCCTCGCGACGGATCTCGCGGTCGGCGTTCAGTGGCCCTGGCTCATGGGTTGTGCGGTGTGGGCGGGCGCTTCCTTGATCGCATCCAAGGAGTGGGCGTGAGCGTTCTCCTGGTCACTCCTCATCCAGGGACAGTAGCTACCAGCTATATGCAGTCTGTCCTGTCCTGTCAGGCGTATGACCGATCGCATGATCATCATCTCCGTCAGCTCGCGCTCATCCAGTGCAGTGCTGGGAACCTGCCCCAGGTGAGAAACCAGGGAGCCCGTCTCCTGCTCGACTCCGATGCAGAGTGGCTGTGGATGGTTGATTCCGATATGGGATTCGTCCCGGACACGTTGGAGAGACTGATCGATTGTTCCGTTCAGGTCGTCGGAGCCATGTGTTTCGGACTGCGGAGTGCCGGACCTGACGGGATGTTCGGGTCGGTCAGCGAGCGGTTCGCCACTCTGTACGGGGAAGATCTTCAGTCTCTGGATTCCTGGCCCGAGAACACCCTTCTCTCGGTTCATGCGACCGGAACAGGATGCCTTTTGGTGAACAGGAGCGTTCTGGAGAAGATCGGAACTGGATGGTTCGATCCGGTTGAAGGACCTGATGGGTACCTTAGTGAAGATCTTTCGTTCTGCTCCCGAGTACGCGATGCGGGAGAACAGGTGTACGTGCACACAGGTGTCCGGACGTCGCACTACAAGAGTGCATGGATCTAGGAGAGACAGTGACTTTGCCTACCGATGGATTCAACGTCTCATCAGTGACGTACAGCGTGGGAACCAGCAACGGACTTCTAGTTTCGATCACCATAGGAACCAACACCTCGGGAAAACAGATCGCAGCAGACGAGCTGATCCCGTACCTGGAAACAGCGTTGGACGATCTCCGTACTGCCTACGATGGCTGGACTTCCAACACCGTTTCCTACATCGAGCGTCAGCACTTCGGTAACCTCCAGGGATCTGTCTGACATGAACGAATTTCAGGGTCACCCTCCACTGGACCCAGCGCACCCGAGCGTCGGCACCGTTCCCGCATGGCTCATGACCGGGAAGCACACGTCCCCGACCGGAGACCTGCTGATCCTTACCGTCCGGGTCCCCAACGCTACGGTGACCGCAGTGATGACCAAAGCCGACGGAGAGAAGTGGATCGAGCAGATCCGCAATGAGCTGGACGGCATGTCCTCGCTCACCGTGGCACCTGCGGGTGTCCCTCTCCCGCCCATGAGCAGAAACACCAACGGTCATCCGTTCGGGTAGTCTGGGCAGTGCCTGTCCGGGCTGAAGAGCCCCCCAGTGAGCTGATCCCTCTCCTGGGGGGCTCCGCCATGTCCGGCCATGGACATAATCTCTGGCTCTGTCAGGCAGTACGCGGGACACATGGCACAATGCGCCCATGCTGATCGCTGAAGCAGACCCGGTGAGCGCGCTGCTCCTTCAGTACGGAGCGGTCGGAGTGCTGGCCCTGTTCGCTCTGGCTGCGGTACGTGTCCTGTTCGCTAGGCTGTCAGCCGAACTGGAAAGTCACAAACAGCGCGGTGACAGACTGGAACTTGAATTGATCAAGATTAATGAGGCAGTCAGGAATGAGTACCTCACCACGATTGCTCAGTCGGCGCGCGCTACGTCAGATGCAAGTCAGGCAGTTGCCAACGCCCTGGCAGCGCTTCGCAAGGACTGATCTCATGGAGGCAAAGCACCCCCCGCAGAGTCACATAGACCGTGTTCTCGCGGAGTCGAAGCGTCTCCGTGCGGAGATGCTCCGGACAGCTGACGAACTGAAGGGGTTTGCTGACGATCTCATGGAAGCAGCAAGAGTTCTTCAGACCGAAGCCAGGAAGAAGGGGCCTCCCCCTGTCTCAGGGAGTACGGAAGATGCAGGAGAATGAACGTTCAGAGATAGAGGCTCTCGTTGACGCGGCTACCGGCCTCATGGACCGGGTCCAGCTGCTCGCTCAGGATGAGGGGATCCAGTTCACCAAGCTGGCCAAGAAGTCCCATGAGAACCGGGTACTTGCGGTGATCGCGATCACGGGTCTTGTCCTGGACATCCTGATCACAGCGACAGTAGTGATCGTCGGACTCGGGATGCAGAGCAATACCGAACGGATCGATGATCTCACTCAGCGACTGGACTACTCCCAGACCGTTCAGAGACAGAAGGCACTGTGCCCGTTGTATCAAGTTTTCCTCGATTCCAAGTCCGCTGCCGGACGTGCGGCTGCTCCTGATCCAGAGAAGTATGATCATGCATTCACTGTGATCCAGGACGGCTACGATGCCCTGGAGTGCGACAAGTACATCACTGGTGACCCTGTCCCCGTCTCTCCAGGTCCGTGAGGGAATAACCGATCATGCGGCTATCCTGTGCTCGACTGGTACAGGGAGGATCACATGCCGTGGTATGCACCCTGGCGATCGGATCAGAAGCCAGACACGGCCGCGATCACTGCTGCTGCTTCGATCGTCGCCGCGCCTCGCGGTCCCCTGCTCAGGACTGACGAATCCTGGCAGCGCGAGGTCTGGGACTTCTTCGACCAGCTCGGGGAGTTCAACACCGGAGTGAACTGGCTCGCACAGATGATGAGCAGGGTCCGCATTCGTGCCGCCCTGCTGAGGCCGGATCTTGATGAGCCGTCCATCAGCGACGTCAAACCGGATGATCTTGCGGCGAAGATGCTCCGTGACCTGGCAGGGGGAGTCGGGGGCCAGGCTCAGATGATGCGTGGCCTGGTCACTCAGCTCTCGGTTCCCGGCGAGGGGTATCTCGTAGGGGAGCAGAGAGGCCGGGACAGCTTCTCGTGGATGGTGCGCAGCAACGAGGAAGTCCGGGCAAACAGCCAGAGATTCCAGGTGGTGGGGAACCGGATCCCCAATGTCACATGGGTCGATCTTCCGGACAACTCATTGGTTGTCCGTGTCTGGCGCCCGCACCCCCGCTACTACCATGTAGCAGACTCTCCTGCCCGTTCCGCACGCCCGATCATGCGGGAACTGGAACTCGTCAACAGGTACATCACCGCTCAGTACCTGTCCCGTCTCGCCATGGCCGGTCTGCTGATCCTTCCTGAGGAAGCGTCTTTTCCTGTCCGTGAAGAGTTCCAGGATGAGCCTGATCCTCTCAGCATGGAGTTCGTGGAGATCGCTGCGGAGTCCATCCGTGAACCCGGTCACGCGTCATCCATCGTTCCTCTGTTGATCAGAGTCCCGTCCGAGGTAGCCGATCAGATCAGGCACATCGACTTCACCCTGAAGATCGACGAGAAGGTCATCGAGCGCAGGAATTCGGCGATCACTCGTCTCGCGAACAAGCTGGACATCCCCGCCGAGATCCTCACCGGCCTGGGGGATACTAATCACTGGACCGCATGGGCCCTGGACGAAAGTGCTCTGAAGACGCACATCGCTCCCATGGCAGAACTGATCTGCCACTGTCTCACCGTGGGATACCTCCAGCCGCGCCTTGCTGCGAGCGGAGAGACCGACGTCGGCAAGTGGGTCGTCTGGTACGACATGAGCGAGCTTGCGATCCGGCCGGACCGGAGCGAGAACGCGGTGATCGCGTACGACCGGTATGAGATCGACGGAGAGGCTCTCCGGCGCGAGACCGGATTCAGTGAGGACGACAAGCCCGAGGGCAATGTTCTTAAGGAGCAGATGCTGAAGTCCCTGGTCCGGCTCACTCCGACGCTGGCTGCGTCCGCGTTCGAATCGGTCACTGGGGAAGAGATCATCAAGCAGCCGACCGGGAGCGAAGCACCGACAGGCGCGCCCGTTCCTGTGCCGCAGGAGGACCAGGTACCGACCGACGTTCCGGGTCCTCCGGAACAGAAGAGCGCCCCGCCTCCCTCCGCTCCACCGGGGAACCAGAAAGCGTCTGTCCAGATGGAGAGAGTGATAGCGCAGTCCCGCGCCATGCACGCAGTGCGGTTCTCCGGAACCCGGCTCCCGGTTCTTCTGCATCCTCCGATCTGCGCGGAGAACGCGTACGGCTGTCCGTTCACTCATGCGGCAGAGGAAGCCCATCTGACCCGTCTCGCTACCGGGACGTACGAATCTCATCTGGACCCGTTCGGGAGATTCGTTCTCGGGCAGCCGTCCCCGGGGATCGACACGTCCCAGTGGGTGACCACGGAGACCAGGATTCTGGACCGGAGGACGGCCAATGGCCACCGCATCATCGTCTGACATTGCTCACCAGGGCGCCATGATCGCCCTCATGCCGACAGAGGAAGACGCACGGCGTCTCGCGTTCAAGGGCGGGGAGGCTGCTGACGAACTTCACTGCACTCTGATGTACCTCGGGCCGGACGCTTCCGTGTTCGACGAAGCGGCACGTCAGGAGATCATCGGGGCGATGATGCTGCTCGCGGCGGATCTTCCCCCGATCACTGCGAAGATCTTCGGTGCAGCTCACTGGAACGCAGGAGGTGACTCACCCTCGTGGGTGTGGTCGGTCGGTGACGGTCCCGAGGGTCCGTGCCTGGAAGACGCTCACGGGCTTGCCAGGGAATGCATGTACATGTGCCCTGGCTCAATTCTGGTTCCGGAGCAGCACACCCCTTGGGTCGCGCATGTATGTGCGCAATATTCCGACGATCTGACCCTGGTCAAAGAGCTAGAGAAGAAGCTCGGTCCTGTGACGTTCGACCGGATCCGCGTCTCCTTCGGGGATGAGGACACGGACATCCCGTTGTCCGGGACCCTGACAGCAGGAGGATCGTTCTGGAGGAAGCCCACGGGACCAGAGATCGCGAGCCGTGCCGATTTCGCCATGATCGACAGGCAGTGGCACGATGCTGTCGGGTCCATGATGAGCGACTACGTCAGGACCGAGGCAGACCAGAGAGCAGACCTCCGGGCACAGATCGCGAAGATCGTGGATGACGGAGATCTGGACCGTCTCGGGTATCTCACTGTCGACACCGATCACATGACGGCTCTGCTCACCGATCACATGACCCGTCTCGCCATTACGGCAGGCAAGGAGATGCAGCGGGAAGCGGAGCACCAGGGCGTAGAAGTCCCTGAGTGGGGTCTGAACACTGCTCTCACTGCGTCCACGGCGATCGACACCATCCGTTCCGTGGCCAGGGTCACCGCCAGGGCACTGGGTCTCGGCCTGGTCCAGTCCGCCGGACGCCGCGCCATGTCGTTCGTGACGTCAGGCCGGTCCGGGAAACAGGTGGCCGATCATGTCGACTCCGGTCTGAAGGGTCTCTCTTCTGCGACTCCGAAGGAGTACATCGGGTCCGCAATGAGCGCAGCCCAGAACACGGGCCGGATGGCGGTGCTGACGGTAGCTCCCCCAGGGGTCTATTTGGCCACAGAGATCGTAGATAAAAACACTTGTGGACCTTGCAAATCAATAGATGGAACTGAATTCACCTCTCTTTCTTCTGCCGCTGAGGCATATCCGTCCGGAGGCGGTGGATACATCAGCTGCGCTGGAGGCGGAAGGTGCAGGGGTACGATGATCGCCGTCTGGGGATCAGCCGAGGTAGGCAGCGCCAAACTGGAGGCAGGAATGACCACGGCAACCGAATCCCTGGGAGGCAAGCCGAACCCCGGGACGAAGAAAGACAAGCGGATCAAGGAGAACCAGTACGCGGACGGTGAAGACAACGGTTCCAGCTCAGATCTGAAAACGGACATCAGAGCCGTAGCCTCCGGGCTGGAGGGAATCACCCTGAATGAGGACGGGTCGATCACCGACGTTGAAGGCAACGAGGTGACGTCGTTCGCTCTCGACAGTGGGGAATGCCCTCCGGGCATGGAGCTGGACCCCGCCACAGGAGAGTGCACTCCGGAGACTTCCCAGGAATCGTCTGCCACCACAGCCGCATGGACCGGTGTTCTGGTCGTGGAGGGTCAGGTCACCGGGGACGGCAGGGAATTCGCTTCGGAATCTCTCTCCTACCCCGACCCGATCGAGCCAGGTGAAGTCCTGCTCCGCTGGAACAAGGAGGACAGTCACGGCGGGGAAGCCCGCACCAAGGCTGTCGCAGTGGGCCGGATCGACCGGATATGGCGAGACGGAAACAAGCTCATGGGCGAGGGAGTGTTCGATCTCGGTCATCCGGACGGGGTGGAAGCTCACCGACGCGTCCAGGAAAAGTTCCTCCGGGGCGTCAGCATCGATGCCGATGACGTGAAGAACGCTGATGTCGAGTTCGTGTTCCCGGAGAGTGCCAACGAGGGCGAAGGAGAGGATCTCTTCGAGCTTCTCTTCACACAGCCGGAAAAGGTGATCTATCACGGGGGACGGATCCGGGGTGCCACTCTGTGCGACATTCCCGCGTTCGTAGAGGCGTACCTAGAAGTGAAGGACGTCTCCGGGGCGGTCGTCGCCGGAGGGGCACCGTCTCTGGAAGAAGCGATCGGCAATCAGAAAGCGATCGAGGTGAAGCGGGCCAAGAGCAAGCCGAAGGGTCACAGCCTGGCGGATGCCCTGGTCGCGCACGGAGCGCCGACCTGGAAGCCTCCTGCCGAGTGGTTCGCTAACCCCCAGCTCTCCATGCCCACCACTGTCCAGGTCACGGACGATGGCCGGATCTACGGTCACGCTGCCCAGTGGGGCGCCTGTCACATCGGGTTCATGGACGTCTGCACCCAGCCTCCGAAAGAGGACGACTTCCCGTACTTCCTCACTGGAGAGCTGACTACTGACGACGGGAAGCGGGTAGCGGTCGGGCAGATCACTGTCACGGCCAACCATGCCGATCTCTACTCGGCCGCCGGTCCTGCGAAGGAGCACTACGAGAACACCGGGAACGCGATCGCAGATGTGACGGTCGGCGCGGACCGGATCGGTATCTGGGTCGCTGGAGCGGTCCGGCCGAACGCGGACCCCATGCTGGTCCATGAACTGAGGGCTTCCGGGGAAGTGTCAGGTGACTGGAGGCGTATCGGGGGATCTCACCGTCTGGTGGGCCTGCTCGGGGTGAATGTCGGGGGGTTCGTCGTTCCCCGTATGAAGGCACGCGTGGCAGGAGGCCAGGTGCAGGCTCTGATTGCGGCCGGACGGCTCACCACAGCGCACAATGTCTCTCATGACGTGACCAGGAAACGCGCGTACGAGATCGTCATGGACGACCTCGCGTCGCAGGTGTTCGGTACCTCCTGCCAGGACTCAGAGGGGAGTGAATGATCATGCGCATCGTCGTAGAGCTTGGGTGCGGCTGCCAGCAGCAGCCTCCGCCCCCTCCGCCCCCGCCTCAGCCTGTCGGCGGAGGACAGTGACCGAGAGCCCCGGATTTCCTGACGGAACCGGGGCTCTTCGCTGTCTCGTGCTTCTGACCAGTGTTTTTACCGTGCTGACGAAATCATAGACGATCTTTGGAAGTCGGGCATTTCGGTGCTACGGTGCGGCCGAGCAACATCATTCCTGTTTCCGGCTCATCTCGGAGGTCACAGTGCCCGAGCCGCTCGAACGAATCGCTGTACCTGGTGACCTGATTCCGCTCGGTGACCTGGAACTCGACGAACTTCATACCCGCGTTCTGGAATCGTTCAACGCTGTCCGGGACCAGGGTCCCGGAAACTACACGCAGGATGACGTCTCGTACGCGTTCGAGCTGCGAGACGGTCTCAGCCGTGTCAAGGCGGAGATGTCCGCGCGCAAGGTCCGGGCGGAGCAGCAGGCTGCATCGTCCAAGCTCAGTGCTGAGCGGACCATGAACGAGATCAATGAGTCCATCAACGGACCAGCTAAGGGAACTCCCGAGGCTGCCGCTGCCGCTGTCCGGAATGACATCGAACAGACCGAGGCGATCGCTGCTGCTGCTGCGCGTGGCGTCACCGACGCGTTCGTGAAGCTCATGGGTGACCGCCGTACGACCAGTCTCACCCAGGTCACCGAACGTGCCGTCGCGTCCCTCGGGCAGACTGCTCAGGTGGCGCCCAAGGTGGCTGCTCCCCCCGCCAAGCTCCCGATCACTGCCGCTGGTACCGGAAACTCTGTCGCCAGTGTGGACGCTCTCGCGGACTTGTTCATCTCCAAGTCCAACGACGTCCCGGTTACCCAGCTCGGACGTGAGGCTCCCCGCCACAAGGTCGCGAGCATCCGGAACGAGTTCAAGCACACGGCGGACAACAACACCTCCCCCTTCGTGATCCAGGAGATCATGGAGGCCATGGCGTCGGAGCCGGGCTCTCCTGCTCTGACCGCAGGTGGCGGATGGTGTGCTCCGAATGAGATCCGCTACAACTTCTTCAACATCGCCGAAGAGCCGACAGGGATGATCGATCTCCCCACGATCGGTGTCACGCGCGGCGGCCTCCAGTGGCCCGTGTCCCCTGCCATTGGCGATGTGTTCTACACCTCTGGTGCGAGCAACGCGGCATCCGGCTTCGGTGGATTCGCGTTCAGTTTCGCCAACACTTCGGACCCGTGGCTGTGGTCCGACACGGACGATCAGCTCACGGTGACCGGTGCGGTCAACAAGCCCACCCTGCGTGTCCCGTGTTCCACGTTCACCTCAGGGCGCCTTGAGGCCTACGGTCTCACCCTGACTGCGGGCAACCTCACGGACAGCGCGTACCCGGAGCAGACTCAGAACTTCCTCCGGCTGCTGCGCATGGCGTACTCCCACGCGATCAACGCTCGGCTGATCTCTCTCGTATCGGCAGCCTCGACAGGTATCACGAATGTTCCTGCTGCGGGTACTCAGGGAGCCTTTCAGACGATCCTGGACGCAGCGGAGATGGCTGCAACCGACTACCGCAACAAGTTCGCGATGGCGGATGATGCGGTGCTCGAAGTGGTTTATCCGAGGTGGACTCTCGCGGTCATGCGTGCCGACCTGGCATGGAGGAACAACGTAGAGCGCGAGTCTGTTCCGGACAGCGTGCTCAGAGGGTTCTTCACTGACAGGGGTCTCCGTGCTCAGTTCGTGAGTGACTGGCAGGTACGAGGGGCTTCCGGCTTCGGCACCGGCCGTACCTCATGGCCGACTGCGGTTCAGTTCATGATGTACGCCCCCGGGACATTCCTTCACGGCCAGGGCATGAGCCTGGACCTTGGAGTTGTTCGTGACTCGGTCCTGAACGCGGAGAACGATTTCACAGCTGCGTGGGCAGAGGAAACTCACATGGTCGCCAAGGTCGGCCACGAGTCTCGCATCTACACCACGAACTACAACGTCAACGGCGCTGGATCCGCAGGTATCGCGGCTACCGCTCAGCTCTGATCCGGATCTTCCTAGACCCGGAAGGGGCAGAAAATGTCGATCTTCTATAGCGGTGAGGTCAATCTTCCGGCCAGCACCGCTACGAAGCTGGTCGACTCGGCCGAGGTGAACCGTCAGGTTCACCTCGTGTACCCCCCGTCGTTTCTCGGATTCACGTCGGGTGAAGTCACGGGACGCAATAGTTCATACCCTGCTGCTCTGACTGATCTTGTTCTTCCCGCAGGTAAAGAACTGTGGGGATACGGGTCCGCGACTTACGTTCAAGTACTCGTCACTGCCATCGGGAGGTGAACTGAATGTCCGGACCCCGGCTTGTTGTTGAAGGCCCGTCATTCACTCCGCTCCCGTACGGTCTGTGGGACGCAGTCCAGAAGCCCGCTGCCGATACGAACCACTGGCAGAACGGGATCACCTGGATCGACCGGTGCGGGAACGGCGACACGCTGTACGACGAATGCATAGCGGTCACCGGTACCGGAGGATCGCCCACGGGCCAGGCTGCTCTTTCCCAGAACATCTCCCAGCAGAACCGGGGGGCGACTTCCTTCGCGTGCTACGCGGAGTTCGACTGTTCCCCGGTAGGCCTGGAGGATGCCGCGTCCATCGCTGAAACGGCGCTGGACAAAGTGGCCGGGTATCAGCTGGAACGGGCGTTCTGGACCGGGATAGCGGGAAAGACGTCTTCCGGAGGCGTCAGCCAGACCACGGTGTTTCCGCATCTCGCGGCCAACACCGCATTTACTGATCCAGGGAATTCCACGATTCTCCTTCAGCCTGCTGCGAGCACCGCTGCGACAGGAGGACCGACAGTAGATGTTGCTGACGGTCTCGGGCAGCTGGAGAGTGCGCTTTCAGCGTGCTACCACGGCCTCGGAGTGATCCACATCCCTTCTGCCGCTCTTCCGACCTTCGAAGCGTGGGATCTCGCGGAAGAGCGGGACGGAGGGCTCTACTCTCCTGCCGGGCACCGGATCGTCGTTGGTCATGGATATCCGGGAACGTCTCCGGCAGGAGTCGCACCTCCTGCCGGATCAATGTGGATCTATGCCACCGGTGCAGTGTTCGGATACCAGGCTTCGGTCAACATCGGAACCCTGATCGAACTCTTCGACCGCAGCGAGAACACCCACCACATGGTGGCTGAGCGCGTGTTCGTGCTCGGGTTCGAATGCTGCTTGATCGCTACCCAAATCGCCCTGGGGGTTCCTGTGAGCGGAGGGAGTTCCGGTGTCTGATTTCTTCACCGTAGTGGTCCCTGGCTCAGAAGGAATCGTCAAAGTGGCCGATGCGATCAATTTTGATCGTGGAGTCTCTGTGTCAGGTGAAGGCGATTCACGGGTTTCAGTCGGATTTACGGCTGAACTCCTTGGATACGTGACTCCTTACCGAGGGTCAACATCATTCGTCCTTCCCGCTGGGGAGGAGCTGTACGTGGTAGCGGTAGATGGCTACCACGCGTATGTACTTGTCGGCGGGTCTCCTTAAGGAGTTGAACAGTGGCGTCTTCAAATCTCGTCGCTCCGATCAAGGGGCGCGTCTACAGGATCGTGAAACTCGACACCTGCGGGAACCCTGTCACCGGTACGTCCGGTATGCAGATCGTTTCCGGTGCCTTCACCCAAGTAGCTCAGGACCCGCAGTACGAGGATGGGACAGAGTTCTTCGAGAGGACCGCTTCCGGCGGTGTCTGCGTGAACCAGAAGGATGACCCGGTTCTCAAGCGGTTCAACCTCACGATCGACTTCTGTGCGGTCAACGTGACCGGTGCAGCATTCATGGCGAGTGCCAGAGAACTTACGGTCGGTGCTCCGACCACAGGGTTCGGTTTCGCCGTGTCCGAGGGTTCTCCGACGAACCGGTACAGCCTGGAGGTCTGGCAGGAAGTCGCGGGCTCCGGTGCCTGCTCCGCGTCCGGTCTTCAGCAGTACATCTACAACGCATGGCCGAACTGCGGTTCGTCCAAGCTCGGTGGGTACAACATCGAACTCGCCCGGTCCACGCTTCAGATCATGTCGGAGACCCGGGCGGTGTCCGCCACAGCGTCCACTGGGTGGCTGGCCAAGAACGGATCCAGTACCTGGCTTCCCGCAGGAACGACGCTCACCGGTACCGAACACTGGCTGTGGAACATCACGACCGCTGCTCCTCCGACCGCCGCGACAGACCCGACAGCGAACCTCTGATCATGGCTGCTGTCCTGCTGGAGATTCCTCCGACGCATTGGGTCTGTCCCAACTGCCCGGCGGAATCCGTCACGCCTGGAACGGTTTCCAACCGGTTCCACAGTTGCCCTGGTCTGGCAGGGATTTCGGCCCCAATGGTCCCTGCCGGATCAGGGTCAAGGGTGCGGAAGGTAGAGCCGGAGGACTATGTCGGGCACGAAATGGTCCAGCTGGACGGTTCCGGACGTCCGGTCGCAGCCATCTACACGGACCGTCCGGACGGCTCGAACGACTGTGTGGTGCTAGCGCCGACTGCACAGCTGAGAATAGGAGCGTGAGCCATGGCCTGGACCGTCACCGAGGGTTCTCACATCTTCCGTACGTGGGTCCAGCAGCCGATGATGCGCGATCCCGCGCAGACGGCTCCTTCCGGCGGCACCGGAGAGATCAAGACCAACGACACCGTCAAGGCAGCCTTGTTCGGGAACACAGGGACTCCGGACCGGAATGCCACCATGGCAACTTCCGGGTACAACTCTGCTGCCTCTCAGTGGGTTGTGGCCAATGAGGTATCCACTGGGTCCGAGTGGGTGGCTGGTGGACGTGCCCTGGCGTCGAAGAACATCAGCGCCGCCACGTCCAACATCGTGAACTTCTCTGCTGCCAACCTGGCGGGTTCCGTGTCAGTGACCTTGGCGAACGTCTACGGCTGCCTCGTGTACGACGACACGATCTCTGGTGGCACTATCGCTGATCAGGGCATCTGCTTCAACTGGTTCGGAGGTGCCCAGTCTGTCACCGCCGGAACCTTCTCGGTCAACTGGAATGCATCCGGGGTCTTCAACATTACGATTTAGCCTCTGACCTGCGAAAACAATCCGATTCGGACAGTGGGAGGTGAATGACCGTGCCGCTCGACGCAACCGCCAGGGCCCGCACACTAGCTCAGCTCATGCGGGATTCAGTGCTGTCATTCTCCGGCCTCACCAAGCCCGATGTGGCAGCAGCAGTGGCTGCTACGGATGACTGGATCGAAGCGAACCAGTCCAGTTACAACACTGCGCTGCCCTTGCCGTTCCGGACCACAGCAGGACTCCCTCTGAAAACGTTCCTCTTCTGCTACGTGGCCATGCGCCGTGCAGGGAAGCTGCGCGCTGAAGAGGACGGCTGATCATGGCGAACGTCTGTCAGGTTCTCGATCCGGAGTCCGCCAGTTTCCTGGCTACCGCCTTCCCCCAGATCGACAAGGCCAACGGGACCAACTTTCCGGTCACCGGCCTGCGGTACGACGCCGCAGGTACTGAGTCCGCGTACTGGAAGATAGATGCCTTCAGCTACGGGTCCGGAAATATCACCTGTGACATTCTCTGGTACGCGGAGAACGCGACCAGCGGTGTGGTCAGGTGGGAGGTCCAGATAGCGGCCATCACGCCGGACACAGACAGTCAGGATGTCACTACGAAAGCGTTCGCCACCGCCCTGACTGTGGATGACACTCACCTGGGCACCGTGGGAAAGCGTGTCCATCTGGCCAGTGTCGCGATCTCCAACCTGGACAGCATCGCGGCCGGAGACGCAGTCTGGGTGAAGGTCTCCCGGCTCGGCGCACACGCCAATGACACCATGGCCAACGACGCCTGGATGATCCAGACACGGCTGACGTACTCCGACACGTAAGGAGTACACATGGCTGTCCGGTTCAGTGCGGACGGGCAGGACTACACCCGAACCCTCACTCTTGGCTCGCTTTCTCAGGTCTCTTTCTGTTCCTGGATCAAGATCACGACGGACAGGAATGTTGAAGCTACCTTCTGGTCCCTGAGTTCCAGCACCAGTGACGCCATCGGTCTTCAGACGACGAATGACGGGACGACCGCGAGGTTTTTCGACTTCAACGGCTACCCAGGCCCGTCAAACGCGCTCACGGTGGGCACCTGGTACTTCTACGCAGCCAACTTCAACGGGACTTCGGGGAACGTCAGGTACAGGGCACTGAGCGCGTCATCCATGACCACAGGTTCGTGGACTGCTACGGGAAATCAGTCCACCGTCACGGGTACGACGCTGCAACTGGGAGAGAGCGTCTTCGGCGGCGAGTGGCTCAACGGATGCATGGCCGCATTCAAGATGTGGCACGGAGTCAACCTGACAGACGCGGAATTCGATCAGGAAGCGCTCACCTACGTACCCAAGCGCACCGCCAATCTGACGGTCTGGTATCCCCTCCACAGGAACGAAACTGCGGACTATTCCGGCAACGCCCGCACCCTGTCAGGGGGATCAGGCACCGCGCAGGAGGACGGTCCTGGGGTCTCCTGGAACTCTCAGCCTGTGCGTATCCTGTACGTCCCTGCTGCGAGCGGAAGCACTACCGCCAATGCGGAGGTGGCGGCTGGAACGGGTGCGGCGCTTGATGCTGTTTCCGACTTGGGTCCTGTTCCTGATATCGCAGCAGGTACCGGGTCAGCCCTGTCTCCGCTCTCAGACTTGGGAACACTGACAGGCATCGCGTCCGGAACAGGCACTTCATTTGACGTTCTGACGGACGTGGGCGCAGTTCCCGGCACCGCAGCAGGAACAGGTACATCGTCCGGTCCTGTCGTGGACGTCGGGGCTCTCTCTGATCTCGCTCAGGGGGCCGGAGCATCGTCCGGCCCCCTGTCCGACGTGGGAGCGGCTCCCGATGTTGCAGCGGGAACAGGCACCGCGTTCACGATTGATCACACAGACATCGTGGTTACTGGGACCGAGATTGCCCAGGGCACCGGATCCTCTTTCGGTCCTCTTGCAGATGTGGGCGCTGCCCCCGGGGTCGCGGCAGGCACAGGTACGTCCTTCACTGATTCGTCCACCGATATCGTGGTCACCGGAACTGAGGTTGCGCTGGGTTCGGGTGCGGCTCTGTCCCCGCTGCCCGATGTGGGGACACTGACAGGTCTCGCGGCAGGATCCGGCACGGCCTTTGACGCCCTGACGGACGTGGGTGCGGTTCCTGGTACCGCGTCCGGTTCAGGTACTGCTCAGGCAGATCCGGTGAACATCACTGTTCTTCCAGATCCGGCTTCCGGTACCGGAACGTCTTTCGATGCCATCGTGTCGGTGTCCGGCTCGACAACCGCTGTGGCAGACCTGGCGTTCGGTACCGGAAACGCTTTCGATGCTGTTCCTGATACAGCTGTCCTCCCTCTCACTGCGAATGGCACAGGGGCCGCTCTAGCAGCCATTTCCGATGTGTCAGGTCTCCCTGCCACAGCGTCAGGCACTGGGACTTCCCTTGACCCGTCCACGGCCGTAGTGGTACAGGGAACGGATGTCGCGTCCGGGACCGGAACGGCTTTCGGGTCCTTGTCCGATGTGGCGCCTCCGGTCGGCGTTGCTCTCGGTACTGGCGCTGCTTTCGGACCGTCCACCGATGTCGGAGTATTCGCCGACCTGTCCTCAGGTGCAGGCACGTCATTCGGTGCCACGGTGGCAGTTCCTCAGGCTGTTCCGCCCACGGTGATTTCAGGCGGGGAACCTGTGGGCGAGGTGTCCGGGCGGGAGTTCAACCGGCCTGTGTCTGGCAGGGAGGCTCCCGGACCTGTGTCTGGAAGGGAGCAGGTATCTTCTAGATCAGGCGAAGAGCCTGGATCATCTATCGGCGGGCGGGAGCCATGAGCGTAACCATCGGTCCGTACACCCAGGGCGAGAAGCCCGCTCCGCTGACCTATCAGTTCCTGGACAGTTCAGGAGCAGCGATCGTTCTCACGGGGTTCACAGCAAAATTCAGCTACCAGGAACGTGACGGTGCAGCGGTCACCGCGAACGCATCTGTCTCTGACGGACCGAACGGGAAGACCACATACACCTTCACCGGAACCGAGTTCGCGACCTCAGGCCATTACCGGGCTGAGTTCATCGTCGGCAATGGAACCAACCGGTTCATCTCGGTGGACATCATCTTCGACGTGGCGGTGCCTGTCGGCACAGTGCCGAACATCTGAGGAAGTGATCGTATGGCGGATTTCGGTCCTTGCTCGGACTGGAATGTCAGGTGGGTGTGTGACGTCTCCACCGAGTCCCCGACTGCCACAGGACTGGCTGCGTCAGCTGCTACCAGCATCCTGTGGGCCCTGTCCGGCCGTCAGTTCGGCACCTGCCAGGTGACTCTTCGTCCGTGTCGCCGTGAGTGCTACGACACCGCATGGTGGAACAGTTACGGAACTCCGTGGACGACGTCATGGGACTACCCGGGATCCTCGTACCCCTGGTTCGTTCTGGGCTGCGGGGGATGCAGAGGAACGTGCTCCTGTTCAGAGATCTCCGAGGTGATCCTCCCGTCCCCGGTGTCTTCGATCGTCTCCGTCAAGCTGGACGGATCAGTTGCTCCGACCGGGACATACCGGGTCGACAACAACCGGCTCCTGGTCCGGACGGACGGGCAGAAGTGGCCCTACTGCAACGACCTGAACAAGGACGACACCCAGCCTGGGACCTGGTCCGTGACCGCGCTGTACGGGCAGCCAGTTCCCTCCTCGGGTCAGTTCGCCATGGGGGAGTTGGCGTGCGAAATCCTGAAGGCGTCGAACGGTGATGACTGTCGTTTGCCTCCTGGAGTCACCTCCCTGATCCGTGAAGGCGTGACGATCCAGTACCCGGATGTCGGTGCCCTCCTGAAGGAGGGCAGGACAGGCCTGTACCTGGTGGACATGTTCCTTGCGAGTACGAATCCGAACCGTCTCCAGGCACGCTCCCGGATCTACAGTCCGGACAGTATGCCGCACCGGAGGACCGGAACATGATCACTGGTGCGCAGAAGTGGTATACCGTGACCAGGACTCTCCTCGATCAAGTGCTGAGCGAACTGAGCACTCAGGTCGACAGATCCGGGGTCGTCCCTGCCACGATCTCCTGGGACAACTGTTCCTGTGGGGCTCTGTACGCGTCAACCGGCCTGGTGTACATCAGTGAGACGTTTCCTGACCAGCGTGCGAGTGCAGACCTGTCGGATGCGTGCTGGGCTCCGTACGAAGTCGGGGAAGTGATTCTCCAGCTCATGAGGTGCGCTCCGGTTGCCACAGGACAGAAGCTTGCTCCTTCCGTGACGGAACTGGACGCGAGTGCTCAGATGGTCCGACAAGATGCGTATGAAGTGATGAAGGCAGTGAGCTTCAAGCTCTGTGCCATGCGCGAGGCGATGGAGATCGAGAACTACATCATCGACACGCAGATGCCTCTTGGCCCCCTGGGTGCCTGCGTAGGGACGGAGCTACGTCTCCGGGTCGGGCTGCAAAGGAACTGATCATGCCTAAGGACTTCATGACGATCGACCCGAAAGCGGCGGGTTCTCTTGCGAGAAAATCGTCTGCCGCGCTGGTCGCGTCGATCACCACCAAGACTGCGATGAACGCGCGGCTCATCGCTCCGGGTTCGATGAAGCAGCACATACGGCCGATCATCACCGGGGGCGGTTCCCCGATGGGGATCGTAGTGTGTGATCACACTGCGGCCATGTACGTGCTCCGTGGCACCAAGCCTCACGAGATCCGTCCCCGCAAAGCGAAGATGCTGAAGTTCGACGTGAAGGGAACCACGGTCTACGCGAAGATCGTCCGTCATCCGGGGACGAAGGAAAATAACTTTCTCTGGAAAGCTCTTCTGGCTGCAAAGCGGATTTGATCACGTGAGTGACTATGCAGTCTCTCCTTACTGCCTGGTAACATCTTGAAGACGATAAAGCTCTGACCTGCGGAAATCCCTGTCTCGATGCGGTGGACCGCATGTACCACTCATGTCAAAGGATCTCATCAGAGAGCCGTACAGAGCTTTTCTGACTCTACGTGTCAGTATCTTCTCTTATATTTACTCATGGTGACCGCATAACCGTGCAGGTCTCCGCATACGAGTCCCGGAAAGATCAAGCGGCCCTCGCTGTTACGTTGATCCAATGAGAGACTTCACCCGACAGCCGCGCGTGATCGAATTCCAGATCGACCAGGACATTTTCCGGTGTCATCCCAGACTTCCGGCTCAGACCTTGATCGACTTCACCCTTGAGGTAGAGAAGATCGGCGACGAGATGACGTCGGAGCAGGGCATCAACACCATGATCGGGACTTTGAAAATGGTCCTGGTCCCTGACTCCTATCGGCTCTTCCATGACCGGATGAGCAATGCCCTGGATCCGATCGAGCTGGACCAGGCGAACGAGATCATTCAGTGGATCATGAGTGAGTACGGCCTGCGCCCTACGGAACAGCCCGGGGACTCGTCCTCTGGGCCCTCCAGCCAGGAACCTGGCACGAGCTTGACGGACGGTTCACCGGCAAAGGAATTGATCTCCTCGGGCTCGATGCAGACCGTTTCCTGAATGTGATCTACAGCGAGATGGTCCAGCGGCTCGACGTAGGAGAGAACGAGAAGCCCGAAGACGTCCGCAGAGGGTTCGACAACGATCTAGGTGTCCTGAGGTGGCAGGTGCCCGGTGAAGGAAACAAGTACGCGGAAGAAAAGATCGAGGAAGGCGCTCCCTCCTGGTGGGCGGGAGACGAGCAGGCAAGTCAGTCCGCCCTGGAAGCCATGAGGGCGATGGGAGCACGGGTGTAGATGTCTGAGTTCGGTGCGTCTGCCGTTGTCGGTCGTGGCCTTGTCGAAATCCTTCCTGACTTTAAAAAGTGGGGTAAGGCTCTTGCGGCAGACATGCGTATCGCCAAGGCCCAGATGGATGGCTCGGCTGCTGGACTCCGTGCTTCTGCCGCCACCACGGTTACTTCCATGGCTAAGGTAGGCAAAGGTGTTTCAGCACTGGGCCTGGGGGTCGCAGCTGTCTCAGTAAAGATGGCTGGCGACTTCCAGGCTGAGACAGCTGTTCTCCAGACAGCGGCAGGTGAGTCCGCAGCTGGTCTGAAGGTGGTCCGTGCCGGAATCCTGGACATCTCCAAGGGGACAGGCACAGGGATCAAGAACCTGACGGACGGCATGTACCTGATCGAGAAGGCGGGCTTCCGGGGAGCGGACGGCCTGAAGGTCCTGAAGGCTGCCGCACAGGGTGCCCGTGAGGAGAACGCACAGCTCTCCGACGTGACCAACGCGATGACGTCCATCATGGCCAGCTATCACCTCCAGGCCACGGATTCCGTGAAGGTCATGAACGGGATGAAGACGGCCGCAGGTGAAGGCAAGATCACCATGGAGGAGTTCTCCGGTGCCATGTCCACCGTGCTTCCGATCGCGAGCGCCAACAAGATCTCGTTCGAACAGGTGGCAGGTGCGGTCGCGACCCTGACCCAGCACGGCACGTCAGCCCGTGAGGCCACCCACGAACTCGGAGCGACGATCCGGAATCTGGCTTCCCCGAACATGGTTGCCTCCAGGGAGATGGCGCGCTTCGGACTGTCTTCCGTGGATGTCAGCCAGAAGCTGGGCAAGCGCGGGCTTACCGGGACGATCGATCTCCTGACCACCACTGTCCTGAGCAAGATGGGCCCGAGCGGGAAGATCCTGCTGAGCGCGTTCGAGGGGACCAAACAGAGCGCCGAAGACGCCCGGATCATGATCAGCAAGCTTCCTCCAGAACTCCAGAAGCAGGCCAAGGCTTTCGCTGCCGGGACCATCGAGCTGGACGACTGGAAGGCAGTGGTCAAGGGAGGTACGACCGAGACTCAGCCGATGCTCCGGAATCTGACCACTCTGGTCAACCGTTCCCGGGGATTCTCCAGGGAGCTGAAGTCTGGCGGTCCTGCCGCGAAGACATTCACGGACTCGATCAAGAAAATGTCCGGCGGTGCCATCGGTCTGAACACGATTCTCCAGCTCACTGGTGAGAGCCAGGCAGGGTTTGAAGAACGCGTGAAGAAGGTGGGGGAGAGCTTCCACAACGGGACCAAGGACGTAGAAGGATGGAAGATTACTCAGAATCTTCTGAATGTCCAGCTCGACCGTGCCAAGCAGACCGTTCGCGTTCTCATGATCGAGATAGGGACCAAGCTCATCCCAGTGGTGAGCGGGATCATCAAATTCATGGGTGAGCACAAGAACGTCGTCTTCGCCCTGGTGATCGCACTCGTGTCCCTGCTCGGGGTGCTCAGCGCGGTGTACATCGGAACGAAGATCTACGCTGCGTACACCGCGATCGCAGCCGCTGCACAGGCAGCCTGGACGATCGCCACTCTGGCTCAGACAGACAGCCTGATGATTATGAGGGTGCAGCTCGCAGCCCTTTTCGTCTGGACCAAGCTCCAGGCTGCCTGGACTGCGGTAGCCACTGCCGCGCAATGGGCCTGGAATGCAGCGTTCGCTGCGTCAGGGATAGGCCTGATCGTCATCGGAATCGCCGCTCTGATCGCCGGAATCATCTATCTGGCCACCCAGACCCAGTTCTTCCAGAAGACCTGGAAAGCCGTGTGGGGGTTCATCAGAGGTGTGGTGTCAGGGTTCGTCGGGTGGCTGAAGAACAACTGGCAGCTCATCGTCTTCACCATCTTGACCGGACCCATCGGCCTCGCAGCAGCGATGATCGTCAGGCACTGGGATGGAGTGACTCATGCGTTCGGGACCGCGATCGACTGGGTCAAGCACAACTGGCCCCTGATCCTGGCTCTCCTGGCTGGACCGGTCGGACTTGCAGTTCTGTACATCGTCCGGAACTGGAATAAGATCGTTGATGGGGCCAAGATTGCTTTTCATGCTGTGATCGATTTCGCCGTCGACTTCGCCCACGGCGTGAGAAAGATAATGATCGATCTCCCCGTCCAGATAGCAGGATTCTTCAGTACTCTCCCAGGGAAGATCGGGCACTGGTTCTCAGCTGCGGCCAAGGCAGCCGCATCCTTCTTCAGTGATCTTCCGGGCAAGCTGGGAAAATCCGTGTCCAGCGGGAACGACGCACTGATCAACATGGGTGAGAACCTGATCAAAGGTCTCTTCAAAGGAGCCACCGACTTCTTCACCAAAAGTGTCCCCGCGTTTTTCAAAACGCTCTGGCACGGCATCGTGGACTACTTCAAGGTCGTATTCGGGATTCACTCCCCGTCCCTTGTCATGGCTGTTCTCGGGATCGATCTGATCCGGGGCCTGTTCTCCGGGATGCTGAAGATCGCTATGGGAGCTGGCCAGTGGCTGAGTGACCATATCTTCCATCCAGTGGTCAACTTCTTCAAGACAGCTGGAACCTGGCTGTACGACAAGGGGAAGAACCAGATTCTCGGAATGCTGCGCGGGTATGCGGCGATCGCTCAGACGCTCAGCACCTGGTTCATGAACCACGTCTTTCATCCAGTGGTCAACTTCTTCCGGAACGGAGGGTCCTGGCTGTACCAGAAGGGCCGGGACGTTCTTATAGGCCTGATCAAGGGACATCTGGCGGTCGCCAGTACGATCGTCACCTGGTTCTCGAACCACATCTTCAGGCCTGTCCTCAACTTCTTCCGGAACGCAGGGACCTGGCTGCACCAGAAGGGCCGGGACGTCATCAGCGGACTCCTGAACGGGTTCAAGTCCTACTGGTCTGCCGCAAGCGGATGGGTGAACGGGCGCCGAGCGGCCATCTCAGGCTCACTGGGGAACGTGGGAAAGCTCCTGTATCAGAAGGGCAGGGACGTTCTCAGCGGTCTCCTCAAGGGGCTGAAGGACAAGTGGGGCGACCTGACCAAGTGGGTGAGCGGGATCGCCAAGTGGATCAAAGATCACAAGGGACCGATCTCCCTGGACGCCCGTCTCCTGACTCCTGCGGGCAGGGCGCTCATGGGTGGCCTGCTCAAGGGCCTGAAGATCGGATTCAAGGGTGTCGGGTCGTTCATCTACGGGACCGGGGACACGATCGCCGATGTGGTCGGGAAGATCAAGTCAGGTCTGGCGACTCTCGGAGGTGCAGTCGGCCTCGGGAACGCGTCCGCAGTCGGGGCCGCACAGCAGTACGCGCAGATGTACCTGAAATCCATGGGCTGGGGCCCCTCTCAGTGGCCTGCGCTGAAGGCCCTGTGGCAGGGAGAGTCCGGCTGGAGGTCGAACGCGTACAACGCTTCCTCAGGGGCCACAGGCATTCCGCAGTCACTTCCGGGTAACAAGATGGCCAGCGAGGGGCCTGACTGGAAGACCAACGCGGCTACTCAGATCAGGTGGGGCGAGAAGTACATCAAATCCAGGTACGGGAGCCCCGTCAACGCCTATTCAGCATGGCTGAAGAGGTCTCCGCACTGGTACGACCAGGGCGGCATTGCCCGTGGAATGGGCTTCATGCCCAAGATGACCAACGCTCCCGAGCGTGTCCTGAGTCCTCGGCAGACAGCTGCTTTCGAGAGGCTGACCAGCCGTTTGTCCCTGGGACGTGACAGCCAGGCAGGTGCGCCCACCACAGTGAATCTGACAGTGGTGAATCACGGGGTCATCGGTTCCCGTGAAGAGACATACAGGTGGCTGAACGACTCCCTTGACCAGCTCAGGCGTCAGGGACGTCTTCCCCGTTCTCTGGGGGGTACTGCCTGATGGCGATTGCTTTCCGCTCGGTCGGAGCCCGGACCAAGGTTGATACGGGGGTCACGGGTACGTCCCCCACTGTTGCCATGCCCGCAGGCCATGTGTCGAACGACCTTCTGCTGATGGTGGTCTTGGACGACGACACCACGGGCCCCACCACCCCAGCCGGATGGACCCGGCTCACCCAGACTTCATCAGGAACCAGTTCCTCCAGTCCGTACCGGGTCTACACCAGGTTTTCCCTGTTCTACCGGATAGACAATGGGGCCCTGGGTTCGTCCGTCACCGTCAGCTTCAGCTCGGCTGCCTGGCCTGTCGGCAAGCCGTATGTTCTGGCGTGGATCGCTGCGTACAGCGGGTGCGATACCACCACCCCGATCGGGGAGTGGAACACCGCAGCTACGAATTCCACGACTGCTGCTCAGGCTCACCCGGCTCTCTCCACCGCTCTGGTCAACTGCTGGCTCATCACCCTGAGGTCCACGGGTTCGGACACGTCCAAGACCTTCACCGACTCTGTCGGAACAGATGTCGAACGGGTGGATGACAGCCTGAGTTTCGACCAGCCTCAGTCGGGGGCCATGTACGACTCGAACACTGCTTTGGGCACAGGCGCCCAGACAGTGCGGACCACCACCGCGAGTGCGGTGGTGGAGTTCGGGTCAGTCATGATTTCCGTCGTGATCCGCCCTGCTCCTGTGGCGGGGGGAGCGGTCGCGATAGCCGATGTGGCGTCGGGGACAGGTACTGCTTTCGGTGCCGCGTCGTCCACCGTCCAGGGGCCGTGGGATCTCTGCGGTGCGAGCGGGATACCTGCGTACTCGATGAAAATCGACTGGGACCAGGATGGGACCTTTGACGATGTGGGGGAGAACGTCACGTCGGACGAAATCGACGACATAGTGATCACCTATGGCCGGAACCAGGAGCGCCAGCTCTCTCCCGGAGCAGTCGGCAGTGCGAGTGCACGTTTGTGCAACGTCAGCCGTACCTACAGTCCGGAGTACGCTTCCGGTCCCTTGTTCGGCGACCTGGATCCTGCGCGTGACGCCAAGTTCGAAGTGGTGTGGGCCGGGACCACCTTCCCTCTCTTCCGGGGGAAGATCGATGACTACGACGTGAAGGCTGACTTCGAGGACCGGACCGTCTCCTTCAGTTTCCTGGACGGGCTGAATCTCCTCCAGGGAGTGAAGCTTTCCACCGCTGTGTACGAATCTCTCCGCACCGGAGACATCATCGATACGATTCTCGACCTGGCGGGATGGACAGCCGCCCGGGACATAGATCTCGGGGCCACCATCGTGAAGTACTGGTGGGCAGAGGGAACTGACGCGCTCACCGCGATCCAGGATCTTGTGAAATCAGAGGGTCCCCCAGCGATCTCCTACGTCTCTCCCGACGGAACATTCATCTTCCGGGACAGGCACCACAGGATTCAGAACTCGTCTTCCCTGACGTCCCAGGGAACCTTCGTGGCGGAAGCATTCGACTGTAGTTCTCCGCCTCTCACCGGGTTCAGTATCGCCAAGCCCTGGATCTATCAGCACGGCCTCCGGGACATCGTGAACACGGTCTCCTTCGATGTCTCGGAGCGCACTGCTTCGTCTTCTCTGGAAGACGTCTGGCAGTCGGATGACGTCTATGTCCTGTCCATCGGACAGAGCGTCTCCATCGACGTCTCCGGAAGTGACCCGTTCAAGGATGCGGTCACTCCAGTGGTGGGTACGGACTTCACTGCGTCCGGTGCCGGGACAGTGAACGTCACCATGGACCGGGGTTCAGGACAGTCAGTGAAGATCACTCTCTTGGCTGTCGGAGGATCGGTAGTGATCTCCGCCCTGAAGCTCAGGGGACGTCTGATCCCCGTCATGAGGACGGTCAAGGTGGAGAAGACCGACTCCGGGTCCGTCACCAGTCACGGGGAGAAGAGCTACCCGGACACGGCTCCGTGGGCGAACGCCAACGACGCGAGCGCGATCGCCGACATGATCCTTCTTCACTATGCCCACCGCAGGCCCACCATTCAGCTCAGGGTCGTCACCTCTGATCCGGCTCATTTCCTCCAGGTGCTGAACCGGACGATCTCCGACCGGATCCACGTCACCAACGACGAAATGGGGATCGATGACGACTACTTCGTCGAACGGGTGACCCATACAATCCAGCGGATCAACCAGGCCGGGCACGCTCCGGTGCACTCCGTGATCCTCGGGTGCGAACGGACGCTGAACCTCACCGTGAATCCCTTCCGGTTCGACGTGCGAGGATCCGGGTTCGACGACGGTGTGTTCGATCCGATCTCGGCAGACGACTCGGACACCGTATTCATCTTCGATCATCCGACTCAGGGCATGTTCGACACCGGACTGTTCGGAACGTGAGGGCACATGACCTTTGAAGAGCCAGTCGAGGCAGTCCCCATGGCCCGCGCGTACGTGTACTGCGGAGACTGGGTGGCGGACTGCCCGCGCTCCGGTTGCGGGAACGTGGAGTTCCTGTACACCCCCAGCCGACTGAAGGGTCCCAGGGACCAGCGGAGGGGCTTCTATCTGTGTTCCTACTGCGGGATGCAGTCGGAGATCTCCTGGCCCCGTCAGGAGAGCGGGATCCTGGCCGCGCTCATGGTCCGTCCGGTGCCGTCCAACCGGAACTGGTATCCGCAGGATCATCCGGTGGCAGTCAACTTCCGGATCCCTCACGGACAGAGCATCAGTGATCTCCTGGAGGAGAACGACGCTCACGGGATCAGCAACGAATCCGTGAAGGGGCTGATCTGAAGTGTCCTGGACAGCCCCAATGACGGCGGTGGCAGGAGCGACGTTCACCGCTGCTCAGTTCAATCAGTACGTCAGGGACAACCTGAACGAGACTGCTCCGGCCAAGGCGACCGCCGCGTCCCAGCTGTTCGTTTCCACCGCTGCGAACGCGATCGCCACCAGGACTCCGGCCACCAGTGCGGTCGCCACAAACCAGACCACTACGTCCACTTCGTATGCGGATCTGAGTACTGTCGGACCCCAGATCTCCGTGTCCACAGGGACGATTGCCCTGGTGTGGTTCGCAGCCGCTCAGGCGCACAGTGCCAACGACAACGAAACCGCGTGTTCAGTGGCTGTATCGGGTGCCAGCACTGTGGCGGCCAGCAACGTGTGGCAGCACTCCACAGACGGCGTCACCCTCGGGAACTACGTCCGTGGGTCATCTTTCCATGCGTTCACCGGCCTCACCGCAGGTACTAACACTTTCACCATGAAGTACCGGGTCGGTGCGTCCGGAACCGGGTCGTTCCAGAACCGGGAAATGATGGTTCTTCCCCTGTGAGGAGCAAGGCATGGCCACCATTCCGCAGTACGTGAAGATCATGAGAGACCTGGCCTGGGACATCGGCAGACGGCTGGGGACAGACCTCAGCTTTGAGCCGAAGCCCACCCGTACTGCCATGCTGTCCGTTCTGTCCGTTCAGGCGGTACTGCTCGACATCCTGGTGAAGAAGGGTGTCCTCACCGACACGGATCTTCTCCAGGCCGTCAACGCCGTGCGGGCGTCTGCCTGGGGACCCACTCCGGAGCCCGTCACCCCTGCTCCGTGGGAAACAGCTCCCGTGACTGGAGTGTGAGGAATGGCCTGGACATCGCCCATGACCGCAGTGATCGGGGGGTCTGTCCGGGCTGCCGACTTCAACCAGTACATCAGGGACAACCTTCTGGAGACCGGTCCGGGCAAGTCCACGAAGACAGGTAGCTGGTTCCCCAGCAGTGGGGTCAACCAGATCTCTGAACGGACGCCCACCGGGGACGAAGATCTGGGTTCCAGCACCACCACGTCTACTTCATACGGGAACCTGGCGGACGCTCTTACCACAGCTGTCACCGTCACTACCGGAACGTTCGCTCTGGTGATCCTGTACACCAATTTCAACAGCAACGCTGTCGGGAACAGGATCTGGACCAGTTACGCCGTATCGGGTGCTACTACCTCGGCGTCCTCGGACAGCCGGGCCCTGCACCACTCCTTCAACGGAGGGCAGAGGTACGGAGGTGTCTTCCTCCAGACACTGACTGCGGGGTCCAACACCTTCACCATGCAGTACCGGGTCACCGCCGGAACCGGGACCTTCTCTGTCCGCCGTATCGCAGTCATCCCGTTCTGAGAAGAGGAACCGTGGCCTGGACATCACCCATGACCGCAGTGGCGGGTGCCGTGTTCGCTGCTGCGGATTTCAACACCTTCGCCCGGGACAACCTGAACGAAACGATGGTCTCGAAAGCAACCACTCCTGGAAGCATCTTCGCGGGCAACGGTGCCAATGCGGTGTCCGAGAGGACCCCGGATGAATCGTACGTAGGAACCTCCAGCACGACGACGTCCACCACGTACGCAGATCTTGCTGCGGGGGCAGGACCGTCCCTGACTCTGAACACGGGTCCGACCGCCCTGATCTGCCTGTACTGCACGCAGTACAACACTTCCGGGACAGCTGCCTGGATGGCGTTCGACATCACGGGGGCTACAGCCTTTTCCGCTTCTGACTCGTACGCGGTCCAGCTTCAGGGAACAGGCGGGCAGAAGGTCGGAGCCATGTTCCTGTACACAGTTCTGACGGCTGGATCCAACACTTTCACCGCCAAGTACCGGGTTTCCACCTCGGGCACCGGGACGTTCTCCGCCAGGCGTCTTTCCGTCTGGTCATTCTGAGAAGAGGAACCGTGGCCTGGACATCACCCATGACCGCAGTGGCGGGTTCGGTATGGACTGCTGCCCAGTGGAACACGACTGTCAGGGACAACCTGAATGCCTCAGAGACGGGGGTGGCCCAAACTGTGTCCGGGTACAGCGTGGTGAGCGGGATCAATCAGCTTGTGGAGAGAGTGGCATCCGCTTCCTCTGTGACCACAGTGGATTCCACTACGTCCACCTCGTACACCGACATGGAACTCACGCCTGGTCCGACGGTCACCGTCACCACGGGTACGCGTGCGTACGTCGGCATGGTGGGCACCGTGAGATCCACGGGAGGAACGGCCGCATGGATGAGTTACGAGATCTCGGGAGCGACCAGCCGACAGGCAGAGGATCCCCGCGCGATCGAGTTCCAGATCACTGATCCGGACAACTGGTCGGGGGGAGCGATGTTCCTTGAAGAGGAACTGACTGCGGGATCCAATACCTTCACCGCCAAGTACCGGGTCACCACGTCAGGGACGGCCAAAATCAATGACAGATCCATGTTCGTCATCCCCTTCTGAGGAAGGCGGCGAGCAGCACGGAGTCTATGATCGGTCCGAGAACTTCCAGAGAGCCGAGGGTGAGATCCAGTGATCTACGGAGTAGATGTCAGCAACTACCAGCCGATCAATTTCGCCCTGACGACTCCGGGGGACGGACACAGAGTCGATTTCGTGATCATCAAGGTCACTGAGGGAACCGGATACGTCAATCCGAAGTGGGCCTCTCAGAGACAGTGGGCCCGGGATCATGGCCTCTCGGTCGGCTTCTACCACTTCGTCCGGCCGGGCAGCATGGTGGACCAGGCGGACTACTTCCTGGACAAGGTCGCTCTCCAGCCCGGTGACCACCTGTGGTTCGACTGGGAGGATTCCGGCGTCTCCAGTTCCCAGAAGGACGCGTGGATCAGTTACGTCCAGGGCAGGGCACCTGGTCACCGGGTCGGTCTCTACTGCAATACGTCCTACTGGAAGACGCGGGACACAAGCAGTTTCGCGGGCGACGGTCTGTGGATCGCCACTGGAGGAATCCCCGCAGGATCCCCTCCGATCGAGGCTCCGTGGCTGATCCATCAGTACTCCACCTCAGGGAACTATGATCACGATCTGGCTCAGTTCTCCAGCAAAAACGAAATGATCGCTTGGGCGGAAGGGAACGAAGACATGGCACTCAGTGCGGAAGACAAGACATGGATCACTAATGCCATCACCAATGTGGTGAAGGCGGAGGTCTACAACCAGGTCTGGGTGAAAGACCAAATGGGCCCTCCGGCGGGGCAGGCCACCGACACCAACCAGGTGTGGCAGGCGCAGTCTCTGCTGAGGTACGCGGGTGAACGGGCGGACTCCGCTCTGACCCAGTCCGCTGCCAACAGTGCTTCTCTGACTGAGATCAAGGCGTTGCTCGCAGCAGTGGATCTCTCCGGGATCCCGGATGCGATCGCTGACAAGATCGCAGCACTCAAGCTCAACATCACGATCACGGAAGGTCCCTGATCATGTCTCAGTTCGCAGCGATCAAGGCAGAAGTAGAAGGTATCGTCCGCGCGGTTCTGTCCGAGCTGGGAGGCGGAGACTCCGGAGCCGACTCAGGCGATGTGACTCAGCTCAAGCGTGAAAACACAGGTCTCCGCAACCGGGTCAAGGCCCTGGAGGACAGGGTGGATGCGCTGGAGGCAGCGGCCAAGCCGACAACTGCCGCGACGGCTGGTACGGCATCAGCCAAGGGGACGGCGAGCAGTACCAAGTGAAGCCAGCTCTACGCGGGCCCGGACAGGAATGTGACCAAAGGTGAAAATCACCATATACCCGGCAGATTCTACCGGCTGCGGAAGATTCCGCATGATCCTCCCTGCCGAGTCCCTGATCCGTCAGGGACACACGGACGTCGAACTCCGTCCCCCGGAGCGGAGAGACATCGAGCTGAAGATCAAGGGTGACCGCCGGGACAAGAACGCGTACGTCGAAGACGTCCTGAACATCACTGCGGACGTGATGGTCTTCCAGCGGCTCACCCACCGGTTCATGGCCCAGGCAGTGCCGATCCTCCGCAGCAAGGGCGTGGCGGTGGTGGTCGACATCGACGACGACCTGTCGGCTGTCCACCCCAGGAATCCCGCGTACGACGGCTATCACCCGAGGAACGAATGGAGGATCTCCCGGAAGACGGGGGACTTCAGCCGTTCCTCGTGGCAGAACCTCCAGGACGCCTGCCGGGAAGCGACTCTCGTGACCGCGTCCACGCCTGCTCTCCTGGACGTGTACGCCAGGCACGGCAGGGGGCAGGTGATCTACAACCACTTGCCGGACTATTACTACGGGGTTCCGCACCAGGACAGTGATCTGATCGGGTGGCCCGCTCATCTCTACTCGCATCCGGATGACCCGTCTGTCCTCGGGGGCGCCATGGCGAGGCTGTGTGGCCGCCCTGACGACTTTCAGGTCATCGGTGACGCCATTGGATGCGGTACTGCATTCGGCCTTGCCACAGACCCGCGTGGCCATGATCCTGTCGGTCCTGTGGAATGGCCTGCTGCCGTGGCTGAGCTGGGTATCGGGATCGCTCCTCTGGCGGACACGAAGTTCAACCGGTCGAAGTCATGGCTGAAGATCGCTGAACTCTCCGCTCTGGGTGTTCCCTGGGTCGGGTCGCCCCGAGTGGAGTACGAGCGCTTCCACAGGATGGGTGCCGGAGTCCTGGCAGACACGCCGCGCCGCTGGTACAGGGAGCTGAAGAGACTGAAGGATTCTCCGGAGCTGCGCTCCGAACGGGCCGGAGCAGGCAGGGAAGTCGCGGAGAGTCTCCGGCTGGAACGAAATTCCTGGAGATGGCACGAGGCGTGGATGAGGGCTTCCGACATCCAGCACGGCCGTGAGGTCTCCAGGAAAGTCATCGTCTAGGCGGCGTTCAGGGCTTCCAGTTCCTTGGCGAGACGCCGTGACTGCTTCTCCAGTTCTTCGAGCCTGGGTTCCAGGCACAGAATCTGGAAGCTGACTGCTGTCCCCTGGGACGGGTCGGTGAACAGGAGACCGTCCCTGCTGATCTTTTTCTTTTCCAGGTCCGCCCTGATCCTGGATATGTGATCGTTGAGTTCTTCGAGGGACAGTGTCATGCCGTCTCCTGACGCACGGGCTCCGTGGATTCTGACGAAAGATCGCTTCTCCACGATGCGCCGCACGCGATGCACACCTGGTAAGGGGTCTCTTCCTTGGTGGCGACCAGTGACTTGCTTCCGCAGGCCGGGCACTTGGCCCTGTGCCTGGTCCGTTTCATGGCCAGACGCATGTCCGTGGACGTGCCTCCCCAGAATCCTGAATCATTGTTGATCAGAGCAGAGTTCAGGCATTTCGCCCGGACAGGGCAGAGATCGCAGAGGAGAGACCTGACTGCCTTCAGGCGTTCTTCGGTCTCGTCGGGCGGGTAGAACAGGCTCCTGTCGGCGCCCTTGCATCTCGCTTTTTCGTGCCAGTCGGTCTTGACTGACGCCCATATGCTTTCGATCACTCTGTGTGCCCCTTGTCCAGGAGGGGATTTATGACAACTGTCCCTCCGGATCGAACAAAAGAAAAGCGGCCCTTCCATGGTCTTTTGACCAGAGAAGGGCCACTTTTCGTACTGATCATGGTGTGTCAGACGACGGGAACTCGCATGACGTCCACCAAGTGGACCGACACCACCCCTTTAAGATCGTCTCCCCAGAGGGTCATGGACTCATGACTGGCCTGATGGCCCGACAGAGACTCCACGTACCCATAGTCCTCACCGATCCGGTTCCCGCTTCTGTCCAGGTACTCGAAGGTGATCGTGTAACTCACCCTGCCCTGAGTCGGATTGGTGACCAAGTACTTCGTCCGGAGTTCGAGGCCGGTATACGGGTCCTCCACGGTTTTCGTGGATGTGATCTTCACATCCTCAGTTGCGTCCGTTTCCGCAATGGCTTCCGCCGACTGCGGAGCGAACAGGTGATCCTGTGCGGTGCCGTCAACACCCTGACTGCCTTCGGATCCGCATCCTGCGACGGACAGCAGGACCGCGATGACGGCACTGATAGCCGCGACCCCGGTTTTATTCATGGCTCTTTCCTCTCAGGACCATCCTCCGTTGGTGTACGAAGACAGTCCGTCCGGCTTGGGCGCCTCTGGAACCTTCGGCTGCCCGAGCTGTTCCAGCCTGTACAGGGTCCCGGCATGATGCCCGTGCTCGTGGTTCTTCTCAGGAACGATCTTCGGGGCGAACAGAGCCGGAACCACCGCGAGAAGGAATCCCGCGATGGCCGCCCACAGGGCGAGGTGCTCGTTCAGACCGATCACGACGACCACAGCCGCCCATAGGAACGCGTTGGTCTTGACCGCCCTCATCGTGAGATTCTCCCGAAGAGACGGACCCTGGTGACGACGCGGACCGTTTCCGCCCGGTCCACAGGAGAGTCATAATCCTCAGGCGGAGCGTTCAGTTCCGCCCGGGTCATACGGCCCACCCGATGAAGATCTTCTACTGCTCTCGGGTTGTATCTGGCCCCTGTGTGTGCGTCCATGATCGCATTGCCTGCTGCGACGTGATCTCCAGCAGCCAGTGCCTGACGGAGTGCTTCTGACATGAATGATCCCTTCTGCTCTGTCCGAGACGGGCCAGAGGTCTTCTCAGGCTCCGCGCGTGACTTCCATGAAGTCCCACGAAGTACGGGTGTACACCACCTGGTTCCCGTTTCGGGTGTCGCGTCCGGTGACGAACAGGACGGGTGCCCTGCCTCCTCGGTAGCTGACTTCCCCGTGAGCGACACTGTTGATCACGACCGTCCGTTCCGGCCGGTCGTCATCGATCACTTGTTCCGTGATGAGATCACCGCGTCTCAGCTGATGCGGCCGGACCACGGTGCTGCGCATGCTCTTCTTCGGGTGCCCGAGAACGTCAGGCACGTCATCCCAGTTCTTGACCTTCATAAAGATCTTCCTGTCTTTCCGGGCCGGGAGGCTGCTTCAGCAGCCGCCCTTGAAGTACTGCGTGCAGACAGTGGATCCGTTCGACGGGGAGTGGTTCACTCCCGACGTTCCGTCCGTGTGACTGCTCGACCAGATGGCGATACCGGCCGCGATAGCGATGAACCATCCCCAGCTGCTCTTCTTCGGCCCCTGGTAATGGTTCTTGCTGTGGTTCCGGCCGTTCTTGTGTGACTTCTTCTTGTCACTCATTCCTTGTCCCCGAGAACATTGCTGGGGACGGTGATTCCGTCCGATCTGCGGATCCAGTGCGGAGACTGGTCGCAGCCGTCTCTGTAGCACAGTCGGAACGGATCCAGGTCTTCGGCGATCCTGGAAACAACCTCCGCCAGTTCTTCAGACATGAGGGGGTCCGTACTGGCGGTCGAGCGGAGCTTTTCCGCGTCGTTGTGCCGGATCATGTCCGGGAGCCACTCCAGGAAGACCGTCAGGAGGTAAAGCTCACTGTCGTCTCCGTCCCAGGAGTCCGGGTCGGATTCCGAGCGGATCAGCTTTCCCACTTCGTCTGCCAGTTCCCGGTACGCGGTGTGGTCACTGTTCTGGAGGGTCTCCTCGGTGAAACGCCCGAGGATCGTCAAAGCTCCGGACGGGGTGAATCCCTTGTGTTCCAGCGCTTCAATGATCGCTGGCCTGTCCGTGCTCATGACCCTCCGTTCCGGTTCCTGGTCCCCGCACGGCGCGCGTCGGTCCGGGCCTGGAGTTCGTCCCGTTTGGCCTGCTTCTTCCGGGCACGGCCGGAGGATGTGGACGTGGTCCGGAACCCGAGCGGACCCGGGAGGTTCACTGACGTCGTGCGGCGTCCGGTCGTGGAGACCGTCCGGCTGACGGGTCCTGCCTTGAAGCTCAGTGAGATCCCCTTCCGCCCGATGTTCAGGTACAGCAGACCTGGAATGATCGCTTTCCGCTGCCGGTACGTGATCGGCATGTGGTCACTTTCCTTTCTTGTCGTCTTCGGGCCTGGCCCATGGCGTTCCGCCGAACAACCGTCTGTCCTTCTTCCGGCGTGTCCGTGCCGATGAGCGGCGCGGGCGTCCGGTGGGGTTCTGGTCCTGGGGGTCGCTGTCGTCGGCTTCTCCCCCGTTGATGTACGTCACAGGTGGACCGTGCCGGACACCTTGAGCAGGAGGACGTACGCGACGAACGACCATCCGCCCTGAAGCCACAGAGCTGTGGTCAGGCTGATGTCCTGCTCGTGGCTGGTCTGGACACCTGCGAAGAACCACAGCCCGAGGACCACCAGGAGGATGAACAGCTGGCCCACGGCGCGGCCTGTCGTCGCCTCGTGGGGGTCCTTGACGGTCTCCAAGTGGGACCTGTCGATCCAGGAGGTGTCTTCCTTGTACGCGGCCTTGACGGGGACTGCGCCCGTGCGGGGGAGCGTCTTCTCTGGGGTCACGTAGACCGTTCCGGTACGGGTGTCCTTGAAAAATGTCTTTGTCATGATCCCTTTTTCCTTCTTCTGGTTGTGGCCGAGATGATCCGGCGGGCGACGACGTCTTAGGTTTCGCGCTGTACTTGGCCCACCGGAAGAGTGACCCACTGATCAAACGCAGTCTGGGTTCCGTGCTGAGCTTGGATCAGTGGAAGATGAATCCGGCGGGCAGAGGCGTACTGGGTTTCGCCATCACGCTGGCCCGCCGGAAGATCATGAGTCGTGCAGTTTCTTCGCTTCCACGTACATCGCCCGCAGGATCTCCTTGCCAGCGATCCTCAGCGCGTCCGCCATCTGATGGCCCGCTGACCACGGTGACCCGGGCTGTGCGGGATGTCCTGACGGGCCGCACCGTACACACGGAAGCGTGTGGATCCGGTCTGCGGTCGCCTTCCGGCGGAAGTCGTACACCTCGCGCCACGGACCGCCGGACTTCATGCAGGAGAGTGACACCAGGTACAGGCGCATCTTCGCGTCAGGACTGTACTGAACCTGCTGGCCCCGCTTGCGGCGGGAGCGGAGCGGGTCGCCGTGTCCGGCGTACTGCCACAGTTCAGACACGAGTCTCGGGCGGTCTTCCGCTGCGTGCCAGTACGGGTCTCCGACGGACGCCAGGAGCCGTGCTCCCTGCTTGTCCCCGATCCCCTTCTGTTCCTTGATCCAGGGGTACATGGGGTGCAGCCGGAGTTCCGCGCGGAGCGTCTTCTCTGCGATCTTTTCCAGTTCCGTGGTGCCGTCCACGATCGCCCGGAGCTGCACCACGGAGTGATGATCCTCCGGGAGCCCGAAGCCACGGGTCTCTTCGTCTTTGTCGGCGTCGGTGCGGGTGAGCTGACGAAGCCGGTTTTCGTTGGCGATCCGGATGCGTTCCAGGTCGCTGAGCAATTCTGCCTGGAACCTCAGGAGAGGGGCGGACAGATCCATTTTCTTGATCCCTTTGTTCGGGTCCGGAGGGCAGCAGGCCATTGGGTTTCGCTACTGCAGTGGCCCGCCGGACGTTTGATCCACTGATCAACCTGAGATTGGGTTTCGTGCGGTGATTGGACCAGTGGAAGATCTTGGATTGAACTGAATCCGGAGAGCGTTTCGTCTATGGGTTTCGGTGGCTGTCTGGCCCGCCGGACGTTTGATCCACTGATCGTTCCTCTGGTGGATTCCGACCGCGCTATGGATCAGTGGAAGTTGAATCCGGCAGGCGGGACTTCAATGGATTTCGTTGCACGCCTGGCCCGCCGGAAGATCATTTATGCGTTCAGTACCATTTCCAGCGCACTGTCCGGAAGTTCGCCCACCGTCGTGGCACGGTGCTTCGTGAGGACCGTACGGAGCTTTTCCAGGCTGGCAGCCACCGCTTCGTTCTCCTTCGCCAGTTCGCGCCGTGCTCCGGCGGCGAACTTCAGATCGTCGGAGGTCATCTCGCGGAGGAACTTCCAGCCGTCCGAGGTGTGGTACCGGTCTTTCAGCCGTTCCTTCCACGCTCCGGCCTGCATGGCGCGTACGTGATTCCCCACAGATGATGTCCGGCGGGCGGATGTCGTTTGGGCATCATTCGTACTTTGGCCCGCCGGAAGACTTCGGGTCTCGTTGACCACGTGGCGGACGTACTCACGGATCATGGTCTTGATCGTGTCCGCGTAGTCCTCAGGACCGATCCGCGAGAACACCTTTTCGGAAAGCTCTCCCGGGTCCGCGATGTCCGGATGATCGTTTGCCGTTCGCTTCACCAGGGAGTGAAGGTTGATCACCACGTGATCACTTTCCTTTCATTGGAATGAATCCGGCGGGCATGAGCGCATCTGACGGGACTCGAACCCGCGATCTTCGCCATGACAAGGCGCTGCTCTGGCCGCTGAGCTACAGATGCACGACTGCCCCCGGCATGTTCACCAGGGGCAGTCGGATTGCTATTGATCAGGAACGCACGCTGGCCACGAACGCGGAGAACGCGTCCGGACCGACGCGGAACACCGGCCGAGAGGCAGTGTCCTCGATCTTGCTGTCGGTGACCTCCACAGCAGTGGCTTCGCCGGAACGGACTTCCACGCACGCGCCGTTGCCAGTGGAGTGACTGGACTTGGTCCAGTCGGAAAGCTCACCAAGCTTGATCATGTGATCCTCATCTCAGACGTGGTGCACCATCACCGGCATCCCTTCTGATGCCGGAACCTGTCGTTCTTTCCCCTGGGTCAGACGTCGAACCCTGCCCACTGCGTGACGGGCATGCCGAGCGTCGCCAGGTCTTCGTCCCCGAAGTATGCCGCAGGGTCATCTTCGCTGTAGTCCGCATCGAACCACGGTGCTTCGTCCCCCAGGAAGCGGGGCTTCCAGACGACGTCACGGCCGCACCTGGTTGTGTGGATCTTCACCTGACGGAGTATTCCGTCCTCCTCGTACGTCCACGCGTACGGCTCTGTGCTGTTCGCCATGATCCCTCCTGGTTCCTGCCCGTGGATCTACTTCCGCCACCCAGGGGATGAATCTCCACCGCCCTGGTACAGACCGCCCTCCCTCTCGCAGTCGGCGCACACGCCGAAGACCGCGATGAGGAGAACTGTCCATGAGAGGACGGCCCTGGTGAGACGTGAAGTCAAGATCACTGTTTCTCCTGCCACTGGACGACAAGGACGCCGTTCGTACCCCCAGCGGGATTCGGACCCGCTTCCCCGGATTGAAAGCCCGGTGTCTTAACCTATGGACCATGGGGGCGTGCACGGGATCACGGCTCCCGGCAGGCCGTTGCTCAGTTGCGGATGAAGCCAATCAGCGCGCGGAACGCACTGGAGGTGACGAAGACCGTCTCCTCGTAATCGGTCTTGCTGTCCTGGATCTCCATGTTGTGAGGACCAGCAGTGCGGATCTCCACACAGTTGTTCTGTCCGGTCGAGTAGCTCGACTTGAACCATTCGGGCTGACTGCCAGGAACGGTCATGATTCTCCGATCTTTCGGATGCAACGTCATCATCTGGTGGTACGCCCCTGTGTCGGGACACCCGTTCATCTCCGGGCGCAGAGAGCGTGAGTAACCCTGGCCCACGCGAGGGGCCGTATCTTCCCCTTGACCCTCATGCCCCGCTGGCTGCGGTGAGGGAGGCAGTCTCGTACGGCTGAACGGTCTGCCTTGCGTACCCCCAACCGGTCATGATCCGGTATCTCCGCCTTGAAAGAGCGGCATGCATCCTTTACACCACGGGGGCTTTGCACGGGATCGCTGCTCCCGGCAGGCCGTTGGTCAGTTCTTCCACGTGATCTTCCCGGAAGGTGATCTCCGGTCGGTGTCCTGAGGGGAGGGACGGCGGACGGTCTGTTTCACGATCCTGGTCTGCTTCATGCCCGGTCATCTTCCGACGTGATGGCGACGATCTTGTCCTGGTCCAGAAGTGCGATCTGGGTACTGCCGGACTCGATCTTGGGAATGTCGCCGACAGAATTCATGGTCAGCCTGGCGTCCTTCATGACGATCGTCTGGCCGCTCGACAGATAGATCCGGACAGTAGCCATCAGGCCACCATCGGAACGTCGTACAGCTTGACTCCGTACAGAACGTGGTCGAGCGCACCGTCCAGCTCCGGGCTGAAGCCCAGTAGTTCGGTGGAGGTGCTCTCCGCCACTCCGTGAAGAATGACCGTGGCGATCTGGATGTTGTCGGTCTCGTACTGGGTGTGCTCCTTCATGAGCAGGTCCAGGTACTCGATGGTGTAGATCATTTCAGATCCCTTCTTGGATGTCTTCTCTGGGAGACTCCGTAATGATGTTCTTGATCTCCCGCAGGGACGGGGCGTCATGCCATCCGCCCTTGAGTTTCCACGCGAGACCGGACCGGATCATCCGGCCGCCCCCTCCACGGTCCACCGACCACGAGAGCCGGAACGCCCACAGGACGTTCGTGAGGGCGATCTCCAGCCGGGCGTATTCGATCTCGTCCGCGTACTCGTCGGTGCGGGGCTCGTGGACGTGCCATTTTCGGGCTGTTCGCCATCCGTGATCCTCTGCATGAGCCAGGAGCAGGGACGCAGCGCCCGGCATTGTGTAGCCGTCCGGGGTGAACACTGCGAGCTTCGCCCGGAGGGTTTCGATCTCCCGTTCCTGGCGCTCGATGATGCTCTTTGCCGAGTCGAGATCATTCTTCCGGGATGCCGCGTTCCACTTCTGGATCCGGTACTCCCGGATCTGCTCGTTGGGACCCAGCGCCCTGAACTCCTCGGTAGCTGTCAGTTCGTCACGGGTCAGGGGAGGGTCGGTCTCACGGGTGAACGTCTCCCGCTTGGCCACGCCCTCCGGTCCGACCGTGATCCGTCCGGACGTCGGTCCTTTGTAGTCCTTGGACAGAGCCAGCCGATCATTGATCATTTCAGATCCCTTCCCGGATGTCTTCCGGTACCTCGGGCATGTCCGTCCAGGTGAATTCCAGGATCCTGGTTTTCTCCCTGGTCCAACCCCAGTCACTGGGGAATTCTCTTTCGATCAGGTCCTTGACTACGATTTCCTTGATTTTTTCTTCGGTCTCAAGTTCAGGACCGACGTACTGGCCCTGCACGTGACAGGCGTTGCTCGCATCGTGGATCAAGGTCGCCTGATAGATCACAGAGAACATGACGCGGCCTCCGGCCCTGTGCTGTCCGGCACGTACCGTGCGGCAGTGACCGGCTTTACGGGTTCCGGGGTCCCCATGGAGCGAGGTACGGCGAACCGTCCGCGCGCGGGGGAGACCCGGTAGGCGTAGATCCGGTCCAGTCTCCAGGACCGGTAGTCCCGGGACTGGCGGTCCATGGCTCGGATGACCGTCCGGCCCTTTGCACTGCCGATCTCGTACGGCTCGATGACCCGTACCGTCCGGGTACCGTCCGCCTTCACGTAGTCGACCGTGACCGGCCGCTTGAGGTCCACGGCGATCCGGAGGTCGTTGAACGTGCGCTCTTCATCGGTGTTGCGGATCATGTGCACCACCTGTCCGGGATGATTGTTCATGGTTCCTTGCGTGCTCCCGGCAGGACTCGAACCTGCCGCCTTTGGATTAGAAGTCCAATGCTCTGTCCGGATGAGCTACGGGAGCGTGGATCGGCGGGATCGGAGGCTCCCGCCGGTAGGCCTTCCAGCGGGTTACCGCGCTGGACCCGGTTCGGTCAGTTGATCACTTGCGCCAGGACTCGATGGTGTCCTGGATCTCGCGCATGGTCTCTTCGTGGTCGAACGGCTGGGGGTCGGGCTGGAAGTCCACGGTCCGGGGGTACTCGTCTTCGGTGTTCTGGTCCTGACGGTTAGCCATGATCTTGATCCCTTCTGAGAACGGGTGCTGATCACCCGTGGCCGACCGGCGTTCCGGAGAACGTCAGCCACCATGCAACGATCAGTCCTTCAGGTGGGACAGGGCTCCCGTGCCGGACATCGCGGCAAAAAAATCCGCGAGCCTGATCGGGTGAGGGCCGCGCCGCCACTCGTCGCCCTGGCTCTCGTCGTACAGGGCCGCGTGCGCTTTCTCAGCGTCCGCGTACGCGGTCCTCAGCCTGTCCGTGGGCCGGATGATTCTGCCTCCGGTCCAGTCGCTCAGCGCGCCGTACAGGACGTCTTCGTTGGTCTGGAGATCGTCCGAGTCGCCGTAGTCGTTCCAGGCCTGGTTCAGCCAGTTCGCGAACGCTTTGGCGCTTGCGAGGGAGATGCTTCCTCCCTCGATCGACTCAGCCCAGTCCCGGATCTTGAGATACCCGAACTCAGGCTTCTCGAAGTCTGCGGGAAGCTTCAGCGCGTCCTTGGTCGTGTCCTTCATGACCGAACTCCTTCGTTTCTGATCACCTGATGACGTACAGGCAGGAACGGTGCAGACCCTCGGACGCGTATGGATCAGTGCGCCCTCGTCGATGTTCCGTCCCTGCCTCGTGCCCTCTGATCCGTTGAAAGACCAGAGGGCCTGACGGTTTCCTCGGGCATTCGCCCTGTCCCGGACCCTCAGGCTGACCAACCCCTGCCGCGACCCCCTGGGAGGGGATCCAGCGCAGGGCCGCCCTTCTCGGTACCGTCCCGGATTCCACGTGCCCGGCAGAAGCTTGACCCTCTGCCGGGCTTCCCGGGTCCTCCGGGCAGGTAGATCAGCGGACGTTGCGGCCGTTCGGGATCAGGCTCTCGATGATCCGAGCGGCTCGGGACAAGTCATCAGGAGCTGAGTCGTCCTTTTCGGCGGAATCGCAGTACATGTCACCATGCCCAGCTGAACGCATGGCCTGGACCGTCTTCCATGACGTGAGGCAGGAACACTCAACTTCTTCGTACGGGTGCGGGCCAAGCCTGGTGTCCCAGTCGTTCCCGGGAAGATCCTTCAGCCAGCCTGCGAGCCACTGCTGAGCGTCTCCGTAGTCGATGTCTTCCGTGTCCTCACGCTCTCCCCAGGACTCCAGGAGATTCCCTGCCTGCTGCATGAGCAGGAAAGCAACCGCACGCTTCTGTTCCGCTTTGGTCATGATCGGCTCCTTCGTCCGTGAAGTGAGGGCTGATCGTCCTCAGTGAACGTCCGGACGATGGTCCGGCCGGACGCCCAAGCGGTGATCAGTATTCCAACGGGATGATGTTTTCCCGGGCTGTGATCAGCTCTTGTTCGGGCTGAAGCGCTGGGTCGCACGGTTCGTGCCGGATGCATATCCGGCGGCCCATCCCTTGTCCCAGGACCCTCGCTCACTGAGATGCACGATCTTGATCGCGTCGACCAAAGGAACACCTGATCCCATGAGAGTCATGATCAGAAAGTCGTGAATGACGTCCATGTCTTTCGGGGCGATCTCTGCCGCGCGGTCACTGGTGTACCTGTCGATCGCGTCCCTGACGTTCTTGTCCATGTCCGGCTCCTTCGTCCGTTCTGATGCTGAGGTATGACGGGAGCCCGGAGATCTCCGGGCTCCCGTATTTATTGCCTCCCGGCGCATTCCCTGGTCCGACTTGAACGGACTGATGCTCGGCCTGCCCGACGTATCGGGTCACGAGGCGGACTGTCCTGGTGACAGTCGCTGCTGCAAGGAACGGAGACTGATCAGTCTCAGTGAACGTCCGTACGAGACGGACGTTCAAGCGAAGATCAGTTCAGTTGATCCCGGAGTCCTTCAAGAATCGTTCACGGTCGAACGCGGGGTTCCTGTCAGACAGCATGTCGGCGAAGTCGACGGCGAGAATTTTCACCGTTTCAGCGCAGACCGCAGGGACATCCTCGGGCATGTACGTCTCACTTTTGATCTCCTCGATCTGGTTTTTGAAGATCGCAGCCATGTCCACGATGTCCCTGCGAGTCATACTCATGATCGGCTCCTTGGTCCGTAGTGATCACTTCAGTCAGTGCCCGGACCATCGTCCGGGCACTCAAGCAATGATCAGTTGGAATGTGTGATCAACAGAGCGACCAGGAAGATGACTGCCATGGTCACTCTGTATGCGCACTGCACGTAGTACCTGCGGTCGCTGATGTGCTGCCGGACAGCCGCCTTGCGAACGCTGGGCTTGGCTGTGCTGGTCCTGGCTGCTGTTGTCATGATCGGCTCCTTCGTCCGTAGTGATCACTTCAGTCAGTGCCCGGACGATGATCCGGCCGGGCACTCAAGCAATGATCAGTTACTGGGTTCCAGATCCCTTGACTGGTCTGCTACATCCACTCGGCGAATCCGCTCATCCGGCCTTCGATGAGCAACTCGCCGGTCCGCTTGTTGCTGATCTCCAGCTTGTGGGTGCTGTCGTAGTAGCCGCCCCACTCGTTGAAGATGTCGTAGGCCATCTGCTCGTCGGCGCCGAAGTGGAAGCGCTTGACTGGCGTCTTGTCGGCGTTCTTGATCTCGACCTGGTATGTGGTCATGATCGGCTCCTTGGTCCGTGGTGTGCGAAGACTGATCGTCCTCAGGGGGTGCACGGTCCGGAGACCGTGCACCCGAGCGGTGATCAGGACATCGATGCAGTCACCGAGATGCTCGCGTTCAGGTAGCCCATCAGAGACGTGAACTCGTATTCCGCGTGCAGGTCACCCGTGAAGCTGTTCTGTACGCGCTGCCATGCACCGCTCAGATCGCGGTCTGCCTGGTCCTCTTCGAGCTGCGCGGCGTACCGCTCCAACTGGGATTCGTTCATCAGGTTGGCCACAGTCGGCTCCTTGGTCCGTGGTGTGCGAAGACTGATCGTCCTCAGGGGGTGCACGGTCCGAAGACCGTGCACCCGAGCGGTGATCAGTAAACCAGTTCGGCACCCTTGTACTTGCTGGCGATCTCTCGCCACATCTGCCTGGTGGTGGCACCGTGGTGACGCAGGACCCTGAGGTCCGCACCCAGGGTCAGCCACTCGCACTCACCCTTGCGGTAGCACTTGCCCTCGTACTTGAAGATCTCTCCATTGGCAAGATCGCCGAAGTTGACTCCGAGCCGCTCGTTCTTCATGGTCTCCAGGGCCTCCATGGCCCGGCGTCCGTTTTCCGTGAGGACCGTTCCTGCGGTGTGGCACTTGTAGCAGGCGCCTCCGTGGTTGGCACCCCAGCCGCCGTCCGACTTGCGGCCCTTGCCTCCGCATCGGCTGCACGTCATCGTCTCGAACCGGATCGTACGGGGCTCGGATGTGTTCGTCATGGTCGGCTCCTTCGTCCGTAGGTACTGATGAGATCAACCGGCTTCCACGCTGCGTCGCGCTCGCGGCCGGTTGATCAGTGCTCCCGGCAGGATTCGAACCTGCTGTGTGATCTGCCCTCGGGAACCCCTTGCTGTACTAGCCTTTCGGCCTTTCGTTTCGATGGTCAACGGGTGGTCCCGCTCTCGCCATCCGGTACCGGTCTTAGCCTTTTCAGGGGCCTTATCTCCGAACCTCTCCGATGGTCTGGCACCGGCACCTTGTGAGTCAGTCAGCGGGGGAGCTTTGCTCCTGGGGGTTGGCCAGGTACTGAGGTTCTTCCCTGGCGGCCTTCCCGCTTTTCTGTTGTTGAGGCGGTGGTTCCTTGTCCTGCCGCCCCTGCTGTTCTGTTCTTCGTTCTGGTTCAAAGATAGAGCAGGGATCAAGACATGTCAAATGATCTCATGGTCCATCGTCGCAGGTCAAAGGCCGTAGACAAAAGTCAATACAAAGAACTTTGGTGAATCTGGAGATCAAAAAGGCCCCCTCGGATCACCGAGGGGGCCTGCCTGGTCCAGCCTTGATCTACTCATCCCTTACGCGTACGCACGTATGCGCGCGCGTCTTCCATAGCCTGGGACTCGCCCTTCGACCTGCGGAGGAAGCCCACCGCAGTGGCGATCGCGATCACGCAGACCGCGAGCGAGATCATCATGGTCATCAGCGCTCCTGCGATCATGACGAACACGACGGCCACTCCCGCGAGAACGATCAGGGACCACGTCGCAAGGATCATGTGCCCCGCGTACTTGGTCGCAACATCCTGCTTCGGCTCGGCAGCCACGGGACGCGGCGCTTCATTGATCGTGATGTTGACGATCGGCTGCCCGCTCCTCACCGCTCTCTCCACCTGATCGTTCTTCAGGTAGTCGATCAGGGCAGGGAGACGCTCTCCCGGATCCCTGTACCGCTCGATCTCGTCCATGGTCATCTCCCTGTTCCTGTCAGTGGTGAGTACCGCGAGAAGTGCTAGGTGGAATGGGGTGTGAAGGTGGCTTCACAGGGGGCTTCACTCTGGGCTTCACTGGGCTCTTCACATGTATGCAGTGAGTCTCTCACACCGATTCGACCATAGAAGTTGATGAAGCTCTGACCTGCGGAAACTCTTTTGATCTTACCCTTGGTGTCCCAGTACCAGGGACACCAAAGGATCTCGTCAGAGAGCCGTACAGAGCTTTTCTTACACTACGTATCAGTATCTTCTCTTATATTTACTTATGGTTACCGCATAAGAGACCGGATGGCCGCATAGCCATCCGGTCTCTTATGGATCACAGTTCCTCGCGCTCGGCCTCCGGAACGATCTTGTATCTGGCTCCCTTCCCTGGGACCCGCGCCAGCCGTCCGGCCTTCACCTGACGGCGGAGTTCCCCGAAGATCCAGGTACGGTCACGGTCCAGAGGAAGATCCTCGAAGTCGTCCTTGGTCAGCTCCGTGACGCCGGACTCCTCAAGCTCTTCGATCCGGCCTTCGACCATGCTGTGGGCGACGTCCGGCGGGGGCGGCTGGTCGTTGGCCCCTCCCTTGATCATCTCGAACACAGGTGCAGGGACGGCCTCCAGGAATGCAGGGCGGATGTCCTCCACCGGAGCGGTCGAAAGTGTCACGGTGTCTCTCTCGCCCGTGTCGAGTTCGCTCCAGTCGGTGACATGGACACTCATCCGCTGAGGACGCTCGATACCGATGCTGAGCAGCTCAAATGTCCCTTCGTCGCACCGTGCCCAGCCAGCGTTCCGGCACATCTCGATCGTGGCCTGGAGTTCCTCGTCACTGATCTTGAAGGTCCGGTGCGTGAGCGGCCACTGATCGGACGGAACGCCCGTGACTTCAGCGACGTGCCGTCCGGGATGGTTGTTCGCCCACCTGGACGGGTCCGCACCTGCGCGCAGTGTCTCGTCCAGCAGGGCAAACGCCGCGTCGGGCTTCTCGCGGACACCGAACGCCAGGCTGTTCCCGAACTGGCTGCGCGTGGCCCTGTCCAGCTGCTTGTACCCCGCGACCTGCAAGGATGCCGAAATCGGCATGCCCAGTGCGCGGCACAGCATGATCGCTTTCTGGAAGTCAGGAGAGCCAGCCAGGTACCCGGCCGCTTCCTCTACATGGATCGGCTGGACCGGGATCCGGTGCTTGGTCCAGGCCTCAGGGACCCATCCCTTGTGGAACCCGAGGGAGCCGAGCAGCCGCGCCCGGTACCGCATGGCCTCAGGAAGGTTGCTGATCAGCTGGGACGTCTGCGCAGGTCCGTCCGCTGCGAGATCAAAGACGTCCATGACGTGTCCGAACGACAGCATGAACTTCTCGGCGTCCGCGACGACTGGCGGAGCACAGTCTGTCCTGCTGATCATCTCCAGCACTGCCAGGATGAACGCCTCGGTCTTCCCTGCTCCCGTCATCCCGGTGTACAGAGTCGCGGACGCGGCGCGGCTGTCCTCATCGTTCCCGGTGATCCAGTGTCCGGACTCCTGTCCGTCCTCACGGACGCCTGTCCGCAGTGTCCTGGCGGTGATGGACTTCCCAGGAGCGGACAGTCCTGGATACAGGACAACGTCCGTGGTCGGATTGGTCAGCCGGACAGTGACCTTGGACTGTCCGCCCTTGTGCTCTGACACCTTGACGGAGGCGGTCTCCACTCCGTAGAGACCTGCGATGTTCTCCCGGTGGGCCTTCACGTCCGACGTGGTGTTCTTCCCACCAGGATGGTTCAGGATCACTTCTGCGCGGGCGCCGATGTCATCTGTGATCGTCTTGACCTTTCCTGTCACTGTGTTCTTCAGGCCTCTGATCTGGCTCACAGCGTCCACGGGGCCCGTTTTCACACCGTCGTGCTTGTTCGTCGGAGTGATCCCTGCGTGCCGGATGTTCCAGGTCAGGCAGAGGAACGACCCCCCGAAGACCATGGACCAGATCATGGGGTCAGTGAGCGGGCCCACTGCGGTGGCCAGAGCCAGCCAGACCCCCATTCCGGTCACGAACGCCGTGGCTGAGTTCCGGGCGTGATCATGGCGCCTGTCCCAGGTCTTCCAGGTCACAGCCCCGAGACCGGGCGCCATGAGAGTCAGGAAGACGAGGGCAACGGGCCCGTTCGCCTGCCAGTGGGTGATCAGGCTGACCAGGAACACGAAGACCATGACCAGCCAGGGCGTGAGAAAGGGCTGAACCCTGTGCTGCCAGGGAGCACCCCTCTTGATCTCCGTCTTGACGGATTCCTCTTTGATGTTGCCCTTGCTCATGACGCCTGCCTCATCCCGTTTCTTACCGCAGTCATGATCCTGTCTGTATGACCCCTGTGCTTCCAGGTCCGAAGAGTCGATGCCGGTATCCCCGTCAGCTCCGCAATCTGGGGAATTGTCAGTCCCTGGTCCTCTGGAGTTTCGATCGAATCGAGGTCGTCAGAGTCAAGATCCCCTTGGATCGGATCTTCCGCGCTAACCGTGATCGGAAACGCTCCGACCTGCGACAACACCACATTGATCAGGTAAGGCCCTACCTTTTCCTGAATCGTTTCGATCGGATCTGGGCCAAGATCGAACCATTCTCCATGTCGACGTTCAGATGAGAATTCCTGGTGTAGCCACAGTTCGAGAGACCGGTCTCCGGGGACTGCCCACTTCACTGCCAGTGGAAGAGGAGACCCGCTCTGGAACGTCTGAAGTCTCTTCTGAAGGTCGGTCGTTACTCCGATCTTGATCAGAGATCCGGGGTAGTCGGGTTCCGGACCGATCAAGTACACAAAACTGATCATGCTGTTTTCTCCATGTCCTCTCGCGCCCTCTTGATGGAGCGCCACACCGTGTTGGGTTTGCTGTCCTGTCCGAACTTGTCCAAGATCGCTGTCCGCAGATCATCGTCAGCCGTATCCGGACTGTCCGCCAGAATGGACAGTGCAAATGACCTCATGGACCCGTTGGACACACGGCGGACTGGAAGAGCCGTGTCCAGGCCGGACAGTCCGTCTGAAGTGGACACGCTGTTAGCTGTAGGCGCTGTGTCCATACCGGACAGTCCGTCTGGAGTGGACACCGGACGGACAGAGGACTTGGGCAGCTTGGACTCCTTCTGTCCAGGCGACTTGAAGACAGGGCCGGACGGTGTCCAGTTGTGGGAAGCCTCGATCGTCGCGAGAGCGGCTACTGACTTCCTGCGGACCACGCGATCAACGACCGACGTCTCAGCGGCACACGCGTCCGCGTCGTCAAGGCCGTGCCTGGCTCTGTCGATGGCGTCGGCCAGAAGCGCTCTGAGCCTGTGGTAACGACGTGACCCGTCCTTTGCGGCCTCTACCTTGTCAGCGAGGGAGACTGCACGGTCAGCGGCCCTGCTGCGCGCGATGGCCGCTGAATCCTCTCCTCTGCGTCCAAGGCCGAAGTAGGCGATAAGCCGTTCCTTCGCCTCCCGCATGACGGCAGAGAGGACTCCAGAGGTCTTCTGACGGGAAATCCGCAGTTCAAGGCCCAGCAACAGATGAAGGAGCACTGCCAGGAGAACGGGACCCAGGGCAATTCTGATCATCCCTCCGTAGCTCCCGGATACCTCGAACGCAGGTACCGACTGAATCAGTACCGCCGCGTAGGCCAGCCGGGCAGCTCCCTTCGTCCCCGTGGCCCATGTGTACAGGCACAGGGCCACGATGGAGGCTTCAGCTGTGCCGCACAGAACGCTTCGTTCGACGAGATTCGTGATGTCCAGCCTGTCACCCATGAACCGGAACGATGTGTCTGCGGACAAGCCGAGAGCCATGGCCGCAGGGACAACCAGTCCAAAGGTCGCTGTCCATGTGCGGACAGTCCGTTTCTTGTCCATGATCCCTTCCTATCTTTCGATCGGTCCAATCTGTCCATTGGAGCATAAGAAAGTCCCCCAGTCCATCTGACTGGGGGACAAACTCTGCTGTGGACAGTCCATGTGAGACGGACTGTCCATCTAGTCCATGTTCTGTCCAGAACCCTTCCCTGCCGTGGACCGGGGGTTGACGTTCCAGAACCAGGTACGCCGGTTGATGTGCTCGAAGCCGTACCCCTTGTCCAGGAGACCGATCAGGTACCGCTCGTCTTCGCCCTGGTACCTGCCATCCGGAAGTGTCCGGCCCTCAGGGAACCCGCCCGCTGCCCGGACGGCAGCTGTCCGGACCAGATGAGTCATCGGGATGAATGATCCGGCGTACTTGATGTGCGAGGCCATCTCCGAGTCGAACCTAAGGCCCCACGGGCTCACCGGAAACTTTCCTTGATAGGACACAGCAGTAGGGTCTCTGCCGTTGACCATGTGAGGGGCGGGATAGACCAGGACCGGGCGGAACGGACTCTGCTCCATGACGCGCATACAGATCCTGAGGTGCTCCTTCTCGAAAAAATCGTCGTCGTCGAGCCACGCGATGACGTCCGTCTCGACGCGGTCAAGGAGGCGGTTGCGGGTTGCGGCGGCTCCTGTCCGCTCCGTGTCCAGTTCGACCAGGAGCTGATCCGGCTGACGTGTCTGCTCCATCACGCTGAGTTCGGCGCGCATCAGGTCCGTCTCCCGGCCTGGTATTGAGGGGATACATACCGCGACGGTGAGTCTGCTCTGACCCTTGTTCCTCTTGTGCTGTCCCATGGTCACGTCACCTTCATGTTGAACCGGGCCCGCGTGCACTCCTGGCATCCACAGCTCGGAGTGGCAGCGTTGGTCCGTCCGATGTGACCGGTCCATCTCCTGTCCCGGATTTCCAGGTTGAAGTCCCGGGCAGTGATCACTTTCCAGTGACGCTTGAGGTGCCGGAGAGCACGGACGGAAGACGTCCATCGCAGGATCGTGCTCATCACCACCACTTCCTCAGGTGCTGGAACCCGCACCGACCACAGATGGCCGATGCGAACTGGCTCTGGCTGACGAACGGGTGCGGAACCAGGGTCCACCAGGTTCGTTCGATGAATCGAAAGATCACCACCTGTCTCCTCTCCCCGAGGTGTTGCCTCCACCGTCGCTATGCCAAAACCAGGACCACGTGCGCTTGTTCAGGTGATGGAACGTGGCGCCTGCGTCCAGGAGCTTGATCCATAGGCCCCACTCGTCGCACGGACTTGCTCCTGGTTCCGTGCTCTTGTTCCGATCCTCGAATCCTCCGACCGACTTCACCAGGTCGGTCCGCGCGAGCACGGTCACCGGGACGAAGTTCTGGCTCTCGCGCATCGCCCTCTCGTTGAACGGGCGCCCCTCGAACTCTGCGAGAGGATCCCATCCGGAGATCACGGTGAACCACGGATAGATCACGTCCGCACAGGTCCCCTCTGCTGCCTCCAGAAGAGATCCGATATGGGACGGGCGCCAGGTGTCATCGTCGTCCAAGAAGGCCACGTACTCGGTCGTCACGCCCGCGAGAGCACGGTTTCTGGTGATGGCCGCCCCTTCGTGAAGGTGGTCGACAGCGATGCTGACAGCGTCCACGGGATGATCCTGACGGAGCACGGAATCCAGCGCACGAGGGAGTGTGGTACGGCCTCGGGGAGGGATGCTAGGAATGCATGCGGTCACACGGGGCATATAGATCATTTCGCGGGTTCTCCTATCCAGTGGCCTTCGAATCCGGAGTTGAAGGACCAGTGCACTTCCCGCCACGGCCTGATCCCGTAGTCCGCGTTCGCGGCGAACACGAACGTCCCGGACGGGGTGACGCAGAAGTAGTGGAACGACTCCCTGCACCAGAAGCTGACGTGAGTGGGGTCCGCGATGCTGTGCCAGGAGGGCAGGCCGTTCTCCGTGATCAGCAGGGGAAGCTTCACCTCGAACCGTCCGCCCGGCTTCAGTACCCTCCAGGCCTCGTTGAAGATGTCGATGCGCTCCTGCCCGGCGGGGACGTGCTCCAGGATGTGCGACGCGAGGATGTGATCGACTGTGCTGTCCGGGGTCGGCCACGGAGTCTCCTGAGCTTCCCGTTCCCAGCCCGGGGACCCGTTCCGGCTGTCCAGGTTGACCCATCCGGGCTGGGTGAGGGTTCCTCCGCCGATTTCGATGCTGGTCATCCGTGCCTCGCGCTCCCCTCGTACTTCAGCCATGGGTTCTGGATGTGGTTCCCCGGGAGGGGGTTCGGCCTCAGGTCGCACATACGCAGGGATACCGGCTGGCTGACCTGGTCCTGATAGGAGTGCCTGCGGATCTCCCTCAGCCACTGAAGACCCATCTCCTGAACCTCGGACGTGTACTTCCTTACGATCACTCCTGTGGCCCATAGTCCCCAGTTCGGGGGATGTCCGATCTGGCTGTACTCGGCAGACTGCTCTCTGATCTTCTCTGCCTGGCCCTCATACCTGGGAAGGTTGACGGACGCTGCTGCCTCTTCAAAAATGCACGACCTCCAGGGATGCACGAACTGCGCGATGGGATTCGCGAATCCGATCGCCTCGAAAGCGAAGAGAGGAGATGTGACCCGGTACGAAGCGTCGATCCAGATCGTGTACGGAGAACTGGCGTAGAGATACGGCTTACACTTGACGATCTTCGCTATCCTGTTCGGGTGGGACAGATCCTCTTCACCCCAGTACGTGTCGTTCACCGGGAAGACTGTCCAGCCATGGTCTGGTTCCCGTTCCTCTCTCCCGTCCGTCACCGCGATCCATTCGACGCTCACCCCGATCTGGGGGAGGGTCCGCTTCAGCGTGTCGTACCCGTCCGTGACACTGGTGATGATCGTGACGGTCGGTTCTGGTGTCTCCTGAGGGCTCATCCGGACACCTGCCGGTACCAGCGCACGGTGTCCTCCACGCGGTCCCAGTTCAGCTGTGGCTTCCAGTCGAGACGTGACCACCCTGTCCCGGTCGCGGCGGCGAGGGTCCTGGAATCCGTCTCACCCTTCCGCATCGGGAGGTGCAGGATTCCGGCTGTGGAGCCCGTCATGTCGATGACCCGGTGAGCCACCTCGTTGACTGTGACCGGAGTAGCAGTACCTGCGTCGAATACCGTGTCATCGCCGTACCCGGCTGCGTCCACCAGCATCCGGCCGATGTCTTCCGCGTGGATCAGGTCCACGATCTGCTCACCGTCACCCCAGACCGGGATGGGCTCGTTCCTCCATCCGTGGACAGCGAACGTGGGGATGATCTTCTGAGGGTGTCCAGGCCCGAACGCCTGCCCCGGACCGTACGCGTTGTAGGCGCGGACACGGGACACGGGAAGCTGATGAGCGTGGTGGTACGCGGTGGCGAGACGGTCCGCAGCGATCTTCGTCGCGGTGTACACGCTGGGAAACACCGGGGGCATCGTGATCCCGACGTACCCGGCTCCGTTCTTCACGCACCAGTCCAGGACCCGGAAGGCTCCCGTGACGTTCACCTCGATGGCGCGCTCCACGTCGTCGAACAGTTCGGCCGTCCCCAGTACCCCAGCCAGGTGGATGACGGTGTCCGGCTTCATGGACGGACTGAGACAGAGCTGACGGAGATCCCCCAGGACGTCGTTCCCCAGACTGTGATCAAATGCCCATGCATCGTGCCCGGCAACGTGCGCAGCGTGGATGGCGGCTCTCCCGAGGAAGCCCGCCCCTCCTGTTACAGCTATTTTCACTGTTCCTCTTTCCAGTCAGTGAGCGGTGTGTCCCCAGGTACGGAGAAACGTCTCCCGGTCCACGTGCGTCTGTGCGGTGAGTTCAGGGCTGACCGATGTCAGATGGTTCGGATGAAGGTGCTCGACCTGGCATCCGGGAACGCACATCGATCCGCCCCGCAGACGGGCTTCCTGGTCGATCTGGTTGTCGCTGAACCACCATTTGAGCCGGGGGTCTGCGAAGAGCCAGTCCTCTCCCCGGAGCATGAAGCACCATCCGGTGATCCTGGTGTACACGTCCACCGTGGCGGGATCCGTGACCAGGACCCACGCATCGCTGAATGCGTTCGGATAGACCAGGGTGGGCCGGACGTCCGGGAAGAGCCGGTTGCGTTCCTTGCGCATGAGACTGAGAATGTCGTCTCCGTCCTCCGGTCCGTCTCCCCTCATAGCGACATCCAGGGCCGCTGACAGGTGGGACGGGGCGATCACGTCGTCGTTCATGACGATGACGTTCCACTCGCTCTTCCCCCTGACCGCCGCATCCGCAGCTGCGAGAGCCAGGCCCGTGTTCCACCACTTGCTGATGTTCTTCTCGCTGTCCGGTGCACGGACCAGGCGGATCCCGGGGATTCTCGCGATCTCTGACGGAACGTCGTCGGCAGGGTCGGTCCAGATGACGTACGTCAGGTTCACCTGAGATGCGATGGACTCCAGACTGGCAACGGTGCAGTCCCGTCCGGCAGTGGGG
>Ga0193745_1000010_pt1 | contig 76611 bp, 57 predicted proteins | sample L1a2metaG_FD_145899 | JGI IMG/M metagenome (GOLD analysis project Ga0193745, IMG submission 145899) | Soil microbial communities from a riparian zone of the East river system, Colorado, United States - L1a2 | ecosystem: Environmental > Terrestrial > Soil > Riparian zone | place: USA: East River... | reverse complement strand
CGGCACCAACGACCAGCTCGCGCTCGATGGCGATTACACGCTCACGCTCGGCGGCAACGTCACCAATGTCGAGGTGCTGGTGATGCTCCATGGCCCATCGGGCACGCCCAACCATTTCAACATCACGTCGGGCGACGTCTTCGTCGGCGCGGGCCAGACCAAGATCATCTTCGGCCTTCAGGTGGAGACTTCGATCATTTTCGACGGCTCGGGCGAGCATGACGGCGCGTTCAGGATCTACGGCGGCATGGCGGGCGACACGCTGACCGGCAGCGACGGCAACGACTGGATCTTCGGCAGCGGCGGCGGCGACACGCTGACCGGCGGCGCGGGCAGCGACACTTATTATTATGACAATGCCAGCCAGTCGACGAGCACGGGCTTCGACAAGATCGTCGGCTTCGACGACAGCGCCGACACGATCGACCTGCCGTTCGCGGTCAGCGGTCTCGCCGGGCCGGCGTCGGGCAATCTGAGCAACGGCACGTTCGATGCCGATCTCTCGACCGCCTTCGCCGGGCTCACCAGCCACCAGGCCGGCATGTTCACGGCCACCGGCGGCGACATGGCCGGGCGTACGTTCCTGGTGATCGATGCCGACGGCAATGCCGGCTATCAGGCCGGCAGCGACTATGTGATCGAGATCATCGCGCCGGTGACGCCGATCGACAATTCCGGCATGTTCATCTAAGGGCCAGTCACCGGCAAGGTTATCCGATGTCTGACCGCGTAGCCATCTCCGCGGACAACAAGGCCGGCGTGGGCCACGGCTCCGCGCCAGCCCCGGGTCCGGCCCACGCTCACCAGATTTGCCGCCGCGGATGCGGAGCTCGGCACGCGCCCCAACGTGGCCGACGGTTCGTTCTCACTGTCTTGAGCGATTTCACGGTGATCTGAGTCGGCGAGTCGCGCAGCGCGTTCCGTGCGGCCCTCCGCCGTGCCCCGAGGCACAGTCGGGTGAAGGAAAGATGAGGGTCGCTGCGGTGCATAAATCGGGCGCGGGGGTTAACTGCCAGTTCCCATGCGGCTGAATTCGCAGCGAAATTGGTGGCCTTGCCGAACTAGTACCATTTTGGACCCAGATGCTGGCCATTATGGCCTTCTCTGCTATAACACCTGCGTACCGCGGGTGGGGAAATCGCTATGAGCACGCCGTTCCTGGGTGAACTGAAAATCATTTCGTGGAACTTCGCCCCCAAAGGCTGGGCGCTCTGCAACGGGCAGTTCCTGCCGATCAACCAGAATCAGGCGCTCTTTTCCATTCTGGGAACGACCTACGGCGGCAACGGCCAGACCACCTTCGCGCTGCCCGATTTGCGCGGCCGCGTCCCGATCCATCAGGGCCAGGGCTTCACCCTCGGCCAGGCGGCCGGCCAGGAATTCCACACGCTGACCATGTCGGAGATGACGCAGCACATCCACTTCGCGCAGGGCAGCAACAACACCGGCAATTCCCAGACCGCCGCGAACAACGTGCTGGGCGTGGTGGCGGGGCGGCTCTACACCGATCCGGCCAATCTGACGACGCTGGCCCCCGACACCATCACCAATGTCGGCGGCAGCCAGCCGCACGAGAACCGGCAGCCGTGGCTGACGCTCAACATCATCATCGCCCTGCAGGGCATCTTCCCTTCGCGCAACTAAGGAGGCGCAGCCGTGGGTCAGCCATATATCGGCGAAATTCGGATGTTCGGCGGCAATTTCGCGCCCGCCGGCTGGATGTTCTGTCAGGGTCAGACGATCCCGATCTCCGAAAACGACGCGCTCTTCACCCTGATCGGGACCACCTATGGGGGCGACGGCCAGGAGACGTTCCAGCTGCCCGATCTGCAGGGGCGGCTGCCGATGCATGCCGGCAAGGCGCCATCGGGCAGCCAGACCTATCAGCTCGGCGAGAAGGGCGGCGTCGAGAGCGTCACCCTGACCACCCAGCAAATCCCGATCCACTCGCATCCGATGATCGGCTCGATCAACGTCGCCCAGGATACGAGCCCGGCCGGCAAGGTCGTGGGGCAGATCGGCGGCGGCGCGCTGCCCTATATCCAGGATTCGACCGACACCAACCTGAACCAGAATGCGGTGACGCCGGTCGGCGGCAGCCAGCCGCACGACAATTTCCAGCCCTATTTGTGCGTCAGCTTCATCATTTCGCTGTTCGGGGTGTTCCCCACCCAGAATTAGGAGCCGCCCGTGTCCGATCCATTCGTCGCAGAGATCCGCATCTTCGCCGGCAATTTCGCCCCCAAGGGCTGGGCGTCGTGCGACGGCCAGCTGCTGCCCATCTCGCAAAACACCGCGCTCTTCTCGCTGCTCGGCACGATGTATGGCGGCGACGGCAAGTCGACCTTCGCGCTGCCCGACATGCAGGGCAACGCGCCGATGATGTGGGGCCAGGGCTCGGGCCTGTCGCTCCACGACGAGGGCGAGATGAGCGGCACGCAGCAGGTGACGCTGCTGGAATCGGAAATGCCGGTCCATACCCATAACATGCGGGACCATGACCTCGACCTCGGCGAATTGAACGCGCCGGCGAACAATCGCGTGCTTGCCCAATCCGCCAATTCGACGATCTATACCGCGAGCGCCGCCCTCAACCAGATGTCCTTCCAGGCGCTGACGCCGGCGGGCAGCAGCTTGCCGCACAACAACATGATGCCCTTCCTGACGCTGTATTTCATCATCGCCTTGCAGGGGGTCTTCCCGCCGAGGACATGAGATTCTCGCGCCAGCGCGCTCATCAGCGGATCGCGGCAAGGCCCCGTCCTGCCGAAACCGGGCGGAAAAGGCCGCCCGTCGGGCCTAAAGGTCTAGCAGGGCTTCGATTTCTGTGCGATCTAGCAATCATTCCGAACTTGCGCGATTTGCCGCGCTCGTCACTTAGGGTGGGGATTTTTCATGCCTGTTAGCTTTACGCTCAATCGCCTCACCACGTTCCGGCCGCTCACCGGCGACCAGGACGGGGACGGCTATGCCGATGCGGGCGACGTCCTGCGCCACACCCTGACCATCCACAATACGGGCGACACCGCCGCGACCAGCGTCGTCCTCAACGATCTGCTCGGCGGTTCGACCGAAACCGGGCTGATGAACATCTCCCCGATCGCGTTCGACGACGCCTTCACCGCGGTCGGCAATACCGCGCTGCGGGTCGGCGGCGCCGCCAATATCGGCACCGGCCCCTCCTCGATCGTCGCCGGCAACCTGCTCGCCAACGACGTCGGCTCGACCACCGTCGGCGTCGGCGCGCTCGCGGCCGACGACGTCACCGGCTTCACCATCGACACCGTGACGAATCTGCTCACCGCCGGTGGCGGCAGATACAGCATCTTCGCCGACGGCTCGTTCAACTATATCAGTGAAGCGGGCGATACCGGATCCGACAGCTTCAGCTACACGATCCGCGATGCCGGCATCGACGGCGTCGCCGGCAATTCCGACGACACCACCAGCACGGCGACGGTGACGATCACCCTCACCGGCCAGGTCTGGTACGTCGACAGCGCCGCCGCCGGGGGCGGCACCGGCACCTCGGCCAACCCGTTCAACTCGATCACCGCGCTCCAGGCCGCAAACGTCGACGGCGCCAACGACTTTATCTATGTCAAGGGCAACGCGACCGGCCAGCTGGTGATGGAGACCGGCGAACATCTGATCGGCCAGGGCGCCGATCTCGACGTCGCCGGATTCCACCTTGCCGACGACGGCGCGCGCTCGACCGTCACCAACAACGCGGCGGGCTTCGGCGTCACCCTCGCCGGCGGCGGCACCGGCAATAACGAGATTGCCGGCATCAACATCGTCAGCACCGGCGGCGCCGGCAATCACGGCCTTACCGGCACCAGCTTCGGCAACCTCACCATCAACAACACGACGATCGACGCCAGCGGCCAGGCTCTGGTCCTGTCGACCGGCGCGATCGTCGCCGGCAGCACCGGCCTCGTCTCGACCGATTCCGACGGCGGCACCAACAATGTCAGCCTGACCGGCATCACCGGCTCGCTCACGCTCGGCAGCGGCGCCCTCTCCGGCGCCACCGGCGCCGCCTTCAACGTCAGCGGCGGCTCGGTCACCACCGCCTATACCGGCAATATCACCCAGGCCCAGAATGCCGCGCTGGTCAATGTCGCCGGCGGCCATAGCGGCTCGCTGACCTTCAGCACCGGCACCCTCTCCGCCACCAACGGCACCGGCCTCCAGTTCGACAATGCCGACGGCAGCTACAATTTCAACGGCACCAACACGCTGAACGGCGGCGACGCCGGCGTCGACATCGTCAACGGCTCGAGCGGCAATTTCAGCTTCAGCTCGTCGAGCGCGATCACCAACGCGACCGGCATCGCCTTCAACGTCAACGGCGGCAACGGCAATATCGATTATAACGGCACCATCTCGCACACCGCCAACACGCGCGCGATCTCGGTCCAGAACCATAATGGCGGCACCGTCTCGTTCGACGGCACCGTCTCGGCGACCGGCTCGAGCGACGGCATCCTGCTCGCCACCAACACCGGCGCGGTCATCAACTTCACCAGCACGCTGACGATCAACGCCAGCGGCGCCAATTTCGATGCCAGCGGCGGCGGCACGATCACCGCCACCGGAGCGAATTCGGTCATCAATTCCGGCAACGTCACCGCGCTCAGCGTCGTCAACACCAATATCGGCGCCGCCGACCTCAACTTCCAGAGCATCTCCTCGAGCGGCAGCAGCGCCGGCATCGTGCTCAACAACACCGGCACCACGATCGGCACGCACGGCGGCCTGACGGTGACCGGCACCGGCGTCACCGACGGCTCGGGCGGCACCATCCAGAACACGACCGGCCGCGGCGCCAGCTTCATCAATGCGATCGAGATCAAGCTCTCGAACATGACCTTCACCAATGCCGGCACCAGCGACCTCGATGCCGACAATAGCGGCCTCTCGACCGGCGACAATCTCGCCACCAACGCTGCCATCCACCTGCAGACCGTGACCAACGTCCTGCTCACCAACGTCGACATCACCGGCGGCGCCGAGCAGGGGATCAACGGCAACACCGTCACCAATTTCGCCCTGGTCAACTCGTCGATCACCAACGTCGGCAACGGCGCCGACGAGGACGGCATCCACTTCTACAACATGGCCGGATCGAGCCGGATCACCAACACCACGATCAGCGGCAGCGGCGACGACAATCTCAACCTGCAGATGCAGTCGGGCAATCTCGACCTCCACATCACCGGCGGCAGCGTCTCGGGCGGCGTGCTCGGCAGCGGTTATCTGTTCGGCATCCGCGGCACCGCGCTCGCCAACCTCAATCTCGACGGCGTCAATTCCAGCAACAATTTCAGCGGCGGCGTCGTCGCCGACGCGTTCGACAACGCGACGATGAACATCCGCGTCAACGCCAGCACCTCGAGCAACAATAACGACCAGATCTCGATCAGCTCGAGCCAGGCCTCGAACGTCGATGCGGACATCACCGGCAACACCGTCAACAGCACCACGCCGACGCTCGATTTCGTCGGCATCAGCCTGCTCGGCGCCGCCTTCTCGACGGGGACGTTCGACGCCCGGGTCAACGGCAACACCATCACCATCGCCAACGGCGTCACCGCCGACGGCATGTCGATCTTCGAAGCCGGTGCCGGGACGATGAACCTCGCCGTCACCAACAACATCTTCACTTATGCCGGCACGCAGCGCGGCATCCTCATCCAGGCCGGCCAGGACGGCGCCGGCACCATCCGCGGCACCATCACCGGCAACAGCATGGACATCCAGCTGGACGGCGCGGGCAATGCGGTCAACGGCATCCTGGCGCAATCCGGCGTCGCCAGCCCGAGCGGCGACGGCTCGTTCATCAACCTCGACATCGGCGGCGCCGGCGCGCTCGCCAATACCTTCACCCACTCGCTCGGCGGCGCCCTCGCCGGGGGCGACATCCGGGTGCGGCAGCGTTTCAGCGACAATGTAAACCTTAGCGGTTATGTCGGCGGCGCCACCGACACGGCGGCCGTGGCCGCCTATCTCGACAGCCGGAACAACGAAGTCTCCGCCTCGACCGCTTCCTTCACCTCGGGCACCTTCAGCGGCACCGCCACCCCCGCCTTCATCACCGTCACCGTTTCGGCCGCCACCGTCGCCGAGGACGGCGCCACCAACCTCATCTACACCTTCACCCGCACCGGCAGCACCGCCGCTTCGCTGGTCTCCAATTTCGCGATCACCGGCACGGCGACCGCGGGCACCGATTATGTCGTTTCCGGCGCGACCACCTTCACCAACGGCACCGGCCTCGGCACGATCACCTTCTCGGCCGGCAGCGCGACGACGGCGATCACCGTCGATCCGAGCGCCGACGGCGTCGCCGAAGCCGACGAATCGGTGGTGGTCGATGCCGGCAACAGCGCCACCGCCAACGGCAGCTTCGCGCGCGCCCTGATCACCAATGACGACGCGGCGCTGTTCCTGACCGCCGACCATGGCCCTGACGGCGGCAAGAGCGGCGGCAACGGCACCGGCGGCGAGCTGCCGCCGCCGAGCGGTGATCCGGGCCCGGCTCCGGGCGGCGATCAGCCGATTGTCGTCGACGACGGAATCATCAGCCAGGCCGAGCTGAACCTGATCGTCGACGCGGCGATCGACCGCTGGGCCGCGGCCGGCGCCACCGCCGAGCAGGTCGCGGCGATGCGCGCGACCAGCTTCAGCGTCGAGGACATTTCGGGCCTTTCGCTGGCGATGAGCAGCGGCAACCACATCACGATCGACTCCAATGCCGCCGGCTTCAGCTGGTTCATCGACGCCACCCCGGGCGAGGACGGCGAGTATAGCGGCAGCGGCACCCGCCTCACCGCGGCGCCCGACAGCCAGGCCGGCGTCCGCATCGATCTTCTCACCACGATCATGCACGAGCTCGGCCACCAGATCGGGCTTGGCGACGACACCAACGCCGCCGACCGCGACGAGCTGATGTACGGCCTGATCAACCCGGGCGAGCGCCGCCTGCCCGGCAATGACGACCTCGCCGGCTCCGGCACGACGCCGCTCACCGGCACCGCCTTCGCGCTGTCGCCGGTCTCCCTCGGCACCATCCCGGCCGGGCGGATCGTCGTCGTCCAGTGGGATTCGACGGTCAATGCGTTCACCAACCAGGTCGTCCCGACCTTCAACAACACCAGCTCGGTCAGCGGCGGCAATTTCGTCACTGCCACCAGCAACAATGAGATTCTCAGCCCGACCTCGGCGCCGATCGCGCTCGACACGCTGACGCTGGGCGACAAGATCTACATCGATGTCAACGCCAACAACGTCCTCGACGGCGGCGATACCGGCGTCGCCGGCGTGACCCTGAAGCTCTACGCCGATGCCAACGGCAATGGCGTGCTCGACGGCGCCGAGCTGACCACCGTCCTCGCCACCACCACCACTCTCGCCGGCGGCGTCTATTCCTTCGCCGGCCTGGCCCCGGGCGACTATGTCGTCAGCATCGACGCCTCCAACTTCACCGGCGGCGGCGCCCTGGTCGGCAAGACGCTCCCCGCCGGCGCGGCCACCGATCCCGACGACAATACCGACAATGACAATAACGGCATCGCCGGCCCGGGCGGCACCGTCATCAGCAATCCAATCCGGCTCGACTTCGATAGCGAACCGACCGCCGACGGCACCGGCAAATTCGACATCAACAACACGCTCGATTTCGGCTTCCTCAATCCCAACCAGCCGCCGGTCTTCACCGGCCTCGACGGCACGCCGACCTTCACCGAGGGCGCGGCCGCGGTGGTGCTGGACAGCAATGCCACCGTCAGCGATCCCAATCTCACCGCCAGCAATTATTCGGGCGCGACGCTGACGCTGGCGCGCTCGGGCGGCGCCTCGGCGCAAGACGTATTCGGCGGCACCGGCGGCGCCGGGCTGACCCTCACCGGACCCGGCAACGTCGATGTCAACGGGACGACCATCGGCACCTATACCCAGAGCGGGGGCACGCTCGCGATCACGTTCAACGCCAATGCGACCCAGGCTTTGGTCAACGCCGCACTGGAGGGGATCACCTACAGCAACGGCAGCGACAATCCGCCCGCCTCGGCGGTGATCGCCTATGTGTTCAACGACGGCAATACCGGCATCCAAGGCTCGGGCGGCGCCCTCGCGGCCAACGGCTCGGTCACCGTCTCGATCACCCCGACCAACGACGCGCCGACGGCAATCCTGTCCAATCACAATCTCGGGCCGGCGACCGAACAGGTGGCCTTCGACCTCAAGAATTCCGGCCTCTCGGTCGGCGATATCGACGGCAACAGCGGCAGCGAGACCGTTACGCTGGCGGTCGGCCAGGGCGTGCTGAATGTGACCGCGGGCACCAGCGGCGCGGGCGTTGCGGGCAGCGGCACCGCGACGGTGACGATCACCGGCACGATCGCGCAGATCAACGCGCTGCTCAACACCGACGGCACCTCGACCGTGAGCTACACCAATGGCAGCGACTCGCCCCCGGCGAGCTCTTCGCTGACGCTGACGATCCACGACAATGGCAATACCGGCGGCGGCGATCTCAGCGCATCCGACTCCGGCACGATCTCGATCGCCGCCGTCAATGACGCGCCGGTCTTCTCGGGCCTCGACGGCACGCCGGCCTTCACCGAAGGCGGCGCGGCGGTGGTGCTCGACAGCAATGCGACCGTCACCGATCCCGACCTCACCGCCAGCAACTATAATGGGGCGACGCTGACGCTGGCGCGCTCGGGCGGCGCCTCGGCGCAAGACGTATTCGGCGGCACCGGCGGCGCCGGGCTGACCCTCACCGGACCCGGCAACGTCGATATCAACGGGACGACCGTCGGCACCTATACCCAGAGCGGCGGCACGCTCACGATCACGTTCAACACCAATGCGACCCAGGCTTTGGTCAACGCCGCACTGCAGGGCATCACCTACAGCAACAGCAGCGGCAATCCGCCCGCCTCGGCGGTGATCGCCTATGTGTTCGACGACGGAAATGCCGGCGCCCAAGGCTCGGGCGGCGCCCTCGCGGCCAATGGCTCGGTCACCGTCTCGATCACCGGCACCGACGATCCGGCGGTCGCGGTCAACGACCCGGGCAATGCGACCAACGAAAATGCGACGGTCAATATCGCTGTCCTCGCCAATGACAGCGACCCCGACGGCCCGCCGCCGAGCGTCGCGAAGGTCAACGGCACTGCGATTTCGGTCGGCTCGCCGGTGACCCTGACGTCGGGCGCGAAAGTCTCGCTCAACCTCGACGGGACTCTGACCTACGATCCCAACGGCCAGTTCAACACCCTGACTTCAACCGCCTCGGGCGAGACGGGGGCAGTGAACACCTCGAAGGGCGACAGCTTCACCTATACGTTGGCCGGCGCGGGCGGCGGCACGGCGACGGTGAGCATCACCGTGAACGGCGTCGTCTCCATCCAGGACCATCTCGAGGGCGATTCGGGCGACAATGTGATCACCGGCACGCCGAACGGCGATTATTTCGACCTCAGCCAGGGCGGCAACGACACCGCCTCGGGCCTGGGTGCGAATGACGGCTTCTTCTTCGGGGCGGAGTTCACCGCGGCGGACACGGTCGACGGCGGCGCCGGGACCAACGACCAGATCGGCCTCCAGGGCGATTATACCGGCGGCAATGCTTTGGTGCTGGGCGCCAACACGATCGCAAATATCGAGGCGATCGTGGTGCTGCCGGGGTACAGCTACGACATTACCACCAATGACGGGAACGTGGCGGCCGGCGGGATATTGAAAGTGCAAGCGACCCCGCTCGGCGTCGGCGAGAATCTGACCTTCAACGGCTCCGCGGAAACCAACGGCAGCTTCCTCGTCTATGGCGGCCTCGGCAACGACACGATGACCGGCGGGGCCGGCAATGACGGCTTCTACTTCGGGCCGGGCGGGTTCAATTCCAGCGACACCGTCAATGGCGGCGGCGGCACCAACGACCAGCTGGCGCTCGACGGCAATTATGGCGCGTTCGGCCCGGCCTTCGTGCTCGGCGGCAACGTCACCAATGTCGAGGTCATCGTGATGTTGCCGGGCCCGTCGGGCAGCCCGAACACGTTCAACCTCACCACCACCGACGCGCTGGTGCCGGCCGGGCAGACGATGACGATCTTCGGGATCCAGGTCGCCACCAACATCATCTTCGACGGCTCGAACGAGCATGACGGCGCGTTCAGGATCTACGGCGGGTCGGGCAACGACATCTTCACCGGCGGCACCGGCAACGACTGGATCTTCGGCGGCTATGGCGGGGACCAGCTGACCGGCGGCGCGGGCAGCGACAATTTCTATTATGACGATGCCGCCCAGTCGACGAGCCTGGGGTTCGACACGATCTTCGGGTTCGACGACAGCGCCGACACGATCGACCTGCCGTTCGCGGTGACGGGGCTCGCGGCGCCGGCGTCGGGCAATCTGAGCAACGCGAGCTTCGACACCGACCTCAGCGCCGCCTTCGCCGGCCTCACCAGCCATGAGGCCGGTATGTTCACCGCGACCGGCGGCGACATGGCCGGCCGCACCTTCCTGGTGATCGACGCCGACGGCAATGCCGGCTATCAGGCGGGCAGCGATTATGTGATGGAGATCATCACCCCCGTGACTCCTATCGACAATCCCGCTATTTTCGTGTGAGGGCTGATCGCCGACAAACGAAGACGACAAACGAAAGGGTATCATCCATGTCTCATGACGAAGTCCGCCCAGAGAATCTGAAGCCTGAATCGGTGCTTTCGGCGCGCCAGCCATGGGTTCGGCCAACGGTCGCGAAAATGGCCGCCGCGGATGCGGAACTCGGCACGCGCAATACGTCCAACGACGGCTCCTTCTCGGTGTCCTGACCGGGGTGACCGATCCCTCGAGGGGGAACCCACCCGCCAAGACGCCAGATCAATGTCGTACATTGTGCGCTTCGCGCGTCGCTAGAGGTGGGACCGCTGGCCGCTAAGTGAGCCGCTGCCGGAGTCTCGCAGCAGCGTCTATCACTTCCGGTGCCGGTGCCGATTCGCAAGGAGGCCCCGTTCCCGACGGGCGGCCCGCGCGAGGGGATGCGCCGGATGCCGGGCCAGGAAAAGGTCGTAAGCCTCGATCGTGCCTGCGCGCCGGGCGGCGGCCAGCTCCGCTACGGCGGCATCGCCGCCGCGCGGCAAAGGCAGCGGCGTGGTGTGGGATTCCTGGCTCATCCCGGCAGCCTCGGCGCCGGAGGGCATGGCCAAAGCCGCCGCCGCGGCCATGAGCCAGGGCGGGAGATGGCGCGCCCGGCGAAATCGCGGCCGTTCCATGCCAAGCGGACCATTCAGACGAAGATGGCCGGGTTGTCGACCGGCGTGGGAGGCGAGACGATCTCCATGAGGTAGTCGCTTCCGTGCTGATAGCCCGCAATGCCGTTGGCATCGATAACCAGGAATGTGCGGCCGGCCATGTCGCCGCCGGTGGCGATGAAGGTTTCGGCCTGGTGGCTGGCGAGGCCGGAAAAAGCGCCTTCGAGCGTGGTATCGAATGCGCCGCTGTTCAGCGTTCCCGACTGGGCGGCGCCGAAGCCGGTGACCGCGAATGGGAGGTCGATCTTGTCGACCGAATCGTCGAAGCCGACCAGCCGGTCGAAGCCCGTGCTCGTCGATTGCGCGACGTCGTCATAATAGAATGTGTCGGCGCCGCCGCCGCCGGTGAGCGTGTCGCCGCCGGCGCTTCCGAACAGCCAGTCGGCATTGCTGCTGCCGGTAATCGTGTCGACCGCGCTGCCGCCGTAGATGGCGAAGGCCCCGTCATGCTCGTTCGACCCGTCGAAGGTGAAGCCGGTCGAAACCTGCAGGCCGAAGATGGTCATCGTCTGGCCGGCCCCGACGAAGACCTCCGAGGTCGTGACGTTGAAACTGTTGGGCAGCCCCGCCGGGCCGGGAAGGAAGACGAGCACCTCGACGTTGCTCACATTGCCGCCCATGGTGATCGTGTAATTGCCGTCGAGCGCGAGCTGATCATTGGCTCCCCCGCCCCCGTTGATCAGGTCGCTCGCGTTGAACCCGCCGGGGCCGAAATAGAGGCCGTCATTGCCGGCGCCGCCGGTGAAGCTATCATTGCCCTGGCCGCCATAGACGACGAACGACCCATCGCTTTCCGCCGAGCCGTTGAAGGTCAGGCTTTGCCCGGCCGGCAACTGGGTCGCCTGGACCTTGAGCAATCCGCCGGCGGGAACGTTTCCGTCGACGGTGGTGATGTCGTAGCTGAACCCGGGCAGGACGGCGATCACCTCCACGCCGGTGATCGTGTTCGCGCCCAAAGTCAGCGCATTGCCGCCGGCATAATCGCCCTGCAGGCCGATCTGGTCGTTGTTGCCATTGCCGCCGTCGACATGATCGAGCGCATTGAAATCATTGGTGAAATAGAAGGCGTCGTTGCCGTCCATTCCGAACAGCTGGTCGTTGCCGCCGCGCCCTTCCAGCCGGTTGTCGGCGGCGTTTCCCACGATCGTGTCGTCGCCGGCGCCGCCGATCGCATTCTCGATCAGCGAGCGGGGATCGCCATTATATTGCAGGGCATTGAAGATATTGCCGCGGGCGAAATGCTGGACGCTAAATTGATCAAGATTGGCGAGCTGGACGGGGGAGATGGTCGACCACCCGCCGGGCGTGAGGTCGATCGACATGCCGCCGCCATAGTTGGACAGATCGTAGGTGTCGGTGCCGCCGCCGTCCCAGATCGTCAGGAACACGCGGTTGCTGCCCGGCGCACCCTGACCGAAGCCGTTGATCGACATCGCGCCGGTGCTCGGGTTCCAGGTGTAGACGCTGTTGCCGCTGTTGGTGCTGAAATTGGCCCCGTACATCGCTTGCAAGGCGGCGATGTCGTACATCATCAGCGTCTGGGGATAGCCGTAGGTCTCGTTCGTGTAGCCGCCGCCGCCGAGCACCTGGCCGGGATAGGAGCGATAGGTCATCACCGAGAATTCCGTGGAATCGTGGTCGGCGCTCAGCGCGATCGGGAATTCGTGGCCGTGCTTGAGGCCGAGCGTGTGCCCGGTTTCGTGCAATATGCCCATCCAGGAATAATTGCCTTTGGCGGGCGAATTGAAATTGACCTTGTTGAACCAGGCGGAGCCCCCTTTGCTGCCCGGCCCGCCATTGGTTGGGAGATAGGCATAGGCAACGGATGCGTCGGTGCTTTCCGCATAGCGTATGTCCGCCTGGCCGGGGCTGCCGGCCTGCTGGAAGGTGAGGCCCGAGACGGCGGCGATGCTCTGCAGAAACTGCGTGGCGGCGCTGGTCTGCGTCGGGTTGAACGCTTCGAACTTGGAGGCGGGATTCACTTCCGAGAAGGCCGGATACTGGCTCGCCAATGTCGGGAAACCATAAGTGAGCGCGAGATGATTCCAGCTCGAGCCGTCCTGCAGCGCCAGGATGTCTTCGGCGGCGATCTGCGCCGGCGTGCCCGGTGGGCCGACGCTGATGTTCAGCTGATAGGACCCCTGAGTGGGATTCGCCTGATCCTGGAAGGATTCGATCGAGAAATAATAGGTGCCGGCAGTCGCGGCCCGGAAATGGATCAGTGAATCCGTATTATGGCCATAAATGCCAACGGCCGTTTCCGAGCCCGGATCGGAGATGACATAATCGTCCTCATCGCCGATCGCAGTCCCGCTCGCATCGTAAAGCGTGAGGAAGGAATCGAGCCCATTCGTCCCATCCACGTCGAGCAGGAGCAATTCGCCCGCCTGCAGCGTGATGCTGAAAAAGTCCTGGTCGCTGGAGGACGAAACACTGCCCTGGACGATCACGGACGGCAGGCTCGTATCGTAGAGATTGGGATTGTTCGTAACGGTCAGCCCGGTGCGATCGATCGCCTGCGCGGACCCGATCGAATCGTTGAATCCGGGATCCTCGTTGAGATCGGCGCGGGGATCCGAGCTCGCGAGCGCGTTCGGAATCGATGCGGCGGCCGCAGGTTCAATCAAGCTGGCGAGGACATGGGTCCCGGGATCTATCGCCGTGGCCGCCCTCGGTTGGCCGGCGAGCTCGAACCGGTCATTGCTGAACCGGTACACATCCACATCGTCCCCGGAAGCATGCGCCAGAGGCCCCTCGCCCCAAGTGCCGAAACCGTCCTTCTGACCAGGGTACTTCATTGCGCCACGTCCGTTCACGCTTTTTACGCCACTTACACCGCGTCCTCCGATGAGGAAAGGAGCGCAGGATTACCTATGAAAATCATAGGATTGCGAATATATATAGCACGACCGCGCCATGCCGGAAACCCTTCGCGCGAGAAACGTTGCCTAGAGCCTGATCGATTGAGGAGGAAGCGCTGCGCGTTTCCGCCGAAAGCGTGAATCAGGCTCTTTTCAAGTGGGTCCGGGCGCGGGGTATTGGCAGAGCTGGCGCGAAAGAGCACTGTCGCTGAGACGAATCGCGGTGCGGCAAGAGGGACGGGACGGATGGCCGGCAAGCGGGCTGCTGAGGCTCGAGGCAAGGACGGAGCCGGGCTTCGACGGCGTGCGACATGACATCAAGAGGCGGTCGATAAATTCGTGCACCTGACCCAAATTGCCGGCCGTCCCCGCGGCGCCGAAATCATTGCCAGCCTCTGATCGGTTGCTGATGGTCGAGGCGCAGCTCTATTCATGCTTCGACTTCCGGCTGCGCTCGGAGATCGCGCTGGATGAGCTGAATCGGGCCGATGCTCGAGGCGACGCCCGCCCGATCGTCGAAATCCGCTTCGGCAAGGTGCCGGGGGGTTTGTCAGGCGGCGGCGAAATTTTTGGTGGCCTGCAAGTCGCCGGCGACCAGGCCATGCTGACGGTCAGCAAGACCGCCCGCTACCTGATGCGAGGGGGCGGCGAGATCATTATTGATCCGTTTCCCGGCGGTTCGGAGCGCAACCTTCGCCTTTTCCTGCTCGGCTCCGCCCTCGGTATCCTTTGTCACCAGCGCGGTCTCCTCCCGCTGCATGCCAATGCCATTGTCGCTGGCGACGGCGCCCATGCTTTCGCCGGCCCGTCGGGAGCAGGGAAATCGACCCTCGCCGCCTATTTCTCCCGCGCCGGTTACCCGGTCCTTTGCGACGACGTCTGCGCAATCAGTCTCGACGATCCCCGAGAGCCCGTAGCATGGCCGGGACTGCCGCGCCTCAAGCTCTGGGGCGACGCCTCAACCGCCTTCGGACACGACAAGCGCCAGCTCGATCCAGTGATCGAGGGAATGGACAAATATCAAATCGCCCTGCCGACGTCGCAGGATGCACGCGCCATTCCCTTTCGCCGCCTCTATCTCTTGGGCCGCGCCGAGGCGGGCCAGAACGCGGGGATCGCCAGGCTGCGCGGCCGCGCGGCGATGGAAACGATCATGGCCCACACCTATCGCGGCGCATATCTGCAGACGATGGGCCTGACCTCGCGGCACTTCCTTCAGTGCGCGGCCATCGCGTCTCGCATCCAAGTCTATGCGGCGACGCGGGCTTGGGGCTATGAGCTGTTCGATCGGGAGGCCGCTCGCCTTGCCCGTCACCTTCTGGAAGAGCATCGAGAATGAAAAAAGAGAACCAACTCGCCGGCGATGTCGTGATCGCTCGCAACGAAGGCTTGCTAACGGCTGAAGTCGATGGTGAGCTAATGGCGATGAGCATCGACCGCGGCACCTGCTATGGCCTCAATGGGTCCGGCACTCGAATCTGGGCGCTGATCGCCGAGCCGTGCACGGTCGACGATCTGTGCGCGCAATTGCTTAGCGAATATGATGTCGATGCCGAGCAGTGCCGGAGCGAGGTGATCGGTCTCCTCGTGGAGCTTCGCGCGGAAGGACTGATTACAGTTCGGGGCCGCTGATGTCGGCCTTGGCCGGGCGTTGGAATTTCGACGGCAGGCCGGATGCGGATGCCTCCTGCAAGCGCATGCTTGCGGCGCAAGAGATATACGGCCCCCATGACGAGCGCCGATGGTCGGGAGCGTTCGTCGCCATGGGCCGGCGGCTGTTCCGCTTACTTCCCGAAGACCGCTTCGATCGGCAGCCGCTGCTCAGCGCCGATGGCAACCTCGTTCTGGTCGCGGATGTGCGGCTCGACAATCGCGAGGATCTCAAGGCGGCACTGGGCCTGCCGCGCGCCGCTGCGGCGCAGCTTTGCGATGCGGCCATCCTGCTCAAGAGTTTCGAGCGTTGGAACGAGGACATGCTCGACCGGCTAGTCGGGGACTTCGCCTTCGCGCTGTGGAATGCGCGCGAGCGCAAGCTGCTGCTTGCGCGCGACTTTCTCGGTCAACGCCCGCTCCATTTTCATCGCGGCGAGAATTTCTTCGCCTTCGCCACCATGCCGAAGGGGCTGCACGCGCTGCCGGACGTCCCCTATGCCGCCGACGAGCAGGCGATGGCCGAATTCGTCACGCTCATCCCCGAAGGAGGCGGGCGAAGCTTCTTCAAGCATATCGCCGTCGTGGAACCGGGCCATCTGGTCACGGTCACGTGCGACGGCCCAAAGATGCGGCGCTATTGGGATCCCAGCCCGCGCGGACTGGCCCGCCCCGCCGGCGAGGACTTCGCCGAGGGCCTGCGCCATCATCTCGACCAGGCGACGCAGGCGCGGCTGCGCGGCGCCAATAATGCGGTCGCAGCGCAGCTCAGCGCCGGGTTCGACAGCTCTTCCGTCACCGCGACCGCCGCGCGCCTGCTCGCGCCGAAAGGTGGCAAGGTGGTCGCGTTCACTTCGGTGCCGCGGGAGGGTTATGACGGGCCGGCCCTCGCGGACCGCCTCACCGACGAAGGCCCCCTCGCCGCGGCGACCGCGGCGCTTTACCCGAATATCGAGCACGTTCTGATCCGGGCCGGCGACAGGTCGCCGATCGAAGAGATCGATCGCTATTTCTATCTCTTCGACCGGCCGCTGCTGAATCTGTGCAACGGGACCTGGATGACCGCGATCAACCAAGCCGCGCGGGATCGAAGCCTGTCGATCCTGCTGACGGGACAGATGGGCAATATGACGATCAGCTATAACGGCGTCGAATTGCTGCCGGAATTGCTGGGGGCGGGCCGCCTGGCAAGGCTTGGGCGGGTTGGCGCCCAGCTCGTGGTGAAAGGAAATATGCGGTGGCGCGGGGTGATCGCGAACTCGCTCGGCGCCTATGCGCCGGGCTGGCTCTGGAACTGGATCAACAAGCTATGGGATCGCGATCTCAATATTCTCGAATATACGGCGATCCGGTCCGACAGGCTCGAAGCAATGGATCTTGCCGGTCTCGCCCGCGAGCGCAGCCTCGACTTCTCCTATCGCCCGCGCAGGAACGGCTTCGAAAGCCGCCTGTGGGTTTTGCGCCGGACCAACCTTGGCAATTACAACAAGGGCATTCTCGCCGGCTGGGGAGTAGATCAGCGCGACCCCACCGCGGACAAGCGTCTCGTCGAATATTGCCTGGGCGTGCCGATGGAATCCTTCCTGTCGCAAGGGGAGCCGCGTGCGCTGGCGCGGCGGGCATTGGCGGATCGCCTGCCGCAGTCCGTGCTGAACGAACGCCGCAAGGGCTATCAAGCCGCCGACTGGCATGAGGGCCTGACCGCCGCGAGGCGCGCGATCGAAGCGGAGGTGAACCGGCTGGCGGAATGCGGGCTGGCGGTGCAGACGCTCGACGTCGCGCGCCTCCGCGCCATGATCGAGAACTGGCCCACCTCTGGCTGGGAACGGAACGACACCCGCAATTCCCATCGCTTGGCTCTGCTGCGCGGCGTTTCGGCCGGGCATTTTCTGCGCCGGGCAAGCGGGTCAAACCAGTGATACTACCCTTTGTCCTCTGGAACGGCGAGCGCTACCGGCCGAGTTCGCGGCAATAGGCGCCTGCGCAGCCGTTCCCGAGGTTCCCGGCGACACGTGAGGTGCCGCCCGCCAGCATGACCGAGAAAAGAGCGGAGCGGGACGGAATTCCGAACCCGCTCCGGAGCGGGATCAATTGAACGTGATCGGCGGTTGCGTGAACGTGCCGTCGCTCGAGTTGCCGGTGACCTGGTTATTGCCATAGGTATTGATGACTCCGCCAGCCGACTGGGTGGCGGCTATCACGCTGTTGGTGATCGTTGAGCCGCCGATCCGGATGTGCGCGTTGCTGCCGCTGGCGAGGAGACCGGTTACCGTATTGTTGGCGAGCGTCGAAGTGCTCACCATGATGTTTACGGGAGCGCCGGCGGCCCCATCAATTGCCGTGATTCCGGTGCCCGTACCAGTAATGGTCGTGCCTTCGATCATGGCGAAAAGGCCTCCGCTCGTGTTGTTGGTGCCATCGACCCGGATGCCGAAATTTGGGTTGCCCACCAGCTGAACGTTCCGGATCACCGCCTGAACGCTGGCGCTGCCGGTCGGCACGATGTTGATACCGCCGCCACTGGCGGCCTGGCCATTGTTGTTGATCACCGTGTTGGTGACGACGAGCCGAAGCGAGCCGCTGGTCGGATTGACAAGGATGCCATGCCCGTTCGGCGAGGCGGCCAGGAAGTTGTAGATGGTCGAATCTTCGACCGTCAGGGAAGCTCCCTGAAGAAAGCGAATGCCGTTGACGCCGGGCAGATTGGGCGGGCCGCCGTTGATCTCGAGCGCGCGCAGGACGACGATCGCGCCAGCGCCGTTGACGAGCACGCCGGTTGTGCTCGACGCCAGGATTCCACCCAGCGTGCCGGTGCAGTCGATGGTGATCGACTTGGTGATCGTGACCGCGCCGAAGCCGGCCGGATCGAGGCAATTGATCTCGCCGCCCGCGGCAGTCTTCGAGATCGCGCCGGCAAAGGTTTTGCAAGGTGCCGTGCGGCTGCACGGATTGACGTCGTCGCCGACGCCCGAAACCCAGGTACGGGTCGCCTGGGCATGAGCCGGCAAAGCGTAAAGCATCGTCGCGGCAAGTGCACAGACTGACGATTTTGCGAGGCGCAGCATTTCGACCTCCCCCTCTTTTCAAGTGTTGCCGAGTCGGCGGACTTGGCACACTAATGGAGGGGCGCCCGTTTTGAAAGCGAAATGAGTCCGAAACGAACTCCAATCTGACGAGCCTTTCGCCGGCGAGAACGGTTGAGCATTCGGCGCCCGCATGACAAAGTCCGCACCGGGAAAACTGATGATACAATCGATTCCGACAGGCGTTGGGCCGTTTCAGGCGGGCCCACCCGGCCAGGCATGGCGCGGCTAATCGGGCTCATGCGCGAATGCGTGGCGTTCGGCGCGGCGGTAGCGCGCTGCAGCGGGCGGCGTGGGCTGGCTGCCGTCCTCCTCGTCGGACTCGGCGCGATATTGGAGGGAATCGGTATCCTCCTGCTCGTCCCGCTGCTGGGGATTCTCTTTCGGGAGCAAACGGTTGGAGCGCCATCTCGCTTGAGCGACTGGATCGATTGGTTGACGCCGGGTTTTTCGCCGCTCGGCCGCCTGGCCCTTATTTTCGGCCTGTTCGCCGTCTTGATGACGTTGCGCGCCGTCACTCTATGGCAGCGCGATTTCGTCCTCGGCAAGTTGCAGATGATGTTCGTCGAGGAGCAAAGAGTGAAGGTCGCGCGTCGACTGGCGAATGCCGAGTGGCGGACGCTTGCGGGGATCGGCCATGAACGGATCACGCACCTCCTTGGCGGCGACATCCAACGTTGCGGGGCGGGGGTTTATTTCCTTCTCCAAAGCGGGACGGCCACGGTGATGCTGGTGGGCCAGGCGGTGCTGGCTTTCGTGCTGTCTCCATTGCTGGCCTTTGTCGCGATCGGCGCCCTGACGCTGGGCACGCTTGCGATGTCGGGGCTGCTGCAGCGCTCGCGCGACATCGGCAGGATGGTGACCGAAGCGAGTCTTGCGCTGACCAACGGAATGGGACGTTTCCTGACCGGGATCAAAGTCGCGATGAGCCAGAATCTCCAACACGTCTTCGTCGCCAAGTTCGAGCACGACATAGGCGAGGGCATGCGCCGGCAGGCATTGTTCGTCAGCCAGCAGGCGATGCTGCGTGGGCTGTGGAGCCTGCTGGGGGTTGGCATAGCGGGCACGACGATGCTCGTCGGATTCGGCCTGCTCCATCTCTCCGCGCCGGTGCTTCTGGCCTTGCTGATCGTCCTTTCCAGGGTCAGCGGACCGGCGTCCCAGCTTCATCTCGGTTTCCAGCAGATCGCTTACAGCCTGCCCGCCTGGCAGGCTGTCACGGAGATGGAGCGCGAACTGGCAGCGGCGGCCGCGCCGCCGGCGGAGGAGCAGGAGAATGCGCCTCGCTTGAGAGGAAGCATCGTGTTTGACGATGTGGCCTATCGCCACCACGGCCGTATCGGCGGCGGTATCCAGGGAGTCACGCTTCGCATCGACGAGGGCGAGATGGTCGGCCTCTCCGGTGCTTCAGGCGCCGGAAAGACGACCCTTGCCGACTTGTTGGTCAGTTTGATCGAGCCCCAGTTCGGACGAATCATCGTGGGAGGGGAGCTGCTCACTCCGGGCATCGCGCCGCGATGGCGCAGGCAGATTGCCTATGTTGCGCAGGATGCGGTCATGTTCAACGACAGCCTGCGACAGAATTTGATCTGGTCGACCCCGGGGGCCAGCGACGCGGACATAGCGCGCGCGCTCGCCGTCGCTGGCGCGGACACATGGACCGAGGCCCTGCCGCAAGGCCTGGGCACGATCGTCGGCGAGGGCGGTGCGCTCATTTCGGGTGGCGAGCGCCAGCGGCTGGCTTTGGCGCGCGCCTTGCTTCGGGCGCCGTCGCTGCTCGTCCTCGACGAAGCGACCAGCGCAATCGATATCGAGAGCGAGGCCGGCATCCTGGCGCGGCTTCGCGCGCTCGAACCCTTGGTCACCATATTGATGATCGCCCACCGCAGCGAAAGCCTGCGCTTCTGCGATCGGGTTTTCGTCCTTGCCGAGGGCGCGTTGCTGAAGGATCAGCCAACGCGCGCGCGCGGTGCCGCGCGACTTGGGACGCGAACTTGAGCCGCGGCCTGCCCGCCGAGTTCGCGCTGATGGCGGCCTGTTGCCGCTGGCCGCGCTCGGCCGCGCGCAACGCGGCGATCGTCGCGGCCGCTTCCGAGGCGATCGACTGGGGGCGATTTGAACGCGTCGTCGCGCGCCACCGGGTTGCCCCACTGGCCCGCGACGGCTTGCGGCACGCCGATATCGCCGTGCCCTCGCGGACGGCCGGGAATCTCGTCGCTGCCGCGACCGCGGCGACCGTCAAGGCGCTGGCCATGGCGCGCGAAACCATGCGGTTGCAGCAGGAGCTCGACGAACTCGGAATTTCGAACCTCTCCGTCAAGGGATCCAGCCTTGCAGTCCTGGCTTATGGCGCTCTCGGCATGAAGGAGGCCTGGGATATCGACCTCCTGATCCCGGCCAAGAATATATTGGAGGTGCAAAGACTTCTGGAGCAGCGGGGATATGCGTCGAGCGCGCCGATGGACGATGCGGGTTTCGAGCGCTTCTCGCAGGTCAGCAAGGAATGCATTTTCCTGAATCCGTCGCTCGGTTTCGCAGTCGAGCTCCATTGGCGCCTGACCGACAATCCCCGGCTCGTGCCTGGGATAGGTCTGCATTCGCCGAGCCAGGATGTCCAAATCGGCGGAGCACATGTACGAACGCTGGCCAGGGACTCGCTCTTCGCCTTCCTGTGCGTGCACGGCACGATGCATAGCTGGTCGCGTTTCAAATGGCTCGCCGATGTGGCTGCCTATATCGATGGAAACGCTCCGGCCGAAATCGAGCGTCTTTATCGCTCCGCGGTCCGCCTTGGCGCAGGCCGCAGCCCGGCGGTGACTTTTCTGTTGTGCGAACGTCTGCTGGGTCTGGCGATTCCGGCGGCCCTTATTGCCGAAGCCAGCGCTGATCGAACGAGCAATGCGCTCGCTGACTCGGCTTTCCGCTGCATGACCTGGCGGCAAGGCGCGGTCGAATTTCAGCGACGATCAAGCCCGGTCATGCGGATCGCGCTGTCGCGCTTTTTCCTCGTGCCGGGCGCTCCTTATCTATGGAGCGAGCTCGGACTCAAGTGGAACTCGCCCGCCGATCGCGCACGCTGGAATTTCCCGCGCTCGCTGGCCATTCTCTATCACTTCTTGCGTATTCCGCTCTGGTTGGGACGGTGCAGCAAGCGCTGGCTGGGCAGAACATGATCCGCCTTCTGTGGCGGTTTCGGGAATTGTCCCCCCTCGAGCGCGGCCTCGTCTTCGAGGCGACGTTCGCGCTGGGAGTGGCGGCATTCGCAATCGCCGTCTTCCGCTTCCGAACGATTGCGTCCGCTGCCGGCCGTCCCTCCAGTGCGGCGATCGACGAGGCCGATGGCGCCCGATTGGTCCGGCAGGTGCGCTGGGCGGTCTCAGCCTGCGCCCGGCGCGTCCCATGGCGCGCCAAATGCTTCGAGCAGGGCCTCGCGGCCCAGTGGATGCTCAGCCGGCGCAACGTTGTCGCGACGCTCCATTACGGCATTGCGAAACGAGACGACCAGGACTTGATCGCCCATGTGTGGGTCCGAGCCGGGCCGCTCAACGTGATGGGATGCGAGATCAGAGACGACTTCACCGAGTTGGCACGCTTTCCCGCCGACCAATGATCATGACCACCGCGGCGCTGGAATAGTCGGTTCCCCCTGCCCCCCGCCGGCGCCGCGCCGGCGCTGGCGGGTTCAACGCTCGATGCCGCGTACGGTAGCGTCGGCAATGAACTCGCCGCCATGGCCCGGCGGTGCGGCGATCCCGTTGTAGAAGACCTTGAAGGGGACCGGGTGGGGATTGCGGTTGACCAGGCCCTGTGCGGTCACGCGAAGGCGGCGACTATGGTCTTCGGTGGCGAGGAGCCCGGTGGTGAGATTGACCGAGGCTCCGTGGATCTGAACGTCGGCATCGCCGAACGTGCCGAGAGAACCGGGAAAGAGCAGATACTGCGCCGTCCCGCTATCCCTGATATTCTCGAGAATGTACCGCCGCGGGGAAGAGTCGCGGACGTTGTAGTAGAGCGATACGACCGCGCGCTTGGGATGCCCGGTGGTGTCGTTGATCGTAATGTTCCGGATCACGCCCTCGGCAAAGGGGAAGCCTGCCGGACGCACGGCGTTGCTCGACATGCCGATCGACGAGGTCGGCTGCGAATGGGCGTCGCGTGAATAATATAATATGATGTTCTCGATCAGGCCGTCCCCATGCTGGTGCGCGATGTCGTTCGAGCCGCCGGTGGTACCGTGGACCGAGCGATAGACATTGATGTCGCGGGTCATTCCGCCACCGCCCGGCGCAAAGACCTTGATCGCGCGGCCGGCCGCCTCCCTTATCGTCCCCCGCTGAATGATCGGGCGCGATCCGTCAGCCTCCGGCGACTGGAAGACCAGCACGCCGTCCATGGATTCGCGCGCATCCGTGCCCGGCCCGTCGTCGCTGTCGACGTGCGCGACCTCGAAATCCTCGATCGTCACATGCCGCGCGCTTTGCGTCCCCGAAAGAATCGCGACGACACCGATGCCGATACAGCCCTTGGACCCGGCGAGGCCGGTGCCTGCTTCCCGCGTGGCATTCTGCGCCTTGACCCGGCGCAGATGGAGGCGCGCGAAACCGCCCATGAAGCACATGCCCGTCGCGCCGTATGCATTGGCGGGCGAACCGTCGATCGGGCTCACGCCCCGGCGCATGCGCGCATTTTTCGCCGTCATGCCCTCGACGGTGAAATCGCGGCGCCTGCTTCCCGACACCAGCTCGAAGCGGGCGAAGAAGGGCATGCTGCACTTGTCCCGCCCATCGAATGTCAGATCGCCGTCTATGACGAAGGGATTCAGGCCCTGGGAGAGGACGCAGAAGAGCCAATGATATTGCGGGCCCGCATAGGCGATCGTGCGCGGTCCGTCGCTGGTGAGGCGGTAGCTCTTTCCCTCGACGCAGATCATCGTGATCGGTGCCGTTTCTTCGTAATCCGCATTGACGACAAGCGTTCCGCCGGTCCGGCTCCAGAGCGCGACCGCATCCCGTAGAGAATGGAAGTCTCCCGAACGGATCACGTTGCCGGGCACAGCCAGCTGGGAACCGGCCCTGGTCCCGATCAAAATGGGCAATGCAATATATGCACCCGAAGCCGCAACGCCGAGCAGCACCGCACGCCGGCTCGATCGAGCCTGGAATGGCGACAAGCGATCTGACCGGGGGAGGCGGCCGACGTAACGCCCGATGATGTTCATCGAGCGGACTTAATGTCGGGGGTTTCGCCGATCAAGGCGACCCGTGTCCACGTGGTGGGCGATCATAGCGCGAATTCGGGCCGAAGAGCTCCGAAATCGGAAATCACCGTGTCCGCCGCATAGAGGCCCGCCATCGGCCGGTGCCGATGTTCGCCGCCTTCCCGCGCGATACGGATCGTGCGCCAGCCACGGGCTTTGGGCGTAACGAAATCCTTGAGCGGGTTGTCGGCGACATAGGTGAATCCTGAAGCGGGAATTCCCGGCCATTGCCTCTCCACGTGGACAAAGCCGCGCTCGTGGGGCTTGCGAAATTCGGAACCCCAGCGATCCGTCAAGACGAGCAGGTTGAATCGACTGGCCAATCCGAGAGCGGCAATCTTCGCGCTTTGGCTCGCGACGGGTCCGTCGGTGATCATCGCCAACGGACCGTCGACTGGATAGTCGCGCAGAAAGTCCGCCGCGTCGGAATATAGGCCGATTTGCGGATGATGACCGCGATAGGCAGCCACCATCTTCTCGATCAACGCTGCGTCGGGCGCGATTCCCAGCGCGGCCAATGCGGCATCGAATATCCGGCCGCGATGGCCTTGCTCGAAGAGGCCCCAGGCAGCGTCGAAAAACGCGGATGCTTCCAGCATCGGGAACAGCTGCTGGCCGACAAACGCAAAGCCCGATCGCACATAGTCCCGTTCCGGATAGAGCGTGTCGTCGAGATCGAGCACCAGAACCGACGTCATAGGAAGATCTCGCTGTCGTGACGAAGCATCAACAAGCCGTCTTGCCACGCATCCGACGCAGTCGAAGGACGGTCCAGGGCCTCCTCGACAAGCCATTGCGCGAAGCGCGCGCCGGCGGCGTGGGCGAGTGGGTATCCGCCTCCGAACCGTGCGTTTATCTCAAACACGACTGGGCCTGTGTCGGTAACAAAGCATTGGAAGCAGAGCGCTCCGCGCGCGCCCGGCAAAGCCCCAACGAGCTTCCGGGCTATCTCGGTCATCGCCGGATGGCGTTCGGTTCGACCCTTCGAGACCTCGCCGGCGCGGGTCTCGATGCGCAGATGGGGCACGGCCGCCTTTACCACGCCGTGCGCGTCGACATAGACGTTGACCGTATATTCCCGACCCTCGAGACGCTCCTGCAGCAGATAGTCGCCGGCTTCGGGGAGGGATGCGAGCTCCGCCCCGGTTTCGATCAGGCGAATTCCGATCGAGGAGCTGCCGCCCCGCGGCTTGGCGATCAGCGGGAAAGGCAAAGCGGGCGTTCCAATCTCCGGGCTGCCGAAGGCGGCGCCCTGCGGCGTCGCCACGCCCGCGGCCGCGAGCGCAAGGGACGTTGCCAGCTTGTCTCTGGCAATCTTGATCACTGAAGGCGTCGAGATATTGACCTTTACGCCTGCCGTCGCCAGCCGGGGGGCGGCTTCCGCGATTGCAAGGAGTTCGGTGTCGATCGTCGGTATGACGAGGTCGACGCCGTCCCGCGCGCAGATTGCTTCAACGGCGTGGGCATAATCCGGATCGGTTGCCGGCGGCAGCGTGAAGGCCGTGTCGGCGACCGCGCACGCCGCGCTCAAGTCCGGCTTCAAGTCGGCAGCGAGCATTCTCACCGGGACGTCGAGCTGCCGGCACGCATCCCGGAAGCAATTGAGCAGGCTCACGCGGCGGCCGGCCGAGGTCAGCAATATCGTGAACCCGCTCATAGGTCCTGGCCGTCATCGCCGGTGCATCCCAGACGCCGGAGCGGCGCAGGCATGGCGAATAGGGAGACGGGCAGCTCAGCCATCTTCTCGGCCACAGGAAACTCCATTCGCCGCCTCGGGGCGGGTGATTGGTCGCGATCGGCCCTTAGATACGCTGCGCGATCACATAATATCCGCCTGCGATCCGATCCGGTTGCGAAGCGTAAGGAGTCAGCAGATCGAACAGCTTGACCCAATAGAATATGATGGCGAATGCCAGTTTGGCCGGTTTGTAGAAAATGGATCCAAAAACAGAGGCCGTGGTTGCGAGGAACTCCACCAGCACGCGATAGAAGCCCGTTCCGTGGCCCACGGCGAGCCCCTTTTCGAGCACTTCCAGAGTGCCCTGGGATTCCGCGAATTGCTCGATTCCAACGACGCTGAACCTCCAATAATCGTGCGGCACGCTATGGTAGCCGATCGTGAAGGGAAGCTGGAGATAGATCTTGGCACCCTTTTTCATGACGCGTGACACCTCGCGAAGGGCGGCATGGCAGTCCTGTATGTGCTCGAACACCTCCTGCGACATCACGAAATCGAAGACCTCGTCCTGGAAAGGGAGGACCTTGCCGTCATAGACGACGTCCACATTCCTGGTCAGATAAATGTCCAGGTTCACGATATTGGGGCGTCGCTCCGACTCCCCGGATCCAAAGTTGAGGCCCAGCCCGCCGGATCGCACGAGCTCGTCGGACAGCCGGCCCAGCGCCGTCCGCACCGCCCGCGTGCGGTTGTGACCGAGATAGACGCGTTCCACGATGAAGGACGCGATCCGACCGAGCCTTCCCCCATCGGTTTTGCGCTCGAATGATTCGGTGAAGATTAGGGCGCCATCGACCAGATGTGCAGGCTCGGCGCACAACCGGTCTTCCCAGATACGTTGCATTCGGTCCTCCGCCCGTCAGCGCCGCCGACCAGGCATCAGATCGTGCGGCGCCGGTGCTGCGTCTCGCGGGGACGATTCCCAAGAACGCTCATGTGCACGATAACTGGCTCCCGGAACAAGGTTTTTGCGACGGCCCCAAGCGGTGCGCAGGCGTGTGCGCCATGCCTGGACCTTGGACAAGGGTTGGAAGTCATGCAAGCGAAATGCGGACATGATCAGCGGGGATCGCGCCGCTCCACATAAGCGACCCAGTCGCTCCACCGCCTGAGCGGCGACGCGCTGGCATCGAATATGATCTCGCTCGCCAAGGCGCGATACTCGCCAGACCCTTCCGCGAGGAGCGCCTCGGTTTCGAGCAGCAGGTCGACGATCGACATCGAATCGACCGCGTCGAAGACATTCGTATCCGGATCTATTTCCTCGAGCTCCGGCGCTTGCGCGTGCTCGTTCACGCGCTGCACCGCCTCCTTCAGCAGGTCTTCGAGCCCCGGCATCAGGCGACCTCCGAAATCGCGATGTCGTTCGAAGGCAGAGGGCCGCGTCCCAGCCGGTAACGCTTGCCGCTCAACGGATCCTCCTCGACCAGCTCAAACCCATTATTCTCGTAGAATTCGGCAGCCATCAAATTCTTCCTGGTCGGCACATAGGATGCCGCCAATTTCCGGTCTGCCATCTTTTCGCACACATAACCGAGGATTTGGCCTTCCACGCCGCGGCCTAGCGCACGGCAGCTGAGCAGGAAGGTATCGATCTCGTCGCCCAGGACGATCGCGACCCCTATGACGCCCATGTCACCGAAACGGTCCTGCAACCGCACATCGAACACGCTGCCTGATCCCATCAGGCGCGTGATGTCCGCCTCCGAATAACGTCTTGTCGTCAGGTTGAACTGGTTCGTCTTGTTGGTGAGCTGGGACACGCGCTTCACCTGAGACAGACGATTGATCCCGATCTCGAGTTTGATATCGAGCGAACGAAGGTAATCCTCCAGGCTGGTCGATTGGAGCTTCATCTCCGAACGCCGGCGTTGCTGCCGATATTGGGCGGTCTTGGCCAGATCCTCGCCTGTCAGGGACCAGGTCCGAAGGCCGGCGATCGAGCCAAGCAGGCCTAACGCGTCATCCGCGCAGTGGGCGTCGAGCCGGTACGTGTCCACCATCGGCAAGGCGGACGCGACCTGCTCGAGTTCGAACGGGTTGTCGTCAATGAAGATCAGCGAATCCAGCCCGACATTCAGCTCTTCGGCGACCCTTACGATATTGTCGCTCTTGGGCTCCCAATTGACCTGAATCGAGGAGAAATGGTCGAGTTCCAACGGCATATCCCGACGCGCAAAAACCTCCCGCACCTCGGCGAGGTCGTTCTTGCTGACCAAAGCGAGCAACATGCCGGTTTGCATGAGATCGACCAGCTGCCGCTGGAAGCGCCGATAGATGCTTCCAGGGTATTGCGTGTCGATCTCGATGGCATCCACGCCATCTTCGCCCACGATACCGCCCCAAAGCGTGTTGTCGGCGTCGAGCACGACGACCTTCTTTCGCGCGACGTAGCGCTCGCCTATCGCCTGTTCGTAAGCCCCGCCCAGAGCCTCCAAAGCCGCCTTGGTATAGGGCATGCGCATGGCGAGAGCGTTTTGCATGCTGAGCGCCCGGTCCGTACCGATCCGCGCCACAATCCCTCCCAGGTCGACAACCGACACGTTCGGGACCGTCCGTCCAAGCTCCAGCACCCTGCCGTTCAGCGCGGCCAACAGCTCCAGCTGCTCCAGATATTGCTGGCCGACGATGCGCGAAGGCGAGTGTTCCAGCGTATTGACGATGACGATGCTCGGATTGCGAAGCGCGAAGGCGGTAACTGCGCTGCAATAAGCGTCCATTCGCGCCATTGCTTCATCGGGCTCCGCTTCACCCAAAAAGAAGTCGGCGCTGGTATGAAGGACGACCACGTCCGACTGCGAACCACCGGCGAGAACCTGATGCACCTGATCGATGTCGCCATGCTCCATGCGCAGGGCGATGTCCGGGAGCCCGCCGCCAAATCTCGCCATTGGCCGCGTCAGAACGTCGCCCACGAAAAGGACGGAAACGTCGCGCCGAGACTCCCGCATGCCAGCCTCCCCGGCAACCGCTTCCGGCTGGTCCGCGGCGTCCGCTAGCTCCTTGTGAACGTTCATTGTTATTCTATCCAAGCCCGGTTGATCCATCCTGGCGCGCGGGCGCGGGCCTGCAATTGCACGCGCCCTTGCAGAACGGTCAAGCCTCATGCAAGTGAATTTCTCGATCATTGTTGCAGCGCAAAAGACTGCCAGCCAAGGACGCGCACGTCAGATGAGTCTCCCACTCCAACTCGGGGAGCGCCGCTTCGAAATGGCGCAGCAGCGCTTTTTCGCCGAGCTCTCCGGCGACCACAATCCGATGCATCTCGACCCGGTCGCGGCACGGCGCACGCAAGCGGGGGCGCCGGTCGCCCATGGCATGCATACCGCGCTTTGGGCGATCGACGCGTTCTATGCCGCCCGCGCCTGTCCGGCACCGAACAGGCTCACCGCCCGCTTCGACCGCTTCATCTATCTCGACGAGGCTGTCGTTGCTGAGCTCAGGCTGGAATCCGCGGAGCGGGTCGAGATGGATCTGTCGGTCGAGGGTGGGCGCGTCGCGACGATCAGGCTCGAATTTGGCGAGGGGAAGCCATCGGCGCCACATCCGTGCGAATCCGTCGATAGCCCTGCGACCTGTCCGGCCGACCTTTCGATGGAAGATCTCGCCGCCGCCGCCGGATGCTTTGCTTATGCCCGGCCTGCCGCGGCCGCGGCCGCGGCCTTTCCCCACGCAAGCGAAACGATCGGCGCCGGCCGTATCAACGGCCTGATCGCGCTCTCCACATTGGTGGGCATGCATTGCCCTGGACTGCATTCGATTTTCTCGCGTTTCGAGGTGGATTTGCATGACGGCCCCGCCGACGAGCATGCGGAACTGGCATTCCGGGTCCGCCGGACCCAGCCATTGCTTCGAATGGCAACGATAGATGTTGTCGGCGCCGGCATATCGGGGGCCGTCAATGCGTTCCTGCGCCATCCGCCGGTGCGGCAGCCGAAGATCGCGCAACTCGTGGGAGCGATTGAACCGGGCGCCTTTGCAGGTGCCCGCGTCCTGGTGGTCGGCGGCTCCCGCGGTCTGGGCGAGCTGATCGTAAAGCTCTCCGCCCTAGGCGGCGCGGATGTGGTGGCCACCTATGCATCGGGCTGCGCGGACGCCGAGGCCGTGGTCGAGGAGGTGCGCGACTATGGTGCGAGGTGCGAGGCATTCTCGCTCGACGCCGGCGCGGCCATCGCGTCTCAATTGACCGGGGCGGGCGCTTTCACCCACGTTTATTATCTGGCCTCCCCACCGATTTTCAGGAAGCGCTCGAGCAGCTTCTCGCCGGACGTGCTTGCCGAGTTCCTCCAGATCTACGCCACGGCTTTTTTCGAGCTTTGCACCATCCTCGCGCGGCAGGGCGATCCGGTGAGAATATTCTATCCCTCTTCCGTCGCCGTCGAAGATCCGCCCAAGGGCGCGATCGAATATGCAATGGCAAAAGCTGCCGCCGAGCTCTTGTGCGTTGAAGTCGTGCGACGCTTTCCGGCCCTCGATATCGTCCTGGAGCGATTGCCCAGGCTTTTGACCGACCAGACGGCAACGGTCCTGCCGGTCGAAAGCCCGAACGCCGTCGAAATTCTGTTGCCGATCATAGGCCGGATGCATGCGCCATAGCCGCCGCGCGCTGCTTCCTGAGAGCGGTCGGAACCGGTTTCAGCTTTGAGAATTCCGCCTCAGATCTCCCCGGCTGCGCGCGGCGATCTCTGTAATGACAAACCTCGGACCCGCGGTTATGCACGTCGCATGAGATGGCACCACCTTGTCTTGGCGACCTTTTTCCTGGTCGCGTGGCCCACGCTGGCCGCTGCTCAGCGGACTTCAGAGCGGATGGAGGGCTTGCAGCGGGTCTGCTCCTATCCCGGCATGTCGAATGTCACGAACGCGCAAGTTGGAGTCCGGGAATATCGCGTGGGGCTTGGGCAAAACTGCCCCAGCACGATGCCGCTGAACGTCAGCGCCATGCCCGCTCCGCCGACCGCGAGGCTGGTGTCGGAAGAACTGGTCGGTCAGATTCGCACCTGCGTTTATGAGCAGACCGGCACGATGTGGGTGCGCTCAATTCCTGGCGGTCGGCCCTGTCCTCCCTCTCCCGGCATGATAGCGGAATCGGACAGTCACGCGCCGCAGCCATAAAGAGTGGCAGGATTGCGGCAGGGTCGGGCGAGGCGGGACCCGGGCGAGCAGGGCGTTCAAGCGATCACCAGGAAAAGTCGCAAATCACCGCGTCCGAATTTCGACTTGAGCCGGCGCGGAATTTCGCGGCCAGGCGCGCTGCACGCACGCGACAATCGCTTCACGAGCCTCCGCGGGCAGCTGTTCCCAACCATCTTGCGCCACCGCCAGTCGCGGCGGGGCGCGCCGATCAAGGATCACGCCCCCATTGTCCAAGAGGGTTAGAAGCTCCGTGCACCGAGCCTCCGACATCGTCACGTCGGCCGCGCTCACGTCGGTGAGTGAGGGGAGGGCAGGCTGGGCGAATATACCCGACTGATGGGCGGCAATTGCCGTGATGAAGGCGCCGTAAATGGCGGCCAGCGGACCGCCGATGCCCGGCTTCCAGGCGGCCAGGCCCAAGGGCGCGAGCGCGGCGATATAGACGATCGCAACGATGGTGGTGGCGAATGCGGAAGACATGATCTGTGGTTCGATCGTGTAGGGACATTGATATCCGAGCGCAACCGGACCGCCGCAACGTCCCATAATGCTTGCCTTTACAACGATTGGGGCGCGTGCCTATAAACCCGCCTCCCCGGTCGACGAAGAGCATCGATGTGATCCCAACGCGTCCCCGCCTGTGGGCCGAACGAACCCGCTTCGGCATCGTACTGGCCCTTATTTCGGCTTGTTTTCTCTGGGGTGGCGGATCGCGGCTCGACATACCGGGCCTTGTTATCCTCCAGCCCTTCGCAATCATCTGCTCAGCTGCGCTTCTTTTGGTTCCCGGTCCGATGCGCTGGGAAAGCGTTCGCGTGCCTCTCCTGCTTCTCGCCGCGATCACCGTCATGATCGCAGTGCAGCTCATACCTTTGCCCCCGAGCATCTGGAGGCAATTGCCGGGTCAGGCGCAATTCATCCCCTTTTCGGCAGTGGCCGGAAGCGAGGGGGTCTGGCGCCCGCTGACCATGACCCCCGACATGACGCTTGCCGCGCTGGTCGGGATGTCGGTGCCGGCTGCGGCGCTGGTCGGCTTCGCCAGCCTGTCCGAAGACCAAACGTACAAAGTGCTTCCATACCTGCTGGTGGCGGCGGCCGTCAGCGCGTTGCTCGGCCTGGCCCAGATCCTGGGAGGCCCGCATAATGGCTTCTATCGTTATGCGGTGACCAATGAGGGCGCTGCGGTCGGTTTCTTTTCCAACCGCAACCATCAGGCGGTGTTTCTCGTTTCGGCCTGGCCGATGCTGGCCCTGTGGGTGACCGGGGCCGCACGGAATCCCGACCGGCTAAGGCTGCGGCGGTGGGTCGCCGGCGCCATGGCGGTCTTCCTAGTTCCCATGGTGGTGGTCACGGGCTCTCGGGCCGGCCTCGTTCTGGCGATCCTCGGCCTCGCTTTTGCGTGGTGGACATTACGGGTTGGGAATATCAAGCCTCGCGGCGCGGTTGCGCCGTCCAAAGCCTTGCTCTGGAAGGTTGTTCCGTTGCTCGGCGGGCTCGGCGCGCTGGCCGCCACGATCATGGCGTCCCGAGACGAAGCCGTCCAACGACTGTCTTCAACGGTCCTTTCCGAAGAGTTGAGAGTCGCCAACCTGCCGGTATTAATCCGGATTTGCCGAGATTTCCTTCCTTTTGGCTCAGGCTTCGGCTCGTTCGATCCGGTTTTCAGGCACTATGAGCCCGACGACCTGCTGCGCAACACGTATCTGAATCATGCTCATAACGATGTGCTGGAGTTGGTTATCACTGGCGGGATTCCCGCCGCCCTGATCGCGATCATCTTCTGCTTGTGGGCGGGTCGTCGCTTCATTGTCGGATCGCGCCGGAGGTGGGCTTCGACGCGATCTCGCTTCGCCCTCCTGGCGTCGGCGATGATAACGATCTACTTTTTGAGCAGCCTGGTCGATTATCCATTGCGCACGCCGGTGCACGCGATGCTTTTCGTTTTTGCTTGCGGCTGGTTGGCCTCGCATTATCCAGCTCATGAGGGGAAAACCTAAGGCCAAAAGCGCTTTACCCCTCAGGTGATTGCAGTTACAGGCGCCCATATATATTGCCCTCGCCGACGGGCGATATGGTCAGCGAAAGAGCGGGTTTTTTAAAGGTGATTCAATGCGATGGTATGTGCTGCTCGGCGGGTTGAGCGCGGCGGCGTGCTCAAGTCCGCAGCTTATCGACACCGGTCGTGTCGGGATAGTGTCGGCGGCCAACCTTCCCGCGCCGACGCTTGAGGACCTGTCGCGGGGAGCGCGGGTTCATCTTGTCGGGCCGTTCGACCGGGTCGCCGTCGAGGTGTTCGGCCTTCCCGAGCTGAGCCGGCAGGTCCAGGTCGACGCCAGTGGCCACATCGCCTTGCCGCTTGCCGGCCGGATCGAGGTTACCGGAAAGACCCCCGAAGAGCTTGGGCAGCTGATAGCTGAACGCCTGCGCGGCGGCTATGTGCGCGATCCCAGCGTCACCGTGACCGTGCTTGAGACGGTGAGCCAGCTCGTAACGGTCGACGGCGAAGTTCGTCAGCCGGGACTGTATCCGGTGGCCGGCCCGATGACATTGATGCGCGCGATCGCCCGCGCCCAGGGGACGACCGATTATGCAAGCGTGACCCATGTGGTCCTGTTTCGAACAGTCGGTGGCCGGCAGATGGCGGCGCTCTACGATGTTCGGGCGATCAGGCTTGGTGCCTATGAGGATCCGCCGATTTACCCGGATGACGTCGTCGTGGTCGGGGAATCGCAGGCAAGGCGCCTCTTCCCGCAAATCCTGTCGGCAGCCGGCCTCCTGGTCGCGCCGCTGATCACCACTTTGAACAAAAATTAGCTCGGCTTAGAATTGTGCAACACAGGGATGATATGAACGATCTAGCCTTTGGTCGTACGCCTGCCGAAAACCAGCCTAGGTTGGCCGCGCGGCAAGACGCGGCCGCGGGCGAGCGAGCGGTCCACGGTGCTTTGCCGATTCTCCTGAAATTCCTCCGGATCGCGAAGCGGCGAAAGTGGCTGCTTGTCGGGTCCGTCGCGGTTGTGATGATTCTGGGGCTTATCGGTACGCTACTCACCACGCCGCAATATACTGCAGACGCAACGCTCGAGATCCAGCGTGAAAACTACCGCATCGTCGAAGTCCGGGGCGTCGAGCCGGAGGCCAGCTCCGTCGATCTGGAATTCTACCAGACGCAATATGGGCTGTTGAAGGCTCGTTCGCTCGCAGAACGGGTCGCGACCAACATGCGGTTGTACGAGAATGCGGACTTCTTCGAGATGTTCGGCGCCACCAATCAGGCAAATGCGGTGCGCGAGGGAGGCAGAAATGTCAGTCCTGCCGCGCGCCAGCAGCGCATTCGCGACGCGGCCGACATCCTGCAGGCTCATGTCGCAGTGGTTCCTGCCCGCACGTCCCGCCTGGTGGATGTGCGCTTTACCAGTCCGAATCCGGCATTGTCCGCGCAGATCGTGAATGCATGGACGCAGCACTTTATCGAGATGACGCTGGGCAGGCGCTTCGAAGCCACGTCCTATGCGCGGCGATTCCTGGAGCAGCGGCTGGGGCAATTGCGTCAACGGCTTGAAGAATCCGAGCGCGATCTGGTCAGGTATGCGTCAAACCAGAGGATCATCAATATCCCGTCGACCAGCACCACGGCCGGCAGCGGAGTTGGCGTCAGCGTGACGGAACGTCCCCTGGTCGCCGAGGATCTCGCAATGCTGAACCAGGCGCTGAACGCGGCGATCGCAGACCGAACTGTTGCCGAAAGCCGTCTTCGCGGGACCGGGGGCGCAACCACCGAGGCGCTTCAAAATCCGGTCATTTCGACGCTTCGAAGCCGTCGCGCCGAGCTGGCTGCGGAGCAAAGCCGGTTGCTCACCCAGTTCGAACCGCAATATCCTCCGGCGCAGGCGCTCGCCAACCAGATCCGCGAACTCGATCGGTCGATCTCGCGCGAGGAGGGGCGGGTGCAGAGCACGCTCCAGACGACCTACGCGTCCGCGGTGGCGCGTGAAAGTTCGCTTCGCAGCCGTGTCGATGCTTTGCAGACCGATTTGCTGAATTTGCGCGGCCGCACGATCCAATACAATATCTACCAGCGCGAGGTGGATACCAATCGCCAACTCTACGACGCGCTTCTCCAGCGCTATAAGGAAATCGGCGTCGCTGGCGGCGTCGGTGTGAACAACATCTCGGTGGTCGATCCCGCCTCGGTGCCCGAACGGCCGTCCAGTCCAAATCTGATTCTCAACATGCTGCTCTCGCTGCTGGTCGGCGGAACGATCGGCGCGGGCCTGGCCATCGCCCTCGAGCAGGTCGACGAGGCGATTTCCGATCCCACCGACGTCGAGCGTGCGCTCGGCCTTCCGCTGCTTGGCACCATTCCGAAGGCCAGCAGCGACCCCGCCGAAGCGGACTTGGAGGATCGCAAGTCTCCTCTCGTCGAGGCCTATCTGTCCATGCAGACCAGCCTGGCATTCACGACGGATCACGGAATTCCACGGACGCTGACCGTAACCAGTACCCGGCCCGGCGAGGGCAAGACCATGACCAGCTACGCTTTGGCGCGATCGCTGGCCCGAACCGGCCGCAGCGTCTGTCTGGTCGACGCCGACATGCGTTCACCGTCGCTGCACCATATCTTCGACGTCAAGAATACGCAGGGGCTCAGCAATTATCTCGCCGGCTCGGGAGATATCTCCGCAATGCTCCATCGCGGCCTGCCGGATAATATCGCCCTTTTGACGGCAGGCCCGTCGCCGCCCAATGCCGCCGAGCTGTTGATCGGCGACAGAATCGGGACCCTCGTGCAGGAGCTTGCCGAGAAGTACGATCATGTGATCCTGGACGTCCCGCCCGTCATGGGCCTGGCCGATACCCCTCTGGTTGCGAGCCAGATCGAAGGCGTAATTTTCGTCGTGGAGTCGCACGCCACCCGGGCGAGCATGGCGCGTGTCGCGGTGGGCCGCCTTCAGGACGCGCAGGCGCGCGTGCTCGGTGTCTTGCTGACCAAGTTCGAATCGCGGCGAGCGCATTACGGCTATGGCTACGAATATGGTTATGGCTATGGTGAGAACTCAACGAAGACCTGAACGATCGTTTGGGGAACTTGTCCGAGTCAGGATACCCAAAACGAGAACCCTGGTGCGGGCGGCAGCGATCAGCGTCGCTGCCGCGTTCGCTTTCCTGGTCGTGCTCCAGGTCTCGCTGGCCGGCGTCCTGCAATATGTCCTGCCATTCAAGACCCTGGCGTGGGCGCCGAACAATGCCATCGCACAAGCCACTATGGCGGCGCGACTCCAGGCTGCCGGGCGACTGCCTGAAGCGCGGACGATGGCCATCGCCGCGCTCCAGCGCGACTCGACGACGGTGGCTGCGCTCAGGACTTTGGCTTTGACGGCCGAGGCTGAAGGGGACCAGGCACAGGCATTGCGCCTGATCGACCTGGCCCATGATCTGTCACGCCGCGACTTGCCGACCCAGCTTTGGCTGATCTCCCACTCCATTCGGGCCGGCGACCTCGAAGCCGCGGTTCACCATTTCGATCTCGCTATGCGGACTTCGACGCAGGGCTCCGATCAGCTGATCCCTCTCCTGGTGGCCGCAACCGGGGATGAGCGGCTGCTTCCGCCCCTCAGCCGGCTGTTGGCCCGCAACCCGAGTTGGAAACTCACCTTCCTCTCCCAGTTGGGGGCGCTGGGGCCGCGGCCCGATCATAATGTCTGGCTGACCCGTGGCCGGCTCGATCCGGCGCTTCCGGAAGAGAGAGAGGCAATCAGAAGCCTGATAAGTCGTCTCGCCGGTGCCGGGCGGTTCGATCTGGCCTGGCAGCTCTATCACGACGTGAGCCCCGGGGTGGACGCGGCCTCGCTTCGAAGTGGCAATTTCGAAGGGTCTGAAGGCTATCCCCCTTTCGACTGGTCGTTCGCCGACGATCCGGACCTGTCCGCACTGCGCATCTCCCGACCGGACGGCGCGCCGGGATATGCTTTGTCGCTGCTGGCGCAAAACAGCCGCACCGGAGACGTCGCTCGCCAGGTCATTCGTCTCGCGCCGGGAGCCTACCGATTGGAGTATGACGCGGGGGCAGTCCCGGCCAGCACCAGCGAGCGCCCGGTCGTCAGCCTGACCTGCCCTGATCGTTCCGAGCCTATCCTCGCATTGCGGCCGGATACGGCGCGCGAGGCGCCGCAGCGCGTGGGCGGCATGTTCAGCGTTCCCACCGGTTGCACCTGGCAATCGCTCTCGATCAGCATCAGCGGCAGCGGCAGCGGTTCGGACGCGACGGTCAGCCCATGGATCGACAATATAGCGATCCGGCGCGCCGGCTGATGAGCGCGCCCGGAATCTTCGGATGAAGCGCACGTTCGACGTTCTCGTATCGGCAGGGATGCTCATGCTCCTGACGCCGCTCATCCTGTTCGTCGCCCTGCTTACCCGCCTGTTCATCGGTTCGCCCGCGCTGTTCCGGCAGCAGCGGCCCGGATTGCGCGGCAGGCCGTTCGACATCGTCAAGTTCCGGACGATGACGGATGCGCGCGACGCGGAGGGCGCGCTGCTGCCCGATGCCGACCGGCTTCCGGCCTTCGGCCGGTTTCTTCGCTCGACCAGCCTCGACGAATTGCCGGAGTTGTGGAATGTGCTGAAGGGCGACATGAGCCTCGTCGGCCCAAGGCCGCTGCTGATGAGCTATCTCCCGCTTTACAGCAAGGAGGAGATGCGGCGGCACGACGTCCGGCCAGGCCTGACCGGCTGGGCTCAGGTCAAGGGCCGCAATGACCTCTCCTGGCCGCGGAAGTTCGAGCTTGATCTCTGGTATGTCGATCACCGGACCTTCACGCTTGACGTGCGGATCCTGCTCATGACCGTCTGGAAGGTTGTCAGGCGCGAGGGCATCTCCCAGGAGGGCGAGGCGACGATGGCGCCCTTCTCGGGGTCCGGCGGACGCGAGGGCTAGACGAAGTCAGGCGGAGGCCTCCTGAAGGACCTCCGAAAGGGCCTGCCCGGTCCGCTCGACCTCCTGATCCGTCAGCGTCGGATGGGTGAGGAACATAAGGCTCGTCTCCCCCAGCTGCAGTGCATTGGGGAGGCGCTGCGGCGGGCGCCAATCGGTCCCGTCGAACGCCCGCTCGAGATAGGCTTCGGAGCAGCTTCCCTGGAAGACGGGTATGCCCCGTTCGCCCATGGCCTCGACGATCCTGTCCCGGGTCCAGCCGGACTTGAGGCCATCGGGCCGCACATATGCATAGAGCCGGTAGAAAGCGTGGGTTGCGCCCGGGCCTGGAAGGGGAATTCGGACCGCCGACGGAAATTCGCGCAGGGTCTCCGCGATACGAGACGCGATTGCCGTTCGGCGCGCCGTCCATTCGCCAAGTCGGGCGAGCTGGATTCGGCCGATCGCCGCCTGGACCTCGAGCATGCGCCAGTTCGTGCCGAAGGTCTCATGCACCCAGCGGAAACCGGGACCATGTTCGCGTTCGTAGACGGCCTCCCAGCTTTTGCCATGATCCTTGTAGGACCACATCCTGGACCAGAGCTCGCGGTCGCTCGTGGTCACCATGCCTCCTTCGCCCCCGGTGGTGATGATCTTGTCCTGGCAGAACGACCAGGCCCCCGCATGACCAAAGGAGCCGACGGACCGGCCGCCAATGCGCGCACCGTGCGCCTGCGCGCAATCCTCGATCACCACCAGCCCGCGCGCGGCCGCGAGCTCCATGATCCCGGGCATGTCGCACGGCCAGCCTGCCAAGTGCACGGGAATGATTGTCCGCGTCCGGTCGGTCAAAACGGGAGCGATGGTCTCGGGCGAGATGTTGCCACTGTCCATGTCGACGTCGGCGAAGACCGGCGTTGCGCCCGCGAGGACGACGCAGGAGATTGAAGCGATGAACGTTCGAGGCGTTACTATCACCTCGTCGCCGGCGCCGATGCCGAGGCCCTTCAACGCGAGGTCCAGTGCCAGCGTGCCGTTGGCAACGGCGACCGCCTCCCCCGTACCGCACCAAAGCGCGAACTCGCGCTCGAACTTCCGCCCCTCCTCGCCCGTCCAGTAATTGACGCGATTCGACGCGATGACGGCGGCCACAGCGGCCGCTTCCTCTTCAGTGAAGCACGGCCATGGCGATAACGGTGTGTTGAGCATTGACGGGGAGATCCTCCTCGCGGCTTGCGTTAGGGAGGTCCCGCGCGGGAGACAAGGCGCCCGGGGCGAAACGCCTGAAAAGGGATGGCTTTTTAATACGCCGCATTTATGAGACGCGCGAGAGCGTGTGCGTGCCTGGAATTTGCATCGAGAATGACCGTTCGGGAGGGTTTGGTCGGACAAAGCCGGCCCGTCGAACACCGGCCCGGATCTGGTTCATGATCCCGTCCAACCTGAAGGTGATGGTTGTCTCCGGCACACGCCCTGAAGCGACAATGGTCGCCGGGAGCGCAATCATCGTCGCGCTCTACGAGGTGATGGCGCCAATCGTCGATGGTCGGAAAAGCGTATCTCGGCCATGGCGAAGACGCGCTCAAATCCATATCATGTTGGTCGATCGCGGGGAGTTCAGGGTGACGCCAACGCCTGCGGCTCTAATCGTGGATGCGCGTGGGGTGTGGGGATGACAGGCACGCCCGCTGATTATATGACCGGGCCCGAAGTCGTTGCTCGTTTCGCGCTCGGCCAGATACGTGTTCCTGCAAATGATCAGCGCTGAAAGGCCGACTGTTAATGCATGCTCGCAACGACCTCAAAATTGCCGTGATCGGTCTCGGCTATGTCGGGCTGCCGCTTGCGGTCGAGTTTGCAAAGCATCGCGCGGTGCTGGGCTTTGATATCGATGCCGAGCGCGTAGCGGCCCTGGGCAGGGGGGAAGACAGGACCCGCGAGGTCGCAGCCGACGAGCTTGCCGCTGCGCGGCATCTCAGGTTCACCACGGATGTGGCCGATCTGGCCGACTGCAACTTGTTCATCGTTACCGTCCCGACTCCCATCGATGCGCACAAGCGCCCCGATCTGGGCCCTCTGCTCTCGGCGTCGGAAATGGTGGGCGGGGTCCTGAGGTGCGGCGACGTCGTCGTCTACGAATCCACCGTCTATCCGGGCGCGACCGAGGAAGATTGCGTGCCGGTGCTGGAGCGCGTGTCCGGGCTCAAGTTCAACACCGATTTCTTCGCGGGCTACAGCCCGGAGCGGATCAATCCGGGGGACAGGACGCATCGTCTGCCGACGGTCCAAAAGATCACGTCCGGCTCCACGCCCGAGGTCGCCGACCTGGTCGATAGCCTGTACGCCGAGATCGTCACTGCCGGCACCTACAAGGCTGAATCGATCCGCGTGGCGGAAGCGGCGAAGGTGATCGAAAACACCCAGCGCGATCTCAACATCGCGCTGATGAACGAGCTCGCGATCATCTTCAATCGCATGGGTATCGATACCGAAGCGGTGCTCAAGGCGGCAGGCACGAAATGGAATTTCCATAAGTTCCGACCCGGCCTCGTGGGTGGGCACTGTATCGGGGTCGACCCCTATTATCTGACGCATAAGGCCGCGGAGATCGGCTACCGTCCCGAGATCATTCTCGCGGGGCGCAGGCTCAATGACGGCATGGGCGCCTATGTCGCGAATCAGCTGATCAAGGCGATGACGAAACGGGGCATAGACGTGAATGGGGCCCGCGTTTTGATATTGGGCCTGACCTTCAAGGAAGATTGTCACGATCTTCGCAATACGCGCGGGCCATATTCCTTTCGGGAACTCGCCGACTTCGGCATCGCCGTGGATGTGCACGACCCATGGGCCGATGCCGATGAGGCCCGAAAGGAATATGGCCTGGACCTTGTCCCCGAACCCGGGCCAGACACCTATGACGGCATCATCATTGCCGTTGCGCACGAGAATTTCAGAAGATTGGACTCCGCCCAATTCCGCAACTGGGGAAGGACGGACCACGTACTTTATGATCTAAAGCACTGTTTACCCTTGGGATCCTCGGACTTGAGGCTTTGATTGCGACTCTTGAAAAGGCTGCTGACGTGAAGAATTTTGCGCTGATTGGGGCCGCGGGCTATATCGCGCCGCGGCACATGCAGGCGATACGAGATACGGGCAACGCGCTGATCGCCGCGCTCGATCCGAACGACTCGGTCGGCATCATCGACAGCTATTTCCCCGACGCGAGCTTCTTCACGGAGTTCGAGCGGTTCGATCGTCACATCGACAAGCTGCATCGTGCCGGCGAGGCGGCAGTCGACTATATGTCGATCTGCTCGCCCAATTATCTGCACGATTCCCATATGCGGTTTGCGTTGCGGTCCGGCGCGGACGCGATTTGCGAGAAGCCGATCGTCCTGAATCCCTGGAACATCGATGGACTGACGGAAATCGAGCGCGCCACCGGCCGGAAGGTGAATACGATCCTGCAGCTTCGGGTTCATCCAGCGGTCGTCGCGCTCAAGCAAGCCGTTGCTGTGACGCCCGGGAATCGCAAGTTCGAGGTCGACCTCACCTATATTACATCGCGCGGGCGCTGGTATCTCCAAAGCTGGAAAGGCGACGAGCGACGCTCAGGCGGGATCGCCACCAACATCGGCGTGCATTTCTTCGACATGCTCCATTTTCTTTTCGGCGATTTGCAGGACAATCTCGTCCACCTGTCCAGCGAGACGAAAGCCGGGGGATATCTGGAATATGAGCATGCGCGCGTGCGCTGGTTCCTGTCGCTCGACATCGACGATGTGCCGCGGGCTGCTTTGGAAGCGGGACAGCGCACGTACCGCTCGATCACGGTCGATGGCGAGGAGATCGAGTTTTCCGGCGGGTTCACCGATTTGCACACCCGCAGCTATGAGGAAATCCTCGCCGGGCGCGGCTTCGGCCTCGAGGAGAATCGTCGCGCCATCGAAACCGTCGCCGCGATACGCAACGCGCCGCTCGCACCGCTGTCGGCCGACCGCCACCCCTTCGTGACGGGATCCTAAGGGTGTTCACCGGCAACGCCCTGCCGCTCTCGTCCTTCGATCACCGACATGGCCTGGCGGTCGTGCGCGATTGCGACTTCTCCTATGTCGGGAAAGTGCCCACCCGCCTCGATCGGCGCCTGGTTGCCTGCAGTCAGCAACGCCAGCTCCGTCAAGCGTTGCGCGAAGAGGGCATAATCGGGATCATCACCACCGAGGAGCTTGCCGGCGGCGTCCCCGAGGCGCTCGGGCTTGCGATCGCGGAAAAGCCGCAGGCCGCGTCCTATCGCCTTCATGAAGCCCTTTGCGACATCCCCGATTTTCACTGGGAACGTTTCCCGACCCGTATCGCCCCCGATGCGACGATCCACCCGAGCGCCATCGTGGAGCCATTCGACGTGGTGATCGGCGCGGGAAGCAGGATCGGACCCGGCGCGATCATTTGTGCCCGCAGCGTCATCGGGGAGGAATGCGCTGTCGGACCGGGCACCGTCATCGGCTGCGACGGGTTCGAAGTCGACACGGCCATCACGCCCCATCGCTATCTTCGCCCGGCTGGCGGGGTGAAGATCGACGACAATGTGGAAATCCTCGCCAATGCGACGGTGGCACGCGCGACCTTCGGGGGCTTCACGCGGCTGGGCGCCGAATCCAAGCTAGATTGCCTGGTTTATGTCGCGCACGATTGCGATATCGGCCGACGCGTTCGCATCGCTGCCTCCGCGGAAATGTCGGGGAGGGTCGCGGTCGGCGACGATGTCTTCGTCGGGCCGAATTGTTCGATTGCGAACGGCCTGAAGATCGGGAATGGTGCCACCCTCTCGATCGGCGCGGTCGTTTTGAAGGACGTGGCTGCCAATTCGCGCGTCACTGGCAACCCGGCCATACCCCACGAAAAGTGGCTGGTGTCGCTGAGCACGGTCCGCTGAAGCGGCTCGAAACCGGAAAGGCTTTTTCAAAGTGCAATTCGTTGATCTTGCGGCCCAACAGGTTAGAATCCGCGAGGAGATCGATGCGGCGATTGCGGGTGTGCTGGCACACGGCCAGTATATCCTCGGTCCTGAAGTTTTTGAGTTGGAGGAGCGGCTGGCGGCCTTTACCGGCGCGGCGCATTGCATCTCCTGCGCCAACGGCACCGATGCTCTGCAGATCGCGCTGATGGCGGTTGGGATTGGCCCAGGCGACGAGGTGATCACGCCCGCGTTCAGCTATTTCGCAACAGCGGAGGCCGTGGCGGTGCTGGGCGGCAAGCCGGTCTACGTCGACATCGACCCGCTCAGCTACAACATCGATCCGCATCGGATCGAGGCCGCGATGACTCCACGGACAAAGGCGATCATTCCCGTGTCGCTTTACGGGAGGGCGGCCGACTTCGATGCGATCAATGCCATCGCCGAACGGCACAATGTGCCGGTCATCGAAGATGGGGCGCAAAGCTTCGGCGCGACCTACCAGGGCCGCCGCTCTGCCAATCTTTCGACAATCGGCTGCACGAGCTTTTTCCCCTCGAAGCCGCTTGGCTGCTACGGCGATGGCGGCGCCATCTTTACCAATGATCCCGATCTCGCCACCGTGATGCGCCAGATCGCGCGGCACGGGCAGGACCGCCGCTATCATCATATAAGGATCGGCATGAATAGTCGGCTGGACACGCTGCAGGCTGCGATTCTGTTGCCTAAGCTGAAGATACTGCCCGAGGAACTCGAGATGCGTCAGCGCGTGGCCGACCTCTATACGGATGCGCTGGCGGGAACGGAGATCGTCACCCCCCAGGTCACGAACCTCGGGCAAAGCGCGTGGGCCCAATATACGTTGCGGATCTCGAACCGAACCAAGATTCAGGCCAGGCTCAAGGAAGCGGGGATTCCCACGGCCGTGCATTATCCGCTGCCGCTGAATCGTCAGCCCGCGGTCGCCGATTTTGACGTTGTGCTGCCGCATGGCGACCGCGCTGCCGAAGAGGTCCTCAGCTTGCCCATGCATCCCTATCTGACCGACGAGGCGGTCAGCCGGGTGGCCTCGGCTTTGCGCAATCTCAGCGCGGAATTGGCACAATAATGGCCACTCCTCGCAGTTACGCTATATATTATGTGACATACCTATTCCTGATACCGGGCTTTTACCTGTATCAATATGCTATTTATGTAGGCTTCGATCCGTTTCTAAGAGGATATCTTGTAGCGTCATCGGGTATTTCCCTAACGGTCTTCTTCACCTATTATATTTTGGATCTGTCGCGTCAGAGTTCTCAGTATACAATTGATTGGTTATTTTGGGCGTCGACAATTTTCTTTGCTATTTGGGCGGCCTATTTCTCCCAATACGATCTAAGCGATGTGGCAAGCGATAGCTATATGTACGCTTCGCTGCCATGGTCTTCCTATTTTTTGTTGGGTAGGACGGCCCCACAGGAAAGGAGGAGCTTCCGATATATAACGAGCATATCGCACTATATTATGATAGCCGTAGTTGTGCTCAACACAAGCTCAGGTTACTTCAATTTGGGAGTGACCGACATAACCGCTACCTATCAAGCCTTTGCCTTGATATTCGTTGTGAACTTCTATTTTGTGATTTCGCTATCGCAAAATCGCGCTCTCACGGCAATTAACATTCTGGTCGGCGGCGCAACAATATTGGTTGTTGGATCGAGATCCGAAATTGTATATATTATGTCATATGTGCTGTTTTATGTTATTTCTTCCAGGTATAAGCTTATAAGCTTTGTCGCATTCGCAGTGGTTGGCATAGCTCTTTCGGTAAGCCAAACGGTGCTTGAGCTGTTCCCACGCAATAGATTTTATGATCTTTATGAGACAGGGGCGGAGGGGAACAGGCTCGCCCGAGATTACGCCAATACGGCAGCCATGCGCTCAATCTGGGAGCACCCCTTTGTGGGTGACTATGCGAATTATGAACCCGGCTTCTACGCCCACAACATCTTTTCGGTATGGGTCGACTTCGGCCTGGCGGGTTTCGTGTTGTACGGGCTCTGCATATTGGTTCCCGCCTATCTTCTCATCCATGATTTCCGGATTGGTGCCCGATCAACCCAGAACGCGTTCGCGATAGCCAACATTCTCGCGTGCATCGTCTTGCTGCTGACGTCCAAGAATGGCGCCTATTATGCGGTTCCCTTCGCCATTGGGATCGCCGCCTATCAGCATTCGCGCAACCTGAGGTCGGTGCCGATGAGGGCTGCGGTCGCGTGAGCTGGATTCCCGAAGGCGCGACGATATTGTTTCCCGGCAAGACACCCCTGATGCCAGCGTCGGTGAGGCCCGGACAGGCTGTCATCCTGTCACAGCCGCTCGCGGCGACCCTGGTTGTCGTCGGCGGCGGCGACCGGAATTCCCTGGTCTCTCCCCCGCCTGTCGAGGATCGATGCCTTTCCCGCGACGGCGGCATTTGGCGTCCAGCCCCCACATCGAGCGGATCGCGAATGGGCCGGCGATGGTAGGGCGATCCGGGGCATCCAAAAAACGGGAAACCAATGTGCTGAAGCGCATCGCGCGCGCTCTTCTACAGCCTTCGCTGTTCTCGCGCATACTCCTGCTGACCTCAAGCTCCATAGTCGCGCAACTGATCGTCATTGTATTCCTGCCAATCGTCTCCCGGCTCTTTTCGCCGGCGGAACTCGGGGTCGCTGCCCTGGTCACAGCGGTGCTGAACTTTTCCATCCCGGTGATCTGCCTGCGTTATGACGGGGCATTGCCGCTGGCCCGAAGGTCCGCCGATGCGGCGCGGCTGGTTTGGATCTGCGTGGCGAGTGCCGTTGTCGCCGGGCTGGCCATCTACGTGGCCTTCCGGATCCTGCAGGCCAATGACCTTCTGGGCTTCGGCATCCTGCCTGGCTGGACCCATTGGGTGATCCTGGCCTCCTGCCCGGGCATCGCGTCCTTCGCCTTCGCTCAAGCCTGGTGGGTGCGCAGGCACAATACGGCGCTCATCGGGGTGAACCTCATATTGCGCCCCATCGCCCATAACGGAACGAGGGTCGTGGCAGGTGTCGCCGGCGGGGGCGTGATCGGCCTAATGATAGCCGAAGCGGCGATGGCGCTTGCGCCTCTCTACATGGCCTTCCGCATGCCTTGGGGCCGAATCCTGCAATTTGCCGGCCCTCGCGCGCGCTTGCTCACGGTGGCTCGACAATGGCGCCGGTTCCCCCTGATCGAAGGGCCCTCCACCTTGCTCGACAGCTTCGTCGTGTTTCTGCCGATCCCAATGGTTGCAATGCTCTACGGTCCCCAGGTCGCCGGCCTGTTCGCAATAGCGCTTCGCATCGGGTCGATCCCGATCGGGCAGCTCGGCACGGCGATATCGAACGCCACCTATATGGCGTTCAGCGAAGCGGCGCGTCGCGGCGATCACGAGCGAATGATCTCGCTCTTCTACCGGATGTTGAAGAGGATACTCGTGGTCGGGTTGTTCCCGATGGCCGCCCTGGCGGTCTGCGGACCGATCCTTGCCGCCCCGATCCTCGGTTCCGCCTGGGCCGATACCGGCATCTACCTCGCCTTGTTGACGCCCTGGCTCTATGCGCAATTGGCTATCGCGCCCCTGACGCGCGTAATTTCCGTGCTGCAACGCCAGCCGCTGAAACTGATTTCCGACTTCACCTTCCTGGCAGCGATGATTCTGTCATATTGGATCGCCCGCCGATTTGAGCTCAATGTCGAGCAATATGTCATGTTTCTGAGCATCCTGATGGTCATATCATATTCGATATATTTCGCGGTGCTCCACTGGGCGCTAATTCTGGGGCCTCGCAACTCCTCCGATCATTGATTGGTGGTGCGCACATTTGGCGTTCGCGCATGCCGCCATGCGCGCCAGATGAACGCGGGTCCATCGATCTGAACGCGGATGAAGGCGTCGACACCCAAAGCCGAAATCGCTTGGTTCGATCGGAGCCTCTTGCCTGCCGATCCCCGCCATGCCGGAGCATCGTCCGATAAGGCGGGATCACCTCACGACGCGGAGAATAGGGTCAGAAGATCGTGAGCAGTGAACGATGACTTGATCGTTCACTGCCCTGATCAAAGGCCGAATCGCTGCACTGTCCCGGGCGCCGCGCCAAAATTCACGCCCGACGTCCAGTCCTGTGGGATCTTTCGGGCGACGACGCCAAAGCCGGTACGATTGTCCCAATGCGTGAGCGTCAGCGGCCCAAACCCACATTCGAAATACCATTCGGCGACTTCTGTCGGCGTGTGCATCGTTCGATATCTTGGCGTCAGGGAATCGTGCGCGTTGATGAACAGCTCCGAATAATCATACCTTTTCCCTGGCTGCGTCAAACGGGTCCAAACCACCAACGAGCCCGCGAACGCATGAACGATCGGCGTGCGCAACAGACGCGGCAGCGGCGACACGATCGCGCGCATCGCCATGACGGTGCGCCTGAGAGTGCGCCGGAATATGTTGCCGTAATCGGAGAATCTGTACAGCCAGACGTAGAACGAGCCGCCATCGGCCACGCGAGACGCCAAGGCTTTGAAGGCATCCACGGTGCTCGGCGTATGGTGCAGAACGCCGTTCGAAACTATGATATCCAGCGTTTCGCGCTTGAAGGGCGGGTTCTGGACGTCACCGCGGATAAAGAGGACGTTCGGCACCTTGCTGCGCTTGGCGTCCTCGAACACGCTATCCGAATAGTCCATTCCGATGACAAGCTTCGCGTAACTCCCCAGCGCTTCGGTCAGCAGCCCGTTACCGCAGCCGGCATCGAGAACGACTTTCTCCGACAGATCCATCTTTTCCAATTGTGTCTCGGCGAAAAACATTTCGACCCTGCTCTCAGTGGACAGGCCCCAGGTTCTCTCCACGTCCCTTTCCGAAAATGCCCGCCATTGATCGGAGAACGACCATCGTATCGGAGCGGGCGCAATCTGCTTGCTGATATCAACGCCGAGTTCCTGGATTTTCTTTTGGTATAGGGCCGCAAACGACGGAGGAATGGCCGCTGGAAGCATGATAGGAACGCCCGTTTCTATCGCATAGGCGCAGGATCCGTCTTCAGATACGAATAGGCCATCGAAGTTGTTCGGCCATGATTCCTCGTTCAGCAAAAACAAAGTGAGAGGAAGCTCAGTTTTGGGGCAGCAAAGAAGGGGCAGAAACATTTGAAAATCACGTGGACTAACCATAATCAAGCCTCATCAGTAAGAAACTATGGCTGCGAAACCATAGGAAAAGCAACGAAGTGAAGTAAATTACTCTGGGTTACTGAGTCAAAGAAGAGCAGCCTGGCCACGTTAGCGCACGCGTCGCCCGCCGTCTACGCGCCATAGGCGCCGGCACGGATGGTCGTTGGTGGCGCGCCAACCGGCGTCGTGCGCCCTGGCAGCCATTATTCCTTTTGGCCATCTTGCCCGCTACGCAGAACCCGCATATCTCGCACCTGCGTCAGCTCTCCGGCTTCGCCACGACGTTTGGCGCGATTTTCGTCGCACGACTGGCGGCGCCGGGCTGGGTTGTGAATTCCGAGCTTGCCTCGGCCGTTCGCTATGCGACTGCGTGTCGCAATGGTCCTCTGTTCGCCCCAACCAGGCTGGTACGATTATGTGTGGAATTGCTGGCAGCTTCACCCTCAAGCCGACCGACGGAGATCGGCCGGCGCTGGAGCGCGCACTCGGACGGCTGCGTCATCGCGGTCCGAACGGACAGGGGATCGAGGCGTTCGCGGTGAATGGGGGGCGGCTGTTGCTCGGGCACCGCCGGCTGGCGATCATCGATCTGTCCGATGCAGGCCTGCAGCCGATGGCGTCGAATGACGGGCGCTATATCGTCACCTTCAACGGCGAAATATACAATTACCTGGAGCTTCGCGGCCAGCTCCAGGCCATGGGTCATATCTTCCAGACCCAGACCGACACGGAAGTCCTGCTTACCGCCTGGCAGCAATGGGGCCAGTCATGCCTGACCCGGCTGGACGGCATGTTCGCGCTCGCGGTCTATGACCGCGAGGAACAGGTGCTGACCTGCGTCCGCGACTCGTTCGGGATCAAGCCCCTGTTCTACGCGAAGTCGGAGACCGGCTTTGGTTTCGCCTCCGAGGTGCCGGCGCTGATCGAAATGGGCATCCGCTTGCCGCGCCTGAACCGGTCGCGCGCCCACGCATTCTTGTGCTGGGGCGACTATGACGACAGCGATGACACTTTCTATCAGGATTTCCTCCAGTTGCGTCCCGGGCATTTGTTGCGCGTGGAACTCGATGATTTCGGCCGCAGCGAGCCGACGATCGAGCGCTGGTGGTGGCCATCGATCGAGGAAAGGACCGATCTCAGCTTCGACGATGCCGCCGACGGCTTGCGCGAGCTATTCCTGCAAAGCGTCCGGCGCCAGCTGCGGAGCGACGTGCCGCTCGGCGCGACCTTGTCCGGAGGCCTGGATTCATCTGCCATAGTCTGTGCGGTCCGGCACATAGCGCCCGATCTGCCGATCAACACGTTCAGCTATGACGCGAACAGCTCCGTCCTCAGTGAAAAGAAGTGGGCTCAGCTCGTCATCGACCATGTCGGCGCCATTCCCCACTGGACCGACGATCAAACGGGCGACATCGGCAGCGAACTCGACGACATCATAAAGGCGCAGGGCGAACCATTCGGGTCGACCAGCATCGCTGCAAGCTACCGCGTGTTGCGGCTGGCGAGCGAGAACGGCATCACGGTCACGCTGGACGGCCAAGGCGCGGACGAATTGTTGGCGGGTTATTGGGGCTACCCCGCCTCCGCATTTCGCAGCCGCCTGGATCGCCATGCCTATGGCGAGCTTCTGCGGTTCGCGCGCGCCTGGAAGGGCCGGCCCGGCTGCTCCTGGCGCCTGGCCGCGCTCCATCTTGGTGATGCGCTGGTAGCGCAGAGGTTTCGTGACGCCGCGTTTTCGATAATCGGCCACACTGCCGAGCCCGCCTGGGTCGATGTCGATCGTCTCCGCGAGGCTGGGTTTGCGCCGCATTCCGCCGCACCATTGCCGCAACAAGCTGAGGGCAAGGGGCGCCGTCTCGCGGAACGCCTGCGGAACGCACTGACCGTCAACCGCCTGCCGACGTTGCTCCGGCATGCCGATCGCAACTCCATGCGTTGGTCGATCGAAAACCGGGTGCCATTTCTGACCCCCGACATCGCCAAATTCACGCTTGCTCTGCCGGAGGATTACCTGCTTTCTCCGGCTGCCGAAACGAAACATGTTTTCCGTCACGCGATGCGCGGGATCGTGCCCGACGAGATTTTGAACCGGCGCGACAAGATCGGCTTCGCGACCCCCGAGCTTGACGTTCTGCGGCGGGAGCGCCCTCGCATCGACTCATGGATCGAGGCGGCTCGCGAGATCGACTTTCTGAATTTTGAGCCGCTGAAGCAGGAGATTGACCGTATTCTGGATGGAGCCATTCCCTTCAGTTTCAAGGCATGGCGGATGATCAACTATTGTCGTTGGGTGAGCCTCCAGCCGGCCGGTATTCATTAGCGGCGATTCACTCTGCGCTTTGAGAGATCCGGGGGTCAGCATGGATGACGCAATCGAGACGGTTGAGCTGGAGCAGGTGGCCTGCCCGTGCTGCCACAGCACCGGCGCGACTTATTGGAGCGAAGAGCGGGGTTATGTCGTGGTTCGTTGCGACGCGTGTCGCTTCCTGTACGTCAATCCGAGGCCCCGGATGACGTCGATCGAACGGTCGGTACGGAGCGGCGAGCACCTCGTCGCGGGACGGCGGATCAATGCCCGCGCGCGCCGCATTCCCAGGAAGGTAAACATCTACAAAAAGTCTCTGACCAGCCTCTTTGCGGATCGGGTCAAATCCCGTGAGCCATTGGAATGGGTCGATGTCGGCGCGGGTTACGGTGAAATCATGGAGGCGGTCGGGCAAATCGCACCCGCTCGGAGCAGAGTGATGGGCGTCGAGCCAATGACGCACAAGGCCGATGTCGCGCGGGGCCTTGGCCTTGAGGTGATCAACGGATTCCTCGAGCCCGGACGATTCCAGGCCGACGTCATCTCGGCTGTAAACATCTTCAGCCACATACCGGACTTCCACAGCCTTCTGACCACCATCTCGTCGAACCTGAAGGCATCTGGCGAGGTCTTCATCGAAACCGGAAACCTGGCCGACCTCGATCACAGATCGGAGGCGCCCGGCATTCTCGATCTGCCGGATCACCTGGTTTTCTCGGGCGAAGCTCACATGCTCAGATATCTGAACGACGCAGGCTTTGAGCTGGTCACCATCAAGCGGGTCCGCGTCGACGGCTTCACGACATTCGCCAAGAATCTGGTCAAGCGGATGATGGGACGTCCGGCCGTGATCGGGGCGCCTTATTCCTCCCGCTATCGCCAGCTGCTCATTCGCGCCAGGCGGGCGGGCACCGCCGGCGGGACCTCGGAGAAGCGGATGCCCCCGAATTCGGGGAACGCCGACCGACAGCAATCTTCTCGGCGAGGCGCTGCTTCTTGATCGCCAACTCAATCAGCACCCCGGCCAAGATGCTGTCAGAAAGAGGATAACCGTGAGAGTAGCGCACCTGTGCCTTTCCAACTTCTACGTGGACGGTTTCGGCTATCAAGAGAACGATCTGGTACGTCAGCATGTGGCCGCGGGGCATGACGTTCTCGTACTGGCCTCGACGGAGACGATCTCCGCTTCCGGCCGCTTGGCCCATTTGATTCCATCCGAATATCTGGGACGGGATGGCGCGAAGGTGCGGCGTCTCCCCTACAGGCGGTGGCTTCCCCACAAGATCATGCGCAAGCTGCGCATGAATCCGGGCGTGTACGAGGCGCTGGCGAGATTCCGTCCCCAGACGATATTATTCCATGGCACGTGCGGCTGGGAGCTGCGCAGCGCGGCGCGCTACGTGCGGGACAATCCCGCGACCCTGCTATACGTCGACAGCCACGAAGACTGGAACAACAGCGCGCGCAATTTCCTGTCGCGCGAGGTCCTTCACAGAGGCTTCTATGGCCCCGTCCTGCGCAGCGTAATGCCGCAGGTCCAGAAGATACTCTGCCTTTCCACGGAAATAATGGAATTCGTGCGCACCAATTACCGTATCCCGGAGGAGCGCCTGGAACTCTATCCGATAGGGGGGCTTCCGGTTGCGGACGAGGAATATGGCGCGCGCCGCGAGAAAGCGCGGGCAGGACTTGCAGTGCTTGCCGATCAGATCATGATCGTTCAGTCGGGCAAGCAGACGCGCCGCAAGAAGCTCCTCGAGAGCCTGGTCGCGTTCCGTGCCACACCGGATCCTCGCCTGCGTTTCTTCATCGCGGGCGTCCTGGACGACGAGATCGAGACGGAGGCCCAAGCCCTGATCGATGCCGATCCTCGCATCACATTCCTTGGCTGGCAGTCTCGCGACGCTCTGACCGACATTCTCTGCGCTGCGGATGTCTATCTCCAACCGGGGACGCAATCGGCGACCATGCAGCAGAGCCTGTGCTGTCGATGCGCGGTAATTCTCGATGACGCGCCAGCCCACAAAGTCTACCAGCGCGGTAATGGTTGGTTTATAGGAGGCGACCAATCATTGTCGGCTGCCTTGGGCGAGCTCGCAACGGCAGACCTCGCCGCCATGCAAGCAAATTCGGAGCGGTTGGCGCGCGAGTTGCTCGACTACTCGATTCTGGCCGATCGCGTTTTGCGATGATGGCTGGGCTGTGTCGCCGGCCGAAGCGTGGGCGCCTGAGGGCCTGGCATCGGCATGAGGCAAGGAAAGAATTCTGATTCATGACTGGACGACCGTATCAGATCTGCACCCGGTGCGTGATGGACACCAGCGACAGTCAGATCGAATTCGACGCGGAAGGCGTCTGCGACCATTGCCGTGGGTTCGACGCGTACGTGAAGCCCAACTGGCACACGGACGAGCGCGGCAAGGCCGAGGTTGCAAGGACCGTCGCGGCCATCAAGAAGTCTGGCGAGGGCAAGCAGTTCGACGCCATCCTCGGCCTGTCCGGGGGCCTCGACAGCTCCTACATGCTGCACCTCGTCGTCTCCGAATTCGGGCTGCGCCCGCTCGTCTTCCACGTCGATGGCGGCTGGAACAGCGACATTGCGGTGAACAATATCGAGATGCTGGTCGGCAAGCTCGGCCTCGATCTCTATACGGAGGTGATCAACTGGGAGGAGATGCGCGATTTCCAGCTCGCTTTCTTCAAGGCGGGCGTCCCGCACCTCGATCTTCCCCAGGATCACGCCTTCGTCGCCACGCTCTACCATTTCGCCAACAAGTACGGGATCAAGTGGATATTGAACGGCGGGAATTACGCCACCGAATGTGTCCGCAACCCGAAGGAATGGCTCTATTACGGCACCGATATGGCCCAAATCAAAGACATCCAGCGCCGCTTTGGGACGCGCGAGCTGAAGACCTATCCCTTCAGCTCGGTTCTCTTCCACAAAGTCTATCTGCGCTATCTGCGTGGGGTGAAGGTGTTCAAGCCCCTGAATCTGCTGCCCTACACCAAGCAGCATGCGATCGACACGCTCTCAAGCCTTTACGGCTGGCGCTCCTATCCGCAGAAGCATTTCGAGAGCCGCTTCACCAAATTCTACGAGGGTTATTGGCTACCGACCCGCTTCGGCTACGATACGCGCCGAGTGCAATTTTCGTCTTTGATCCTGACTGGGCAGATGACCCGCGAGGCGGCGCTGGCGAAGCTTGAGCATCCGGCCTTTGATCCGGCGACGATCGACGACGAATTCGAATATATCGCGAGCAAGCTGCGCATTCCGGTGGCGGAACTGCGCCATTATCATGAGATGCCGACCAAGACCTATAAGGACTATCGCAATCAGGAATGGCTCTTCGACGCCGGCGCGAAGGTGTTGAAGACGCTGGGCATCGAGCGGTCGGTCAAGAGATAGGCCATGATCGCCATCGTCGATTACGGCTCCGGCAATGTCGCTGCCATCATGAACATCTTCCGCCAGCGCAAGATTCCACACGTGCTGACCTGCGACGCGAAAGAGCTGGCCGCCGCCGACCGTTACGTGCTGCCGGGCGTCGGCGCCTTCGATCCGACGATGGACAATCTCAGGCGCACCGGCCTGGTCGAGGTCCTGAACGAGCAGGTGCTCGGCAAAGGCAAGAAAGCGCTTGGCGTCTGCGTCGGCATGCACCTGCTTGCCGATGGCAGCGAAGAGGGCGTGTTGCCCGGCCTGGGCTGGATCAAGGGCAAGGTCCGCCGCATCGACGCGTCCCGCCTCACCGGCCTGCCCAAGCTGCCGCACATGGGCTGGAATTCGATCGATCTGGCGGACGGCGCGAGGCTGTTCGACGGCATCGACACGGCGCGCGGCTTCTATTTCCTCCATTCCTATTATTTCGACGCGGCCAACGGCGACGAGGTTGCGGCACGAGTCTCTTATGGCACGGCCGTGCCCTGCGCAGTGCAGCGCGACAATGTCTTCGGCGTCCAGTTCCACCCCGAGAAGAGCCATTCCAACGGCACGCGGCTGTTCGAGAATTTCGCGAGGCTTGGCTGATGCTTCAGTCGCGCATCATCCCGGTACTGCTGATCCGCGACGGCGGGCTCGTGAAGACGCGCCGCTTCGGCGAGGACAAATATGTCGGCGACCCGATCAACGCGGTGAAGATCTTCAACGAGAAGGAGGTGGACGAGCTCGCCGTCTTCGACATCGACGCCACCGTCCAGGGGCGCGAGATCGATTACGAGCATTTGCGCAGCATCGCGGTCGAGAGCCGCATGCCGCTCTGCTATGGCGGCGGCGTCGCCAGCGCGGCGCAGGCCTCGGCGCTGATCAAGCTCGGCTTCGAGAAGGTCTCGGTCAGCAACGCGGCGGTCGAACGGCCCGAACTGATCCGCGAGATGGCGGACGCGGTCGGCGTGCAGAGCGTCGTGGTCACCGTCGACGTGAAGAAAGCCGGCCCGCTCGGCCGCCACACCATCCATACCCATAACGGCCGCAAGGCTTCGAAGCGCAAGCTGCTCGATTTCCTGCGCGAGGCGGAAGCGCTCGGCGCCGGCGAGATCGTCGTCAACTCGATCGACCGGGACGGCATGATGCGGGGCTATGACGTCGATCTCGCCCGCGCCCTGCGGGCCGAAACGACGGTGCCGCTGACCATGCTTGGCGGCGCGGGAACCGCCGAGCATATGCGCCAGCTGATCGATGCAATCGGCACCTGCGGCGCGGCGGCCGGCAGCATGTTCGTCTTCACCGGGGTATACCGCGCGGTATTGATCTCCTACGCGCGCCCCTGAACTGATGCGGTTGGGAGAAACGGAAGCTTACGGATGAAACAGGTTCTGCAAGATCTCGGCTCCGGCCGCTCCGAACTCGTCACCGCGCCCGCGCCGCAGGCGAGCGCGGGAACGCTGCTGATCGACACGACCGTCTCGCTGATCTCCACCGGCACCGAGCGGATGCTGGTCGATTTCGGCCGGGCCGGCCTGATCTCCAAGGCGCGGCAGCAGCCGGAAAAGGTCGCGCAGCTGCTCGGCAAGGTCCGCACCGACGGCCTGATGACCACCGTCGACGCGGTCCGTGCCAAGCTGAAGCAGCCGATCCCCCTGGGCTATTGCAACGTCGGCCGGGTGCGCGCGGTCGGCGAGGGGGTGGCGGGCTGGCGCGTCGGCGATCGTGTCGCCTCGAACGGCCCGCATGCCGATGTCGTGCGCGTCCCGAAGAATCTTTGCGCGCGCATCCCGGACGGCGTCGGCGACGAGGCGGCCGCCTTCACCGTGGTGGCGAGCATCGGCCTGCAGGGCATTCGGCTCGCGCAGCCGACGCTCGGCGAGGCTTTCGTCGTCACCGGCGTCGGCCTGATCGGCTTGCTCACCGTGCAGATGCTGCGCGCGCAGGGCTGTCGCGTGCTGGCGATCGATTTCGATGCCGACAAGCTCGCGCTCGCCGCGCGCTTCGGCGCGCAAACCTGCAATCCGGCCAACGGAGAAGACCCGGTCTCGGCCGGTATGGCGTTGAGCCGCGGCCTCGGCGTCGACGGAGTCATCATCACCGCCTCGACCAAATCCTCCGATCCGGTGACGCAGGCCGCTAATATGTGCCGCAAACGCGGCCGCATCGTCCTCGTCGGCGTGACCGGCCTTGAGCTCAACCGTTCGGACTTTTACGAAAAGGAGCTGAGCTTCCAGGTCTCCTGTTCCTACGGGCCCGGCCGCTACGATCCCGATTATGAGGAGCGCGGCCACGATTATCCGGCCGCCTTCGTGCGCTGGTCCGAGCAGCGCAATTTCGAGGCGGTGCTCGACATGCTCGCTTCGGGCCAGCTCGACGTCGAGCCACTGATCTCGCATCGCCACGCCTTCGAGGACGCGCCCGACGCTTATGCGCGGTTGACTGCCGACAAGGGCGCGCTTGGCATCGTCCTCACCTATCAGCACGATGTCGAGGCGCGGCACGCGCCGTCGGTGGCGCTGGCGGACCGGCCCGCCGCCGCTGCCGGCAAAGCGGTGATCGGTTTCATCGGCGCCGGCAATTACGCTTCCCGCATCCTGATCCCCGCCTTTGCCCGGGCGGGCGCCTCGTTGCACAGCATCGCTTCGTCCGGCGGCACCAGCGGCGTCGTCCACGGCCAGCGCGCCGGCTTCGCCAGGGCGACTGCGGACGCCTCCGCGCTGATTGCGGATCCGCAGATCAACACCGTTGCGATCGTCACGCGCCACAACAGCCACGCCGCGCTGACCGTCGAGGCGCTGAACGCCGGCAAGCATGTCTTCGTCGAAAAGCCGCTGGCATTGACCATCGCCGAGCTGGACGAGGTGCGCGCCGCCCATGCGGCGGCGAGCCGCCAGCTCATGGTCGGCTTCAATCGCCGCTTCTCGCCGCTGACGGTGACGATGAAGCGGCTGCTCGATTCGGTGCGCGAGCCCAAGGCCTTCGTGATGGTGATGAATGCGGGCGCGATTCCGCCCGAGCACTGGACTCAGGATGCAAAGGTCGGCGGCGGCCGAATCATCGGGGAGGCGTGCCACCTGATCGATCTGATGCGCCATCTCGCCGGCGCGCCGATCGTCTCGGTGCAGGCGCGTCGGATGGGCGAGAGCGACGCGCTCGCGCTGGTCGAGGACAAGGCGTCGATCACTTTGGGTTTCGCCGATGGCTCGTTCGGGACGATCCACTATCTCGCCAATGGCGGCGCATCGTTTCCCAAGGAGCGAATCGAGGCCTTCGCCGCCGGGCGCACGCTACAGCTCGACAATTTCCTGAAGCTGCGCGCCTTCAATTGGCCCGGCTTCCGCGGCCAGAGCCTGTGGCGGCAGGACAAGGGCCAGGACGAGTGTGCCAAGGCGTTCCTGAAGGCGGTCGAGGAGGGCGGCCCCGCGGCGATTCCTCCCGAGGAGCAGTTCGAGGTCTCCCGCGTGACGATCGAAGCGGCGAACATCCTGCGCACGCAGCAATGACGGCGCTTACGCGGTTGCGGACCTTCGCGGCGCTGGGCCCCGCCAGCATCGCGCGCGTGAGCGCCTATCGGCTTGGGCTGCGCGCGGGGCTGCACCCGGCGCAGCGCATTGCCGCCCCGCCGGCGCGAGGCCCCTTCTATCGCGCGCCCTCCCCGCGCCGGGCCGTCCCGATCGCCAATGAAAGCTGGAACGCGGCGCTCTGGTGGTTCGGTTGGCACGAGGAGCCTTTGCCGAGCGGCGCGCCGGATTGGCGCCGCAATCCGTTCGGCGCGCGCGGCGACTCCGATGCGCCCTGGTGGCGGATCGGCGAGTTCGCGGCCGGGGCGGGCGACATAAAAGGCCTCTGGGAATTGTCGCGTTTCGACTGGCTGGTCGCGTACGCGACCTGCGCCGCGAATGGCGACGCCGCGTCGCTTGGGCGTCTCAACCTCTGGCTGGCGGATTGGTCCGCGACCAACCCGCCTTATCGCGGCCCCAACTGGAAGTGCGGCCAGGAAGCCTCGATCCGCGTCATGCACCTCTTGCTCGCCGCGATCGTCCTCGGCCAGGAAGAGGCTCCAGAGCCGGGCCTTGTCGATTTGATCGCGGCCCACCTCCAGCGCATCGCACCGACCATGTCCTATGCGATCGGGCAGCAGAACAATCACGGCACCTCGGAGGCGGCCGCCCTGTTCGTCGGCGGTGGCTTTCTCGCCGGCGCCGGCGATGCGCGCGGGCCGCTTTGGTCGGCGCTCGGCCGGCGCTGGCTCGAGGAGCGCGCCGCGCGGCTGATCGAACCGGACGGCAGCTTCAGCCAATATTCGCTAAACTATCATCGCGTCATGCTCGATACCTACAGCTTCGCCGAGGCATGGCGGCGGCGTCATGGGCTGGCGGCCTTCTCGCCGCGCATGCAGGCCAGGCTCGGCGCCGCGACGCGCTGGCTGCACGCTTTCGTCGATCCGGCAAGTGGCGATGCCCCAAATCTCGGCGCCAATGACGGCGCCCGCCTGCTGCCGCTGACCGCGACCGATTACCGCGATTTTCGCCCATCGCTGCAGCTTGCCGCCGCGCTCTGGCTCGACGCGCGCGCGATCCGCGAGGCGGGCGCGTGGGACTCGCCGGCGGACTGGCTTGGGGTCGGCAGACCCGAGGCGCTGTTGCCCGCGGCGGGCACGCGAAGCTTCGACGATGGCGGCTATCACGTGCTGCGGGCCGGCACGGCGGCGGCGTTCCTGCGCTATCCGCGCTTCCGCTTCCGGCCGAGCCAGTCCGACGCGCTGCATCTCGATCTTTGGGTCGGCGGGCGCAACCTGCTGCGCGATGCCGGATCGTTCAGCTACAATGCGGGCGATGCCGGCAGCTGGTTCGCTGGCACCGCCGCGCACAATACGGTGGAATATGACGGCCGCGATCAGATGCCGCGGCTCGGTCGTTTCCTGTTCGGCGACTGGCTGGGAAGCCGCGCCGTCGAATTGGCGCGGGACGATGCGGATGGTGCGCGCGCCGCGGCCGGCTATCGTGACCGGCAAGGCGCCCGGCACCATCGCGTCGCGACCCTGCGCGCCCGCGGACTCACCTGCGTCGATGAACTCTCGGGCCGTTTCGAAAATGCGGTCGCGCGCTGGCGCCTCGCCCCGGGCGAATATCGCCTGGAAGGTGATACGGTGGTGGGCGAGTCGTTCTCCCTCGCGGTAGCGGCGGAGGGCACGGCCCCAAGCCTCACTTTGGTCAGCGCGCCGGAGTCGCCTTACTATCTTCGCCAGCATGAGATTCCGGTGCTCGAGATCGGCGTGGATCGCCCCTGCCGCCTCGTCACCGAGGCGCGATTCTGATGCGCGTCCTTTATTTCCACCAATATTTCTCGACGCCCGACGGCGCCGGCGGCATCCGCTCCTATCAAATGGCGCGGCGGCTGATCGACCGAGGGCATCGCGTGACCATGGTCAGCGGCCAGCATAAAGGCTGCACGACCGGGCTCGAGGGACCATTTCATCACGGCATAAGGCGCGGGATGGTCGACGGGATCGACGTGATCGAGGTCGATCTGCCTTATTCCAACAGCTTGAGCCTCGTCAGCCGATCCTGGACGTTCCTGCGCTTCGTCCTGCGCACCATCGCGCTGGTGTTTCGGGAGGATTATGACGTCCTGTTCGCCACCACGACGCCGCTGACGGTCGGGGTGGCGGGCATCGTCGGACGATGGCTGCGCCGCAAGCCATTCGTCTTCGAGGTCCGCGACCTCTGGCCTGAGCTGCCACGGGCGATGGGGATCATCCGCAACCCGGTCCTGCTCGGCGCGCTGTCGGCGCTCGAATGGGCGAGCTATCGGTCGGCGACGCGCCTCATCGGGCTCTCGCCGGGGATCGTCGACGGCATAGCGCGCCGAGGCGTTCCGCGGGACCGCATCAGCATGGTCTCCAACGGCTGCGATCTCGACATTTTCGGCGAGGGCGCCGCGCCTTGGCGACCGGAAGGCGCCGCAGACGGCGATCTGCTCGCCATATTTCCCGGTGCGCACGGCGTTGCCAACGGGCTGGACGCAGTGCTGGACGCCGCCGTCGAACTGAAGCGGCGCGGCCGGGACGATATCAAGCTGCTCCTGATCGGCGATGGCAAGCTGAAGCCGGCGCTTCGCCGGCGCGCCGAAGAGCAGGGCCTGACCAATGTCCTGTTCGAAGAGCCGATGGTCAAGATGCGGCTGGCCGGCCTGATGGCGGCGTCCGACATCGGCATGCAGATCCTCGCCAATGTTTCGGCCTTCTATTACGGGACATCGCCCAACAAATTCTTCGACTATATCGCCGCGGGCCGGCCGGTATTGTGCAATTATCCGGGCTGGGTGGCCGACCTGATCCAGCGCAACGATTGCGGCTTCGCCGTGCCTCCGGAAAACCCGGCCGGCTTCGCCGACGCGCTCGAGGCCGCGGCCGAGGATCGCGCCCGGCTTCGGACGATGGGCGGGAATGCGCGCAGGCTGGCGCAGGAATTCGATCGTACGCGCCTCGCCGATCAGTGGGCGGATTGGGTAACGGAAGGCCGAAATTTGGAAGGCCAAACGGGGCGGTAAGATGGCTGGCCCCAGGCCGATCGATTCCACCCTTGGCGCCAGCCATTCCCCACCGGGCGGGAAATGCCGCTAGGTGGCTGTAGGAGCCAGATTTTTGCCTTCCCCTTGCGAACCCGTTAGGAAGCCCCCGAGGGATCAGTCACGGAATTCGGATCAAGCGCACGGTGCATGCTTTTTCCTTGAATCGACACGGTGCCTTTGACGGTTGACTGGAGTTTTTGAGATGTTGATCGATCGGGTGATGGAGCCGCTGATCGGGCTGCCGCGCGTGGCCAAGAAAGCGATCGTGCTCGCACTCGATTCCGGCCTCTGCGTTCTCACCGTCTGGCTTGCTTATTATCTGCGCACCAACCTGTGGGTGTCGCTGTCGGATCAGGGCTGGCAGGCGGCGATCGCCTCGCTGATCGCCTTGCCGATCTTCGCCACGTTCGGCCTCTACCGCACGGTTTTCCGATATGTCAGCTGGGAGGCGTTTGCCGGCATCACCCAGGCCTGCCTGATCTACGGCATCATCTATGCGGCGATTTTCACCGCATTTGGCGTCGGAGGGGTGCCGCGCACCATCGGCATCATCCAGCCGCTGCTGCTCTTCGTTTTCGTCGCCAGCTCCCGCGCCTTCGGCCGCTACTGGCTCGGCGGCCGCTATCGCGACTGGCTGAGGCGCAAGGATCGTACCCGGGTTCTCATCTACGGAGCCGGATCGGCGGGGCGCCAGCTTGCCGGCGCGCTGTCGGACAGCCCCGGCATGCACGCGGTGGGCCTGATCGACGACAATCGCAGCCTGCACGGCAATGTCGTTGCCGGCGTCAAGGTCTGGGGACCCGATCGTCTCGCCGAGGCCGTCGAGCAACTGAACGTCTCAGAGATCCTGCTCGCCATCCCCTCTTCCTCGCGCAGGCGCCGCAACGAGATCCTCAAGCTGATACGTTCGCTCGGAGTCTCGGTGCGCACTTTGCCGGGCCTTGTCGATATCGCGCAGGGCCGGGTCACGGTGAACGACCTGCGCCCGCTCGAAATTGACGATCTGCTCGCGCGCGACGCGGTCGCGCCGGACCAGTCGCTCCTTGAACGGAACATCCGCGGCAAGACAGTGCTGATCACGGGCGCGGGCGGATCGATCGGCAGCGAATTGTGCCGCCAAATCCTCGGAATGGAGCCGCTCAAGTTGGTCCTCGTAGAATCGAGCGAATATGCGCTGTACGCGATCCACCGTGAGCTTTCGAGAATAGCCGGTGAGGCGGAAGGGACGAGGGTCGAACTCGTGCCGTTGCTCGCCTCGGTTTGCGATGAGGGCCGCATGGGCCGCATCATCGCTGCCTGGCGGCCGCAGACCATCTATCATGCCGCCGCCTACAAGCATGTCCCGCTCGTCGAGCAGAATGTCTGCGAAGGGGTGCGCAACAATGTGATCGGCACCTGGGTCTCCGGCCGCCTCGCCCGAGAGCATGATGTCGAGAATTTCGTCCTGATCAGCACCGACAAGGCGGTGCGCCCCACCAATGTGATGGGGGCGAGCAAGCGCCTCGCCGAGATGGTCCTGCAGGCCTTCGCGGCGGAAAGCTCGGAGACCTGCTTCTCGATGGTGCGCTTCGGCAACGTGCTTGGCTCGAGCGGCTCGGTCGTACCTCTGTTCCGGCAGCAGATCGCCTCCGGCGGCCCGGTCACGGTCACCCATCGCGAGATCACGCGCTATTTCATGACCATTTCCGAGGCCGCCCAGCTCGTCCTCCAGGCCGGCGCGATGGCGAAGGGGGGCGAGGTTTTCGTGCTCGATATGGCCGAGCCCGTCAGGATCATCGATCTCGCCGCGCGAATGATCGAGCTTGCCGGTCTCAAGGTGCGCGACGAGACGCATCCGGACGGCGATATCGACATCACCTTCACCGGGCTGCGCCCGGGCGAGAAGCTCTATGAGGAGCTATTGATCGGAGACAATCCGGTCGCGACCAACCATCCGCGCGTGATGATGGCCAACGAGCCCTATTTGTCGCTGGAGCTGCTCGTCCCGAAGATAAACGGTCTGTGCGATGCGATGAATCGCCACGACGTGGAAGTGGTCCTGACGATGCTCGGGGACCTCCTGCCCGAATATGATCGGGCGCCCCAGACCGTGGATTCGGTCCATAAGCAGCCCGCCGACATCAGCCGAAAGAAGCAAAGGACTGCGCCGGTCGCAATCGCCGGCGTGCGCCGATAGCTTTCGGTCGCCCCCACCATTGTCCGCCTCTCCGGGCAAGCCCGCGCTCATCGCCGCGCCTTTTTGGATTCCCCGAACCCGTGAAAGAACCGAGCCTCGCCGGATCGGAGCGGCAATAGTCGGATCGCCCGCGCCGGCTTCACTTTCGCACGCGCAATGCGTGCTGCTCGACAAACCGCCAAGACAGTATTGCGAGGACGAGGGTCATTGCCATCGCAATGGCGGCGTTCCCAATCCGCAGGTGGAGCATCGCATTGATCGTGGGCATGTGGAACACTTCGACCGCGGCGACCAAGCGGATCAGGTCAAAATTGTTGGCGACCCCCGGGCGCGTTCGCTGGCTAGGCGTGGCGATAGACGTCGTCGTCAAGGCCTACTCCTTTCAGCTTCTTGAGTTCGCCCTGTCGATGCCCGGTCGGGAAATGAAGCCGATTGCGTCGACCGCCTGCTTGCCCGCGAATAGCGCCGGGTCCAGCTGCTTGAACTCTCGATGGCCGACCAGGAACACGACGATGTCGGCCTCCCGCGCTGCCTGCTCGGGCTGAACCAGGGTCACGTTGCCGTGCGCGGCGAGGCCTTCGGGCAAACGCGCGAGATTGGGCTCGCTGACGAGGAGCCGCGCTCCGTCGAACTTAGCGATTGCCGCGGCGATCGCCAGCGCCGGGCTTTCCCGTATGTCGTCGACGTCGGCCTTGTAGGTCAGGCCGAAGCAGGCCACCGTCGGCGTGTCCGCCTGCTCGACGAGCGCCTTCACCTTGGCGATAATCCGCTTCGGCTTTTCGTCGTTCACCAGCCGCGCGGTGTGGATGAGACGTGCCTCATCGGGCGCGGACTGGACGATGAACCAGGGGTCGACCGCGATGCAATGACCGCCGACGCCTGCGCCCGGCTCCAGGATGGACACGCGCGGGTGATGATTGGCCAGCTCGCGTACCTTCCACACGTCGACGCCGAGCCGGTCGCAAATGATCGACAGCTCGTTGGCGAAAGCGATGTTGACGTCGCGGAACGCATTTTCGGTGAGCTTGGCAAGCTCGGCCGCGCGCGAATCGGTGATGAAGCAATCGCCCGTCACGAAGCTCTTGTAGAGTAGTCGCCCGCGCTCCGCGCAGGCGCGGGTGAGGCCGCCGATGATGCGGTCGTTGGAGACGAGTTCGCGCACCATCTGCCCGGGCAGAATGCGCTCGGGGCAATGGCAGACGGCGACGTCGGCCGGCTCGCCGCTTTCCTCCTCGTAGCGCGGGAAGCGCAGGTCGGGGCGGGCGTTGCGCATTGTTTCGGCCAGCACCTCGGTGCTGCCCACCGGCGAGGTGGATTCGAGGATCACGGTGCAGCCGGGGGCGAGGAAAGGCGCCAGGCTCTCCGCCGCGCGCTCGACATAGGACATGTCGGCCGTCCCGCCCGGCTGGACGGGAGTCGGGACGGCTATGATAAAATATTCGGCCGGCTCGGGTGCCGTCCTGGCGATGAGCTTTCCCGTCCCGATCGCCGCGTCCAGCAGCATCTGCAGGTCCGGTTCCTGGAAATGGGGCCGGCCGGCATTGATCCCTGCGACCACGTCTTCCCTGACGTCGCAGCCGACAACCTCATGGCCGCGGCATGCCAGCATCGCCGCTGTTGGCAGCCCGATATAACCCAGGCCGACGACGCAAATCTTCACGCATTCCTCGCAAAATCCGCGACGGTGGCAGCGATCCGCTCCGCCGCCCTGCCGTCGCCATAAGGGAAGACCGGCCGAGCGCGGCTGGCATAATAGACCTCGTCGTCGAGCAGACGGAAAACTTCGGCGACTATCCTGTCCGCGTCGGTCCCGACCAGCGAGGCGACCCCTGTCTCAACGGCTTCGGGCCTCTCCGTGATGTCGCGCATCACAAGCACTGGTTTGCCAAGCGCCGGCGCCTCCTCCTGGATGCCGCCCGAATCGGTGAGGACGAGTGCGGCGCGCTTCATCAGTGCGACCATGTCGACATAGCCGACCGGTGACAGAAGCTGAACATTGTCGAGGCCGGAGAGACGCCGCATGACCACGTCCTGGACGTTCGGGTTAAGGTGAACCGGGTACACTATTTCGACGTCCGGGCGGGCGGCAATCCTCTCGATGGCGTCGCAGATTCGGTCGAAGCCGTCGCCGAAGCTTTCGCGGCGATGGCCGGTGACGACGACGAGGCGGCGGGTGGGATCGAGACGGGCGGCGATCGGCGGTGCATCCCCGGCGTCGATCTTCGCCGCGATGTAGAGCAAAGCGTCGATGCCGGTATTGCCCGTCACCACGATTCGCCGCGCCGCGGGCGTCTCGCGGCGCAAATTCTCGGCCGCGCCTTCGGTTGGCGCGAACAGCAGCGCCGCCGTCGCGTCGATCGCTACCCTGTTATATTCTTCCGGCCAGGGCCGCGTCATGTCGTGCGAGCGAAGTCCCGCCTCGACATGGCCGACCGGGATGCGGGCGTAAAAGGCCGCCAGCGCGGCGGCCATCGCCGTCGTGGTGTCGCCGTGCACAAGCACCAGCGCCGGGTCGCGCTCGGCCAACACCGCCGCCATCCGCTCAAGCACGCGCACTGTGATGTCGGTCAGCGTTTGGCCCGGCGCCATCAGGTCCAGGTCGATGTCGGCGCGCTCGCCGAACGCCTCGAATACCTGGTCGAGCATGTGACGGTGCTGGCCGGTCACGAGAATGACGGGGGCAAGGCTGGGCTGTCCGCGCAGGGCGCGGGCCACGGGCAGCATCTTGATGGCCTCGGGACGAGTCCCGATGACGAGTAGAACAGGTTTCATTCGCGAAGGTTCGCCCTCTTGCCCCACGGGGCCGCGCTCCTCTAGCCGAATTTCACTCGTGCGCGCTAGTGGTCAATACCGTCGACCTCGCGGCGTCAGCACCCCTTATATGCCCGGAACCAATCGACAAATCTCGGTACGCCGACCTCGATTGGCGTATGTGCCACGAAGCCGAGATCGCGACTGATGGCGCTGACGTCAGCGAGGGTTTCGGCGACGTCGCCCGGCTGCATTTGGAGCAACTCAATTTCCGCTTTTCGGCCGCATGCTTCTTCGAGCAGTGAGATCATTCTCAACAGCTCCTCGGAGCGGCTGTTGCCGATATTGTAGAGCCGATGCGGCGCTAAGCTGCCCCCCGCCTTTGCCGCGCCGTCGTCCGGCGGTGGATCGCCGAGGCAGGCGAGGACGCCGGTGACGATATCGTCGATAAAGGTGAAGTCCCGGCGCATCCGGCCATGGTTGAAGACCTGGATGGGCTCGCCGGAAAGAATCTTCCGCGCGAAAATCCACATCGCCATGTCGGGTCTTCCCCACGGGCCATAGACGGTGAAGAAGCGCAGCCCCGTTTGCGGCAGGCGATAGAGATGGGCATAGGTTTCGCTCATCAGTTCGTCCGCCTTCTTGGTGGCGGCATAAAGCGAGATCGGATGGTCGACGCGGTCTTCGACTCGGAAGGGCAGGGTCTTGTTGCCCCCGTAGACCGAGGAAGAGGACGCATAGATCATGTGGCTGGAACCGCGCTGGCGGCCGATTTCCAGAAGGTTCAGATGGCCGGCCAGGTTCGCGGCTATGTAGGCGCGCGGATTGTCGATCGAGTAGCGAACGCCGGCTTGGGCGCCGAGGTGGATGATCCGGTCGAAATCGAGCGGATCGAGGACGCCGGCAAGCGCCTCATGATCCGCGAAATCCACCTTGTGGAAGGAGAAATCGCCGGCGTTCAGCTTACCCAGCTCGGCAAGCCGGTCCTCCTTCAGCCGCGGGTCGTAATAGGGATTGAGATTGTCGATCCCGATCACCGATTCACCGCGGCCGATCAGGCGCCGCGCCACGCTGTAGCCGATGAATCCTGCAACCCCGGTGATAAGAATCGTCATGATATGCTCAATCGCAAGGTTCGCCGCGGTGGAGGCGCGCCGGCATGACACGCGATTCGCCGAACCTGCTCGTTGCCGGCCTAATGGCTAAGCCCGCTTGTGGCCAAAAAAATAGCGGCCCGAAGGCCGCCATTCTTCTTCGTCGCGTCAACCCTCAGGGGCTGTGCGGGCGATCGCCATGACCGCCGGTCGCGGCGAGAACGCCGAGGATGATCGCAACGACCGCGATCACGGGGATGATGAAGCCGCCGCGCCATTCATTGGCGTCGCCGGTGGCAGCGCCGCCGCGCGCCGAAACGGAGAGAGGAGCGGCCGACGGGGCCGACTGCGCCAGGACCGGAGCGCCGGCCATGGAGACCGCGAGCACCGCAGCCACGGATGCCTTCTTGAAACTCATCTTGAACTCCCTGTTGAGCTTTTCGGAGTTGGCAGTGCCACAGTGGTACAATGTTGACAACCCCAAATTTGCCACGGCTGGCGCCCCCTCGCGCACTGTTGCCCTTTTGCACCGATCGTCGGCGCGATGGCAATAGCGCCGCCGAAGACCGGGTTTGAACTCCATGGCCTTTGCCGGTTACCAGCGGGTTACCGGCGGCGACTGGGCGTCCGGCAAAAGTGGAAGGTGTTGATGGGACGCGTCATTCTTCGCGGGCTGGTGTTCGGCCTGTTGGCCGTGGCGGGAGCGGGCGGCGGCGCGGCGCCGGCACCGGACGGCGAGCAGTCGCTGGTCGCGATGCGCGCGCTCGACCAGCGGGTGGCGACGATCGGCCATCGCCTCGCGGTTGCCAGCCGGGACTTGTGCGCGGACAGGAAAGACCTGCCGGGCTTCGCCGTCCACGACCTGTCGCAATATGGCGCGGACTTTCGGGCGGCGGCGACTCGGGCCTTCGGCCTCGACGCCGGGCCCGGAGTGCTCGCGCTGGTGCCCGGCGGGCCTGCCGAGCGTGCCGGGCTCCGGCTCGACGACATCCTCCTCAGCCTCGACGGGCAGCGGCTTCCCCAAGGCGCTTCGGGCCGCGCCGGGAGCTTCGACCGGATGGCCCTGATCCTCGATGCGATCGAGGCCGCCTTCGCGGACGGCGCCGCCGAGATCGGGATCCGGCGCGCGGGCGCGCCGCTCACCCTCCACGTCGGCAGCGAACCCGGTTGTGCGAGCCGTTTCCAGCTGATCCCTTCGCGGCGGCTCAACGCCCAGGCGGACGGCCGCTACGTCCAGGTGACGGTCGCGATCGCCACCTATGCAGCCGACGATGCCGAGCTCGCGGCGGTGCTGGCGCATGAATTCGCCCACAATGTCCTCGGCCACCGCGTCCGGCTCGATGAGGCCGGCGTGTCGCGCGGCTTCTTCGGCAATTTCGGGCGCAGCGCCCGCAACATCCGCGCGACCGAGATCGAGGCGGACCGGATGAGCGTCTATCTGATGGAGCGGGCCGGCTACGATCCCGAGGCGGCGGTGCGCCTCTGGTCGCGCTTCGGCCGGCGCGGCCTCAATTTCCTCGGCTCTCCGACCCATCCCAACTGGCGCAGCCGGATCGACCTCCTGGAGACGGAGATCGCAGCGATTCGCAGCGCGCGAGCGGCCGGGAGGACGCCGGTCCCGCCCGTCGGCTCGTCCCGCTAGCTCAGGTCGACAGATACCAGCGTTCGTCGCCTTCGAGGCCGATCGCGGTCAGGCGGCCGCTGGCATAGGCGCCGGTGTCGATGCCGATCCGGTTGGCGCGCTCGTCGATATCCTCGGTGATGCTGTGGCCGTGGACGACGATCTTGCCGAAGCTTTCGCGGTGGCGGAGGAAATCCTCGCGGATCCAGCACAAGTCGCTCATCGCCTGGTCCTCGACCGCGATGCCGGGCCTGAGGCCGGCATGGACGAAGAGATAATCGCCGACCTCGATCCATTTCTCGAACGAGGACAGGAATTCGACATGAGCGGCCGGCACGTTGGCCTGGACCTGCGCCATCAGCTCGTCATATTCGAGCTCGCGATAATCCTCTTCTGAGATGCCGTAGCTGAACAGGGTCTCGCGCCCGCCGATCCGGATCAGGAAGCGCAGCGCCCGCAGGTCGCCCGCGACCGCGCGCAGGAATACTTCCTCGTGATTGCCCATCAGGAAGCGGGCCGGGCGCTGCGCGGCGAGCGCCATCAGCCGCTCGACGACACCGCGTGATTCGGGGCCGCGGTCGACCAGGTCGCCGAGGAAGATCAGCTCGGTCCGCGCCGTGCCGCGTCCACTGTCATCCGCTTCGATCATGCCGAGCAGCCGATCGAGCAGGTCGAGCCGGCCGTGAATGTCGCCGATCGCATAAACCCGCAGGCCGTCGGGAACGGCGCAGGCGGGCGGTTGGCCGCGCGATATGAAATTGAAAAGCGATCTCATTGACATGTGGTCGAAAGAATCCGGACGGGTGCTGCACATAGGCGTCGATCGAGCCGACTTCAATCATCTCGGCGCTTTCCGGCCGTCATATGTCGGAGTGGGCTTGATCGCTTTAGCCGCCCCGATTATGCGGCAGGGCAGTTTCAAAGTTTGGCCGGGGTGGGGTTCTTTCATTGACGAATGAATGGTTTTGGGCGGCGGTGATCTGCGCCGTCCCTTTCGCGCTCTTCGGCGCGTTCGAAGCGGTGGCGGCCGGCCGGCGCAAGCGCGCCGAGGGAATCGCGCGCCGCTCCAAATCGAGGGCACAGGGCAGCCGTTCCTGATGCGCCGGGCGGCCGGATTTCGTGTCCGGCTGCTGGCCTTCCTTCTCGTCCTCGGGGTGCCGTTTCCGGCCGCGGCGGCGATTGAGATCGCTTTCTATTCGCGCGAGCTGGGCGGTAATAATTTCCCGCACGCATTTGTCACCCTGCATGGATCGATCGATGCGACGGGCGAGCAGGTCGACACCAGCTACGGCTTCACCGCCCATGCGGTGACGCCGGCACTGCTGTTCGGCTCGGTCACGGGCGAGGTCGTCGTCGAGGGCGCGCGGGAGATGACGCGCAGCCACCGCCAGTTCGCGCTGGCCCTCTCCGACGAGCGCTATCGGGCGGTGATGGCCGTGGTCGAGCGCTGGCGCAATCGGCCCCAGCCCTCCTACAATCTCAACCACCGCAACTGCGTTCATTTCGTCGCCGAGCTGGCCGAGACGGTCGGCCTGCGCGTCGAGTACATCCAGCGGCTGATGAAGCGGCCGCGCTCCTTCCTCGAGCATGTCCGCGGCCTTAATCCCCAGCTCCGGGCGGCGCCTTAGCGACAGGCGATTGGGCATTGGCGGCACCTTCCAGTCTGCTATGTTCCGGGCTCGCAACGTAAAAAGGGGGTGGGTCCACGGCCATGGCCCGGGTTTTGCCGCTCAACGCCGCCCTAGCCGCAGCCTCCGCGCTCCTGCCTGCCGCCGCCCTCGCCCAGGCGCCGCCCCAGCCGCCGACCCGTGAGGAGATCGCACGGCCGCCGCCAGAACCGACCGAAGCGCCGACCGCGCGGCTGACGGTCGAAGGCGGGGTCGAGCGGGCGCCCTGCGCGCTCGACCGGCCCGAATATCAGAACATCCGCTTCACCCTGCGCGACGTCGTCTTCGATCATCTGCGCGGGCTGACCGCCGACCAGCTCCGCGTCGCCTTCGCGCCCTATGTCGGGCAGGAGAACAATGTCGCGGTGATCTGCGAGATCCGCGACCGCGCCGCCACCATTCTGCGCGAGGCGGGCTATATCGCGGCGGTGGAGGTGCCCGAACAGCGTATCGCCGAGGGTGTCGTCCATTTCGAGGTGCTGATGGCGCGGCTCACGGCCTTGCGGGTGCGCGGCAATGCCGGCCGCGCCGAGCGGACCATCGCGGGCTACCTCAACAAGCTGACCGAGCAGGAGGTGTTCAACCGTTACGACGCCGAGCGCTACCTGCTGCTCGCCGGCGACCTGCCGGGCTACCATGTCCGGCTCGCTCTGCGTTCGGCCGGGGCGGCGCGCGGCGAAGTGATCGGCGAGGTCACGGTCGAGCGCCAGCCGGCGCTCGTCGACGTCACCGTCCAGAATCTCGGCTCGCGCGAGCTCGGCCGCTGGGGCGCGCTGGCGCGGGCCCAGCTCTTCGGCCTGACCGGGCTCGGCGACCGCACCACCTTGGCCGTGTTCAGCACCGCCGACACGCACGAGCAACAGACTGTCCAGGCCGCCCACGATTTCCGGCTCGGCAGCGAGGGCTTCGCGATCGGCGGCCAGCTCACCTACGCCTGGGCCGATCCCGACCTCGGCAACGCCGCGGTCAACATCGAATCGCGCACCCTCTTCGCCACCCTGGAGGCGAGCTACCCCTTCGTCCGGCGCCAGCTGCGCACGCTGCGCGGGGCGATCGGCTTCGACCTGATCGACCAGAAGATCGACTTCAACGCGCTGCCCTTGAACGAGGATCGGCTGCGGGTCGCCTTCGCCCGGCTCAGCTACGATTCGCTCGGGCTCGTCGCCGGCAATCCGCGCTACACGATCGCCGAGCCGCGCTGGCGGTTCGGCGCCAGCGTCGAATTGCGCCGCGGGCTCGACATATTGAACGCGAGCGAGCCTTGCGGGCCCGGCCTCGTCAATTGCCTCTCGCCGAGCGTGGTGCCGCCGACCCGGCTCGAGGGCGACCCGACCGCGACGGTGCTGCGCGGCGGCGCCTATGGCGAGTTCCGGCCGATGCCGCGGGTCACCATCGCGCTCGGCCTGCGCGGCCAGTGGAGCAACCACCCGCTGCTGAGCTTCGAGGAATTCTCCGCCGGCAATTACACCGCCGGCCGCGGCTACGACCCCGGCACCCTGCTCGGCGACAGCGGCGTCGGCTTCCAGGCCGAGCTGCGCTTCGGCAGCGCGATCCCGACCGCGCCCGACCAATTCCGCATCGAGCCCTATCTCTTCTTCGACCAGGCCTGGGTGTGGAACGAGGACCGGGTGTTCGCGCTGCCCCGGCAGGAGCTCTCTTCGGTCGGCGGCGGCGTCCGCGCCGCTTATGGCGACCGCTTCCGCCTCGACCTGCTGATTGCCGCGCCGCTCGACCGCGGCCCTTTCCAGACCCGCCGCGGCGACCCGCGCCTGCTCGTCTCCTTTACCACCCGCCTGTGGCCATGGAGGTCCCGATGACCCTGCGCCCCGCCTTGATGCTGAGCTGCGCCCTGGGAGCCCTGTCGCTCGCCGGGCGGGTCGAAGCCCAGGCCTTCAACGGCAATCCGACGACGATCGCCGGCACTGTGAGCTACGACCGCGCCACGCCGGGCGTCGAGACGATCACCCTCGACTCGCCGAGCGCAATCATCCGCTGGGTCCCGAACGTCGGCGGCAACCCGCTCATCTTCCTGCCCCCCGGCCGGACCGCGACCTTCGTCAACGGGATCAGCAACTCGAATTTCGCCGTCCTCAACCGGATCCAGGCGAACGTGCCGATCCGTTTCGACGGGACCGTGCTCAGCCGCCTGGTGGACGCCGGGACCGGCACCTCCGCGCCCGGCGGCACCGTCATCTTCGAGAGCCCGGGCGGAATCATCGTCGGGCCGAAGGCGCTGTTCGACGTCGGCAACCTCATCCTCACCACCCTCACCGTCGCCACCGACGGCGGCGGCAACTTCATCGATGCCAGCGGCGCCTTCCACTTCTCCGGCGGCGCCAAGGCAGGGGTGACCGTCGAGCCCGGCGGCCAGATCCTCGCCAACACCCAGGGCAGCTATGTCGGGCTGATCGCGCCGGTCATCCAGCAGGGCGGCACGGTCCGGGTCAACGGCTCGGTCGCTTATGTCGCCGCCGAGGATGTCGAATTCCGCGCCAATGCCGGCCTGTTCGACATCATCGTCAACGCGGGCAGCCAGAATCCGTTTCCGCTCACCCACACCGGCGCGACCGGGGGTCCGGCCAGCACCGGCGCCGGCGACGTCCACCGCATCTACATGGTGGCGGTGCCGAAGAACACGGCGATCACCGCGATCCTCCAGGGCAATGTCGGCTTCGATCCGGCGGTCGTCGCCGGCGTCGAGAATGGCGCGATCGTGCTGTCCGCCGGCTACAGCGTCGTCGGCGGAGAGCCCGACCGCTTCGCCGATTTCACCAACGGCCCGGTGCCCGACCAGCAGGCGAGCTTCGAGATCCGCGGCGGCACGATCAGCTCCGACCTGTTCGGCTATGCCGTCACGAACATGCTGGCGAACGGCTCGGCCATGGGCAGCCTCGCCTTCGACCAGGACGTCAGCCTGTTCGGCGGCGTCCAGGCGGCGCTGTCCGCCGGCGCGAACCAGACGGTCACCGTCGGCGGCGACGCGCTCGTCTCGACCGCGCACTTCCGGACGATCAAGCTCAACCCGATCGACCTGGCCGGCGGCACCGCCCTGATTTTCGCTGACGGCGGCGGCTCGGTCGACATTTTCGGCAACGCCATCGTCGACTCCTCGGCCCAGGGCGTGGTCAACGTGCTGACCAGCATCGCCGGCCACGGCACCGGTGGCACCGCCGGACTGTTCGCGAACAGCGGTGGCACCGTACGCGTGCGCGGCGCCACCCAGGTGCTCGCGACCGGCGCCGGCGGCATGCTCGATCTCTCGCCCAATCGCGGCGGCAACGGCCAGGGCGGCGTCGCCCTCGTCGAAGGCCGCAACGGCGGTCAGGTCCAGCTCGACGGGACCCTGGCGATGGACGCGAGCGGCACCGGCAGCCGCTCCAACGGCTCGGCCAATCCCGGCGCCACCGGCACCGGCGGCGACGCCCATGTCGCCGCATTGGGCGGCGGCACGGTCAACGTCGCCGGGGCGACGGCGCTGACCGCGAACGGCACCGGCGGCGAGGTCACCGGCGGCGCCATCCCCGGCGGCACGGGGCGCGGCGGCACCGTGTCGCTCGCCGCGAACGGCACCGTGACCTTCGCCGGCGACCCCGTCCTCGATGCCAACGGCTTCGGCGGCGCCGGCCCCACCGGCGGCACCGCGCAGGGCGGCACGATCCTGCTCGCCGCGACGCCGGTCCTCGGCGCGCCCGGCGCCAGCGTGCTCAGTGCCGGCAACGTCACCGGCACGGCGTCGGCAACGGGCGCGGCGGCGGCCGGCAACACGCCCGGCGAATGGCACGTCAGCGCCGGCGCCGGCAGCCTCGTCGATCTCGCCAACCTCACCCTGACCGCGGCCCAGAACGGGCCGGCGGCGACGCTGCCCTTCTCGAGCCTCGAGGCGCTGCGCGGGCGGATCAACGTCACCCAGACGGCGACCCTGGCGACGCCGGCCGACATCCGCGTGATCGGCGACGGGGCGGGCCGGGTCACCGGCGGGTTGCTCGACATCGACGCGGGGGGCGACGTCACCGTCACCCACACCAGCCGCGGCGCCAACTTCACGATCGACGTCACCGACCTCGATATCGACGGCGTCAACGTCACCGTCGCCGCCGGCAGCGCGACCCGCGCGAGCAACCGGACCGACGTCGCCGCCGGCGGCGTGATGACGGTCGGCGGCGTGATGGACGGACGCGAGATCGTCATCACCTCGGCCAGCGCGGATGTGCTTGCGGGCGGCAGCGTCGGCAGCGCGACGACCGAGCTCGCCGACATAAGGGCGACCGGCAATGCGTCGGTCGCCGGCACGATCCTCGGCCGCAACATCCTCGTCGCCTCGAACGGCCTCACCGTCACGGGGACCGGGATCGTGGGCGGCGCGGCGACGGACCAGACCGAGCTGCGCGCCACCGGCACTGCGGCGCTCGCGGGCCGGGTCCTCGGTCGTTCGATTCTGATCACGGCCGCCGACATCAGCGTCGCGTCGACCGGCGCGGTCGGCGATGCGGCGACCCAGCTCAGCGACCTCCGCGCGACCGGCAATGCGTCGGTCGCCGGCACGATCCTCGGCGGCAACATCCTCCTTGCCTCGAACGCTCTCACCGTGACGGGGACCGGAATCATCGGCGGCGCGGGGACCGACCAGACCGAGCTGCGCGCCACCGGCAACGCGGCGATCGCGGGCCGGGTGCTCGGCGGCTCGATCCTGATCACGGCCGCCGCCCTCGACGTCGCGTCGACCGGCGCGGTCGGCGATGCGGCGACCCAGCTCAGCGACATCCGCGCGACCGGCAATGCGTCGGTCGCCGGCACGATCCTCGGCGGCAACATCCTCCTTGCCTCGAACGCGCTCACCGTGACGGGGACCGGAATCATCGGCGGCGCGGCGACCGATCAGACCGAGCTGCGCACCATCGGCAATGCCGCGATCGCGGGCCGGGTCCTCGGGCTCTCGATCCTGGTCACGGCCGCCGGCGTCGACGTCGCGTCGACCGGCGCGGTCGGCGATGCGACGACCCAGCTGGCTGACATCCGCGCGACCGGTAATGCGTCGGTCGCCGGTACGATCCTTGGCCGCAGCATCCTCGTTGCCTCGAACAGCCTCACCGTGACGGGAACGGGGCTTGTCGGCGGCGCGGCGACCGATCAGACCGAGCTGCGCACCACCGGCACTTCGGCGATCTCGGGCCGCGTCCTCGGCCGCTCGATCCTGGTCACCGCCGCCGCCGTCAACGTCGCCGCCGGCGGCGCGGTCGGCGATGCGACGACCCAGCAGGCCGACATCCGCGCGACCGGCAACGCCACCATCGCCGGCACCGTCCTCGGCCGCGCGATCAACGTCCAGGGGGCGACCCTCATTGTACCGGTGGGCGGCACGGTCGGCGGCGCGGCCACCGATCAGGCCCGGCTGACCGCGCTCGGCACTGCCGGCATCGCCGGCCGCGTGCTCGGGCGGGACATCCAGATCGCCTCGGCCGACATCGACCTGACCGGCGCGGTCGGCGATGCCGGCACCCAGCTCGCGACGCTGGCGGTCAACCCGACGACCCAGGCCGCGACGCTCGGCGGCGGCGCCCAGGGCCCCGGCTATACCCTGACCAATGCCGAGGCCGGCCGGATCCGCGCCGACGCGCTCACCATCAACGTGCCGGCGCTCGCTAACGGCCCGGCGCTGTTCGTCCGCGACGTCACGTTCAACGGCGGCGGCGCGGCGGCGGGGGTCGGCACGCTGGCCATCGTCACCCCCGGCATCGCCCGGGTCGAGGGCAATCTGCTGCTCGCCAATGCCCGCGCCGCCGACGGCATCTCGTTCACCGCGAGGGAACGGCTCGAGGTGGTGACGCCCGCCGGCAGCGTCCGCGTCCGCGACGCCCTCGGCGCGCCGGGCGGGACGATGGCGCTCGCGTCGAACAATTTGTGGGTCGCCTCGGCGGCGATCATCGACCGGCTGCGGCTCAACCCCAATTATGCCGGCCGCGACGCCGACCTGCTCGACAATAATGGCACCGACGTGCCGCGCGGCTATGTCGAGGCGAACGCCGTCGCGCTCAACAGCGGCGGTACCCTGTTCGTCCAAAATAGCGGCGTCGGGCTCGGGACGTTCGCGACCGGGCTCGATTTCGCCGGCGTCACGGCCGGCCCGGGCGGGCTCATTGTCCGCTCGACCGGCCCCGCGCCGGCGACCGTCACCGCCTTCGGCCGGCGCCTGAACGCCGACGGCAGCTTCACCACCGGCTACGACTTCTTCTTCGCCGTCAATTTCGCCCCGGCGCCGGGCAATTTCACCGGCGGCTCGACCTTCAACACCTGCATCATCCCCACCGGCCAGTGCGCGCCGCGTCCGCCCGCCAACGCGATTCCGGGCCGCGATCCGACCACCGGGCCGACCGGCGGCTCGGACAGCGTCCAGCTGCCGCCCGGCGCCGAGGGGGACGACCTCGTCGACACCAGCTTCGCGACCGAGGGGCTGATCGAGGAGCCGGTGACCAGCGGCGGCGAATCGATCCTGTGGGGCGGCGATTGCGACCGCGACGATGACGGCGAGTGCGACGAGGTGCAGCCATGATCCTGCTCGCCCTCGCCCTTGCCGCGCAGCCGCTCAGCGTTCGCGACAGCTTCCGGGTCGGCACCGGCGATACCGTCTTGTGCACCGCCCAGTCGCTGACCGCCGACCCGGCGCTCGCCGACATGTTCGACCGCGGCTACGCGCTGACCTGCCGCGACGCGGCGGTGCCGGTCGGCCAGCTCTACGTGCTGCGCGCGCGCGGCGGCGATCCGGCGGCGCGGCTGGCGGCGATCCGGGGCGCGCGGGTGACCTGCCGGGCCGGCGATCCGACCGAAATCGAGGGCCTTGGCCGGGTCGAGACGCTGACCTGCCGCCTCAAC
>Ga0193745_1000009_pt1 | contig 108404 bp, 186 predicted proteins | sample L1a2metaG_FD_145899 | JGI IMG/M metagenome (GOLD analysis project Ga0193745, IMG submission 145899) | Soil microbial communities from a riparian zone of the East river system, Colorado, United States - L1a2 | ecosystem: Environmental > Terrestrial > Soil > Riparian zone | place: USA: East... | reverse complement strand
TCGTTGGCGCTGGATGTACCGCCTACCAGCTTCGCGGTTAGGCTGTCCAATGTGGACTAACAGATCGTAACGATCTTATCGGCATCGATGGTTACCCGAACAACATGAGCTGGACCGTTCCGCCGACGCCTCGCTGAAGATTGCAGCCGCGGTGGGCTAGCCGGAGGTTTGCCGGAGAGTCGTCGCCGCCATCGCTGATCGGTACCAGGTGGTCGAAGCTCGGGGAACGGTCGTCTGGCGTCTTAAGCTTGGGGTTGACCTTGCGTTTGCAAAGGTGACAGCGCCAGTCGTCGCGGTCGCCAAGCTCCTTGATGGTGATCAACGGGAGCCCGATGTGTTGGCCGGGGTTGTTGGCGCGGCGGGCAGCTCGTCGTGCTGAGCAGTTGCGCCGTGAGCGTGCCCGCTTGCGTTCGAGGGCGCAGTCAGGGCAGCGGACACTACGGTCGTGTGGACTGCGTTGCCTCGTGGTAGTGGCGCCGCAGTCGATGCAGGGTTGCGGTGGCACCGGCCGTACACCACCACTAAGTCGGCCGGCGGCGGCGATGAGCGCTCTGGCGCAGGCATTGGAGCAGGTGACACGGGTGTTGTTCTTGCCGGCCGTTTGAAGCCGTTTCGTGGTGAATGACTTTCCGCAACGGCGGCAGATCTTCGTGATCGTCGGCCTCTGGCAGTCTTCGGAGCAGTAGTCGCGACGCGTTCTCTCCGCCGCCAGGAGCTTGCCGCATTCTCGGCAGTTCCTGGGTCCCCGAAGCGTTCTCAGCCGGCAGGCATCTGAGCACCATTTTCGGGCGTTTCCCCGGTATTCGAGGGGTGGCAGTGGGTTTCCGCAGCCTGCGCACGTCGTGGCCAACGGGCCCCAGCGAGCTTGAGCGGTGCGCAGAGCTTGTTGTCGGCGCTGCTCAGGGGTAGCGATTGGCGTGGATGGTCGGGTTGGTCGGGCGCATTGCCGTGAGCACCATTTACGGTTGGCGCCAGGTTGTCCTGGCCTTCGTGGTGGTAGCTCCACGCCGCATCGCTGGCAGGATCGCGGGTCGTGGGCTACTGGTAGTCGTGGTGGCGTCACAGGCTTAGGCGAGGGTTGGGGCTTGACGGACCTTGTCTCAACGTATTCGTGCCACTCGGTACCCGAGATGGTCTTGAATTTGACCAGCTTTAGCATCAAGCCCAGCCCCTCCTGGTAGGGGTTAGGGCCGGGGAGCGGTGTTGTCGCACCGTCCGGCCCGCCGTACATGCACAGGATCCTGTGCTATCCACAGCTTAGTGGCCATCCCTGACAAGATCTGGGGTGATGGTGATGGCAGCGGGTTGGCTAGCCGAGCGGTCCTGGCAGTACGTCCAGCTTGAAACGGCGCAGCGGAAGCTCGACGCTGCAAGGATGGCCGGCGGTACGGCGGCCAAGGACGCCGAGCGTCAGGCGAACGTAGAGATCGAGCAGATCAAGAAGAAGCTTCGCGGTGGCTGGGCAAGGGAATGAACTGACGTGGGTCAGAAGCTGTGCCTTGGCTTGCCTGGCCGGAGCTGTTCGGAGTTGACGTCCCGGGGTCCGCGGTGCGCGGCCTGCACTAGGGCGTGGAACCAGCGGTTCGGGTCGGCGCGCGAGCGCGGCTACGACGCCGAGTACGAAGCGAACAAGCAGTTCATTTTGATGAAGTCCAAGATCTGTCACATCTGTGGCCTCGGCGGCGCGGACAGTGCTGATCATGTCATCCCACGCTCGCGGGGCGGGTCGAACAGGATCGAGAACCTGAAGCCTGCCCACCTGAGCTGCAATCTCGCGGCCGGCGGCCGAATGTCGCGCGGCGGTCGCGGTCAGGAGTAAGACCATGTCTCAGACGACGCCGCCGAAGGCGAATCCGGTTCGCCGTAACGCTCGGGTGGGTCCGACGATCCTGCCGGCAGAAGGCCGCAAGGGTGCCCCCCCGAGCTGGCCGCTAGCGGGTCGACACACCGCGGCGGAGAAGATTACCTGGGCTGAGTTGTGGGCGACGCCGCAGGCGGTGGCTTGGGAAACGTTCGGCGCCGGCTGTGTGCGGGTCGTGGCCCGCTACTGTCGGCTGCTGCACTCCGCCGAGGCGATGAACAAGGACGCATTGGCGGAGGCGCGGCAGATCGAGGACAAGCTGGGGCTGACCCCGAAGGCGATGCGCATGCTTCTCTGGGTGATCTCGGCGGACGAGCTGGCCGAGAAGCGGGACGACAAGACGATCTCGAACGAGGTTTCCCGGCCTCGGATCAGGGCGGTTGGCTGATGGAAGAAGCGTTTCTCCTCGAAGCGGCGTGGGGCATCATCGCGAATGCTGGTGTGCCGCAGGGTGATTGGGATTCAACGTCGCCGGAGTGGCATGAGGCTGCGGTGCGTTGGCGTGACCGGTACCACGACTGGTTGGCGACCCAGGTCGAGGCGGTCGAGGAGGCGGTTGAGTAGATGCCGGTGCATGTCTATCGGAAGCGGCCTATTGAGGTGCAGGCGGTGCGGTGGACCGGTCGGAACACTAAGGAAGTCGAGTCGTTCGCCGGCCTGGACTTTGAGGTGCTCGACGAGCCGGTGCCGGAGGATTCGCAGGCCACGGCGCAGGTGTTCGACGCTCTGCATTCCACGTGGGTTTTGCTGTATACCGGGGATTGGATCATTCGCGGTATACAGGGCGAGTTTTATCCGGTTCGGCATGCTGTGTTCCTTGAATCGTACGAGATGGTGATCTAGAGCAGTCCTGCTCGGAGTGCTATGACCACTGCGTGGGTGCGGTTGCCGGCCTCCAGTTTTCGGATGAGGTTCGCTGCGTGTTTTGCGACGGTTTCGCGGGAAACGTGCAGCTGTTCCGCTATGTCGAAGTACGTCAACCCGTTGGCGATACCCTGGAGTACCTGCGTTTCCCGGTCGGTGAGCGGGTTCGTCGTTGTCATTGGGGTTCCTGACTTAGGTGCCCGTGGATGCGGCAGTTCGTGTCGAGGCCTCTGACCGTGTGGCTGTTGGGGCGTTCGGTGAAGCAGGTGACGTCAACGTCCGGGCAGGTGCAGGCGTGTTGGCGGTCGAGCGGCGGGATCAGCCCGGCGGCTTCTAGGGCGGCGAACCAGCAGCGTCGGGCCACTCGAACCTCTGCTTCTGTTCCGGCCTCGTATACTTCCCGTAGGACTCTGGCTACCGCCCCGCATACGTCGGCGGCGGCGAGGTCGGTGTCGGTGGTCATTCAGCTTTCCCTTGGGTGTTGCCGGAGGGCCCATTCTTTCGCTGCCGCGGTGACCCGGGCCGTACCGGCGCAGTGGAGAGCCTCAAGGATTTGGTCAGCGAGGTCGATGGCGAAGTCGCCGTCCTCAGCTGGGATGTCGATGACCTCGACGATGCCGTAGTCGAGCCAGTCGAACTCGCGGATCGTCTTAACGATTACCTCGTGGTCGGTCATGGTGTGGTTCCTTTGAACAGGTCGGCGAGTTTGTCGGCGACGAACTGGTCGATCATGTGGGTGTAGCCCTTCTGGTCGACGACCGCGGCGAAGCCGGAGTTGACTGGCCAGCGTTGGACTTCGATGTCGCCCCAACGCAGCACGATCTGGTGGTCGAACGAGTCGAAGTACTCCTCGTCGGCTGCGACTACGACCAGCTCTGCGCTCAGTGTGGTGATCGTCGTTTTCAAGGACGGTCCTTTCTAGCGGATGCTCGGGTCGGGTAGGTAGCCGAACTCTTCGAGCCGGGCGATGGCGTAGAACACGTGCGGTTTGTCGATGCGGGTCCGCTGGCACAGGTCACGGAGGCTGATGACGCCGGCCTGGACGGCTTCGTCGATGCTGCTGATGCCGGGCCAGTCGGCGATGGTGTGGAGGATGCGCCGGTCGAGTTCGGACAGCCGCGGATCCAGTGGGGCGGCGATGGCCGCGAAGGCGATGTTCCCGTTAGCCACCCTGAGCCGCCTCCTGCGCCAAGATCTTGTTGTGCCTACCGAATACCCCCAGAAACGGCCCGTTAGGCCGCTGACAGCGTCTACGGCGGGCTGCTCTCGGGACTGTGGCGAAATTGAACAGTCTCAACCAAATCAGGGATCGCTTTGGGCGGTTTCCGGGCGTTTTAGTGCTGATTTCGGCGTCCTGAAACGGCCCTCAATGAGCGACGTCATACAGCAAACCTAGCATCCCGTGAATCCCATGTCATCATGGGATATCCACGGGATCTTGGTCAGCGTTTCTTCGGCAACGGGGCCCTGACCTGGGCATCAAGGTGACGAGCCGCGATAAGCCGCTTACGCGCCAAGACCGCCTCAGACAACAACCGACGAACCTCCTCGGAGCGATCAACACCATCCTGCTCGGCCAGCCAATCGATCGCCGCCACTCCTTTCGGCTTGATCCGGGTACTGACGACGACCGCCTGGCCGTCATCGGGGGTCTCAGGAGGCTCCGGAATAGCGATCATGGCGTATACGCTAACAGAGTCCGCTGACCTGCTAAAACGTAAGTTACTGACAAGTACAAGTGCCCTTTCCTCACCGGCCGGAGACGAGATCAACTGTGTCTGAAGCCCTGACCGTTGAAGTAGCCATCGGTGAAGCAGCCCGACTCCTACGCGCCGCCGAACTCGAAGCCGCCGTTGACGGCGAAGCACCCGCCATGGACCGATTCATCTCCCTCGCCGCAAACTGGGCCAGCCTCGCCGGCCTACTCCTCGCCGCCCGCGAACAACAACAAGCATGAGGCCCGACCAAACATGACCCGCACCCGCCGAGCCGCCGCAGCAGCAGGAGGAGTCCTGATGCTCGCCGGCTGCTCCGCCGGCACCGGACACGACTACCCACTACCCACCCCGAACACCCCCTCCGTCAGTGTCGCCGCCGACAGCGCCTGCCACCTCGGCCCCAGTAACCGGCCCGACCCGACCTGCACCCCCGGCGCCACCAACCCCGACGTCACCCAAGCCACCATCAGTAAGACGATCTGCGTCGTCGGCTGGACCGGCACCATCCGCCCACCCACGTCCTACACCAGCCCACTGAAAACCGCCGCGATCGTCGCCTACGGCTACACCGACACCCGCCCCGAGTCCTACGAGTACGACCACCTCATCCCCCTCGAACTCGGCGGCGCCCCCAGCGACCTCAAAAACCTGTGGCCCGAACTACACGAACAAGCCACCCACAAAGACGTCGCCGAAAACGTTCTCCATACCCAGGTCTGCGCCGGCATCACCACCCTCGACGCGGCCCGCACGAAAATCCTCGCCGACTGGGGCCCAGCACTCCCATCCCAGTCCCCAGCACCCCCGTCTCAGTCCCCGTCGATGCCAGCACCGGCCACCCAACGACCTGTCGGCTAGCTACACAACTCGCCGATCATCTTTCCCACCACGGGTCGCTGTCGCTGGTCATCGGGCGGTACATCTCAGACGCGGCCTTCGGCGTTCCCTCGGGCGTCTCCAGCTGATCGCCAACGTCGTAGAGCCACTCCTCCCGGAGGCCAGGACGATCCCCGAAAGACCCAGCAGCGAGAAGTTGGATGGCGGTGCGCAGCCCGGTCACCTCCCCGGCCGGCGCTTCGCGGTGAGCGTCGTAGTACGCCTTCGCTTCCTCGTACACGGCGATCAACTTGAGGCCGGCGGCTACGTCTCGGAGTACCCGGACAGGGTCATGAAGAGCGATGTGCTCGTTGATGCGCTGAGGTCCAGTCGCCAGCCGAACGCCGCTCTCGTCCGTTACCGCCTCGTGCAGGTATCCAGCCGCCATCTGCGGATGCCACCTGCCAGTGACGTTGTCGGCCAGCGTCGCCCGTGCTACCCGCTCATCTTCTTCTAGTTGTGCTCTTAGCCACTCGACTAGGTCATCGGTTACGTCCATCACTGCGCCAAGTCGTAGACGTAGACCGGGATGTCGGCTGCACATAGTGTGCGTTCGATGATGGGTTCAATCCTTTCCCAGGTCGCTCCTCCGAGCCCGCAGCCGATCCGTGGCATGTGCACCGACGCTGGCCACGGCGCCGCCACCGATGCCACCTTCAACAGGCACATCTCGACCGCGTCGTAACGGATCGGCGGCGTGAAGCTCTTGACGTAGCCGGCCTGGGCAATCATGTTCGCGACCAGCAGCTCGGGTCCCACGTCAACGAACTGCACCAGGCCCAACTCGAACGGCACCGAACCCCGAAACCGGTGCCACGACCGGTACTGGTGCTCGGGCTTCGGCCAACGCCGCGACAGGGCCAACACGAAACCGGCCCCCCATCCGCCGACGTCATTACACACGTGGGTAATGATCTTCGGTCCTGGTACCTGCGGATCCGTCGCATCACCAGTGACATAGCTGATCGGAATCATCGATTCTCCTGTTGGTCTTTCCGCCACATCCGCATCGCGACCGGGGTACAGACGTACCGATGCGGCCACATAAACCACTGCGACAGTGGTCCGGTGCAGCCGACCGTCCGGCACAGCAACACCTCGACCCAATCCCACGGATGCGGATAGCGAACCCCCGACGCCTCGTCGAGGTCGTCGAGCGGCATCGGATTACCGTCACCGGGCGACCACCGGGCACCGTCAATCTCGACCCAGCCGTCGTCGCCGGCCATCAATCCGTCACCGGCCACTGCTGGACAATCCGGGCGGCGCGGACCATGCCATGCGCCTCAGACGCCTCGATGACATATTGGGCAGCCAACTCATCGTTGAAAACTTCACCTTGGCCGCAGACCTTCAGCACCGCGCCCATCACACCAAAATGCTTCTCATCCGCCGCCTGGAAGATCGCCTCAGCCAACGCATCCCGCTCGCTACTGTTCATCCGCTACCCACGGCACCTCTCGTGAACGAACCTCCAGAGCCTCGCTAGCCAGATGGGCAATACCGAGACCTTCGGATTCGACGATGCGGGCCCAGTTCCCGGTCCGTTTCGACGCCTCCGTACCCAACACCAACCCGGCCCGCCGGATCTGTTCCAGCAACTCCTGAATCTGATCCTCCATCAGGTCCCCTCAAGGCGTGCCCGGACGGCCCGGTCGAGGCGGTCCCACAACTCCGGTGTCAACAAGACGGGTCCGACCAGATCGCTAGCCATGTACCGCGGCTGATACTCAACCCACACACCTGGTTCTGGACGTTCACCGGAGCTGTCGAACACCGGACCCACCCGGACCCACAACGCCTGCGGCTCGGAGCCGGCTTCCACAACAACAACCTCAGGCCCACCATCATCAACGAACTGTTCCTCAGCCATCAGCAGGTACATCCCCAAATCGACTTCCGGCAGCCATGGCACCGGAACGTGTAACCATCCCGGTCCCACACACCGAGGTAGGTCTGCCAGCGTTTACACCGGCAGCGCGGCAGCAGCCCACGGCGCTGCAACTCGGCAACCAACTCCTCCGGCGACGCAGCCCTGACCTCAGTCATGATTCATCCAGAAGTTCGCGGCTAAACTCATCGATAACGTCCTGCCACGAGATTTCCCCGTTTTCGACGGCCTCCTCGATTGCGCCCCGCGGCAGGTCTTCGTCTTCCTTCCGGTCGTAGTACAGGAAGCCCGACACAAGGTCAGTTACTGTGTCAAGGATGAGTTGACGCCGCGTTTCAGCCATCACCGCGTCGGTGTCCCGGTCGGCTGATCCGTCGGCGCGCCGGGGTTCTTGCAATTCTCGTCGCCGGCCACCACATACACCGACGACGGCAACTCCGGGCCCTGGTCACCAGACGAAAACGCGTCACCGCGGCTGGTGACGTAGACGCCGTTGGGGCCGTAGCACTTGAACGCCACGTTACGGAAACCTCGTGGCATGTTGATAATCAGCGCCGGGCCGATGTCACGGGCCGACTTTTTGTCAACGTTCTGGTTCCGTTCGCTGGCTCCGCAGCCGACGAGCATAACAAGGCCGAACGCACTAAGGCCGAGGCCGGCACCAATAGGGATGGTCTGCCATTTTTTCAACGTGGTTCCCTTCGGGTGACGTTGTCGACCTGGACGCCGTTGCGGCGCAGTCCGGCGACAAACCTGCGGGTCATGTCTTCAGCTACCCGTTCAGCGCAGTCCGGGCAGAGACCGCCGTTGCCGCTGTAGATCGGTCCGCCGGGACACGGCAGGCCGTGCTGGCAGCCGAGGTACCGGCTATCGCAGCGGCATTCCTTGCTAGCCACCGGAGTTCGGTGACCGGAACTCGTCCGACCGGATCGGGACTGTGATGAAAGTACAGTTGACCCATCGGCAGATGTCGACCGGGTCCGGCCCGTACTGGATGTACCAGGCGACGTCAGTCTGCCGGTCCTCGTCGGTTAGGCCACCATCCTCGACCTTCGCCGTTTCCCAGTCCTCATCGGTCAGCCACCACTCTTCACGTTTCTCGATCAGATAGCCGAGGGCCTTGATCCTGGTGTCCAGGTCTTTCGAATACCTAGACGCGACCGGTTCGACAACGAGGTCCCCGGGCCGCGGTGACTTAAGCCGCTGGTAGATCTGCGCGGCGATCGGCGCCCGGTGACCGTCCATGGTCGTGGCGTTGAGGTGCCAAGCCATAGCGATCAGGGCGTCGCGGTGCGCCACCGCCACCATGTCCAGGGAGAGCAGGTCGCTGTCGCTGCGGTCGGTACCGACGATCCCCTCCCGGGGCTGTTTAAAGTGCTCCATTGCTGCCCCACCAATCCGTTTCGAATGTCGACACTTCGCTCATTACTTCCCGGGCGGCGTCTTCGTCGACCTGATACAACCGCTGAACTTCCTGTCGCAGTAAGTTCAGTAACTGGTAGCCGCGGGTTACGGAAGGCGGGTCCGTCGGCAACGGAACCTGCTCACCGAACTTCTGGGCATTTTCCGGGGTTACTGTGACGTCAAGCGGCATCCGGAAGTAACCCTTACCGGGAACCCATACGAACTGCTCGCCTTGCTTCGGTGCCCTCATGACGTTGCTTTCGGCATACTCGGGTAGGTAATCGGCGCCCACCACGACACCGAACAGTCACCGGAGCCTTCCCATGTTCGCCATACGGTGCCGTCGAAGTAGCCAACGGATACCTCGCCATGAAGGTCTTCCACAATCCACACCAGCCAATCAGTTTCCGGTGTGGTTGCCTTCTTGTCGTCGCGGTTGTACTGACACCAGGTAAGAATCACGGAATTGCCAATCAGGTACGTTCATCAGGCAACAAGAGGTTGCTAGCTCGGGCGTATCCATCGTCGATACGTTGAAGAATTTCCGTTCCTGAGAAGTCACGAGTAGTTGGTATGACGGTAAAGAATTCGCTATTACTGGCAACGATCAGAATGTGATCGGGGTCGGGTAGGCTGATTCGGATGGTTCCGTCGGTAGAATCGTTACGCCATACGGAGTTCGTCATCGGTTAGCCCCAGTAGGAGCAGAGCAGCCAGTCGGGCTGCGGCTGAATTGGGGTAATACCTAAGATCCGCAGGGCCACGGTGAGTTGCTCGTCCCAGTTATGATGTGCCGGTTCCCCGGCCAGGGCATGTAGATCAAGGTATTCCATGTTGCCACGACGTACGGTGATGACGTTCGTGGCCATGATGTACAGCGGGAAGTCGATGTGGCAATACGCGTCGAACACCACCCCGATCTGCGCCTCGGCTATCTTCCTCCGGTCCGAGTAGCCTGGCGCCTTGTAGTCAGTTTCGGTGAACCCGACCGCGGTCAACAGTCGTTTCTCAGCGGCGGCGACGAAGTCGGCCCCGTCATCATCGTCGTTATCTTCGTCGTACCAGTCGGTCCGAAGAAGACCGTCGCCGTCAGCTTCTCGGACAGCCCAGCCTTCTTCGGGTCCGCCGAGGTTGTAGCCGTAGGCCAGGATGGCATTGGTGCTAGTGCCCACGGTCAGCCGTTCCAGTAGGAGCAGAGCAACCAGGCCGGCTTGTCCTGCTTCGGGGTGATCCCCAATGCGCGCAACGCGCCGCTGAGCTTCTCGTCGAAACCTCGGCCGGTTGGTCCAGCGGCCAGACCGGTCAGGTCGAGTGGGTGCACGTACCCACGCGGCACGATAATCGTCTTCGCGGACAGGATGTATCCCGGTGTCCCATCTGAGCCGTACCGGCGGACCTCGACACCGACCTGCCACTGCGCCTTCCGGCGCCGCTCGTAGTAGCCCCCGGCGCGGCGGTCCGTTTCTGCGAACCCAGCCCCGAGGAGGAGTCGTTCTTCCGCTTGGACGGCGAAGGACGCGCCTCGCGGGTCGAACCAGGCCGGCTGTAGCCGGCCAGTCTCCTTGATCAGGAGATCGCCGTCGCTGCCGAGATCATATCCGTATGCCAATACCGCATCTGTGGAAACACCCATGATATGTGTATAGCACAGGTTGCCATGGATGTCGTCGGTGGCGACCCCCCTCCGGGAGCCGCCACCGACAGCGAGAAAAAGCCGGCCGCGCCCTGCCTGGCCCAGCCAACCCCAACCCCAACCCCAGCCTCGCCGCTGCTGCCATGCCTACCGTGCCCAGCCATGCCTAACCTAGCCACGCCGATGCCGCCGTCCCTCGCCTCGCCTCGCCTCGCCATCGCTCGCTTTGCCAGCCCGCGCCTCTCCGCTGCTGCCCTGCCGTGCCTTCGCGACCCGTGCCGTGCCATGCCGCTGCCCAGAGGCCAAAGACCCCCTTCTATCGGATAGACAACAGCGGTCAGGGAGGGTTCTATGCCCTGGCGTGGCCCCCAATATGAAGGCGAAATCCCAACCCTCGGCTACCGGGTAGCCGAATGGATCGAGAATCACGTCGTCATCCCCGACGGTTACCGCCGCGGCCAGCAGTACAAACTGACCGACGAACAATACTTGTTTCTTCTTCATTACTATCGGTTGTACCCGTACGCCGCGCCGTGGCCAGCCCCCGACGCGCTCATCTACACCGGCGGCCAATTCCGGCGGGCCCAGAAACACGGCAAAGACCCACTAGCAGCCGCGATCATCCTCGCCGAAGCGCTCGGCCCGACCCGCTTCGACGGCTGGGACGAAACCGGCGAACCAGTCGGCGCCCCCTACCCAACACCGCTGATCGTCTGCCTCGGCACCTCAGAAGAACAGCCGTTGGCACTCGATACACCGGTGCCCACACCTGACGGCTGGACGACAATGGGTGACCTCCGCCGCGGAGACCGCATCTTCGCCGCGGACGGCAGCACCGCATACGTCGTCCATGAAACCCCGGTGTTACTCGGTGAACGCTGCTATGCCGTGACGTTTTCTGACGGCGAGCGGATAACGGCGTCCGCAGCACACAGCTGGACCGTCGAAGACGTTACCCACCGCGACGACCGGAACCGGACACGGACCCGTACGGTCACGCTGACGACCGAACAGCTAGCCGCCACATACCGCGTTCCATCGGACAAGGGATTCCGAGCACGGTACCGGGTACCCGCGGGTGTCGTATGGGATCTTCCCGACGGGGACGACCTGCCAGTTGACCCATACATTCTCGGACTTTGGCTGGGTGACGGCTCGGCCAGCGATGCGTCCATCACCTTCGACCTCCGCCTCAAGGCCGAGGTGGAAGCCATCATTGCTCCCCTTACCCTGCCGTTCGAAGACATCGCCTGGGGCCAAGGTGTTGGCAATACGGGGCTTCTCCGCATCCGCCGCCGGCAGGGCCTATGCCCCTGGGGTCACGAATACGGAATCGACATGGTCGGCCAGGCGTGCGGCCCGTGCCGGCGTACCAAGGACCGCACCGGCGGCCCAGACCGGCCGGCGCCGGAGCGGCTGCGCACACTCCGGGAGCGGCTACGCGACCTGGACGTGCTGGGAAGCAAGCACATCCCTGCCGCCTACCTGCGAGCCGGTCACAAGCAACGCCTGGCCCTGTTGCAGGGGCTGATGGATTCCGACGGCCACATCGAAGTCAACGGCCGTGCCGGCTTTACGAACATCAACCGGGCCATCATCGACGGCCTCGGCGAGCTGCTGACCTCACTCGGGTACCGCTGGAACATGCGGTTCGACCGCACGGCCGCCGCCTGGCGGATCTTCTTCGTTCCCCGCGAAGAACCCGTGTTCCAGCTGACCCACAAGGCCAGCAGGCAGTCCACCCGCCCGCAGCGTCGATTGGGCGACTACCGGCAGATCGTTTCGGTCGAGTCCGTCGAATCAGTACCGGTCAAGTGCGTCGGCATCAACACCACCGACCACTTGTTCCTAGCTGGCCGTCGCGCTGTCCCAACGCACAACACCTCCAACACCTGGCGCCCGCTCCTCGACATGATCCGCCTCGGACCACTCATCAACGTCGATGGAATGGACTGTGGCCAAACCCGTATCAACCTGCCGGCCGGCGGCACCATCGAACCTGTTACCACCAGCGCCAAGGCCCGGCTCGGCGCTCCATTGAGTTTTGTCACCATCACGGAAGCCCTTGCCCTTGATACGCCGGTGCCGACGCCGACGGGCTGGACCACGATGGGCGACATCTCGGTCGGCGACCGAATCTTTGGTCGCGACGGCTCCATAGTCTGTGTAATCGGTGCTACCGAGGTTCAGAACGACCGTACTTGTTACCGGCTTACCTTCGCCGACGGAACGAGCATCGTTGCCAGCGACGGACACCTTTGGGAAACCCGCGTCAACGGTTCCGCGGCACTGCCGAAAGTTCGTACAACGGGAGAGATGGTCGCCGACGGCCGCGAATTCCGGGTACCTGTCGCGGCTGATCGACATGACTGGTTGACAGTTGACTCGATCGAGCCGGTGGACTCGGTACCCGTTCGCTGTATTACCGTCGATGCAGTCGACAGCCTCTTCCTTGCCGGTGAAGGTTGGATTCCTACCCACAATTCCCACCTCTTTACCCTCCAGGGTGGATACCGGCGGGTCTGCGGCGCGGTCAAACGGAACGTCGCCGGCATGGACGGCCGGTGGCTTGAACTAACAAACGCCTGGGATCCCACCGAGGGTTCCGAAGCCCAGGTCACCGCCGATTCCGACGACTCCGTCCGTGTGCCACGCGACGGCGCCGACCCGGCACTGTCGAAGAACACCGGTACGAAACGGGTCCTCCTCGACACCGTCGACTCACATCGAGTCGACGACCTCACCGACGACGACGAACTGTACGCCGAGCTGCTACGCCAATACGGTGACTCGGCTCGTGAACAGGGCGGCTGGGTCAACATCAAAGGCCGCATCATGCACGAAGTCCGGTCCAGTCGACATTTGGAAGCCGACCGGCGCCGGTTCTTCCTCAACGAAATCGTCGTCGGCGAGTCCGTGTTCGTCGACCCGATCCGCTGGGACCTGGCCGCCTACGACGACCTGCTGGCCCCGAAGACGCCGATCGCGATCGGCTTCGACGGTTCCAAACTCCGCGACGCGACCTCACTGATCGCCTCCCGCATGTCCGACGGCCGACTGTTCAACCTCAAAACCTGGGAACGACCCAAAGACGCCGACGAAGACTGGAAAGTTCCCTCGGTTGAAGTCGACCAAACCGTCCGGGAAGTATTCGGCGCCTACCAAGTAACCCTCATGTTCGCCGACCCGTACCGGTGGCAAGACTATTTGGATGTGTGGTCGGCGCTCTGGCCGAAACAGATCATCGAATTCCCAACCAACGTCGAACAACGGTTCGACAAGGCGATCGAACGGTTCAACACCTCGTTCGCTGCCGGCGACATCAGCCACGCCAACTCCGAAATACTTACCCGACACTGCAAAAACGCGGTGTTGGTCAAGGGATCCCGGAAGAAGCCACGACCGGGTGACGAAAACAGCATCGCCACCCACTACCTGAAGTTAGCGAAACGCGGTGACGGGCTACGTATCGACGCCGCGGTAGCTGCTGTTCTGGCCCACGAGGCTCGTGGTACCGCCACCGAAAAGGGGCTGCCAGAGGCGCCGCCGCAGCAGTTCTTCGGCAGTTGGCGGTGATGAACGGAACCATCCGTTCATCACCGCCCCGGTTGGCCGCGCCTTGCCGCGCCGGGCCGGCCCATGCCTCGCCCAGCCATGCCCTCCGCTGCTGCCGTACCTCGCCGAGCCACGCCCTGCCTTGCCCCGCCATGCCGTGCCGCTGCTGCCTTGCCTTGCCTTGCCTACCCAGGCCATGCCAGACCCAGCCACTGCTGCCATCCCACGCCTTACCGCGCCATGCCACGCCTCGCCCCTGCTGCCGAGCCACGCCGTGCCGCGCCCAGCCTCGCCTTGCCGTGCCCAACCGCTGCTGCCGAACCGGATCCTCCCCAGAACCAGAACTACGCCGCCGGCTCGGGCTGCGGGATCCGCTGCGCGATCAGGTCAGCCAACCGCCAGGCCCGTTCACGGATCAGCTCGTCGTCGACATTCCACAACTCGGCCTCCAACTCGTTGGCCAACTGCGTCAGGATCTGTGTAGTCCGATGACCAGACGACGCCTGCGCTACCGCGTACTGCTCCGGCGTCAATGTCCGCGGTTCCTCCCCCGGCTTCGGATACAGGTTCGGTTTGACCGGTAGCTGCTCGCTGCTGCCGTTGTTCTTCACCAACGCGAACCGCAACTTCAGCTGCTCGACCCGCTGCTGCGTGGTGTGTAAGACCACCGCAATCGTCTTTACGTCAACGTTGCGTCGCTGCAACAGCAACACGCTACGGGTCCGGTCCTGCTGGTCGAGTTTCCGGCCGTGACTCGCGTTCAGCCGGATCGCGTCTTTGAGTATCTCCGTGTCGCTGCGGTAGCTCCGCAGATCAACGTCGATGAGTACCGACGGGCCATGCAACTTGGCGTAGGCCCGGATCCGATGCCACCCATCCACGATCCGCATCGACTTCCGGTCAGCCACCGGCGGTGGAAGCGTCTCATTGGCGGCGATAGCCCGCATCAGATCCAACACATGGGCGCCGTCGACACTGTGTCGCGGGTAGAAATCCATATCCTCGACCAGCTCCGCGATGTTGACCTTCTCAACCGTCACCGCAGCTCCACCGCAGACGCATCATCGATCTGGAACGTGCCGTACGTCCCGGTCGCCGACTTCGGCGACGTCGGACGCCACTCACCAACCCCGCCGATACCCGCCGCGTCGACCAGAGCCAACAGCGACCCCTCGTCGAGCTGCCCAGCGATGGTCCGCACATACAACGTCGCAGACCACGGCCAATACTGGGCCCGGTACCGCAGATCCGCCACCCCGGACGCGTTCCGCGGCGTGTCCTCGCGCATCGTTACCGCACCATATTCGAGCGGCACCAACTGGTGTTCACCCTCACCGCGCACCACCACGGTCTGCTTGATCTGTACCTGCGTAATGCCCTCGAACAACCGGGCGGCATGCACGATCGAGGCCTTGAACGAAACAGCCGGGAAGCCGTCCCGCCCGTCGTCGAACTTGTACTTCGACGCCTCGAAGTTAGCGACCGGGTCCTTGGGGTCTTTCTTTGCCCGCGCCGACGTCGTCTGCTTTTCCAACATCATCGCCTTCGCCTTCTCAGACCAGCGATTGACGATCAACGGGGACGTACCAACAATCACAAACTCCAGCTCAACGCGCTGAAGCCGTTCCAAAGTAACTAACTTTTCAGCCATTTTGCTTGATGTAACCTCTCACTTGGGGTGTGCCCCGGAGGGGTCTTGGGGGATCTTCCGGGGCATCTTTCGTTTCCGGAGCCGGCCGTGCCTTGCCTGGACATGCCTCGCCTCGGCTTACCTCGCCCTGCCTCTGCTGCCATGCCGTGCCGTCGCAAGCCTCGCCCTGCCGTGCCGCGCCTCTGCTGCCACGCCGCGCCCGGCCTCGCCTTGCCTTGCCTCGCCGGTGCTGCCGCGCCACGCCAGACCACGCCCTGCCTTGCCCCGCCGCTGCTGCCGAGCCGTGCCCTGCCATACCCTGCCCTGCCCTGCCGTGCCTCGCCTTTGCTGCCCTGCCTTGCCTCGCCCCGCCTAGCCACGCCCCGTCTAGCCTCGCCTAGCCGCTGCTGCCGAACCTCTACTGAGGAACGAGAACGGTGAGGCCCAGATCCTCAGGGCAACAGCTGGCATGGGCACTCCAGGATGCTTTCTGAAGCTGACTAAGGAACCTTGGGGCCTGCCGCTCTAAAGAAGAACATAAACATGCCGGATCCACATATGCCAGTGGATCGCACATATCTCATTACGCTCACAGCGTAATTCTCAGCCCGACGCCCTGTTATGTCCACTGTGTCCCCATACGAGAAAGGGCAGGTTCCTTGACAGACGCCGGCTTCGACATCTTCGACCGCACCCTGCCCCTCGACCGGATCGCCACCGAAGCCAAACAGGTCAACTTCCGCCGCAGTGCCCTCGTCGTCCTCGCCGCCGTCCTGGTCGCCGTCGGCTTCACCGCGGCCAAGGTGCTCCGGGCCGTGATCTCCACAATCGCAGCCGCCCTGATCGCCGGCGGCTACCTCGCCGCGAAGACAGTCACCGCCTGCCGGGCTGGCAACGCCTGGTGTGTAGCCGCCGTCCTTGTCGGCTGGCGGGCCGGCTACGACAAAACAGCGGCCCGGGAAACCCGAACCGCTGCCTGACTTACTCACTCCTAGCCGGCCTTGCCTCGCCTGGCCTTGCCGTGCCAGGCCTAACCTTGCCCCGCCACTGCTGCCTGGCCTTGCCGTGCCTCGCCCTCGCAAGCCCAGCCACGCCGCTGCTGCCGCGCCTTCGCGTGCCGCGCCGAGCCTTGTCACGCCCCGCCACTGCCCTCCGCCTTCCGGCGGATTGCCACAAACGATAGCTCGGGGCGGTGACACACGTTGGGGCTACTGGATGCCGTCACTAAGGAGTTAGCTCGCCGTAGGGGCACTGAGACAGAGGAGCGATTCTCCGCCGACGATTGGATTTCCAACTACCTACTCCCCACAACGTTCGGCTACAACGGATCGCAATATGTGACCGGACCTGGTACGTACGGGCTAATCCAAACCCTCGACGGCACAAAATCATCCGAAATAGCCGGCACCCTCCCCGGCTACTCAGCCGCGCTACGGAGCTGCCCACCAGCCTTCGCCGCCCAACTAGTCCGCGCACTAGTTTTGAGCCAAGCCCGATTCACATTCCGAAACTTGCCGTCATCGTCGAAACCCCGCCACATGTTCGGCACCCCCCGGCTAGCCCCACTAGAGAAGCCGTGGACAAACGCCACCACCGGTGAACTGATCGCCCGAATGGAATGGCACGCCGGCATCGCCGGCAACGCCTACGTCTACCGCCAACCAGACCGGCTACGCGTACTACGCCCCGACTGGGTTGCCCTCGTCTACGGATCCCACCAGGAACCCGACGACGCCGCCCACGCCCTCGACGGTGAACTACTCGGCTACGTCTACCAAAACGGTGGCCTCCGCACATCACAACACCCGATGCACACCATCCTGCCCGGCGAAATGGCCCACTGGAGCCCACTACCAGACCCGGAAGCCGCCGGCATCGGCATGTCCTGGCTCACCCCAGCACTCCGCGAAATCCAAGGCGACAAAGCCGCCACCGAACACAAGCTTCGCTTCTTCGAAAACGGCGCACCGATGCCCTTGGACGCGGGGATTCTGACGCCGGCCGGTTGGACGACGATGGGTGAGGTTGTCGTTGGTGATCGGGTTATCGGTTCCGACGGTAAGCCCAAGATGGTCGTCGCGGTGTACCCGCAGGGTGTCCAGGACATCTACCGGGTGACATTCTCCAGCGGTACATCAACTGAGTGCACCGCCGACCACCTGTGGACCGTCGCTAGTGCCTATGACCGCAAACTCGGCGTTACCCGGACCCGTACCCTGGCCCAGCTCGTGGCCAACGGCGTCCAGTACGACAGCGGCCCTTACAAGTGGTCGGTGCCGCTGGTCGATCCGGTCGAGTTCGATGACCCCGGCGATTTGCCACTGGATCCCTACCTGCTCGGATCGCTGCTCGGCGACGGTAGTTTCCGCAACAACGGCAAGGGTAGCGGCGGGGTTTCAATGGCCGCGCATACTGGTGACGCTGACGAACAGCAGCAGGTTCTCGCCACGCTCCTGCCGGCCGGAGTAACGATCGTCCGCCGTAACCGTGGCGGGTGGGCCGAGTTCTACTTCCGGGGCCCTGGCGCCTCGCGCCCAAATCCGCTGACCCAACAGATCCGCGAACTGGGCCTGTTCGACAAGTTGGGCTACGAAAAGTCGATTCCGGAGCCGTATCTACGTGCATCGGTGACACAGCGAGTTGCCCTGCTCCAGGGGTTGATCGACACTGACGGATCCGTAGATCGGCGGCAGCCGAATACGGTCCGGTTTGACAGCACCAGTCAAATGTTGGCCGAGCAGGTTGCCGAACTAGTCGGTGGCCTCGGTGGTATCGCGTCGGCCCGGCCAAGCCGGCTAGCTACAGACCGGGCACGTGCCCAGTGGCGGGTACTGATCAGTCGACTACCGGAATGGATTACCCCCTGCCGGCTAGCCCGCAAGGCAGCGATGTATTCACCCACCTTCCATGGTGGCCGGTGGCGCTACATCCAGGGCGTCGAACACGTCGGCCGGAAGCCGGCACAGTGCATCGGTGTCGACTCCGACAACCACCTGTACGTCACCGACGATTTTATTCTGACCCACAATACCCCGAACATGGTCGTCAACGGACTGACCGCCGCATCGCGGGAACAGTTCGACGCCATGGTTGATGCCATGGAGAACCGACACGCTGGCGTAAAGAATGCGTATCGCAGCCTGTATCTTACTGCTGGCGCCGACGCGAAAGTCGTCGGTAGCGACCTGAAGCAGCTCGACTTCAAAAATACCCAGGGAGCTGGGGAAACCAGAATTGCCTTCTTGTCACGAGTTCCGGCCCCATTGTTGGGTATTTCTGAAGGTCTCGCCGGTAGCTCACTGAATGCCGGTAACTTCGGCATGGCCCGCCGTATCTTCGCTGATTCCTGGGTCTATCCGACACTGCAAGACCTATGCGCGGCGCTAGCCCCCGTCATCAACGTGCCACGCGATGCGGAACTGTGGTTCGACGTCGCCGACATGCCGATCCTGCGTGAAGACGCCCGTGACGCAGCCGAAATCGAACAAATCAAAATGAGTACCATCACCGGCTACGTCAAAGACGGATTCACACCGAAGTCGTCGGTTGCCGCGGTCATCGGCCAAGACGTCAGCTTGTTGGAGCACTCCGGGCTTGTCAGCGTTCAGCTTTACGAAATCGGTGGCCAGCCGGTGCTACCCGTTGGTGGCGGTGGCGGCAAACCCGCATTGCCCGGAGGTAATGCACCTGGGACCGGGCATGCACCGGCACCGTCGTCGGACAATCCGACGCCTGGTGCGGCTAACGACAGTCCTACGGCTAAGCCGTATCCGGCTGGTGGCAGCACATCAAATAAGGCAACGCCTAAGCCGAGGCCACCGCTGAAGAAGTAAAACCGGGGACACCCACCGGTTTCTACAGCGAAATTACCCAACCATAGCCCCACCGTAAATACGCTGCCCAGAAAGGACTATCAATGGCCATTCCTGACTGGGCCGTTGCAGACTCAAACACCAGCGATAACGGAACCCGGGCCGACTCACCTACCGACATCCACGCTTCGGCACACAACGATCACGACGTCCAGTTCCTCCACGACGTAGCCGGGCACATCGTCGGGTCACTCGGCGCCGCCAAGGCAGTACAAGCCAAAGGAATACATCCGGAAGTCGCCGCCCTTGCGGCCAACGTCCTCGCAACCCGCGGCCATGACATGACCTCTATCACCAACCTCGGCCGCCGGATCGGGACCTCGATCGGTACCAGCATTACCGCAGGGGCAACAACAGGTACGTCGGGACACGGCCAGGGCGGCGGCAACGCCTACGGCCAGGGCGGCAGCCAGTCCAACTCGGACACCGGCAACAGCGAAGCACGATCAGCAACCCTGACTGCCCGTAAAGCCATGTCGACTGGACCCATCAACGACCTTCCGGATTCGGCCTTCGCCTTCATCGAACCCGGCGGCACAAAAGACGCCTCAGGTAAGACAACGCCCCGGTCGAAACGGCACTTCCTGATCCACGACAAAGCGCATACCCAGAACGCCCTTGCCCGACTGAGTCAAAGCCCGTTCGGGCCGAAAGCGAAAGCCAAGGTCATGGCTGCGGCCAAAAAATTCGGCATCAAAGTCGGCTCCGATTCGAAGTCCCGAAACCCTAACGCCTTCCAGGTGCGGTCCTTCAACTTCGAATCCGAAGTGGCCGGTGACGGTCGGACCCTCGAAGGCTATGCCGCAGTATTCGACTCGGTAAGCCGAATCTCTGACTGGAACGGCGACTTCGATGAAGTCATCCGCCCCGGTGCCTTCAGCCGGTCACTCACCGAACGGACACCGGTACTCCAATACGATCACGGCCGGGATCCACGCGTCGGTAGCGTGCCAATCGGATCAATCGAAGATATCCACGAAGACAACAGGGGTCTCTACGTCCGGGCCCGACTCTTCGACAACCCGGTCGTGGAACCAGTCCGGCAGGCCATTGAAGGCAAATCAATCAGTGGCATGAGTTTCCGTTTCGCTGTCCCCCAAGGCGGCGACAAATGGACTAACGCCCGAGAACGATCCGACGGCGTAGGCGACGCTGACTTCCGGGAAATCCTGCACACCGACACCCGCGAATGCGGCCCGGTCGTTTTCCCCGCCTACGACGACACCACCGTCGGGGTCCGGGCATTGATGGCCCAACTCGACCCCGAAGAACGCAACGCACTCTGCCGCGAGTTCGTCCGCGACCTTGCCGACGAGCTACAAAACCGCGGAATACCCATTCTTGGCCTCGACAACTTCGAAGAAGAAGCCGAAGCCAGCTTCAGAACAGACCTCACCGGGCAGTCCGATGCCGATGGCGCGGCCGGCGGTGATTCCGAGACCGAGTCCAGCAGTGACCGCGGCTCGACCGACGACGAATTTTATGAGCAGATCACCCGACTCCAACAACGAGAACGGGTGCTGCGCCACCGCGACGCGTACTACCGCGACGGAGCCAATGAGGAAGTGAAAACACAGAATGCCTGAGGACCGGACCGGCACCGAGGAGCGTTTCGAGAAGCGCACCTTCACTCTCGAAGACCTCCGGGGCCGCACCCCCGACGAAATTTCCGAAATCATTGATGTCACCAAAGCGCAGATCCAGGATCTGCACCAGGACCCGGTGACCGCCGAACTGCGCCAGCTCTCCGACCCGGAGAAGAAGGCCATGAAGATCCTGCTCGAAGTCCACGAGCGGGCCCTGGAAATGTACGAAGAACACCGCGCCGTCAACGAAGTACTCCGCAAGCGGCCGTCGGCCATCGAGTACAGCCGTCTCGGTGCCCAGCCCGACGACCCCTACGGCGACGTCCGCCGGCTGTCGGTCAACGAAGCCCGGGACCGGGCACTACGCCGCATCGGTGACCGCACCACCACCATGCACCTGTCCGACGAGCAGAAGACCCACGTCGAACGGCAGATCCGCCGTGACACCGACATCGCCCGCCGGATCCTCGTCACCGAAAACGACGACTACCGCGAGGCGTGGCTGAAGCTGACCACCCGCAACCACCCCATCCTGACGCCCGAAGAACAACGGGCAGTGCAGGCATGGGAGGAATACCGGATCATGGCCGAAGGCACCACCACCGCCGGTGGCTTCGGAATCCCGGTCTTCATCGACCCGTCGATCATCTTGACCGCGCAGGAGTCGGGTAATCCGTTCCTCCAGCTCGCCAAGCAGGTCACGGTCAACACCAACGCCTGGAAGGGTGTCACCTCCGCCGGTGTCACCTGGACGTTCCAGACGGAAGGTTCCACCGTCGGCGACGCGTCACCGGTACTGGCGCAGCCGTCGGTCACCGTCAACATGGCCCGCGGTTTCATCCCGTTCACCATCGAAGTCCAGCAGGACTACCCAGCATTCGCCGACGAGATGGCAACCCTGCTAACACAGGGCTACGACGAACTACTCGTCGACAAGTTCACCCGCGGCACCGGCACCAACGAACCCCGCGGCATCCTCACCGCCCTATCGGCAAACACCAACGTTCGCGTCGTGGTTACCGCCGCACCGACCATCGGCTCCGCCGACCCATACAAGGTATGGAAGGCGCTGCCGCAGAAGTTCCGCCGCAAGGCGTCCTGGCTCATGTCCGTCGGCGTGAACAACGCGATCCGGCAGCTCGGCACCTCGAACGTCTACCACGCCTACACGATCAACCTGCCCGAAGAGTGGACAGACTCGCTGTTCGCGAAGGGCGTCTACGAGTCGCCGTACATGCCCGACGTTACTGCGGTAACCACCGGTACTGACGGACTTGCCATCGTTGGCGATTTCTCGAATTACCTTATAGCCCGCCGTGGCGGAATGAGCGTCGAGCTGGTGCCACAGCTATTCAACCAGGCGACAGCGGGTACTGGTGTCGGCATGCCTACTGGCCAGCGCGGATGGTTCGCGTACGCCAGGATCGGTGGGAATTCGATCAACGACCTAGGGTTCCGTTTGCTCGTAAATGCCTAGGTATGTCCGATTAGTCTCGGTCCTGGAGTTGGTTACGTCGCCGATTGACGCCTGAGCTGGGGAAAGTACGTTAAGCTGGGGTAATCACAGGTTGGCGCCGGAGAGCGTGTACTCTCCGGCGCCGGCCGAAGAACACCTACCCAAGAGGTGGCCCTCAGCAATGGTTGAGTCTAAGGCCTGTCGTGGTTGTTCGACCGAGTTTGAGCCCCGACGTAGTAATCAGGCATATTGTTCCCGGTCTTGCAAGGATCGGACCCATGCGGCGGCGCAGCGGGTTCGTAACGTCCGTCGCCCTTGTGCGGTTGTTGGTTGTTCCCGGTCGGCGTTGGACAAGCTTCATTGTTCGATGCATTACCAGCGACTACGCCGTACTGGTGACGTCGGACCGGCCGGTGTCGTACGTGGTGGACGGTTTGGTGTAGCGCCTTGCTCAGTCGGTGGTTGTGCTCGGAGGTATTTCGCCAAGGGCATGTGTGCATTGCATTACAACCGGATGCAGCAGTTTGGTAGTCCGGGTGCGGTCGGAACAGTGAAGCGAGCTAATGGCGAAGGCACGGTTTCAATCGATAATGGCTATCGTCGCTTTGCCTGGTACGAAGCCGGTAAGCGACGGAGTGTCTCCGAACATCGTCAGGTGATGGAACAGGTTCTTGGTCGCCCATTGGAGCCCTTCGAGAATGTTCACCACAAAAACGGGATGGGGCTGGATAACCGTCCTGAGAACCTTGAGTTGTGGACGAAGCCTCAGCCATGTGGGCGCCGACCGGAGGATCTCGGGGCTTGGTTCGTTGAACATTATCCGGACCTTGCCGTGATGTTAGTGGTTCACCACTATCCGGATCTTGTGCGGGAAGTTTTGAACAAGGAGAAATCAGATGACGTTGAAGACTGGTCCGGAGACTGATAGGCCTCCGGTTACTACTCGTGATGTGTCGGCCGATAGGGTTGACGATAAGAGGGGTCCTGGCGGGGATGTGGCGAAGAAGGCCGGTGAGCGGTCTGACGCTGAGGTGAAGGCCGGTAAGCAGCGTGCTGAGGCTGAGGCGAAGTTGGTCGAGGTTCAGCGCCGCGCGGAACGTACCCCGGTCGGTACCTGGTCTGGGGAGCTACGTCCGGCGGCTGAGTCCAGCGATCCGACGGTGCATAGGTTGCTTGCTGAGCGGCAGGGCATTGTTTCGAGTGCCGATTTGGAGCTGGATCCTGAGGCTGAGGAGGTCCGGAAGCTTCAGCGGGATGTGGCTCGTGCGCAGGTCGCGGAGATCGATGCGCTGCTTGCTACGTATGGCTACACCGCAAAGTAAGTCCCTTTGTTAGACACGTAACCCCCAGGGGGCAGCTCCAACCCCGCCCTGGGGGTTACGTGTGTCTTCACCTTAGCCATTCCAGGAGTTATTTGTGGACATTGTGTATGCGACGACTACCGCGCAGGTCAGTAATGGTCTCACTATTCATAAGGGCCAGCATTGGCCGGCTGACGATCCGGTGGTCCGTGATCATCCTGACTTGTTTTCTACGGATCCCCGTTTCGGGTTGACGTTTTCGCCGAACATGCCGCCACGGGAGATGGCGTATGCGCCTGGCGAACACATTCCTGATGATGAGGTTCCGGTTGAGCAGGCTACCGCGAATCCGGGTGAGCGGCGTACTACCCGACGCTCACGTAACGGCGATTTCTAAACTCTATGTCTCCTGCGGTCGGCTGCTTGGGATGGCCGGCCGACCGCAGGACCAGCCATCCTAATGCCACCCTTGTGGAGGAATAGAATTTTGCTTACGGAAGAAGTAACAGAGCCGGTGCCGGTGGTAGCTGCCACTGACAACGAACGTGATGGTGCAGTTGTCTTAGCGTACGTTCACGATACGAATGTGTCGTATTCGTGGCACCATTCGATGGTTGAGATGATCGGTTGGGACATAACCCATGAAGCTAGGGTTATGCGCGGCGGTTACATTGCGCTCAAGTATGGTACGGCCGGGTTGATCGATGCACGTAACAAGTCTGTTGTTACGTTCTTGAAAGAGGATCAGGCCGACTGGCTGTTTTGGTTGGATACCGATATGGGTTTTGCTGCCGATACCCTTGACCGGTTGATGGATGCTGCCGACCCGGTTGAACGTCCTATCGTCGGTGGGCTCTGTTTTAGCCAGCGGGAGATGACCGCCGATGAGCATGGCGGCTGGCGGTGTACCGCAGTTCCGACGGTCTTCGACTGGGCCAAGATCGGCGTCTCGGATGAGACGATTGTCCACGGCGAACATCAGCGGACAATGACCGGCGAGCAGATGGGTTTCTCGGTCCGTTGGGACTATCCAATCAACCAGATAACCCGTTGCGCCGGTACCGGTAGTGCTTGCATCCTCATCCACCGGTCGGTGTTCGAACAGATCGAGGAGAAGTTCGGGCCGATCTGGTACAACCGGGTGCCGAACACTACGACCGGTCAGGTCGTATCCGAAGACCTTTCCTTCTGTATGCGCGCTGGAGCGTTGGACATCCCGCTGTACGTCCACACCGGCGTGCAAACTACCCACCACAAGGAAATCTGGTTGGGTGAGGAGGACTACTGGCGGGAACGCGCCGTCAATCCACCGCCCTACGACGTGCCACCCGAATCAAAGACAGACGCCGATGACTGATCTTGTGGTGATCGTGCCGTCCCGTGGCCGGCCTGCTGCGGTCGCTGAACTGGCCGAAGCATTCAACGCGACCTGTGCTGCCGATACCCAGATCGTGTTGGCGCTGGACGCTGACGATGAGCGTCGGTCCGTCTACTACGAGTCGATGGTCGGCATCAACAGGGTTACGTCGATCATCGAGCAGGAACGGGGCACGATGGTGTCGGCGTTGAACCTGGCCGCTGCCTACGTTGTCGAGCAGGGCGGGTTCGCGATCGGGTTCCTCGGCGATGACCACCGGCCCCGCACTGAGGGCTGGGACAGGCAGTACCTCGACGAGCTGCACGGGCTCGGTACCGGCATCGTCTACGGTAACGACCTGTTGCAGGGCGAGAACCTACCGACGCAGGTCGCGATGACCACCGATATCGTTCGGGCGTTGGGCTACATGTCACCGCCGCGGCTGACTCACTTGTTTGTCGACAACTTTTGGCGGGACCTCGGTAAGCACGCCGGCTGCCTTACCTACCTGCCCGACGTCATCGTCGAACATGTGCATCCAGTTGCCGGTAAAGCGGATTGGGACCCAGGCTACCGTCGGGTCAACAACGCCGATGTGTACAGCGCCGACGCCCGCGCCTACCAAACCTATCTGCACACACGAATGTGGACGGATGTACGGGCGGTACAGGCGCTGCGCAAACGAGTAGACCGATGATGCGCCGCCGGCTACGGCCGACACCCAGCCAGACAGAGCTAGCCGCGCTCTACGCCAAACCGCACCAGCACAGCGCCTGGGCCGACCACCGGGTCCGGGTCGACGTCACCACCGCCCTAGCCCAACACATGATCCAACCAGGAAGCACCGTTGCCGACCTGTCCTGCGGGGACGCGACGATCGCCCGCCGCCTCGCCGCGAGTTGCGGCGTGAAGACGATCCTCGGCGACATCGCACCAGGCTACGAGTACACCGGGCCGATCGAAGAAACCATCCACCAACTGACCGACCCGATCAACCTTTTCATCTGTAGCGAAACCATTGAACACGTCGATGACCCCGACGCGGTGTTGAAAGCGATCCGGAGCAAGACGGCTAATCTGATCCTGTCCACACCGGACGGTGAAGACGACGACAACAACCCAGAACACGTTTGGGGATTCGACTCCGAGGCCGTTGAACAGATGTTGGTTACCGCCGGCTTCATACCGTTGATCTTTACGGAACTCGATCTGCGGCCAGCCGGATTCACCTACGCGTACCAAATCTGGTGCGCCCGGTGACCGCCTGGAAACTGTTCGACGGCGACGTAGCTAAGGTCAGTACCTACGAGTTTCACAAGGACCGGGAACGGGCCCGGCATCTCGAAGAACCTGGCCAGCGGGAACGGCTGCAACGGGCCGCCGACTTCATCCGGGCTGCCGCCACGATAGAACGCGGCTACACGTCGGTGTCGGACCTGGGCTGCGGCGACGGTGGCCTGCTGTCACTTATCCGCAGCTACGTGAACGACGCCTGGGGATACGACTTCACCCCGAACAACGCGGTGGGCTGGTCGGAACGTGACGTCAACGCCGAAGCCTTGGATGTGTTCGGTGACGATGCCGACCACATCCGGTTCGGCATCGTCACCGCGGTCACCGAGGTTCTCGAACATCTCACCGACCCAGCCGCCGCCGTCAAATGGATCGGTTCCAAATCCCGGTTCATCGTCGCCTCGTCCCCCTGGGACGAAGGCCCTTGGGGATACGACGAATGCCACGCCTGGGCCTGGGACGTCCAAGGCTACCGAGACCTGATCGGCCTGGGTAGCTACCGAATCCTGCGCCACGAAATGGTCGGCCGGTTCCAAGTCATCATGGGGATGCGCATATGAGGCGATGTCTAATAACCGGTGCTGCGGGTTTCGTGGGTCGTCACATGGCCCAGGAGCTGGTGGACCGCGGCTGGGATGTTGACCCGTGGGACCTGGTCGCCGACCGCAACGCCCACGACCTGTTCCACGGCGGGTGTCCCGTCTACGACCTGGTAATCCACCTCGCCTACCACATCGGTGGCCGGGCCTCGATCGACAGCAAATTCCGGTTACTGACCAGGAATGCCCACCTCGACGCGGCAATGTTCGAATGGGCCATCCAAACCCAGCTGCGGGTGTTGTACTTCAGCTCCAGCGCCGCCTACCCGGCGGCGTTACAGACCGGCGAGTTCGAAACCAGACTTACTGAAGAAGACATCGATCTCGACGATGTGGCCCAACCCGATTCCCGCTACGGCTGGGCCAAACTATGCGGCGAGCAGCTCGCCCGCGCCGCCACCGAAACCGGTTTAGCTGTACACGTAGTACGCCCGTTTTCCGGTTACGCCGAAGACCAGCCGCTGGATTATCCGTTCCCTAGCATCATCGAACGGGCCCGTAGGGGCGATTTCAGCGTGTGGGGACCGCCGGGTCAGGTCCGCGACTTCATTCATATCGACGATGTTGTGGCCGGCGCGTTAGCAGTTGTCGACGCTGACGAACGTCGCCCGGTCAACTTGTGTACCGGTCACGGTGTCGAGTTCGGGGACCTGATGCGGCTGGCCGCCGGCCGGCCTGACGTCCGAGTGGAATACGAGCCGGACATGCCCACTGGCGTGTACTACCGGGTCGGTGACCCTACTCGGATGACCGAAATCTACACACCGAAGATCACGATCGAGGAAGGCGTCGAACGGGCGTTGAAGGTCAACAGCTAGGACGGTCCTCCCCAGGATCCGGTTCGCCTGCCACGCCAGGCCGGCCCTCGCCTAGCCTCGCCACGTCTCGCCATGCCTCTGCTGCCTAGCCATGCCCGGCCATGCCTAACCCAGCCACGCCTTACCGCTGCTGCCGCGCCACGCGTAGCCCTGCCATGCCCCGCCCAGCCCTACCGCACCGCTGCCCTTCGCCTTCCGACGAATTGCTCGCCACTATAGCTCGGGCCGGGAGGGCACCAACATGGTTCAGTACGCAACCGCCGCCGAACTGGCCTCCTACCTACAACAAGACGTCGACACATCAACCGCCACCCTGCTACTACAGCTGGCCAGCGCCGAATTCGACAACGAAGCCGACACCACATTCACACCAACAACGGTGACGCATTCCGAAGTCGGCAACGGCAGCCGAGTACTCATCCCACCATTCAAACCAATCATCAGCATCAACGCGGTACGCATCAACAACGTCACAGTCACCGACTACACCGTCGTCACATCACGGATCTGGTACGCCAAACTCTACCGAAACAACGGATTCGGATACTGGCTCAACCTCCAGGACTGGATCGGCTTCCCACCCCAAAACGTCGAAGTCGACCTGACCTACGGCTACGCCACACCACCCGATGACGTCAAGGCATCAGTGCTGGAAACCGCGGCGCAGGCATACCACCAACCCACCGGCGCAGTCATCGCCGAAGCAATCGACGACTACAAAGTGTCGTACGCGGCCCACATCGGCGGTGTCCAACTCACCAGCTACGCCCAAAAGATCGCCGCCAGCTACGTCGGCTCCGGCTACTACGCCTAAGGAGGCCGACCGTGGCAGTGCCGATCCTGACCTTCCCGGAACGCCGCTGGGAATGCCCCAACTGCGACTTCGAAGACGTCACCCATGAAGCCGAACCCCACAGCCGAATGCACCCTTGCCGCGGCCTGAAGGGACTGACCGCACCGATGGTCCCGGCCGGTACCAAAGCCAAAGTCGAAGCCAAAGAACGCGAAGACTACGTCGGCGACGAGCAAGTCCAAACCAACAACGATGGCCGACCCATGATGTCGGTCATCACCACCAGAGACGACGGGCAGGACTGCGCAGTGCTCGCACCCGCCGCAGGAATCGGAACAGGAGCCGGCTGATGCGCAAAAAGACGATGGCGATCATCGGCGCCGCTACGATCGGCATCCTTGCCGTTACCGGCGTTGCCTATGCGTCGATTCCTGGCCCAGATGGTGTAATCCACGCCTGTCGAAAGAATACCGACGGCACCCTACGGGCAATCGACTCGGCGGCCACATGTCCGAGTGGCTGGACCGCACTGAACTGGAACCAGACTGGACCACAGGGTCCGGCTGGTGTGTCCGGACATGAAGTAGTGACAGTGGCGGTCAATGTGCCGGCTCACGAAAATGGTCAGGCCTCAGCGTTTTGTCCGGCCGGGAAGGTTGTGACCGGTGGCGGTTACCATCTGAGTTCTCCACCTGCTGGACTAAATACCAAAGTGTGGGTTAGTTGGCCGTTCGCAAATGGCACCACTTGGGAGTGGGACGTTGTCGTTACGAATGACAATGATTTCACGGATGGTGTTACGGCCTACGCAATTTGTGTAACAGCCAACTAGAAGGGTGGTGAGTAAATGTCCTGGAGCGTTAGTAAGATGTTTCGGCGTACGTTGTCGGAGTTGTTCAGCAATACCCAGGCATGGGACTTCGATGTGGACGCCTGCAAAGTGGCGTTGTACAACAACACCGTCGTTCCAGATGCCGATGCGGCTACAGATGCACTCCAGTCTTACGCTGGCGCTGGCTCGACGTGGGCCGGTAACGAAATTACTGGCACCAACTGGTCAGCCGGCGGTGTGGCCCTGGCGGGCCAAACCATCTCCGTCGCTAACTCGCTGCGGGTCGTGTTCGACGCGAACGACACCGCGTCACCAGCCAACACCACCGTCGCCGGCACCTTCGGCTGCCTCCTCTACGACACGGCTGCCGCCGTTACGCCGCGGGGCATTTCATTCCACTACTTCGGCGGCACCCAATCCGTCACAAATGGTGTATTTACGGTGGTCTGGCACTCAAATGGCATTATTAATTGTACCCTGTAGTATTTGAACTTCAATGAGGCTATCGTTGGAGTATGCGGAATACCTGCACTGAACCGGACTGTGAAGGCGTGGCCTTCGGGCGAGGGCTCTGTTCCCGCCATTACCAACGGGCCAGCTATCACGGCATCTTGCCTACCGAGCCACCAGTTCGGATCTGCAAGCAGTGCGGTAAGTCGTTTGCCACCAGGAAGTGGAATGCCAGGTATTGTTCCCGGCCGTGCAATGAACGGGCGCATTGGGAACGTACGCGCAAGGTGCACTACTCCGACCCAGTTTTGAACTGTGAGCAGTGCGGTGCCGCGTTCGGTAAGAAGCGGATAGATGCTCGTTTCTGCTCACCGGACTGTGGGCAGGACTGGCACAACGCGAAGAGGGCGGCTGAAGTTCGAGCACAAAAAATCAACACTCGGCCCCCGTGTCGGGGCTGTGGTGGGCCGATCCCGCATATTCGTCGCGGTCGAGCGATCTACTGCTCAGATGATTGCAAGATCCGAGCCCGTCGACACGAGGCCTACGGCTTAACGAAAGCCGAGTTGGAGTTGCTGTTGGCGCAGCACGAGGTGTGCGCGATCTGCGAAACCGACGACTGGGGCAAGAAGGGTCCACAGGTCGATCATGATCATGTCACGGGGCGCGTTCGTGGTGTGCTCTGCAATAACTGTAACAACGGTCTTGGCCGGTTTGCTGATGACCCAATGCGCCTGAAGCGGGCTATCGAATACCTATCCACCATGTAGCGTTCCAATAGTCGTTTTCGTTTCCCCCTCAATTTAGAAGGAGGTGGGAACAATTCGGCAATATTGGGTTGCGCCCATTCCCCCGATGCACGTTGCGGACGGGGCCGCTTACAACACTTCCATTACGTTAACCGACGTAACTCCACTTCCGCAGATTCAGTTTCCGGCGATGATGCTGGAGGCAGGTTCGGAATTGGAACTGAATGCCTCGGGTTCATTTTCGAACACGGGTACGCCGACGCTGCTGTTGGGCTTCTATTTCGGTGGAGTCGCGGGTGTGGCGCTCGCGGCGTCGGCTGCGGTTACGACAACGACGGCGGCTGCGTCGTGGCCGTGGCAGCTGCACTACCGGGGTGTGGTCCGATCGATCGGTACGGCCGGGTCTATCCAGGGACAGGGCCGGTTGTACCTACCTACGGCGATCAACGTGTTCCAGGTCCGGGCAATTCCGGAAACCCTCGCCGCGCGTACCGTCACAATTAATACGACGATCGTCCAGAACATTACGGTCGGCGCGCAGTGGGGGACCTCGTCGGCGTCGAACACCCTTACTGTCAACGACATTTCAGTCAAGCTCGTTACCTAGTTAGGGGAGTACCCGGGTGGCCGTTGGCTACGTAATTTCGAAGACCGGTTTGGACAATTTGATGGGCGGCCTGATTGTGGCTACCCGTGATGCCTTGAACGCGAATGTGGCGTTCAAGGTGTTGTTGGATGACACGACCATCCTTCCCGATGCGACGTTGACTGCCCTCGGCTACGCCGGCGGTGAAATAACCACCATCCGAAGTAGTTTCAGTGCGATGAAGTCACTGTCGGACATTTCCCGGGCGTTGGCTACCCAAGGCTCCACCAACGATTTCTGGTTCGACGCGAAACACTTGGCGGGCACTAACTTCCATTAGCCGCTCGGGGGGCTGAGCCGTGGCGTTGGCGATCGACGGCTCGACTCCCGCAATTGTTACCGGCTCCGGCACGATCACCACCGCGACTTTTACGCCGCCGGACAACTCTGTCCTGGTCATCAAGTTCTCCGGTAATAGCGTTCAGGGTTCCAACCCGGGTGCGCCGACGGTCACCGACAGCCTTGGCGTGCACCTGGTCTACACCCTGTCGGACTGGCGCTCCCGGGCCGACAATGCGGCCATCGAAAGCCAGTGCGCAATCTGGTCGGCGGTCGTCGGTACCGGCGCCGCGATGACGGTCAGTGTTACGAACAATGCGGCGAACTTCCGCGACGGCGCTGTGTGTGTCGAGGTGTGGACCGGCGCCGACACGTCCACCCCGACCGGTGCGCACGGCAAGAACGGGTCCACGTCAGCGTCGTCGATTTCCCAGTCGTACACGGCGTCGGCGACCGGTGGCCAGGGGTCTCTGGTTACCGCCGACTGGGACATGAAAGGTGCTCAGACCGCCGGCAGTGGCTGCACGGTTGAGGGCTCGGCGGACGTCAACGCCGCGTTCAGCTACGGTTTCGCCACCCGGACCTTCAACGACGACGGTCTCGGCGCGCCCAACTCGCTCAACGTCAGCTTGCCCGGGTCGTCGACAAACTTGACCTGGTGCTGGCTGGAAATCCTGCCATTGGTCGGCGACCCCGGCTACCTCGACCCGCCACCGTTTATCGCCAACTACCCGCCGGGCTTTTTCGCCCCGAACGGCCGGTTGGTGCCGTGGTTCGGTACCGCCGACGTGCCGGCCGTCGTGCCCGGTCTGTTCATCGACGCCTCCAGCCCGACGATCGTGACCAACAACGTCGGCGCCACGGCCACCATCACCACCGCTAGTTTCACCCCGCCGACTGGGTCGCTGCTGTTGGTCCGCTGGTCGGGTAACTCGGCCAGCGGCGTCAACCCCGGCACGCCGACGGTCACCGACAACCTCGGCGGGCACCTGACATACACGCTGTCGGACTGGCAGTCCCGGGCCGATGGGGCGCCGAACTCCGAGGGTCAGACCGCGATCTGGACCGCGCCGGTGGTCTCGTCCGCGGCGATGACCGTCACCGTAACGTCCGGTGTGGCAACAAGTTTCAAGCAATCCGCGCTGTCGGTGACAGTGTTGACCGGGCAGGATCCGACGACACCAGTTGGTGCGCACGGCAAGTCCCACACGTCCTCGGCGTCGCTGATCATCCAGGGATACACAGCGCAGGCCACCGGAGCGCAGGGCTTCATTTCCGTCTGTGACTGGGACACCCTTGGCGCGGAGACTGCCGGCACCGGTTGTACTGTCGCTGGTTTCGCCGACGGATCGGGTTCGGTCGGTACGTCGATCTCGTACGGGTTCCTGCGCCGTTCGTTGGCCGACGACGTCAACACCGTCACAAATAATCTCAATGTCACCATCCCTGGTACGTCCACAAACCTCGGCTGGACGTATATCGAGATCAACCCGGCGCCGGCTGCCGGGAACACCAATGCCCCAGCTGGAGCTGCTGAGGTTGCGGTAACGGCCGGTGACTCAACTACGGCGGCGGATGTCGGAGCCGACCAGGCGCTCGTTGCCGTCACCGGAACTGACTCGGTGGCAGCTGTCTCCGTGGCGGCTGAGGCTGCGACGGTCAGCGCAGCTGCTACCGACTCGTCGACAACGCTTACTGCTGGCGCCGACCAGGCTGTTGTGGCGGCGACGGCTACCGACCCGGTGGCTTCAGTCTCGGCTTCTGCCGAAGCGGCACCTGTCGGTGTGGCCGGGCTCGACCCGACCGTTTCTACAACGGGCGGTACTAACGCACCAGCTGGCGCCGCTGAAGTCGCCGTCACCGCAACCGATCCGTCGACTGCCGTCACGGTTAACGCCGACGTCGCCGTCGTTGGTGTAGCCCAGTCGGATCCGGTCGCGTCGGTTGCCGTATCGGCCGATGTCGCCATCGCTGCTACAGCAGCTATCGATCCGCAGGCCGGCACGGTCGGCGTCGCTACGGTTGCAGCCACCGCGGAAACCCCATCAACGACCGTCACCGTCAACGCCGACGTGGCCACGGTCGGAATTACCCAATCCGATCCGACCGCATCGGTGGCGCCGGCACCCGGTGTTGCCACTGTCGGTACGGCCCAATCAGATCCCACCGACCTGGTTGCTGCCCAGGCCGACCAGGCGCTCGTCGCTGTAACCGCGACCGACCCGACCACAGCTAATCCAGACGCGGCACCTGTCGGTGTAGCCGCGCTGGACCCCACGGTCTCCACCGCGAACGCCACCAACGCCCCGGCCGACGTGGCCACCGTCGGTGTCGTCGCGGAAGACCCGTCAACGACGGGCACCGTCAACGCTGATCAAGCGTTGGTGGCGGCCACCGGCACCGATTCGGCTGCTTCTGTTGCCGGGTCGGCGGAGGCTGCTGCGGTCAACGCTGCGGCAACCGATTCCTCGACGGCGGTTGCCGCCGGTGCCGGCGTGGCAGTTGCCGCCGCCACTGCTGGCGACTCCACGGTTGCCACATCCAGCAACGTACTTCCTACGGAAGCCCTTGTTGGTGTTGCCGCGCTTGATCCGACCGTCGTGGTCGCCGTATCAGCGGGTGTTGCCGCACCAGCAGTGGCAGCACTTGACTCGACCGTGGTACTCGGTACGAGCACGAACGCCGGGGTTGCCACGGTCGGCGTCACCGTCGACAACGTTTCGCTCGCCACGCAGGCCAACGCCGAGGCCGCTGTTGTGCTCGCCGCAGCGTTGGGTCCGACAGTTCTTGCGCCGCCGACCGTTACTCCACGGCCAGACACCGGTATTACGCCCCGACCAGATACCGGTGTTACCTCCCGACCGGGTACCGGGGTTACCGGCAACTGGGATATTCCACACCAGTCACATGGTTCGTCTGGTCGTACTACTACAACCCGTCCGGACACCGGTACCACTACCAGACCGTAGGAGGCCGTGTGTCACGCGAAAGTATTATTGCCCGCGGCAGGGTTGCTGCCGAAAAGGGCATGACCGACCATTGCACGATTGAACGACGGACCGGTATTTCCACATCGGTGGTCAACGGTGTAACGATTACCACTAAGTTCACGATTTATGTCGGTAAGTGTCGGGTGCGGACCTGGTCGGCGCTCGGTAAGAGCGTGGACCAGCCACGGATGATCGCCGGCCAGTATGAACGGCTAGCGAGGATCGGTGTCCAGCTCCCCGTTGTCGGCAGTGAAGATCTCCGCGATGGGGACGTCGTTACCATCACCAGTTCCCTCCACGACGTGGACCTGGTCGGACGCACCTTCGCTGTCCGGGATCCATCAATCAAGTCCGATGCAACTCAACGATTCGTCGGCTGCACCGAGATTCTCTGACTCTATTCAGAGTGGGGGTAAAGCAGATCGAGATCTGCTTTACCCCCGTTAGCCGGCCCGCGCCGTGCCATGGCCGGCCTTGCCCTACCCTGCCAAGCCCCGCCACTGCTGCCGTGCCGCGCCCTGCCTCGCCATGCCATACCTCGCCTCGCCAATGCTGCCGCGCCTTGCCCCGCCGCGCCTTACCCTGCCATGCCCGGCCTTGCCGTTGCTGCCCTGCCATGCCGAACCTATCCGCTTGCCACACCTCAATGGATGCGGCTCCACCGTAAACTGTAACGCGGGGAGGTTCAGTGGCACATTTCGATATGTCCGAGGTGAAGGATCTTGCCCGGGACCTGGCTGCCGTCAGCCGCCAGGTCCGTCCAGACTCCAAAGACATCGTGGCGGAGTCAACCCGGCGCATCGTCCGACAGTGGCGACGCAACGCGGAGGAGACGGCCCTGCCGCACGGCAGGCATTACCCCAAGTCGATCGGCTACGACGGTCCCACGTGGACCGGTATGGGCTGGGTCGCCGTAGCCGGACCGGACGCGGCGATGCCACAGGGCGGCATGGGCCGCGGATTCGAATACGGCTCGATCAACCAGGACTCGCCACACCTCGATGGCAACCGGGCCGCCGACGGCGAAGAGAAGGCGTTCAGTCGTGCGTGTGAACGACTCGGCGAACAGCTCCTCTGGAGTCTGATCAATTGAGCGTTGATCCACATCGGGTTGCCGTCCTCGCTCTACTACGGGCACCTGGTGCACTACCAGATCCGATCGACGTCTTCGACGATGCGATCCCAGCCGGCGTCCTCCCACCCTACGTAAGGATCTTTACAACACTGTCCTACCCGGACAGTGAAGATCTGAGGAGCACATCGAACCGGGCGCAGCTCAGGATCATCTGTCACTGCGCCGGAGGGTCCGCAACAGCTGCGGATGTAGTGGCCACCGCGGTCCGGTCAGTGCTCCTCGACGCTGTTCCGGTAGTGGCCGGCCGAGCCTGCTTCCCTATCCGCAACGAATCCGGCGCGGTCATGACCCCAGACGAAACCACCGGAATCCTGATCATCGATGCGATTGAGTCGTACCGGCTGGAGTCAGTTCCCGGCTGACCAGGTCGGTAAGTCGGCCACGCTCAGGCTGAGCCCAGCACGTGCCTCGGTTTCGGTTTTCGGGATGAACCGGTAGCCACCGATCATGACCACGTACTCGTTCTCTCCGGCCGGGACCTTGTCGGCGATGAACACGAACTTGCAGACGACGCTGTCGGGGCTGTTGTTGAGGCCCAGCAGGGTAGCGGAGCTGACTTCCACGTCTTTGTCCCTGCTGGCTCCAGCGAGGACGTGGACAGTGGCACCGGCCGCGACAGCGGTGTCATCGGCGAATGGGCCCTGGCAGGCGCTGGTTACGGATCCGACGATCCGGAACGTGTCGTTGGTTCGGCTGCCCTTGATGGCCAGGCCGATGACGCCGATGAGCGTCAGGGCTGCCGCTGCCGCTAGTGCGTAGATGAACGACTTCCTCATGGCTGATCACTGATCCCTTTCTATGTCACAAGAGTACTCCCTGCGCACAAACGATCACTATCCGCCACCCAAATCGGGCGGAATCCACTGAAGGAGGACGCCGATGGCGGCCATGACGTCAATCATCCCAACGACAGCCGGAGTGCTCACCACTACCGGTACTGCCTGCACTGCCTCGGACACCATCAGTCAGACGCAACTCGGATCCCGCGGCGCCTACCTGGAAATCATCAACGGCGCAGGGAGCACCGACACCATCGCCGTTACCGACGCCGGTGGTACTCCCGCCGGCAACCTACTGGCCGGCGGCACTTACCCGCTAACCGTTTCGGCTTCTACCAACAAAATCTTCTACATCGACCCGTCGTTGCCGAATATCAGTACCGGTCTGGTCACCATTACGCATTCGAACACCACCACTACAACTTACAAATTGTATCCACTGGGGTGAATTGCCGTGACGCATGTGTGGCTGGAAAATCCGGAGACTGGCGGCAAGGCCCAATTCTCCATTGAATCCCTCGAATACTGGCATGGCCACGGTTGGGTCGATACCGATCCGGCACCGGAACCAGACCTTACCAAGGACCCGGTAGTCGATGAGCCGACCGATAAGTCGGCGGATGAATCGACAGCAGAGGCCGGCAGCGAAAACGGCGAACAGGACCAAGAATCCACCACTCGCTCTGGCCGTCGTAAGCGTGGACAGGCTGCCGAGGAATAGATCTTGGCCGAGTGTTTCGTCCCGGGGTGCCCGCGACCGATCGTGGTCAGAGAACAAGGCTGGTGCCAAGCGCATTACAGACGATGGCGCCGTCGCGGAACCATTCACGACCTAACCCCAGAAGACCTCTTCTTTGCCCACGTAAGCCAGGCCGGCGACTGCTGGATCTGGACCGCTGGCACCGTGGGCGACGGCTACGGCAAGTTCTGCACCAATAAACAGACGCTACTAGCGCATCGTTGGGCCTACGAATTCCTGCGAGCAGACATTCCTGCCGGTCTCAAACTTGACCACCTGTGCAGGAATCCAATCTGTGTTAATCCATGGCATTTAGAACCGGTAACACAACGCGTCAATCTGCTCCGTAGCAGCAACTTCATCGCAAAGAACGCAGTAAAAACGCACTGCAAGCATGGTCATCCATTCGATGTGGTTAACACCTATGTCGATGGTCGTGGCCGACGCTCTTGTCGTATTTGCCGTGACGCAGCAAATAAGCGTTATCAACTTCGCCGCGCTGCCGGCGCCCGAAACGGACAGAGGTGACATCTTGGCGGATATCCCGGTTGATGGGCAAACCAGGGTTTCCTGGGTACCGACCATTGCCAACATCGCCGCTCCTACCACGACCGAACTCAACGCCGGCATTCTGCTTCAATCGCTACTCACTGCTGATGGGCTCGTCGGATTCGAACCAGACACTGCTGACGTCGATAACACCAGCCTTGCCTCTACCTTCGACACCCTGACCATTGGTCGGGACAGCTTCAAGGGCACCATGCTGCGGCTGAAGAAGCAGCTCACCGGTGACACGACGTTCACCACTCTGACCCGCGGCACCGCCGGATATGTGGTTATCCGTCGAGACATTGCTGAAACCACTGCCTGGACGTCGGCGCAGGCGGTCGAGGTTTATCCCGTCATCCTCGGTCAGCGACGTCGACTAGCACCACAGTCCAACACCGTTACCCGTTACGAAGTGCCAACAAAGGTACAGAGCCTGCCGTCATTGACGGCGGTAATTCCGTAAACCCGAACGGCGGGGCAGGTTTGGTTGGTCCTGGATCTGTCCCGTCCCGGCCATCCCACAGGGGTCAACGGAAAGAAGGAAATCAGTGGCAGCAACGTCTAAGCCACGGAAGTTGAACATCAAGTCGGCGATCAAAGAGGCGAAGTCCGCCGAGGTTGTGGTGCCGATCTGTCTACGCGGCGATCTGGCGCAGGCGGTGACGGAGCTGGAACAGCAGAAGCTGGAACGGCTTGCTAACCATCCGGAGTCGTTGGCCGGGCCGCCGAACACCGACGACCTCGATGCCCAGATCGCCGACCTGAAGGATAAGCAGACCGAACACACCTTCAACTTCCGGTTACGGGAGTTGCCGTGGCGGCGGTGGGATCAGCTGGAAACGGCGCATCCACCGGAGGATCCACAGAAGGCCCGGGTCAACCTGGCTACGTTCCTGCCGGCGGTTGTCCGGGCCTCGGTGGTAGAGCCGCAGTTGGACAGCGGGGACTGGGATCAGCTTCTTGGTCGACGCGATGTACATCCGGGTGACTGCAAGTTCGACACCGACACCGACAACGAAAACTGCACTTGCCAGGAAGCGGTACTGTCGAAGTCCCAGTTCGGCATGCTTGCGGACGGGGCAATCGGACTGAGTAACAACAAGGACACCAGCGTCCCTTTCTCAGTGCTCGCTACCATGTTGCGCCAGATCTCCGCGAGCGCGTAGAGGCGGCCCGCGCTCTCGGCGTTTCCATGAAGCGGTTCGGCGGCTGGGAACCCACCGTCGTTACCGACTACTTCTACGACGCTGACGGTCGGCTGATCCGATCGGTCGCCACATCCGAAGTGGAATGGGACGACGACGAACGGGCCAAAATATTGGCGCTGGTCCGCTGCGAGCGAATGACCTGTAGCGGCTGCGGCGGCTGGCTACCGGAAACCCTCGTCTACGAGCCCGAGGACTACGTCGTCGACCCGCCAACCCCATGCGCTAAATGCAAGGTGTTGGCAATTTACGGCGACGGTCAGGCCGATGACGAAAAGCACATGCACACGTTGCGGTGGCGGGCCGACCTGAAAACGAAACCGGCGGCTACGACCATGCCAGACCTCCAACTGTAACCCTCGCGGAGGTGTAGGCCGTGGCTGATCGTGTCGTCAGTGTCAAGCTCGAACTTGACGTCGCTGGCTATCTGGCGAAACTCCGGGAAGCGCAGACGGCCACCAAAAACTTTGGTGACAGCGGATCTGCTGGTGTTTCAAAGACCGACGGTGAAGTAAAAAAGCTCGGCGACGACGTCGAGAACGTCGGCAACAAGTCCGATACGGTCCGCAAAAAGACCGAAGGTAACGAGACCGCCAACCAGCACACGTATAGCCGTACCCGCGGCCAAGTCCTTGCTATCACCGCGCTGCTCACCAACCTGCCGGCCATCGTTGCCCCCGCCCTCGGTCTGCTGTTGGCGGTACCCGGTGCGATTGCGCTGGCAGGTGTTGCCGCCGGCACCACCGGGCTAGCGGTCAAAGGTCTTGGTGACGCGTTCAAGGGATTGAGCAGCAACGACGTCGACAAGATCGCCAAGTCGATGGATACGTTGGCGCCGTCAGCTCAAGCGTTCGTCCACGAAGTGCAGGGTGTCCGGTCCGAATGGGGACATCTGCAAGACGCGGTCCAGCAGGAGACGTTCGCGCCGATCGTCGGTAAGCTCGGCCAGCTCGGCACCACGATCCTGCCGATGCTCAACGTGGAGCTGCCGCAGATCGGCCGGTCAATCGGTAACATCGCCGCCGGCACCGCGGACTGGTTGGCCAACACCGAAACCGTCAACCGGTTCGCGTTCCTGCTCAACGACGTCCGTACCCAACTCGACCACGTCCTGCCAATATTGAGGAACTGGTCAAACGCGTTCCTCGACATTTCGCATGTCGCATCACCGTTCCTGGTCAACCTCCTCGACATCCTGGGCAAGCTCGGCGCCCGTTTCACCGCATTCATCGACACGGCGAAGAACACCGGCCAGCTTGACACCTTGTTCAAGACGACCACCCTCGGCGTGCAGGAACTCCTCAACGCACTGGCAAAGCTAGCGGATGCGCTGTTCACGATCCTGGCGTCACCGGGTACGTTGCAGGCTGCCCGGGTGCTGTTCAACGCACTTAACCTGCTCGCTACGGCGGTCGACGCGATCGCTAAGGCGTTCACCATGTTGCCGGGCCCAGTCCAGGCGACCCTGCTGGTCCTGCTTGCTATCGGCGGCGTCCTGCCGCTGCTGGCTAAGGGCTTCACCGCCATTCATACAGCGGTAGCTGAGCTAGGCGCGAAGTGGACGGCGTTCAAGGCCGGCGCGGACGGGGCCGCTGCGTCGACACAGCGGTTCGGGTTCTCCGCGGAAACAGCTGCGGCGTCGACGAGTCGTATGCGCGCCGGGGTAAGCGGTCTGATGGGCTCGTTGGGCGGCCCGTGGGGTCTAGCTATCACCGCGGCAACGATTGGTCTCGGTCTGCTCGCGATCCGGATGGGCGAACAGAAGCAGGCAGCCGAAGCGGCAACCCAGGCCTACTTCGACTTCGGTGAAGCGGTAGCCGCAGCACGGGCGAAAGGCGAAGACAACACCGAAGACCTGATCCGGCAGAACAAGACACTCCAAGACCTCATCATCAGCGCGGACAAGTACGGGGTGTCTGCGTCGGACGTCGCGAACGCGTTGAGTGGGCAGAAGACCGCCGTCGACAGCGTCAAGGGCTCGTTGATGGACTACCGGGCGCAACTGCTCGGGGCAAGAACTGCCGCGGAACGGGTAACGGCTACCGATCAGGTCAGCATCGCCGCCAAGGCCGCGAAGGTTAGAGGCATCACCGACGAGATCAGCAAGGTCGATAAGCTGATCGGCCAATTCGACACGGTTACCCGGATGCAGAACCGGGCCACCGAGGCCACCGACCTGTACACAAAGTCGCTGGGTGCCAACGCTGCTGGTCATGAGCACCAGGCGGCGTTGTTCGGCCAGCTGACGGCTCTGTTGGAGGTGTTGCAGTCCAAGACTGCGACGGCTGCCCAGAAGACGGATGCGTTCACGGCAACCATCAACGGGATCGCGGCTACCGCAGGTCCGGCCGCTGACACCGTTTCCGCGCTGGTCGGAATGGTCGACGCGTTCTCCGGTGTCCAGCTGACGGCAACCCAACGGGCCGGCCTGTACAAGGCGGTCCTTACTGACATTGGTGCCGTCGCTGAACCATTGAAGGACAAGGTCCACGCCCTGACCGACGTGTTCTGGTCCATCGCGGACTCGGAACTGTCCGCCAGCCAGAAAGCGGATCTCCTCAAGCAGGCGTGGACAGCGCTGTACCAGCCGCAGATCGACGTCACCAACGCCACCCAGGAGTTCAACCTGGGTTTGAACACCCTAGCCGCTCAGCTCGACAAGGGCTCCAACTCGCTGAGCATCAACGAGACAGCCGGTATCAAAAACCGGAAGGCCGTCGAGGATCTCATCCTCAAGAACAACGACTTGTACTTCGCGAACATCGCAGCTGGCATGTCCGCCGAAGACGCCGGTCGTAAGCACGACGAAAACGGTCGGCTGATCGAGGACGCCGGCCACAAGGCTGGCCTGACGACCGGTGAAGTCCACGGCCTCAACGCGGAGTATGGGTCTACCCCCGGCAAGGTAGAAACCAACATTGTCGCTACCGGCGTCGATGCGGTCCTCAACCAGCTCCGGGTCCTCAAGGTTGCGCAGTACGCGCTCGACAACAACGTGTCCACCGCGGCAGCTGCCAGCGCTATCGCCGGCCAGTCATCGGTATTCAATTCGCAGGTTCCGTTCGCTGCCCGGTTCGTGCAGGGCGGGCCCATCATCGGACCTGGCACCGGCACGTCGGACAGTATCCGGGCAGCGGGGCCGGGTGCAGCATCTTACTGGCTTTCCGCCGGGGAACACGTGTGGACCGCGGAAGAGGTACAGGCCGCTGGTGGGCACGCCGCGATCGAGTGGCTACGCAAGACAGTGCTGCACAATCGGTCACCGAAGGTCCAATACCCCGGTGACGGATCGCAGGGCATCGCTTTTGCTGGCGGTGGCCAGGTGTGGCCGTTCCCGGTCAACGTGTCGGGCACGAAGATGCCGTACACGATGGCGCAGTTGGAGGCCAAGTTCGGTGGCGGCCCGGCACTGGCGTTTCTGAAAGCACAGGTCGGCAAACCGTATGTGTGGGCTAGCGCCGGACCGGGTGGCTATGACTGTTCGGGCATCGTCAGTGCTGTATGGAATGTGCTGCACAAGCGGAGCCCGTATAGTCACACATTCAGCACATTCAATGAGGCGCCTTACTTCCCGTTGGGCGGTGTCGGCGGTGCATTGTCCGCCGGCTGGACCAACCCCGGCGAACCCGGTCCGGGTGGCACATCCGTGGGCCACACCGCCGGCCTGCTGGGTGGTTTGCCGTTCGAATCCACCGGCGGGGTAGGCGTCCGCGTCGGTGGCGGCGTAACAGACATCCACCGCTTCGCCCACGTCGGCCACTTCGACAACGGCGGATGGCTACGCCCCGGCGTAACCCTCGCCGTCAACTCCACCGGACAATCCGAACGAGTTACACCCGGCAATGACAAACCGATGCGACTGGTCGGCCGGGTCATCTTCGACACCGGCGGCGGGCAAACCCTCGCCGGATATGTCGACGGCCGTATCGGAGCCAACGACCAGGTTCTTGCCCGGACTGCCGATCTGGTCGCGAGGGGCGGTTAAGTGGTACACATCGTCCAGTTTGTCGATTCGATCTCTGCTACCCCGGTGCAGCGGTTGAATCTAAACGACGGGCTGGTGTGGCGGACCCTCAACAGCAGCGGGTTTTCGCCGCCGCCGCTGCGTCGTGCGATAGCCCAAACGCTACTCGCCGACGGGGCACGCATCCCAGCCAGTGCCTACGACAACCGAACGGTGCGGCTACTGCTGCAACTACAGCCGACGATCACCGAGGACCAGCAGGCTACCCAGATCCAGGTCCTTGCACGGGAACTGAACCGGCCGAACAACATCCTCATGTGGCAGGCCGACTCCCTGACCAACCCGGTGTTTTTCCGGACGCTGCGCTCCGACATTTCGTCGGTGGTGGAGATTTTGCCGACGCTACGTGAAGCGACAGTGGACATTCTCGCTGAACCTTTCGCGTACGGCATAAAACAAACACTGGCCCCGGTGACGGTGGCTAACAACCCAGCGTCGGCTAACGGTTGCTTCTGGGATGTAACCGGTATTAAGGGAGACGTAGAGACCCCGGTAGTGCTACGGATGGCCGCGGACAAGGTGTTCGACGCCACGAAGCGTCAGTCCTTGTTCGCGGTCCGGCGTAGGGGGACACCATCGTCGATGCCGTTCCTTGTCCAGGCGGAAAGCTGCACCCAGGGCACAAACACAACGACGCAGGCGAACGACGCCACCTACTCGGGTTCGGGTAACAACTTCTCCAGGTGTACGTTTTCCACCGCGACGAACAGTCTCCGGCTGACTCTCCCCGCGCCGACTGACGACGCGAACCTCCGCGGAACCTACAAGCTGTACGCCAGGATCAAGAAGTCCGTCTCCGGTGACCCGGTGTTGGTCCAGGTGAAATGGAACAGCGCCACGTACACCAACGACCAGGTGACGCTGCCGGCGTCGACATTGTTCCGTTTCGTTGACCTGACCCCGGCACCCCAGTTCATCCCCATGCCGTCTGCACCCGACCCGGTCTACGACGGATACTCCAATGTGGAACAGGTCGTCGGTGGCCAGACCGTGGAGGTCTGGGCGGCCCGGTCGTCGGGTACGACGACGTTGGACTTCGACTTCTTCTTGTATGTCCCGGCGGATGACGCGTTTTGTCTGGTCAAGTGGACCTCAATCAATGATGCCACCTTCGAGGCGGTCCTCGACGGCATCAACGAAATGGCCTACATCCTTGACGCCACCGACAGTGTGAACAACGTCGGCGCGAACGAGCTGGCAGGTCCCGGGTTCCCGATGCTGACCCCGAACGTCACCAACCGGATTGTGTTCATCCGCGACGTCGGGTCGACGAGCGGCGCATCGGACGCGATCACCAACACCACCGACATCACCTTGAGCTACTTCCCGAGATATTTATACATAAGACCATCTACAACCTGACGGTCTGTTTCTGGATGTGCGAGGGGGCACCGTGAGTATCCCCATCCCCCTCGCTGTTCGGCTGCGGACAATCCGCGCCGACCGGATCGTCACCGGAGACCTACGAGACCTTTCCTTCCGGTCGGTGGCGCCGGGCGGATTCGCCAACGTGCAGTTCCAACTCGACGCACCACTGCGACTGCAACGCGACGAACTGGACTACTACTCCACCGTCTCAGTCATCGACCGACGCAACGGTCAGGTCGTCGCCGAAGGCCGGGTAGAAGACCTCGGCCGCACGGCCGGCGACGGAGAAATCTGGGCCGTCGCTGCGATAGGCCCATCAGCACACGCCGAAGACATTACCCGCCCCTACATCGTCGTCGACCGGCAAAGCACCTCGTTCAAACCCAGCTCCATCAACAAAAATTACGTCAATTGGCAAGTGACCAACGATGACATGGACCCCGGCGGGGGTCTGATGGCAAACGTGCCCCGCGGAACCGACGTACCCGGTGCGACCGACGTCGCCGACAACCTCTACCAGCAGATCTTCTTCGCCGGCCAGAAGGTTGCCCGGGTCCGGGTCGACTCCGACGTCGGATTCGTCGACACCGCCTGGAAAATTCAGATCATCACAAAGACCGGCCCCAGTGGTACAAAGGTCGTCGCCGACGACGCGACCGCCTCTACCGGCGGCGTGATCCTGGTCGGGAAACTAACCACCGACGGCGGCAACATCGTCAACGGAAACAACTGCGTCACGTTCAGGGCCCGTCACGACGGCGCCAGCGGCAACGTTGTGCCAGACGACCTGTGCTGGTTCGAGTTCGACGACTGGTATGTCCGGACACTGCTCCTCACCAAAGCCGGCGCGGAGATCACCAGCGGGTACACGCTAGGTACCGTCACCGCCGACCAGGTCGTTGCCGACCTACTTGGCCGGTTCCTTCCCCTCTACGACGGTGCCGGGGCGAGTATCGCCGCGAACTCGTACGCCATCGACCAACTTGCCTACTACGACGGTGTGTCCCCGAAGAAGGTCTTCGAAGACCTGATGGTCCTCGAAGCCGCGTTCTACTGGGCTGCATGGGAAGCCAACTCCGCTGGCTTGAACAGGTTCGAGTGGGTCGCCTGGCCAACAACCGTCGGCTACGAGGCAGGAATCGCCGACGGGTTCGTATCCCCGGGCTCCGCTGTAGAGCTATACAACGCGGTCCGGGTGCGGTACCAGACCACCAGCGGCAACATCAAAAACCTGCAACGTACCCAGAGTGTGCCGCGGCTGACCGCGGCCGGCCTGACCCGGGAATGGCCAATCGACCTCGGCGACAACATAGGTTCCACCGCGAACGCGACCCAGGTCGGTGACCAGTTCCTCGCCGACCACCTGTACCCACCCAACGCTGGCACGTTAACCGTGGCCCGACCAATCATCGACTTCGTCACCGGCCGCATGGTCATGCCATGGGAAATCAAACCCGGCAGATTGATCCGGGTACGTGGTGTGCAAGCCAACGTGGACAGTCTGAATCCGTCCGGCCGGGACGGATCCACCGTGTTCCGGGTCAAGGCGGTTTCGTACCAGGCCTCGTCCGCATCGGCGGATCTAGAACTGGACGCGTACCCGCAGACCACCGTCCGTGCGCTTGCCGAGTTGGCCCGTAAGCCGCCGATCCGCCGGAGGTGACCCCGTGACCGGCATCAACTCCCAAGTACAACTTCCGGTGGTCCTCGGTAGCCTGCAAGGTGTCGTGTCTGCGGTCAACGGGACGCTCCGCGACGTGCGGATCACGACACCGTTGGTGGCAAGGGTCCGTCTCGACGACTCTCAACTTACCGAGTTAGCGCCGCCGCCACAGCCGGAACCGGCACTGTGGGAATGCGTCGTTGTCTATAACGCCGCTAACCCTAACGGCATAGTGCTGCGGCGGCTGGCCGGCGGCTGGGCGCAACCCGGCGACCCTGCCCCCACGTTCAGGACATGGGCGCAGGTATTGGTATTCGGCACCGTGAAGCTGTTCACCATTCACGCTGGAGCGGATGTGGGGTCGTAATGCCAATCTTCTTCCCTGATGTCAGTCATTACGACATTGATCGTGGAGTAACCATCGAACCGAATACCGCGGTGGTTATCGCTAAAGCTACCCACGGTACCCGACTCATCGATAGTGGTTACGCCAAGTTTCGGGATCAGGCAGCCCGCGTCGGTGCCTATTTCACCGCCTACCACTGGCTGAACCACGGAAACGCTGCGGCGCAGGCCCAGTTCTGCTTCGCCGCGGTCGGCCATACCCCGGTCATGATCGACGCCGAAGACACCGCCGGGAACACCGGCTACAACGGGGCACTGGCAGTTGCTGACATCACCGGTTTCGCCATCGAGCTGCGCCGCCTCGGCGGCAACTGCAACCTGGCCTATCTGCCACACTGGTATTGGCAAAACAACATGGGCTCGCCCGACCTGCGACCGTTAACCGCTACTGGACTGGGTCTAGTTTCCAGCAACTACACCGCCTACTCCGACACCGGCCCTGGCTGGGCCGGCTACGGCGGCGTGCCGGTAGTCCAGTGGCAGTACACCGACAAGTTGCCCTACGGCGGCGGCACCAGCGACTTCAACGCCTACAAAGGCACCCTCGACCAGTACAAGGCCCTAACGCAGGGAGGACCCACAATGTCCGACTGGAGTGGGCTAGGCCAGCCCAAAAACTTCCCGTTCTCAGCCGACGTTGCTGCTGCCGACATCAACACCGTACTCCGCACCGGTGACAAGACCGGCTGGGCAGACGCCGACGGCGCCGGCTGGTGGTTCGTCAAGAAGCTCCGCGACATGCACACCGCCATCGGAGCGTTACAGGCTGACCTGGACGTGCTCCGGCAGGGCGGTGTCGACGTCGATGCGTTGGGCACAAAGATAACCAATGCGCTGATCGCGTCGAACGCCAACGGTCTGACCGCCGCCGACCACGCCGCGGTTGTCGCCGACGTCAAACTCGCGTTGCGTCAAGGCACCGAAGCCTAGCCTGGAGGCGCAGAAATGTTCGCACTCGTTGCGTTGATCTGTTTCATCCTGGCCTTGTTCCACGTCAGCTTGGGTTCGATTGACCTGACAGTCCTCGGCTTCGTGTTCATCGCCTTGCATTTGCTGTTCGACTTCCGACCATGGACGGGCTGGCGTGGCACTCCCTGAAACACGACCGGGACAGATGTCGGACCAAAAACCGTCCGTAGGCCGAATTGTTCACTACGTTAGTTACGGCACACCGGGAGGTGAGTACTCCTCGACGTGTCGCGCGGCGATCGTGGCCGGCGTTCCCGAGGGTGCGTTACTGCCGGTGGGCGATGGTGCTCGCGTCGAGATGTGGGATAGCGACGCTGTCGTTGTCGATTTGGTGGTGATGAATCCTGCGGGCCTGTTCTTCAACCGCAGTCCACAGGACGAGGTCGATCGCCGTGGCGGCACCTGGCACTGGCCAGAGCGGGTTTAGTGATGAAACGCGGTTTATGGATCGGTAGCTTCCTTACCATTACGGTGACTGCGATTGGCATGGAGTGCTGGGCCGCCTGGGACCAGTCGTCGAACACGGTGCCGTGGACAGATCTGATCGCCGACAACATCCCGAAGGGGATCACCATGGCGGCCATCGGGATCTTGATCGCCTGGCTGCCGAGTCATTTCCGATCGCGTTATGACAGGGAGGCAGTCGTGACGAGTCCGCTTGATCCCAATGTTGACCATCCCACTGAGCCTTTCCGGGTAACGGCTTGTGGCGTTGAGTAGTCAGGTTGTGCGGCCGTGTTCGATGTGCAGCAGGACGAGCGCTGCGGCGACGATGTCGCCGATCTTCCAGGGGCAGAGGCTGACGTTGCGCAACGCCTTGAAAGTGGTCTTCAGCAAGGAGTTGCCGCGTTCGCCGATAGCGCGTAGCCCGTTGTGGGCGGTGTTGAAGGCTTGCTGGATGTCGGTCAACTCGCCGTCCTTGGGCTTCTTGAACGCCACGGTGATGGTGGCGGACTCGCCCTCGTAGCCCAGGTCACCCAGGCTGCGGAGATCGTCGGCGATGGTGGCGAGCAGGGGAAGGATCTCTGCGTGGGTACGCACGGCGGTGGTGTCGTGTTCTCGGCCCGGACGGACCGCGGAGGTCCACAGCGGCCAGCCGTCGGGCGCGGTGATGACCTGGATGTTGCCGCCGTGGTTGTTGTGTTTTCCCGACCACCATAGATCGACGCCGGGGGTGGGGCCGGGTGTGCGGCAGCGGTCGGTCTCGATCAGTGTTCCATCGATGTTGATATGGGAGTAGCCGGCCATTTTCGCGGCCAGCAGCGCGGATTCCAGCTTCGGGGCTCGTGCCGCGAGTACGGCGATGCCCTCGCACAGATACTGGTAGGCGGTGGACTTGCCGATGCCGTTGTCCATGGCCAACTGCTTGACCCTGGTGCCGTCCAGGAACCAGCGGATGACCAGGATCGCCTGCTTGAAACAGCCCAGGGCGCGGCGGTTGCGGCGGGTACCTCGACGTAGTCGCTCGGCGTGCAGTAGGCCGGACAGGGACAGTACGGTCTCCTCGCGCACGCTGAGCGTGGCGGTGTATGTGACACTCATGGCTGACGCAGGACCCCTATGAAGTTGATCTCGGAAGGACCACCTTCATATCGGGGTTCTGCGTCGTTTCGTTGCATCCGGGTACTTCTGGGCGAGTTCCGTCATTTTGGGCATCACGTTCAGCGGTCAAGCCGTTACCCGGAATGGCTCACTGAGCCGTTGTTCAACCGGGCACTCGTCGTCACCGTCGCTACCCTGATCCTGGACGCGGTCGTCGCGTTCGGGGTGCCGATCTCCAACGATCAGCGGGCGGCCATCATCGCCGTAGTCAGCGTGATAGCGCCGATCGTCCTTGCCGCGTGGGCACGTAGCCACGTGTACAGCCCGGCGAAGGTGGTACAGCTCGTGGAGGCTGCGAAGACGTCTGCCACGTTGGCGGCGGAGCAGCCGCTGCGGCCAACGCTGGTGCCACCACCGGCCACGCCGCCTCCTCCGTTCCCGCCGCGGTCGTCGGTAGGGTGACCCCGGATTGGAGTGGGGCATGAAGCGGGCGTTGAAGTATCTGGGCATCGCCGCCGCGGCGGTCGCTGCCGCGGTTAGCGCGAGACCTGTCTATCAGGCAACGAAGTCGTACCTCGAACGTCACAAAAAGCTCTAGTCCATCCTGGTCTGACCGGTCTGGTTCCCCCTCCCTGGGGAACCAGACCGGTCTTTTTCTGTCTCCGCATTGTGATCTTGCTGAACCTGGGACTAACGTACGATCCCGTGGATGTCACATGAACCCGTGAGATCCCAAGCCCATCCCCCTCAAGGCGGGAGCGGCTCCCCAGCGCTACCGGCCGGTCCGCGCTGGCGCGGAGCCGCTCCCCTGAGGCCCAAGCCACCCCCACAGGCAGTCACGAAAAGAGACAGGTCTTGACGAAACTCAACCAGATCATCGCAATCGAGAAGGGCGCCAAGTCCAACCTCGAAAGCGAGATAACAAGGATCTACCACCTGGTCCAGAAGACAGCCCTCTGGAACGGGTTCGCGAAGACGTACCAGCCGTTCACTGAGGACGAAGCCCAGCAGCGGCCGGCGGAGAGCAACATCGTCCAGGTGTCCGGCGAAGATGTCCTCAGGCAGCTGAGCCAGACGATGGGCCGGCTGATGGACCTCACCGCCACCAAGGCCACCGCTAACACCCTCGCGAAAGCCGACGTCAAGGTCGACGGCCAGACAATCCTCGAAGCAGTCCCGGTGTCACAACTCCTCGACATGGAAAAGATGCTGACAAGCGTCGCCACCATCCTCGGGAAGCTACCGACGCTCGACCCGACCCAGGACTTCCACTTTGACACGAACCGGATGCTCCAGGTCACCGAACCGACCTGGACGGTAGCCACCAAGAAGATCTACCGCAACCACGTCAAGGCCGACGCGACCGACAAACACCCGGCCCAGGTCGAGGTGTACACCGAGGAAAGCCCGGTCGGCCGCTGGTACTTGCAGAAGTTCTCCGGTGCGCTGCCCGTCAGCCGCGTCAACCAACTGAAGGAACGCGTCGCGAAACTCAAGACCGCCGTCACGTTCGCCCGCGAGGAGGCTAACTCCGCCGACATCGTGGACGTCAAGTACGGCGACAAAGTTTTCGGTTACCTGCTTGCGGAGTAGCCGGTAGGACGCCCCGAAAGGGGCTGGGCACAAGCTGAAGGTGAAGCTTAAGTTGACAACTCCGGCCCCAGTGCGTGGTTCGAATCCCGCCCGAGGTTCCATGCCTCGGTAGCCCAATTGGCAGAGGCAGCCTGGTCTTCAAGTCGAAGCTTCCGCCCCAAGCCTAAGATTGCCGTTGACCACCTGATCGAACGGAAGGGAAACCGTCCACCAGATGCTGGTTCGAATCCAGCCGGCGCCTCTAGGCGGGCAATGCCATTGGGGCAACGATGCCCATGAAGCTTTCGCGTTGCCCGCCGCTCATGGCGCTGTCGAACAATGGCAGTTCATGGTGACATTCAAGCTAATCCCGTTCCTTAAATGGCGCAGGTGCTCGCGAATGACGGCCGACTAAGGACTGGTCTTGTAAACCGACATCCTTTGATGAAGGGCCGGGGAAGAAGGGTATCTTCCCCGGCCCGCCAAAGTTGGGAGAACGGGAAGGCAGCATGACCGACGGTGGCGTTAGGATTATTGGCCGAATCACCAGGGAACAGAAAGCGTACGTTGCCGGTGTCGTAGAAACGCGGGGTAAGATCCGGTTCACCAACGACCCGAACCGTAAAACGAACCAGCTCATTCTTCAGGTCCGCACCGCGCACGTCACAATCGCGACCCGCCTCAGTGAACTGACCGGCACCGCGATCCTTCCGCAGGACGCGAAGACAATCCAGTACACCGACCGCCGCGGCTGCACCATGCACTGCCCGGAACCACACGTCCATGTTCTGTCCGCCGAAATTCCCGAACAGGCCATCTGGTCGATCTCCGGAGTCGGCGCCGCCATCGTGCTCCACAACCTGGTGCCGTACTTCATCGCCACCGACGGGGCACAAGCCGTCGCCGACAACATCCTCGGCGGACTACCAACCGCCGGCCGGGGTCGGTCCGCCGTCGACCAAACCATCATGCGACTCAAGAAGCTGGGCTGGTTCATCCCCCCGGCCGCGTTGGAACACTTCGTCGGAACCCCAGTCAACCGCAGCGGCGCAGGTCGGTTCACTAAGGTGGACGAATCCCCGGACATGTCAGAGCCGGTGTCGGTGTGACCGCTACCGGGTTCGCCACCGAAACTCACGATCGCGCCCGGGAGCTGCGTACCCAGCTCGCTACCGCGGTCCGTCAGACCGCGAGCGCGATTGTCCCGGCCCAACCGGATACCCCGGTGGCGTTCATCGACGTCATGGGCGGCTGCCCTACCTGCGGCGAACCGGACGGCTTCCACGCCGACGGGCCGCACTCGACGGCACGGGCAGCGATCCCGCCCGAACTGACCTGGAAACCTGGCCACAAGCCGGCGTACCAGGTCGCCGAAGACCGACGCCGGGACAGGATGATCGCCGAATGGCATGACCTACCCGACGACCATCCGGCTGCCCGCAATACCCTGCACGCATATTTGGGTCTGACCTGGATCCAGTACAGGGCCTGGGTCGAACGACGCTAGCTGAGCAGTACCCCCATTTTCCGTTCGGAGAGGAATAGTAAGTGACCCGGATCGTTAAGATCATGGCACCGCTGGTTGTCCTGTTCGCAGGGCTGTTAGCGGTGGCCGCACCGGCCTCCGCGACAGCCCCGGTAATCCCGGTAACACCGGGCGCCTATTGCACTGCCGTCCAACATCTGGCGGTACGACTGGGACCGGCCGGCCGGATGTACCAGTGCCAGAACCACGATGGCTGGCGGTGGGTACCCACCGAACCGTGCCCGAGCGCGTCTGCAAGTAGCTCGGCACTTCCGGTGCTGGAATTGGACAAGAACCGGAAGCTGATTCCGATCTGCTACCCGCTGATCCACAGCCCGTTGCCGTCGCCGTCGCCGTCGTCGTCGAAGTCGCCGTCCGCATCCGCATCGGCATCACCCTCTGGCTCTGCGCCGGCCTCAGCGGCCCCGTCGATGTCGCCGGTTGGCGTGGTGGGTAACACACTGCCGGTGACCGGGTCTGGTAGCGGCAAGCTCGCCGCCACCGGCGGGGCGCTGGTCGCGGTCGGCCTGGCCGGGATTGTCGTCAGTCGGGTACGCCGCCGCCGGGTCGTCAAGGCCTAAGAACTGTGCCGTCTCGTCGAGGACGTCGCCCTCGTTCCGAGTCAGAACCCGACCCGGAACAGTTGCCCTCGACATTCGCGGAATGCTGCTCTTGTGACTGGGCGTGGCAGCCGTCGTACCAGACGGATCCGCTGACCGATTCGGAAGACCACACCCGCAGAACCGGGCATCCGACGATTGCCCGCTGGGCGCATCAACAAACATGACGGTAGGTGGGTAGTCCCTGAGGTCCCCTCGATCCTCAGGGACTACCCACCTACCAGCCTAAAAGAGGTGGTGGCCTCCGGATCGGGTTCCTGAAGACCCGTTCCGGAGGCCACCGCGGCGGGGAACCGATCCTAGTCGGCTCAACCCGGTACGGAGAGTCCCTTGGCGGCCAACCACGCATGAGCCTGGTCGGCCAGCGACTCAAGAATTTTGTTCAAGACGCGGTCGTCGAGAAGATCGCAACTGATGAGTGCGGTACGGTACGCCCCGAATTCCATATCCGTATCGATCGTAAAGCCTCGTTCCAGCGCATCGTAGATGTCGCGAACGTAAGGCCGATCCGGGTGTTCCCATTCCTGGATTTTGTGGAGGATGGATCCGCAGCTGCGTCGGGGCCGTATTTCCGTCATCGGGTCCGCCTGCTGTCGGTGGGGTGAGTCATTGAGAATAGGCCAATGAGCCGGGCCGCGCCGGTGGGTTGCCAATGGTTGCACGAGAAGACTAGGGCGGTGTCGCAGTCCGGACAGACGACTCTGATCATGTCTTTCACATGAACGCGCAGGCCGACGCTGCGGGCGCAGGTAAGTGCCGTGACGATTTCTTCCGCGACGGTATGCGCTGTGTCGGCTGCTGGCAGGGTCGCTGTTGGAGTCATCCGCCGGGTCCCTCGTAATCCTGGTTGGAAGGGACGTGATGGCCAGGTCTTGACGCGGCCTACTGGGAGCGTTCGGCGTAGTTTGGCGCCGGCCACCACGTCGGTCTGTGGGACTCCGCCCTTCCTGTAGGTACAGGAGCTACAGGCGAGGGTACGCTGGCACCCTGTACCCTCACAACCCCCCAGTCACCTGTCTGGACAGGTAGGTACAGGTGCCGGAAGATGGAGAGGTGGCCAGCTTGACCAGCGATCGACTCTACGAACGCATCGCCGCCGATCTACGCGACAAGATCCTCAGTCAAGACCTCCCCGCCGGGGCACTCCTGCCATCCGAAGCCGCCCTCGTCGACCAATACGGCGTCGCCCGAACAACCATCCGCCGCGCCATCGCCGACCTCACCGCCGAAGGACTCATCACATCGATCACCGGCAAAGGGCACGTCGTCTTCTCAGCACGCCCCCTGCTGTGGATCGCCAGCCACGACGAACGCAACGCCCGCACCGACCTGTCACCGTCCGACGTGTGGAGCCAAAGCATCCGCGAGCAAGGCCGCGTACCCACCGAACGGATCCGGGTCGAACGGGCCCTCGCCCGCGGAAAGGCAGCCGACTGGATCGGGTTGAACCCGGCCGACCCGGTCGTGGTACGTCGCCGAATCCGCTACGTCGATGGCGAGGCCTACCACACCGCGGACTCCTACTACCCGCTCAGCATCGTGAAGGGCACTGCGATCGAAATGCCAGGTGACGTCCTGCCTGGCGTGTACCGGGTCTTCGAGGAACTTGGCCGACCGTGGATCGTTACCAAAGATCGAGTTCGGGCCCGTGCGCCGTCCCGGGACGAGGCTCAACTGCTACGGATCCCCCGTGGTGTCCAGGTCGCCGAGGTCATCCGCCGGTCCTACGGTGCTGACGGCACTGCGCTGCGGCTGACGATTTTCATCCTTCCGCAGGACCGGCACGAGATCGAGTACGTCATGAAAGGACAAGATCATGAAGACACTCACACCAACGAAACCGTCCCCGACGATCCTCGGTGAACTCCGCATCAACGGCACGGCCCGGCTCACCGGTCACGGCGAAGGCACCGTGGTCAGCCACCAGCCCGACGGCGTCTACCTCCAGAACGACGGCGTCTGGGTTCGCTGGATGCAACCCAACTGCACCTACACGCTGGTCCGCGACGAGATCGGCTGGGTCGTGACCTGCTCGCACTGGTCGTCCGGCCACACCTACCGGCTGGCGACCGTCGGCCAGTACACCGACCAGCTGCCGCTGCGCAATGCGCGGACGGTGGAACTGGATGCCGCGAAGCAGTACGAGCTGGTGCCGGCCAACGGTGGCTGGGAGCTGCACGAACTGGCCTGACGGTCCGTCATACCCCCGTAAAAGACGGTGCGACGCGCAGTCGATCAGCCTCGACGCGCGTCGCACCGTCTTTTACTGTACCCCCGGACCCGAATCGATCGCTACAAGTCCTACAAGTCCATCCGTTTGAGTGATCTCGCCACAACGTTACGTTTCACTACCCTGCTGCGTTAGACCAGTTGTATCCGCTGGTACTGGGGAAGTTCGTGCGTCGATCACGACGGGAGCGTGCCTACCGTGCCCAGCCCACAGAAACGAGCAGTTGCCCTGCTCAACGAACGGTTCACGTTAGACGACATCGACACGTTGCTGCGCTACTGCCAACGTCACGGGTACAGGGTGGTCGCCGCCACGAGACGGATCATCGGAGCGATCCAGATGGTGCAGACCGGCCAAGCCGACCGGATCGTGGCCACCTCCCGAAGAGACGTACTCGACGGCTACCTGGAGATCATTAGCCAGGAACTGCCCGTCAACCCCGGTCCTCTGTCTGTTCAGCGTCCTCGGCGGTTACGCTACGGCCGCCGAAATGAGGCAGAGTAAGCAGTGCTGCTCGTTGTCGGGCCGTGCCGACCGCGGCGTAACGTTGCAACGTGTTCAACGAACTGTGCCGCATTAACTCCTGCACAACTCGCGGATTCTTATAGAGATCCAACATTGTGGTTGCGTACCAGGCTCGTAGGCTGCGCATGGTGATATCCATGCGCAGTTTATGATGTAGGTAGTAAGTGGTGTCGTTGGTAACGTCCTGTGCGGTGACTAATCCGGTACGGTGTCTGCCGCCCCTTGGGCGCCGAGCGATCGGACCCGCCGGTAAGTCCTTTACTGCCTTCCAGATCAACTGGTCACAGGGCAGAATTGCCGGCTTGTTGCCTTTGCCGCGGACTGTAACCGTCGGCATCTCCACCAGAATGCCGTCAACCTCGCAGGTACCCAACGCGAAATGCTTCCGTTCGGCGTTCGCCACGTCACTGGGCCGGAATCCTTGGTATGCGGCGAGGAGTAGGTGCAACCAGTGTGGGTCGACCGCGGTGGTCTCGATGAGCCTGACCTGTGCGTCGGTAGCCGGTTTCGGTACCGGCTCGTATATTTTCGGCGAAATCAGATCGATCGACGGGTCGTGGTCTATCCATCCATTGCGCTCTGCCCACCGGTAAAACCGTACGACGATTTGACGGTAGGTTGCCCGGGTCTGATTGCTCCACTGTTTCGCCGAAGTGCGTCGGCGCGGGCGGCTGCCAGGAAGTGGGTGTGTTTCCCAGTGTCGGGGCTTGGCGAGCCAGGCTACGAGTTCGTCGCCTAGCGCGGTGGCTAGACCACCGGAGGGTTCGTTCACCGCGGCTTGCATGGCGATCAGATCTCGGTCCATCCGATATAGCAGTTCGCATGCGTCGCGGACTGTGTTGTCGGAGAAACCGAGACTCATCCAGGTTCGATGGGTTTCGATCATGTCCATGTTCGGGCTGTCGGTCCGCATAATTTCAGCCTTGCCTGGTGGTGGTGCCGCGCAACTTGGGTGGCCGGTCGGGTTTCGGGCCGGTCAGTGAGGTCTGACTCGTCTGGGGTCGGCCACCTGGGCGGGTGACTTCGTCGAGACGTCGGCCTATGTAATCGGTTGTCTGATTTGTCGATGACCGATCAGCGTTGTTTTGATACCCACCGGTATCTTGAAGCGAGCCCACATCGGTACCGGGACGTAGGGCGAGGGCTAGCGCCGTTGGGCCGCTCAGACCCCGTCTGAGGGTGTCTTCGAGCTTGTCTAGGTCGATCTTGCCGGTGAGTTCCGGGCCGGCGTAGAGCCAGCCGGCGTCGCAGCCGGACTTGCGGGCGATCTTCGCGACGATCGCCTCGTAGTTGCGCGGGTTCTTGTTCGTGTTGTTCTCCCAGGCCCGCCAGGTCTCGGGTGCGACGTCGCAGGCCTTGGCGGCGTAGGAGAGGTTTGTCCAGCCTTTGCGTTGTCGGATGAGGATGAGTCGGGCGCCGACGGTGTTGTCGTCGGGTACCCATCCGATGGTTACGCGTTCCCCAGGTGTCACGGTCATATCCACAGGATACGTGAAACGACACGAATTACAAGATCCGCAGGACGATCTGTGGATCTCAATGCAACCTGTGGTTGACGCAGGTCCACACGTTGAGCTAGCTTTGCCCACATGACACAGGTCCCCACGCTTCTCACAGTTAAGCAGGTGGGGCTTCGACTGAACGCCAGCGGCGACGCAGTACGGGCATGGTGTCGCGACGGCAAACTCGTCCTCCACGTCGGTGACGTGGTAAATCGAGCGATCAAGTTGCCTAGCGGCGAGTTTCGAATCCCCGTCGTGATCGTCGAAGCCATCGAGCGCGGCGAGTTCAACCCCGACGCCCCACGGTACGCCGACGTCTCCACCGGATGGCCAACCGCCGCATCCGGAGACGCCGCATGACAGGCATAACCACACCGATCGTGCCCACCCGACAAACCATCGACGACCTCCAGGCCGCCGCTGTCCAACAAGCCACATACGGGTGGGCACCCGTCCACTGGCTCGAACACAGAACCGGCCAGATCGGCATCTTCGGCGCCCTCCGGATGGCCATCTACAGCATCGCGTCGTCATCGGTCGACCCCACCTTCATCCCCAGCGACGAACAACGTACCCGGATCTGGCGGGCCACCCAGGTACTCAACGAGCACGTCCTGGCGACCACCGGCCTGCGCTACGCCTTCGACTGGAACGCCACCCACTGCGGGGGTACCGACGACGCGGTCCGCCTGTTCCAGGCCGCCGCCGAGGCGCTGGAACGGAGAACACCATGACCCGCTACCTCCGCTGGATACTTCGACTAGTCCTCGCTGTAGAGGCATGGACCTGGTCACGTTGGTGCATGGTCGCCGCCCCACCCGAACACGAAGGTGCCCACGCCGGCTGGTCACCGGCCGCGGACTTCGCCGCCGCCGACCCACCCGACTGGGACAACGCCAGCCGGGAAGCCGACGCAGACGCCGCGTTCTGGCTCACCTGGAACAACGAAATGGACCGCATCGAGAACATGGTCCGCGACGGCGCCCACACCATCGAAACCATGGCCCTCGTATTCCTCACCGACGCCCACCCCGACGAAGCCGCCACCATCGGCATGGCCCTGGTCGGCGCCTAATGAAATGGCTGCTCGGTACCGTCGCGTTCCTCGTCGCCGCCGTCGGGTTCCTCGTTACCGCTGGCTGCTACTTCTGTCTCTACTTGGCTATACGCGACGACCGGCGGCTGGCCAAACGCGTCCGTGACCTTAAGGCCGAAACCCCCGACCATGACCACACTGGCGGTCCCACCCAGTATGACGAGCAGGGAAGGGTGACGTTCTGACATGCCGGCGTCCTCTTCGGCGCTACCACTGCATCTCGACCAGCTGTCCAATAGCTATCCGGTTTTCCTGTTCTCCAAGGACGGTGTTGCCCATGATGTCGAACAAGATCTATGGCACACCCGCTGCGGTAAATCCTGGACCGGCGACCAAGGCCATTGGGTAACACTCGTCCAGGTCCACGCCTGGCTTCAACGTGCCTTCTGCCATAGTTGCTTCCACTAACGGAATCTACCTAAACATGCACTGGCTGTTGAGCCACCTCTTCGCAACACAAGCCATCTCAACACTGCTGTCAATTCTACTGATACTCATACTTGGCGGACACAACCTCGTCATGACCGTCTTTGACTTTATCCGACCCGACGACGAAGAAGAAGACGAAGACGTAATGGCTTATGCCGAGGCAGTAGCCGACGATCCGGACGACGAATTTTGGGAACACGTAGCCGACGAAATGAGAGGAGTGGAGTAGCCATGATCCGTCGCCGACTGATAGCAATCATCGACCCTGGTGTGCGCAGGCTCCACTCCGACGCCGAACTCGGCTGGCGCATGTTCCGGATGCAGACCCGCCGGATCGGTCGACTCATCAACGCCCGTAACGACGACCGTAACCGGATCGCCGCCCTCGAAACGAACCTGCTCAAAGCGGTCGAAGACCGATTCAAGATGAACACCGCCCTCACCGCAGCATCCGACGAAATCGATCAGCTGAGGAAAGAACTAGCCGCGGCCCGGCGGGCCCACGACGACGACGAACGCCGCGCCACCCGCTACCGGGCAGCCTGGCTAATCTGCCGACAAACCAGATCACAAATCAGGGCCGAGGTTGAGAAACAATCCGGTAAGGAGCCGCAGAGATGGCCAGCAACGGTGACGGCAAAATCAACTATGTAGGCATGACCTACGACCAGATGCTCAAGGCCTGGTCGTCGCAGCCTCAGTACGCCCGCGACTACAAACCATTCGAGCTGGAAGCGATCCACCGACGCTGGCAGCGGTTAGGCAAACTAGCCGCCGCCGGCCGACTGTAGAAAAAAGGGGGTCAGGTAGTGGCCGAGAAAATCCAGCCCAACGACATGCAGCAGGTAAAGCCTTTTTCTGCAACATTGCAGGAAATCGCGAAAGGTGCTGCACACGCCAAGGTTTCCGATGAGCTGCGGCAGCTCACCGCGGCGGTGACCGAAACCGGACGGAAAGGCACCATCCAGCTCACCTTGACGGTGGCGCCGATCAAACCCGGCAACACGTCAAACCTTGTCGTCACCGCAGTGAGCGTGCTGAAGGCCCCGGCCGGCGACGCGCCCAGCGCTGTGTTCTTCCACGACGTTGCCGGCAACCTCACCCGTGACGACCCCAACCAGCCGACCCTGCCACTACGGGTCGCAGGCGCGAAGGAAACCGCGTGAGCATCCCCAACCCGGACGCTGTCTCTGCCATTGCCCAGCTCGGCAGCGACGCCGCTGCCGCCGAAGAGGTAGAACCCGGCAAAATCTACGTCTTCCACGCCCACGGCGGCGCTATCCAGACCGTCGACCTGACCGACGACAAGTACCTGCCGACGCCGCGCCGTAAGCGCGGCATGGTCGTCGTGCGGGACAGCGCCTCGTTCCTGGCCTACTGGAACAAGCATTCCGACCTCGACTCGGAGGTGTACGCCGACCGGTCCAAGCTGCTCATAACCGGTGTCCTCAATGCCCACGAGGCGATTGGTCCCCGGTTCGGTGACCACCACGTGGTGCTGCAACTCCAGCACAGTGAACAGTTCGCCGCCTGGCAGCACCGGTCTAACTACAGGCATTCCCAGGTGGAGTTCGCCGAGTTCATCGAGGACCACCGGGCCGACATCCGGGTGCCGGCGGCAGCCGAGCTGTTGGAGTTGGCGCAAACGTTCCATGCCACGACGAAGGCGACGTTCAAGTCGTCGAACATGTTGAAGTCGGGGCAGCGGCAGCTGGAGTGGGTTGAGCAGATCGACGCGTCAGCGGGTAATAGCGGCAAGCTCACCATCCCGGACACGTTCGAACTGGGACTGCCGATCTTCGAGGGTGCCACGGAGGCGGAGCCGGTGACGGCCCGGCTGCGGTACCGCATCGCCAGCGGCGGCCTCGGAATGATCTACATCCTGGATCAGATCCAGGATGTCGTCAACGCCGCATTCGAAGGCGTCGTCGCTGAACTGGCCGCCGGCACAACCACGGACAACAAACCGAACAACGGCGTCGGTGTACCCATCCTCCGCGGCACCCCCATTCACCGCGGACTCTACGCCTGATTTCCGGAAAGGAACCGCGTGTTCGGTAAGAACGGCACCGCCGGGCCGGCGCGTACGGTCAGCGTGCAGAAGGGCACCGGGCCTGCGATCAATTTGAGCAAGCTCCGCGCTGCTGGCCACGTGGAGCTGGTAAAGCGGGCTGATCACGCCGGTGTCGCGTTGGATGACCGCGGCTTGACTGGTATCCGCGCCGGAGTTGTGCTCGTTCTTACCCACTCCCGTTCGATGCACCCGGACTACGCCAGCGGCAAGGTCCAGCAGTTCGTTGAACGTGTCCTCGGGTTTGCGTTGCAGGTCGACGACGACGGCACCGTCCCAGTGCTTCCGTTTGACAGTCAGGCCTGGCCGGTCGTCAACGCCACCGTCAACAACTACCGCGACATCGTCAACCGGGAAATCTGGAAGGCCGAGAGGATGGCCACTACGGACCTCGCGGCTGCGCTCAACGTGGTGCGGGCGATGGCTAAGGTCATCGATACGCCGCTCTACTGTGCCGTTGTTACCGACGGCAACCCGGACACCGGGTCCGCGGCCACCGAGGTGGTGTGCGACCTGGCCCGCTACCCGGTGTTCCTCAAGTTCCTTGCCATCCGCCCGGTCCCCTACCTCCAGGAGCTGGACAAGCTGCCGGATTCGAACCGGCTGCTGGACAACGTGGACACCAAGCCTGACCGGAAGAACCCCGGCCTGGATCTGTTGACCTGTTCGGATTCGACGTTCGCGGTGGCGTTGGCCGACGGGTGGGATGGTTGGTTCGTCAGGGCGAAGAAGGCCGGTGTCCTTAAGTGAATAGGTAGCGGTCTCATTGCCATGGGCTTTATCTACCCCCCAGTCATCCCTCCTCAGTAGGTCGGAAAGGCAACATAGATGTCCAGATCATCCAGTAGCGGCGATGCCGGCGACGGAGCGATTGTTGCCGCGTTCATTGCCGCTGCCATCCTGATAATCGCTACCTTGGTCGGTGTGTTCACTGGCTTCGACAAGACCAGCGGCGGTGAGATCGCCGTCATCCGCAACGGCGGCATGTTCGACAACAACAAGGTACGGCAGGTCATCCAACCCGCATCCAGCCTGACCTGGACCGGCTTCTGGTCACATACCCACAAATACCCGGCGCAGCAACGGCACTACACGATTACTGCCGACACCGGCCGCGGTGATCGGACCGGCGTAGACGTACTCCACGTCCCGTCCAGCGACGGCGTCGACCTGGGTATCGAAGGCACCATCTACTTCACCCTCAACCTCGACAACGCTGCCATGAAACGGTTCGACGACAAGTTCGGCACCCGTCAGTTCCGTGGGCTCGACGGGAAGCTAAGGGATGTCTGGGATGGCGACGACGGCTGGTCCACGTACCTCGACGCGGTTGTCCGTCCGGTCATCGACAACGACATGCGGATCCAGGTCGGCGGGTTCCGATGCGTCGAGCTGCTGTCATCGTGCGCCCTGGTGCAGAACCAGGCGACTGGTACCCCGGCTCCAGTCGCGGCCGACGCCGGCAAAGCCAACAACACCAACATTGCCCGTGTTCAAGAAGCGGTGAACACGTCGCTGAAGACCGACCTGACCGGAAAACTCGGCGGCGAATTCTTCGAAAACATTCAATTCAACCTGTCCCGGGTGACGTTGCCGGCGAATGTGCAGGCGTCGGTTGATAGGGCACAGGCCAGTTTCGCCGACATCACCGGCGCGCAGGCGAAGGTGGCGGTTGCCCAGGCCGAGGCGGACGCTAACAGGAGACGCCAGGAGGGGTATGCGTCCTGCCCGGCCTGCGCGCAGATCGACATCATGAGGGCCATCCCGCCGAACGTGTCGGTGTACGCCCCAGGTGCCAGTACGTCGGTGCCGTTGGCGAAGTAGGTAGGTGGAATGCGCGTTCTTGTCCTGTTGCTTGTGGCAGTCGCCTTGTTGTTCGTGGTCTGGTCGGTGGGGGAGTTGTGGCGGATGCGCCACCGACGGCGCCGACGGGAACATGCATCGTGGATGATCCGGACTGCCCACCACGACGGCAGAACCCGGGTGGCTGTCGGTTTGGTAACACCGGGTCAGATGCTACTCGACGAACAGTTGGTGGCGGAGTTCCCGGACCTGAGCCCGGACTGGTCGGAGCAGTTCCTGCACGCCTGCGAAACGGCACGAGAACGCGCATTCCATCTCAACACTAACAACGAATAAAGAGGACTACGCATCGATGACCGATCAGGATCCGCCGACCATGACACATGTCATGAAGGCGCTGCGGGAGCCGTTTCCGCCGGAACGGCTCGGGAAGCTGCCCCGCGTTACCTGCGGGGACTGCCGGGACTCCCGGTCCCGGGTATGCGACCGGCACGCCAAGGCACGCTGCTCCGACTGCGGTAACTGGATCAGTACTGCTCACATGCATCTTGACTATGTGGGCCACGCCGACGTCACCGACCGGCTGCTCGACGTAGACCCTGGCTGGTCGTGGGAACCGTTGGCGCTCGACCCGCAGGGTCTACCGGCGTTGGACCGCAACGGCGGGATGTGGATCCGGCTCACCGTTGCCGGTGTGACCCGGCTCGGTTATGGCCATGCCGGTGAGAAACACGGCGGCGACGCGATGAAAGAGATAATTGGTGACTGTTTAGTCACCGGTACTCCGATTCTGACCCGCGATGGTTGGCAACCGATTGAAACTGTCCATGTCGGTCAGCAGGTACTGACTCGTTACGGATGGCGACGGGTCACCGACCATTGGCTGTCGGCGGAGGCCGCTCCGGTAGTTGCTGTACTCAGCGATGACGGTCGGATTCTTGTCGCTACACCGCGACATAGGGTGCCGACCGACCGGGGAACGGTATCCGTGGGAATGCTCCGTAATGGAGATATGCTGTACGCATGGCCGGGTACCGCAAAAGCCCCGACGCCGAAGATGTGTCGTGGAACGGGCGTACCTACCGCCGGCTTCCCACGCATCCAGACTGGCATCGGCGCGTCTACTTCATGGCAACAACCGCGCCACGCACGATGCTCCATCGCGACATCTACGCCAGCGTGCATGGCCCTATCCGTCGCGGATGGCACATCCATCACCGTGACCACAACCCAGACAACAATGAGCCCATCAACCTCGTGGCTATCTCTCCGGCCGAACACGCCCGTCACCATTACGGCGAACGTAAGCCTCGCATATACCGGTGCAATCGCTGCGGAGTCGATTTCGGTTCTACCAAATATTCTCGGAATATCCGATGGTGTAGTGCCCGATGCAAGGAAGCTGCGCGTCGCGCAGCCGGTCTCGTCAAACCGCGGCCCAGTACAGCGAAACCGCCTACGGAGCGGAACTGCGTGGAATGCGGAGCTGCGTTCACGACCACTAAGTCGTGGGGCATCTACTGTAGGCCCGCGTGTCGTGGCCGTGCTGGACGCAGGCAACGCGCCGGTTTGGAACCTCAGCGTTGAGGAGGTCCATGAGTACATCGCGAATGGTCTGGTTGTTAACAACAGCTTGAGGAATGCTGCGATGCGGTTCGGTGTTGCACTGGACCTGTGGCGTAAGGAAACCCCGATCGACGATGACGCGCAGACGCGGGCGTCGCTACACATGCCTAGGCCGGCCCGGTCAGCGGAGCAGCAAGCCCCCGATCCGGCGGTGCCAACGCAGTCTGGCGGTCAGCCGTCGGCTGCGTTCCGGGAGTCAGTGGTCCGCTACGACAGCTTCCTCAAGGAAATCCGAGAGGCCGAAACAGTGGAGGCCGCTCGGGGTATCGGTAGCCGGGCCTGGACTACCCGAACCGACGGGAAGCTCAACGATTCGCAGTACACCGCGTTGGCGCGCGAGATAACGAAGAAGATAGAGAAACTGGAGCAGCCGAAGTGACGAAGAAGAACACCACAAAGGGTACTGCTGTCGCGGTGACGCATGTCCTGATGGTCGTTGACATGTCCGGGTCGATGTTCGCGTTGGCTAACGACGTCCGCGGTGGCCTCAACGGCTATATCGCCAACCTGAAAAACGACGGCAACTACTACCGGATGACCATCACGTTGTTCGACACCGAATTCATTCCGCTGGTGGTCGACGCGTCGCTGGCCGAGGTGCCGGAGCTGACCGAAACCAACTACTACCCGCGGGGTTCGACCGCGCTCTACGACGCCATCGGCCATACCCTCGGCGGGTTCCAGTCCAAGCACGGCACGCTCGGTAAGAACGAGCGGGCTCTGGTCGTCATCCAAACCGACGGTTTGGAGAACTCCAGCCGCGACTTCTCCAAGGACCAGGTCCGCAAACTGATCGAGGATCGGGAACAGACCGACCGGTGGGGGTTCATGTACATGGGCGCCGGCCCGTCCGCCTGGGCTGAGGCCGACAAGATCGGGCTTGGCAAGTTTTCGTCGTCGACCCGGCAGGACAGCGGTGGCACCAGGGCCCTCTACCGCGGAATGGCCAGCGCGACGCGGAGCTATGCCACCGGTTCGTCGGTCGGCGAAACGGTCGCGGTAGTGACAACTACCCCTGGTGTCGTCGACCAGGAGGCTACCGCCGCGGGCAAGGCAGACCAGTACGCCGGCAAGCACCGCGACGCCGATGAGGAGGAGGCATCGTCGTGACCCGGGGGATGTGGATCGCCGTCGTGGTTGTCCTCGTGGTACTCGTCCTGCTGGCCGTGAGCTGATGTCCTGCCGGTCCCGGACGTCGGTGCAGCCGTGGACGTCCGAAACGATGGCTGCACCGACGTTCGATTTCCTCATATTGGTCGGCGAGGGTACGCAGGTATTCGCCGAGGGTGAATGGATGTCCATTGTCAGGATGTTGTCGTGCGCCATCGAGGCACATGGCCCGATGTGTAACGTGTTCCGGCTCGACGACGGGTGGGACGAACAACGCATTGTCCACCTTCGGGTTGATCGTCGGGGTTGGTTCCGGCATCCGATCAGGACGCTGGCGATGATGGTCGAGGCGGGTTATGGAGCGTCGTAAGTGGCTGCGGCGGACTCAGTCGGAACGTAAGCCGCTGAAGCGCACCGGTCCGAGTCTGTGGGTACGTCACCTGGTTTACCGCCGGGCGGAGCATCGCTGCGAGTTCAGTGAGTGTGGGCTGCCGGGTACCTGTATTCATCACCGGTATGAGCGTAAGGCCGGCGGGGTCGGGTCGAAGTCACCGGCCATCGAGTGGATCAATACGCCGGTGAACCTGCTCGTGGCTTGCACGTATCACAACGATTGGTGTTCTAACCAGCAACCGCTTGAGGCGTGGCGGATCGGGTGGTTGTGGCGCAGCGGCGACGCGCCGGCCGCGGACGTACCGGTGACCACATTCCATGATCCGCTACCGGTGTATTTGAACATGGACGGGACGTGGACCAGATTTGAGGAAAGAGAAGATGTTGTATGAATACGATGCCAGTTATTGAACAGGCCCTTGATGATGCCATCGCCGACAATGCCCGCCTGGAACAGCAGCTAGAACAGGTCGGCGCGTCCTACGTCGACGCCGCGGCGAAGCTACGCAGGGCCGGCCAATCACTCCTAGAATTAGAAACCCGACACCCCGAGCTGGTCGTCGAAATCGAAACCGTCCGCCGTTACATATGGTCGGAACGGGGGTAACCGTGGCGCCGCTGACGGATAAAGAGATGACGCTGCTCCGTGGTTTCGCGGACGGGAAAACCTACGTGCAGCTCGCCGCGGAACTTCACCTGTCGCTGAACACCATCAAGAGCGCAGCGCAAACGTTGTACCGGAAACTCGGAGTTCGGCTGATGGGCCACGCAGTCGCGGAGGGTTTCAGGCAGGGTCTACTTGCTCCACAACAGGTTGCGGTGGAACGGGACTGGCTGCTAGCTGAGGCGTCCGATGAGGTGCGGGCACGGTTCTACGTGGCCCGAGGTACCACAAAGCAATCACAAGTTTCGAGAGATGAAGTGACAGATGACAGTGAGTAAGAACGACGACAACGGGCGTAGGATCGTGCTGTTCGGTTCTAAGCTGTGGACGAGCCGTGCCCTGACCGTGGCTGCGTTCAACCGGATCATGCAGGTGTACCGGCCGCCTTACACCTTGGTCTGCGACATGACCGATGGTGCTGCCCGGTTCGCTGCGGCAACCGCCCACAGCCTGGGCTGGCAGGTTGAGGTCCACGAATTCGATCCAACGAAGTGCGGACCAGACTGCGCTACCAGCGGCCACCGCCGCTCAGGCGGTCCCCACGGGGACTACTGCCCAACAGCGAAAGCCCGCAACGTCGACCGGATGGTCGACCTCGGCACGGACCTGGTGGTCGTGTTGAGCCACGGCACACCCATAGCCGGTGCGACTGGAAGAGACAGTACGAAGGAAATCAAGATGCGGGGTGTCGGACTGTGGGAATTTACCCAGCCGGTAGCTCGGAAAGGTAGTAAATAATGGCTTCGAGACAGGCCGACGTACTGAAGATCATAGGCAGAGCGCGAAAGGTTGCGAACGCCTTCCCTGGTGAGTGGAGTGTCGAACAAGTCGACAACGGCTCATACAAGATCGTATGCCCGGACGGCTACCCGGTACCAGTACACCTGACCCCATCGGACTTCCGGTGGGAACGAAACCTGATGGGCGAACTCAACCGGCGAGGCTTCGTCGAGGCCGAAGCAGCAGTGGCGGAACAAGAGAAAAACAACAAGGCCGCCAAGCTGGCCGCCGGCCAGGCCACGAACGAACGCCGCCTCAGTCTGGCGGCAACCCGATCAAAGCTACTGACCAAGGCCGCCGGCCCCTACGGCCCGTCCACAGTGGCTATCGAAGAAATACTCGCCGAGCACTCGACACCGACAACCTACACCCGAGTGCTGGTTACCCCAGACATGGCCAAAGCCATGCTGGTTCGTAACGCGCCAACCGATAAGACGCCGTGGGAAAACCGGTCCATGTCGTTCCTGGACGTGGCCGTCTGGGAAGGTGTGCTTCACACCGGACGGTGGCTTTACACCCACCAGGGAGTGGCATTCGATACCACCGGCCGGTTGCAGGACGGACAGACCCGGCTCACCGCCATCGCCAACTCCGGCGTCGCCGCCGAACTGATGGTGTCGGTCGGCATGGACCCGCGGAACTTCCCCGTTATCGACGGAAACCGCAAGCGGACCGCTGGGCAGGTGCTACGGATGCTCGGGTTCAAGGACTCGAATCCGGTGTCGTCGGCGATCCGGCTGGTCTACCTGTTCGAGGTGTGGGGCAGGGCAACGCTCGACCACTCCCGGCAGCGGGTCACCAACGACCTCATCGCCGACGTGGCTGACCGGCTCGACCAGGAAGATCTGGAATGGGCGTTGAAGTGGGCGTACCGGCTGCGCCGCGAAATCGGCGGAGCGATCAGCGCACCCATCGCTGCGATGTACCTGATCCGGCACAAGATGCCGCCGGACGACCCGCGGGTGATTCAGTTCGCTGACCAGTTGGTGGAGGGTGTGGTCGGTGAAGACCGGGCCGCTAGCCCGATCTACCAGTTGCGTCGGCAGATGGCCCGCCAGCCGACCGCTAACCGCAGGCTGGCGCCGGCCGAGCTGTTCGCGCTGATCGTCAAGGGCTGGAACGCCTTCGTGGAAGGCGACTACGACGGCGAACACTTGGTTGTCCAGCGCGGGTCGAAGATGCCGACCATCTTCCTGCCGCCGCCGGTCGACGTCGAGCAGCCCGCCGAGACGGAATTGGTGGATGCCTGATGTTCGAGGTTAGTGCGCAGGCGCGGGTTCGTCGTGGTGCCCGCTGGTTGGATCGGCACCGGCCGGGTTGGGCTGGCCAGGTAGACCGAGCCCAGCTCGACATGAACTCAGCACGGAACTGCATCTGGGGTCAGCTGGCCGGGGACTACTACCTCTTGCCGTTTTCGTTGGTGGTTCTCAACCGGCAGGTCCGGTTCGGATTCTACGCCGACGCCGACTTCGGCTACCGGTGGGACGGGGAAGAACTTACTGCCGCATGGCGCAATGAAATCCAGCGCCGTCGATCGACTCCGAAACAGGAGGAAAGTCATGAACATCGGTGAGGACACTGAAACCTACGAGTTCGAGCCGCTCGACGAGCCGGTCGAGGAGCCTTTGACCGAGCCGGTCGAGGCGCCGGAACGCCAACTGGAACCGGCATAGATGGGAATCCATCCGGGCGGATACAATCCGTACAATAAGGGCGGGTACATTCCGGCTGGATGGGCTCCGTCGCCGGGGGTGCCGCAACCGACATCCCCGGCGGTACCGGACCCGTACGGCGGAGAAACAGTCACACTCGTACCCGGCCGCCTGCGCGGCTACCGGACATGGCAGATCGTCTGGCCCCACGGGGCCATCTCCGGTCGGACACCGGAGGGCGACGACGGCTACGAGCGATACCAGTACCCCCCACCCGACGTCCACCTCGCAGGAATCACTGCGACAACCAGATGGTTGCCAGGCGATCTGCCGGCGGCGGAATGCACGCGGCAACATCTGGTCGAGATGAGTAAGTACGCGCTTAGGGAGGGCGAAGATCCGGAACATCCAGCAGGTGCCCCGGTACCAGCGAAGGGCTGCTCCTGCGGCTACTACGCACTCCACAACCCACGCACGTTCCACCGGACAGGCCGACCAGCCGGTCCGTGCGTCTGTCCATCGTGTGTCTGGGTCGGTTGGGGTTTGCCGAAGGTAATGGGGGTTGTCGACGGTTGGGGACGGGTCGAGATCGGCCCGGATGGTTGGCGGGCCCGGCATGCCCGGATCGTCGCCCTGCATGTACCCCGACCGGAACCGAGGCAGGTAACCGAGAAGGTGTTCAAGCCATCCAAGCCGTCGTCGCTTTGGCCGTGGATGCTGCCCAGTGATCTCATTGGGACCCGGGTCGTGGAGAGGATGTGCGGGCAGGCGGTGGCGGCCTACTACGAGCTGGGGCATGCGTTGTCCTGCAAGTACCAGGTGCCGATCTTCGGTGACTGGGAGGACGTGATCAAGGCGTTCCCGCCGACTGATCTTGAGGCTCTCCGCGGCCGGCGGGGTGAAGGGTCCACGTCGTGACGGAGGAGGAACTGTTCCGTCACGTGACCGACGAAATCGAACGTACCCAGAACGTGCTTGCCGCGCTGACGAAGATAAGGCTCGCCAGCCTGGGGCGGTTACTGGTCGGACGGACCCACGTCGATGTTGCGTCCAGGGTCGGGTTAAGCCCGGCCCGGATCGGTCAACTCGCCACCCAGGCCCAGAAATATTCCACGTGAATCCGTGCTTCCCACGTGTTCCTGGGCCGTGGCATGCTGGGCCGGATGGTCATCCAGACCCCCACGGTCACTGAAGTACGGGTCGGCCGGGGCGGGCGCCTGGGGAACGCCCCAGCCCCGGCCTAGACCCCTTCCCGGCCGGGCGTGGCCTCGCACGGGGGTCGAGGGCTTAAGCGTCCAACGGGGAAGGGGTCATACATGCATTCTACGGGCCTTCTACGGAGTGCACGTACCCCGCCGGTATGTATGGCAATGGACGCCTGACGTGGGGTGGGCACGCCTCGACGACGGCCTCGACGACCACCCGAAAATTCTGGCTCTACTGGATGAGGATGGCGGTGCTACCGCCGTCGGGTTATGGATCCTGTGTCTTACGTGGGCACATCGGAATACTCGTCGGCGTGATCAAGTGCATGGCAAATTGCCATCGGGGCTACCGCGTCGCTATCTCGGGCCATCCGCGCGCGATGCCGCCATGCTCTTGGTGAAAGTGAAATTGTGGGACGAAACGGACGACGGCGGTTGGGTCATCCACGACTTCGATGCTTACCTGCCGACCGGCGAAGTGCGCGACAAGCGGTCCGAGGCCGGTAAACGTGGTGCCGAGAAGCGCTGGGCTGGTCACGTCAGAAAACAGGAACAAACGAACAAGACGGACAGTGTCGATGGCAAGTTGCCATTACCGGATGGCAACTTGCCATCGGTTTGCCATGACGTTGCCATCGGTTTGCCAGAGCCTTGCTATGACGCCGATGGCAAACCGATGGCAAACGATGGCTCGCGCGCACCCGCGCGCCGGGCATCTCCTACGGAGATGCCTTCCCACTCCCATACCCAAAAGACGTCGCCGATCGGAGATCCGCGACACGACGTCGAACAGGTCTGCCGACACCTCGCTGATCGCGTTGAGGGCAACGGCTCGAAACGTCCCACGATCAACAAGGGTTGGCGGGATGCTGCCCGACTCATGATCGACCGTGACAAGCACACCGTGGACCAGATCATGCGAGCCATCGACTGGTGCCAGGGCAACGAATTCTGGCGGGGCAACATCCTGTCGATGCCGAAACTGCGCGACAAGTACGACCAACTCCGGCTCGCCGCCGAAGCCGAACGCGGATCCCGGTCCACGCCGGCATCGTCGACTGCGCCCGTCGCCGTCCCGCTCGACGAGCAGTGCCCGCAGCACCGGGGTCGACGCAAGGGCAAATGCGGCCTGTGCCGCGCCGATGCGCTAGCGAAGGGACTGCCGTACCCGTGACCGCCGTCGTTGAAGATCTTGTCTCGTACGCCATTCCCGACGAACCGCACCGTCAGCTCGCTGACTTCGCCGCCGAACAGGCCGTCGTCGGTGCGCTGTTGATGGCCCCCGTCATCGCTGACGAGATCGCAGACATCATCACGTCCGGCGATTTCTATGATCACCGGCACGCGACGATCTTCACCTGCATCACGAGCCTGCTGGCCCGTGACCGTCCCGTAGATGCCATCACTGTGGCCCGTGAGCTTGCCGTAGACGGGAGTTTGGGCCGGGTTGGTGGGGCAGGTTACCTCCACGGCGTTCTGGCCGCTGTGCCGACCACAGCGCACGCCGGCTACTACGCCCGAATTGTTGCTGATTACGCCACCCGCCGCCGGATCCGAGAAACCGCCATCCGGCTCGACCAGTACTCGACCGACCTGACCCGTGACATCGGCGACGTCATCGACGGTGCCCAACGAGCCGTCCACGAGGCCACCGTGCCGCAGGCCCACAACCCGGTGGCCTCGTACGCCGACCTCCTCGACGGCACCCTGGGCGACGTCTTCGACGACGACAAGCCCCGCGGCCTGTCCACCGGCATCGGTGCCCTCGACGACGTCCTCGGCGGCCTCAAAGGCGGCCAGCTCGTCATCGTCGCCGGCCGGCCCGGGCTCGGGAAGTCGGTACTCGTCACCGGGTTCGCCAGGGCTGCTGCGATGCGCCGCAACATCCCGACGTTCATGGTCAGCCTGGAGATGTCCAACCACGAGACGATGTGCCGAATCCTGTCCGCGGAAAGCGATATCGAACTGACCCGGATCCTGAGGGGCGGACTGACCGACTTAGAACGTGGCCGGCTGCGTTCGAAAGCCGAAACCATCCGGGCGGCGCCGTTCTACGTTGACGACACCCGAAGCTCCGACCTGGCATCGGTACGTACCACTGCCCGACGTACCCAGCAACGCCACGGCCTCGAACTACTCATCATTGACTATCTTCAATTGATGACCGCCACATCCGGGCGACGAGACACCCGACCAGAAAACCGGGCCACCGAAGTCGGCGAAATATCCCGCGGACTCAAACTCCTCGCCGGCCAACTCGACGTACCCATCGTCGCCGCCGCCCAACTCAACCGCGGCCCAGAACAGCGGACCGACAAACGCCCACAACTATCCGACCTACGCGAATCCGGCTCCGTAGAACAAGACGCCGATATCGTAATTCTGCTGCACCGCCCCGATTACTACGACTCCGAACACCAACGAGCCGGCGAAGTCGACCTGATGATCGCTAAGCATCGCAACGGCCCCCTCGACACCGTGACCTGCGCCGCCCAACTATCCCGCAGCCGCATCGTCGACATCGACGTACCGGATCGGTAAGAAACCTGCGGTTTCCACACCCGGCTTGGGCCCCGCGATGCCCGAGATGCCGGTGGCCGTAGAGCTGGTTTAATCAAGCATTTTGGCTGGTCAGAGTGATATGACGCCAGAAGTTATGGTTGGCAAGGTAATCCCGTCTAAAGTTTATGGCGTGTCGGGTTTTGTTAGCGACTGGAACAAGCTGGTTGATTTGTTCGATTGGCTGTGGAATTACGAAGGTGAGGCTAGGTGGTGCTTACACGGGTGGATTGAAGAGTATAAAGGTTATTGTGCATGTGGTCATCACCGATGGCGCCATCAGCGGCTTGATCAATTGCCATTGCTAGCTGGCTATTGCGCTTTGGATATTTCTGGCTCTGATCCAGACCGATGTCGAGACTCTATTCCAGGTTGGAGGGAGGGGCAACCTGTATGGGGGCGGAATGAAGGATGTGGTTGTAGTGGATTTGAATGGAGTAGGCCTTTAGGTCCTGACCCGACAATTTTGACAGTCGAACAATATGCGGTTCGGTATCTATGCGGGCCCGCCTCTTTGGCTCGTCGTACGATCCACCTGGTTAACATAATGATGCGTAATTATCAGGTTGATCCTCAGGATTTAGTCTTTTTGGAAGACATCAAGACTTTAGGCAGGTGGAGATTGGCACAACAGCCATTGGTTTCTGCACGAGACGCTGCACTTGTCGTCGGCTGTCCGTTGCGGACAGTACAGCGTCTCGCATATGAAGGAAGCATCAGGGCTCGACGACCGGGATCTGTTGGGCCATGGGTTTGTGATACGCCATCAGTATTGGCCTATCTCAGGAAGAGAAATCGATGACAAATTGTAGAACCGGTCAGGTGCCAGCCTGACCGGCTCAAAACAGGATCTTGAGGAGATCTGATGCCAGTCTACGACTTTCCTGACCGTAAAAACCACGGTGACGGTAACGACGACCGCCTCCAGGACGAATTCCGCCGTCGTGGCGGCATCGTTGACCCCTATGGTCAACGCGTTCTATCCGACCAGGTTCGTCGACTACTCAGTAGGACCAAATCTGACGAGCGTTGGCATCCCGATTTCTTCGTTGCCTGGGGTCGGGGCCTCTTTGCTGTTGATGCCAAGACGAATATGCGTGGCGATGACGATGATCGGTACCGGATTTCTCGGGATGCCATCGCTGCCCACCGCCGCTGGACTGCCCACAATCCAGAGATCCCGTTTTACTACGTCTTCAGTAACCTCGGCGTCGCCACCGTGGACGACGTGATGCGCTATTGCCGGCTGGACTCGGTCGGTGACATTACCGGTTCGTACGTGTCCTTCGGAGTGGATCTTCCTCGCCACTTCGACGATGTGTTCGGTCCGCCGGGGGACGGGGCTGCGGGGGTTGTGGCGTTCAGGCCGGCGGCTTGATCGACTCTTTCTAAGATCAATTCCCGTTACCCCGTGGATCCTGCGGTAAGCTGTGGTATTCATAGGATGACGGGAATTTCTTATGATCAGAGGCGATCATGATCCTTTGTGATTATTGCGGTGAGCCGGCTACCCGTCGGGTCCATGTTGATCATTTGGCTGATGAGTCGTGGGTGGCACTGACGGTCGGCAGCCAGTACAACGACTTCGACGTAGTTGCTGATCACTACAGGCTGCTGGCGACGTCCCGTTACGCCTGTCCCGATCACCTCCAGTCAGCCTTCGAGCATGTAGTTACGCGGGTCGGTCCGGCTGTTCACGTGGTGCTCGACCCGGAGCTGTGATCAAACCCTTGCTTTCCTGTGACATGCACGGCATGCTGTGCTATACATAGGATCGTGAGGAATCGATGGCCATTGGTGACTGGCACGAGTTCGACGACGGCTACCGGTTCCGCGAAACCCTGCACGGTCCGATGACGACGGCCGACTGCGTGGACTGCGCCGGCACGGTCCTGGTCGTGCAGGCCACCGGCCGGATCGGCACCGGTGGGCAGCTTGAGGACCAGCCGCCAGCCACACCACGATGCTCTGGCTGCGGCCGGTGGCACTACCGGTTGCCGGGTGCAGTTGATCGGGAGGCGAAGCAGTGAAGCTGATCGAAAAGCATCCGTTGGGCTACACCAAGGTCAACCTGTTGAGCGTGTTCGGCTACCGGGCCCGGCTGCACATCTGGCACACCGACACCATCGAGGACGCCCACAACCACCGCTGGAACTTCCTGTCGGTCCCGCTGTGGGGCCGTTTCACCGACCGGCGCTACATGGAGGTCCCGCCGGACAGTGTCAACGCGTTTATGGAGGCCGGTCTGGAACGGGTCGACTGCTACCCGGACCGCGGTGACGGTCGTCGGTACGAGCTAGTTGTAACAGGGGGCAAGATCGTTCAGGCGGTGGTGGAATATGTGCGCCGGCCGTTGAGGCCATGGCGATGCCGCCGCGGGGAAATCCATTCGTTTCAGCCAATCGGTTCCGGTCGGCATGTGTCGCTGGTGCTACTCGGCCGCCCTGAGTCGGCCAGCTCTGACGTATGGAGGCGACGGTGAAAACGTACCAGGCATACCGTTTCGCCCTAGACCTGACCCCGATGCAGGAGCGCGCCGTGCGGTCGCACGCCGGAGCTGCGCGGGTGGCGTTCAACTGGGGCTTGGCCAGGGTAAAGGCGGTCATGGACCAACGGGCCGCCGAAATCACCTACGGGATCGCCGGGGACGACCTGACGCCGAACCTGTCGTGGTCGGGGTACTCGATGCGCAAGGACTGGAACGCCGTCAAGAACACCGTTGCCCCCTGGTGGAGCGAGTGTTCGAAGGAAGCGTTCAACACCGGCCTCGACCAGCTCGCCCGCGCGCTGAAGAACTGGTCGGACTCCCGTAAAGGTAAGCGGAAAGGGCGGGCGGTCGGGTTTCCTCGGTTCAAGTCGCGGCGCCGCACCACACCCAGTGTTCGGTTTACGGCCGGCAGCGGCGCAATCAGGGTCGAGCCGGACCGTACGCATGTCGTGCTGCCCCGGGTGGGCCGTTTCAAACTGCACGAATCCGCCCGCAAACTTGCTCGGCGTCTCGACAACGGCACCGCCCGAATCCTGTCCGCGACGGTGCGCCGAGATGGTGGACGCTGGCACGTTTCGTACAACGTCGAAGTCGAACGGGCCATACGGACACCGGCCCGACCGGGCAGTGCGGTGGGTATCGACGTCGGCATCAAACACCTCGCGGTGCTCTCGACCGGCGAGTTGGTGCCCAACCCGCGCCACCTGAGCAATGCCCAGCGCCGTCTTCGCGGACTTGGTCGGGCACTGTCGCGTAAGACCGGCCCGGACCGGCGTACCGGCCAGCGCCCGTCGAACCGATGGCACCGCGCATCCGCACGACTCAGCCAGGCACACGCCCGGGTAGCGAACCTACGCCGTGACGGGCTACACAAACTCACTACTCGCCTGACCCGTGAACACGGAACCGTCGTGGTCGAGGATCTCAACGTCACCGGCATGCTCGCCAACCACAGGCTGGCCCGGCACATCGCCGACGCCGGGTTTGCCGAGATCCGCCGGCAACTGACATACAAGACCGAATGGCGTGGCGGACGACTACTCGTGGTCGATCGCTGGTACCCGTCATCGAAAACATGCTCGGGTTGCGGCACGGTGAAAACCAAACTGGCCCTGTCCGAGCGCGAATACCACTGTGAAGGGTGCGGCCTGGTCCTGGACCGGGACCTCAACGCCGCACGAAACCTGGCCGCACTCGCGGCCGAGTACGACACTGCCGGGGGTGGCCCGGTGGCAGGACGTGGAGCCGACCAGAAGACCCGCGTTCGCGGGCAGGTGGCTGTGAAACGTCAACCCGGCACGGCATCCGCCGGTCAGACCGGGACCGTCCCACCGTAAGGTGGGACCGCGGTCAGGAACTGCCCCGACAGTTGTTGGCCTGTCGCAGTTGCGCAGCGACGACAGGACAGGATGTCTTCGACGTCGGTGCCGGTCAGGGTCAGCGTCGGACAGGACCCCGAACTGACAGCAGTCAACGAATCGGATAGCTGGCCGCAGGCCCTCGACGCCCTCAACAATCTCAATCGCCATGAAGGGGATCCGGTTAGTGGGGATGATGTTTGATCTCGACGAGTTCGCGGCGACGGTGCAGAATGTGCTGGTCTGGTTGGAGGCGACGACCGGTCCGAACAGTGAGATCAGGCAGCTCGCCCAGGTGTTGAAGGTGGCGGAGGAAGCCGGCGAAGCAGCCGAGGCCATCATCAACACCATGGGGCTGAGCCCTTACAAGCCGGTCTGTGACGTAGCTACGGTCGGCGACGAACTAGCCGACACCGTGGCGTCGTCGATAACAGCCATGTACCTCCTCGACCTCGACCCGGCGAAGGCCATCCACAACTGGTGCGTCAAAACCCAGGGCCGGATTGATGCGTCGTGAACGATGAGCAGATGACGGCGTTGGTGAAGTTCCTGGCAGTTGAGCAGGAGCTGGTGTTCGCCGATGAGCAGGATTATCAGCGGGCGGTTGCGCTTGGGGTGGCGGCGTTGCAGGCCGGCCGTGGGGCTGCTGCCGGCGACATCCGGGCCGAAGCCAAACAATATCCGTCGGCGGTGATGGCACCGGTAGCTAAGGCGTTTGCCCGCGCCGAGTTCGTAGCCGCTTACGGCAGGCTTTCAGAGAAAGCGCCACAGGTGGTTCAGTCATGATTCCCACGGATGAATCCGGGGGCTTGCAGACCGCAAGTCCTACCTGGCAGGCAGGGTTACGCTGCGTGCGGCTGCATGACGGCAGCCCTGCGCGAGATGTTCCGCGCAGCGTTGGTATCGGCGCCCTCAGCGTGGGTGCAGCTAATGCAGCGGAACTTATTCCGAGTGGGACGGTTCCGCTTGTCGATGTGCCCGCATCGGGAGCATTCCCGCGACGTGTTACGCGGGTCCACCAGCACCACAGGGACACCGGCGAGAGCCGCCTTGTATCCGACGAACGTGCGGAGTCGATGGAATGCCCAGGAGTGCAGGTCGGCGCGCTGAGCCTTCTTGACCGTCATCCGGTCGCGGATCCCGCTCAGGTCTTCGAGCTTGATCCCACGTCCGGTGCCTTTGGCTACACCGACGAGCTTCTTGGAGATGCAGTGGTTGACGTCCCGTGCGTAGCGGGCCTCTTTGTGACGGCGCTGCTTGAGCAGCCGCTTCGCGGACTTGGTGCCCTTGGCCTGCAACCGTCGGCGCAGGTCCAAGTTGCGGCGACGGACCGCCCGGACGGCCTTGCCAGTGTGGGTGACGCCGTCGGAGTCGGTGGCGAGGTTGACCACGCCGAGATCGACGCCAAGCCAGCCGACCGGCTCTCCGCCGCCCGGGGGTTCGGGTACGTCGATGACCACGGCCAGGTACCACTTGCTGTCACGCATGATCAGGTCCGCCTGTCCACGCACGACGGTGCCAGGGACCTTCGTCCACCTGCCCTGGTATACGACCGGAACCAGGATTCGGCCGGTCAGGGTCAGGATGGATACGGCGTCGCGGCCTTTCCAGGTCAGGATGCGCTGGTCGTACTGCACGGCGCCGTCCGCCCGGAACGTGGGCCGGATGGTCTTGTCCCGCTTGTACGCTTCGCAGGCTTTGGCGATAGCGCGGACGGCCATCTGGGAACTGAGGCCGAAGTCAGTGCGCAGGCCGGCGTACACGATCTTTTGCAAGGCAATCTTGTTGGCGGTTCGGTGTTCGAAAGCGACCTCGGCCACCCGGTTCGCGGCCTCGTTGCAGGCGCGCATGGTCGCTTCAAGCGCCGTTACCTGGTCAGGCGACGGCGCAAGTTTCAGCATCTCCGTCACCAGCACCCTTCAAGTTTAGCATTGACACAATCATTCAATGCACTCCCATTCCTCCCCGCGGCTAAAGCCGAGGGCTTCCTGGGAGCTGCTCGGTGAGAGTTTTTTTCGACACGGAATTCCTCGACGATGGTGTTCGGATTGATTTGATTTCGATCGGGATGGTCGCTGACGACGGCCGGGAGTTGTATCTGGTCAACGCGGACGCGCCGTGGGGCCGGATCCGTCGCTACCAGTGGTTGATGGACAACGTCGTAGCGCAGCTACCCCACGACAACGAGGACTGGCATTCGCGGCGTCGGATGGTTGACTTCCAGGATCCGTGTGTGGTGTCGAAGGTAACCCTTGCCGATGAGGTGGAGGCGTTCATCAAGGCGACTCCGAAGCCGGAGTTGTGGGCCTACTACGCGGCCCATGACCATGTGGTCTTGACGCAACTGTTCGGGCCACTGGGCTCATCCGACCGTATCCCGTGGTACACCAACGATCTGAAACAGGAACTGGTACGGCTCGGGAATCCGCGTTACCCGGCGCAGGCTAAAGGCCAACATCACGCCCTGGAAGATGCCCGGTGGAACAAACTCGTCTACGACTACTTACTTTCCGTCGATGACGTAACTAAATCCAAAAGGAAGTAAACCGCAATGTATCAAAAGAGTAGCTTCTGTCGTCAGGGCACTTGCGTTGAGGTTGCCTACCACAAGCCCACTCGTAGCAGCAAATGCTCGGGCGGTGACTGCGTCGAGGTGGCCAGCTGCACTTGCGACGAAGTACGGATGCGAGATTCGAAGAACACCGCCGGTCCGGTGCTCGTTTTCCCCCGCCAGGAGTGGACCGCATTCATTGCCGGAATTAAAGACGACGAGTTCAGCCTGTTAGGATGAAGTAATGAATAAGAGTGGAAGTGGCAACAAGCCAGTAGTCTTCCGGAAGTCGAGTCGTTCCGGTGGGCAGGGTAACTGCGTCGAGGTTGCCGTTACTGCCGGTGGAATTCAGGTACGGGACAGTAAGAACACCACCGGGCCGGTGCTCAACTTTACCGAGTCCGAGTGGGAGGCATTTACTGCCGGAGCGAAGGCCGGCGAGTTCGATCTCTGATAGATAGGAACGGACAGAAAGCGGGACGGGCCGAACAATGGTGGTTACCTTCGGCCCGTCCCTTCTGACTGGGGTAGCGGGTGAAGCATCGTATCTACACGGAACCGGCGGCTACTGGCTGGCGGTGGTGGGTGTATTGCGGGCGTTGCCGTCGCGCCGAGGAGTACATGAACGGATGGTCTGATGCCATGTGGTACCTGGCACTGCACCTGCGGGTGACTCATGGTCCATGATCCAATGAGTTGGCCGACGCCGATGCATGGCTGGTCGTACTGGTTCCGGCGATCGAACCGCTACGAACGGAACATTTATGAAATTTCGGAAGCCTATTATGACGAGTTCGGTCCGGGGTTTCTGGCGGAGTTGAAGATGCTCGACGACCTGGACTACAGGATGGCTGCCTCGAACCTGCGGTTCGCGGAGAGCCGGGCCAACACCTATGGCCTGGCGGTGGCGATCCGGTTGTTGGAGTCGTCGATCGCCGAGTCGAGGTCGTTGGCGGTCGAGCTGCGGGCGTTGACGCAGGCGGTGGTCCGGTTGTCGGAGGTGACGGAGTCTTGAAGGCCCGGCCCTGCCCGCTGTGTGCTACGGAGGCGGCTGTTCCGGCCGGGGTGGAGACCCGTGCCTGGCTGGAGCACCGGTGGATGTTCACGCGTACGGGGTTGATGCAGACGGCGCTGCTGGCTGATGTTGACCTGGCCGAGTATGAGCGGGTCCAGCGGCAGGCTGGCCGTTGGTACGGGCCATGGCAAAGTCTGTGAGATCCACAGGTTGCTGATAATCCCATGTGTTGGCTAGGATCGCACATGTGAGCATGTTGGCGGATCTAGACCAATGCCCCCAGGCGATCGGCTGGCACCAGATCGACGTCCGCGGTCGCTGCCACTGGTGCCGCCGACCGGTAGGACCACCAGCACCGTGCCCCACCCGAGGGTTCACCCGAACCAAGGCCGACCTGGCCTACCGCTACTTCTACGACCCGGACTTCGGCACCAACAAGGATGACGTCTGGTGAACACCACCTACACCTACTGGGAAGCAGCACCAGCCAACCCGCCCCTACCCGGCACCCGCAAACACTGGGTACTGACCCCCGTCGAACCGGTTACCGACATCCTCTACATGGCCCGCCTGGCCCGCGCCGAACTGTGGCACATCCTCGACGAACTCGTCGGCGACGAACCGGGCTGGTGCATGGCCACCCGAGCCGGTGACCCGAACCTCACCGGCGGCCCCGTCGGCCAGGTCGACGTCACCGTTGCTGACCCCGACTCCACCCCCACCGTCCGCTACCAAATGAGCGGTAAACCCCAATGACTGCTGCGGTCACTACGCCACCGCGCTACTTCCTGCGTTACGGCAGCCGGCCGTGGCGGGAAGTCGACGAGCTTGGCTGGGTAGCAGCGGAACGGCAATGCGGGTTTGGCCTCCACGGTGTGATTAGCCCTGTCACGAACGGGTTCTCTTGCACTACCGGGCAGGGCCCGATCCGCGGCCGGGTCGTCTACGACATCCTCGCCGTCGTCGGTAGCCGCCACTGGGACGGTGTCCCATACGGTCTCATCAAAGCCCAGGAAATCATCGAAGCCCGGCTTGGCTACGGTCATGACGGACCCCGCCTCGACGCCGTCGTCTCCGGCCACGCTGTCGGCATCGACCGCCTCGGCGAAGACATCGCCGAAGCCCTCGACCTCGTCGTCATCAGCCACCGTTTCCACGGCCCCGGCGGCTACCGGGAACGCGACGAGAAGATAGCCCAAGACGCCACCCGCGGCTTATGTATCCGCAGCTCGACATCAAAATCCTATGGCAGCGGGTGGACCGCTGAAAGAATAGAACAACTCGGCAAACCGATAGAAAGGATCATGTTGTGAGGCGGTCTAAAGGTGCCAACGCCAATGGTCCCAGCACTAACGGAAACGGACCGGGCAGTGTCGATACGACCCGTCTCGGCATTGTCATCCGCGTCCACCACCGCTTCTACCCGTAAGGGAAATCCCCAATGAGGGGTAATACCTGTCATGGCCCGAACCTGATGCGAAAGAAAGCGTCGGTAATTGCTCCGCTGCCCGTCGGAATGAGGCATCCGTAGATGCGGAACGGGAGGTGCCGGTAATGCCATGGAAGCCGGTACCTGGCCAAATTAGAATTGTCAACCAGCGGATACCAACGGATTTCGCCGACCTGCTGGTCGGCCTGTACGTTACCGGCCGGCTCCGGAAAGACCCCAACTACGCCTTGCTGAACGCGACCCTCGCCGAGGCGAACAGGAAGGGCTGGACGTCAACATCGCTCGCTGAGCCGCTCGGCGTAACCCGGGAACGGGTCCGGCAACGAGTCACCGCCACCGGGACCAACCCTCTCCCCGTTGACGACCTGCCGGACATCCCAGACCCGCCCCGTTTCGCCGAGCCACCACCAGGACCGGTGCAACCAGACATCACCGACGGCATGGCCGCCTGGCTACGCCACATGTCCGACACAGCCCGCACCGTCAACGGCATCACCCCACTCGACGACCCGGCCCGCGGCGTCAGCGAAGCCTACACAGCAGTACTGGCCGACCTATACGACCGAGGTGTCCCAGCCCGCCGGCTCGCCGACGCCGTGGGGGTAACCAAAGGCGCCATCGTGTTCCGGCTCCGCCGCCACGGCTACCGCCACTCCGCCCCATCCCAACCCGTCTACCGGCGCATCCTCGGCGGCTTCCCACGCCGCCAACCCGCCACAGACGCCCTATCCCCCGGTGAACGCTACGAACAGTGGCTCAAACAACAGGTGCAGCTATGATAATTAGGCAGAGAGTTGAGGCCGCCCCACACGTCTACGACGGTCCGCCTTTCCACCCTGGCCGGTGGATATGCGAAGGCTGCGGCGAAGACTGCACCACCCCCAGCCTGCAATGGCCCGACATGGGCCCCGCTCCTTGCCGCTGCTGCCACGAATATGTGACACAGCTCAAGGAACCGATGTGACCGTCTCGCTCAACCCAGTCGACGTCGAAAACAATATCCGCACCATCTCGGACCGGATAGCGAAAGGTGTTTCGGTCTGCGACGAACGCTACCGCGGATTCCTGACCGCCGACCACCAATACGACTTGGCCTACGCCAGCGCCTACCTCGGCGCCACCGGTCCGCAGCATGAACGCAAATACCACGCCGAACTTGCCACCGCCCGGCTACGGCAGGCACGCGACGTCGCTGACGCCGCCTACCGGTACGCTGACCGGCAAGCCAAAGCCCTCGAAGCGGAACTACGCGCCATGCAATCGATCAACAAGTCGGTGATGGGTATGTATGGAGCCGTGGGGGTGGTGGAGCGTTGATTGTTTGCGCACTCATAGATTGCGATCGGCCATGTCATGCCAGCGGATACTGTGGCATGCACTATGCACGATACCGGCGGACCGGTAATCCGGTAACCGTGACTCGCACGTCAACTCTTGACTCATTCTGGTCGAGAGTTGACAAATGTGCCGTGGGTGGTCACTGGCTATGGACCGGTCCTGTTTTACCCAACGGGTATGGCCAGATCGTTACTCGAAAGAGGTTGACTGCGAGTGGTACTAGGCTTGCCCATCGGGTGTGTTGGGAGCTTATCCGTGGCCCCATCCCGGAGGGGCTTGTGCTTGACCACTTGTGTCGAGTATTGCTGTGTGTCAACCCAGACGATCTAGAGCCTGTTGAGCTTCAAGAGAACGTACGTCGTGGTCTCCATGGGGTACTTCGGACTCATTGTAAATATGGGCACGAGCTTGTTGGAGACAATGTTCTGTACGACCACCGACGGAATTGTCGTCGGTGCCGGACATGCCAGAGGTCGGCTGAGGGGCGGTATAAGGCTCGGCGCCGAGCGGCGACGGCGTGGGGGGTGGAGGAGAAATGATGAAGAAGATTGCCATGTGGGCATTCATCGTGTTCGTGATCTTCTTCGTGGTAACTAGCCCGACCGTCGCCGCGAACGTGACGAAAGGTATTGGGACTGTCCTGCTCGGCGCAGCTGAGGGGTTCGGCGAGTTCTTTACCAGATTGTTCAGTTCTGGAGCCAGCATCCGGGCCATGTATTCTGTCGCGGGGATCGGGGAGCGATGAACGACGACAACAACTGGCTCTTTCGGGACTGTGCACACGCAGTCGCTGCCACCGCCAAATGTCGACGGTCAAAAGTCGGCGCAGTCATCGCCGACCGTGACAACATTCTGTTGACCGGATGCAATCGGATACTTTCCGACGGACCGAGCTGCCTGGACGGCGGCTGCCCACGAGGCCTCGCCGACTACGATACGGTGCCAGCTAAAACATCCACCGAATCCGGCCCCGGGAAGTGTATTGCCATCCACGCGGAAGCCGCTGTTATCGCCTCCGCCGCAAAGCTCGGCATCCGACTATGGGACACCACGATGTACGTCACCAAGGAACCATGCGATACATGCGCCCGATTGATCCAAGCAGCCGGAATCAGGAACGTGGTGTGGCCCTAACATTCGAGCATGTCCATCTATATGGTCGGCCTGGGCATCGGGTCGCTACGGTGGAGATCCCGGCAATGGACCCACCGGCCGAGGTACTACTGTTCGACGGCGAGTTCTACCACCAGATCCTGGACAGCAACGCCTACACCCGGTGCGTGGTTTGGCCCGTCCACAAGGAGGCGACGATAGGGACATGACCTACTGCGTGACGTGTCCACCGGGCCGTAACCGGATCCCACGCCGCGGCCTCGTCTGTGACGGCTGCCGAAGCTGGCTGGCCGGCATGCTGTCCGAACTACCCAGCTACGTCGCCGAGCTACTGATCCGCGAACCGGTACCCGACGCCGCACCACACCGGGCCGGAACAGACCCGGTCGCCGAGCTGCTACCGGCCGCCTCGGTTGCGTCAAAGACAGGCGCACCACGGGTTTCAGGTTCCCGGGAACGACCAGCCCCAACGTCAGTGAACGTCATCGACCTGACCTCGAACCCCCGCTACGGCTGCGTGCACGACGAGTACGGCGACCAGGTCGGCGAGCACGCGGTGTTGACAATTCTTGACACCTGGGTTCGTGACCTCCGCCGCCACCGCAGCAAAGGCGAACGTCTCCCCACCCTCACCGTCGACCAGCTCGCCAACTGGCTGACAGTCCGCATCGACGACGCCTGCGACACCTTCGAACCGATCACCGACCTCGCCGACGACATCCGGCATCTCCACAACGCGCTCCGCGCCCACCTCGGCCTAGCCGGCCCCGACGTCGACCTGAAAGAAGGCGTCTCCTGCTTAAGCTGTGACCATCAGGAGCTTTACCACCACGCCGGAGGCAAGTTCGTCGAGTGCGGCAACTGCCCCGTACTCCTCACCCTCGACGAGTTCGACCGCTGGGTACGGCTGTCCGCCACCAGCCTCGTCTACCTCCGCGGCACAGCCTGCGAAACCTGCAACCGGCACCAAATGTACCGACTCAAAGGCACCGCCATGCCCCGCTGCGGCTGGTGCGAATGGCACACCATCATCAAGGAAGCGGCATGACGAAACCCGACGAATGGACAGTCACCGCCTGCTACACAGTTGCCGGCACCGTAAAGTTCATGGAACTCACCGGTGTTACCGCGCTGCTTCAGATACTTCCGAACGGTGACGGCACCTGCACCGGCTCAGTCGAAATCAAAGACGCGACCAACCATGTTACGGAAAGCCTCCTGGTGACCAACTGCATGTACCTGCACCGCACCCGGGCCGACCTAGTCGCCGAAACGCCGGCCAAGCCCCCAGCTGACACGTCATGGATACAAACCACGGAAGGACGCGAAAACCGTGGCCAGCGGGAAAAGGAGGCGACCACCGAGTGAAGGTCTATATTTCGGGTGCGATCACCGGCCTGCCGCTGGAGGTGGCCCGCGCGGCGTTCGCCGCCGCCGCCGTCAGCCTCGCCGCTGAGGGTCACACGCCCGTCGACCCGGACGACGTGCCGCCGTACCCCGGCTGCGCCTGTCCCAACGCGACCGGTGACGGCGGTACCGGATCTGGTCACGCATGGGGGTGCTACCTGCGCAACGACCTGGCTGCACTACTGGACTGCGACGCGATCCTCATGTTGCCCGGTTGGGAATCGTCGCACGGGGCACGGTTGGAACTGACCGTGGCGTCAGCGGTGGGCCTGCGGGTGCTGTGGTCGGTGCCGCAACGTGAGGCGGTGACAGTGTGACCGAGTTCGTCGTCGATGAGTGCCGGTCATGTCAGGCGAAGGTGATCTGGGCAGTGACGACCAGGGCCCGGCCAATGCCGGTAGACGCGGAACCAGTGCCCGACGGTAATATCCGACTGGAGCACCGCGGCGAAGGCACAACTCCACTAGCCCGGGTACTGACGACCACCCAACGGTTCGGGCTGACGTCACTACGCAAATCACACTTCGCCAGCTGCCGTGATTCAGACACCTGGCGACAGAGGCCCGGCAACCACCGTGGGTAAGGTTCCCGAACACCTACGAGGCGACGGACCGTGCCGGGACTGCGACACCACCAAAAACATCATCTGGTTCACCGACAACGTGTTATGGAACGAGGTCATGGCGTTCCCCGAGGTCGGTTCCAACGACCCGGGCGGGATCGTATGCATTCCGTGCTTCGTCAGACGTGTTGACAGGGCCGGGCTCTGTCCTACCGGCTGGCGGCTACTACCCGACTGGCACTGGGAAACCCGTGAGGAGCAGGCTGCCCGGCAGATCAGGTCAGCGTTAAGGGCCGACAATGTTTTGGATGCCTGAGCAATCCCACGATCCTGGCTACGCCGACGGGTACCGGGCTGGTCGAGAGGCCGCAGCCGGACTCGAACCGGCGTAACCACGTTTTGCAAACGCGTCCCTCAACCACTCAGGCATACGGCCAACCACCTATTCAGTCCCACTCCCACAGGGCACAACGTCGATGCCGCGGATCAGGCACAACCACATCGTCGACATCATCCCCCCGCACAGCACGTAAAGTCACCGCCGCAGCCCGCCACGCCGCCCGTGCGCCACGCTCCTGCAAGTTCGCCGCAAACCTGACATGCCGGCCCCGGCCAAACAACTTCCGACCCCTGACCGTGTAGTACGACGGGCTCACTGGCCACCACACACACCCAGCCTTTGCGCCAGGGCGCGGCCACCGCCGATCCATCCGAGGCCGCCGCGGCGGCTCCACCGGCAGATCACACTCCACATACCGATCCACCCGCTGCCACCTACGCCGCGGCATATACTCCGGGCAATGCAAACCATGCACCGGCTTCCACCACCGACCAACCCACCACGGATCAGTCTTATCCGTCCTAGACATTCCCGGTAACCCCAATGGGCTACCCACACACCCTGTGCAGGAATTACACCACCTAACACATGGCCAGCTCCTTCCAGATAGCATCCATGCGCCCACGAGAGGAATCGAACCTCCGACACCCAGATCCGGATTCTGGTGCTCTATCCACTGAGCTACGAGGGCATAGGCGACGGGAGGCAGGTGCACACCGCCTCTTCAGAACATACGGAGCAGGTGCTAGCCAACCCACCGTCCTACGACCCCGTCAGAGCCGCGCCGTACCTGTCCCCGGACTCGAACCGAGAATGCCCGAAGGCGGCGGAGTTACAATCCGCTGAGCGACCCCACCGCTCACGACAGGCATGGTGTGACTGAGCGGACTCGAACCGCCGATCTCCGGGGCCACAACCCGGCGCTCTAACCAACTGAGCTACAGCCACCATGAACTAACGTACCCGCGACAGGACTCGAACCTGTATACACCTTTTTGTAGGAAAGGAGCTGGACCAATTCAGCTACACGGGCTTGCGTGCGCCACGCCGGAGTCGAACCGGAACAACACCTGTTTATAAGACAGGCTCCGCCGACCGGACGGACCGTAACGCCTTGCTCCCTCACCTGGAATCGAACCAAGATCAGCCGGTTAACAGCCGGCCGCTCTGCCTTTGAGCTATGAGGGAATGAGTAGAGCCGACGGGATTCGAACCCGCGCAACTGCCTTGAAAGGGCAGCGACCTGGACCGCTAGTCGACGGCTCCGTGCGCTGTGCGGTCCCCACCAGGGCGAAGGGAATCGAACCGGCCGCACAACTAGGTCCGGAGACGACGCGTTCGCCTCCTCGCCGTGTGCCCCGACCTGGATTTGAACCAGGGACCTCCGGTGTGTCGAACCGACGCTCCACCGCTGAGCTACCGGGGCTTGTGTTGAAAATTGGGGCGCTAGTTTTTTAGGCATAGGCTCGACCATTGGAGTGCCGCACTTAACTTTACGAACCTACTCGGAAACTAGCAAAACCGGTGCGTGCGCCGCCAGGGACTTGAACCCTGAACCCTCGCATTAAAGGTGCGCAGCTCTGCCAATTGAGCTAACGGCGCCCCGTGCCCCCGCCGGGAGTCGAACCCGGAATCTTCGTCTTAGGAGGACGATGCTTCTCCATTAAGCTTCGAGGGCTTTGCGGGCCCGATAAGTCCGCAGATACTCACGTTGTAACTGTCGTTTGATTGACCGACAGGTTTCCGCATGGACATCGCCATACGCCGTTGCCACATCCATCCGCCCTCGACAGTGTTCGTGTTATATGACACGGCTTACATCGAAGGTCGCACTTAGCTAATTCGCTTAGAAACCTTGCTCGACTTACCTTCCATAGGGCCTCGCCCATTTCGAGAGTCTTCTCTTCTCGCACTCTGTGGTCGAATTCAAGGTTCTTTGAAACTCCGCAGTCAATACATACTCCACCTAGAAGGCGCATGCCTTCCGCGCGTCGCGCGTGATAGCGTTGACGTTGGTACTCACGCATGTATTCGTTGGTAGCCATGTTCCCCGGGTCGGATTCGAACCGACATCTCGCGCCTTAGAAGGACGCTGCCCTCTCCAGTTGGACCACCGGGGGTTAGTGCGTGCGCCGCCCGGGATTCGAACCCGAGACCCGAAGAGTAAGAATCTCCTGCTCTGACCAGACTGAGCTAGCGGCGCGTATCACGCGGAAGCGGCGAGGCTCGAACTCGCACGGGGGTTAGCCCTAACCGTTTTCAAGACGGCAGCCGGTAGTCCTCTCTCGGCTTACGCTTCCAGTTTGTGCCAGCGCCCCCACCGGGCATTACGATCCCTGCACATGAGGACGTCGAAGAAGTTGTCGATGGCGACCTGGACATGTAGTGCCCTGATCGCAGGGGTGTTCTTCGCGTGTGCTGGCGGCGGAGGTAGTCAGAACGACAAGGTAGAAGGCATAGTGCAGTCCCGGCTACATGCAGGGGTGACCTTTCGGCTGACCATTAGGACCGACAACGGACCTAGAAATATCACGGTGAGTCGGCAGGTGTGGGATAACTGCCCTGAGGATTCGGTGTACCCTAAGTGTGCTAACTAATCGGTGATGCCGTCGTAGGCCTCGGGGATTGCTATGTAGACCTTCACGTCGGGCGTGCGCGACTCGAACGCGCGGCCTCTGCCTCCCGAAGACAGCGCTCTGCCAAACTGAGCTAACGCCCGTTACTACTCGACATGCTTCCAGCTCCGTCGAGCGCAACCAAACTCGCGGACCGGATGGGCAACCTCTGCTGCGACCGCCGCTAAGCCTCCTACTGGTCCCGCACCCCCAGAGAGATTCGAACTCCCGACTCCAAGATTCGTAATCTTGTGCTCTATCCGCTGAGCTATGGGGGCATGGTGCCCGCCTCGCCGCTTCCGGTGCGGCGTGCGGGCTGGCCTATGTGGGCGCCGCCAGGAGCTGGTCAGCCAAACCAACTCCGGTTTCCCTTTCGCGGTACGCGTCCCGGCCGGAAAGTGGGGCCGGATGGAATCGAACCACCGACCTCCGAGTTATCAGCTCGGCGCTCATCACCTACTGAGCTACGACCCCATTGAGGAGAGAGCGGGATTCGAACCCGCGCTACGAGGAGAAAACCCCGTAGACCGCATTAGCAGTGCGGCGCCATCAACCAGACTCATGCCATCTCTCCAATTGCAACTGCGCGCGCCCCGTACCGGATTTGAACCGGCGATCTCCGCCTTGACAGGGCGGCGTCCACTCCCAACTGGACCGACAGGGCATGAGCGGGTAATACCGTGCCCGAGACAGGCCTCGAACCTGCACTCCCGAAAGAACCAGTTCCTAAGACTGGCGTGTCTGCCAAATTCCACCACTCGGGCGTGGACCCTGTCCGACTCGAACGGACCACCTCCTGCTTGCAAAACAGGCGCTCTACCAGATGAGCTAAGAGCCCTCGGAGCCAACGGACGGGATCGAACCGTCTACCTCCCGTTTACGAGACGGGCGCACATACCTTCAGTGCTGCGCTGGCGGGCGCTCGCCGCGACGGCAAAGTGGTTGCTCCGTCCGCGAGCATTCGGTTCACCCCGGCACCTATAGCCATCCAGGACGGCGGCGGAGTCCTGGATGGCATCAACCGGGTAGCACGGAGTGTCCACCGTGGTACTCCACCCACCGACAGGGATTTGGAAGGAAACGACCTGACTTCTCCGCCGAAGCCTTTCGTTCCCCGCTTTTACAGCTCGTCGTTGCGGACCGTGTCCACGAACGCCTGCCAAACATCCGGGGCGAACCACAACGCCGGCCCGTCCGGGTCCTTCGAATCCCGAACCCCTACCAGTTCGCCGGCCGGCGCGAACTCGACACAGTTCGCCGTGTCCGAGCTGAAGCTACTCTTCCGCCACGACAATGACTTCGTACCCACCCTTGTCCTCCCGTTTCAAAGTAGTAGAGAGAGCCGACGATCGGATTCGAACCGATTACCTCTGATTTACAAGAACAGCGCTCTAGCCTAGTGAGCTACGTCGGCATGGTACGGGACGGACGATTTTGGTTAGCGGCCCGCCCGTCCCGCTTTCTTCAACCGTTACTGACGGAGAGCTTTCAGATCGTGATGTCGTTCGGCCGGATTGCGGTGGGCTACACAAAACCCTTCCGCGGTGCTGCGTGGCCTACTACACGAATGCTCCTTGCAGCTCGGTTTTTTCTGGACCGGCTTCCTTCTGGTTCTCATTCAACGATGGATTTGAGTTTTGGCATCCATCAAGCCGCCCTTTGGGGATGTGGTCGTGCCCTCGGCCGGATTCGAACCGGCACCGTACGGCCCCTCAGACCGTTGCCTCTGCCATTGGGCCACGAGGGCAGGAAGCTCGGGACGGAGGACTCGAACCTCCACTAACAGGGCCAGAACCTGTCGTGCTGCCGGAATTACACCAGTCCCGAATGGGGTGGCCGGCGGGGGAACGGAGGACCCCGCCGGCCGGCTCAGATGCGCCGCGCCTTGCCTTACCATGCCCGGCCCCGCCACGGCTCGCCGTGGCTGCCTTGCCCTAGCATGCCCAGCCCAGGCCTACCACGCCGCTGCTGCCAAGCCATGCCTTGCCATACCCTGCCCTGCCCTGCCGAGCCGTTGCCGCCTTGCCGAGCCACGCCCCGCCACTGCTGCCTGGCCTTGCCGTGCCACGCCATGCCTTCGCAGGCCCAGCCACGCCTTGCCAACCCCTCCGCTGCCCTCCGTCTCTCGACGGATTGATACCACCCTAACTCGGTGATTGTCGCAGTGAGGCCCAGGTGACAACCGTCGGCGTGATCAGCAACGGCATCCCAGCCTCGGCCGGTACCCTGTCACCCTTACGCTGATTGCAACGATCACAACTCGCAACCGTGTTCGGCCAGCTGTTCAGCCCACCCCGCGACCGCGGCACAATATGGTCAACGGTGCTGGCGTGGCCACCGCAGTAGCCGCACCGGCGACCATCACGGGCCATCACACCAGGCCTCGACCAGCCAGGGCCCTCAGTCCACCGCCACCTCGGCACCACGTACCGAACCAGACGAATAATTTTCGGCTTAACCCACGGGCCGAAGCAGGGTATGTGTTCCTCCTCGGCTGCCTCATGAACCTCGGCAACCTCCCGGAACAACATCTTGATCGCATGTCGGAGGCTGACCCGGTGCAACGGCCCAAGGTCAGCGTTAAGAACAAGAACACTGCCATCAACCATCAGGATCACCCTCCCTTCGACGGCGACGATCGGAATGGAGCAGATGACCGGGATCGAACCGGCGACCTCGACGTTGCAACGTCGCGCTCTAGACCAGCTGAGCTACATCTGCAACGAGAGCCTTCGGTCGGATTCGAACCGACTGCCTTCGCCTTACCGAGGCGACGCTCAACCTGATGAGCTTCGAAGGCGCAGTGCCCCGGGTCGGATTCGAACCGACACTGTCCGCTACTTGAAAGCGGTGCCTATCTGCCAGTTGGGCTACCGGGGCGGGGTGGAGGGGAACACCAGGGACCTTTCCATGGGAGGCGCCGGCTTGAGCCCTTGATCGCTGCCAGACCTGAGGTGTTCCTCTCCGTTACCCGACTCGGGGGTGTGTACATCACCAGGGCGCCCGAGCCGGAACTGCGTGCCCCAGACGGGACTCGAACCCGCACTGACCGCTCTTTAAGGGCGGTGCTTCTACCAATTGAGCGACCGGGGCAATGCGAGGTAGGCGTAGCGCATTCGCTGCATTTACGCCGCTACCCGATCAAACAACTAGTATCGATCGGTCTCACGACGTTCCTTATCGGCCTGCCTGGTGTCCGTCACCGGATCCCGGATTGAGGGAGCGACCCCCACGACCGGCTGACCTACCTCAACGCTCGGGAACCAGGGCTCGAACCTGGACTACGATATCCAAAGTATCGTGAGCTACCTTATTACTCAATTCCCGATTGAGAGCGGCGCCGGGGAATTGAACCCCGATCGCTGGTTTGGAAGACCAGCGCTCTACTGTTGAGCTAGCGCCACACAAACTACGACTAGGTGTCGTTGTAGCCCGCCGGGGACTCGAACCCCGTCCTGCTCCTGGAGAGGGAGCTGACCTAACCCGTGGTCGAGCGGGCCTTACGTGCTGGCGACGAGGGATGGGAAATCTTCCCGACGGTAGGCGGATAACCGATGCCCTCGTCGCCAACGTGTCCCTCCTCCGGATCGAACGGAGAACCTCCGGTACTTCACACCGGCGCTCTGCCTTCTGAGCTTGAAGGACATGGGGGGTGAGGCTGGCTAGGCCCCAACGGTGAACCGTCCAGACATGCCATCGCTGGCACCCTGGTGGAAATGCCGACGGTTACGACCTGCTTTTGGGTATGTGCCCGATCACTGGTACTGCCGGCATCGTCGGAAGCCGGGGAATCGAACCCCGTGCGTCCTCGTCCCAAACGAGGCCCGGTCACCGTGCCGGTCGCTTCCGTCCGGAGGGCCCAGTTGAACCCTGAGTCCTCCAGCTATTGCCATTCCACTGTGGAATTCTCAAGTGTTGCCGTGTGCGACCCCGCATTAGGGGTGCCGTTCGTGTTACGCACGGGCGACAGGGCTCGAACCTGCAACCGGCGGGTTTGGAATCCGCTGCGCTTCCAGTTGCGCCACGCCCGTATGGAGTTGTAGGTCCTATGAGAAACGCCGCCTGATCCTCGGTTGGATGGCGGCGTTCACGCGTGGTTTCTGCGTCTACGTTCGCCACTTCGGGTTGTGCTGGCGCTTGGATTCCGGGTAGTCGGAGCTGATGGCCGCGGTGGGTAGTCCAGGCAACAGCACCCGCTGGTGCGGGTTTTGCGTGGCTGGCCACGTGATCACGGTTTCGCTCCTCGGTCCGGCACATCAACCTGTGCTATGTGTGCAACCATGCCACATCCGTGTTACGTGCGCCAGCGAGTTTCGGGTCGCGCGTACAAGATTTTTTAGGATCGGATTGAAGTGTCCGGTTGGACCAAAAATTAATTGATCAACTTTCCAGAGTTAATGATCTTGGTTGACTGAGGGGCACAACCACCGGAATATGGCCTGACCAGCGATGCCGTGGCGCTTGACGCCAGCCTCATGATCACGTTAACTGGAAGCTTGGGCATCAGTCTGTCCTGAATCAGGCCCGGGTATCTGCGGGGGTGAAAATCTTGCCCCCCGTGGACTCCGGCGACCCCCGCGAGAAAGTCCTCGTCACCGGCTACGAAGCCGTCCGGCTACTGAAGACGTCCTACGCCGTCATCTGCATGTGGCGCAACCGTGGCCTACTACCTGTCGCCGGCCACGACCGGCAAGATCGTCCGCTCTACCGATGGAGTGACCTCTTCGACGTCGAGGCGTCGACCCGGCAGACCCGATCCCGTGGCCACCGCGGCGGCACCGTCCGCGCCCGCCGTGAACCACCGGAGCCACCCCGTGAGGTGGTCTAGACGCCATATGCCCGTAGAGAAGAAGAAACAGCCCCAGCCCCAGCCGGATGAGCCGCGGGCTGCCCTGACGTTGTATGTGGCCGGCCGGCTCCGTTCCCATGAGCTGTTCCTGCTCGGCGTGTCAGTTCTTACCGGCGGCGCCTACGTGGCTGGTACTCCCCCGGCCGCGTCACTGGCCGCGACTCTCCCACTGTGGCAAATCCGGATCTGGTCGGCGGCGTTGCTGCTATCTGGACTGCTCGGCATTACTGGGATTGTGTGGCAACACTACCGGGTCGAGTTCGGGTTGAGCCTGGAGCAGGCCAGCATGCTGATAGGGGCGGGCGCGATCCTGCTGTTTTGCATGGCCGCGTTCAGTTACGCCGGATTGCGCGCATTGGCCGGTGGTCTGGTGTATGCGGCGTGGGCCGGCGCTAACTTGCACCGGGCCTGGCAGATCCGCCGAGATCTGGCCGGGCTATGAGTAGCGTTACGGTCCTGGTCACCGTGCTGGCTGCCCTACTGGGTGGCACCGGTCTCGGGACACTCGTGTCCGCCATGTCGTCGCGGCGCACCACTAAGGCTGACGCTACCCGTACCTATACCGACACCGCTTTGACCTTGATCGCTGCGGTCAAGGATGATGCTGCCGACGCCCGTGCTGAGGCGACCGAGGCCCGGCGGGAGTGCGCCGAGGTTCGGCGGGAGGCGTCCGAAACCCGCCGAGCATTGATGGCGATCAATAACGAGGCGGCCCGGATCGAACGTCAACTCAACGACTGCGCCGACCGGCTGGCGAACCTCGTCGGCATGATCCGTAACCCCCTGACGACCATGGAAGACTTGCGTCAGGAGATTGTGGATGAGGCGTAGGGCCTAGCACTACGTACGTGATCTTGTTACGATCGACAACGGTTGCCGGCGCGACCAAGTCTAAGCGCACCGCTTGTATAGCGCCGGCAACTCGATGCGGGATAGACCAGTTGGTAGGTCGCCGGGCTCATAATCCGGGTCATGCATGGGTTCAAGTCCCATTCCCGCTACAAATTCAGGGTGTCTCCGATGGGCGGACCGAAAGCATGATCGGGTATCTTTAGATCGCGCCGAGGCGTAGGTTTTTGACCACCTCTTTCTGGAGGATTGTTAGTTCTTCGAGTTGATCTGCCGCTCGGTTGAGTTTTTCCTGAGTCAATTCGTTTTCCTCGTTGAAGGGGTGTGACCATGTTTTTGACTCATCCGCCGCCTCCGCCGCAGCCGGATCCGCCGACGCAGCCTGGTCGTGATGGCGACTAGTAAGCCGATGTGTCCGCAGTGCGGTAAGCGGATTGATCGGTTGCAGCGGAGTTTCGGTGTGGCCGCGCCGTATCCGTGTTTCCACTGGTTGAGTATTCCGCAGGCGTCGGCGTTGGTGGCTAGCGCGCGGAGCACGTAAGCCACCTACCCCGAGGTTAGTCGTCGGTGATAATGGCGATTACGGTGATGATGATGGTGGCGATGATGCCGGTTATCGCGACCGCGGCCATGCCGTCGGGGTTCTCGATCCGTTCGGTTGCCATGTTCACTGTGATCGCGATTGCGACTACCGAGACGATGATGCCGATCCATCTCGGTATGAGGTTCCACCTCGGTATGTTGTTCATCTAGAGTCCTCCACTTCGGGGATGGCTATTGTGGTGGCGCTGGGCCGGTAGCGGGCGGTGGCGGCACGTCGGGAGACCTGTTGCCGGGTGACGTTGAGGGCCAGGGCGAGCGCTGACGGGGTCCAGCCGGCTTCGGTGGCCCACAGCAGAGCAACGTTGAGCCGGTCACCTGACAGTTCTCTCAGGGCTGCGGTGAATGGCCATGGCATGGTTTCGTACTGGGGCCACCGTCGTTGCCCGTGCCGGCCTGGTGGGTTGCCGCGGGTGCCTGGCCGGCTGATGGTGACGGTCATGGTGTGTCGGCTATGTCGACGGGGAGCCCTTCGGCGCGCATCTGGTCGACGACCGGCTCGTACTCCGCGGATAGCAGTTCCCTCATGTGGGCTATGCGTTGGTCTGCGGCGGCTCGCCGTTCAGCTGGTGTGGGCCGGGTGATGATGTGTTGCCACAGCCACATCGCTACAACGCCGGGGATGGTAACGGGCCAGAAGGCACCGGTCCAGAATGGGCCGGCGAACGGGTCGCGAGGGGGGCCGATCCGGACGCCGTTGGTGCCGATGTCCTGGATGGCGTTGCGACCATTTTCGTCGATGAATTTGACGAACGTCCGGCGGGCTACGATCCCGCCGACGATCAGATAGCCCGAGGCAGCCAACAACCAGATCATGATCTTTAAGGGTTCCTTTCCGGTGGGGCGCCTTCAGCTGCGATGGCCTGGTCGATCAACGCAAACACCTGCCCGTCGGTGGTGTCGGGATTGTCGTTGAACTCGATGGCGTTGTCGTGGCGGGTTGTGAACCGTGCACCCCTGTTGAGGATGTGTAACGTCCGTATGCTGAGTTCGAGCTGGCTGGTCGGGGGGGCCAGGTACGTGCCGGTTGGGCTGTGCATGCCGACAGCAACGTCTATGGCGCCGACGAGGCACACCTTGCCGTAGTGGAAGCGGGTGCGCCGTATGCGGCCCTGCCGTTGCAGGACTTCCTTCGTCGCTTGTAGTGCTTCGATTACGTTGGTTGGAAGCGGACGATTGTCGTTCATGAGTCGGTTATCTCCTCGGGGATGGCTAAGTGGTCCTGAGCGGACCGGGCGGCCAGCAGTGTTCCGGGGAAGTGGAACACTGCCGACCACCCCGCCGGCTCAGTCGATGACTAGGCCGTGGTGCCAGTCGACGTGAACCGTGTTGGTTCGGGCGACGACGTGTTGGCCGGTGAGTACGTCGGTGACGGCGGTCATGCCACCGCCCCAGAACACGAGCGCTACCGGGGTACGTGCAGGCAGGGTGATGGTGGGGTCGCTGTTGTCGGCGACGTCCTCGACGAGCCGGCCGAAGACGATTGGTTGCAGTTTGGCCCGCAGCTCGGCTGTTGTTACTTCGGCGTTCAGGTGTATCCATTTGGCGTGAAGGGTTCTATCGTCGATCATGAGCGGTTGGTAGCCTGACTGCATTGCGTTGATGACGACGACACCCGGTCCCCAATGCTGCACGCTGACGATGTTGTCGGCGGTGAGGGTAGGCCCGTCCGGGTTTTCGACCGGTTCCAGAAGACGCATAAAAGTAACGGGTTGGAGTCGCCCTCGTAGCTCCCCGGTGGTTACCGGCCACCGCGTAGGTGTGGGCTTGACTGGGGCAGTTTCGCTGACGCGGGCAGTCTGGTAGTTGACAGCATCGTGCATGATGATCTCCTGTTCGTGAATTTCGGCAAGCTATAATTGTCGATGGAGCCGGATCTTCGGATGCGGTGAGTGGTGCGGCAGCAGCGGTGAGGCGAGGCGTGGCTGGGCTCGGCCCGGCCCGGTCCGGCTGGGCGCGGCGTGGCAGCAGCGGCAGGGCACGAAAGGTCAGGTCGAGGGGGAGGGCGTTTTCAGAGAAGGTTGCCCTTTTCTCGACCTGACCTTTCCTTGCTTTAGCTCAAGATCCATTGGGGTGGTGACCAAATATCATTGGACGGGACGGCGGTGTATCCGGGTCTGACGGGCTCGTAGACACCGAGGTTGGTCGCGGCGGCCCTTCGCCGGCCTAGTTCGACCCAGGGGCCGATGGCGGCCATCGAGGCGGTTGACCAGTCTGCGACGGCTGCGTCGAGGTTCATTCCGTTGGCGAGTCGGCCGGCGAGGCAGTGGACTTGGCCGATGCCGGCGTTGAGTCCCCAGCCGGTTTGTAGCCGAACGGTTTGGGCGGCGTCGCCGACGAGAGCCGCGTGAGCGTTGCCCAGTGGCCAAGCGGTCTGCTTGGCCAGTGGTAAGTCGATGATGGGAATCCCCATGATCTGGTCGGTGTCGTGGACCACGTCGCGGAACTGTGCCGGTAGGTATGCGGTGGCGAGCGCGTCGATGGTTCGCCTGATCAATGGTGTGATCTGTCCGGAAAGCAGGAATGCGTGTTCGGTGGGTGGCTTCCCGACGATCCGGGTGAACGCCGCTTCCGACATGTTGGTGGACAGTTCCCAGTATGACCGGCCATCGTTTTTGATTGGCGCGGTGATGGAGAACAGTATCCCGCGTGGCGTGTCGTAGAACCGGCTGAACCCTTCGATCGCCGAGTTCGTGGGTAGTTCGATCAGGCCTCGCCACATGCAGTATCCGCTGTAATGCAGGTGGCGGGTCGGGTCGAGTAAAGCCCGGCCGGTGGATTTGCGACCGTCGGCGAAGACGACCAGGTCGGCTTCGTCGGTGTGGCCTTTCGTGAAGGCGAGCTGTGCCCGTTCGCCGTCGTGGTCGAGGGCGACGAGCCGATGACCGAGTTGGATATCGACGAGCTGCCCGAGCGCGTGGTGAAGTTTGTCCCAGGATGTAACCTGCCCCGGCAGGGTAGATCGTCCCCGCTGCCTGGGTTCGACACCACCGTCCATGTCCCAGGAGATGGTGTCCCGCGAGTCGAGCGCGACGGTCGAGGCGACGTCGACACCGGCGTCCTTGAGGATTTCGATGCCTTGCTGACGGAGGCCCATCACACCACCGGACTGCGGGTGCGGGGTGCGGGACGCTTCGTACGTGGTGACGTCGGTGAAGCCGTGCCGGCGGAAGGTCAGTTCCGCGGTCGGGCCGACCAGTGAGCCGCCGATGACGGCGATCTTCAGCTGCCTCATGGTGTTACCTCCGGGCTAGGTGGGATGGCCGCCCAGTGGGCGGTAGCTGTTTGTTCGATGAGCGTTTCGATTGGCACCGAACGGGTGCGGGGGGCTTCGGGCCATTCGGCGGGGTTGATAGGTGCCCGTTTCGCGGTGCCGGCGGCGGCCCGGTAGTGGGCGGCGAGTCGGCGGGTTTGCCGGCGGGTGTGTGACAGTGGCCGGGTTTTGGTGCTGGCCTGGTCGAGGGCGTCGGCGAGGTGGCTGGCTTCGAATGCCCATAGAGTGTCGGCGGCGATGAGTCGCCGGGTTCGCCATGGCACACCGGCTGCGCGGAGTACCCGTAGCGCGAACATCCGTTCCCTGGTTGTTAGTTGCACGGTGACGGCGGGTCGGGTGTAGTCGTCGCCGGTCATGAGATTTGGCCTTGGGCGGCGGCGACGAGTGCATGGGCTTCCTGTTCGGGGGTGTAGGTCGGCGGGTAGCTACGCCGGATCTGGATGGCGATGGTGAGGTAGGCGAACTGCTGGCGGCGTTGTTCGGGGCTGAGGTAGTCCTGGGCGAGGTCGGCGGCGGTGAGGTCGATAATTTTGGTGATCTCGGCGAGGGCGTCCGGGCTGCCGATGAGCATGTTGGTCATGGCTGCTTTCCCCTTTACCGGTTGCGGGTGAGCCGGATCGATCCGCCGCGTTCGATGACGTCGATGAGGTTGTCGGGGACGCTCCTGTTGTCGTTGATCCAGCGGCGTAGGCATCGGTTGTGGCCGTTGGCGTCGCGGATGGCCCAGTGTTGGAGCAGGTTGCCGAGTAGTGATCCGGTGAACAGGACGACGAGTGTGAGCACGACAAGGATGGCCATGGGAAACCCCCTGGGATGGGATGGGATACATGGCAAACCATACATCTCACGGGATGCTGTGTCATCCACAGGTCCATAAAATTTCAGATGCCGGGAGTCGAAGCCGGCTACCATAGATGCATGGACATGCCGGAGGTCACCGATCATTGGGTTGACCAGCACAACGCCTGGAAAGCCCGCCGCGAACGCCTACGCGCCGACCGCATCGACCGTCAGCAACGCCGCGCAGCAGGTCTACGCCACCGCCACGCCGCGAAACTAGCCAACAACGACAAAAAGGCCGCCGTCCCGGAGGGATCCGAGACGGCGGCCTCTTCTGTCGCGAGGGGTCGGTCTACCTAACCCTACGCGTAATCGGGTAATGGGTCGTCCTCGGCGTGGATTCGGTCATTCGGGTTTACTCCGTTCTGTCTCCCGGTCGGACGCCGGCTGCCCACCCGCCGCGTTTCGTGCGCCGGGCCGGTTCCTGATCTTCGGCGAACCGTTGCGCCAGCTCGAAGGTTCGGTGGCCTTCCTTCGACCACGCCTCGGTCAGCGCTTCGGCGATCTCGTCGGCCCTGTCGGGTGCCATCGCCGCTGACCAGCCGCGCGGCCCATCGGTAATCAGATGTCGGAGCCCGAGGCCGGTCGGTATGACGCTGCTCAGTGCTTCGGCGGCCTGGTCCCGTTCGGCTGCGGATAGCCGGACCATGACCGGTCCGTCCGATGACCCCCGTTGAGCCGTCGGGCGGGGCACGAGCTTGTCCGGGTCGTAGCCGGCTTCGGCCTCGTCGGCGAGCTGTTCGACTAGCTCGTTGGTCAATTCGACGCCACCGGACGTACGAAGCGGCTCGTCGGGGGCGGTGGGTTGAAAGCGGCCGTGTTCGTCGCGTTGACGCGGTTCGGCTGCCACGTGCCTACCTCGTTTCGTTGCCAGTCGGAGGGTGATGTAGGCGTCGGCGGTTTCCCGTAGCCACCGCGGCCGGCCTGCTGTTTGAGCATCGGGCGGCGCGTCAGCTACCGGCAGGTCCGTGGTCAAGGGTCGGCCTCGGCGCCGGTTCCGGTTAGCCCGCTTGTTGTAGCTACGCATCGTCTCGACGGGTAGCCCCAACGCCTCAGCGAAGTAGTGCAGGCTGACGTAGCGGGCCTGTTCAGTCATTAGCGTTTCGCCTCCTTTCGTTTTCCGTGGAAGGGAAGGTGAAGTGTCGTGAGGGACGTGTTCCCCTGGTTTTAGAACCAGTCTTCGGCTTCGTCGGGCTGGTCGCCCCACGAGTCACGGTTAGCGCTCTGGGCCGTTTCGAGCGAGGTGTGGATGATGCCGCCAGCTTCGACGTGTTCGTCGCGGTACTGGATCGCCTGTTCGTCGGCGAACTTTTCGCGTTGGTCTTTGGTCATGTCGTCCCAGTCGTCTGGGACGTTGACGTAGACCCGGTGGATACGTGCGTCGTAGTCCGGGGCGAGGTAAAACTCCAGGATTTCGTTGCTGCTCATTTGTTTCCTCGTTCGATTTGTTGGGGCCGGTTTTCCTACCGGATTGTGATGATGTTGAGGGCGGCTACCGCAGCGACGAGCGCTGCAATGACGCAGACGGTGGTCATGGCTAATAACTCACGTTGACGTCGGATGGTCGGACGATGAGGGTGACCTCGCGGCCCTGGTCGCGGATGATCCGACCCATGACGTTGTAGGTTCTCCCGGCCTCTTCGACCCAGTCGCCTGCGATCGGGATCGCCGCGCCGGCGGGCGCGGTCCAGCCCACGAACGCGGATATGTTGGGTTTGTACTTGAGATGGATGACGGTCACTGTTCCTCCTGTGGGTACATAGTAGGTGGTCCGGGTGGGTCGGGGGTACGGTTGTTGTCAATGCGCCTCCCCGGAGGTGCAGGGCAGCGGCATGGGACGGTTCGGCATGCCAGGGCAAGGCACGGCCCGGCACGCGGTCACGCCCTGCGGATGGTGGTCGGGTTACCCCAGCGTTGCTGGGCTGCCTGCTTAGACACGCCGAGCCGGTCGCCGATCTCACTCCACGAGTAGCCTCGGGTGCGTAGGCCGGCGACAGCGTCGGTCACGGCCTGGTCGATCTCACTGGACAGCGCTATGAGGTCCCGGAGGGTTTCGACGTCCCCGGCCGCGACGCGGCGGCTGTAAGCCCTCAGTACGCGCCGTACGAACGCCCCGTACTCACTACCCTCGATCTCTCGTTTCCGGCGTTTCAGCGTCAACGGGAGCTTGACGTTGTTCCGTGTCGGTGGCCCGGTCATCATCAATCTCCAGTTCCTGACTTACGGCTGAGTAAGCCGGACGGCCGGCAACCTGCGGGGGTTGCCGACCATCCCGTCTACTCAGGCGTTCGCAACCTCGCGGACGAGACTCAAAGCCTTTGCTTTCAACGGTTCGGGTCTAATGAGCGTGCGACCCAATTTCGTTTCCCAGCTACGCGACCGGCGGACGTGGTCGAGGTATTCCCCGGCGCCTTGTACCAACCCGTAGCCGGTGTCGGCGACGTTGGCGGTGGTGTCGCTGGCTAGGATTGCCCGCAGCGCGGTCCGCGCGGTTTCGACGTTGCGGACTACCCGGTCGGTGACCAGGCCGTCGGGCGGCGACGGGATGAATGCGGTGATGAACAGTTCCCGCTGCCTGGGCGTGATCTTGATGTCGAGTAGGTTGGTCATCAAACCTACGTAGTCGGCCATTTCCCGGCGGGCGCCGGTGACGGCCTCACGGGCCTCACTGAGCCGGTCCCGCCAGTTACCCCGGTGCTTGAACGCGAATGTGTTCCCGGTCCGTTCTCCTTCAAGTTCGGCTGCCCGGAACGTGTTGGCGCATACGATCCGGACGGCGGTTGCCCTGAGCACGGCTGCGCCGGGCTGGCCGTGCCGGGTGGTGAACGCGAGGTACGGCACGGTGAGGGTGCCGGCGTCGCCGGGCAGTTCGACGGGTTCGTCGAGGCGGGACAGCGCCCACACGTCCCGGCCACCGTTCAGCACGCCGGCGGTTTCCCATTTGACGTTGGGCTGCGCGAGTACCGCTTCCACGATTTCGCCCATCGCCTGATGGTCGATGATCTTGTATGTGTCTTGGGTGATCCACAACGTCGCGCCGGTATCCGACCTGACAATCCGCTTCCACCCCTCACTAGGGGCGTACGTAGGCTGCCCGTCCTCAGTGATCCCTTGCAGCTCGTACACGGGTTCGCTGATCGGATCCCATTCCAGGCCGGCGAGCTTCCGCGCTTCGGCCCAACTACCCGGGTACTCACCCAACACAACACCTTCCCGGTGCCAGGGCATCGCCCGGACGGAAAACATTGATTCCACATTTGCGGGCATGGTTCTTTCCTTCTCTCTGGTCTGTGGCTGAATAGACCGCGCGGTCAACAGCTGGTAGCTGTTGGCCACGCCGCGCGTTCAGTCGTCGGGTCAGATGTGGGTTAGTCCGCCGATGCGGATGTCCCGCCACCGGTCGGTTTGTACGGTCCATGTGGTTGCCTGCACGACGGACGGGGTCACGGCTAGTTGGCGAGCGGCGGCCCGGTAGACGGTGGCGAACCGCTCATACCAGTTATGCCGGTTGAGCGGGTAGCGGGATTCCCGGTCGAGTACGGATAGCCGTTCCCCGACAGCTACGTCTATGGCGTGTCGGTCGATGCACACGGTGTCGGGGTCGTCGGGGTCGGCAATGAGTCGGTAGAACGCCCGTGTTTTCGGCCCTTGTAGGACGTTGAGGGGTTCGGCGCCGTGGTAGATGGCGGTTGCCCGTGTGACGGACCGGCTGAGGGCACCGCCGTTCAGACGCCCGTCGGCGTACATCCGGGCTGCTAGCCCAAGGTTGCGTGGCCACGACGTTTGGGGGCTTAGGGCAGCGATGATTCCGGCGGCCCGGTTAGGGTGGTCGGGGTCGAGATTCGCGGCGGCCCGCGTGCGCGTCGGCATACCACGCCCGACCAGTGGTTAGCTGGTTGGACGTGGCGCTACGGAACACGCGTTTGATGTTGGCTACCTGCGGTAGGCGGATGGTCATCGGAGCATGGCCTTAAGTTCGGCCTTGACCCTCCGTGCGTCGTCGCCGCGCCATGAGGTTGCGTTACTTAGGAAGTACCGCACGATGTCGTCGGCATGGTCGGCGCCGTACATGTCGGTGAGCTTGTTGAGTTTCGCCATTGCGTTGAGGTACGGGACGGCCGCGTAGTTGACTTTCGGCCAGTGTCGGCGGACGTCGGCCGCCACGACGTGTAGCGGACGAGTGTTGTTGGCGTTGTTAGGCATGGCTGAGTGCCCTCATGCTTTCCTAGGCTGAGTAGTTACCGGGCCTCATGGAGGTACCGGTAGGTGTTGATCTTGTCGGCGACGTCGTCAATAATCGTGCCTATTGCGCGGCCTAGGTTCGGGTCCCATGTGTTCCGTACCTCATCAGCCATTGCCCGAATCTCAGCGACAATGGCGACCCTTTCCCGTAGTGCAGCCATTCGCAATTGATCCTGGCGATCGGTGTTACTGCTCACGGTTTGTTTCCCCTTTCCCGTTGGGCTAATCGGGTGCCCGTGCGTGACGGGCACCCTCCTTAGGTCAACGGTCGCGGTCGAGTTGTGACAGGATGTGGTCGGGTAGTCGGTCAAGTGCTGCGGGTATGTAGCACTGGCAGTCGACGTCCGTTTCACAGCAGTCAATGCAACAGTGACAGAATCCGCAGATATTGGTTACCGGGTCGACCGCGTCGTCGGTAAAACAGACCGGACAGTCATGGCCACCGTAATTCCAATTTCTACTTGTAAAGCCCCACGTCCCGGTTTCCGGGTCCTTAGTCCAGTAGCCATCATCCTTGGATGGCTTCCACGGTGGCTTGAAACCACTGTTGCTATACCATGAGCCCTTATCCCAAATACCGGCATCCTCATTTAGGATGTACGCTTGCTCCCGGTACCGGCGGTTGACGGTCAGGATAACCGCTTTGTTGAACGGTCCCATCCATCGTTCTAGCCGACGTCGGCTCTTGGATTGTTGCATCCCACCCCACATACCGCGCGGAATCAGGTCTTCCGCCACGATGCGGGTATCGGACCGAATGTCGTTCTTAGCCGGTTGCGCTTTCGCCGGGAAGATTCCGTTGTGACCGAAGACGGTCCGCCGGTCGCCGCCCACGATGAACGGGTGGCAGTTGTCTTTGTCGACGATCCCGTGTGTTGACATCCGGGAGTGGAATAGTGCCGGCCCGTCGGGGTTCGCTTTCCGTAGCTCGGCGAACCGGTCGATAGTTTTGTCGGGGTCGAGACTCTTACCGATGATGATCCGACCGTCGGCAACGATGGCGTATCCGAAGCCGTCCTCATTGACCAGTGTCCCGTTGCGTAGTGCTTCCGTGTCCGGCTGGACTCCAGCCGGTAGGTAAGTTAGGAGACACATAGCCGGGCCGCCTCACTGCGAAGCGGGGCGTACTTGTTGGGTAGCCATTGCATGAACGCGGACCATGTCCACCCGTCGTTGCGGAGGATGTCATGGGCGGACAGATGCGCCGTGTACTCGACGGTGGCAGCAACAAGCGCTAGCGCTGCCTTGATTTCATGTTCGTTCAGCGACGACGCAAAGACGCGTACCTCGAATGTTTCCGCGTTTTGCGAATTGATCGCTGAGTAACGCGGGCAGTAGACACTGCCCCCGTACGGGTCACGATCGTTTTTCGCGTAGTGCTTTTGCTGTTGCCGGGTACTTGCATCGAACGGTGCCCAGTCTCTTGACCGGCGCCGCGCGATAGCCTGCACTTCCCGCGCGTTGCGGTAGACAAATTTCATCCACCGGTACACGTGACAGGGGCTAGCGAACCCGGCCCGCGACACGTGCACGTGGATACCGGTCTCTTCCGTTGCCCGGCACCCTAGGTCGTGTAGCTCTCGCAGCATCGGCCACGGGAAGTTGTCCATCGCGTAGGCGTAGGTCATTGGGTGCGTGACCATTTCGAACCCGAGCGATATAGACGAGTCCTCTTTCAGGTACCCGAGGGACCCAAGGCCGTCCGCAGCGATCCGCGCAGCCTGATTGAATCCGTGCCCCGGTGCGGAGATTTCGATTTCCGCGCCGAGAAACGCGGGACCGACCCCGTGGAATTCGGGATACGGCTTGTACGAGTAGCTGTTGATGAGTCCGTTACCGTCGCGGTACGAACCGTCGTCATCGTCGTAGCTGTGGTCGGACACGTCGGGGCACTCGTCACCCGTGTAGTACTCACTGCAATTTTCGCAGTAGGTGACGCACTCGTCGCAATAGTCCCCACCGGGGCCGACGCGGTATTCGATGTAGTGCGGGTACGAGTTGTGACTAGTTGCGGTTACACCGCACTCTTCGCACGCGATGCAACAGTTGGCGCAGAATGCGCCGGACCGGTCGGGCTGGTGGGTGATGTAATCGGGGTAGGTGCCGGGGTAGTCCGCTGTGTTTCCGCATCGGTCACATGTGACCATTGCGAGTGACGTTGGACTGCCGATGTCGTTGTTAGGCATGGCTGAAATGCCTCACGCTTCCTGGCCTTAGGCTGAATAGGCCGAGCGATCATCGACCCTTATGATCGATGATCACTCCGCTTATTCAGGGCCGTACAGAACCGCGTCGATGTCATCGAACGTGATCCCAACCCGGTGGACTATTGCAGCCCACGTGAGAAACGCAACGATGCGTTCCGATTCGGTTGGCGTGTGCCCGGTGACATCGACCAGTGTTCCGGCATAGCCGGAATACCACTCATCATCGATGTACTCCCGGTACAGGTTCCACACTTGCTCTTGAAACGGCATGATGTGTTCCGCTTTCCGGAGGGTGGCTGATACCTCCCCTGACCACACGGGCTAGCCGTGTGGTGTAGGCAAGCGTCAGCGGTGAATCTTGGACACCGCAGCCTTTGTGATCTTGACGGCCAGGGGAAGCATGAGCAGCAACCCTGCAATGGTGAGCAACACTTGATGTCACCCTTTCTTCTGTACGCAATGCCGAACATCGGCAACCTTGATACCGCGCTGTTCTAGCTGGTAGCGGAACGCGTGAGCAGAGTCCGCGCGAACTTCCACGGTCCGCCCGGTACTGCTGAGGATGGCCTGAAAAACCATGGTCGTTTCCTTTCGTGCGTAGGCATCGGTGCGCGGGATGATCCCGTGCACCCATGGGATACGTCGAAAGGGTCCGAACCACTTGCACAGCTACCCGTACCCCGGTGCCTCGCTCTTACGGGTTGACCGCCCATCGGCGGACGACAAGGGTAAGAGGAGCGAGATCACGTGATGCGGGTAGCCATGCGAACGGTTCAGCCGATGCGGGTGTGTGGGCTGAGTTGCGCACGCTGGTAGTGCTGGCCTAGGTGATACCACTTCCGGTACCGCCGATGATGCCGGTACGCGGCACGCGCATCGGTCCGGTAGTCCGATGCGCCGCTCTCGAATGCCTCAGCTATCGCGAGAGCGCGTCGGATCCGTCGGCTAGCTCTCATGGTCGGTACCGTCGGGCTTGATTTCCGGACCCGGAACGTCGGTGTTGGTGCCTGCCAGCGTGTTCCACATGGCGAGCATGGTGCCGCCGGTTTCCTTGTCTGCTGTCTTGATTTGTTCGGTGGTCAACGTGTCCGGGGACACGCCCATCTCGTGTAGTTGGATAGCGGCGAGCATGGCGTACGGTCGCATCCGGTAGTCCGATGCGTACGTGAATCCGTACCAGTTCATCACACGATCGGTGAGTGTTTCGATCACATCGAAACGTGTGATGTGGTCGGTTGCACCGTGCATGGGTTGAGTCCTTCCGTTGGGACAATACGAGCGACCACCCCACGGGGTGATCGCTCGGGTTGACGCAACGGTTAGGGTCGGAAACTTTCGCCCGGTCGAGACAGACTGTCTTTCCAGGCTTTCGGTAGGAAACCTCCGTGTGACAACCACTCGTCAAGCGCTCGTGCTGCGTCAAGTACATCACTCGCTGCGTCGTCCGCGTCGACTAGCTTGATTGCGTTGTCGTACCGTGCGATTGCTTCGCGCATGGTGCGTAGGGTTTCGTTCGGGTCCATTGCTTGCCTCTCCGTTGGGGTAGCCGAACACCCGTGCGAGACGGGTGCTCGATAACGCAACGGGTGGGTCAGCAGTCAACGTTCATGAATGGTCCGGGGTGACTGCCGTACTCAGCGCCGAAACACTGAACCGGCCCCGGTCCCTGCCATCCGATGACAACTCCCCGTTGCCCGTTGGCACCGGAGTAGGTGTCGATCGTGGTGTGCGTTACCACGTACACCACGCTGACAGCACCGATCAGGATGAGCGCGGTCATGAGCATGTGCCGGACACGCTGGCGGATCATGGTTGTCCTCTCCGGTAGCCACCGTGGCTACATGACCGACCCCCGTAAGGGCCGATCATGTGACCAGGGGTGCTACCGGGTAGGCTGCGCGGGATGCGACGTGGCACCGGAGTGGCGCCAGTACGGATCTTTGACGCCGGCAACGTGCTCGATCGTTTCGGAGCAACGCTGACAGGTGCTCGTGGTGTCAATGTGTTCGGTCATGGTTGCCTTTCTCGTGACCACCGTGGCCACAGCACTACACCCGTTAGGCGTACTGCTCTAGCTGCGGTGGTCGTCTCCTAGCAGCGCTTCCCTCGGGTGGACAGGTCGTGAGCCGGACAAGTCAACGGTTCAACACTCGGGGGTACGCTTGCTAGGTGTCTGCCACACATCCCGTGTGGCTTGGGTGATCACCTACTTTTGGTGATCGTGGGGACGGCGCGGGTGGTTGCGCTCTAGGCTGGTTCTCATGATCGATACGGCGGTCAAGCGTAGTGCTTTGGGTGCCACCCGTGGATCATGGCGGGTGCTTCCCTCGGCTGCTCTCTCCGGTTACCTACCCTGTGCACGAGGGGCGGTTGCCTCAGGTGCTGCGGGTAGGTGCCCCATCGATGGAGTCCGTGTCCCCTCTGGAGTTGTGTGGATCATGTGCTGTCGTGCGGTGGAACTGCCCTAAGCGTACCCGTCGGAGGTACACAGTGGTAGGGGTAGATACCCGGACATACCAGGACACACCCATGTCCCAAGTGGCACCATGTGCACACCACGACATGACATCCACAGCTACCTGTGATCCACTACCAGCACCGGTAGACCAGGGTGACCAGGGCACACCCAGCTACCCCCCTGGCACCCCCGTACAGGCCAGTACCAGGGCAACGGGTAGGCCACACCCCCCCATGGCCAGGGCAGGGGACACAGGGCATGGCTGACAGGGTGGTGAGGCGGTCACCCTGGTCTACCGGCGGGTGAGGGTGACCAGGGTGCAGGCCAGGGTGATGGGTGATCATGCACGTGGGTACGTGGTCACGTACCCGCTACGGTGGGTAGCCTGCCTGGTGTGTACCGAGGCAACACAGCGTGTGTGTCCACACACCACACACCACAGTGCACACACCACATAGCACTGTCCACTGTGCACACATCACACGAACAGCGTGGAAGGCATGCGCCACAGGGAAATGCACAACCCTCCACAATGCACACAGCTATGTGGACACTCCACATAGGACACATGTGAGCTGGTCGATATAGCGGAGGGTGACCACCCCAGGGGGGAGGGGGGTACCCCGACACGTAAGATCAGAAACGGGCCAGGGAC
>Ga0193745_1000008_pt1 | contig 129302 bp, 131 predicted proteins | sample L1a2metaG_FD_145899 | JGI IMG/M metagenome (GOLD analysis project Ga0193745, IMG submission 145899) | Soil microbial communities from a riparian zone of the East river system, Colorado, United States - L1a2 | ecosystem: Environmental > Terrestrial > Soil > Riparian zone | place: USA: East... | reverse complement strand
GGCCGCTGGGAAGCGCGGCGTGGCTGCAGGATCTGGAGGCGCGCACGGGTCGCACGCTCGCGCCTCGCAAGCGGGGTCCGAAACCGAGAGGAGAAGCGCGCCAATTAAGTAAACTGGCACCGTAATGGCATCAGGCGAGGCGACTATGAGGCGATGAGCAATAACCTGAGATATACGCAAGGCGCTGGCCGGACGATGGGAGGTTTGGAAGATCGCAGCGAAAGGCGGCGGAACATCTTTCGGGACGGAAATTATGCCGAAGTGCCGTAGCATCGCGCTGTTGATGGTTGCTGCGCTTTGGGGTTGCGAGGCCCCGATTACCGAACCATCGAACGCAGTCAGTGAAAACGCTGTCAGCGCACCGCACGCGAACAACTGCCTCGCTCGCATCTGGCAGACGCAAGGCAATCCGGATCGGGTGTTCGATGAGCGACATGACGAGCTGTTGGGCGGGCGCTCGTCTATTTCGTGTGATGGCTATACCAGTCCTTCCGCGCTTCAGCACGCGATCGATCGGCTGAAGCGAGCGGCCTCGGCCCGGGACGCCGATCAGGTTACACAATTGGTCAACATTCCGTTCAATTACATAGACCGTGACGGTCGGGCCGAACGGATTACATCGCGGCGGCAATTCCGCAGGATGTTCGATGCCATCTTCACGGATGACACCTATGCCGCCATCGAATCGCTGCGTCTTGGTGACACGCTTCCGAATCGAAGCCAGGGATTATCTTTCAAGATCGGCGGTTTGTGGTTCATTGTGAGGAATACAGGCGACGAGCCGGTTCTGGTGACGGTCAACCACGAGGCTCTTAAGGTCGCCCTCCGACCGGCGGAGCAATAGATGAAGGCGAAGCTGTCCTCAGGCCTCACCATTGCCGGCGCGCCGAAACCAAGCGAATTACGGTGCCAGTTTACTAAATTCCTATTACGGTGACGGTGCACTAATTTAAGGAACCCACGCCTTCTTTCCCGCTCCGCACACGCCCCGGCAACCGCGCTATTTCCGAGCCGCCGGCGGCGGCGCGACCCTCACCCGCGGCAACGGCACCAGCAACAGCTACAGCTACGACACTGTCGACCGGCTGACCCAGATCGTCCACGATCTGGCGAGCACCGGCAGCGACCTGACCCTGGACAACAGCTTCGACCCGGCCGGCGGCATCGTCAGCCACACCCGCTCCAACGACGCCTATGCCCGGGGCGGCCATCATGCCGTGACCCGCGCCTACACGGCCAACGGCCTGAGCCGATATACGGCGACGGGCGCGATCACGCCGACCTACGACGCCAACGGCAATATCACCTCGGCGGGGAGCATCGGCTACGCCTACAATGCCGAGAACCGGCTCGTCGTCGCCGACCATGGCGGGAGCGACAACCGATCCGATCGGGCGGGGCTCCGGCAACCGGTCCACCGCGGCCGGCGTGACGGCGTGGGGGCGCCGCTAGAAGCGGGCGAGCAGCCGGTCGACGCTGTCGTCGGCGGTGCTGGCATCCTTGCTCTTCTTGCCCTTGGTGCGCGCCCCGGTCTCGCGTTCGAGCGCGTTGCGGATCTTCTCGATCTCGGCGTCGGTCAGATGCTCGATGCCGATGAAGGGGTTGCGCGCCTTGCCGACCGCGCGGAGCAGCTCGTCGAGCTTCGCCTGCATCGCCGCCGCGTCGCGATTCTGGCTGTTCTGGATGAGGAACACCATCAGAAAGGTGACGATCGTCGTCGCCGTGTTGATCACCAGCTGCCAGGTATCCGAATAGTGAAAAAGAGGGCCGGTCACGCCCCAGACCACGATCAGCGCGAAGGCGGTGACGAACGCCACCGGCTGCCCGGTGAAGGAAGCGATGCGGCCGGCAAACCAGGTGAAAAAGCGGTCCATGAACAAGGCCCTGGGTCAATGATCGGGGTTAAGCGACCGACCCCGCGCCTTTGTTCCAGCCGTCAAACGACCTCGGGAACGATCGTCCGCCCGGCCGCCGCGAGTCGCGCCGCGAGATCGGCGCGGCAGGCCTCGACCGCCGCCGCCTCGGTGCCGCGGATGACGAAATTGGCGCCGACCCGCCCCTCGCGGAAGAAGGGATAGGAGCCGATCTGGCAGCCGGGGTGCGCCCGCTCGGTCTGCCCAAGCACATCCGCCACCTCGCTTTCCGGCGCCCAGCAGCCGATCGTCGCCGAAAGGAGCGGCCTGCCCCCCTCGAGCTGCCCGGCGAGCGCCTCCAGCATCAGCCCGGCAATGTGCGGCACGCCGGCGAGGATGAAGATGTTGCCGTGGCGGATGCCCGGCGCGCCCGACATCCGGTTCTCGATCAGCTCGGCGCCCTCGGGGACCCGCGCCATCCTCAGCCGCGCCTCGGTGATGCCGCCGCGGCCCGCATAATAGGCCTCCAGCGCCGAGCGCGCCTTGGCGTGGACGACCGCCGGCACGCCGAGCGCGGCGGCGATCGCATCGACGGTGATGTCGTCGTGGGTGGGGCCGATGCCGCCGGTGGTGAACAGATAGTCGTAGGCCCCCCGCAGCGCGTTCACCGCCGCGGCGATCCGGGCGAGATCGTCGGGCACGACCCGCACCTCGGCGAGCCTGATCCCCTGCAGGTTGAGCCAGGTCCCGACCTGGGCGACGTTCCTGTCCTGGGTCCGGCCGGAGAGGATCTCGTCGCCGATCACCAACAGGCCCGCCGTCCAGATCCGCTCGGAAGTCATCGGCTCGCTGTACCGGCTCCGCCCCGCCCCGTCATGGGTGCAAATTTACTTGTCGGGCGTTATATATGGTCCATGGACACCCATCTCCTCGACCGCGAATCCGGCGTCGTCGGCCGCCATGGCGCGATCAAGCTGCACGGGCCGGAAGGCTTTGCCGGGATGCGCGCCGCCGGCCGGCTCGCCGCCGAGATCCTCGACGCGCTCGTCCCCCATGTCGTCCCCGGCGTCACCACCCAGGAACTGGACGACATCGTCCGGAGGATGACGCTCGACGCCGGCGCCGTGCCGGCCACGCTCGGCTATCGCGGCTACACCAAGAGCTGCTGCACCTCGGTCAACCACGTCGTCTGCCACGGCATCCCGAGCGACCGCGCGCTCAAGGACGGCGACATCGTCAACATCGACGTCACCCCGATCCTGGCCGGCTGGCACGGCGACACCAGCCGGATGTATCTGGTCGGCGAAGTCGGCATCAAGGCGCGCAAGCTCGTCCAGACCACCTACGAATGCCTGATGCTCGGCATCGCGCAGGCGAAGCCGGGCAACCGGCTCGGCGACATCGCCCATGCCATCCAGACCCATGCCGAGGCGCAGCGTTATTCGGTGGTCCGCGATTTCTGCGGCCACGGGTTGGGGCGCGTCTTCCACGATGCGCCGGAAGTCGTCCACGCCGGCCGCCCCGGCACCGGCCCGGAATTGCGGCCCGGCATGTTCTTCACGATCGAGCCGATGATCAACATCGGCAAGCCCGCCTCCAAGCTGCTCGACGACGGCTGGACCGCAGTCACCCGCGACCGCAGCCTCTCGGCCCAGTTCGAGCACAGCGTCGGCATCACCGAGGACGGCTGCGAAATTTTCACCAGGAGCCCGAAGGGCCTCGACGCGCCGCCTTACGCCTGAGCGGCGCCCTCTCCGATCGCCGCCGCGACCGCCTCGGCGAGCTCGGCCGGGCCGTAGGGCTTGGAGATCACCCGGAACTCGGCGGCGGCGCCCTTGAGCAAATCGTCGCTATAGCCGGTGGCGAGCAGCACCGGCAGGCGCGGACTGTCGGCATTGACCGAGCGGGCCAGCTCGATTCCGCTCATGCCGGGCATGACGATGTCGGACAGCACCAGATCGAACTTGCGCCTGGCCAGTTGCGCCAGCGCTTCGTCGGCCGAACCGACGCTGACCACTTCATAGCCGAGATCGGCGAGCAGGCCGTCGGCGAAGGCGCGGACGAGGTCGTTGTCCTCGACGAGCAGGATCGTCTTGCCCGCGATCCCGTCCGCGGCCGGCTTCGTCTCGGACTCCGTCGCCGCCGTCTTGTCGGAGCGCGGCAGGTACAGGCGCAGAATCGTCCCCTCGCCGGCCCTGGAGGCGATCTCGGCGCGGCCGCCGGTCTGGGCGGCGAAGCCGTGGATCTGGCTGAGGCCGAGGCCGGTTCCCTTGCCGACCGCCTTGGTGGTGAAGAAGGGCTCGAAGGCGCGGTTCATCACTTCGGGCGCCATCCCCTCGCCGGTGTCGGCGACGGTGATGCAGACCTCGTCCGGCGCGCAATTGGCGGTCGACAGGGTCAGCTTGCCGCCGTCGGGCATGGCGTCGCGGGCGTTGATCGCGGCGTTCAATAAAGCCGATTCGAGCTGCGCCGGATCGACCTCGACCCGCCACAGATCCGGGGCCAGATCGAGCCTGACCTCGATATGGCTGCCGAGCATCCGCCCGAGCACGTCGTCGAGCGCGTCGAGCCGGAAGTTGATGTCGATCACCTGCGGCTTCAGCGCCTGGCGCCGGCCGAAGGCGAGCAGATGGCTGGTCAGCGCCGCGGCGCGCTCGGCGGTCTCGACGATCGCGTCGAGATAGCGGTCGCGCTTCGCCTCGGTGAGGTCGCTGCGCTTCAGCATCTCCGCCGAGCCGCGCACGACCGTGATGAGGTTGTTGAAATCGTGGGCGATGCCGCCGGTCAGCTCACCTAGCGCCTGCAGCTTCTGCGCCTGGAACAAGGCATTGCGCGCCTCCTCCAGCTCCTCTTCGGCGCGCTTCTTGTCGGTGATGTCGCGGGTTATCTTGGCATAGCCGCTGAGGCGGCCGGTTTCGTCGAAGATCGGGTCGATCAGCACGCTCGCCCAAAACTGAGTGCCGTCCTTTCGGACGCGGCACGCCTCCTTCTCATATTTGCCTTCCCTGAGCGCCGTCTCCAGCGCGCGCTGCGGCTCGCCCGACGCCCGGTCCTCTTCGGTGTAGAAGCGGGAGAAATGCTGGCCGACGATCTCTTCCTCCCGGTAGCCCTTGATCGCCTCCGCGCCGGCATTCCAGTTGCTCACCCTGCCGTCGGGATCGAGCATGTAGATCGCAATGTCGCGCACGCCCTGGACCAGCATCCGGAAGCGCTGCTCGCTTTCGTAGAGCGACCGCTCGGCTGCGTGTTTCTCGGTGACGTCGCGGGTGATCTTGGCAAAGCCGATCAGCGTCCCGTCCTCGGCCACGATCGGATCGACCACGACCTGCGCCCAGAAGCGCGTGCCGTCCTTGCGGACCCGCCAGCCCTCCGATTCGAACCGCCCCTCGGCGGCGGCGGTCCTCAGGATATGCCCCGGCAGGTCCGCCGCTTTGTCCTCCTCGGTGAAGAAGGTGGAAAAGTGCCGGCCGATAATCTCCTCGGCCTCATAGCCCTTGAACCGCCGCGCGCCCGGATTCCAGGTCGCGATATGGCCGGAGGGCTCGAGCATGTAGATGGCGTAATCGGTGACGGCGCCGACCAGCAGCTGGAAGCGCTGGTCGGCAACACGGGAGTCGAACTGGGGCTGATCGGCCATCCAAATTCCGTCGTCGGGCCGGCGCGATCGCGCCGGCCGAAAGCCCCGACCCGGGGAGCCTCCTAGCGCAAAATCGATGGGCGTCAATGAATTGCAGGCGCGGGCCGCCACGCGCAGGCACGTCGACAGCAATGGAATGGGGTGAGCTAGCGGGCCTCGCGCCGGTAGGGAATGAAATCGCCGAGGAAGACGACTCCGGTCAGCATCCCCGAAACCCGATCGACCATCGTCACCGTGTCGACGTTGCACAGCTGCGTCGTCGGCAGCCGCAGCACCATCGTGTCGTTCTCGTCGAGCGAATCGGCGCCGTTGACCGGGCGGCTGACGTAGACGACGCCGCCCGCATCCCAGACGATCGCCGTGTCGTTGATCACTTGCGACGAGCGGATCCGGTGGAGATCGATGCACTGGACCGGATCGCCGGCAACCCGCCCCGCAAGACGGCGGGCGAGCTCCGCTTCGTGATCGACCGGCTTGGCCAAAGCGGCGCCGCCGATCAGCATCGAAGCGGCGAGCAGGGGAAGAAGTTTGCGCATGATGCGGCCTCCTTAAGTTTTCCGATTTGGCTCTTGCAGAGCCATTTATCAAGGCGCGCCTGAATGGAGCCTGACCCCGCTCCCTTTCCACCCATCCGGTTGCGGTCTATTGTGCATCGCAGCAGGAGGCGCGGGTGAAGAAGATCGAGGCGGTGATCAAGCCGTTCAAGCTGGACGAGGTCAAGGACGCGCTGCAGGAAGTCGGCGTCGCCGGCATCACCGTCACCCAGGTCAATGGCTTCGGCCGCCAGAAGGGCCATACCGAGCTCTATCGGGGCGCCGAATATGTCGTCGATTTCCTGCCCAAGGTGAAATTGGAGGTGGTGGTCGAGGACGAGCTCGCCGACCGCGTCGTCGAGGCGATCGCGGCGGCGGCGCGCACGGGGCGGATCGGCGACGGCAAGATCTTCGTCTCGACGATCGAGGAAGCGCTGCGAATCCGCACCGGCGAGCGAGGGTCGGACGCGATCTAGGCCCGGCGCATGGACGATCCCCTCCTCGACTCCATGTCTCCGGCCGAATTGCGCCGGGCGATGCGCACCCTGGGCTACGACACCCAAAGCGACATCGCCGCCGCGATCGGCGTCAGCCGCTCGACCGTCAGCCTCTGGCTCGACGGCAAGGTCGGCGTGCCCCGGCCGGTGGCGATGCTGCTGCGCATGCTCATCGCCGCCCGCCGCCGCCCTTATTGACGCGTGAATTATTCACACCCCTTGGACGCGTCCCGTCCTGGTTGGGATGGTCGGGCGACACGCGAATCCATCGAGGGGGCATCATCATGGCGAACGACGCGGGCAAGATCCTCAAAGGCATCAAGGAGGGCGAGATCGAGTGGGTCGACCTCCGCTTCACCGATCCCAAGGGCAAGTGGCAGCACCTTTCGATGTGCGCCGGCGTGATCGACGAGGACGCGCTGACCGACGGCCTGATGTTCGACGGCAGCTCGATCGCCGGCTGGAAGGCGATCAACGAAAGCGACATGATCCTGAAGCCCGATCTCGACGCCTGGTATCTCGATCCGTTCAGCGCCTCGCCGATGGGCATCCTTTTCTGCGACATCGTCGATCCGGGCACCGGCGAGCTCTACGCCCGCGATCCCCGCTCCACCGCCAAGCGCGCCGAAGCCTACCTCAAGGCGACCGGGGTCGGCGACACCGTCTATGTCGGCCCCGAGGCGGAATTCTTCATGTTCGACGACGTCCGTTTCGAGGACGGCTACAATGCCTCGGGCTTCTCCCTCGACGACATCGAGCTGCCGACCAACACCGCCACCAAATATGAGAACGGCAACCTGGGACACCGGCCGCGCGCCAAGGGCGGTTATTTCCCGGTCGCGCCGGTCGATTCGGCGATGGACATCCGCGGCGAGATGGTTTCGACGATGCTCGAAATGGGCCTGCCGATGGACAAGCACCATCACGAGGTCGGCGCCGCTCAGCACGAGCTGGGGCTCACCTACGGCACCCTCACCACCACCGCCGACCGCATGCAGATCTACAAATATGTCGTGCAGATGGTCGCCCAGGCCTACGGCAAGACCGCGACCTTCATGCCCAAGCCGATCAAGACCGACAACGGCTCGGGCATGCACACCCACATCTCGATCTGGAAGGGCGGCAAGCCCCTGTTCGCCGGCAACGGCTATGCCGGCCTCTCCGAAACCTGCCTCTATTTCATCGGCGGCGTGATCAAGCACGCCCGCGCCTTGAACGCGATCACCAACCCGACCACCAACAGCTACAAGCGCCTCGTCCCCGGCTACGAGGCGCCGGTGCTGCTCGCTTATTCGAGCCGCAACCGCTCCGCCTCGTGCCGCATCCCCTACGGCGCCGGCGAGAAGGCCAAGCGCGTCGAGTTCCGCTTCCCCGATCCGCTCGCGAATCCGTATTTGGCCTATTCCGCCCTGCTGATGGCCGGCCTCGACGGCATCCAGAACCGCATCCACCCGGGCGACCCGATCGACAAGAACCTCTACGATCTGCCGCCGCAGGAGCTGGCCGAAGTGCCGACCGTCTGTGGCTCGCTGCGCGAGGCCCTCCTCGCCCTCGACGCCGACCGCGCCTTTTTGACCAAGGGCGACGTGTTCAGCGACGATCAGCTCGATTCCTACATCGAATTGAAATGGGAAGAGCAGATGCGCTGGGAAACCACCCCGAGCGCGGTCGAATACGACATGTATTATTCGAGCTGAATCGGCGGGTCGGCCTCGAGATCGTTGGGAACGCCGAGGCGCATGCACGCCGCCTCGTACATCTGGCGCGAGGCTTGCTTCGCGTTGCGGAGCTCGGCGAGCCGGTCCTTCACTTTCGCCAGCTCCTCCTCGATGAGCCGGTCGAGCTCCTCCATCTCTGACTTGGTCGATTGCAGCGTGGTTTCGTAGAATTTGCGCTGCTGGTCACTGAGCGTCATGCTTCCCCCTATCGCCGCGCTTGACCGGTGGATCAGAACCGCGCGACGACGTCAATCCTCCTCGATCAGGCTGTGGCGCTGGGTGTCGCGCATCCTGAGGTAGACGATCAGCGACAGGCCGATCATCGCGGTGACGTACCAGTAGAAGGCGCGCTCCATCCCCTGGTCCTTGAACCACAGCGCGGCATATTCGGCGGTGCCGCCGAAGAGCGTGTTGGCGAGCGCGTAGGGCAGAGCGACGCCGAGGGCGCGGATATGGGCCGGAAACAGCTCGGCCTTTACCACCGCGTTGATCGAGGTGTAGCCGGTGACGATCAGCAAAGCGGCGAACACCAGCGCGAAGGCGGCAATGGGATCGTGCACGCGCTCGAGCGCGGTGAAGATCGGCACGGTCAGCAGCACGCCGAGCACGCCGAACGTCACCATCACCGGCTTGCGCCCGATCCGGTCGGACAGCGCGCCCGCGGCCGGCTGGATGCACATGAACAGGAACAGGGCCGCGGCGGTAATCTGCGTCGCCGTCTCCCGGCCGAAGCCCGACGTGTTGACCAGGAACTTCTGCATGTAGGTGGTGTAGGCGTAGAAGGCCAAGGTGCCGCCCGCGGTCAGCGCCATCACCAGCAGCGCCGCTTTGGGATGGTCGCGGAATAGCGACACTCCGCTCGACCTCGGCGCCCCCGACGCGCGGGCGCTCGCGAAGCTCTCGGTCTCGGTGAGGCGGCGGCGGATGTAGAAGACGACCACCGCCAGCGCGCCGCCGATCGCGAACGGGATGCGCCAGCCCCAGGCTTCCAGCGCCTCTTCCGACAGCGCCTGCTGCAGGACGATCAGCACGGCGAGCGCGATCAGCTGACCCGAGATCAGGGTGACGTACTGGAAGCTCGAATAGAAGCCGCGCCGCCGCCGCCCCGCGGCCTCGCTCAAATAGGTCGCGCTGGCGCCATATTCGCCGCCGACCGACAGCCCCTGCATCATCCGCGCGAGCACCAGCAAAGCGGGCGCCCAGGCGCCGATGCTCGCATGGCCCGGCGTCACCGCGATCAGCAGCGAGCCTGCGCACATCAAGGCCACCGACAGGCTGAGCCCGGCCTTGCGGCCCTTGCGGTCGGCGTAGATGCCCATCAGCCACGCCCCGATCGGCCGCATCACGAACCCCACCGCGAACACCGCCGCGGCGCTCAGCAGCTGCGCGGTCCGATCGCCCGCCGGGAAGAAGGCCGGCGCGAAATAGAGGGTGAAGGCGGAATAAGCGTACCAATCGTACCATTCGACGAGATTCCCGGCCGATCCGCCGACGATGTTGCGCAGGCGATGGCCGTGGGGATGCGCCTCGTCGGGTACGTGGTTCAAGCTTCCTCCTCCTCCCTTCATCGTCACTCCCGCGAAAGCGGGAGTCCAGCTTTCTCTCCAGCGACTGCTAATGAATGGAGCTGGATTCCCGCTTTCGCGGGAATGACGGGAAAGGGTCAATAATCCCGCGAGACGCGGACGTTGACGCTTTCGCGGCCGATCGTCGAGATCGAGGAGAGGATCGAGAGCCAGCGGGTGATCTGATATTCGACCGTCGTCGCCGAATAGCCGCGGCCGTCGGTCACCACCTCGACATAGACGTGGCGCCCGAGATATTTGCCGGCCGCGAACTGGGTGCCGATCCCCTGGGTCACGTCGGCGGGAAGGATGCGCAGCCGGTCGAGGCCGATCGAACGCCTGAGAGCATTGATCGGGTCGAGCCCGCCGCGCGGATCGTTGAGGCTGGCGATCGCCGAGGCGAGCTGGACCGCCTCGGGCGCCGAGAGGTTGGTGATCGAGGTGCCGAACAGGATCCGCGACAACAGCTCGTCCTGGGGCAGCGCCGGCGTCGAGGTGAAGGCGATTTCTGGGCGCTGGCTGCGCCCGGTGACGCGGATCTGGGCGGCGAGGCCGCGCACCCGCGCCTCGGCGGCGATGTCGAGCTGCGGGTTGACCGGCGTCTCGCCGGCGAAGCGGATGTTGCCGCGGACGAGGTCGAAGCGCCGCCCGGCGAAATCGTAGGTGCCGCGCAGCAGGGTCGCGTCGCCGGTGATGGCGGGTTCGGTCACCGTGCCCGCGACTTGGAGGCTGGCGCGCCACTCGCTGTTCATGCCGAGGCCGGTGACGGTCAGCCGGTTGGGCGCGGTGACGCCGAGCGCGAGCCGCCACGGCGCGACGCGGCGGATCGCCGGCTCGCTGTCGTCGCCGATCCGGTTGACCTCGCGCACGTTGAGGCGCGCCACTTGCGCCGCCGCGGTCGCGCTGCCGAGACGGAAGCGGCCCGCGGTCAGACGCACGTCGCCTGAGATCGCGCCGCCGTCGCCGTCCGAGCGGATGGCGAGCTCGCCGGTCACCGCCGCGGCGATGTCGTCGCGGTCGAGCAGCCGCGCGCTTTCGGCATGAAGGTCGACGTTCATGCCGACGCCCCGCGCCGCGGCGAAATCGAGGGTGCCCGACCCCCGCACGGCGCCGCCGCCCTCGGTGTTGCCGCTGAAGCCGGTGATGATCAGGCGCGAGCCGCCGAACCGGCCGGCCGATTCGAGATTGGTGATGACCATCCCGGTGACCGCGCTCTCCAGCCGCGCTCCGGAGGTGCGGACCGAGCCGTTGATCAGCGGGTTGTCGATCGTGCCGCTCATGTCGGCGCCGATCGCGGCCGGGCCGGACAGGTCGAGGAGCTCGATCCCGGTCAGCCGCCACAAGGTGTCGGCGGCGCCGTTGTAGCGGACCTGGGCCCGCATCGGCGCCCGGCTGAGCCGCTCGGCGAGGCTGCCCGAAGCGCCGATCGGAGAGATCCGCGCCTGCATCCGGCCAATCGTCCGTCCCTCGCTGACGGCGACCGCGCGGAGCGCGGCGTTGACCCCGTCGAGCCGCGCGTTGAGGCCGATGTCGACCGGCCGCGAGGAGAGGACCAGCCCGGCCCGGGTCAGGCCGCGGATGCGCAGATTGGCCTCGCCGGTCGGCGGCGCGTTCGCCGCCGCCGACCGATAGCGCACGCTGCCCGAGGCGATGCCGCCGAGGCCGAGCTCGGGATAACCGATGTCGAGCACCGACAGCGGCATCGCCTGCAATTGGGCATCGATCTCGGTGCGGGTCCCGAACAGGCCGGCGAGGCTGGCGCTGCCGCCGGCGAAGCGGAATTGTGTCGGCGCAAGCCGCCAGCCCTCGGCGGTGCCGGTCAGCTCGGCCGGCGTCACCAGCTCGAGCGGGCGGCGGTCGAGCGTGCCCGAACCGCTCACCCGGTAGCGGCCGGGGGCGATGTCGGCGACGGCGTTGAACGAAAAGTCCCGTCCGCGCGAGCCGGCGATCCGGATCCGCGCCTGGCCGACGCCGCCGCGCAGACTGGCTTGGGCATCGAGGCTGGCGATCGACAGCGGCCCCCGGCTCACCCCGCGGGCGACGATCCGCCCCTCGACATTGGTGCCGGCGGGATCGAGCAGCACCACGCCCGTGACGGTGCCGCGCCGCACCACGATCGGCGGCGGGCCGACGAAATGCGCCTCGTTGGCGGCGAGCTCGACCCCGATCCTTTGGTTGCCGCCGACCGGGTTGAACAGCAAGGTCCCCTCGAGCCCGCCGCCGGCGACGGTCAGCCGCCCGGTGAACCCTCCCGGATCGGCGCGCAGCGCTCCGGTCGCGCGCGTCCCCGAGACGTTCAGCGCCGCGACCTGGATGATCGCCGGCTGGCCGGCCGGCAGCGCGATATTGCCATTGCCGTTGAACGGCCCGAGCGCGGAGCCGCCCTCCGCCCGCCAGGCGTAGCCGACCGGATTGGGATCGAGGTTCATGAGCACGTCCCTGAGGCCGAGCGAATCGGCCGGCCGCTCGAGCCGCACCGCCAGCCGCGGCCGCTCGATCCGCCCGTCGAGGGTGAGGCGCAACGGCCCGTAATCGGCGTGCCGGCCCGCCCCTTCGAATTGGAAGGTGCCGTCGATCCGCCGCATCCCATTGGCGACGAGGTCGAGCTTGGGCGCGGTGAGGCGCAGATTGCCGAAGCGGATGATCCGGTCCGGCCCGCGCGTGAGGTTGGTGGTCAGCTGCGGCAGCCCGCCCGCGACCCACAAGAGGAAGCGGTTGTCGAGCCGCCGCACCCAGGCCCGCGCGGTCCCGGTCACCATCGTCCCGTGGCCGCCCGCCCCCGGCACGGCGTGCAGCTCCGAGAGCACGTCGACGACGCCGAAGCCGGGGATCACGTAGGTCCGCATGCCGCCGTTGAGGGCGACGCCGTAAACGCCCGTGCGCAGGTCGACCGAGAGGCTGAGCAGGCCGCGCAATTTGTCGGACGTCAGCAGCAGGTTGTCGCCCGAGAGCCGCAGCGGCGTCACCTCGAGCATCCCCTGGACGCGTAGATTGGCGAGGATGCCGCCGACCACCTCGCCGACGCCGGCCACCCGCCGCGCGGTCGCAAGCACGGGCACCCGGACCGGCGCACGCGAGAGGTTGCCACGTCCTTCGGCGCGCACTTCGTCGAAGCCGGTGTCGTCGAAGGCGATGTGCGGGCTCGTCAAGCGGTAGACGAAGCTCGCTGTCCCGAACGGCCCGTCGAGCATCGCCGCGAGCCGGACCTGGCGACCGGTCATGTTCGGGAACAATGCCGGCGGGCGCAGCAATTCGGCGGCGATCTGGACATGTTCGTAGCGGCTGCGGCGAAGGTCGACGAGCCCGCGCGCTTCCAGCCTCAAGGAGGCCGACATCAGCGACAGCCGTCCGTCGAGGCGCTGGTCGGTGAACAGGCCGATGCCGCGGACCAGCACCCGCGGCGCGGTCAGCCGCTGGAGCTTGCCATGGAGGAAGGGCGACGGCGCCGCCCAGCCCGAGAGAGACGATCGGCCCGATTCCATCCGCAGCCGCAGCTCGGCCGTGCGCCGTTCCGAGACATCGAGCTGGGCGGACCCGGCCCAATGCGCCCAGGTGCCGTCGCCGCTCAGGTCGAGCCGGATCGGCCGCGCCGTTCCGAGCATCGCCCCGGCGAAGCTGTTCGCCGGCGAGCGCACTCGCGCCTCCAGGTCGAAACGGTTGCGGTCGGGCTCGGCATCGAGACGCAGGCGGATCTGGTCGCCGCCGTCGCGAATGCCGATGTCGAGCGCGAGCAGCGCCCGCCCGCTCCTGATCTCCGCCTCGCCGCCGACGCTGCCGATGCGCTCCCGCCCGGTCACGCGCGCACCGATCCTGAGCTGGCGGACGTCCAGTCGGCCGACATGCACGTCATATTCGGGGAGCAGCGGCCTCGGCTCGCGCGACGGGATCAGCTGCGGCAGCCGGTGGAGGATGACCAGATCGGAACGCAGATCGTGGATGACCAGGCTGTTCCAGAGGAAATCGAGCGGCCGCCAGTCCATGTCGATCTCGGACGATTCGGCGAACAGCCCGTCGGGATCGTAGAGCCGCACGTCCTTCAATTCGGTCCGCCCCCAGATCGAGCCGTCGATCCGGCCGATCCGGACGCGCAGCCCCGAGCCGGGCGTCATCGCCGCGATCCGATCGACGATCAGCCGGTGCCCCGCCTCGGTGTCGAGAAAGGCGAGCAAAGCGGCAACGAAGACCAGCAGGGCGATCAGCACGATCGTAACGAACTTGGCGAGCCCGGCCAGCCAGCGCCGCCGCCGCTTCGACGCGGGCGCGATCGCTTCGCCGTCGAGCGCGAGGTCGCGCATCGTCAGAACGCCTGGCCCAGCGAGACGTAGACGGCGATCCGCGGATCGCCGCTGCGCGGATTGAGCGGGGTGCCGACGTCGACCCGGATCGGGCCGAAGCGGGTGTGGTACCTGACGCCGATGCCGGCGCCGAATTGGAGGTCCTGCAAGCGCGGCAGCGGCGAAGTCGAGATGTTGCCGGCGTCGATGAACGGGACGATGCCGAAATTGCCGACCCTGACCCGTGCTTCCAGGGCGAATTCGGTCAGGCTCCTGCCGCCGATCGGGTCGTCGAACACCGGGTCGCGGGGGCCCAGCGCCTGGAAGCCGTAGCCGCGCACCGAGCCGCCGCCGCCCGCATAGAAGCGCCGCGACGGCGCGATCCGGTCGCGGCTGGCGCCGAGGATGGTGCCGAGCCTGGTCCGGCCGGCAATGGTGATGGTGTCCGTGACCGGCCAGTAGGCGCTGCCGTCCAGCTGCAGCCGGGCGTAGAAGAAGCTGCCGCTCTGGAGCGAGGCCTCGGGCGAGAAATGCGCCGAGAGGCGGAAGCCCGAGGTCGGATCGAGCAAATCGTTCGAACCGTCATAGCCGAGATAGGCGGGAATGGCGCCGATGAAGAAGGTCCGCCGCCGGGTCGTGCCGGTCGCGATATCGACGTCGCGTTCGTCGGTCGCGGTCAGCTCGGCGCCGACCGACCAGGTCCAAATCTTCTGCCAGAAGATGTTGCTCTGCCGCTCGATGCCGCCGGCGAGCGTCGCCATGCGCGCGTCATAGGCCGGCCGGTTGACGTTGCTGGCGCCGGCCTGGAGGTTGAGCACCTGGTCGCGGCGCATGAAATTGTTGCGCCGCAGGATCGCCGACAGCGATTGCTCGCGGGTGCCGGCGACGCCGCGGAAAGTGACCGCGCCTTCGGGCGGGAGCAGGTTGCGATGCTGCCAGGAGAGCTCGAAGCGCACGCCCTCGCCGGTGCCGTAGCCGGCCTCGCCGGCGATCGTCCGCATCGGCGCCGGCTCGAGCGTGACGCCGAGATCGACGAGGTCGGTGCCCGGCCGCGCGACCGGGCGGATCGCGACCGAGGAGACGATTCCCGTGGCGACCAAAGCCTGGCGGAGGTCCTCGACCCGGTCGGTCCGATAGGAGTCGCCTTCGCGGAAGCGGGCGATCGTCTCGATATGATGGGCGCTGAACAGCGGCCGGCCTTCGACAATGACATGGCCGAAGCGGCGCGCGCCGGCGGTCTCGACCGGCAGCACCAGCGTCGCCGTCTGCGTCTCGTGATCGACGACGACCTCGGGCTCGCCGACCTCGGCGAAGGCGTAACCGCGCCGGCCGAGCTCGGCACGCAGCGCCGACTCTGCATTCAGCACCGTCTCGGCATTGACCGGATCGCGTGCGTTGACCGCGAAGCTCTCGCGCAGCGCGGCCGCGTCGGCGCCGACCGCGGCCTCGAGCCCCGGCGTCAGCACCATCGTGAAATGGTAGAGCGGCCCGGGCTGAACGTTCAGCGTCACCGCGAAATCGTTGCTCCCCGCCGCGGCGACGTCGGTCGTCACCAGCGCGTCGTAATAGCCGTGCGAGCGCAGCAGCTCGGCCATCAGCTCGGCGTCGGCGCGGGCGCGGCGGTCGATCTGGGCGGCGTTGGCCGGGTTGCCGCGATATTCCTCGAGCGTCGACAGCGTCCGGAACTGGGCGAGCACGGGCGCCGCCTCGGCCGCGTCCAGCCCTTCGACGCGATAGGAGTAGCTCCGCGCCGCCACGGCATCGGCGGTGCCGGCGGTGGCGGCGGGCTGGTTGGGGATCGCCTCGCCCGGGCTGCGCTCCATGTCGGGCCAGTCGACGCCGAGATCCGGCCACTCCTCCATCGGCGCCGAAGGGTCGAGCGGCTGCTCCGGCGGCGCCGGCGGCGGCGGGGATTCCACCGTCTGCGCTCCCGCGGCGGCGGAGCAGAGGATGAGGGCAAGCGCGACCGACAGGGCCGCCGCACGCCGCCCCGCAACGACTTGCAACATGGGACGAAGCTAGCTGGCCCGGCTGAGCCGCGCCAGAGCGGAAATCCCTGGCGCTTGATCGACTATATCAAGACCATGATCGTTTCAGGCTGAGTTAGCCTGAAACGATCATGGTCTAGTGCACCGTCGCGTCGGCAGCGCCGGTCGCGGAAAGCAAGGCGATCATCCGCTCGATCTCGCGCCAGCGGCAGAAATGGATGACGTTGCCGAGGTCGCGGCTGCGGTCGGCGCGCGCCGCCGCCTCGCTCGCGGCGTGCACGCCGAAACGAGCGATCAGGTCGGCCGCGTCGGCGGCGGCCGACGCGTCGGACAGGTAGACAGGCTGGTGCAACGCTTTCCTCGTACCGTCTTCTTGTTATCCGCCCCATTTACCCGCCGCACCTTTCGAAAGGACCGACGGCCATGCTCAACGGAGCGTAAACCACGGCGCTGGCGCATCGCGCGCGGCGCTGGCATGGGGCGGACATGAAGCCCAGCAAGCGCAACAGCCTCGCCGGCGGCTGCCTCATCGCTCTCTCCGTGATCGGCGGCGTGGTCTGGGGCGCCTATGCCCATCAGCCGAGCCTTGGCTTCCTCGTCGGTCTCGGGGTCGGCCTGGCGCTTTCGATCCTGATCTGGCTGTTCGACCTGATCCGCTAGCCGATCCGCCGCCCGACCCAGACGACCCGGCCGACGATCTCCACCGCGGCGGGATCGCAGTCCGGCCAGGCGGGATAGGCCGGGTTGTCGCCGCGGATGGTCAGCGTCCGCGCCGCCGGATTGACCGCGAGCCGCTTCACCACCAGCGCGTCGTCCACGCGCAGCACATAGACGCCGTCGCGCACCTGCTCGGCGCCGTCGCCGCGGTCAATCAGGATGTCGTCGCCGTCGCCGAGCGTCGGCGCCATCGAATCGCCGCGGACGCGAATGATCGACAGTTGGTCCGGGGCGCCGCGCGCGACCCGCTTCAGCCAGGCGGGCTCGAAGGCGATATGGCTATCGACGCGCTCGTCGCCGGCGAACGCCCCCGGGCCCGCCGACGCGCCGACATCGAGCCGCGGCACCGGCCGCAGGCCCCGCTCCCGGTCGCCCGCGGGTCCGCCGAGCCGGGCCTCGTCGACGCCGAAATAGCGGGCGAGCAGGCGGCGGTCGTCCTCAGCCAGCCGCCTGGGGCTGCCGCGTTTGATATATTGCTGGACGTAGGCGGCATTGCGCCCGAGCAGGCGCGAGAGGCCGGCATAATCCTCGCCTCGCTCATCGATCAGCCGCTGCAGCGCGGCCCGTGCGTCGTCATTCGTCATATCGATCCTATACGGATAAGATTCTTCCTAGACAAGTAGGAAATGTCCTCCGATAGTGAACGAATCGGGAACGGAGATTCGGAGGACGACATGACGCTGCTTCGCCGCATCGAACACTATATGAAGCGAACCCACACCACGGCGACCCGCTTCGGCCGCGACGCGGCCAACGACCCCTATCTCGTCTTCGAGATGAGGAAGGGTCGCAAGGTCGGCGAAAAGCTGACCGCGCGCGTCCACGCCTGGCTCGACCGCCGGGGTGGCCGGAAAACCGCCAGGAAGGGCTAGTCGCCCCGCGCCGCGAGGCGTTGGAGGCTTTCGATCGCGCTCTGCAAGCGGTCGTCGCCCGCTTCGGGGAAGACCTGCGGCGCGGGCGGCGGCGGCACGAACGCCTGACGCGTGCGGCGCCGTGCCAAGCCCTGGGCGAGACGCTCCATGAGGTCGGCGAGGCTCGCTTCCGCGGCCGCTTCGGGCTCCGCCTGCGCCTCGGCCAGCCAGACCGGGGTCGCTGCGGTCTTGACCGGCTCCGGCGGCGGCGCCGGTTCGCCGAGATCGCGGGCGGCGGAGATGGGACGGCGCACCGGCGCGTCGGGATGGACGTCGCGGCGACGCAGCCTGGGCATGTCCGCTTCCTCCGGCGCCGCCGCCGCGGGCCTGGGCTTTTCGAAACCGGAGCGGTCGAGCAGGCGCAGCAACGCGAAGACGAGGGCGAACGCCGCCAGCGCGCCGGCGAGACCGACCCCGGCGCGTGCCTTGAAGCCGAGCGGCGGCTCGGCGGCGGCGAGGAGCGAAGGCAGGCCGCTCGAGCGCACCAGCCCGGTCAGCAGGTCGCCGGGCATGGCGAAGGCGACGAAAGCGACCGCGAGGCCGGCCAGCGCCGCCACCGGCAGATCGAGCGCATTGCGCCCGAAGCCGCGCGTCAAATCCTGGAAAGGCCTCGCAGCGATCATAAAACCTTGCCCGTAAGTCGTTGGTAGACGGGGATGTAACGCGAAATGTTTGACGACCAGTTACGCTCGCGCTCGACGAAGCTGCGGGCGGTGTCGCGCCGCCCGTTCCATTCGCCGCTCCGTGCGAACAGCTCGCTCAGCGCCGCGGCGAGCGCGGCGGGATCGCCGGCCGGGAACAGCGTCCCGGTGACGCCGTCCTCGATCAGCTCGCGATGACCGCCGACGTCGGAGGCGGCGACGAGCTTGCGCTGCGCCATCGCCTCGAGCGGCTTTAAGGGAGTTACCAGCTCGGTCAGTCGCATCGCCTTGCGCGGATAAGCGAGCACGTCGATCAGCGCGTAGTAGCGCTCGACCTCGTCGTGGGGCACACGGCCGACGAAGGCGATCCGGTCGGCCGCCGGCGAGGCCGCGGCCTGCGCCTTCAATGCCGCCTCCATCGGCCCGCCGCCGACCAGCAGCAACCGCGCCTTGGGCCGGTGCGCGAGCAGCAGCGGCATCGCGGCGATGAGGTCGTCCAGCCCCTCATAATCGTAGAAGGAGCCGATGAAGCCGACCGTTTCGGCATCGTCCAGCCCGAGCCGGCGCGCGAACGCCTTGTCGGCCGCCGGCGGGCTGCCGAACAGGTCCATGTCGACGCCGTTGGGCGAGACGAGGATCTTGCCGGGGTCGATCCCACGACGGATCAAATCCGCCTTGAGCCCTTCGCTGATCACCGCCACCGCGTCCGCCTTGCGCGCCGCATGGGTTTCGAGCAGCCGCGTCAGCCGGTAGCGCGCCGAGCCCTCGCGGCCCGTCCCGTTGCCGACCGAGGCGTCCTCCCAGAAGGCACGGATCTCGTAGACCAGGGGCAGGCCGCGGCGCCGCGCCACCGGCAGCGCCGCGAGCGCGTTCAGCACCGGCGAATGGGCGTGGAGCTGGTCGGGCCGCCAGGCTCCGACCAGCGCGTCGAGCCGCGCCGACAGCGCCCTGATCTCACGCCACTCGCGCAGCGGCGCGGGCGCCGGCGCGGGCTTGGGCGTGCGATGGAAAGTGATGCCGTCGACGACCTCCGGATCGGGCCCGTCGGCCTCCTGGCGCGGCCCGGTCAGGCAGGCGACGTCCCAGCCGCGCGCCAGCTGCGCCTTGACGATCGCGCGGGTGCGGAAGGCGTAGCCGCTATGCTGCGGCAGGCCGTGGTCGAGGACATGAAGAATGCGCACACATTCTCTCTGCCACGGCAAGCTTAACGGGGCGTCAATCGCATCCTATTATGGCGTCCCGATGCGGGACGCGGGGGGAAGATGATCGACAATTTTGCCATCGCCCTCACCCACGGCCTGATGCTGCTCGCCGCCTGGCGGCTGATCTCGCGGCCCGACCTTGAGGATGACGACGCGCCGGCGACGCCGCGGCGCGGCTGGTTCGCCCGCAAGGAACCATCCGGCGATGCGTGACCTCGCCCTCGTCGCCTTCGTCGGCGCCCTGTTCCTGCTCGCGCTGAAGCGGCCGTTCCTGTTCGTGCTCGCCTATATCTATGTCGACACGGTCTCGCCGCAGCGCATCTCCTATTTCCTGCTCAACCGGGTGCCAATCTCGATGATCGTCGCCGCGCTGGCGATCGGCGGCTGGCTGCTGCTCGACAAGAAAGAGCTCCGCGCCGCGCCGCGCCAGGGGCTGATCCTGATTCTGCTCGCCTACGTCACCTGGACGACCGCCAATGCCGACGTGCCCGTAGAGGCCTGGGCGAAGTGGGACTGGGTGTGGAAGGGGCTGCTGTTCACCATCTTCCTTCCCTTCACCCTGCGCACCAGGCTCCGGATCGAAGCCGCCTTGCTGTTCCTCACCTTGTCGGCGGCCGCGATCATCATCGTCGGCGGGATCAAGACGGTGCTGTCGGGCGGCGGCTACGGCGTCCTCAACCTGATGGTCGACAACAATAGCGGCCTCTACGAGAGCAGCACGATCTCGACCATCGCCATCGGCCTGATCCCGATCATCCTCTGGTTCACCCGCTTCGGCACGGTCTTTCCCCCCGACTGGCGGGTCAAACTGTTCGCCGTCGGGCTGATCTTCGCCTGCCTGCTGATCCCGATCGGCACCGAGGCGCGCACCGGCCTCGTCTGCATGGCCCTGCTCGGGCTGCTGATGCTCCGCGACGCCAAGCGGCGGCTGCTCTACATCGCGGGCGCCGCCCTGCTCGGCCTTGCCGCCATTCCCTTCCTCCCCACCTCCTTCACCAGCCGGATGGACACGATCCAGGGCTTCAAGGCCGACGAATCCGCCGGCACCCGCCTCGCCGTCTGGGCCTGGACCTGGGATTATGTGCAGCACCACCCGTTCGGCGGCGGCTTCGAGGCCTATCGCCAGAACCGGATCCAGGTGCAGACGGTCAACGTCCAGACCGCCGGCGAGACCCAGATGGTCACCGCCCAGACCATGGCCGACGAAGGCCGCGCCTATCACAGCGCCTATTTCGAGATGCTCGGCGAGCAGGGCTTCCCGGGCCTGGCTCTGTTCCTGCTCTTCCACGGCATCGGCCTCGTCCGGATGGAGATCGTCCGCCGCCGCTATTTGCGTGCCGAGGGCGACAAAGCCTGGATCGCGCCGCTGGCGACGGCGCTCCAGCAATTCCAGCTCGTCTATCTGGTCGGCGCCCTGTTCGTCGGCATCGCCTTCCAGCCGTTCGTCTATCTGGTGGTCGCCACCCAGATCGGCTTCGACACCTGGCTCGCCCGCAAGGAGCGCGCCGAGCGCAAGGCGGGCGCGAGCTTCGCGCCGGGCGTAGCAGCTGGACCTTCGCGACCTGCAAATTGACAGAATTTTTCCTCTGGCGCGTCTTCTGCCATGCCAATCGATCCCGTGGACGGCCAACCCTTGATCCGGCACTTCTTTGCGAGGCGGAGTTGCCAGGCGGCGACGCGTAAGTCCTTCGTTTCAAATAAAATTGCGGCCCGGTTGACCCCTCCAAGCCAGCCGCGTAGCTTCGCGCATCGCATTTCTGTCTTCTCAAATCGGGCCCGCCATGATCGGCAAAGAGCGGTTTCATGCCTAATCTCGCGCCCGCGGGCACCAGCCTGACGCGCACAATCCCGCGCAGCTACCAGCTTCGCAAGAACGATTTCGGCTATAGCGACGACGACGGCAACGCATTCAAGGCGGTGTTCATCACCACGCTCCCTGGCGCCGGCACGCTTTACTACGATTCGAACGGCGCGCTGGGCGGCGGACGCACGGCGGTTTCTGTGGGCCAGGCGATCAACGCGGCGGATATTCTCGCCGGAAAATTGACCTATGTCGCACCGGTGGGCGCGAGCGGCGCGAATTACGATCATATCACCTTCCAGGTGCAGGACGACGGCGGCACCGCGGGCGGCGGAATCGATACCGACCAAAGCCCCGACACGCTGACCTTCGACCTGGTGGCGAGCGCGGCGACGGCGCCGACCTTCGGCAGCCTGATCGAGCTCGGCGCCCTGTCCGCCGCCGACGGCTTCAAGATCCAGGGCGACGTGGCCGGCGACCTGGCCGGGGTCAGCGTATCATCGGCGGGCGACGTCAACGGCGACGGCTTCGCCGACATCATCGTCGGGGCCCCTCACAATGCCATCGATACCGAGAGCGGCGCTGCTTATGTGATCTTCGGCAAAGCGTCCGGATTCGGCTCGCTGATCGACCTCACCGGCCTCTCGGCCGCCAACGGCTTCAAGATCCAGGGCCAAGTGGCCTTCGACGATGCCGGCATCAGCGTGTCGTCGGCGGGCGACGTCAATGGCGACGGCTTCGCCGACATCATCGTCGGGGCCGATGGCAATGACAGCGGCGGCGGCACGTCCGGCGCGGCCTATGTGATCTTCGGCAAAGCGTCCGGATTCGGGAGCCTGATCGACCTCACCGGCCTGTCCGCCGCCGACGGCTTCAAGATCCAGGGCGACCAGTCCAGGGATCATGCCGGGATCAGCGTCTCTTCCGCTGGCGACATCAATGGCGACGGCTTCGCCGACCTGATCATCGGCGCAACCGGCAATAACGTTCCCGAGGGTACCCCGACCGGCGCGGCCTATGTCATCTTCGGCAAAGCGACCGGATTCGCGAGCCTGATCGACCTCGAGGGCCTGTCCGCCACTGACGGGTTCAAGATCCTGGGCGCCCACGTGGGCGACGAAACCGGCGGCAGCGTCTCGTCGGCGGGCGACGTCAACGGCGACGGCTTCGCCGATATCCTCGTCGGCACCTTGAGCATGGACGCAGGGGGAGGCAATGCGGGCGGGGCCTATGTGATCTTCGGCAAATCGGGCGGGTTCGGCTCGCTGATCGACCTCGCGAGTCTTTCCCCCGCCGACGGGTTCTCGATTGTGGGAGATGCGGAAATGGATTTTGCCGGCCGGAGCGTTTCTTCGGCGGGCGACGTCAACGGCGACGGCTTCGCCGACATCCTCATCGGCGCCAATGGCAATGACAGCGGCGGGAACTTTGCCGGCGCGGTCTATGTGATCTTCGGCAAATCGGGCGGGTTCGGTTCGGCGATCGATCTCGCCAGTCTTTCCGCCGGCGACGGCTTCAAGATCCAGGGCGATCTGGCGCTCGACCAGGCCGGTTACAGCGTGTCGTCCGCGGGCGACGTCAATGGCGACGGCTATGCGGACATCCTGATCGGCGCCAATACGAGCGACACCAGCCCGAACTCTGCCGGCTGGGCCTATGTCATCTTCGGTAAATCGGGCGGGTTCGGAACCCTGATCGACCTTACCTACCTCTCGGCTCCGGACGGATTCGCGATCCAGGGCGAACTCAAGAATGACGAGTCCTGGGCCGTCTCCGCGGCGGGCGACGTCAATGGCGACGGCTTCGACGACATCCTCGTCGGCGCCCCTGGCAATGACAGCGGCGGCTCGAACGCCGGCGCGGCTTATGTGATCTTCGGACGCGCGAACATCCTGGACAATCCGGGAGTCGACGACCCAGCGGTCGCCGGGAACGATCCGAACGTTGCGACCAACGAGAATGCGACCGTGAACATCCTGGCCCTGGCCAATGACTTCGACATCGACGGGCCGCCGCCAGCGATCGCGCAGGTCAACGGCGATCCGATCGCGGTGGGCGGAACGGCCGTCCTGCCCTCGGGCGCGACGGTGAAGCTCGAGGCCAACGGGACCTTGACCTACGATCCCAACGGCCAGTTCAACACGCTGATCTCGAAGCCGTGGGCGGAGGCGACGGGAGCGGTGAACACCTCCGCGCCGGACAGCTTCACTTATACCCTGGCCGGCACGGGCGGCGGCACGGCGACGGTGAGCATCACCGTCAACGGCGTCCCTTCGGCGGAGGACCATCTCAACGGCAATGCCGGCAACAACAATATCAAAGGCACGGTCAACGGAGACTATATCGACCTCTCCCAGGGCGGCACCGACCGGGCCGACGGCCAAGGCAACGACGACGGCTTCTACTTAGGCTCTACGCTCAGCGCGAACGACCGCATTGACGGCGGCCCCGGCACCAATGACCAGATCGCCCTGCAGGGCGACTATTCCGGCTTGTTGCTAACCTCGGGCATGATCGTCAACATCGAGGTGATCGTGGTGCTGCCTGGGTTCAGTTACAACCTCTCCACGGTCGATGCGACCGTGCCGGCAGGCGGCATCCTCAAGATCCAGGCGACCCAGCTTGCCGCCGGCCAGAGCCTGACCTTCAATGGTTCGGCCGAGCATGACAGCAGCTTCCTTATCTATGGCGGCCAGGGCGACGACAAATTCACCGGCGGTAGCGGCGATGACGGCTTCATATTCGGGCCAGGCGGCTTCAATGGCTTCGACATCGTGAATGGCGGCGGCGGCACCAACGACCAGCTTGGCCTGGACGGCGACTATACGATCACGCTCGGCGGCAACCTCAGCAATATCGAGGCGGTCGTGCTGCTCCACGGACCGACGGCGACGCCCAACCATTTCGACGTCACCGCCGCGAACAGCCTGGTTGCGGCCGGGCAGACGATGACGATCTTCGCCCTGCAGGTGGAGACGGCGATCGTCTTCAACGGCGCGGCCGAGACCGACGGCGCGTTCAAAATCTACGGCGGCACCAACGCCGATACGATCACCGGCGGCAGCGGCGCCGACTGGCTGTTCGGCGGCAACGGCGCTGACAGCCTTACCGGCGGCGACGGCAACGATATTTTCTATTATGACGATGGCGCCCAATCGACGACGACCGCTGGCGACACCATCTTCGGCTTCGCGTCGGGCGATAAGGTCGACGTCTCCGGCATCGACGCCATCGCGGGCGGTAGCAACGACGCCTTCGCCTTTCTGGGCTCGGGCGCCTTCACCAACCACGCCGGCGAGCTGCGCGCCGAAAATACGACCGGATCGACCTGGCTCGTCCAGGGCGACACGGACGGCGACGGCCTCGCCGACTTCCAGCTTACTTTGACGGTCGGCGACGCCCATCCCATCGGCCCGACAGACTTCACTCTCTGATCGACAAGCTCGTCCAGGGTGCTTTGTGGGCGCGCCGCGCCCAAGGTGGATTCGGCTTCGCGGAACGGGCAGCTTGGGTCCCCGGCGCGCCTTTGCGGAACGAAGCGGCGGCGCGTGGCTTTAGACGCTCGCATGAATGAACGGCTGCCAGCCCTTTGCTATGTGGACGACAGCCGACCGGGGATCACCCGGAAGCGGCACGGCCGCTATTGGCAATATCTCGACGCCAAGGGCAAGCGAATCACCGACCGGGACGAGATCGACCGGCTCAATGCCGTCGGCATGCCCCCCGCTTATGAGAAGGTGTGGTTCTGCCCCGACCCGAACGGCCACATCCAGGCGGTCGGCTATGACGACCGGGGGCGCAAGCAATATCGCTACCATCCCGATTTCCGCGAGAAGCAGGAAGCAGCGAAGTACGACCGCTGCGCCGATTTCGGCAAGATCCTGCCGAAGCTGAGAAAGCGGGTCGAAGCCGATTTGCGCAAGCGCAAGCTGGCGCGCGATACGGTCGTCGCCGCGGTCGTGCGGCTGCTCGACACCGGCCGCATCCGGGTCGGCAACGAAGCCTATGTCAAGGACAACAAAAGCTACGGCGCGACCACCTTGCGCAACCGCCACGCCAAAGTGCTCGGCCGCACCGTCAAGATGCGCTTCAAGGCGAAGAGCGGGATCGAGCGCGAGCTTTCGATCACCGACCGTACGCTGTCGCGCATCGTCAAGAGCTGCCAGGACCTGCCCGGCCAGAACCTGTTCCAATATCTCGACGACGACGGCGAGGCGCAGCCGATCAGCTCGACCGACGTCAACGACTATATTCGCGAAGCGACCGGCGGGGATTTCACCGCCAAGCATTTCCGCACCTGGAGCGCCAGCGTGATCGCGTTCGAGCAGATCTGCGCCGCCGGCGACGAAGGCGTCGGCCTCCAGGCGATGCTGGAGCCGGTCGCCGAGGCGCTCGGCAACACGCCGGCGATCAGCCGCAAATCCTACGTCCATCCGGCGCTGATCGACGCGGTCAAGGACGCCAAGGGCGGCTTCGGCTTGCAATGTCCGCGCCCGACGAAATATCTGTCGAGCGCCGAGCGGGGCCTGATCGCCTTCCTCGGCGGGAAACGAGCCAGGAAAGCCAGCGCGCGGCGATGAACGAACAGGCGTCTCTCGACATCCAGGCCGGGCAGCTCTGGGGCGAAACGCTCGCCTGGCTGTCCAGCCACAGCCTGCAGATCATCCTCGGCTTCGCGGCCGGCGCCGTCATCGTCGCGCTGCTGCTCGGCCTCAAATGGCTGGGCGTGCGCCTCTGCGGCACCGATCCCGATCTCGTCCATTGGCGTACCGTGCTGGGCCGCGTCATGGCCCGGACCCGCCTCTGGTTCATGATCGGTTTGGCGGCACGGCTGGTGGCCGGCTATGCCGGCGCGCCCGAACGGGTCGCGATGACGATCCAGGTCTATTTCATCGTCGCCGCGACGCTGCAGGTCGCCTTGTGGGTGCGCGAGATCATTCTCGGCGTCATCGAGCATCGCGCCGGCGGAGTCGAGGCGAGCAGCAGCCTCGGCAGCGCCATCGGCATCATCCGGGTGCTCATCACCATCGCCATCTTCATCATCGCCCTCGTCGTCGTGCTCGACAATCTGGGGGTCAACGTCACCGGCCTGATCGCCGGGCTCGGCATCGGCGGCATCGCCATCGGCCTCGCCGCCCAGGGCGTCTTCGCCGACCTGTTCGCCGCCCTCGCCATCCTGTTCGACAAACCCTTCCGGCGCGGCGACTCGGTGCGCTGGGACACGACCTCCGGCACGGTCGAGAATATCGGCCTCAAATCGACACGGGTGCGCTCGATCACCGGCGAGGAGGTGGTGATCTCCAACACCAACCTCCTAGGCAAGGAGCTGCACAACATGGCGCGGCTCAACCGGCGGCGGATCACCCAGCCGTTCGGCCTCGTCTACCAGACCTCGCCCGAGGTCTGCGCCCGCATCGCCGGGATCGCAGAAGAGGTCGTTTCGTCCTGCGACAAATGCGTGTTCCTGCGTTGCGGCATGACCGGCTACGGCGCCTCCAGCCTCGATTTCGAGCTCCAGTTCGACGTCAAGTCGGAGGTCTGGCAGAAAGTGTTCGACGCGCGCAGCCAGGTGCTGATCGCCCTCCTCCGGCGCTTCAACGACGAGGGCATCGCATTCGCCTACCCGACCCAGACCAGCTTCACCGCCGCGCCGGACGGGACGCTGATCATGCCCTATCCGGCCGAGGAGGGCGACCGTGCGGGCGATCTTTAGCCTTGGGGCACTGCTGCTCTTCGCGGGCGGCGCGAGAGCGGAAGCGCCGCGCGACTTCTGCCCGGATCGCCCCGGCCTCGGCACCCCGGCCTGCACGATCGACCAGGGCCATGTCGCGGTCGAATTGGGCCTCGTCGACTGGACGCTCGACCGCCAGCCGGGCGCCCGCGAGGACGATGTCGCGGCCGGCGACCTTTTGGTCCGCTACGGCCTCACCGACAGCCTCGAAATGCAAATCGGCTGGACCGCCTACACCCATGTCCGCGCCCGTTCCGGCACCGTCGTCGACCGGGCAGGCGGGACCGGCGACCTGTTCGTCGCCTTGCGCCGGAACCTGCGCAATCCGGACGGTTCCGGTTTTGCGGTCGCGGTCATGCCTTATGCGACGCTGCCGGTGGGGAGCGAGGGCATCGGCGCCGGCGACTGGGGTGCCGGCGTGCTGGTGCCGATGAGCTACGAATTGCCGCATGGCTTCGCGCTCGGCCTCACCGCCGAGGCCGACGCCGCGGTCGACGAGGACGGCCATGGCCGCCATCTCGCCTACAGCGCGATCCTCGGGCTCGACTTGCCCATCTCGGATGCGGTCGGCGCGACCGTCGAGCTCTCGGCCGGGCGCGACGAGGATCCCTCGGGTCACGCCACGCAGCTGCTCGCGGGTCTCTCCGCGGGCTGGACGCCGAACCGCGACCTCCAGCTCGATGTCGGCGCCAATCTCGGCCTCAACCGCGATGCGCCCGACGTCGAGCTCTATTTCGGCGTGGCGCGCCGCTTTTAGCGGGCGAGGACGATGATCCTGTCCTCCGCCCGGTAGGCGATCGGCTCGGCGCGGGGCGGGTTGATGACGATGCCGCCCATCCGGCGGCCGTCGTCGACCGCCACGGCCGGGCGATGGTGGCCGATCGCGACCTCGCCGCGCCGCCGCGCGGCGTCGGCGACGTCGTAGAAGCTGAGCGTCTCGCCGACCGCGACATAGCCGGCCGCCGGGCGCAGGCAGATTTCCGACCCTTCCTCGTCGAGCAGGTCCTTGAAGATCTCCTCGAGATGCTCGTTCTCCGAGGCCTGGGCGAGCATCAGGCTGACCAGCTTGTTGCTGACCACGAAATCGTCGATCCGGGCGACCTCGGCCAGCTCGCGGTTGCGCACGTCGATCATCTCGCTGACGACGCTGATCGGCTTACCCGCCTCCTCGGCGATCCGGCGCAGGTGCAGCAGGGTGACGAGGGTGCGCGTGTCGGCCGGCTGGGCCGCCATATGATCGCTGTAGCCGAGCACGAGAATGTGATCATAGCCGGTCGGATCGAGCGCCTCGATCTCGGCGCGGCGGCTGGTGTCGACGCGCTTCATCTCGACCCGCAGATTGTCGCCGGCGAGGACGAGGCCTTCGAAATCCTGCTCGAGCTCGGGCGTGTCGGCGGCGATCGTCAGCAGCGAGCCGGGCGCGACGTAGCGCGACAGTTCGAGCGCGATCATCGGCCCGCGGCGGTTCCAGCCGAGCACCAGCGTGCGCTCCGCCGGCGCGACCGGGACCGGAGGCGCCGGCAGGCTTGGCGGCCGGTCCGCATCTTCGCGCTCCTTCACCTCGATCTCGTCGTCGTCCTCCGCGATCAGGATCGCCTTCATTCCCTCCTCGATCATCGTCTCCATCGGCGGGTTCAGCGACACCGTGCCATCGAGGCCGCACAGGCCGATCAGGCTGCTCGTCTCGTAGGAGAAAATCGCCTCGCCGAAGGTCTTGCCGACCAATTCGGGCTGCTCAATCGTGTAGATTTCGCAGCCGTCGAAATCGAGCAGCTCGGTATAGACCGCGCTGAGCCCGGGCTGGCGCATCGACTGGGCGACGATCCGCGAGAGGAGGTCGTCGGCGAGCACCAGCTGGACCTCCGATCCGCCGACGACCCGCGCGACCTCGGCATTGCGCTCTTCGCGAATCTCGGCGGCGATCAGATAGCGCGCCGCGCGCCGGTCGGGATCGTTGGTCAGCGCGAGGATCGTCTTGATCACGCAGGAATCCGGATCCTCGGATTCGGGCGAGAGGATGATGATCGAGCGCGCCGTCTGCGGGTTGACGATGACGATGTCGTAAAGATCGGTGGGGTCGCCGCTGCGGCAGATGATCCGCGTATTCTTGGTGTCCGGCACCTTGGCCGCGATCTCGTCTTCCATCTCGACCTTGTCCATCTCGGACATGATGACGATGCGCGGCCGCCGGCGGCTTTCATTGGCGATCACCAGTTCGGAGACGACGTCGAAGATCGAGGGCGACCAGTTGAAGATGATCGTGTGGTCCTGCTCGAGGACGAGCGAGCGCCCCTTGCGCAGCTCGTCGAGCTTGCCTTCAAGGCCGGTGCTGAGGACGCCGATCAGCGCCGAAACGACGAAGATGCCGGCCAATGTCACCAGCAGCATCACCAGCCGGAAGCCCCAGCCGGCGTCGCCGCCCATCGTGCCCGAATCGAGGGTGCGCATCAGCGACGCCCAGGTGCCCTCGATGAAGCCCATCGGCGCCTCGCCCGCCGGCGAGATATGGGTGAGGGCGAGGAACGCGCCGGCGATCGCGATGAGGGCCAGCGAGACCAGGCCGAGCCAGCCGATCAGCGCGACCGTGCCGGCGGCCATGCTCTTGTCGAACGCATAGCGCAGTCGCGCGCCGAGACCTGGTTTCGCCATGTGATTTTGTCCCCCGGAGGTTGCGTGATGCTTAGCCTGAAGGCGCAACCTGAACCAGAGCGATCGAGACTTTATAGGGCCGGCGATACCAGCGCCAGCGATGGACCCGCGCGGCGAAGCTCTTCGGCCGCGCGACGGCGAGCAGGGTGAACAGCAAAGTGGCCGCGAGCTCCCGCCAGACCGTCGTGCCGCGCGCCTTGAGGTCGTCGCCATAGGTCCGGCCCGCAATCTCCTCGGCGAGCAGCGGCTCACTTCGCCTGAACAGTCCGGCGAGCTCGCCCGGCGAGGGCCGGAAGCCGGTGTCGATCGGATCGGCGTGGAACGGGTAGCTCGACGGCACCGTCGCGAGGATCAGCCCGCCCGAGCCGACGATCTCTTCGCATGCCGCCGCGACGGCGTCGCGGTCGCGGACATGTTCCAGCAAATTGGCGCACAGCACGCAGCGGAATCCGCGCGCCTTGAGGTCGCGCAGCACCGCGGGATCGAGAATGTTGCCGGCGACGTCGACCCCGTCGGCCCGCTTGAGGTCGCTGTGGACGACCGCGACGCCCGCCGCCGCCAGCGGCCCGAACAGCTGGCGCTGGATGTGGGGTTTGGTGACCTCGCGGAATTCGCGGGTGGACGAACCCAGGTTCAGCAAGGGCGAAATCGCCCGCTGCTGGAGAAGGATCTCGCGCAAGCGGACGGCTTCGGTATCGAACATGCCCCATCCGCCACGGCGGCGGGTGGTTCGTCAAGCCTCAGGCGGCGATCGACATGCATGGGCTCCCTTTCCCATGGGGAGAGGGTTGGGGTGAGGGGGTACGGCTTCCGAGAATATTCCACGATTGCCGAACACCCCCACCCTCCCCTCCCCCTCAGGGGGGAGGGATGGGGGGATCAGAAGCCGACGTCCTCCAGGCTCAGCAGGGTGGCGTTGCCGCCCGAGCTGGTGGTGTCGGTGCTGGTCACGCGCTCGGCGCAGAAGCGCGGCAGATAGTGCGGGCCGCCGGCCTTGGGGCCGGTGCCGGACTGGCCCTCGCCGCCGAACGGCTGCGAGCCGACGATGGCGCCGATCATCGAGCGGTTGACGTAGAGATTGCCGACGGTGCCGATCTCCTCGACCGTCTCGGCGGCCCGCGCGATGCGGCTGTGCAGGCCCATGGTGAGGCCGAAGCCCGATGAATTCACGCGGCGCACCGTCTCGGCGAGCCGGCCGCCTTGCCAGGTGGTGACGTGGAGCAAAGGCCCGAACCATTCCTGCTTCAGATCCTCGATCGCATCGATCCGGATCAGCGTCGGCGGTACGAACAATCCCTGCTCGGGAACGGCGATCGTCTTCAGGATGCGCTCCAGCATCGCCTCGCGGCGGCCCATCAGCTTGTCGTAGGAGGGCTGGTCGATCACCGGGCCGACGTCGGTACTCGGATCGGCCGGGTCGCCGACGATCAGCGAGTCCATCGCGCCGCCGAGCATCTCCAGCGTCCGCTCGGCGACATCTTCCTGCAGCACGAGCAGGCGCAGCGCCGAGCAGCGCTGGCCGGCCGAACGGAAGGCCGAGGTGATCACGTCCTGGACGACTTGCTCGGGCAAAGCGGTCGAATCGACGATCATCGCGTTGATCCCGCCCGTTTCGGCGATCAGCGGAATGATGTCGCGGTCGTCGTCGAGGAGCAACGTGCGCGCGATATGCTTGGCGGTCGCGGTCGATCCGGTGAAGGCGACGCCGGCGATGCGCGTGTCCTCCATCAGCTTCTGGCCCATGTCGCGGCGTCCGACGGCGAGCACGAGCGCGTCTTCGGGAATGCCCGCTTGATGGGCGAGGCCGACCGCGTAGGCGGCGATCTGCGGCGTCTGCGAGGCCGGCTTGGCGACGACGCTGTTGCCCGCCGCCAGCGCCGCCGAGACCTGCCCCAGGAAGATGGCGAGTGGGAAGTTCCACGGCGCGATGCAGACCCAGGCGCCCCGCCCTTCCATCCTGAGCACGTTGCGCTCGCCGGTCGGCCCGGGCAGCTCCACCGGCTGCAGCTTCGCCCGCGCCTGGGCAGCGTAATAGCGGCAGAAATCGACCGCCTCGCGGACCTCCGCGAGCGCGTCGGGGATGGTCTTCTTCGCCTCCTGCACGGCGATCCGCATCAGCATGTCGCGGTCGCGCTCGAGCAGGTCGGCGAGGCGCTCCAGGCGCTGCGCGCGGTCGTCGACACTGCGCTTCGACCAGTCGTCGAAGCCGGCCAGCGCGCGGGTGACCAGCTCCTCGGCCGGTGGGCTCGCGGTCGGCTTGAAGTCGAGCGGCGGCGCGACCGCCTTGGCGATCCGCACCAGCTCGGGCCGGTCGTTGAGGTCGAGGCCCCAGCTGTTCTCGCGCTCGGGCCGGAACAGATCGTGCGGCAGCGGGATCGACGGGTGGCGGGTGCCGCCGACCGCCTCGATCTTCGCGACCGGGTCGGCGATGAGGTCGGCGTCGCTCAGGCTCTCGTCGGCGAGCTGGTGGACGAAGCTCGAATTGGCGCCGTTTTCGAGCAGCCGGCGGACGAGATAGGCGAGCAGGTCGCGATGGCCGCCGACGGGCGCATAGATGCGGGTGTGATAGCCGCGCTCGCGGACCAGGCTCTCGTAGAGCCCCTCGCCCATGCCGTGCAGCCGCTGGAACTCGAAGTCGCGGGCATCGCCGGCCCATTCCAGGATCGTCGCGACGGTCAGCGCATTGTGGGTCGCGAAGGCGGGGTAGATGTTCTTCGCCGCCAGCATGTCCTTCGCGCAGGCGAGATAGGAGACGTCGGTCGCCGCCTTGCGGGTGAACAAGGGATAATCGAACAGCCCCTGCTCCTGGGTGCGCTTGATCTCGGTGTCCCAATAGGCACCCTTGACCAGCCGCGCCGCGATCCGCCGCTTGGTCTTCGCACCCAGCGCGTCGGCCCAGGCGATTGTCGGTCGGGCGCGCTTGCCATAGGCCTGGATCGCCATGCCGAGCCCGTCCCAGCCCTTCAGCGCCGGCAGCCCCGCCACCGCCGCGATGATGTCGAGGCTCATCTCGAGCCGCTCGGTCTCCTCGGCGTCGATCGTGACGGGGATGCCGTGCTTCGCCGCGAGCATCGCCAGCGCCTCGACCCGTTCGATCAGGGCCGCCACGCAGCTTCCATATTGCGCGACCTCGTAGCGCGGGTGGAGCGCCGACAATTTGACCGAGATCGAATGGCCTTCCTTTGCCGCCGCGCCGACCGCGCGGATCGCATCCTCATAAGCGGCGAAATAGCGCTCGGCATCCGGGAACGTGCGCGCCGCTTCTCCCAGCATGTCGAAGCTGGCGGTGAAGCCCTTATTCTCGCGCTTCTTCATTCGCTCGAGCGCTTCGCCGATATTGCGGCCCATCACGAAAATCTCGCCCATCATCCGCATCGCCGCGCCGACTCCCTGACGGACGAACGGCTCGCCGGTCCGCGCGATCAGCCGCTTCAGCGCGCTGGCATGCGCGCTGTCGCCGGTCAGCGCGCGGCCGATGACCAGGCCCCAGGTCGCGGTATTGACCAAAGTCGAATTGGCCTTGCCCTTGTGCGCGCGCCAGTCGCCCTCGCCCAATTTGTCGGCGATCAGGCTGTCGGCGGTCTTGGGATCGGGCACGCGCAGGAACGCTTCGGCGAGCGAAAGCAGGGCGACGCCCTCCTGGGTGTTGAGCCGATATTCCTGGAGGAACTGGTTGACCCAGCCCTTCGACTGCGCCGCGCGCAGCTCGCCGAGCATCGCCAGCGCCCGTTTCTCGACCCGCTTACGCGAATCGGCATCGAGCGCGGCCGCCGTCAGCAAGGGCGCCAGCACCTCGGGTTCGGGCGCACGCAGCAGGCGCCGGATTTCCTTACGCGCGGTTGCCGTAGCGTCCGCCATGCTCGTCTCTCCCGAGGGCTTGTTTACCGCCGCTGTGCGGCCCTATGCCGGGGCCAAGTAGCGCCAGATATGGGGAGGCTCAATGCCGGTCGCCAGCATCGAAGAGATCCGGGGGAAGGTCGGCAGCGAGGTCGGGGTGTCGGACTGGATCCTGATCGACCAGCCGCGGATCGACGCCTTCGCCGAGGTGACCGACGATCATCAGTTCATCCACGTCGACCCGGCCGCGGCGGCCGTGACCCCGTTCGGCGGCACCGTCGCCCACGGCTTCCTCACTTTGTCGCTGCTGAGCCGGATGGCGGCCGACGCCATGCTCCGCCCCGCCAACATCAAGATGGGCGTCAATTACGGCTTCGAGAAAGTCCGCTTCCTCGCCCCGGTCCGCTCCGGCAAGCGCGTCCGCGGCCGCTTCCGGCTGGCAAGCATCGAGGAAAAGCGCCCGGGCCAATATCAGTTCGTCCACGACGTGACCGTCGAGATCGAAGGCGAGGATAAGCCCGCATTGATCGCCGAGTGGATCGGCCTCATCTTCATTTGAACCCGAAGGAGCCTCAACATGGCCAACCGCGACGCCGTCATCGTTTCCACCGCCCGCACGCCGATCGGCAAGGCCTATCGCGGCGCGTTCAACGCCACCCCCTCGCCGACGCTGGCCGCCCACGCGATCCGCGCCGCGGTCGAGCGTTCCGGGGTCGATCCCGCGGAGATCGACGACGTGATCATCGGCGCCGCGCTCCAGCAGGGCGTGCAGGCGACGATCGGCCGCACCGCGGCGCTGCGCGCCGGCCTCCCCGTCACCGTCCCCGGCATGTCGATCGACCGCCAGTGCGCCTCGGGGCTGATGGCGATCGCCACCGCCGCCAAGCAGGTGATTGTCGACCGCATGGACGTCTGCGTCGCCGGCGGCGTCGAATCGATCTCGATGGTCCAGACCGCCGAGATGCGCCTCGGCGCCGATCCCGAGCTCGTGGCGATGCACAAGGACGTCTACATGCCGATGATCGGCACCGCCGAGGTGGTCGGCCGGCGCTACAAGATCGGCCGCGACCGCCAGGACGCCTATGCGCTCCAGTCGCAGCAGCGCACCGCCGCCGCCCAGGCCGCCGGCAAGTTCGACGACGAGATCATTCCGGTCACCGCGAAGATGGCGGTCAAGAACAAGGAGACCGGCGAGGTCACCATGCAGGAGGTCACCCTCACCAGGGACGAAGGCAACCGCGCCGACACCACGATCGAGGGCCTGCAGAGCCTCCAGCCCGTGGTCGGGCCCGACGGCATGATCACCGCCGGCAATGCCAGCCAGCTCTCCGACGGCGCCTCGGCCTGCGTGATCATGGAGGCGGGGCTCGCCGCGACACGCGGCCTCAAGCCGCTCGGCCGCTATATCGGCATGGCCGCGGCCGGCACCGAGCCCGACGAAATGGGCATCGGCCCGGTCTTCGCCGTGCCCAAATTGCTCGACCGGTTCGGCCTCAACGTGTCCGACATCGACCTGTGGGAGCTGAACGAGGCGTTCGCGGTTCAGGTGCTCTACGTCCAGGACGTGCTCGGCATCCCCAATGACAGGATGAACGTCGATGGCGGCGCCATCTCGATCGGCCATCCCTACGGCATGTCGGGCGCGCGGATGACCGGCCATGCCCTGATCGAAGGCAAGCGCCGCGGCGCCCGCTACGTGATGGTGACGATGTGCGTCGGCGGCGGCATGGGCGCGGCAGGGCTGTTCGAGGTGCTGTGAGCCTTTTTGAGGACAGTCTGGCCGCGCTGCGGCGCTATCGCGACTTTCGCGGCCGCTCGACCCGCACCGACCTGATCGCTTTCTGGCTGCTGACCGTGGTCGCCGGCGCCGCCCTGCTCGCGGTCGCCAGTCTGCTTGAACATGCGCTGTTGCCGGGCTCGCGGCTGGCGGACATCGTGCCGGCCTGTTTCCAGCTGCTGACCCTCCTGCCCTCGGCCGCGCTCGCCGCCCGCCGCCTCCACGATCGCGGCTGGTCCGGCTGGTGGCTGCTGCTCCTGGTGCCGGCGCTGGTTGCGGGCCTGATCCAGCAATATTATGTGCTGACCCGCGATTTCGACGCGCTGTTCAGCGAAGGCTTAACGACCCTGAACCTGGCCGCCGCTGCGCCGGCGCTGGCCATCCTCGTGCTGTTCTGCCTCCCCGGCGAGGAAGAGACCAACCGCTATGGCCCCAATCCGCGCGACGAGCCCCCCGAAGAGACCAGCTGAGTCTGAGCCTGCCCGGCCCATGCGACGGCGCCGCGAGCGTCGCGACCCCGGGCGGCAAGGCGAAGCATCCGCGCCTCCTCCTCGCCATCTGAAAATTGGCGGGGCCGTGACGGCGCTTTGCGGCTTTCTCAGCTGTTGTAGAGCGCCGCCTCCGCCGCGCGGCGCCGGGTGAGGCCGGCCATCACCTTCTTGTTGGCCTTGTTCCACACCGCGAACTGGGCCGCCGCGCCGGCATGGTCGCCGGCCTTGTGCTTCCTGAGCAGGGTGCTGGCCGAGAAATTGCCCATGCCGATATTGTAGGCGAGACTGACCATCGCGTCGAACTGATGCTGGGTCGTGGCGGCGCCGCCGATCGCCTTTTCGACATTGGCCGCGAACTCGGCGACATGTTGGGCGAAGCGGTCGTCGCATTGCTGCTGGGTCCAGACCAGGCCGCGCTTGATGTCCGGTCCCGTGCTTCCCCATCCGATCGTCCAGGGATCGCCGCCGGTGCCCGGGTCGGGATAGGCGTCGTATGAGCCGTCCGCGCGTTTCTTCGCGCAGCCTTCGAATGACTGGATGAGCTTGATGCCGTCCGGACCCACATTCATAACAGGCGCTCCATCTCGACTTGGTTTCGCTCTTGGTATCTTAGCATGATCCCGCCTTCAATTGAACGGGCAGCGGGATGGCGAGCGGCGATTGCGCGCGACCGGGCTTGCCGCTAGCCACGGCCCGTCGGAGGACGCGCCTTGAGCCTAGCCATTCCCGCCCCGTGCGACGGCGCTTCGGCTTCGGGCAAATGCCATGCCGCGAGCCATCCGCGCCTCGTCCTCGCCACCTGCATCCTCGCCTCGAGCCTCGCCTTCATCGACGGCTCGGTGCTGAACGTGGCGCTGCCCGCGATCGGCCGCGGCTTCCACGCCGGCACCGCCGAGGTACAGTGGGTGATCAACGCCTTCATGCTTCCCTTGTCGGCGCTGCTGCTGCTCGGCGGCGCGGCCGGCGACCTTTACGGGCGGCGGCGGACGATGCTCTGGGGCATCGCCCTGTTCACCCTGGCCTCGATCCTGTGCGCGGTGGCGCCGAGCCTCACGATCTTCCTCGCCGCCCGGGCGCTGCAGGGGCTGGGCGCGGCGATGCTGATGCCGAACAGTCTGGCGATCCTGAGCGCGTCGTTCACCGGCGAGGCGCGCGGCCGCGCCGTCGGCAGCTGGGCCGCGGCCGGCGCGATCGCCGGCGCGGTCGCGCCGATGCTCGGCGGCTGGCTGATCGACACCGCCGGCTGGCCGTTCATCTTCCTGCTCAACCTGCCGATCGCCGCCACCGCGATCCTGCTCGGCTGGCGCTATGTCCCCGCGAGCCAGAATGACGAGAGGCCCCCACCCGACTGGGCCGGCGCGGCGCTGGCGACCCTGGGGCTCGGCGCGCTGACCTGGGGCCTCACCGCCTGGTCCGCGAGCGACCGGCTCGGCACCGCCGCGGCCGCTGCGCTCGCCGCCGGTCTTCTCCTCATGATCGGCTTCCTCGCCGTCGAGCGCAGACGCGGCGGCACGGCGATGGTGCCGCTCGCCCTGTTCGGCTCGCGCGCCTTCGTCGGCCTCACCTTGTTCACCTTCCTGCTCTACGGCGCGCTCGGCGGGCTGATGCTGCTGCTCCCCTACACTCTCATCGAAGCGGCCGGCTATCCCGCGACGATCGCCGGCGCCGCCCTGTTGCCGCTGCCGATCGTGATCGCCCTGGGCTCGCCGCTGATGGGCAAGGCGGCGGCCCGGATCGGCCCGCGCTGGCCGCTGACGCTGGGGCCGCTGCTGGTCGCGGCCGGGTTCGGCCTCGCGCTCAGGATCGGCGGCGACACCAGCTACTGGACCGGCGTCCTTCCCGCGATCCTGCTGGTGTCGGCCGGCATGGCGATCGCCGTCGCGCCGCTTACCACCGCCGTGCTGAGCTCGGTCGACGACCACCATGTCGGCACCGCTTCGGGTCTCAACAGTGCGGTGGCGCGCGCAGGCGGCCTGATCGCCACCGCCCTGCTCGGCATTGTCCTGTCGCGGCAGGGCGCCGCTCTCGTCGCCGGCTTTCACGCGGCGGCGCTGGTCGGGGTCGCGCTGGCTCTGGTGTCGTCGCTGACCGCGCTGATGACGCTCAAATCCCCGGCAGGCCGAACGAAATCCAGCCGATAAGGAGGCCGAGCGCGAGCGAGGCGACGCCGGCGGCCTGAAACTTCCAGGCACTTTCTTCCGAGACGTGCGCCATGCTCTTGAGCGCCAGCGCGGGCCACATGAAATAGAGCGCGCCCTTGAGCGTGAGCCCCCAGCCGATCAGCGTCACCAGCAGGCCCGGGCCGTGCCAGACCGGGTGGAAGGCGGCGATCAGCAGGCCCAATGGGATATGGACGGAGGCGTTGAGGAAGCCTCCCACCTCGCCGCGCGCCCGCATATCGATGAAGAACCGCGCCCAGACCCGCGGCGCCGCGATGTGCGACAGGCCGGTGATGAGGAAGGCCAAAGCCGCGAGCCGCTCGATGCCGGTTTCCATGACGGGGCTTTACGCCCGCTGGCGTTCGGGACCAAGCATGCCGCATGCCGGAGGAAAATGACCATCCGTCGCTGGTGACGCGCCTCAGGATCGAGGCGCACGCGGTCTGGCTCGTCGCGCGCGATCCGCGCACGCCGTGGCCGGCCCGCCTGATCGCCCTGCTGACCGCGGCCTATGCGCTCTCGCCGATCGACCTCGTCCCCGATTTCATCCCGATACTCGGCCTGATCGACGACGCGCTGATGATCCCGGCCGGGATCTGGCTGGTCGGCCGGCTGCTGCCGCCGGGCCTGATGGACGAGCACCGCGCGGCTGCCCGGGCGGCGGCGGACCGGCCGGTCAGCAAGGCGGGAATGCTGATCGTGATCGCGATCTGGGTCGCCCTCGCCGCGCTGGTCGGGACGACGCTGCACTGGGCCTATGCCTAAACCTTGGCCCGGAACGGGGTGAAATCCGTCCCCTCGTCATAGACGTCGACGCCCTCGCGCCGCTTGAGCCAGCCGACGACGGCGTAGGTGAGCGGCGTCAGCAGCGCCTCCCAGCCGACCTTCAGCGCCCATTGGGTGAAGAGCACCTTGACGACGAGGGCTTCGGTCCAGCCGGCCGCGCCCAGGAAGGCGAGCGGGTAGAAGATCAGGCTGTCGACGCCCTGGCCGGCCAAGGTCGAGCCGATCGTCCGGGTCCAGAGATGGCGGCCTTTGGTCCAGACCTTCATCCTGGCGAGCACGTAGGCGTTGACGAGCTCGCCCGCCCAGAAAGCTGCGATCGAGGCAAAAACGATGCGCGGGACCTGGCCGAACACGGCCTCATAGGCCGCCTGCCCGCCCCAGTCGGGCGACGGCGGCAGCGCCACCACGACGAGCGCCATCAGCGCCATGAACAGCAAGGCTGAAAAGCCCGCCCAGATGCAGCGCCGGGTACGGGCGTAGCCGTAGACCTCGGTCAGCACATCGCCGATCACATAGGAGATCGGGAAGAAGAGGATGCCGGCGCCGAACGGCCAGGCGCCGATCCCCGGCAGCTGGATCACCGCCACCTTGCCGGCGCCGATCACGTTGGAGAGGAGCAGGATGGTGACGAACGCCGCCATCACATAGTCGAAGAAGCGCAGCGGCCGGCCCGCCAGCGCCCCGGCCTCGACCGTCCTGATCCCTGTTGCCGTTTCTGCGCCCGTCACTGCGACGGTTTAGAGCCCGTAGACGCCGCTGCCAGCCAGATTCTTCGCGAGGAGCGCGGTCTTGGCGGCATTCTTGCCCCACAGCGCGCTGCTATAATCCTCGACCATTTGCGCCTGGGCTTCCAGTCCCGCATCGTTGAAGAGAGTCTTTCCCGCTTCATATTTGTACATGTCGTTCGGCTTGAACTTCGCTTCGGCGAGCTCCTTGCCGTAGCGCGTGAAGAAGCCCAGCTGGCCGAGCGCGCCATATTGCCAGACATGGGTCATCTCGTGGATGAATCTCCTGGCGGCCTGCCCCGGCTTCGCGAAATCCTCGCTATAGTGCAGCTTGAAATAGATCGTCGCGCCGAGCGTGATCGCCGGATTGCCGCGCATGAAGGCGGTGTGCGCGGCAAAGCTGGTGCCCGGCCCGTCGACGATCCGCACGCCCTGATAACCGATCCTGTCGCCGAACGCGGCTCGCGCCATCGCCATCTCGCCCGCCGTGAGCCCTCTGTCCGCCATGACCGCCCCCCCTTGATTGCAAGGCCATATCATCTCGCGCCCCGGCCCCGAACCGGCGACTGAACCGAATCGGCTAGGTTCCGATCTTCACCAAAGCAGGTTAGAGCGAACCTCACGCGCCCGTAGCTCAGTTGGACAGAGCACGAGCCTTCTAAGCTTGGGGTCGCAGGTTCGAATCCTGCCGGGCGCGCCAGCCATATCAATGATTTAACGCGATTCATGTCTCTCCAGAGGGCGACCGTTCGAGCCTGGTCGCTCCTTAGGCCGGCGGCGTGGCGTGCGGGAAACCGTCTCCTCGCTGGTCCGTTTACGCTTGGCACGGGCGGGGCCGTTCATCGCAGTCCGGACCCGCTCGGGCGACAGGAGGCAAAGTCCGATGGAGCTGACCAGGCGCCCCGCGGCGAAGTCGCAAATGCTCATCCGCAAACCGGCCAAAGAGGTCTTCGAGGCGCTGGTCGATCCCGCCATCACTTCGCGTTTCTGGTTCTCCAGGAGCAGCGGCCGGCTCGAGGCCGGCACGCGGGTCCGCTGGGACTGGGAAATGTACGGCGTCTTCACCAATATCGAGGTCAAGGCGCTCGAACCGAACGAGCGCATCCTCATCGAATGGAACGGGCCCGACAATCCCAGTCTGGTCGAGTGGACGTTCGAGCCCAAGGGCACGGATCGAACCTTCGTTCGCGTCAAGAACTGGGGCTTCGGCAAGGACGAGGATGGCGACGCGATCATCGCCGAGGCGATCGATTCCACGGAAGGCTTCTCCTTCCTGCTCGCCAGCCTGAAGGCGTTTCTCGAATTTGATGTCGAGCTGAACCTGGTTCCGGATCACGCCCCCGAAGCGCTCGTCGCTTAGCAGGAGGATGATGCGGAGGCGGGCCCGGACCGACATAGGCTTGAAGGCTAGCCTGAGCCGGCGCCGACCGATTGGGTAAGGCATGACGTCGCCAAGGTCTCTCATGGTTGACCGAGGCAGCAGGGAGTCTAGGGGGCAAAGGCCCCTGGCGCTGAGCCTCAGGCGATTGTGAAAGGCGATTGCGACGACGATTCCCGGCCTGTCTCGAGCCGCTCTCGGTCTCGCATTCGCGGCCCTCCCGAGCATTTCGCCGGCGGCGGTCCCCGGCGCGCGTGCACCCGCCTTGTTCGGCGCGCCCGTGGAATTCTATTTGTTTGGGCTGATGCTGCTGGGCGTTGCGGTGCTGCCCCGCCGCGCGCTCGCGGTGGGGCTTGTCGGGCTCGCGGCCATTGTCGGATATGAAGCTTTGGTCAGCGGTTTCCCGACCGGCTCCGGGGCCGCGGCTCTCGGGCGCCACCTGGCGCACGAATGGGTCACGTTCGCCAACCTCTTCCTGCTGCTGGTCGGCTTCGCCGTGCTTTCGAACCAGTTCGAGCAAAGCAATTTGCCGGATCATCTGCCCAATCTGCTCCCCGACGACTGGACCGGCGGCCTGGCCCTCCTCGGTATCGTCTTCGTCCTCTCTGCATTTCTCGACAATATCGCCGCCGCAGTCCTCGGCGGGGTGATGGCGCGCCATGTCTACCGGGGCCGGGTGAGCGTCGGCTTCCTCGCCGCGATCGTTGCGTCGGCGAACGCCGGCGGCGCGGGGAGCGTGATCGGCGATACCACCACCACCCTGATGTGGCTCCGCGGCGTTTCGCCGCTCACCCTCGTCTCGGCCTACGCGGCGGCGCTGCCCGCCTTTGCGGTCGTCGGATTGGCCGGAGCCTGGCAGCAGCAGCGATTCCAGCCCATTCTCGCCCGTGACGAGGAGGGCCACCCACTGCAGTGGCGGCGAATCTGGATCGTGGCCGCCATTCTTGCCGCGGCCGTCGCGGCCAATGTCGCCGCCAACTCCTCGAGCGGGGGCGAAGCAGCCGCGCCATGGCTGGGGCTGGCGCTGTGGGGCGCCATCCTGTCGACCAGCCTGATCGCGAAGCCTGACTGGTCCGTTACGCGGGACGGAACGAAAGGAGCGGTCTTCTTGGTGACGCTGGTGGCCGCGGCTTCGCTGATGCCGGTCGGGGACCTACCGGATCCTTCATGGGCGTCGGCCTTCGCGCTCGGCCTGCTCTCCGCCCTGTTCGACAACATCCCCCTGACCGCGCTGGCGCTCCGGCAGGGCGGCTACGACTGGGCGCTGCTTGCTTATGCTGTCGGCTTCGGCGGTTCGATGCTGTGGTTCGGATCGTCCGCCGGGGTGGCGATCACCAATCTCTATCCCGAAGGCCGCTCGCTTGCGGCCTGGTTGAAGCAGGGCTGGTTCGTGCCGGTCGCCTACGTCGTCGGGTTCTTCGCCTTGCTGCTCGCTTTGGGATGGCGCCCCTCCGGCGCATAGGCTGCCGCGAGGCCGCTCCTCTAGCGACTCGGTACCGAAGCCCCTGCATAGGGATCGTTGTTGGCCGGTGCGGGCGGCGTGGGCGGCGGCGCGGGCGGAAGAACCGCCGGCGGCGGCGGTTCAGGCGCGTAGGACCCACCATCGCCGCCGCCGACGAAGGATTGGATGCCGGCGGCGATGGACGACGCGCCGAGCAGGATGAAGCAGCCGATGACGACCGTCATGCCGTAGCGGACGCTGACGCGGCCGTTCAGCATCGAGAATCCCACGGACGCGACGGCAATGACGGCAATCGTCGTGGCGACGGTGCCGAGGAGCGTCTGCTGGAGCCACGAGACCGCCGCAACCAGGACGCTCGAGCCGGCCGGATCCGCCAGCGAAGCCGATGTCGACGCGAGATAGGTGAGGGCAGGACCAGCAAGCACCGAACAGCCTCGTCTGGGCGATCGGCCGACCCTGCCACGAGGCGGCCGAATGGTCAAAGCGCGAGGCCGGCGATCTTTGGGGCGCCGGTAACCAAAAGCGGTAGCAGTCCGATAACGGGGATGTGGCATGGCGTTGCGTCATGGCCGACCTCTCCTTCCTGCTCTCCCGTGCGCTCGCCCGAGGGCGCGCCGACCGCGGCGTTCCCGCCAACCGCGCCGAGGTGCTCCTCTGCCTGTTGCGCAAGCGCGCCGAGGCGCACCGCCAGGGCCTTCACGAGCAGGAGCAGAGGCTTCGCGACCAGATCGTCTGGGCGCTGCCGATCCAGGAACCCGGAGACGCCGACTAGGGCGCGAACGGCGGCGCGGCGGCGCGATCCCGGGATGGACTTGCGGCGCGCAATCATGGACACTGGCCGGCGCCGCGCGGAAGCAGCGTCGAACCCATGATCGGAGAAGCCGTGAAGCGATTGCTTCTTGCCCTAAGCCTCGGCGCCCTCGGCGCGACGGGCCTCGCCGCGCGCGCGGATATCGCGCCCGGACAAACGGCGCCGAAGGCCGAGTCGCCGCCGCCCGCCAACGAGACCCCGGAACAGCGCTGGCAGCGGCTGCAGGCCGAAACCGCGCGCATCCTGGCGGAGCGGGAGGCCGATCGCCGGCGCTACGAGCAGGGCGTCCGCGACGCCGAGGCCGCGCGGCTGCGCTACGAGGCCGACATGGCGCAATATCAAAGGGACCAGGTCCGCTACCGCCGGGAAGTCGCGCGCGCCGAGGCGGCGCGGGCCGAGTACGAGCGCAGGGTGGCGGAGCGCCAGGCGGCGATCGACCGCCGCAATGCCCGCCGCGGCGACGCGCCGGCCGCCGCGAGCGCGGCCGCGCCGGCCGCGCCGACGCAATGCGAAGCGCAACAGCGCCGCAACCGTGGCCGCGGCCGGGCGATCGGCGGGATCCTCGGCGGCGTCGCCGGGATCGCCGGCAGCCGGGTGCGCGGCGTCGGCGCGCTCGCCGCGCTTGCGGTGCCGGCCGGCGCGCTGCTCGGCGACACCATCGCCCGGCTGCTCGATTGCCGCGAGCAGCAGCAGGCCGCCGCCGCCACCGAAGAGGCGGTGCGCGGCGGCGTCGGCGCCACCACGGCCTGGCGCAGCGAGACGCGCCCGGACGTGACCGGCTCGTCGACGGTCACTGCGGCCGCGACGCCGCTGCCCGACGGCAATCCGTGCCTGACCGTCACCGATATCGTCATCATCGACGGCGAGGAAACCCGCGCGCCGAAGACGATGTGCCGCCGGCCCCCGTCCAACCGCTACGTCAGGGTCTAGCCGAGCTTATTCGTGCCTTAGCGCGTCGATCGGATTGAGCGCGGCGGCGCGGCGGGCCGGGAAATAGCCGAAGACGATGCCGATCAGCGCCGAGACGCTGAACGCGATGACGTTGATCCGGATGTCGAACAGGAACGGCACCTGGATCAGCGGCGCCAGCAGGTAGGTCGCGACCAAGGCGAGGACGAGGCCGATCAGCCCGCCGAGGCAGGCGAGCACCACCGCCTCGACCAGGAACTGCATCAGCACCTCGCTCGCGACCGCCCCGATCGCGAGGCGGATGCCGATCTCGCGGGTCCGCTCGGTGACCGAGACGAGCATGATGTTCATGATGCCGATGCCGCCGACGATCAGGCTGACCGCGGCGACCGCGCCCATCACCGCGGTGAGGATCCGGGTCGTGCCCTGCAGCGTCTCGGAAATCTGCTTGGTGTCGAAGATGTTGAAATTGTTCTCGGCGGCGCGGTTGAGATGGCGGCGCTCGCGCAGCAGATTCTCGATCGAGCTCTGCACCGAGGCGCTGTCATAGGCGTCGTCGACCGCGACCATGATGAAGCGGATGTTGCGGTTGCCGGTGAAGCGCCGCTGCACCGCCTTGATCGGCATCAGCACGACGTCGTCCTGGTCCTGGAAGCCGCCCTGGCCGCGCGAGGCCAGCGTGCCGATCACCTCGCAGGAGAGATCGCGGATGCGGAAACGCTGGCCGACCGCCTCCTCGCGCGGGAACAGATTCTGCTGGACGGTCGAGCCGATGACGCAGACCGCCTTGCCCGATTGCTCCTCGGCGTCGGTCCAGATGCGGCCGTCGGTCAGCGCCCATTGCTGGGCGGTGAAGAATTGGGTGGTGGTGCCGCCGACATTGGTCTGCCAGTTCGCGGCATTGTGGACGGCGAGGGCCGACGCCTGGGCCTGCGGCGCCACCGCGCGGACGCCGGCGACCTGCTCCTGGATCGCGTCGACGTCGGCCATGTCGAAATCGGGCGCCTGCGGCCCGCCGCCGCCTCGCCCGAAGCCCTGGCCCGGGCGGATCTGGAGGATGTTGGCGCCGAGGCTGGAAATCTGCGTCGCCACCGCAGCGGTCGCGCCTTTGCCCAATGTCACCATCGTCACCACCGCGGCGACGCCGATGACGATGCCGAGCGTGGTCAGGAACGAGCGCAGCAGATGCCGCCGGATCTCGCGGATGGCGAGGATGATGGTGGTGAAGAACATCAAACGTCATCCTGACGAAAGTCAGGACCCATGAACACGGAGCCGGACCAGATCGCGCAATTCGAGTTCATGGATCCCGGATCAAGTCCGGGATGACGAGGAATGCGGTCCCTCATGCCGGCACCTTGTGGTCGACGCCGGAGACCAGTCCGTCGTGGAAGTGGACGATGGTGCGCGCATATGCGGCCATGTCGGGCTCGTGGGTGACCATCAGCACGGTGATGCCGGAGTCGCGGTTGAGGCCGGTCAAGAGGTCCATGATCTCGAGCGAGGTCTTGCTGTCGAGATTGCCGGTCGGCTCGTCGGCGAGCAGGACGTCCGGGTTGGTGACGATCGCCCGGGCGATGGCGACGCGCTGCTGCTGGCCGCCGGAAAGCTCGGCGGGAGTATGATCCCACCAGTCCTTGAGGCCGACCTTGTCCAGCGCCGCCATCGCCGCCGCGCGCCGCTGCGCCTTGTCCTCGCCGCGATAGAGCAAGGGCAATTCGACATTTTCGAGCGCGTCGGTGCGGGCGAGCAGGTTGAAGCCCTGGAAGACGAAGCCGAGATAGCGGCGGCGCAGCAGCGCGCGCTGATCGCGGTCGAGGCTTTCGACCGGCACGCCCTTGAAGCGGAACGAGCCGGTGGTCGGCACGTCGAGGCAGCCCAGGATGTTCATCGCCGTCGACTTGCCCGAGCCCGAGGGCCCCATCACCGCCGCGAAATCGCCCGCCTCGACCGCAAGATCGATGCCTTTCAAGGCCTGGAACGCAGTCGCGCCGCTGCCGTAGGTCTTGGTCACGGCCTCCAATTGGATGATCGGCTCATTGCCCATCCGGCGGCGCTCCCCCTTCCGCCTCGCGCCGCTCGCGCCATTGCCGGCGGCGCTCGCGCATCTGCTGGCGCTGCTCGGGGGTCATGCTCTCGAAGAAGGCGCGCCGTTGCTCGGGGGTCATGTCGCGGATGCGCTGGCCGCCCGGGCCGCGCGGCGGCCCGCCGGCAGCTTCCGGTCGCGCTTCAGGCCGCGGCCTTGGCTGACCCGCGGCCGGCGCAGGTGCCGGTAGTGGCGGCCCGGCCCCGGGCGCCGCCGCCGGCGGCTGGGCCTGGACGGCATTCCCCTGCGGCGGCTCGGCGCGGTCGCCGCCGCGGCGTCCCTGCCCCCGCTGGCGCCGTTCGCTCTTGTCCTGGGTCTGGCCGGCGGCGAGACGGGCGGTGATCACCTCCTGGCCGGCGCGCAGGTCGCCGCCGGTGATCTCGGTCTCGGAGCCGTTGCTCTCGCCGACGACGACGCGGACCGGGGTCGGATTGCCGTCGGCGCCGAGCACGTAGACCGTCTGGCGGCTGCCGCGGCCGATCGAGACCTCGCGGCCGCCGCCTCCCGGGCCGCCGCGGCCGCCGCGACCGCCGCGGCCGATGCGCGGCACCAGCACGCTGGTGACGCCGCCCTGGGTGCGCTGCGAGGCCGCATCGCGCTCGGGCGACCAGCGCAGCGCCGCATTGGGCACGAGCAGGGCGTTGGCGCGTTCGGTGGTGACGATCTCGGCGGTCGCCGTCATCCCGGGCCTGAGGATCAGCTCGGGATTCTGGACGGCGAGGATGGCGGTATAAGCGACGACGCTGCCGGTGCTCGCCGATGCGTTCGCCGCGCTCGACCCGGATGTCGTCGACCCCGAGGCGTTGGCGCCGACGTCGACCCGCGTCACCATTGCCGGGAAGGTGCGGCCGGGATAGGCATCGACGGTGAAGCTGGCGCGCTGGCCCTCGTGGACCTGGCCGACATCGGCCTCGTCGACCCGAACCTCGAGCTTCATCGCCGACAAATCCTCGGCGATGGTGAACAGCACCGGCGCCTGGAACGAGGCGGCGACGGTCTGGCCGGGATCGATCTGGCGCGAAAGGACGACCCCGGTCACCGGCGAATAGATGGTCGCCTTGGAAAGGTTGGTCTGGGCCGAGGAAACCTGCGCCTGCGCCTGCATCACCTGCGCCTGGGCGGCATTGACCCCGGCGATGCCGCGCTGGTTCTCGGCACGGGCCGCGTCGAGCTCGGTTTCCGAGGGCACGCGGTGGTTGGAAACGCGCCAGACCTCCTCCTGCCGGGAGAGGTTGGCCCGCGCGTTCGCGGCCGAAGCCCGCGCCGTCGCGACCTGGGCCTGGGCGGAGGCCAGGCCGGCCTGCGCCTGGACGAGCGCGTCCTGCAGCCGCGCCGTGTCGAGCCGCGCGAGCGGCTGGCCGGCCGTGACGCGGTCGTTATTGTCGACGAACACCTGCTTGACGAGGCCGGATTGCTCCGAGCCGACCTGGACTTCGTTGGTCGGCTGGAGGTTGCCGGTGGCGGAGACCGTGACCCGCAAATTGCCGCGCCGCGCGGTTTCGGTCGCATAGCCGCCCGCGGCCGCGCCGGTGAAGCAGCGCGACAGGAGCAGCAGGACGAGGACGACCCCGACCAGCGCGGCGATGTAGACCGGCCTTTTGTACCAGGGCTTCGCCGCCGGCGCGCCGAGGAAGGTCTCGAGCGACTTCTTGTCGGGGGGCGCTTCGTTCATGATCAGGTTCCGATCTGGGGCATGGCGCCCGAATCCCAGCCGCCGCCCAGCGCACGATAGAGCTGGACGAGCGCAAGCGTCTCGTCGCCGCGGCTGCCGGCCATACCGTCGCGCGCGGAGAGGAGCGAGCGCTCCGCCTCGAGCAGTTGCTGGAAGTCGGTCAGGCCCGAACGGTATTGGGTGCGGGCGAGGAGCTCGGTGTTGGTCGCCGCCTGGAGCGCGATCGCGAACTGCGCCTGGCGGGCGCGCGCGGCGTTGAGCGCGATCAGCGCGTTCTCGACGTCCTCCAATGAGGTCAGCACCGACTGGTGGTAGGTGGCAAGTGCGCCCTCCGTCGCCGCCCGTTGCGAACGCAGCTGCGAGCGCAGCCGGCCGCCGTCGAACAGGGTTTGGTCGAGCCCGGCGAAGATGCTGCCGGTGATCGCGTTGAACAGGCCGCCCAGCGAAAACGCCGAGGTGCCGATGTTCCCGGTGAGGCGCAGGCCCGGATAGAGCTGAGCCTCGGCCACCCCGATCCGCGCGGTCGCCGCGGCGAGGCTTCGCTCCGCAGCGCGCACGTCCGGGCGCTGGCGCAGGGTATCGGCGGGAATGCCGACGGCGACATCGGCGGGCCCCTTGGGGATCGGCTTCGCCTCGCTCAGCTCGGCGGTCAGCGCGCCGGGCGCGCGGCCGGTCAGCACCGCGATCCGATAGGTCGCGCTGGTGAAATTGTTATCGATAGACGGAATGGACGCCGCGGTTTGGGCGCGCGCCGCCCTGGCCTGCTCGACGTCCAGCGAGGAGACCAGGCCCGCCTGCCGCCGCCAGGTCGCGATCTGGAGATTGTCGTCGGCGATGGCGAGGGTGTCGCGGGCGATGGCGAGGCGCTCCTGGGCGAGCCGGGCCTGGACGTAATTGGTGGCGACCTCGGCGGCGATCGCGACGCGCAGCGCCTCGCGGTCGTAATAGGACCCTTGCGCGTCGGCGGCGGCCGCTTCGATGCCGCGCCGGATGCGGCCGAACAGGTCGACCTCCCAGGCCGCATCGGCGCCGACGCTGAAGCTGTTGCGGTCGTTGCCGGGCCCGAAATTGCGGCCCGCGCCTGCCGACGCGCCGACCGTCGGCACCAGCCCGGCGCGCGCCTGAATGAGCGATTCGCGCGCCTGGGTGAGGCGCGCCGCGGCGGCGGCGAGATCGAGATTGCCTTGCGTGGCCTCGTCGATCAGCCGGGTCAGCAGCGGATCGTCGAACCGCTCCCACCAGCGCGCCAGCTCGGCCGGCTGGCCCGTGACGGCAGGCCCGTAATAGCTGTCCGGGACCGACAGCGCCGCCGGCGCCGGCGCGCGGTAATTGGGTCCGACCGTACAGGCTCCCAGCAACACGGCGCACAAGGGGGCAGCGATTCTCATGTCGCTGCCCGTAGCCAATCGAACCTGTCGCGCAAGTTTATGGGCGCAAACACTTTGTCTCAAATTGTCGCGAGCGTCAGCCGATATGCGCCTGCCCGACCATGCAATAGAGCATCGGCAGCGACAGGATGAGGTTGGTGCGCGACGCCATCATCGCGATGCTCGCCGACTTCGCCTTTTTGTCGTCGTCGCAGGGCACGATGCCAAGCGCCCTTTTCTGGTTCGGCCAGATCACGAACCAGACGTTGGCGGCCATGATCAGGCCGAGCCACATGCCGATGCCGATCGTGCGGAAGCCCTCCTCGAGGCCGAGCGCGTTGGCGATGTAGCCCGGGCTGGACATCTCGGCGAGCAACAGGCCGAGCAACACGGTGACCAGCGCCGACCAGCGGAACCAGAACAACGCCGCCGGCGCGATATATTTGGTGATTCCGGGCTTCAGCTCGGCCGGCACGCCGGGCATGGTCGGGATCTGCACGAAGTTGAAGTAATAGAGCAGGCCGATCCACAATATACCAGCGAAAACATGGAGATAGCGGAGGAACTGGACCCAGTAATTGGCATCCATGACGCCGCGATGCAGGCCGAACATCGCCGCGGCGAGCAGGAGAATGCCGATCAGCAGCGCCACGTGGAAATTGCCGAGAATCTTCGCCATTTCGCGTCCCCTGTTTTCCGTTATGGAACGCCTTCTAGCCCAAGGCGCGCGCTCAATCGAGACGCCACATGATGCTTTGCTCGAACGGCGTCCACAGGCCCATCCGCACGCCGGCGTGGCGCAGTGCGCGGCCGGTCCATTCGTTGCAGGTAAAGACGAAGCTGTAGCCGCCGTTCGCCTCGTAGAACATGTCGTTGGGCCCGTAGCCGCGGCCGAGCACGGGCAGCGGCCGGCCGCCGCGATCGAGCCGGAAGCGGACCTGGATGTAGCCGGCGAGGCGGCGATATTGTTCGTGGCTGATCCGGATCGGCCGCTGCCCGGGATCGGGCCGGGGATGGTCGATATGCTCGACGTGGAGCAGGCTCGGGCCGCCGCCGAAGAAGGCGGCGAAGGCGCGGCGCGCGGTGAGGTCGCCCCAGGTCGGCGTGTTCAGGTAGAATTCGCGATTGCCGTAGCCGATCGCGACATGGTCGGCATTGCCCCAGCGCGGGTCGCGCAGATGAGCGGGCTGCGCGTAGAGCCGCCAGTCCATATCCTCGTTGACCTTGGGCATGACGATCCAGGTGTGGACGCCGTTCGAGCGCACGAAAATGGTGACGCCGTGCGCGGACTCGTAGAAGGCGACGTTGGCTGGGACCGCGCCGAGCACCAAAGCGGCGGCGAAATAAAGAAGCGGGACCGCGACGATCCCAGCCACGATCCGGAGCAGCCACACCACCGCCCGCTTTGCCCAGGAAGCCCGCCGCGTCACGGCCTTGTGCTAGCGACGCGCGCGGCCGACAACCAGAGCCGATGAAGGCGCATTTGAAACACATGTTCCAGGCCGGGATCGCCGCCTGCCACCCGCAAAGGGTGCTGCCGCCGTATTTGCCCGACGCAGAGCGGCCGATCGTGCTGGCGCTCGGCAAGGCCGCGGCGGCGATGGCGCAGGTCGCCGAGGCGCATTACGGCGCAGTCGCCGGCCTGGCGGTGGTTCCCCATGGCACGACAGCCGCGCTGCGATCGATCGAGCTGCTTCATGCGGGGCACCCCATTCCGGACGAAGGGAGCGTCGCGGCGGCGGAGCGCCTGCTCGATCTCGCGAAAGGGGCGCGCCCCGACGATTTCGTCCTCGCCCTGCTGAGCGGCGGCGCCTCCGCCCTCGCCTGCGCGCCGGTCGAGGGCCTGTCGCTGGGGCAGAAGCAGGCCATCACCCAGGCGCTGCTGCGCTCCGGCGCGGCGGTCGGCGAGATCAACTGCGTCCGCCGCCATCTCTCGCGGATCAAGGGCGGCCGCCTGCGCGCGACCCTGACCCTGGCGATTGCCGACACGGTCGGCGGCCGCCCGGAGGACATCGGTTCCGGCCCCACCGTCGCCGACCCCACCACCGTCGCGCAGGCGCGGGCGATCCTCGACCGCCACGGCCTCGCCGCACCGCTCACCGAAACCACGAAGCGCGCCGATGGGGAATTCCGCATCGTCGCCAGCGCCGCCGACGCCATGGCCGCGGCGGCGAAAGAGGCCGAACGGCTCGGCTACACGCCGGTCATCCTCGGCGAATGCGAGGGCGAAGCGCGGGAGATCGGTCGTGCCCACGCCCGGATCGCGCGCGGATCGGCGCCGGGAACGGCCCTCATCTCGGGCGGCGAGCTGACCGTGACCGTGACCGGCAAGGGGCGCGGCGGCCCCAATCTCGAATATGCGCTCGCCGTCGCCGGGAATCCGGGCATCTTCGGCCTCGCCGCGGACACGGACGGCCTCGACGGCACCAGCGGCGCGGCCGGCGCCTTCTTCGACGGCAATGCGGCGGGCGCGGCCGAGGCGCTGGCCGCGAACGACAGCGCCGCCTGGTTCGCCGCCCGCGACGCGTTGTTCGTCACCGGCCCGACCGGAACCAACGTCAACGACTTGCGGATCCTCCTCGTCGGCCCCAGGACGGGCGCATGAGCGACTGGACGATCGGCATCATCGGCGGCTCCGGCCTCTACGCGATCGACGCGCTCGAGGACGCGCAATGGATTGCCGTCGACACGCCCTGGGGGGCGCCTTCGGACGAGCTCCTGGTCGGCCGGATAGCGGGCGTGAAGCTGGTCTTCCTGCCGCGCCACGGCCGCGGCCACCGCATCCCGCCGACGCAGCTCAACGTCCTCGCCAATATCGACGCGCTGAAGCGGGCCGGCTGCACCGACCTTCTCGCCATCTCGGCGGTCGGCTCGCTCAGCGAAGCGTTGGCGCCGGGCCGCTTCGTCGTCGTCGACCAATATCTCGACCGCACCTTCGCGCGCGAATCGAGCTTCTTCGGCCCGGGCCTCGTCGCCCATGTCTCGATGGCCGATCCCGTCTGCCCGCGGCTCGCCGCGCTCGCCGCCGACGCGGCGGAAGCGGCGGGCGCCGAGGTCGCGCGGGGCGGCTGCTACGTCGCCATCGAAGGCCCGCAATTCTCGACCCGCGCCGAGAGCCGCGCCTATCGCGCCTGGGGCGGCGACGTGATCGGCATGACCGGCATGCCCGAGGCGAAGCTCGCCCGCGAGGCCGAGCTGCCCTATGCCTCGGTCTGCATGGTCACCGATTACGATTGCTGGCGCGAGGATTGCGACGCGGTCGACGCCGCCCAGATCCTCGCCCGGCTCGACGCCAATGCCGCCATAGCGCGCGCGCTGATCGTCGAACTGGCGAAGCGGCTGCCCGCGGCCCGCGCGCCCTCGCCGATCGACACCAATCTCGATCACGCGATCGTCACCGCCGCCACCGCGCGCGACCCGGCGATGCTCGCCAGATTGGACGCGATTCTACGCCGCCCGCCCGCTTAGCGGCGGCTCGAACGGACCGGCGCGGATCCAGCGGCTTGCGATCAGCTTCTCGCCCGCGGCGACGGGCAGGCCGGCATGGCCGGCGTCGAGGTCGCGCGTCCCGTCCGCGCGCGCGTTGCGGAACAGCAAGGCGTCGCCGGTCTTCCCTTTGAATTTCGCGCCGGTCTTCGCGAACATCGTTTCGCCGCCTTCATAATTCTCGTTCAGCCAGACGATCATGGTCAGGATGCGCTGGTTGGCGAAGCCGGGGATGGCATCGAAATGCGGCTTGTACTCGCCGCCCGGGCGGTAGCGCAGCACCTGCAGCGGCTCGCCCTGCGCGACGTCCGTGCCGCTCGCGGCGGCGATGCGGCGGTTGAGCGCGTGCACCGCCGGATTCTCGAGCGGCAGAGTGAAGCCGACGCCGTCCGAGATGCGCACCGGATCGGGCCGCTGCCGGCCGGTCGCCGCGTCGACGACGACCGACGGCGCCAGCATCGGCGTCGCCGCCTCGATCAGGTAACGGCACTCCGCCTCTGTAAAGAGCCTGCGGAACAGGACGACATGCGGCGCCTCGCCCACCACCTCGCCCGCCGGCGGCGGCCCCGGCGTCATCGCCTCGACGATCTCCAGCTCGCGCCGGCAGCGCGGGCTGCTCCGGGCCAGGTCGCGCAGCAGCCCCAGCCCCTTCTCCCAGTCGACGCCACTGGCGACCAGGTTGCAGTGGATCACGGCGGCCTTGCGGCTGCCGGCTTCGGCCGCGCGCGCGAACAGCGCCCGCGCTTCCGCGACCCGGTTGGCGCGCAGGCAGCGGGCGGCTTCGGCAAACAGGGCGTCGGCGTCCATCGTCCCGCCATTGTTGCCCGCTCCACGCGCAACGTCTAGGCCGCCGGGGTGACCCCGCTCCCGCCTTATGCCCGATTCCTCGGCATCGGCACCCGCCGGTCCGAGGCGGGTGAGCTGCAGTTCGTCATGCCGTTCAGCGACGTCGTGCTCGGCCGCCCTGGCTATGTCCACGGCGGCGCAATCGCCGGCCTGCTCGAATTCGCCGCCTTCGGCGCGCTCTACGAGGCGCTCGGGGCGCGCGAGGGGGTGACGGTGAAGCCGGTCAACGTCACCGTTCAGTATATGCGCGGCGCCACCCGGCACGACACGATCGCGGCGGCGAGCGTGACCCGCCTCGGCAACCGCATCGCCAACGTCGAGGCCCATGCCTGGCAACTCGACCGCGCCAAGCCGATCGCGGCGGCGCAGCTGAACGTTCTGCTGCGGCGAGACGATCGATCCGAAGTCGATCTATCTTCGTGACGTCCCCGGAATATTGCTGTACGATGCGGGCTCCTTAAGGGGAGGATAATATCATGGACAGCAAGAGCGGATTCCATATTGCCAACATCATCATCATTCTGCTGCTGCTGGTGCTGATCTACTGCTGCTTCTTCCGGCACGTCACGGGCTAGCCGCCGCGCTTCATCGTCTCCCGGGCGATGACGAGCTGCTGGATCTGGCTGGTACCTTCGTAGATGCGGAATAGCCGCACGTCGCGGTACAGCCTTTCGATGCCATAATCGGCGATGTAGCCCGCACCGCCGAATATCTGGACTGTGCGGTCGGCGACCCGGCCGACGCTTTCGCTCGCGAAATATTTCGCGGCCGCCGCTTCGAGCGTGATCGGCTTGCCGGCATCCTTGAGCGCGGCCGCTTCGAGCGCCAGCGCCTTCGCCGCCATCGTCTCGGTCTTGGAATCGGCGATCATCGCCTGGATCAGCTGGAACTCGGCAAGCGGCCGGCCGAACTGCCGGCGCTCCGCGGCATAAGCGACCGCGTCGGCGATCAGCCGCTCGGAAATGCCGACGCAGACGGCGGCGATGTGCAGCCGGCCGCGGTCGAGCACGCGCATCGCGATCTTGAAGCCCTCGCCCTCTTCGCCGAGCCGGTTGGCGGCGGGAACGGGCGCCGCGTCGAAATGGACGTCGCAGACATGGGCGCCCTGCTGGCCCATCTTCTTTTCGGGCTTGCCGACGCTGACGCCGGGAAGATCGGCGGGAACCAGGAAGGCGGAAACGCCGCCCGCGCCCTCGCCGCCGGTGCGTGCCATGACGGTGAACAGCGACGCCTTGTCGGCATTGGTGATGAAGCGCTTGGTGCCGCTGAGGCGGTAGTCGTCGCCGTCGCGCACCGCTTTGGTCTGCACCGAGGCGCTGTCGGAGCCGGCGCCGGGCTCGGTCAGCGCGAAGCTGGTGATGATCTCGCCGCTGGCGATCCGCGGCAGCCAGGCTGCTTTCTGCACGTCCGAGCCAGCCATGACGAGCCCCTGGCTGCCGATGCCGACATTGGTGCCGAACACCGAGCGGAAGGCCGGCGTCGTCCGGCCGAACTCGAGCGCGAGCCGCACCTCCTCCGACATGGTGAGGCCGAGGCCGCCATAATCCTCGGGGATCGAGAGGCCGAACAGCCCCATTTCCCGCATCTCGCGGACCACGTCCTCGGGGATCTCGTCCTCCTCGGCGACCTTCTCCTCGAGCGGCCGCAACCGCTCGGCGACGAAGCGGCGTACGGTGTCGATCAGCGCGTCGAAGGTCTCAGGATCGAGGGACATGGTTTCGTCCTCCAAAGCCCTCCCCGTTGATGGGGGAGGGTTGGGTGGGGGTGAACGTCTCCGCCGGCACGGAGCGGGTCGCGGAACTCCACCCCTCCCCTTCCCCTCCCCATCAAGGGGAGGGGTTCTAGTAGCCCTTCATCCGCGCCAGCTTGTCGGCGTGGTACGCGGGATCGCCGAACAGCTCGTTCAGCACCCGGTCGCGCTTCATGTAGAGGCCGATATCATATTCGTCGGTCATGCCGATGCCGCCATGCATCTGCACCCCCTCCTGGCAAGCGAGCTGCGCGGCGCGGCCCGCCTTGGCCTTGGCGACCGAGACCATCCCCTCCGCCTCCGGGCTGCCCTCGTCGAGCAATTGCTGCGCTTTGAGCGTCGCGGCGCGGGCGATCTCGAGCTCGGAATAGAGATGCGCGGCGCGGAATTGCAGCGCCTGGAACTCGCCGATCAGCCGGCCGAACTGCTTGCGCTGCTTGAGATAATCGACGGTCATGTCCATCGCCGCCACGCCCACGCCGACCAGCTCCGCCGCCGCGCCCGCGCGGCCGGCATTGAGCGCGCGCGACAGCACCGCTTCGCCGCCACCGACCTCGCCGACCACCGCGTCGGCGTCGACCTCGACGGACTCGAACGTCATCCGCGCGCCGATGCTTGAATCGGCCAGGCGGACACCCTCCACCGCCAGCCCCTTGGCGCCCCTTTCGACCGCGAACAGGGTCAGGCCTTCGTCGGTGTTGGCGGCGACCAGGGTCACGTCGGCGGATGCGCCCTGGACGACGAACTGCTTGCGGCCCGACAGGGAAAAGCCGTTGCCGGAGCGCTCGGCCCGCATCGCCACGCCCTCGGGCCGGTGCTTGGGCCCCTCGTCGATCGCCAGCGCGGCGACCGTCTCGCCCGAAATTATGCCCGGGTACCAGCGCGCGCGCTGCGCCGTCCCCTTGAGCGCCGCGACGAAGGCGACCGCGCTCACCAGGAAGGGCGAGGGCGTCAAATTGCGGCCGATCTCCTCGAGCACGATCCCCGCCTCGACATGGCCGAGCCCAAGCCCGCCATCGGCTTCGTCGATCAGGATGCCGTTGAAGCCCATTTCCGCGAACTGCTGCCACAGCGCGTGGCCGAAGCCGTCCGCGCACTGCGTATCGCGCCAATGCCGGAGCTGCTTGGAAATCGCACCTTCCCCGGCGATGAAGCCGCGCGCGGTGTCGCGCAGCATCGCCTGGTCGTCGTTGAGATAGAGCGGCATCGCGTCAGGCTCCCGGCAGCTCGAGGATGCGCTTGGCGATGATCCCCAGCTGGACCTCGCTGGTGCCGCCCTCGATCGAATTGGCCTTGGTGCGCAGCCATTCCCGCGCCGCCTTGCCCTTGTTCGAGCGGTCGCTCTCCCATTCGAGCGCGTTGGAGCCGCCCGCGGCCATGACCAGCTCGTGCCGCGCCTTGTTGAGCTCGGTGCCGGCATATTTCATCATCGAGGGCAAAGCGGGATGGGCCTGGCCGGCTTTCAGCTCGTCGATGAAGCGCTCGGACATCGCCCGGAACGCCATCGCGTCGACATCGAAGCGGGCGACGTCGGCGCGCAGCACGTTATCGTCGGCCAGCGCTTCGCTGAGCGCCGCGCCAAGCGACTCGGCCTGGCCGCCGAGACCCATGCCGGAGATCATCTCGCGCTCGTGCCCGAGCAGATATTTGGCGACGTCCCAGCCCTTGTTGACCGCGCCGACCACCTGGTCCTTGGGCACCTTCACATCGTCGAAGAAGGTCTCGCAGAAAGGCGAATTGCCGGAGATGAGCAGGATCGGCCGGGTCGAGACGCCCGGGCTCGCCATGTCGAACAGGAGGAAGCTGATCCCCTGGTGCTTGGGCGCGGTCGGGTCGGTGCGGACCAGGCAGAAGATCCAGTCCGCCTTGTCGGCATAGCTCGTCCAGACCTTCTGGCCGTTGACCAGCCAGTGATCGCCCTTGTCCTCGCATTTGGTCTGCAGCGAGGCGAGATCGGAGCCGGCATTGGGCTCGGAATAGCCCTGGCACCAGCGGATCTCGCCGCGGGCGATCTCGGGGAGGAAGCGCTGCTTCTGCTCTTCAGAGCCATATTTGAGCAAAGCCGGGCCGAGCATCGAGATGCCGAAGCTCATCAGCGGGTTGCGGGCGCCGATCCGCGCCATTTCCTGCTTCAGGATCTTGGTCTCGGCCGGCGTGAGGCCGCCGCCGCCATAGTCCTTCGGCCAGTCGGGGACGGTCCAGCCGCGCCCCGCCATCGTCTCCAGCCAGCTCTTCTGGGCGTCGCTCTTGAAGGCCGGATTGCGGCCGCCCCAGCAGGCGTCGCTCTCGTCGCGCATCGGCTGGCGCATTTCGGGCGGGCAGTTCGCCTCGAGCCAGGCGCGGACATCCTCGCGAAATTGATCCAGATCGCTCATTCGCCGACCCTCTCCTTTACGTAAACGTCAAGTGCCGCACGCCCCGCCCCGAGTCAACCGCGAGCCTTGCCGAATGCCAACACCCCGTCTTCGACCGCGCGGAAGCGCAGCGCAACGAGGTCCTTGAGGTAATTCTGATGCACCCGCCAGGGCGCGTCGGGCCCCTGCCCCGGCAGGATGGCGGCGGCGCGCTGGACGTAGCCCGAGCTGAAATCGAGCATCGGCAGCCGCTCGATCCGGGCGCCGTCGAGCCGCGGCACGCAGATGGCGTGGCCGCCGCGGTCCATATGGCGGAGCAGTCGGCAGACGTAGCGCGCCGTGAGGTCGCATTTCAGCGTCCATGACGCGTTGGTATAGCCGAAGGCGAGCGCGAGATTGGGGACGTCGCTCAACATCATGCCTTTATAGTTGAAGCGCTCGGCCGGGTTGACCGGCGCGCCGTCGACGCTGAGCGCGATGCCGCCGAGCAGCTTCACGTCCAGCCCGGTCGCGGTGACGACGATATCGGCCTCGAGCGCCTTGCCCGAAGCGAGCGCGAGCCCGGTCTCGGTGAACCGGGCGATCGTGTCGGTGGCGATCGAGACGGTGCCGGCGTTGATCGCGGCGAAGAGGTCGCCGTCGGGCACCAGGCAGACGCGCTGGTCCCAGGGATTGTAGGCCGGCGCGAAATCCCGCTCGACGTCATAATCCGCCGGCAATTGCGCGGCGACCAGGCGCAGCAGCGTCGCGCGCACCCGCTCCGGGCGCTTGCGCGAGCGCGAGAAGAAGAACATGCCGAGCAGCACGTTCTTCCACCGCGTCGCCTTGTCGGCGATGCCGATCGGCAGCCAGCGCTGGAGCCCGCGGGCGAAGCCGTCGCGCGACGGCCGCGAGACGATGTACGAGGGCGAGCGCTGCAGCATGGTGACGTGCGCGGCGTCCTGCGCGAGCGCGGGGACGAGCGTCACCGCGGTCGCGCCGCTACCGATCACGACCACCTTCGTGCCCGCGCAATCGAGGTCGTCGGGCCAGTGCTGGGGGTGGACGATGCGGCCGCGATAGGCCTCCTCGCCCGGCCAACTCGGTCGATAGCCCTGGGCATAATCGTAATAGCCGCTGCCGAGATAGAGGAACGCACAGGTGAAGCGCGCGCCGGCCCCGGTTTCGACCGTCCAGCGTGCCTCGGCCGACGACCAGGCCGCGCTGACCACCCTGTCGCCGAAGCGGATGTGCTCGTAGATGCCGAATTCGCGCGCGGTGTCCTCGACATAGGCGCGGATCGCGGCGCCGTCGGCGATCGCCTTCTCCCCTTCCCAGGGCCGGAACGGGAAGCCCAGAGTGTACATGTCCGAATCCGAGCGGATGCCGGGATAGCGGAACAGGTCCCACGTCCCCCCGATCGCATCGCGCGCCTCGAGGATCAGCCAGGACTTGCCGGGGCAGCGCTTCTGCAGATGGTAGGCGGCGTCGATCCCGGAAATCCCGGCGCCGACAATGAGCACGTCGAGATGCTCGGCGGCGGGATCGTTCGCATTCGTCATCGGCCGCATGCTCGGCCAGCGGACTTCAGCGGTCAAGCTCCCGCCGCCCGCGCCTGGAAGCAGAGCTGGTAGCCGTCGGGATCGTGCAGCCAGGTCTGGCGCATGCCGTAGGGCGCGGTCCTCGGGCCCTCCACCTCGAGCCCTCGCGCGCGCAGGAAGGAAGCGGTGGCGTCGACGTCGGGAACGCTGAAATAGAGGCAGAGATCGTCGTGACCGGCCTCGCGCGCCGGATCGCGGGCGGGCGGGCGCTCGCCGGCATCGTAGGCGGTGTTGAGCATCAAATCGGCGTCGCCGAGCCGCAGCCAGCACCAATGGCAATAGCGGCCCTCGGGCGTGTCGACCTCTCCGGAATCGGCCACCATCTCGAAGCCGAGCGCATCCTGGTAGAAAGCCAGCGCCTCGTTCATGTCGTAGACCTGGAGGAGCGGCGCCATGCCGGTAACCTCGATCGCCATTTCGGCCTCCTTCGTCGCGAGCGGCGAGCTTCGCATTGTCGGCGCACCGGTGCCAGCCTAATGAGGCCGCCGACTCCAGGCCCACAGGAGCCCTCGTGCCGCAAGCCGCCGAACCGACCCTGTTCTACATCCCCTATCAGCGCTTCCTCGACGAGCTCGAGGCGGTGGCGGGGCAGATCGAGGCGGATGATTGGCGGCACGATACCCGAGCGGCTCGACCGCCTCCGGCCCCGAGTGCGGACCCTATGCCGCAATGACCAGCCACACCGGCCAGGCGGCGAGCGCCAGCAATGTGCCGAGCGGCAGCCGGGTCGTCGCGGTCACGTCCTGTCCGCGCAGCCGCATCGCCAGCACCGCCGCCAGGCCGAGCAGCCCGGCGCCGAGCAGGACGGCCGGCAGCTGCCACGCCCCGACCCAGGCGCCCAAGGCGGCCATCAGCCGGGGATCGCCTCGGCCCATGCCCTCGCGGCCGCGCACGGCGCGATAGGCCCGGGCGATCAGCGCCAGCGCCGCCCAGCCGATCGCGGCGCCGGCGGCGCGCTCGGCAAGCGGCGGCCCGAACCCGGCCCAGGCTGCGGCGAGGCCGAGCGGGACCAGCGGCAGGGTCAGGCGGTCGGGCAGCCAGTGATGATCGAGGTCGAGCAGCGCGATCGCCAGCAGCCACCAGCCGAGCGCGGCGGTGACCAGCGCCAGCGGCAGCGGATGGGCGGCGATCGCCGCCATCCCGACCAGCCCCGCCGCCAGCTCGACGGCAAGGTGCCGTGGATCGATCCGCGCCCGGCAATGGCGGCAGCGGCCGCGCTGCAGCGCGTAGGACAGCACCGGGACGAGCGCGACCGGGCCGAGCGGCGCGTCGCAGGCATCGCAGCGCGAGCGGCCGGAAAGGACGCTGCGGCCCTGCGGCCACCGGATCAGGATGGTGGCGATGAAGCTGCCGGCGATGGCGCCGAGCAGCAGCGCCGCGGCCGCGCTGAGCAGGAACTGGGAAAGGGAGCCCACCACCGCCCCCTCCTAGGAGGCGCGAGATTCGGCGTCTAGCGGGCGGCGCTCCTCAGCGCCGTGTCGTGCGCGGCCAGCGCCTCGCGGGCGAGCGCGGCGGTCGAGACGGTGCGGCCGCCCAATGTCTCGATCTCGAACTGGTTGGCCGAGGCGAGCGCGCGGCGCCAGGCGGAGAGCGCCTCGCCCTGGCGGCCGGTCGCCCAATAGACCTGGCCGAGGTTGATGAGGCGGGCCGGATCGTCGGCGTTGAGGCGAGGATCGGTCAACAGCGCCTCGGCGCGGGCCCAGTCGCCCCGCTCGATCGCCGCGACGGCGAGCGTGCCGCGGGCATAGCCGGTCTCGACCGCTTGCGCGGAAGCTATTGTCGCGCAAAGGCAAAAGGCCGCGCAGGCGAGCAAAGCGGGCGTCTTCATCGGCCATTCTCCGCAAACGAAGCGCGGAGATTACATTTTTATGACGTTTTTCGCAATGTTTCGTGACATCAGCCGCCGGCGAGCTCCAGGATGCGCTGCGCCTGGAGGAGGTGCGGCCGGTCGATCATCCGCCCGTCGAGCGCCAGCGCGCCCGCCTCGGGATTGGCCTCGAACGCGGCGACCACCGCCCGGGCGTGGGCGATCTCGGCCGCGCTCGGGGTGAAGGCGGCGTTGATCACCGGGACCTGGTCGGGATGGATCGCCATCATGCCGGTGAAGCCGTCGCGCCGGGCGCGGGCCGCATAAGCGGCGAGGCCCTCGATGTCGCTGAAGGCGGGATAGACCGTTTCGATCGCCGCCACGCCGGCCGCCGCCGCGCCGAACAGGCAGAGCGAGCGGGCGAGCTCGTAGGGCGGCGTGAAGCGGCCGTCCGCCTCGCGGCTCGTCGCCGCGCCGATCGCCGCCGGCAGGTCCTCGGCCCCCCAGGTAAGGCCGGCGAGCCGCTTCGCCCCGGCATAGGAGCCGAGCGCGAAGATCGCCGCCGGCGTCTCGGTGGCGATGGCGAGGATCTGGGCGGTGGCGTTGCCGCGCTCGGCGAGCCGCCGCGCCAGCTCCGTCACCGAGGCCCCGCCTTCGGCCTTGGGCAGGACGAGGCCATCGGGATGGCAGGGCAGGATCGCAATCAGGTCGCGCTCGTTCTCGACGCTGGCGAGCGGGTTGACCCGGACCCAGATCCTGGCCTGGGTCGCCGCGTTCAGGAAGCCGGCCACCGCCTTGCGCGCCTCCGCCTTGGCCGCCGGCGCGACCGCATCTTCGAGGTCGAGGATCAGCGCGTCGGCGCCGCTGGCCAGCGCCTTCTCCATCCGGTCCGGCCGGTCGCCGGGGACGAACAGCAAGGAGCGCAATTTCACGCGCCCCGCCTCTGCATCAAAGCCGTCCGCTCCATCACGCAGACGAGCTCGTCCTTCTGGTTGTACATGCGGTGCTCGAAGGTGACGATGCCGGCCTCCGGGCGGGAGTTGCTGTCTTTGAGGCCGACCACCTCCGTCTCGGCGCGCAGGGTGTCGCCGATGAAGACCGGCTTGGGCATCCGCACCTTGTCGTAGCCCAGATTGGCGACCAGCGTGCCGAGCGTGGTGTCGCCGACGGAGAGGCCGACCAGCAAAGCGAAGGTGAAGGTGCCGTTGACGACGATCCGGCCGAACTCGGTCGCTTCGGCATAGGTCTCGTCGAGGTGGAGCGGCTGCGGATTGTGGGTCAGCGCCGAGATGAGGAGGTTGTCGGTCTCGGTCACCGTCCGGTGGGGCTGGTGCCGGATCGAATCGCCCAGCGTCCACTGCTCATAGTATCGGCCGGGCATTATACCGTCCTCCGAGACCCGAGAAATCCGTTCGGGCTGAGCCTGTCGAAGCCCTTCCCTTTCTCGTGCTCAGCAAGAAAGAAAAGCCCTTCGACAGGCTCAGGGCGAACGGCTTTGATCTGTCTCACTTCCCCTCCCCCTTCTCGATCCGCGCCAGCAGCGCGCCCTCGCCCACCTGCGCCCCCTCGCTCGCGTTCAGCTCGGCGACGATACCGTCGAACGGGGCGGCAAGGCTATGCTCCATCTTCATCGCTTCGAGCGTGACCAGGCGTTGCCCCTTGGCGACCGTGTCGCCCGCCGCGACTTCGACTGCGGTGACGCGGCCGGGCATCGGGGCGAGGATCGAGCCATCGGCGATGCCGCCGCCCGTTTCCGAACCATAGCGGCGGTTGACGAGAGTCGCGTGATAGGCGCGGCCATCCGAAAAAATGAGCGCGCCGTCGCCGACCTGCTCGATGCCGAGCTGCTCCAGCATATATTCCGGCGCTAGCATGCTCTCGCCGATCCAATAGCCCGGCTCGTATTCGGGCAGCGTAATCCGGACCCCGTCGACCCAGACCGATCGCTGGCTCGCGGGCGCGGCGTTGAGCCGAAAGCCCCTTGGCCCCCATTGCGCCGGCGTCGCATGGTCGAGCCACTGGCCAAGCTTGTATTCGAGGTCCGGCCCGACCGGCGGTTCTGCCGTCAGGCGCTCCGCATGCTCGGCGATGAAGCCGGTGGTGACGCCGCCGTCCAAAAAGGCCGGCTCCCGGCACAGTGCGGCGAGAAAGCCGGCGTTGGTCTTGACCGGCCAGACGCGTACTTCGCCGCACGCCACCCCGAGCAGGCCGAGCGCGTCCTCGCGATTGCTGTCCACGGCGATGATCTTGGCGATCATCGGATCGTAATAAGGGGAGATGACATCGCCCTGTACCACGCCGCGCTCGATCCGGGCCTTGCGGCCGCCGCCGAAATCGCTCTCGTCCACGTCGGTGTAGATGCGCAGCCGCTCCAGCGTGCCGATTGACGGCAGAAACCCCTTCTCCGGATCCTCGGCATAGAGCCGTGCCTCGAAGGCGTGCCCCCGGATCTTCAGCTGGCTCTGCTTCTTCGGCAGCTTCTCGCCACTGGCGATGCGGAGCTGCCATTCCACCAAATCCTGCCCGGTGATCTCCTCGGTCACCGGATGCTCGACCTGGAGGCGCGTGTTCATCTCCATGAACCAGATCCGGTCGGGGCGAAGCCCTTCGGACGCATCGGCGATGAACTCGATCGTGCCCGCGCCGACATAATCGACCGCTCTCGCCGCCTTGACCGCGGCGGCGCAGACTGCGGCGCGGGTCGCCTCGTCCATGCCGGGCGCGGGCGCCTCCTCGATCACCTTCTGGTGGCGGCGCTGGAGCGAGCAGTCGCGCTCGAACAGGTGGACGACATTGCCGTGGCTGTCGCCGAACACCTGCACCTCGATATGGCGCGGCCGCTCGATATATTTCTCGATCAGGACGCGGTCGTCGCCGAAGCTCGACGCCGCCTCGCGCTTGCAGGAGAGCAGCATCTCGTCGAACTCGGCGGCCGCGTTGACCCGCCGCATCCCCTTGCCGCCGCCGCCCGCCACCGCCTTGATCAGCACCGGCCAGCCGATCGCCTCGGCCTCGGCCTGAAGCCGCGCCGGGTCCTGGTCCTCGCCGAGATAGCCGGGCGTTACCGGCACGCCCGCTTCGGCCATCAATTTCTTGGCCGCGTCCTTGAGGCCCATCGCCCGGATGCTCGCGGGGCGCGGCCCGACCCAGATCAGCCCCGCATCGATCACCGCCTGCGCGAAATCCGCGTTCTCGGAGAGGAACCCATAGCCTGGGTGGATCGCCTCGGCCCCGGTCGCCTTCGCCGCGGCGATGATCTTGTCGCCGACGAGGTAGGATTCCCGCGCTGGCGACGGCCCGATATGCACCGCCTCGTCGGCCTCGCGCACATGCAGCGCCTTGGCGTCCGCATCCGAATGGACAGCCACGGTCCGCACGCCGAGCCGCCGCGCGGTGCGGATGATCCGGCAGGCGATCTCGCCCCGGTTGGCGATGAGGAGCGAGGCGATCATCCCGGATGCCTCCGGTGCCAGTCGGCGTCCGATCCGTGCGGGCGGAAGGCAACAGTGGAGATCTGTTGAATGCGCCATTGGCCCCGGCGCGGGGTCACGACGAACCGCAATCGGGCCTGCGAGGACATTCCTGAAAATTCGTCGTCATAATAGGTTCGCGTATGGCTGTTGACCCAGATCGTAACGCGGTTCCGCCCGGCGCGGATCTCCGGATCGGAATAGCGCGTCCGGTGAAAGACCCCGAAGCCGCCGAGGAAATTCTCGCTGAGATCGCCGAAAGCCTGGCACCGGCGGGGCGGGCCGTACCAGCAAAAGCTGCCCTCCGGCCAGGTGACGGCGCGCAACAGCGAAAAGTCCTTTGTGGCCAGCGCGGCGTGGTAGGCGCGCACGACTTGCGTCGCGGCGTCGCGATCGGGTCGTCGCGCGGGCGCCTCGCCGGCCGTCACCAGCAGGGCGATGGGCAGCGAGCGCATCAGTCCGGCAGGCATCGGCCGCTCTCTTCGCTTTCCGCAGCCGACGCGCCCTGGATATGGCAGAAGATCGCCTCGGCCAGCTCCTCCGTGTCCGGCACGTGGACCGCGCCGTCGGCGGTGAGGAATGGATATTCGAGCACCATGCGCCGCGCCGCCGCCGGCGCGCCCTCCTCGCCGTCGAGATAGATCGAAGCGATATTGGCGTCGGGCGCATTCTTGAGGAACAGCCGGCGCTGCTGCCCGGCGCCCGCGTCGATCAGCGTCCGGGTGCGCAGCAGCCCCCGCGCGCAGGCCCGCCGCCAGGCGGCCGCGAAGTTGACCCCGGTGCGGCGGAAAGCGTCCGTCCGAAGCGCGAACGCCCCGCGCGGATCGGCGAAATCGTCCGACAAAGCGAGCATGGGCGGGCGCGGGCAGGCGCTCGTGACGGCCGGCGGCGCGGCATTGCCACAGGTCGCGCCGATCCCGGCCAGCGATAGCGAAACGAGGAGAGAGCGGATCATCGGGCCCGCCCAGCCGCGTCGAAAAAGTCCAAAATCACCTCCGTCGCGCTGAATTCGGCCGAGGTGGGGCCGCTCAGCCGCTCGCGAAACCGGGCGCGGAGACCGATCCGGCCGGGCCAGCTGTGGCCGCCGCCCTCGACGGTCCAGCGCTGGACGACCGTGCCGCCGCGGCATGCATCGTAGCGTGTGACAGCCACCGAAGCGCCGTGCCGTTCGGTGACCGGCGCACCGCGGCAGCCCATCGCGCCCTGCCAGAAAGCGAGCGTACGGTCGGACGAGACCACGGTGCCGCGCCGGCCGAACATCGCCGCCACGCCGCCGCCGTCATAGGGCATCAGCCAGTCGGCGGTGCCGGGCATCATGAACACCGAGACCTCGCCTTGCGGCCGGCAGCGCGCGATCAAAGCGGTGCCGAGATGGGCGATCACCGGCGCGATCGCACGGAACATGCCCGCGCCGTCGCAGGCGAGCCGGTAGCTCATCAGCCCGCCGTTCGACGCGCCGGCGGCAAAGATGCGGGCCGGGTCGACGCCGGCGCGGCCGCGCAGATCGGCGATCATCGCGCCGATGAAGCCGACGTCGTCGATCCCCGCCGCCAGCTCGGGCCGGCCGTCATTCCAATTGTCGCCGAGCGCGTCGGGGGCGAGCACCACATAGCCGCGCCGCGCGCCCTCCGCCGAGAGCCCGGTGCCGTCGGCGAACTGCGCTCCGTTCATCATCCCGCCGCCGCCGTGCAACGCCACCAGCAAGGGGCAGCGCGCGCCCCGCGCCGCGCAGGCGGCCGGCACGATCTCGTGCCAATGGCGGGTCTGGCCGTCATGGACGAGGCTGCGCGCCTGCCAGTCGGGAGGCTGTGCGCGAAGCGGCCCGGAAGCGGCCAGCGCGGCGACAAAAAGAGCGGACAAGGGCCCCAATCGCCGAATCGCCGCGCCGGATGCGAATCGCTGCGACCCGGCCCGAAGTTGACGGTCGCGCGGAAGTTGACGGGATATCCTGACACATCGGACACTTGCCATTCGTCGCGAAACCGTCACCTTCGAAGGCGTCTCACGGATCAAGGCGAGCCGCCGCAAAGGGTGGTTTCCGGACATGGCGAACGAGCCTAGCGCAGGGCCGCCGCCGGAGGACAGCATTTCCTGCGCGCCGCCCGAAAAAGAGCGACTGTCCCTCTTTTCTAGGCGGGCCCGAAATCGCGCCGCGCCGGACCGCGGAGGGGCCGAGGCTCGGTCACAGGCCCATCGACCCCTCCGTCAGCGCTGCGCGCTGCCACCTCCCCGTTCCGGGGAGGATTTGCGAGGGCCGATTGGCGGTCTCCCGGGCCACATTGAACCCTCTCATGGCACCCTTACATCCTGAACACACCGAACCGCGCCCGCTCCGCAATCGGCGCGTTCAGCGTCGCCGCGAAGGCGAGGCCGAGCACGTCGCGGGTCTGCACGGGGTCGATGATACCGTCGTCCCAGAGCCGCGCGGTGGCGTGGTAGGGATTGCCTTCGTCTTCGTAGCGCTGGCGGATCGGGGCCTTGAAGGCTTCGGCTTCCTCGGGCGTCCAGGATTCTGCATCCTTATGCACGGTGGCGAGCACCGATGCAGCCTGCTCGCCGCCCATCACGCTGATCCGCGCATTGGGCCAGGTGAACAGGAAGCGCGGCGAATAAGCGCGGCCGCACATGCCGTAATTGCCGGCGCCGAAGCTGCCGCCGATCAGCACCGTCACCTTGGGCACCTGCGCGGTCGCCACCGCGGTGACCAATTTGGCGCCGTGCTTGGCGATCCCCTCGGCCTCATATTTGCCGCCGACCATGAAGCCGGAGATGTTCTGGAGGAACAAGAGGGGCGTGCGGCGCTGGCAGGCGAGCTCGATGAAATGCGCGCCCTTCAGCGCGCTTTCGCTGAAGAGAATGCCGTTATTGGCGAGGATCGCGACCGGCATTCCCCAGATCCGGGCGAAACCGCAGACCAAGGTGGCGCCGTAGAGCGACTTGAACTCGTGGAATTCGCTACCGTCGACGATCCGGGCGATTACTTCGTGAACGTCGTAGGGGGTGCGGACGTCGTCGGGGATCACTCCGTAGAGCCCTTCCGGATCGAGCCTGGGCGGGGCCGGTTCGGCGAGGTCGATGTCGACCGACTTCACCGTGTTCAGCCGGGCGACGATGTCGCGGACGATGCCGAGCGCATGCTCGTCATTCTCGGCGACATGGTCGACCACGCCGGACCTGCGGCCGTGGAGGTCGCCGCCGCCGAGCTCCTCGGCGCTGATCACCTCGCCGGTCGCGGCCTTGACGAGCGGCGGCCCGCCCAAAAAGATCGTGCCCTGATTGCGGACGATCACGCTCTCGTCGCTCATCGCCGGCACGTAGGCGCCGCCGGCGGTGCAGCTGCCCATCACGCAGGCAATCTGGGCGAGCCCTTCGGCCGACATCTGCGCCTGGTTGTAGAAGATCCGGCCGAAATGGTCGCGGTCGGGGAAGACCTCGGCCTGGTGCGGCAAATTGGCCCCGCCCGAATCGACCAGGTAGACCGACGGCAGGGCGTTCTGCAGCGCGATCTCCTGCGCGCGCAGATGCTTCTTGACCGTGATCGGATAATAAGTGCCGCCCTTCACGGTCGCGTCGTTGCAGACGATCATCGTCTCGCGCCCGGAGACGCGGCCGATGCCGGCGATCAGGCCGGCGCCCGGCACTTCGTGCTTGTACATGTCGCAGGCGGCGAGCTGGCCGATCTCGAGGAAGGGCGCGCCCGGATCGAGCAGGTGCGTCACGCGGTCGCGCGGCAACAGCTTGCCCCGGCCGACATGCCGCTCGCGATGCTTCTCCGGCCCGCCCCGCGCCGCCTCGGCGACCCGCGCGCGCAGCTCCGCCGCCAGCGCGCGGTTGTGCGCGGCATGGCTGCGGAAGCTCTCCGACCCCTCGTCGATCCGGCTGGTCAGCACGCTCATGCCGCCGCCCTCGGCGCCTTCTTGCGGATCAGGTAGCGGTAGATGCCGAACAGGTTGATGAAGAACAACACCACGTTGAGGCTGGCGACCGCCTCCTCCGGCCGGGGATCGAGGAAGCCGTAGAGGATGAAGGCGACGGACGAGGTCGCGAACAGCACGAACGCCCAGCCGGTCGCGCGCCGCCCGAGGTCGAGCGCGACCGTCAGCGCCGCGATGGCGGCGGCGATCGCGCCATACCATTGCAGCGCGAAGAGCATGTTGGAGCTCATGCCCCGATCAATTCCCGGCCGATCAGCATCCGCCTGATCTCGTTGGTGCCGGCGCCGATGTCGAGCAATTTGGCATCGCGGAAATAGCGCTCGACCGGCCAGTCCTTGGTATAGCCCGCGCCGCCCAAAGCCTGGATCGCCTCGCCCGCCACCCGCACCGCATTTTCCGACGCGAGCAGAATCGCGCCGGCGGCGTCGAAGCGGGTGGTGTTGCCCGCGTCGCAGGCCCGGGCGACCTGGTAGACATAGGCGCGCGCCGAATTGAGGGCGACGTACATGTCGGCGACCTTGGCCTGGATCAGCTGGAAGCTGCCGATCGGCACGCCGAACTGCTTGCGCTCGCGCACGTAAGGCAGGACGACGTCGAGGCAGGCCTGCATGATGCCGAGCTGGATGCCGGCGAGCACGGTCCGTTCGTAATCGAGCCCCGACATCAGCACGCCGACGCCGCCGTTGACGGGACCCATCACATTTTCTTGCGGCACCTCGCAATCGTTGAACACGAGCTCCGCGGTCGGCGAGCCGCGCATCCCCATCTTGTCGAGCTTCTGGCCGATCGAGAAGCCCGCCATGCCCTTCTCGATCAGGAAGGTGGTGATGCCGCGCGAGGGCTTATCGTCATTTGGGCCGGTCTTGGCGTAGACGACCAATGTGTCGGCATCGGCCGCGTTGGTGATCCAGAATTTGGTGCCGTTGAGGACATAGCCGCCCTGCACCGCCTCCGCCTTCAGCTTCATCCCGACGACGTCGGAGCCGGCCCCCGCCTCGGACATGGCGAGCGCGCCGACATGCTCGCCGGAGATCAATTTGGGGAGGTATTTCGCCTTCTGCTCGGGGCTCGCCCAGCGCCGGATCTGGTTGACGCAGAGGTTGGAATGGGCGCCGTAGGAGAGGCCGACCGAGGCCGAGGCGCGCGCCACCTCCTCCTGGGCGACGACATGCTCGAGATAGCCAAGGCCGAGCCCGCCATCCTCCTCGGCGACGGTGATGCCATGGAGGCCGAGCGCGCCCATCTCCGGCCAGATCTCCCTGGGGAACCAGTCCTCCGCGTCGATCTTCGCGGCGATCGGCGCGATCCTGTCGGCGGCGAAGCGGCGGGTGGTATCGCGGATCGCGTCCGCCATCTCGCCGAGTTCGAAATCGAGCCCGAGTTCGGACATGGGTTGCGTCTCCTGTCGGGCTCGGCCCTAGCAGAGCGCCGAGGATTTGAACAAGCGCACGCCCGCGCCTATGTCGCCCGCAGACCCCAAAGCCCTCCCCCTCGATGGGGGAGGGTTCAAGCAGGAGCCCTCGATGCCCACCGCCGAAGACCCGATCGTCATCCTCTCCTACGCCCGCACGCCGATGGGCAGCTTCCAGGGCGCGCTGAGCGGCGCCAGCGCGACCGAATTGGGCGCCGCCGCGGTCGGCGCCGCGGTCGCGCGCGCGGGAGTCGCCCCCGAGGCGATCGAGAAGATCTACATGGGCTGCGTCCTTCCCGCCGGCCTCGGCCAGGCGCCGGCGCGCCAGGCGGCGATCAAGGCCGGGCTCGGCAACCATGTCGAGGCGACCACGGTCAACAAGATGTGCGGCTCGGGCATGCAGGCGGCGATCATGGCCGCCGACACGATTCGGGCTGGTTCGGCCGACATCGTCGTCGCCGGCGGCATGGAGAGCATGACCAACGCCCCCTATTTCCTACCCAAGCATCGCGCCGGCGCCCGCATCGGCCACGACAAGATCATCGACCATATGTTCTTCGACGGCCTCGAGGACGCTTACGAGCAGGGCCGGCTGATGGGCAGCTTCGCCGAGGAGAGCGCCACCGAATATCAGTTCACCCGCGAGGCGCAGGACGATTACGCGATCGCCTCCCTGAACCGCGCCCAGCAGGCGCAGGCGCAGGGCTGGTTCTCGCGCGAAATCGTCGCCGTCGAGATCGCCGGCCGCAAGGGGCCGACCGTCGTCGACACCGACGAGCAGCCGGCCAAGGGCGACGCTTCGAAAATCCCCACCCTCAAGCCCGCCTTCGCCAAGGACGGCACCATCACCGCCGCCAACGCCTCGTCGATCTCGGACGGCGCCGCCGCGCTCGTGCTGACCCGCCAGAGCGTCGCCGACCGGCTCGGCCTCAAGCCGGTCGCCCGCGTCATGGGCCACGCCGCTTTCGCCCACGAGCCCGCCAAATTCACCACCGCCCCAGTCGGCGCGATCACCAAGGCGCTGGCGCAGGCCGGCTGGGACGCCGCCGACGTCGACCTCTACGAAGTCAACGAAGCCTTCGCCTGCGTCGCGATGATCGCAATGCGCGACCTCGGCATTCCCCACGCCAAGATCAACGTCCACGGCGGCGCCACCGCCCTCGGCCACCCGATCGGCGCCTCGGGCGCGCGGGTGCTGGCGACGCTGCTCAGCGCGCTGGAAACGCATGGCGGCAAGAAAGGCGTCGCATCCTTGTGCATCGGCGGCGGCGAGGCGACCGCGATGGCGGTGGAGCTGGTGGACTAGGTGACCCTGGGCTCGCTCGAAGCCCAAATTCATGCCGACTTGGGAGCCGCGAGATGGGTTTGACGTCGTTCGGTTACATCGTGGGCCCATTTTACACTTATGAGATCAGCTTCTGGGTGCCGCCGGACAAGACGCATCAGGAAATTATCTATGTCGGCAAGGGCCGGGGGCGCAGAGCCAACGTCTATTATCGATTCTGGGGTCGCGATGGCTCCAACCGTTATCACAATCCAAAGGGTCACAACCCTGGGCTCGATGCCAAAATCAAAGCGATCCGCCAGGCGGGCGGGGAAATCATGGTCCTGGCCTTTGAGCACGGCACTGACGCCGCGGGTTGCCACCAGGACGAGCGCAGGCGAATTCGACGTCACGGCCGCATCGGAGTCACGCCGGGAGGGACGCTTTACAATCGGACGTGGTGAAGCGCTCGGAATTCCCTCGCAGGGCGCCCTGAGCAACGTCGTAGCGACGCCCGCGCCGATGCCGCCTCCCCCGCCGCGGAAAGCGCGGCGATCCTGTCGCGCACCGCCCGGCCGCGGTCGCGATTGGCCCTGGCGATGAAGCCGGCGAGCAGAGCCAAGGCGGCGGCGCCGATCGCGATGCGGAGCGGCTGGTCCATGCGGATGCCGAGCAGGATCAGGTTCGCGACCAGCCCGACGAACAGGGGCCCGAACCAGAACCACCACATGAAGCCGCGCAGGCCGTTCTGGCGGGCGAGCTCGCGGCTGAAATGGGTGCGCAGCGGCGCGAGGTCGGCCCCGGCCGGGATCGGCGGCGCCCAGCCCCTGAGCGCGAGAAAGGCGAGGATCGCCACGAACAGGGCCAGGAACGGCCAGGCGATCGGCGCCATCGGCGGGTTGAAGCGCAGCAGGATCGCCGCCGAGCCCGCCACGATCAGGCCGAGCGCGATCATCTCCGCCCGGTTGCGCGCCGTCACGCTGCGCGCGAAGCGCAGATAGTCCTGCACGACCGCCTCGGCCGGCGCTGCGGCCGGCCGCGCGCCGTGCCGCCCTTCGGCGGCGCCGACGATCCACAAGGCCGGGAGCGCGAAGACGCCGAGCAAATAGAGGCCCCGCGGCAGCATCCAGTCCGCCCCGATCTGCCCCGCCGAGACCAAAGCCGCGAGCACCCCCTGCGACAGCAGCATGGCGACCGCGGCCGCGACCGCGTCGAGCAGGCCGCTCTTCACCGGCGTCTCGTCGCCGCGATAGACGGCGCGCAGGGCGAGCGCGAGCAACGCCGCCGCCGCCGGAATGCCGCCCTGCGCCCAGCTCGGGACGCTCTGGCCGGGAAGGTCCGGCAGGGTTACGCCCAGGCAGGCGATGAGGACGAAGGTCTGCAGGCCGACGATCGCGATGCTGGACGTGCGGCGGGCGCGGCTGGCGATGAGATAAGGCATGGTTTGGATCCCCTCTGACGCATATTGAATCGGCGAGCGGTAACGCTCCTCGAGATCGCCCAGCACGGCTTCCCGCGCGGGCGGCGGAATGAGCAGCCGGAAGAGGGCGCTGAGCGGGGCCGGAGGCCGGCCGTTCCTCAAATCGTCTGCCATGTCTTCTCTCCCCAGCAGCGTTCGACGGCGTCGCAGATCCGGCGCGCCGTTTGCGCGGAGTCGCGCAGCGCCCGGCGGCCCGCTTCCTCCAGCCGGAAATGGCGCTTGGCCCGGCCGCCGCGCTCCGGCGTCGGGTCCGACAGCCAGGAGCGGACCAGCCCCTTGTCCTCCATCCGGTCGAGCGTCGCATAGACGGCGCCCAGCGCCGTCTTGCGCTGGCCGGACAGCGCTTCGACCTCGGCGTGGATGGTGACGCCATAGGCATTGTCGCCGAGCGACAGGATCGCGGTCAGCACGAGCTGCTCGAATTGGCCCAGGGAGGTCGGATGCGCCATTTCTCATACATTGTATAGGAAATGACTCGTTGTCAAGCCTCCCTCGGGCTCGCATGACCGCGATCCTCGTGTGGAACGGCCGCTTCCGGACGTGCCGGCGCGGCGGCAATTGCGGTAGCGCAAGGGCGCCGCTACACATGGATTGGTTCGTCCATGGAACGAAGGGTCGTCCGGAACGCTATCCCTGATGCCCCGGGCGCGCCATGCGGCGGGCCCCTGTGTTGTGCGTAAAGGAGATCGAGATGAGAACCAAGATACTTGCCCTGGCGCTCGCCACGGCGCCCGTGCTCGCCATGGCGCCGGCGTTCACCGCCCCCGCAATGGCGCAGACCCGCGCCGACGAAATCCGCTGGCAGGAAGCCCAGCGCCGCTTCGACAACGAACGCGCCATCTACGAGCGCGAGCGCGCCCGCTACGAGGATTCCCGGCGCTACGGCCGCGGCGGCTATCGCGGCGACCGCGGCGGCGGTTATGACACCCGCTACGGCTGGCGCAGCGGCAACGATTGGGAGCCGTCGCGCTATTATCGCGAGGATCCGCGTTACGAAGAGCGGCCGCTGTCGGCCCAGGATGAGGTCTATCGCGGCGCCGACGGGCGCTATTATTGCCGGCGCAGCGACGGCACCACCGGGCTCGTCATCGGCGCCGGCGTCGGCGCCCTGATCGGCCGCGGCATCGACACCCGCGGCGAGCGCACCACCGGCACTGTCGTCGGCGGCGTGCTCGGCGCGCTGGTCGGCCGCGAGGTCGAACGCAGCCAGGACATCCGCTGCCGCTAGTTAAGGAAGGGGGACAGTCACTCGCGACTGTCCCCCGGCCGGCGATCGGCGGCGGCGGCCATCAGCTTCTTGAGCTGGTTCTTGATGGCCGGTCCGTCGAGATGTGCCTGGACTTGCGTGAAGCCCTCCAGCTTGAGCTGATGGTGTATCTCGCTCAGGTGGCGGCATTGGCCGGATCGGGCAAGCTCGAAGGCGCGCTCCAGGATGCGGTCCGACATGCGCCCACAATAGCAAAGGCTTCGAGCCGGCGCACCTTGCGGCGTCCGCACCACAGCTCGAGCGGGTTTTCCCCGGCATGCTCCGCCGCCAGCGCGACCGCGGCGTGATCGTCGGCGCCTCAAACTCGGCAAGCGCCGGTCCCGCCTGAGGAAAGGGGACAGTCACTGTGACTGTCCCCCTTTGCCTAACCGGCCGCGGCGGTGGCGCGGCCGACCAGCTCGCTGGCCTGGTCCACCGCCGCCCGCATGATCCGCTCGTTGAAGGGCTTGCCGATCAGCACGGCCTCGGGGGCCAGGGCGCGCACTTGGTCGCCATATTCGCTGATGAACACGACCGGGATGTCGCGTTCGGCGCAGATGATCCGCACCGCCTCGACGCCGCCGCCCTCGGCGAGCCGCTGGTCGGCGGTGATCAGATCGGGACAGCGCGCCGCCGCCGCGCGAATCGCCTCCGATTCCCCGTCGACGACGTCGAAAGAGGTGTAGCCGAAGCCGGACAGCACATCCTCGATCAAGGCGGCGATCAGGAACTGGTCTTCGATAATGAGAGCGTGCATCGCCGCCCCTCCCCAGCATGCAGTCAGAGGCTCAAGCGCATTTGGCTATCACGGCCGGGCGGTCCGCGCGCTAAACCCGGTGAGGACGCCGCGCTAACCTGTGTGCGGCTGCATCCGCTCCGGCAAATGGAGATACGCGCTGTCGAAGTCGCCGACCTTGGCGAGCTCGTGCCAGTCGTCGATCTGCACCGAGCGCTGGGTTCGCACGATCAGGCCGTCCTCGCGCAGGCCCATCAGCGTCCGGTTGACGTGGACCGAGGTCAGGCCGAGCGCGTCGGCGAGCTGCTCCTGGGTCATCGGCAGCTCGTAATTGTCCCGCTCGCTGAGCCCGGCCAGCTCGAGGCGCAGCGCGAATTCGCACAGCATGTGGGCGGCGCGGGTGCGCGCGTCGCGGCGGCCGACGTTCAAGATCCATTCGCGGAAGATCGAGGCCTCGATCAAAGTCTCGTTCCACATCGCCCGCCCGACCGCCGGCCGGGCGAACGCGATCGCCTGGATCGCCGCGACCGGAATCAGGGCGACCTCGACATGGGTCAGCGCCTGGAGATTGTGGTCGGCCGTCCCGAGCAGCGAATTCTGCAGGTCGGCGAGATCGCCTTTCATATGGATCGAAAAGATCTGCCGGCCGCCATTGCCGGCGACCTTGTGGCGGAAGGCGAAGCCCGACAGGATCAGGCACGTATTCTGGGGTTGGTCGCCCTCGCGGACGACATATTCCTGCGGCCGGAATTTGATCACCCGATGGGGCAGCGCGAGCACCGCGTCGCGATCCCCGCTGTCGAGCGGGCCCCTTTGCTCGAGCTTGTCCAGCATCGGCGCCAGAACGGATCTTTGGATTTCGGACATAGCGCGCTCCACCAGGCGGGAGCGCGGTCGTGTCTCTCAGCCACCAGATTGCCACGAGAGGAAACTGGTGATGGACTGCCCTTAAACTATTTGCGATCAACTACCTAATCTGGATTGAACTTTTTTGCCGGCCGGGCATTATTTCCGAATCGCCGGTAAGGCTGCGGGCGCCGGCGGCTGAGAGACATCGCGCTCCCGCCCGGTGGAGACAGCCGCGATGCATGCGCTCATCATCGAAGACGAACCGATCATCGCGATGCTGATCGAGGACCATCTGCGCACGCTCGGCTACACCAGCGTCGATTTCGCGGTGACCGAAGCCGAGGCGGTGGCGGCCGCGGGGCGCCGCTGCCCCGATCTCATCACCTCCGACGTGCGGCTGCCCGAGGGCTGCGGGATCGCGGCGGTGGAATCGATCTGCGGCGGCGGGTACATCCCGGTCGTGTTCATCACCGCCACCGCGGGCGAAGTGCGCGCGCGGCTGAGCGAGGCGATCGTCGTCGCCAAGCCGTTCGGCCCCGCCCATCTGCGCGAGGCCGTCTTCGCCGCGCGGGCCCCGGCCGCGCGGCCGTCGCCCGCGCCCGTCGCGCAATGATCAGGCCGGCACCGGCCGCGCGATCAGCGGCACCTCTTCCGCCTCGAGCGCGGCGACGAACGCGCGGCGCCAGGCCAGCACGTCCTCGCGCCGGACGTTGTCGATCAGCTTCTCCCACCGTCGCACCCGCTCCGCCTTGGGCATGTCGAGCGCCTTGCGGATCGCGTCCGAAATCTCGTCCTTCGAATAGGGATTGACGAGCAAGGCCTCGCCGAGCTGGTGGGCCGCGCCGGCGAAGCGGGAGAGGATCAGGACGCCGGGATCGGCCGGGTCCTGGGCGGCGACATACTCCTTGGCGACGAGGTTCATGCCGTCGCGCAAGGGCGTGATCAGGGCCACGTCCGAAGCCCGGTAAAAGCCCTGCAGCGAGGACCGCATATAGCCCTGGTTGACGTAGCGGATCGGCACCCAGTCGACATGGGCGAAGGCGCCGTTGATCCGCCCGGAAAGCTCGTCGAGCCGCTCGCGGATCGTCTCGTAGGTGTGGACCTCGTCGCGCGAGGGCGGCGCGATCTGGAGCAGCGAGACCTTGCCGCGCCACTGGTCGTGCTCCTCGAGGAAGCGGCGATAGCCGATGAAGCGCTCCTCGATCCCCTTGGAATAATCGAGCCGGTCGACGCCGATGATCACCTTCTTGCCCTCGGCGCTGCGCCGCAGCGTCTCGTAGGCGTGGTGCGCGTCCGGATCGCCGAGCACGTCCTCGAACTCGGCGACGTCGATGCCGATCGGGAAGGCCGCGGTCCGCACCCGGTTGTCGCCGACCCGGATCGTGCCGTCGGCCTCGACCGTGCCGCCCAATTCGCGCTCGACATAATGGTGGAAGCTCTCCAGCCATTCGGCGGTCTGGAAGCCGATCAGATCGTAGGCGAGCATCGAGCGCACCAGCCGCTGGTGATAGGGCATCGACACCATCAGCCGGTGCGGCGGCCAGGGGATGTGGAGGAAGAAGCCGATCTTGTTCCGGATGCCGTGCTGGCGCAGCCGCTGGCCGAGCGGCAGCAGATGGTAATCGTGGACCCAGACCAGATCGTCGGCCTCGATCAGCGGCGCGACCGTCTCGGCGAAGCGCTCGTTGACCCGCTCGTAGCCGCTGCCGAAGCTGCGGTCATATTCGGCGAGGTCGATCCGGTAGTGGAAGAGCGGCCACAAGGTCTTGTTGGCGTAGCCGTTATAATATTCGTCGACGTCCTGCTCCTCGAGGTCGATCGTCGCGGTGGTGATGCCCTCCTCGCGGCGCAGGTTGATCTGGCCGGTGAAGACGTCGGTCTTCTCGCCCGACCAGCCGAACCACAGGCCGTGCGATTCCCTGAGCGCCGCCCCGAGCGCGACCGCGAGCCCGCCCTGGGCGCCGTTGCCGCTGCGCGGCTTGGGGGTCGAGACCCGGTTGGATATGACAATGAGGCGGGCCATCTATCGGACGCTGCTCCACGGGCGGGAAAGAAGTCCCGCGCAATTGATGAGCCCAACAAGCGAATAAGTTTGCGGATAGTTTCCCCAAAGCTCGCCCGATTCGAAGTCCGTATCCTCCGACAGCAATCCCGCCGGGGTCAGCCGCTTCAGCATCTCCTCGTACACCGTCCGCGCCTCCTCCGGCCGCCCGGCCAGATGGAGCGCCTCGATCAGCCAGAAGGTGCAGAAGTTGAACGCGGTCTCGGGCAGGCCGAAATCGTCCTCCTCGGCGTAGCGCAGCATGTGCGCCCCGCGCCGCAGCGCCTTCTCGACGGCGTTGAAAGTGGCGAGGAACCGGGGGTCGTCGGGCGCGAGGAAGCGCATGTCGACGAGCTGGAGCAGGCTGGCGTCGAGCCCGTCGCCGCCGAAGGTCGCGGCGAAGCGCCGCTCCTTCGGATGCCAGGCCCTGGTCTCGATCGCCGCGCGGATCTTCGCCGCCCGCCGCCGCCAGACCGCGGCGCGCCCCGAAAGACCGAGCACCGCGGCGATGTTGGCGAGCCGGTCGCAGGCCGCCCAGCTCATCACCGCGCTGTAGGTGTGGACGGAGGCGCGGTTGCGGAATTCCCACAGGCCCGCGTCGGGCTTGTCGTACATCTTCCAGGCGCGCGTGCCGACCTTCTCCAGCGCCGCGAAATCCTCGGCCGTGGCGGGCCGGAACAGCCGCTCGTCGAAAAAGGCCTGGGCGTTGGAGAGGACGATCTGGCCGTAGGCGTCGTGCTGGACCTGGGCATAAGCGGCGTTGCCGACCCGGACGGGCCCCATTCCACGATAGCCGGCCAGCGCCTCGGCGGCCCCCTCGTCGAGCCGCGCCTCGCCGGACACCGCGTAGAGCGGCTGGATGTGGCCGCCGCGGGCCTGGTCGACGATGTTGCGAAGGTAGGACAGATAGCCTTCGAGCACGTCGAGCGCGCCCAATCGGTTCAGCGCCTGGACGGTGTAATAGGCGTCGCGGATCCAGCAATAGCGATAGTCCCAGTTGCGCCCGCTCCCCGCCGCTTCCGGGATCGAGGTGGTCAATGCGGCGACGATCGCGCCGGTCTCCTCGTGCTGGCAAAGCTTGAGCGTGATCGCGGCGCGGATCACCTCGCGCTGCCATTCGAGCGGAATGGCGAGGCCGCGCACCCAGGCCTGCCAATGGTCGGCGGTCTGGTGGAGCATCACCGCCAGCGTCTCGCTGACATTGCCGACGAACGGCTCGTCGGGGCCGAGGAAGAAGTGCAGCGATTCCTCGAGCCGGAAGCTGCGGCCCTCGAGCAGGTGGATGACCGGCGCGTCGGTGGTGAGCCGAAGCGGCTGCGGCTCGGTGAGGAAGCGGATATGGTTGGTGCCGCTGGTCATCGGCGCGTCGCTTGCGCCCCAGTCGCGCGCCGGATTGAGCAGGACCCTGATCCGCGGCACGCCGGCGATCGGGCGGACGATGCGGATGAAGGCGACCGGCCGGTACATCCGCCCGCGCCGCTCGAGCCGCGGGCAGAAATCGTAGACGTCGGCGACGGCGCCGTCCGCATCGGTCAGGCGGGTGACCAGGATCGGCGTGTTCTTGAGGTAGCGCTGCGCCGCCGAGACCTGGCCCTCGAGCGCGATCCGCCATTCCCCGGTCGCCGCCCTGGGCTCGAGCAAAGCGCAAAACAGCGGATCGCCGTCGACGCGCGGCTGGCAGGCCCAGACGAAGCCGGCCGCGTTGTCGACCAGCGCGCTCACCTGGCAATTGCCGATCGGCCAGAGGTCGAGATTGCTCATGCTCCGAGCCAGTCGCGGACAGCGTTCACCGACTCCAGCCGATAACGCGCCACGGTGTCGCGCAGCGGCCCGGCCAGCACTCCAGCGCCGCCCAGCGCGGCGGCGGCGGCGAAGCCATGCTCGTCGGTCAGATCGTCTCCCACGAACCAAGGACGCGCGCCGGCGAATTCCGGTTCCGTCATGAACGCCTTGAGCGCGTCACCCTTGGTCGCGCCGGCGGGACGGAGCTCGGCGACCATCGCCCCGGGCTGGATCGCGAAGCCCCGTTCCCTGGCCAGCGCCGTCATGAACGCCTCGGCGCGGGGGCCTTCGGCGGGGGCGAGGCGGTAATGGAGGGCGATGCCCGCCGGCTTCTCCTCGACGATCAGTCCGGGAGTCCCGGCGGCGAAGGCGCGGACCCGGTCGCGCACGTCGTCGAGCCCGATCGGCGCGCTCAGCGGCAGGCGGGTGCCGCCGGCCAGCCGGAGCTCGAGCCCGTGCGAGCCCGAAAAGGCAATGCCCGCGGCCGGCAGGTGCCGCTCCAGGTCGGCGAGCGAACGGCCGCTGACGATCGCGAGCCGGCCGCGCAGGCGCCGCCGCAGGCGGTCGAGCATCGGCCCGAGCGCCGGCGGCACCTCGATCGCGCCCGGCGTCTCGGCGAGCTCGACGAGGGTGCCGTCGAAATCGAGGAACAGGGCGGCATCGTCGGGCAGGACGGGCGGGGGCGGCAGGTCCATGATGTCCCCGTAGGCGGGTCGGACGGCAAAGCTCAAGCCGCAGTTTCAAATCGGGCGCGGTGTTCCGCGGCCGTGACGAATTATGTTTCCTAACGGCGCATATCGGTCCATATCCGTATCTCACGAGAGCAGTGGGATCGACGACGGCCAACGCCGACGCGCCGCTCCGGGGGAGTATCAATGAAACTGGCGGAATCCTATCTGTCCCGGCGCCGGATGCTCGTCGTCCTTGGCGGCGGCGCGCTTGTGGTTGGAGCAGTGATCGCGGCGCCGTACAAGGCGCTGATCGCCCGGCGCGGGCGCGAGCTGGCCGTGAGGATGCCGTTCGTGCGGCGCATGCTCACGCTGGCCAATGCGGGTTATGCCGAATGGATGGAGACGGTCGGCTCGACCTTCTCGGGCGGCGGCTATGCGATGCTGCTGATCGGCGTCGAAGCGCTCAATTCCGACGGCCAGCGTCCGCTCGGCCTGCGCGACCGCGCCTTCGCCCTGCATTTCAACGTGCTCAACGGCGGGACAATGGCGGGCAACCTCATCTACACCGTCAGCCACCCCGAATATGGGCCGCTGCAGATGTTCCTTTCGCCCCACGATCCGGCCACCCCCAGCCGGATGCTGGCGGTGTTCAACTAGCTCATGAATCCGCCGATCCGGCGGGCCGCCGCCTTCGCTGTGAGCTACCGCCCGCTGGCGGAGGCCGACCTGCCCTTCATCGCCACGCTCTACGCCTCGACCCGCGCCGAGGAGGTGGCCGCGACCGCCTGGCCCGAGGCGATGCAGCGGGCCTTCCTGGACCACCAGTTCCAGGCCCAGCACAACCATTATCAGGGCCATTATCCGACCGCTTTATGGCTGGTCGTCGAGGCGGCCGGTGCGCCGATCGGGCGGCTCTATCTCGACGACCGCGACGGCGATCTCCACCTGATCGACATCTCGCTCACGCCCGAGCGGCGCGGCGGCGGCATCGGCACCGCGATCATGGCGGATCTGCTCGATTGGGCCCGCGCCGGCGGCAAGACGATGACGCTCTACGTCGAGCCGCCCAACCCGGCGCGCCGGCTCTACGAACGGTTCGGCTTCACCGCCGAGGGCGAGGCCGGCGTCTACGAAATGATGGTCTGGCGGCCCTGATCGCTTAGTAGAAGACCGCTTCGTAGCGGCTGCCGCGGTCGTCGCGGCCGATCGGGACGATGAAGAGGTCGTAGCGATCGCCTTCAATCTCGAACGGGAAGATGCCCTGGACCAGCATCGGATCCGCCGGGCCGAGGAATTCGAGCCGGAAGCCGCCGGCGTCGCGCAGCGAGCCGTGGAGCTCCTGCGCCGCCTCCAGCGTCAGCATCAGGCGGTGGCCGCCGACCGGCACCGCGAAGCTGTCGCCGACCCGGCCGGAAAAGTCGCCGATGGCGGGATTCTGCGCGGCCGGGCTCATCTGACCGTCTCGCCCGGATCGACGCCCCAGATCTGGTCGACCCGGACATAGCCGCCGCGGCCGCGGACGTCGAACCGGCACCAGCCGCCGGCGCAGCGCGAGATCCGGCCGACCACCCCCGGCTCGGCCTGGAAGCGGACCGGCGAGGCCTCGTCCGGCGCTTCGTGCAGCGGGCGCGGCGCCTCGCCGCGGACGATTGCCGTGCGCTGGTCGGACAGCAGCCGGACCAGCATCCAGCCGGTCGTCCCGTCGGGATCCCGGATCTTGCGCCAGTCGCGATAGACTTCGATCACCCGGATCGGCAGGTCGGGGCGGCGATATTCCCAGGTCCCCGGATAGGTCTGGCCCGGGCCGGTGCGCATCATCGCCCGGCCCGACGCGATCGACGCCCAATAGGGCGTCTGGCGCTGCTGCGCGTTTACCGGGCCGAGCGCGACGACGCCCGCGAGCGCGACCAGCAGTGACACGAGGAGCCGCATCAATCGCCGGTCTGGATCCGCTCGACGAGCTGCTTCACGGTCGGCACGAAGCCGTTCGAATAGAACGGGTCCTTCTTGAAGCGGAAGGCGGAGTGGCCGGCGAACATGAGGTTTTCCTCGGTCGGGCCGCCATGGGCGATGTCCTGCAGCGTCTTCTGGATGCAGAAGCTCCGCGGGTCGGCGAGGCGCCCGGTCGTGTTCTTCTCATTGTCGGCCCAGGAGGAAAAGCCGCACTGCGAGAGGCAGCCCATGCAATCGGACTGGTCCTTGCGGATCATGTGCTTTTCCTCGGGCGTGACGAAGACCAGGGTCTCGTCCGGGGTCTTCAGCGCCTCGGTATAGCCCTGCGCATACCATTCGCGCGCGTGGAGCAGGTCGCCCTTGGTCACCCAGTAATTCTTCTTGCCCATCACGCCGACGTCGAGCTGGAAGGCGTGGTCGCCCAATGGCTCCTTGGTAAAGGCGATCTGGCGGTGCGTGCGCGCCTCGAGGTTGCGCAAGAATGGGTTGCGGACCGCCGACGAATAGAAGCCGGTCGGCGAGAAGCGGTGGAGCAGGATGTCGCCTTCCTCCAGCGTCATCAGCCTCTGCTTCCACGCCTCGGGGATCGGGCTTTCCTTGGTGAGCAGCGGCCTGGTGCCGAACTGGAAGGCGATCTGGCCGAGCTCGTCATTGTCGATCCAATGCTCCCATTCCTTCAAATTCCAGACGCCGCCGGCCATGACGATCGGCAGGCTGTCGGGGATGCCGCCCTCGCGCATCGTCTCGCGCAGCGCCCTGACCCTGGGATAGGGGTCCTGCGGCGCCAGCGGATCCTCGGCATTGGAAAGGCCGTTATGGCCGCCGGCCAGCCAGGGATCCTCGTAGACCACCGCCGACAGCCATTCGGCCGCCTTGTGATAGGCCCGCTTCCACAGCGCGCTGAAGGCGCGGGCGGAGCTGATGATCGGCAGATAGGAGACGCCGTAGGAGGCGGCTATCTCGCTCAATTTGTAGGGCATGCCGGCGCCGCAGGTGACGCCCGAGACCAGCCCTTTGGTCCGTTCGAGGACGCCGTGGAGGACGCGCTGGGCGCCGCCCATCTCCCACAGCACGTTGATGTTGATCGCGCCGCGCCCGGAGGCGATCTCATAGGCGCGCTGGACCTGCTGGGCGGCGCCGTCGATCGCGTAGCGGATCAGCTCCTCGTGCCGCTCGCGCCGGGTCAGCGCGTGATAGACTTGCGGGATGATCCGGCCTTCGGGATCGTAGCTGTCGGCATTGACCGCCGAGACGGTGCCGATGCCGCCGGCCGCCGCCCACGCGCCCGAGCTGAACCCGTTGGTCGCCGAAACCCCCTTGCCGCCCTCGATCAGGGGCAGCACCTCGCGGCCCGCATAAAGGATCGGCGTGACACCCTTGAACATTCGACCTCCGAAATTCTCCCTTCGACTTATAGGCGCAATGCGCGGCGCACGCAAAAGATCATGACGACGCGGCAAACGCCTCAGGGCGCCCGATCGCCTCACCGTAGAGCCGCGCATAAGCGGCGATCATCTCGTCCTCGTCGTAAAGCGCCGCCGCCTTCGCCCGGTTCGCGGCGCCGATCGCTCTCCTCAGATGGGGCTGGTCGGCGAGGCTGTCGAGGGCGGCGGCGAACGCGGCCTCGTCGGCCGCCTCGACGATCAGCGGCTTGTTGTCCTCGGCGACGATGGCGGGCACGTCGCCGACCGCGGTCGCCACCGCCGGCAGCCCCGCCGCCATCGCCTCGATGAGGGAGATCGGGAATTGCTCGCTGTCCGAGGACAGAGCGAAGATGTCGAAATGGCCGATCCATCGCGGAGGTTCACTGAGAAATCCGGGCATCAGCACCCGGCTCGCGACGCCGCGCGCGCGGGCTTCGGCGGCGATCCGCTCGCTCTCCGGCCCCTCGCCGACGATCACCAGCCGCGCCTTCCCGTTGGTCATGGCCGAAAAGGCGCGCACCAGCCGCGGCAGGTTCTTGACCGCGCGCAGCCCGGCGACGGTGCCGATCACGATCTCGCCCGGCTGCTTGTCGAGGCCGGGGACCGTCCCCTCCTCGGGCGGCCGGGCAAAGCGCGCGACCGGGATGCCGTTCGGGATGCGCACTGCGCTTCGCCCCCAGGCCCTGCGGGCGATCCGCTCGAGCCGCTCGGACGGCACGATCAGGCGATAGGCGGCGCCGAGCCCGATCCGGCGGTAGAAATTGCGCCGCCTGTCGAGTTGCTCGGCTTCGTCCTCGTTGAACCCGTCTTCGTGATGGACGAGGGGGGGGCCGCCGAACAGGCGCCGCGCCATCACCGCGTCGAACGCCCCCCAATTGTAGGTCAGCACAAGGTCGAAGCGGCGCATGTAGCGCGCCAGCCGCCACAGCCGCGCCGGCGTCGGCCTGCCGGTCAGCGACGGCGCGTCGGCGGGGAAATCGGCCTTGATCGCGCGATCGATCGCTGCGCGCGCGCCCAGGCGATCGGGCATCCCGCTCAGGATCGTATGCTCGGCGGCGGCGCCGAACGCGTTCATCAGCCGCACCGAGCGCGCCTCCTTGCCGCCCAGCGAAAAGGTCGAATGGCCGTGGAGGATGCGGATCGCCATGCGCCCTTATGGCGCGACCGCAAGCCTTGTGCCACCGGGTGACGCGCGAAGCAGGCGATGGCGGCGGCCGCCGCCCTCCGCGCGGCGAATTGAAGGATGCGCAGCGCCATGCGCCGTTATGGCGCAGGCAGGAGCGTAGGGAACCGCGCTTCGCACCCGGCCAGGCCCATGCTAGCCTTGGCCGCATGAAGACCCTGCTGCTGTTCCTCTGGCTGCTCGGCGCGATGCCCGCTCTGGCGCAGAACGCCCCGCCCGCCGAGCGCGAGGGATTCGTCATCGTCGAGGACGGCACGCGACTCTTCTACAAGATCGAAGGCGTGGGACCCGACACTTTGGTCGTTGTCCATGGCGGCCCCGGCTTTTCGTTGGAATCGGTACGCGCGGACTTCGCTCCGCTCGCCGCGCACCACCGCGTCATCTATTACGACCAGCGCGGCAACGGCCGCTCCAGCCTGATCGGCGAGGCCGATGCGCTCACTGTTCCGCGCCATATCGCCGATCTCGAAGCGATTCGCCGGCATTTCGGGCTCGAGAAGATGGTTCTGCTCGGCAACAGCTGGGGCGGCCTGCTCATCTCCGCCTATGCCGCCGCCCATCCGGATCGGGTCGAACGGCTGATCCTGGACGTGGCCGCGCCGCCGACGCTCGACTATATGCGGGAGATGAACGGGCGCGTCGCGGCGCGCGCGGCCGAGCGAATGAGCGCTGCCGAGCAGCGGCGCTTCGGCGAAATCTTCCAGACCCGCGCCTGGCTCTCCGCGCCCGATCCGGTCGCCATCTGCACCGACTTCGCACGCCTCATGTTTCGGGTTTACGCCTTCGATCCGGCCGTGACCTTGCACTTCCGCGGCAATCTCTGCGCGGGGTCGCCGGAGGCGGTGCGTCGCTCGCTATGGGTCAATGAGGCGATCTTACGCTCATTCGGGGAATTCGACCTCAGGCCGGCGGTGCGGCGGGTCACCGCGCCGGTGTTGGTGATTCACGGCGTCGCCGACGTCATCCCTCTCGCCGGCGCGCGCGCATGGGCGGCAAGCTATCCCAATGCCCGACTGCTGCTGATGCAGCGCTGGGGCCATCTCGCCCATCTGGAAGAGCCGGACATCTTCTTCGCCGCGGTCGAGGAGTTCCTCGCCGGGCGCTGGCCTGCCGCGGCGGAGCCTAGCTCTCCTTCGCCATGATCCGCGTCAGGAGTCCGTCGATCCCCACCTGCGCCTCCGGCTCGTCCAGCGTCGGCGCGTGACCGACATCGGGGATCGTGACGCTCTCCATGCCGGGAGCCTCGGCCAGCATTCGCGTCACCGTCTCGGCGCTCAAAAGGTCCGAAATCTCGCCGTGGACGACCAGCGAGGGGATGCCGGCGAGCGCGCGGAAGGCGGGCCACAGGTCGAAGCCCGCCTCGCCGGCCGGCAGCCTGAACGGCTCGGCGATGCGCATGTCGTAATCGAACACGATCCGCCCGCCGGACGTCAGCTTGGCGAGACGCTTGGCGTAGACCAGCCACTGGTCGAGCGTCCAGAGCGGATAGCGGTCGCCCTGCGCCTCGGCGAGGAAGCGGGCGGCGTGGAGCCAGGTCGGCCAGTCCCGCGAGCGGCCGACATAGCCCCTGATATGATCGAGCCCGCGCGTCTCCATCACCGGGCCGATGTCGTTCAGGAGCGCGCCGGCGATCCGCTCCTTGCCCGAGGCCGCGAGCAGCATGGTGATGAGCCCGCCCAATGAGGTGCCGAACAGGACGAAGCGCTCCAGCCCGAGGTCGCCAATCAGCGCCTCGATGTCCTGAAGGTAGGTCCGCGGCACGTAGGACATCGCATCCTTGGCATAAGCGCTCTCGCCGCGCCCGCGCAGCTCGACGCAGATGACGCGCCATTCGCCCGCCAGCCGCTCGGCCACCCCCTCGAAGTCGCGCGCGTTGCGGGTCAGGCCGGGGATGCAGACGATCGGCGGGCGCTCCGCGCCGCCGGCATAATCGCGATAATGGAGCCTGAGGCCGTCGCCCGTTTCCCAATACCCGTCGGACCAGCCGGCCATGCTTCAACCCCTCACGCTCGCCCCCCTATTCACGGATGCCACCCAATCCGCAACCCGGCCGATGGCCGCCTATCGAAAAGCGATGAGTTCTGTTGCAAGATTCATCCAGAAACGATTATGCTTGATTGGTGGACACGACTCCCCTGCAGGACCGCCAATTCAACGAGCGGGTCAGGACGGCTACTGCCCTCCTCTCGAACGGCGGATTGGCGCTGTTCGGCGCGTTCGGAGGAGTGATCTACAGCGGAAATGGCACGGACAGCGCGCTGGGCATGGCAATATTTGGCGCGTTTCTTATATCGGCGTCATTCGCTGCATCGGTCTTGCTGCGCGAGGAGGTGTGAAATGGTGCCCGGGATTTCGGACCAGTGGCTTGCCGTAATCATGTTTGTCGCCGCCGGCCTTGGCATTATCGGCTTCCTGCTCATCGATAGCTGGCGCATGGACGTTCGCGCGAGACGCAATCGTGAGAAAGCGGCCGCCGAGCCCCGGCCGGAAAAATAGTCTGTCGTCCGCGCCCTATCGGCCCGCGACCGCGATCCTGGAGCTCGGGGACGATTTCTACGACGCCGTCGCGCCCGCCGATTTTCCGCAGGCGATCCTGCGTTTCCGCAACGACCGCTGGGCGGCGGCGGTCGGGTTCGGCGATCTGAGCGACGCCGACTGGATCCGCCACTTCGCCCGGTTCGAGCCGCTGCCGGATAACCTGCAAACGCCACTCGCGCTGCGCTATCACGGCCATCAGTTCCGGGTGTACAATCCCGACATCGGCGATGGCCGCGGCTTCCTGTTCGCGCAGCTGCGCGACGCCGGCGGCCGCCTCCTCGATCTCGGCACCAAGGGCTCGGGCCAGACCCCTTACAGCCGCTTCGGCGACGGCCGGCTGACGCTCAAGGGCGCGGTGCGCGAATTGCTCGCCACCGAGATGCTCGAAGCCCTGGGCGTCGAGACCTCGAAGACCTTCTCGCTGATCGAGACCGGCGAGGCGCTCGAGCGCAATGACGAGCCCTCGCCGACCCGCTCGGCGGTGCTCGTCCGTCTCCAGCACAGCCATATCCGGATCGGCACCTTCCAGCGCCTCGCCACGCTCGACCAGCCCGGCAATATCCGCAAGCTGACCGATTATTCCCTGCGTCACTATTACGCGGACGACAGCGGCGATCCCGCCCGCCTGCTCGACCATGTCACCGGCGCGACCGCGCGGCTCGCCGCCTCCTACATCGCCGCCGGCTTCGTCCACGGCGTGCTCAACTCCGACAATATCGCGATCACCGCGCAGAGCTTCGACTACGGCCCGTGGCGCTGGACGCCCTTCTGGGACGTCCATTTCACCGCCGCCTATTTCGATCATCAGGCCCTCTATTCCTTCGGCCGCCAGCCCGAGGCGATCCACTGGGACCTGGTCCAGCTCGCCATCGCCCTGCGCAAGATCGCCGACGCGGAGCCGCTGACGGCGGCGCTCGAAACCTTCCCCGGACGCTTCCAGACCGCGCTGCGCGACGCCCTGTTCGCGCGCCTCGGCATCGTAGCGGGGGACATGACCGAGGACATGAAGCTCGTCGCGGCGGTCGAGGAGACGCTGGCGAAGCAGACCGTGACGATCGACCGCTTCTTCTTCGACTGGCGCGGCGGCCGTGTCGGGGAAGGTTTGGACGAGGTCGCGGCGCTGATCAGCCGCTATGAGCCCGTCCCGGGCGCGCTCGACCACCCCTATTGGTCCGATCCCGAACCCTGCGCGATGCAGATCGGGGAGGTCGAAGCGATCTGGTCGGCGATCGACGAGCGCGACGACTGGGCCCCGCTCCAGGCCAAGATCGCTGCGGTCCGCCGGATGGGCGAAGCGCTAGCCACGCAAATGCTTGAAAAATCCTGACGCGCCGCCATGAGTGGGCGCCGATGGCCGCGACCCTGATTTCGACCGAACCCGCTACCGGCGCCGCGCTCTGGACGGGCGAGGAGGGCGATCCCGAGGCCGCGGTCGCCGCCGCGCGCGCGGCATGGGCGGGCTGGGCGTCGCGGCCGCTCGCCTTCCGGGTCGAAACGCTGCGCCGCTTCGCCAATCTCGTCCGCTCCAGGCTGGAGCCGTTCGCCGACCTGGTCGCGCGCGAGACCGGCAAGCCCTTGTGGGAGGCGCGCACCGAGGTCGAGGCAGTGGTCGGCAAGGTCGACATCTCGGTCTCCGCTTATGCCGACCGCACGCCGCAGCGGCGGCTCGAAGGCGCCCTCGGCGCCCGCGTCGCCGTCCGCCACAAGCCGCACGGCGTGCTCGCCGTCCTCGGCCCCTACAATTTCCCCGCGCACCTGCCCAACGGCCACATCGTCCCCGCTTTGATCGCCGGCAACGCCATCGTCTTCAAGCCGAGCGAGAAGACGCCCGCCGTCGGCGAATATCTCACCGGGCTCTACCATGAGGCGGGCGTGCCGGAGGGCGTCGTCCGCTGCCTCCAGGGCGGGCCCGCTGTCGGCAAGGCGCTGGCCGGCCATCCCGGCCTCGACGGGCTGCTGTTCACCGGTTCGGCCCGGGCCGGCGTGGCGCTCCACCGCCAGTTCGCCGAGGCGCCGCATAAGATCCTCGCCCTCGAAATGGGCGGCAACAACCCGCTCGTCGTCTGGCACGCCAGGGACCTCCATGCCGCCGCCGCGATCGCGGTCCAGTCGGCCTATCTGAGCGCCGGCCAGCGCTGCACCGCGGCGCGGCGGCTGATCGTCGAGGAGGGCCGCCACCAAGAGCTGGTCGACATGATCCTCAAGCTCGTCGACCGGCTGATCGTCGATCATCCCCATGCCAGCCCGGCCCCGTTCATGGGCCCGGTGATCGACAACGAGGCGGCCGACCAGCTCCAGGACGCCTTCCTCGATTTGACCGGCAAGGGCGGCCGCGCCATCCGCCGGCTCGACCGCGTCGCCAACGACCGCCCGTTCCTGACCCCCGCCCTGATCGACGTCACCGAGGTCGAGAAGAGGTCCGACGAGGAGATGTTCGGCCCGGTCCTCCAGCTGATCCGGGTCGCCGATTTCGATGCCGCTCTGGCCGAAGCCAACGCCACCCGCTACGGCCTCGCCGCCAGCCTGGTCGGCGGCAGCCCGGAGCTTTACGACCGCTTCTGGGCCAATCTCCGCGCCGGCGTGATCAACTGGAACAAGCCGACCAACGGCGCCCCCTCGACCGCCCCGTTCGGCGGCATCGGCCTCTCCGGCAACCACCGCCCGAGCGCCTATTACGCCGCCGATTATTGCGCCTATCCGGTGACCAGCTCCGAAGCCGAAGCGCCGCGCGCCACGATCGGCGTCGGCCTCGCCGATCCGGCCGCGGCCTCGGCGGAGAATCTCGAAGGCTAACCCCTTTCCGTCATCCCAACCCCCTTCGTCATCCCGGACTTGATCCGGGATCCATGAACACGGGTTGCGCGAGCTTGGCATTTCCGTGTTCATGGGTCCTGACTTTCGTCAGGATGACGTGGACTAATCGACCAGCCGCCTTGTCGCGTAGGTATATTCCAGCGCGATCCGCCGCGCCGTCTCCTGGAGGTTCGCGGCGGCGGCGTGGCCGCCTTCGATATTCTCGTAATAATAATAAGGCTGGCCGAGGGCGGCGAGCCGCGCCGCCGCCTTGCGGCCGTGGCCGGGATGGACGCGGTCGTCGGCGGTCGAGGTCTCGATCAGCGGCATCGGATAGACGCGCCCGGCGACGAGGTGCTGATAGGGCGAATAGGCTTCGAGCCAGGCGCGCTGCTCGGGGATGCGCGGATCGCCATATTCGCCGATCCACGACGCGCCGGCCCCCATCAGATGGTAGCGCAGCATGTCGAACAACGGCACCTGGATGATCGCCGCGTGGAACAATTCCGGGTGCTGGGTGATCGCGGTGCCGACCAAAAGGCCGCCCTGGCTGCCGCCGACCGCGCCGAGCCGGCGTGGGCTGGTGATCCGGCGCCGGATCAGGTCCTCGGCGACCGCGACATAATCGTCCCAGGTGCGCTGCTTGTTGGCGCCCTGGGCGCTCTGGTGCCATTCCGGCCCGAATTCGCCGCCGCCGCGCAAATTGGCGACGACATAGGCATTGCCCTGCTCCAGCCACAGCCGCCCCATCGTCCCCGAATAAGCGGGCAGCTCGCTGACCTGGAAGCCGCCATAGCCGTAGAGCAGGGTCGGGGTGGAGCCGTCATAGGTCATCGCCCGCGGCCGGATCAGGAAATAGGGGATGCGGGCGCCGTCGCGCGAGACCGCTTCGAGCTGCTCGACGATGTGCCCGGCGGATCGGAACCGCGGCGGCGTCTGCTTGATCCGCTCGAGCAGGCCGCTCGCGCCGTCATGATAATAGAGCGTGGGCGGCGTCAGATAGGAGGTGACGCTGAACATCGCCTCGTCGGTCAGGTCCGCCGCGCCGGTCACCGAAATCGTCGCGAATTGCGGCAGCGGCAGCTCGGTCGAGCGCCAGCCGCCGTCGCTGAACTCGAACGAGAAGGCGCGGCCGCGGATATTGTCGAGGATGCCCAGAATCAGCCGGGAACGGGTCGTCGCGACGCCGCCGAGCGTCTGGCGGGGGCCCGGTGCCCAGACCAGGCTCGGGCGGGCGCCGAGCGGATCGCGCTCCCATTCCGCGAGATCGTAGGAGACCAGCGAATCGGCGGCGAAGCGCAGGTCCGGCGCCGCCTCCCAGGCCTCGTCCAGCGCGACCAGCACCCGCCCGTCGATGATCCCGGCGAGCGACGCCCGCTGGGGGATGTTGAGAATGAGGTTGCCGCCCGGCCGGAACAGAATGAACTGGCGATGGAAGAAGTCGATGCCGCGATAGGCGCCGACGCCGCGGACCCGCCCGTCGCTGTCGCGCAGCACCAACGGCGCGGCGCGTACGTCGTCCGCCGAGCCGCGATAGACCTCCACGGCCTGGTCGAGCCGCTGCCCGCGCCGAAGCCGCTTGATGACGAACGGATAGCCCGAGCTGGTCATCGTGCCCGGCCCCCAGTCGCGGGCGATCAGCAAGGTGTCGGCATCCTCCCAGGTGACGATCTGCTTGCCTTCGGGCAACGCGAAGCCCCCCTCGACGAAGCTGCGGGTGCCGAGGTCGAACTCGCGCACGACATTGGCGTCGCGGCCGCCGTCGGAGAGGCTGACGAGACAGACCCGTTCCTCCGGCGGCAGGCATTGCATGCCCTGATAGACCCACGACCGGCCTTCCGCGGCGGCGAGCGCGTCGACGTCGAGCACCGTCTCCCACTGCGGCGCATCGGTGCGGTAGCTGGCGAGGCTGGTGCGGCGGACGATGCCGCGGACGTGGCTGCCGTCCTGCCAGAAATTGTAGAGGCCGCCGGGGCGCAGGGTGACCAGCGGGATGCGGTCGCGCGCCTGGAGGATGTCGAGCGCCCGGTCGTAATTGGCCTGGTAGCGGGGGTCGGCCTGGAGCTCGCCCAATGTGCGCGCATTCTCGCCCCGCGCCCAGGCCAGCGCGCGCTCGCCCCGGATCTCCTCGAGCCAAATGAAGGGATCGTCCGCCGGCGCCTGCGCCGGCGCGGCCGCGCCGGTCACCGCCAGCAACCCCGCGACCAGCAACGCGCGCAAACGCATCTACCCCTCCATCCCATCGCGGCGGAGGCTAGGCGGCGGCAATGAGGCAGGCAAGCGTCAGCCACGCAGCTCCGGCAGATATTCCGCCTCGGCATGGTCGCTGAAGCGGGTGATCTTGGCGTCGAACTTCAGCTTGACCTTGCCGGTGGCGCCGTGGCGCTGCTTGGCGACGATCAGCTCGGCGAGCTGGTAGACCCGCTCCATGTCGCGCTGCCATTGCTCGTAATTCTCGAAGATCTTGGAATCGTCGCCCTCGACCGGCCGCTTGGGCTCGTGCGAGGCGACATAATATTCCTCGCGATAGACGAACAGGACGATGTCGGCGTCCTGCTCGATCGAGCCCGATTCGCGCAGGTCCGAGAGCTGCGGCCTCTTGTCCTCGCGCTGCTCGACCGCGCGCGACAGCTGGGAGAGCGCCAGCACCGGCACGCCCAATTCCTTGGCGAGGGTCTTCAGCCCCCGCGAAATCTCGGAGATTTCCTGGACGCGGTTGTCGTTGGAATTCTTGCCGGTGCCCTGGAGCAACTGGAGATAGTCGACGACGACCAGGCCGATGCCGCGCTGGCGCTTCATCCGCCGGGCGCGGGTCCGCAAGGCGGCGATGGTGAGGCCGGGCGTGTCGTCGATGTAGAGCGGCAGCGTCTCGAGCTCGCCGGCCGCGCGGGCGAGGTTGCGGAAGTCCTGCTGGCTGATCTTGCCCATGCGCAGCGCCTCCGAGCTGATCCCGGACTGCTCGGCGAGCACGCGGGTGGCGAGCTGGTCGGCCGACATTTCGAGGCTGAAGAAGGCGACCCCGGCGCCGGCCGATTTCTCGGGCGGAATGCCGTCCTCCATGTCCTGCAAATAGCGGCGCGCGGTGTTGAAGGCGATGTTGGTGGCGAGCGCGGTCTTGCCCATGCCGGGCCGGCCGGCGAGGATGACCAGATCCGAATTGTGGAGGCCGCCCGTTTTGGCGTTGATCGTGTCGAGCCCGGTGGTGAGGCCGGACAGGCCGCCGCCGGTGTTGAGCGCCTTCTCGGCCATCTGCACGGCCATCCGCGTCGCCACCGCGAAGCTCTTGACCGAGCCTTCGCCGCTGCCCTCCTCGGCGACCCGGTAGAGCGCCGCCTCGGCCTCCTCGATCTGGCCCTTGGGGTCGACCTCGTCGCTGGTGTCGAGCGCCTGCTCGACCATCTCCCGGCCGACCCCGACCAGCGCGCGTAGCAGCGCCAAATCGTAGATTTGGTCGGCGAAGTCGCGGGCGCCGATGATCGCCGCGCCCGAGCCGGTCAGCTGGGCGAGATAGGACGGCCCGCCCAGCTCCTTCATCTCCTCGTCCGCCTCGAACAGCGGCCTCAATGTCACCGGCGAGGCGATCATGTTGCGGTCGAGCAGGCGCAATATCTGCTCGTAGATCCGCCCGTGCAGCGGCTCGAAGAAATGCTCGGGCCTCAGCTTCAGCTGGATGTCCTCGGCGATCCGGTTGTCGATCATCAGCGCGCCGAGCAGAGCCGCCTCGGCCTCGACGTTGTGCGGAAGCGACTGGATCGGCGGGGCGGTGTCGTTGACGGGTTGCGGATGGGCCATGGCGTTACCCTAACCGGGCCGGACTCGCTGCGGTAGAGTCCGATGAAAAACTTCCGGGGGCCAATCTGGGACCCGCCTGTGGATTGCCCCTTAGTCATTCCAGCGAAAGCCGGAATCCCCTCTCGCCGTCATCCTGACGAAAGTCGGGATCCATGAACACGGACCTGACCAAGAGGACGCATTCCGTGTTCATGGATCCCGGATCAAGTCCGGGATGACGAGGGGTGCCGAGCCGGGGCTTCTGGCTGGTGCAAAATTGCTGCACCCGCTAACACGCCGCCATGGCGGACCCGCGGATCATCGACATCCAGCTCGACGAGCGCTCGATCCTGAGGCGCAATCCCGACATCGAGCAGGAGCGGCGAATCGCGATCTTCGACCTGCTCGAGGGCAATCATTTCGACCTCGCCTGCCATGACGGCCCGTTCCGCGTCACCTTGCGGGTCGAGGAAGGGCGGCTTGCGATCGACGTGGCGGACAAGGCGGGCGGCATCGAGACGATCCGCATCGGCCTCGCCCGCTTCCGCCGCCCGGTGCGCGACTATTTCGCGATCTGCGATTTTTACTTCAGGGCGGTGCGCGGCGACGGCGCCAAGGGCATCGAGGCGATCGACATGGCCCGCCGGTCGCTGCACAACGAAGGCGCCGAGCTGCTGCGCGACTGCCTCACGGGCAAGGTCGAGGTCGATTTCGACACCGCCCGCCGGCTGTTCACCCTGATCTGCGTCCTCCACATCCGCCAGCCGACGACGGCGGTTGACTCACCCGCGCCCGCCCCCGCATCGAGAGCGGGATGATCCTTTCCGACAAATGGATTCGCGAGCAGGCGCAGGCCAACGGCATGATCGAGCCGTTCGTCGAATCGCAGCGCCGCGACGGCTGCATCAGCTACGGCCTCAGCTCCTACGGCTACGACGCCCGCGTCGCCGACGAGTTCAAGATTTTCACCAACGTCGATTCGGCGGTGGTCGACCCCAAGGATTTCGCCGCCAACAGCTTCGTCGACCGCAAGGCCGACGTCTGCATCATCCCGCCCAACAGCTTCGTGCTCGCCCGGACCGTCGAATATTTCCGCGTTCCCCGCGACATCCTCGTCATCTGCCTCGGCAAGTCGACCTATGCGCGCTGCGGGATCATCGTCAACGTGACCCCGCTCGAGCCCGGCTGGGAGGGCCACGTCACCCTCGAATTCTCGAACACGACGCCGCTGCCAGCCAAGGTCTACGCCAACGAGGGCGCCTGCCAGTTCCTGTTCCTGCAGGGCAACGAGCCCTGCGAGGTCAGCTATGCCGACCGCGCCGGCAAATATATGGGCCAGAAGGGCGTCACTTTGCCCAAATTGTGAAGGCGTGCGAAGCCATTCCACGTCATCCTGACGAAGGTCAGGACCCATGAACACGGTCTCAGCATATTCTCGCAGCCCATGTTCATGGATCCCGGATCAAGTCCGGGATGACGCTTTCGCAATCACATCCCCTCGGGTCCACGCCGGGGGTCATCGACATCGTCGGTCTTGTCGTCGCGCGGCGGCGGCGCGGGCCGCGCCTCGCGCCGGGGCGGGCCGAACTGGATATCGGCTCTGATCAGCACAACGCCGCGTTCGCGCCCCCGCATCTCCACGGGATCGGCGGCACCGGCCGGCAAGCGCACCGCGTCGCCGATCTCGATCTTGTGCGGGTCGATTCCGGGGTTGGCGGCGAGCAAGTCGGGCAGGCTTGTCCGGGCCCAGCGCGCCAGCGAATAGAGCGTATCGGTGGGCTGGATATGGTAGCTGCCGGGGGCGGTCCGCGCCTGCCGGGGCGGCGGCGCCCCCCCGGCCGCGGCCGTCCGTCCGGGGATCAGCAGCCGTTGGCCGATCCGGATAAGGTCCGGATTGGCGATGCCGCTCGCCCGGGCGATGGCGGCGACGCTGCTGCGGCAGCGCCAAGCGATGCGCGAGAGCGTATCACCGCGCAGCACGACATGGTTGCCGGCGCACAGCCGCGCCGGCGGCGCCAATGCGGCGAGACCGACTCCGGCGGCGATCAGGAGCGACGTGGCGGCGAGCGGGCGACTCATGGCGGCCTCCGATGAGGAGAATTAACCATGTTGCGACGCTCCCCGCCGTATTGCAATCAGGCGAGGTCGCCCGGCCCCCGCAGGATCTTCTCGACCCAGTCGGCGAAGGCGGCCATGAAGTCGCGCAGGAACGCCTCGGTCTTCTCGTCGGTCAGCTTGCCGTCCGCGTCGAACAGCGCGCCGGCATTGCTCAGATAGGCTTCCGGCTGCGGCATCATCGGCATGTCGAGGAACACCGCCGACTGGCGCAGGTGATGGTTGGCGCCGAACGCGCCCAATGCCCCCGGCGTCACGCTGACCACCGCCGCCGGCTTCTTCGCCCAGGCCGAACGCCCGTAGGGGCGCGAGCCGACGTCGATCGCGTTCTTGAGCACGCCCGGCACCGACCGGTTATATTCGGGGGTGACGAACAGCACCGCGTCGGCGGCGCGGACCCGCTGGCGGAAGGCGACCCATTCGCCCGGCGGCGATTTGGGGTCGAGATCCTGGTTGTAGAGCGGCAGCGCGCCGATCGCGACGATCTCGAGCTTCAGCGTCCCGGGCGCAAGGCCGATCAGCGCGAGCGCGGTGCTGCGGCTGAACGACCCTTCGCGAAGGCTGCCGACGATGACGGCGATGTCGCGGCTGTGGGGCACGTTTCTCCTACGTTCTAGCGCGCGACCCGTTCCGCCCGGGCGCGAAGATAGGCGTGGAGCCGGGCGATCTCCTCGTCCGAGAAATTGGCGAAGTCCCGCTCGGCGACCTCCTTCATGATGCCGAGGTCGCGGCCGCCGGGCGGGACGCCGGTGCGCAGCAGGGTGCGGAACTGGGCGAGGTCGTAGGCGGCGGCGACGGCGAGGTCCGGCGGCGCCCGGTCCCCGCCCTCCGCGCCGCCGCCGCTGAGGTCCGGGCCGTGGCAGGCGGCGCAGGTCGTCGCGGCGAGGCGGCGCCCGGCGGCCTCGCCGGGGCCGGTGTCGAGGGGCTCGCGCACCCGGTAATCCTCGCGCGTCGCCAGGACCGGCCTCAATCCGCCCGTCGCCAGCGCGAAGCGGCCGATTGGGCCCCAGCGGATCGGCGCGACCGGCCCGCCCGAGCGCGGAGCGGCGCGGATGGCGACGATCAGCGCGGCCACCTCCTGGTCGGACAGCCGCGAATACATGTCGGACGGCATGATGAACAAGGCGCGGCCGTCATGGCCGATCCCCTGGCGGATCGCGGCGGCGAGCTGCTGGTCGCTCATGCGCGGCGCGAGCTCGGTGAGGTTGGGTGCGCGGACGGTGGCGAAGGGCTGGCCGTCGAACACGAGCCCGCCCTCCAGGCCCCGGCCATGGCAATTGGCGCAGCCAAGGATGCGCGCCTGGCGGCCCACGTCGGCGAGCTGCGCCGCGCTCGGCGCCGCGAGCCGCTCGGGCGCGGCCGCGTGGGTCCGGCTCAGCGCCCGGCCCGAGGCGACCCAGACCCAGGCCGCGAACAGGAGGAGCAGGACGAGGATCGCGGCACTGATGTAGCCGAGCCAGCGCAGCACCTTCCGCATCGAGAGCCCCCTTGCGGCCCGAGCTTAAGCGGAATCGGCGCCGGCCGTCACGAAGGTTTTGCCACTTCCCGCTCGATCCTCGCTTTCTCCTTCTGATCGATCCGGTGCCAGATCCAGCGCAGCGCCATCCCCGCCACCGAGGCGATCATGCCCAGGATCAGGCAGGCGAACAGGAGCGGCTGCTCGGACGCGCTCTTCCAGGCGACGATTCCGAGCAGGATCACGCTCACCGCCGAGATCAGATAGCCGAGCCCCTTGAAGGTTGAAGCGATGTCCATCGGCGCCTCGCAGCAAAGATGTCGCGAAACGCAAACCGGGAACGCGGCCTTGCGTTCCCACCCGGCCGCCCGGCGCCGGGCCGGGAATGAATATCTGCCGTCCTCGCTCTACCGCGGCGATCTAGACGGTATGACTGATCGCGGCGCGGAATTTCTTGGCGAATCCGGCGATGTCGTCGGCGTGGTCGAGCCCGTTGATGATCTTGCGGGCGTTGCGCCAATCCTCTTTCGTGGCATTGAAGAAGTCGGCGAGCTTCTTGCCGGTGAACGTCCCCTCTATCATGCCCTTGAACATGATCTTGGCGGCAAGGTCGGGCTGCATCACGCCGTCCGCGGCGGCGCGGCTGCTGGTCAAATCTCCGCCAAAGGCCTTCTGCATGGTTGTATAATTGGTGCGGCCGGTGAGCTGCACGTAGCCGCGGCCGTGGAACAGCACGCCGTCGCCGGGACGGAGGTTGCCGAGCTGCCTGGCAAGCGGGGGATTCTTGCCCCCGATGTCGTAAAGATCGTGAAAGCGCTTGTCGCTGCCGAACTCCTTGATCGGCTGCATGGTGCGGGCCGTCTCATGGAACGTGGTGCCCAGCGCATAAGCGAGCCAGCGATCGTCCTTCGCTGCGTGACTCTCTTCCCAGACGTCGAGGATGAAGGTCATGCCGTCGACCTGGCTTGTCGAGAGCTTGCCGGCAAAGAGATTCGAACGGACATGGTCGAAAAAGAATTTGCGATCGATCATGACGATATCTCCCGATAGTCGGAACGCCTCAAGAACAGAGCGGAGGCTATATTATGGCAATTAAGGAAAATGGCAAGGAGAATTGTTGGCAGATCGCGTGCTAATCTTGATCAATTCGTCGCCTCAGCTCCGCAGGCGCGGATGACTGGTCCGGCGCGATGCTCGCCGCCGGCCACGATGGTGTCGACGCGCAGCGTTCACCTTCGACCGCGATGGCGGATGTTGGCCGGCCGGCCGCGGCGGCCCTGCATCCGCCCCGCCGGCCGCGCCCCCCGCGGCCCGGGCGCGTCGGGCAGCTCGAAGCGCAGCGCCCCGCTCACCGGATCGGCCTCGGCGAGCCGCAGCGTCAGCCGCTGGCCGGGCGCGTAGGTCTCGCCGCTCTGCTCGCCGATCAGGCTCTGGCTGGCCTCGTCGTAGCGGAAGTACTCGTTGCCCAGGGTCGCCGCCGGCACCAGCCCGTCGCCGCCCAGCTCCTCGACCGCGGCGAAGAAGCCGAACGGCTGGACGCCGGTGATCCGGCACTTGACCAAGGCGCCGACCCGGTCGGCGAGATAGGCGGCGACGTAGCGGTCCATCGTCTCGCGCTCGGCGACCATCGCCCGCCGCTCGAGGTTCGAGATCAATTCGCCGGTCACCTCCATCGCCGCCGCTTCCTCTTGCGTGAGCCCGCCCTCGCCGAGCTTGTAGGCGCCGACCAGGGCGCGGTGGACGACGAGATCGGCATAGCGGCGGATCGGCGAGGTGAAATGGGCGTAGGAGCCGAGCGCCAGCCCGAAATGGCCCTGGTTCTGCGGCGCGTAATAGGCCTGGGTCTGGGTGCGCAGGATCTGCTCCATCACCTGCGGCCGGAACTCGGCCGCGCCGATCCGCTCGATGATCCGGTTGAAGGTCTCGGGCCGCACCACCTGGCCAAGCGCGAAGTCGACGCCGAACGTCTTCAGATAGTCCTTGAGCGCGACCAGCTTCTCGCGGCTCGGCGGCTCGTGGACGCGGTACATGACCGGCGCGCGCTTCGCCTCCAGCGCCTTGGCCGCGGCGACGTTGGCCGCGATCATATAATCCTCGATCAGCTTGTGGGCGTCGAGCCGTTCGCGCGGGGCGACCGACAGGATCCGCCCCTTCTCGTCGAGCGTCACCCGCCGCTCGGGCAGCTCCAGCTCGAGCGGCCCGCGCTGGTCGCGCGCGGCGTAGAGCGCCCGCCAGCAGGCCCAGAGCGGCTTCAGCCATTCGAGCATGGCCGAGGGGATTTCGGGCATCGCGCAGGTCGGCGAGGAGACCTCGATCCTTTGCTCGCCGTCGATCGCCGCCTGCGCGTCCTCATAGGAGATGTTCGCCGCGATCCGCACCCGCGCCCGGCTGAACCGCCAGGATTTGAGCGCGCCGTCCCTGGTCACCTGCAAATGGCAGGCGAGCGCCGCCCGGTCCTCGCCCGCCTTCAGCGAGCAGACCTCCGCCGACAATATCTCCGGCAGCATCGGCACCACCCGGTCGGGGAAATAGACGCTGTTGCCGCGCTTGCGCGCCTCCTTGTCGAGCGCCGAGCCGGGGCGGACGTAGAAGCTGACGTCGGCGATCGCGACGATCGCCTTCCAGCCGCCGGGATTGCCGGGATCCTCGTCGCGCGCCGCCCACACCGCGTCGTCATGGTCGCGGGCGTCGGCCGGGTCGATCGCGACGATCGGGATATGGGTGAGGTCCTCGCGCGCGCCGAGGTCCTGCCGCGCCACCCGCTCCGCCTCCGCGGTCACGCCTTCCGGAAATTCGTGCGGGATGCCGTGCTTGTGGATCGCGATCAGGCTGAAGCTGCGCGGCGCGAACGGATCGCCGAGGATGGTGTCGACCCGCGCCGCCAAACGCGGCGGGCGGCCGGTCTTCTCGGCCAGCACCAGGTCGCCTGCCTGCGCCTCGCCCAGCTCCGTGATCGGCAGCTCGCGCCGTTCCTTCTTCTCGACCGGCCGCAGCCAGTGCGCCTCGCCCTCGCGGTGGACGACGCCGAGCACGAGCTCGGTGCCCTTCAGCAGCTTCTTCATCGGGTGGGCGATCCAGCCGTCGCGCCCTTCCTCGGTGCGCGCCAGCACGCGGTCGCCGACGCCGAGCGCGGAACCTCGCCCCTTGCGCTCCATCACCCTGAGCCGCGGCGGCGCCCCTTCCGCTTCCCAGCGCTCGGGCACCGCGAAGGCGCGGCCGGCATCGTCGACGTCGGCGACCCGCAGCACCGTCACCTTCGGCACCCCGCCCAGCTTGTGGAACGCGCGGGCCGGGCCGGCATCGATCAGCCCCTCGTCGGCCATGTCGCGCAGCAGCGTCTTGAGCGCGATCTTCTCATTCCCCTTGAGCCCGAAAGCGCGCGCGATCTCCCTTTTCCCCGCCGGCGCGTCCGCCGTGCTGATGAAATCGAGGATCTGCGCGCGGGTGGGCAGGCCGGATTTGGCTGGTCGCTTGGCCATCTGCTCCTGCTACTGCGCCGCAGGCGGCGGCACGTACGGCCTGAACGCCCCGCCCGGCACGGCCGAGGCGACCGGGCTCTCCGACCCGTCCCCCGCCACCGAGGAGACGCCGAACACCCAGTCGTCGACGCGGATGCCCCGCAATGTGTAGGTCGTCTGATCCCACATGACCCGGCTGCCATTCACCGGAGTTTCCGAAGAGCGGACGCTGTTCTCCCATTGCGCGGCATCCGTCCGCCGCCACCTGACGATGTAGGCATCGGCGCCCGGGACCCTGCGCCAGGTTATCCGGGTGTCGGTCGAGACCGCGCCCTCGATCGTCGGTTCGGGCGGCGCCGGCGCGCGGGCGAGGGCGGCGATGGTGGCGACATTGAGCTGCGTCACGCGGCGCAGGTACGGGAAGTCCATATGGTCGATCGTGTCGCCGTAGACGGTGCCGTTCTCGGTCCGCAAATCCTGGTGCTGCCAATTGTAATTCTCGATCGCGACCGAAAAGCGGATCGCCGGATAGCCCAGTTGCTGGAACGAGATATGGTCGCCGCCGCGGCCGAACCGGTCGGTCCGCCAGATCTGACGGACGTCGAGCCCAAGCGAAAGATCGTCGGCGAGGCCGTCGACGAAGCGCGACAGGTTGCGCGACGGCGAGTCGTTCTCGCCGCCGAGGCTGCGCTGCTGGGCGACCAGCTCCGGCGTCGCGTCGCGCCGCACGCCTTCCGAGAGCACGCGGACATGGGCATCGTCGCAGACCCCGTCGGAGCTGCACGAATTGCCGATAATGTCGTTGTTGAGGTCGGCCTCGACCCGCCAGCCCTGGGCGCGGGCATAGCGGGCGAGAATCTCGCTGCCGTTGAGGCCCTGCTCCTCGCCCGACACCACGCCATAGACGATCGTCGCCGGGAAGCGGTGGCGCGAGAGGATCCGCGCCGCTTCCAGCACCGCCGCGGTGCCCGAGCCGTCGTCATTGGCCCCCGGCGCGTCCGATGTCGCGTTCAGGGGATCGGTGACGCGGCTGTCGATATGGCCGGTGATGACGATCACCCGGTCGGGGTCGCTCGTGCCGCGCTGGATCGCGACCACGTCCTCGACCAGGGTCGGCGTCGGGATGCGGCGGTTGGTGACCGTGTCCGAGGGCCGCACGATCGTCAGGCAGCCGCCGCACGCGCGCGACATCCGCCGGAACTCGGCCTCGGTCCAGTTCAAGGCCGCGCCGATGCCGCGCGTGGGATTGTCGCGGACCGACAAGGTGTGCCGCGTGCCGAACCCGACCAGCCGCTCGACCGTCGCCCGCAGCCGCGCTTCCTCGACCTGGTCGGCGAGCGGGCGCAGCGGCGGCGGGCTGGGCTGGGAAAGAGCGGGGACGGCGGCCAGCACCGGCGCGGCGACGAGAAGCAGCTTTTTCATGCCGCTCCCGTTGGACCCGTTCCGCCCCGGAAGGCAAGCACGCGCCCGTCGAAAATGAGGACGGAAACCGTCATGCTGAACTCGATTCAGCATCCACGAACACGGATCGCGCCAACCCGCGCGGGCTGCGTTCATGGATCCTGACTTCCGTCAGGATGACGGGTGGGGGCATTTGATCGAGCCGGCGCGGGCCTTCGTCGAAGCCTTGCTGCGGCGCGCGCCGACCGCTTTAGGCATCGGCCCATGGTCCGCTTGCTCCTGATCGTCTTCGTCTTCCTCTCGGCGCCGGCTCGCGCCGAGGATGCGCAGGCGCGCGTCGACGCCTTGCTCGCCGCCGACCGCGCCTTCTCGGCCGCGGCCGCGGCCGCGCCGACTGTCGCCGATGGCCTCGCGCCGATGTTCGACGCCGCAGCGGTGATGCCGGTGCCCGGCGCGGGCCACGCGATCGGCCGCGACGCGATCGTCGCCGCCTTGCGCGCCAGCCCCGGATTGCGCGAGGGCACGGCGCGCTGGAGCCCGGTCCGCGGCGGCATCTCCGCCGACGGCAGCCAGGGCTTCACCTTCGGCTTCCTGACCCTGGCCGGCGGCGATCCCGCCCGCCGGAATCGCAAATATCTCGCTTACTGGATCCGCCGCCCGGCAGGCTGGCGCGTTGCCGCCTACCGCCAGGTGGCACGCGCGCCGGGCGAGGTCTCGACCGCCATGCTGGCGCCGTCGCTGCCCGGCTTCGCCGCCCGCCCGAGCCGCGATGCCCGCCGCATCGCCGCCCACCGGCTCAGCCTCGCCGCCGCCGAACGCGCCTTCTCCGACCGCGCCCGGCAGGTCGGCCTCAGGGCCGCCTTTCGCGAATATGGCCGCGCCGACGCGATGAACATGTACCAGGGCGCCGGCTTCGCGATCGGCCTCGACGCGATCACCGCCCATTTCGCCGAGAACGAGGTGCCGAGCCCGGTCCGCTGGGCGACCGAGCGCAGCCTCGTCGCCGCCTCGGGCGACCTCGGCGTCTCGATCGGCACCATCCGCACCAACCGCCCCGGCGCCGAGGGGAGGCCGGAGGAGTTTCCCTTCTTCACCATCTGGCGCCGCGACCGCCCGGACGGCCCTTGGCGCTACATCGCGGAATAGAACGGGTGCGCGCCCCGCGCCCGCCCCTCGCAATCCCACCCTTATCCTCTTCAGACGACGGCCATTCGCCGACCGCGACGCCGACCCGACGCGACCCCGACGCCGACCACGCCGTCGACTACAACGCCGACCCCGACGCCGACCGCGACGCGACCCCGACGCCGACCCGACGCCGACCGCGACGTCGACCGCGACGGACGCGGCCGCCAATTCGGCCGCTGGACAATCGGCGGAGAAATATCTTCCCTTATAAGGAATGCCCCTTATAAGGGACAAATGGCGCAGGAGCTCAGGCGAGTCGGCATCGATCTGGACATCCAGCGCGCGATCGAGCGGGCGCGGATCTCGTTCGGCGAGAGCGAAAACGACATCCTCCGCCGGCTGCTGCTTTCCGCGCGCGGCAGCAGCGGCACCGGTCCGCCGCGTCATGCCGCGGCGCCCGGTCCGGTTCGCGGCGAGCCGCGCCGCCGCGGGCTCTGGACCGTCGAAATCGGCGGCCGAAAGATCCCGGCGGCGAACCTCAAGCACGCCTATCGCACGCTGCTGCGCGAGCTCGAAGCCGCGCACCCTCACTTCCTCGAAGCCTTCGCGCGGGAGCGGTCGCGGAGCCGGCGCTTCGTCGCGCGCACGCCCGACGAGCTGTTCGGCCGCTCGCCGCACCTTGCCCGGCGCCATGCCGAGCTCCTCGTCGGCGGCTGGTATTTCGACACCAACCTCTCGGCCGACCAGGCCGCCCGGCGCGCGCGCATCGCGGCGCGGCTGTGCGGGCTGCATTATGGATCGGATGTCCGCATCCTCGACAATCTCAGGGAGATCTAGGCGAGGCCGTCCCCGGCCCAGCAGCCAGCGCGCAGCGATGGCAAGCTGGGCAGGGAGTCGGCCCGCCCGATCGGGAACCCACGAAAGTACTACTTTCGTGGGAACCCTCGACGGGTCGGCCAAGGGCCGAGCCCGATCGACGTCACGGCAATTGAGCTGGCTGCCATGCCCCCCGGGCATGGCTGCTGATTTCCGGGGGAAATCAGCACTCGCTCAATGGTGCCGTGGCGCACCTGAACCCACGCGCCGCCCGCACCGGCTCAGACAGCCACCACCTCCTGCTCGATCGCGCCGAAGATCGAGCGGCCCGCTTCGTCCTCCATCCAGATCCGGACGCGGTCGCCGGGCTTGAGGAAGGGCGTCGCCGGCTTGCCGTCGAGCAGGGTTTCGACGGTGCGCAGCTCGGCGAGGCAGGAATAGCCGCGCCCGCCGCGATCGACCGGCTTGCCCGGGCCGCCGTCCGCGCCCTTGTTGGAGACCGTCCCCGAGCCGAGGATCGTGCCCGCCCCCAGGTTCCGCGTCTTGGCCAGATGCGCGACCAGCGTGCCGAAGTCGAAGGTCATGTCCTCGCCCGCCTCGGCGCGGCCGAACGGGGCGCCGTTGAGGTCGACCCGCAGCACCCCGTGCAGCTTGCCGTCGCGCCAGGCCGCGCCCAGCTCGTCGGGCGTGACCAACACCGGCGACAGCGCCGAGGCGGGCTTGGACTGGAGGAAGCCGAACCCCTTGGCGAGCTCGGCCGGAATGAGGTTCCTGAGCGAGACGTCGTTGACCAGGCCGATCAGCCTGATGTGGCCGAGCGCGTCCTCGCGGCCGGCGCCGCGCGGCACGTCGTCGGTGACGATCGCGATCTCGGCCTCGAGGTCGCAGCCCCATGCCGGGTCCGGCAGCGGGATCGGGTCGCGCGGGCTAAGCATTTCGTCGGAGCCGCCCTGGTACATCAAGGGGTCGGTCCAGAAGCTCGCCGGCATTTCCGCGCCGCGCGCTTTGCGGACCAGCTCGACATGGTTCACATAGGCCGAGCCGTCGGCCCACTGATAGGCGCGCGGCAGCGGCGCGGCGGCCGCTCGCTCGTGGAAGCGGTCCCTGGGGATGGTGCCGTGGGCAAGGTCGGTGGCGAGCAATTGCAGCTGCGGCTCGACGCCGGCCCAATCGTCCAGCGCCGCCTGCAGCGTCGGCGCGATATGGCCGGCCTCGGCGCACCAGGCGAGGTCGCGGCTGACGACGACGAGGCGGCCGTCGCGACCGCCTTTCAAGGAACCCAGCTTCATTCCATTCTCCCATCGTCATCCTGACGAAAGTCAGGACCCATGAACACGGAGCAAATCCAGGTCGCGCAGGCCGTGTTCATGGATGCTGAATCAAGTTCAGCATGACGTTCCCTTTCACGGCCGGTGCACTGGCATTTCGGCCGGGGCTTGGCTAGGGGCTGACGATACATATCTATCGCATGACCCCCGCCTTTGTCGGCGCGGGCCGGGAGCTTTCGAATGGGCAAGCCGGAACGAATTTTCGCCAGCGACGAGGCCGCCGAGGCGGCCGCCGAGATCGCGGCCCTGGTCGCGCGGTCGCGCCAGGCCCAGCAGCAGATCGAGCATCACAGCCAGGAAGAGGTCGACGCGCTGATCCGCGCCATGGTCTGGTCGGTCGCCAGGCCCGGCGTCGCCGAGGAGATCGCCCGGCTGACCGTCGAGGAGACCCAGCTCGGCAATTACGAGGGCAAATATCTCAAGATCTTCCGCAAGACCCGCGCCGCTTTGATGGACATACTCGACGACAAGTCGGTCGGCGTGATCGAGGACGATCCCGAGCGGAACATCGTCGTCATCGCCAAGCCGGTCGGCGTGATCGGCGCGCTCTCGCCCTCGACCAACCCGGAGGCGACGCCGGTGATCAAGGCGATCAACGCGGTCAAGGGCCGCAATGCGATCATCATCGCGCCGCACCCGCGCGCCAAGCTTACCAACAAGGCGGTCTGCGAGAGGATGCGCGACGCGCTCGTCAAGATGGGCGCGCCGGCCGACCTCGTCATCTCGATCGACGCGCCGACGCTCGACAAGACCAACGAGCTGATGAAGCAGTGCGACCGCATCCTCGCCACCGGCGGCGGCGCGATGGTCACCGCCGCTTATTCGAGCGGCACGCCCGCGCTCGGCGTCGGCGTCGGCAATGCGGTGATCACCGTCGACGAGACCGCCGACCTCGACGACGCCGCCGAGAAAATCCGCCTGTCGAAGACGCTCGACATGGCCGCGTCCTGCTCGGCCGATAATTCGGTGCTGCTGGTCGATTCGATCTATGACGAGATGCTGGCCAAGCTCAAAGCGAGGGGCGGTCTCGTCCTCGACGCCGACCAGAAGGCCAAGCTCCAGCAGGTGCTCTGGATCGACGGCGCCTTGAATCCCAAGATCGTCGCCCAGCCCCCCGAGACGATCGCCGGGATGGCCGGGTTCGACATCCCGAAGGACACCAAATTCTTCATCGTGCCCGAGACCGGGTCCGGGCCCGATTTCCCCTTCTCCGGCGAGAAATTGACCGTCACCATGGCGCTCTACCGGGTGAAGGACATCGACGAGGCGATCGAGCGGACCAACGAAATCCAATCCTACCAGGGCCAGGGCCACAGCTGCGGCATCTATTCGACCTCGGACGCCAACATCATGAAGCTCGCCGAAGCCACCAAGACCTCGCGGGTGATGGTCAACCAGCCCCAGGCCGCGTCGAACAGCGGCAATTTGTGGAACGGCATGCGCCAGACCTTCTCGCTGGGCTGCGGCTCGTGGGGCGGCAACGGCACCAACAACAACATCACCTGGCGCGACCTAATCAACGAAACCTGGGTGTCGAAGCCCCTGGCGGTGCCCAAGGTGCTGCCCCCGGACGAGGTATTGTTCGGGGACGTGATCGGGAAGCTGGGCTAGCCCCGGCGCAGGCAGGTTCGCTGCGTCATCCTGACGAAAGTCAGGACCCATGAACACCGAGATGCCAGGTTCGCGCAGCCTGTGTTCATGGATCCCGAATCAAGTTCGGGATGACGGAGGGGGACGCAGCGGGTCGAAGCCGAGCCCGATCGCCAAATCCTCCCAGAGCGGGTTCCCCTCCTCGATCAATGCGATCTTCCAGCTCCGCCGCCATGCCTTGAGTTGCTTCTCGCGCGAGATTGCCGCGTACATATCGTCGAACATTTCGACATGGACCAGCCGCAGGACTCGATATTTCGACGTGAACCCCGGGATCGCGCCGCTGCGATGCTGGCAGAGCCGCCCCATCAAATCCGAAGTCACGCCGACATAGATCGTGCCGTACCGCCCGCTCGCCAGGATGTAGACGCACGGCTCCCTCGCCATCGCTCCCCTCCGTCATCCTGACGAAAGTCAGGACCCATGAACTCGGAGCGGGAGAGTCCACGCAATCCGCGCTCATGGATGCTGAATCACGTTCAGCATGACGGGAGAGAGGTTCATCGTAAAGCGATTAATAGATGGAATACTTCAACGAAAGGCGAATATACTATCACCGCCCAATGAACAGCGAGGACCCGAGCGTCAGGGCCGAAATCACCGGGCTCCGGATCGAGCTTCGAGAGCTGGAGCTGCGACTGAAGTCCGAGATGGCGGATCACGTCTTACGTCTGGCGTGGCAGTGGGTCATCGCCATTTGGGCCGCCTCGACCGCGCTCACAGTGGCGATCCTAAGCGCGATCCTCATCCGCTCCTGATCCCCCGCTATCCTGACGAACGTCAGGATCCATGAACTCGGAGATTGCGGGCCGGCCCAGGCCACGTTCATGGTTGCTGAATCAAGTTCAGCATGACGCAGTGCAATTCAAAACGCTATGAAGGCTCGATGAAGCTCTATTACAGCCCCGGCGCCTGCTCGCAGGCCCCGCACATCGCCCTGATCGAGACCGGTCTGCCGTTCGAGGTCGCCAAGGTCGACCTCGCCACCAAGCGGCTCGACACCGGCGAGGATTATTTCGCGATCAACCCCAAGGGCGCGGTGCCGGCGCTCGAAATGGACGATGGCGAAGTGCTGACCGAGGCCGCGGTCGTGCTCCAGTACATCGCCGACCATGCGCCCGAGGCGCGGCTGATCCCGCCGGTGGGGACGCTCGCGCGCTACCGCGTGCTCGAATGGCTCAATTATCTCGCGAGCGAGCTGCACAAGGGTTTCGCGCCCCTGTTCCACCCGACCGGCGAGCCGCGCGCCCATGCGATCGAGGCGCTCGAGGCAAAGTTCGCCTACGTCAACGACCAGCTCGGCGCCGGCCCCTGGCTCGCCGGCGACGATCTCAGCGTCGCCGATTTCTATCTGTTCGTGGTCCTCGGCTGGGCCCGCATCTTCCACATCGACCTCGCCCGCTGGCCGGCGCTCGGCGCGTTCCGCGCCCGCCTGCTCGAACGCCCCTCGGTCCGTGCCGCGCTCCACGCCGAGGGCTTCGCGCCGCGATGATCCGGCGGTTCGCTGCGTCATCCTGGACGCCGGCATGTCCTGAGCCTGCCGAAGGGTCAGGACTCATGAACACGGACAGGGCATGCATTCGCGCGGTCCCTATCCCATGGATTCCCACCGAAAATGTCGTCGTAAATCGCGGATAACTTAATACACTTTCAACGGAAACAGGAATCGGCTATCAAGGTCCCCATGACAACCGCCTTGATGGAAATCTATGACGCTTTTCGCGAGGCCGGCGCTTCGGAGGAGCGGTCGCGCGCGGCAGCTGAGGCGGTTGCCAATTATGACGATCAGCTGGCGAAGTTGAACGGCGACGTCGGGCTGCTGAAATGGATGGCAGGGTTCAACATAGCGCTGTCGGTCGCAGTGTTCGGCATCTTGCTGCGCACCTTCGCTTAGGGTCCGCCGTCGGCCCCTAGAGACGCGTTGCCATTTTCCGCGTCCGCGCTAGAGCGCGCCCATGACCAGCCAGTTCGACCTCACCGACGAGCAACGCCAGATCCAGGAGATGGCGCAGCAATTCACCGCCGATGCGATCACCCCCCATGCGGCCGAATGGGACGAGCAGCATATCTTCCCGCGCGATACGATCCGCCGGGCGGCCGAATTGGGCTTCGGCGCGATCTACGTCTCGGAAGAAGCCGGCGGCATCGGCCTCGGCCGGCTCGAGGCGGCCTTGATCATGGAGGCGATGGCCTACGGATGTCCGTCAACCAGTGCTTTCATCTCTATCCACAACATGGCGAGCTGGATGATCGACCGGTTCGGGTCGCAAAAGGTCAAGGACAAGTACCTGCCCGCGATGGTGACGATGGAACGGATCGGCTCCTATTGCCTGACCGAGCCGGGCTCGGGCTCGGACGCGGCGGCGCTGAAGACCCGCGCGGTCCGGGACGGCGGCGATTATGTCGTCTCGGGCTCGAAGGCGTTCATCTCGGGCGGCGGCGAGAACGAGATCTACGTGACCATGGTCCGCACCGGCGAGGACGGGCCCAAGGGCATTTCCTGCCTCGTCATCGAGAAGGACATGGCGGGCGTTTCCTTCGGCGCCCAGGAGAAGAAGCTCGGCTGGCATTCGCAGCCGACCGCCCAGGTCAATTTCGACGAGGTCCGGGTGCCCGCCGAGAACCTCGTCGGCGGCGAGGGCGAGGGCTTCCGGATCGCGATGATGGGTTTGGACGGCGGCCGCCTCAACATCGGCGCCTGCAGCCTCGGCGGCGCCCAGCGCTGCCTCGACGAGGCGGTCGCCTACACCAGGGAGCGCAAGCAGTTCGGCTCGGCGATCGCCGACTTCCAGAACACCCAGTTCATGCTCGCCGACATGGAGACCGAATTGCAGGCGGCGCGGATGCTGCTCTACGCGGCCGCGGTCAAGGTCACCGAAAACGCCCCCGACAAGACCAAATTCGCCGCCATGGCCAAGCGCCTCGCCACCGATTCCGGCAGCTCGATCGTCGATCGCGCGCTCCAGCTCCACGGCGGCTACGGCTATCTTCAGGATTATCCGATCGAGCGCTTCTGGCGCGACCTGCGCGTCCATTCGATCCTCGAGGGCACCAACCAGGTGATGCGGATGATCGTCGGCCGGGAGCTCACCCGGCAGTGATTAGAGCCAGTATCGAGAAAAAAAGCCCTCTCCCATTGGGAGAGGGTTGGGTGAGGGGTTCCGGCCCCGTCGCATACCCGCAAGCTCCGTACCCCCCCACCCTACCCTCCCCCCATGGGGGAGGAGGATCCCAATGACCGACTCGATCATCGCCCGCGTCGAAGGGCGCGCGGGCCGTCTCCGCCTGAACCGCCCCAAGGCGCTCAACGCCCTCGATCTCGACATGGTGCGCGGAATGACAGCCGCGCTGCAGGCCTGGCTGCACGAACCGGCGGCCAAGCTGATCCTGATCGACCATGCCGAGGGACGCGGCTTCTGCGCCGGCGGCGACGTCGTCACCATCGCCAAATCGAGCCTGGGCCATGGCGCGGCGGGGCAGGCCTTCTTCTTCCAGGAATATCGGATGAACCACCTCATGTACACGTACCCCAAGCGCGGGGTCGTGTTCATGGACGGGATCGTGATGGGCGGCGGCGTCGGCATCGCCTGCCCGTGCAAGTATCGCATCGCGACCGAGCGGACGATCTTCGCCATGCCGGAGACCTCGATCGGCCTCTTTCCCGACGTCGGCGGCGGCCGCTATCTCTCCCGCCTGCGCGGCCGGATCGCCCAGTTCCTGGCGCTCACCGGGGCGCGGCTCGACGGGGCGGAGTGCGTCGCATTGGGCCTCGCCACCCACTATGTCCCCTCCGATCGGCTGGAGGATGTGAAGCGGCGATTGATCGAGGTGCCCGAGCATGTCGAGGCGATCTTGCGCGCCGCGAGCGTCGAGCCGCCCCCGGCCCGGATCGTGGACAATTACGCGCGGATCGACCGCTGCCTCGCTTCGGACCGGCTCGAGGACATAATGGCGGCGCTGCAGGCGGACGGCTCGGATTGGGCGCGGAAGGAGCTGGCGACGCTCGGCACCAAATCGCCGACCGCCTGCAAGGTCTCGCTCCGCCTGCTCGTCGAAAGCCCCCGCCAGTTCCACTTCCTCGACGAGATGCGGTTGGAATATGGCATCGTCGTGCGCATGTTCCGCCATCCGGACTTCATCGAAGGGGTGCGCGCGCTGCTGATCGACAAGGACAACGCGCCGCAGTGGAGCCCCGCGACGCCGGAAGAGGTTACAGACGACATGATCGACCGCATTTTCGAACCGCTGCCGCCCGAAGAGGCCTGGACGCCGCTATGACCGATCACCGCGTCTGGAAGCTCCCCGAGACCGCCCCCGATCCGGCCGAGCTGGCCGCCGCCTGGACGCGAGTCGTCGAAAATGGCCTCAAGGCGATGCAGGCGGGGCCGGCGGCCAGCCTCGCCTTCGATCCGACCGCGCCCGCCCGGGCGATGTTCGATTTCACCACCCAGCTCTGGTCGAACCCGATGGCCGTGCTCCAGGCGGGCCAGGCCGCGGCGTCCGAATGGATGGAGCTGTGGGGCGCTGCCGCCCGCCGCGCGTCCGGGGCGCAGGTCGAGCCGGTGATCGCCCCCGAGCGCGGCGACCGCCGCTTCGGCGATCCGGCCTGGTCCGAGGACCCGGTGTTCGACTATCTCAAGCAGGCCTATCTGCTCGCCTCGCGCCAGGCCGCCGACCTCGTGTCGAAGACCGAGGGGATCGATGAAGACACGCGCACCCGCGCCGAATTCTTCACCACCGCCTATCTCAACGCCCTTTCCCCGGCCAATTTCGCCTTCACCAACCCCGAGGCGATCCGCCGCGCGATCGATACCGGCGCGATCAGCCTCCTGTCCGGCCTCGCCAATTTGCTCGCCGACGCCGCCACCGACGCGAAATTGCCGCAGCGCCGCGCCGCGGCCGGGTTCGAATTGGGCAAGGACATCGCCATCACCCCCGGCAGCGTCGTCTTCCAGAACGAGCTGATGCAGCTCATTCAATATGCGCCGAGCACCGAGACGGTGCACAAGCGGCCGTTGCTCTACGTGCCGCCGCTGGTGAACAAATATTATCTGCTCGACCTCCAGCCCAAATCCTCGCTGATCCGCTGGCTGGTCGGTGAGGGCCACACCTTGTTCGTCATCTCCTGGGTCAATCCCGGCCCCGAGCTCGCCGGCAAGGGCCTCGACGACTATCTCGCGCTCGGTCCGGCCGCCGCGCTCGACGCGATCGAACGGGCGACCGGCGAGCGGGAGGTCGACCTGTTCGGCTTCTGCATGGGCGGCACGCTGGCGGCGATGGCGGCGGCGCGGGCGGAGCCCGGCCGCATCGCTTCGCTGACCACGATCGGCTCGATGTTCGATTTCTCGAACATGGGCCAGTGGGCGACCTTCACCGAGCCGGCCCAGCTGGAAGCGATGGAGAAGCACCTCGAGGCCAAGGGCGTGCTCGCCGCGCACGAGCTCCAGGCCCTGTTCTCGGTGGTGCGCGCCAACGACCTGATCTGGTCGTCGGTGGTCAGCCACTATCTGCTCGACAAGGAGGCGCCCCCTTCAGACATCCTCCACTGGTTCGCCGACGGCGCCCATATCCCCAGGGCGTTCCTGCTCGATTGGGTGGGCAGGATCCTCAAGGAGAATGCGCTGACGAAGCCCGGCGCGCTCGATATCGCCGCGCCGGCGATGGTGATCTCCTTGAAGGACGACCATGTCTCCGCCTGGCAGGCGACCTATGACGGCGCGAAACTGCTCGGGCCCGAGACCCGCTTCCTGCTCGGCGGCTCGGGCCACAATGCCGGCGTGATCAACCCGCCCGCCGCCAACAAGCACGGCTATTGGACCAACGAAGCGATGCCCGAAACCGCCGAGCAATGGCTCGAAACCGCGACCCGCCACGAAGGCAGCTGGTGGCCCGAATGGCAGGCCTGGCTGGTGCGGGACGGCGGCGACCGCATCAAGGCCCGCAAGCCGAAGAAAGAGATCGAACCCGCGCCCGGCAGCTACGTGCGCATGCGGTAACGCTCCGTCATCCTGACGAAAGTCAGGACCCATGAACACGGAGATTGCAGGTTCGCGTCGTCCGTGTTCATGGATTCCGGATCAAGTCCGGGATGACGATAAGGTAAGAGGAAGCCATGGCCTACGAAACGATCCTGGTCGAGCAGCGCGGCGCGGTGACGCTCGTCACATTGAACCGTCCGCAGGCGCTGAACGCGCTCAATTCGACCGTGCTCGCCGAGCTGATCGCCGCTTTCGCCGCTTACGATGCGGACGGGGGCCAGCGCTGCCTCGTCCTCACCGGCTCCGACAAGGCCTTCGCCGCCGGCGCCGACATCAAGGAGATGGCCGACCAGGGCTTCGCTTCGATGTACAATGCCAATTTCTTCCAGGGCTGGGAGCGGGTCACCGCGACCCGCAAGCCGTGGCTCGCCGCGGTCGCCGGCTATGCGCTCGGCGGCGGCTGCGAGGTGGCGATGATGGCCGATTTCATCATCGCCGCCGACACCGCCAAATTCGGCCAGCCCGAGATCAAATTGGGCGTCACCCCCGGCATGGGCGGCTCGCAGCGCCTCACCCGCGCGGTCGGCAAGGCCAAGGCGATGGAGATGTGCCTGACCGGGCGGATGATGGACGCCGCCGAGGCGGAGCGCTCCGGCCTGGTCGCCCGCGTCGTCCCTGCTGCCGATTTGCTCGCCGAGGCCTTGAAGACCGCCGAGGCGATCGCCGGCATGGCGCCGCTCGCCGCGATCGCCGCCAAGGAGATGGTCAATGCCGCCTTCGAGACCGGCCTCGCTTTGGGCATCAACTTCGAGCGCCGCCTGTTCCACGGCCTGTTCGGGACCGACGACCAGAAGGAAGGGATGAGCGCGTTCGTGGACAAGCGCCCGGCGGAGTGGAAGGGAAAGTAGCCGTCATTCCAGCGAAAGCTGGAATCCCACTTCCTTGAAGGCAAAAAGATTCCAGCTTTCGCTGGAATGACGAAAAGAGGTTCGGACAATGGCACGCATCGCCTTCATAGGCTTGGGCAACATGGGTGGCGGCATGGCCGCGAACCTCGCCAAGGCGGGCCACGAGGTGCGCGCTTTCGATCTCGTAGAAGAGGCGCTCGCCCGCGCCGAGGCGCGCGGCGCCAAGCGCGCCGCCTCCGCCGAAGCTGCGGTCACGGACGCCGAAGCCGTCATCACCATGCTCCCGGCGGGCAAGCACGTCCGCGACGTCTATGAGAGCTCGGTCATCGGCCAGGCGCCCGTTTCGGCGATTCTGATCGACTGCTCGACGATCGACGTCGCCACCGCCCGCGAGGAGACCGAGAAGGCGGCCGCCGCCGGCTACGCGATGGTCGACGCGCCGGTCTCGGGCGGCATCGCCGCGGCCGAGGCGGGCAGCCTCACCTTCATGGTCGGCGGCACCGACGAAGCGTTCGCGCGCGCCCGGCCTTATCTTGAGGCGATGGGCAAGGCGGTGATCCACGCCGGCGCGCCCGGCGCGGGCCAGGCCGCCAAGATCTGCAACAACATGCTGCTCGGCGCCTCGATGGTCGCGACCTGCGAGGCGTTCGTGCTGGCGCGGAAGCTCGGCCTCGATTTGCAGACCTTCTTCGACATCTCCTCGAAAGCTTCGGGCCAGTGCTGGTCGATGACGAGCTATTGCCCGGTCCCCGGCATCGGCCCCGAAACCCCCGCCGACCGCGACTATGAGGGCGGCTTCGCGGCGGCGCTGATGCTCAAGGACCTCCGGCTCGCGATGGAAGCGGCGCAGAGCGTCGACGCCTACACCCCGATGGGCGGCGCCGCCGAGACCCTCTACGCCCGCTTCGCCGATCTGGGCGGGTCGGCCAAGGACTTCTCCGCGATCATCAAGATGATCGACGACAGCTGGCCGGCGCCCGACAAGACCGAGGCCTAGAGCCCTCTCCCATGGGGAGAGGGTTGGGTGAGGGGCTTCTGAGTCCGCGGCTGCCCTCCGACTCTGTAAACCCCCACCCTACCCTCCCCCTCAGGGGGAGGGGTTTTCCAGCACCCCCGCCACCGCCATCTTCCATCCCGCGAGCCGCGCCGCGCGCACATCGGCGGCCATCGCCGGCCGGAAGCGCTCCACCGCGCCGCGCATCGCCGCCGCTTCCTCGAGCGAGCCGAACAGGCCGGCGCCGACCCCGGCCAGCATCGCCGCGCCCAGCGCCGTCGTCTCGACGAAGGCGGGCCGCTCGACATCGAGGGCGAGCATGTCGGCGAGGTCCTGCGCCAGCCAGTCGTTCGCGGCCATGCCGCCATCGATCTTGATACATTCCCATTTGGCGCCGTCGCCGGCGAAGGCGGCCATCAAATCGTGGGTCTGGTGCGCCTGCGCCTCCAGCGCGGCGCGGACGATCTCGGCGCGGCCGGTGGCGAAGCTGAGGCCCGAGATCGCCGCCCGCGCCTCCGGCCGCCAATAGGGTGCGCCGAGCCCGGCGAGCGCCGGCACCAGAAAGACGCCGCCCGTGTCCGCCACCGAGCGGGCCAGATCCTCGCTTTGCGCCGCGGTCACGATCAGGCCGAGCGCGTCCCTCAGCCACTGGATCAGGCTGCCGGCGACGAACACCGAGCCTTCGAGCGCATAAGCGCGCTGGCCCGCCAATTGCCAGGCGACCGTCGTCAGCAGCCGGTTTTGCGAGACCGGGGCGGCCGTGCCGGTGTGGGTGAGGACGAACGCGCCGGTGCCGTAGGTCGCCTTGGTCTCGCCGGGCGCGAAACAGGCCTGGCCAATCGCCGCCGCCTGCTGGTCGCCGGCCATGCCGCAGATCGCGATCGCCGCCCCGAACAATTTCGTCTCGCCATGGCGGCCGGCGCAATCGACGATCTGCGGCAGCGCCGCCGCCGGGACGCAGAACAGGTCGATCAGGCCCGCGTCCCAGCCTCCCGCGTGGATGTCCATCAGGGCGGTGCGCGAGGCGTTGGTCGCGTCGGAAACGTGCAGCCCCCCGGTCAGCTTGAAGACCAGCCAGGATTCGACCGTGCCGATCGCGAGCTCCTCGCCCGCCTCGCGCAACGCGGGCCATTGCCGCATCGCCCAGGCGATCTTGCTGGCCGAGAAATAGGGGTCGAGCAGCAGCCCGGTCTTCGCCTGCAGCCCCGGCTCCTCGCCCGCCTGCTTGAGCCCGGCGCAGAAATCCGCCGTCCGCCGGTCCTGCCAGACGATCGCCCGCGCCAGCGGCTCGCCGGTCTTCCGGTTCCAGAAGACGATCGTCTCGCGCTGGTTGGTGATGCCGATCGCGGCGATCCGCGCCGCCCCGCCGGCCTTTTCCACCATCGCGCCCGCGCAGGCGAGGCTCGCCGTCCAGATCTCCCCGGCGTCATGCTCGACCCAGCCCGGCCGCGGATAATATTGTCTGAGCGCGCGCTGCTCGCTCCCCAGGCAGCGCCCGTCGGGCGCGAACAGCATCGCGCGCGTGCTCGTCGTGCCCGCATCGATGACGAGGATGTGTTCCGCTGCCATATTTCACGATCCTAACGTCATCCTGACGAAAGTCAGGACCCATGAACACCGAGCAGGGCTGGTTCGCGCAATCCGTGTTCATGGATGCTGAATCAAGTTCAGCATGACGGTAAGGGGTACGCCATGGACTCCTTCGATCTCCTCATTATCGGCGGTGGCAGCGCCGGCGCGGCTTGCGCATTCGGCCGCGTCAGGAGATCCTGCCGATGAGAGGGGGTTCGATCATGCGGATGACGGCGCTTCGAACAATGATGGCCGGCGCATGCGTGGCGGGCCTGGGCGGGATGGCGCTCTTCCCGCCGCAGGCGCTGGCGCAGCCCGGCATGCAGTCCGTCCTCGAGCTCGAGGGGTCGCCGCTGGCGGTATCGCCGCGGGAATTGTCGGCGCTCACGGCCCTCGGCAATGCGCTCACCGCGACCCCGGGCGTGCAGGATGCCGCCCTGGCGGCGGCCCGCGACGCGGCGGTCAGCCCCGACGCGCGCTATGCGCTTGCCCGCTACCAGCTCGAGATCGGCCGGCAGCGCAACGATAACGGCCTGCGCGCGCAGGCGCTGGATGAACTGATCGCCAGCCGCCGCACGCCGCGCGCAAGGCTCGCCTCCTATCTCGGCCTTCGCGGCGGGATCGCCTTCCAGCTTCGCGATTTCGCGACGGCCGGGACGCTCTGGGCGCGCCAGCTGGAGCTGCAGCCGAACGACGCCGACGTGCTCGCGAACCTGGCGCAGGTCCGCCAGGCGCAGAACGATCCCGGTGGGGCCGCGGACCTTCTGGAGCGCGCCGTCGCCGCGCGCGCCGCCTCCGGCCGGCCGGCCTCGGAAAGCTGGTACCGCCAGCGGCTGAGCGTCGCCTCCCGGGCAGGGCTCGCAGGGCCCGGCGCCGCCGCCGCGCACCAGCTCGTCAGCGCCTATCCGACGCCGGAGAACTGGCGTTTCGCCCTGGTCCTGTATCGGCAGCTCGTCGCGCCGCAGGGCGACTTCGAGATCGATCTGCTCCGGCTGACCCGCGCCGTCGGCGCCTTGTCGCGGGCGAGCGAATATCAGCGCATGGCGCAGCTCCTCAACCAGGCGGGGGCGGCGGCCGAAGCCAAAAAGGTGCTCGACGAGGGCCTCGCGCGCGGGCTCATCACTGCCGGCGAGTCGCCGACGCGCGAGATCATCGCCGAAGTCGACCGCGCCGTCCCGCGCGAGCGCGTCCGGCTCGCGGCCCCGCTTGCGCTGGGCGTGGCGGAGTCGCTGGTTGGGGCCCGCCGCTACGACGAAGCGATCGCGCTCTACCGCGCCGCGCTCGCGCGGCCGGCCGTCAATGCCGCCGAGTTGAACACCCGCCTCGGCATGGCGCTGCTCCTGGCCGGCCGGGCGGCCGACGCCGAAGCGGCGTTCCGCCTGGCGGCGGCCGACACCGCCCCGGCGACGCAGCCGGGCCGCTACGCCGACCTCGCTTCATTCTGGCTCGCCTGGCTGGCGCAGCGGCCCGCCACCCCCTGAGGCGCATGGACAGCTTCGACCTCCTCATCGTCGGCGGCGGCATCAACGGCGCGGCGATCGCCCGCGATGCGGCGGGGCGCGGGCTCGACCTGCTCTTGGTCGAGAAGGACGACCTCGCCTCCCACACCAGCTCGGCCTCGTCGAAGCTGATCCACGGCGGCCTGCGCTACCTCGAGCAGTTCGAGTTCAAGCTGGTGCGCGAGGCGCTGCACGAGCGCGAGATCCTGCTCAGGACGGCGCCGCATGTCGTCCACCCGCTGCGCTTCGTCCTGCCCGACCCGCCCGGCGGGCGGCCGTTCTGGATGCTGCGCGCCGGATTGCTGCTCTACGATCTCCTCGCCGGGCGCGGCAGCCTGCCGCGCTCGCGCACCGTGAAAGGGGGCGACCCCGCGTTGAAGCCGGGTTTCAAGTTCGCCGCTTATTGGGACGCCTTCGTCGACGATGCCCGCCTCGTCGTCTTGAACGCGCTCGACGCGGCCGAGCGCGGCGCCGAAATCGCCACCCGCACCGAATTCATCTCCGCCCGCCGCGACGGCGATGCCTGGGCCGCGCAGCTGTCGGGCGGCCGCGCCGTCCGCGCCGGGATGATCGTCAACGCCGCCGGCCCCTGGGTCGCCGAGGTCCTGAAACGGCGCCTCGGCGCCGAGACGGCGAGCGCCGTCCGCCTCGTCAAGGGCAGCCACATCCTCGTACCGGCGCTCTGGCAGGGCGACCAGGCCTATATCCTCCAGCAGGAAGCGGACGGCCGCATCGTCTTCGCGCTTCCCTATGGCGAGCACAGCCTGATCGGCACCACCGACGTCCCCGTCGACCGCCCCGAGGAGGCAATCGTCTCTGCGCAAGAGGTCGCCTATCTCTGCGCCGCCGCCAATGCCTATTTCGTCAGGCAGACGGCGCCGGCGGACCTGATCTGGTCCTATGCCGGGGTGCGCTCGCTCTACGACGACGGCGCGGCGCAGGCGAAGGACGTCACCCGCGAATATCGTCTCGAGCGCGATCCCGCGCCCGGCCCGGCCTTGCTCTCGGTGTTCGGCGGCAAGATCACCACCGCCCGCGCGCTCGCGCTCGAGGCGCTCGACTGCTTAAGCGTCGGCGGCCTCAAGTTCACCACCCACGCCTCGCTTCCCGGCGGCAACGTCTCGGCGGCGTTCAACGCCCGCCTCGACGCGCTCGCCGCCTGGCTCCCCGCGCCGCTGCTCCGCCGCCTCGCTCATGCCTACGGCACCCGCCTCGAGGCCCTGCTCGGCGACGCCGCATCGCTCGCCGACCTCGGCCGCGACTTCGGCGCCGGCCTCTACGAAGCGGAGGTGAGGTACCTGGTCGACGTCGAGTTCGCCCGGACGGCGGAGGACATCCTCTGGCGCCGCACCAAGCTCGGCCTGGCGATGACGGAGGCGGAGCAGGCGAACCTGGCAGCCTGGCTCCAAAGCCCTCCCCCTTGATGGGGGAGGGTTTGGGTGGGGGTGAACGCCTCCATCCGCGCGGGCCTCCAAGGTTCGCCCCACCCCTAACCCTCCCCATCAAGGGGAGGGGGAACAGTCCCAGCCGCGCCCGATGCCGGTCCGCCTGATCCCCGCCCGCCGGCCATCGCAAGGGCCGTCGTCACCGCTCAGCTCTGAGATCCGCGGCTGCAGATCTGCGACGTCACTGCGGGACGGGCGTTGCGGCCAATGGCGTTGAGCCGGTCGCGGATGAAGGTGAGGCACGCGCTCTTGCTGGTCGCATCCTGGCGCAGATCGCGGTTGTTCAAAAGCTGTTCGAGGCGAACGATATACTGAGTGAGTTGCTCTCCCGCCTGTTGCGCAGCGACCAGCCGCGCATAAGCGAGCACGATTCGGTACAGGCCGAGGCCCGTCTCCAGGGGATTATCGCCGATTGCGGCGGGAATAGCGTAAAAGGTAAAGCTGCCGGATTGGGCCGACCCGACCGTGATCGTGGTGTGGGTCACCAGGCGTTGGCCGCTGTAGGAAGCCGAGGTTCCCCACATCACGGCCATCGGCGGTGCCCGCCCCTGCAACAGCGCCTGCACGGCATTTTCGTCGACGATGGTCGGCGGTCTGCCAGGAGGCCCCGGGTAGCGAAGAATAACCCCGACGCCGTTCGGCTGGCTGTTCACCAACGTCTGGAGGTCCTCGACGGCCTGGGCGGCCGTGCGGCGACCGCCGCCGACGACTGAAAAACTGCCGACGATGATGAAATTGGCGCTCCTGCCGTCGGCGGCGTGCGCCGGATCGGCGGGGACCGCGGCGAGCAGCATGGCGATCGAGGCCGCTAATTGTAAGGCGTGCAGGCGCATGCGTCCCCCGCATAGCTTGGCCGATTCGACAGGCGGTCGACTCCGACGGCGACAGCGATCCAGCAATGGCCGTGAGACTCCTCAGGCGTAAAGAACTCGCCGCCGAGATCGTTGGCATATGGCAGATCGTCTGTTTCACCGGGGTCGGATTGGCGAGCATCATCGGTGAATGAGTTGCGAAGGCCGCGCGTGGGGATCGGGTCCCATCCTTGGTCGGTCAGTTTCCAGAGGCTTGGGGCCTCGAGCGTTGCCGCCGTGCCACCGCGGTTGACCGTTTGGAGCAGGATGTTGTTCCAGTGACACTCGGCGAGCTTCGCGTGGACGTTGGCGGGCAGATAAGAGTGTAGATAGGCGGCCGTGGCTCCCGCTCCCACAGGCAGGGCCAGGATGGCCGCGATCGTGCCCGGCGAGCGGGGAACGAAGCGGTGCCAGCCCTGGTAAGCCCCGCACGCGCATTTCACAGTGCCCGGCGGGACGGGCTTGCCGCATTCCCGGCACTTCCGCCCGGCGCCGGCGCTCCCGGCCGCAGCGTCCGCGGAGTCGCCCTGGTTCGCGTCTTGGTCGGCCATCGTCTGCTTGCCCCTGGCAACGGGAGGACGGACGCACGCTACAAGTCGATTCGCGGCTCATTCTACTCCAAACGACGCGGCCCGCCAGCTTTACGGGCCGATGCTCAAATTCCGCGGCACTTCAATTCGATGCATTGCCTCGGCATTTTCGATCGGAATGCCAAGATGTCGCTGAAGAAAGTCACCCAACGCGGGTAGAACATCCAGGCCTTCGCTGGTAATTTCGGCGGCGGGAACGACGGGAGGGAATGAAATGGCTTTCGGACCGCGCGGATCGTCCAACATCGGAATACGGGCGGCGATGACAATGCTGCTGCCCGGGCTCCCGGCGATGGCTGCCGCGGCGGCCTCCCAGCCGCCGGTGATGCCGCCGGTGATGCCGCCAATAGTGCCGTCCGCGGCGATAATGACGGACCGCGAGCAGCGGACGGCGACTCCCGCCGGGCCGCCGGCGGCGGCCTCGAGCCAGCGCGCCGCCGCGCCCGAGGCGCCGGCTGCGCCGGCGCTCCAGGTCGGTGCGCCGCCCGCCAGCTACACGCTCGATGCCAGCGACTCGACCGAAAGCTCATTCTATTATGACTCCTATCGCCTCCGGCTGGGGCAAGACGAGGCGGTCCGTATCGATATGGATTCGCCGCACTTCGACACCGTCCTCGAAATCATCGGCCCGCAAGGCGGCGAGGTGCTCGGCAGCAACGATGATTCGACCAGCGACTCGCTCAATTCGCGTCTCTACTTCACCGCGTCGGCCGCCGGGGACTATCTCGTCCGCGCGCGCGGTTTCCGGCTTTCCGACATCGGCGATTATCGCCTGGCGGTGGTTCGCATGCCTTCGCCGCCGCGGCTGCTGCCAATTCCGCAGCGGCAGGGGATGGAAGAGACCGAGCAGGGTAACCGCCCGACTGGCCAGTGGGCTGGATCGGTCACCGGGAGCTTGGGCGATTCCAGCCCGGTCATCGATGAAAGCCGCCGGTTCGGCGACGACTACCGCTACGCGCGTTATGCGTTCCGCGGAGAGGCTGGCGATCATGTCGTGATTACCATGACGTCGGCCGCGCTCAACGCCCGTCTGCGGCTGATCGCGGGCGACTATTCGGCGATCGGCGCATCCGCGGGCAACGAGCAGCCGTCCGCAGCCGCCGGCGGCGAGCATCGGGCCATTCTCTCCGCCGACTTGCCGTTCGCGGGAGAATATGTCGTCTGGGCCGAAGGCCGGCCGACCGAATCGGGTCCGTTTCGGCTGTACCTGGAGCGCACGGAGGCAGGCGCCCGGGCGAACACGCCCCCTCCCAGCCGCGACCTTTCGCTGGGCGAAATCCCGACTTTGGACGTCCGCACTCGCGCGAGCGGCATCCTCGGTCCCGGCGCAGGCGAAATGCTGCGGGGCGACGGATCGGGAGAGGTCGATTTCTTCTACCAGATGTACCGGCTTCCGGTCATCCTGGGTCATGATCTGACCGTCGATGTAACCGCAGGCTTCTTCGTCGCGATCGAGGCGGGCGTCGATTCCCCGGTCGGCTTCGCGGTCGGGCAAATGTCGACGCCATCGACCGGCGTGGTGCGGCTGGTCCTTCAACCGACCCACACCGGAGAGATCCTCATTCGCGTGCGAACTTTGGGGGCCGGCAATGGCGGTTACATCATTTCCGTTGCGGACGGCGCGCAGCCCCCGCCGCCGGCGAGCTGAGCTAACAATTTCCCGCGGCTAATTGTTAGGATGTACGCGCCCGGCTCCTGCCGAACCGAATCAAGCGGTGAGCGCCGTCAGGCCTCTTCGAGCTCTTCCTCGCCCATCACCGGCCCCGAATCGAGCCCCTTGGCGGCGGGGTCGCGGTCGACCAGCTCGATGATCCCGAGCGGGGCCGCGTCGGAGGCGCGGATGCCGGCCTTGACGACGCGGGTATAGCCGCCGGCGCGTGTCGCGTAGCGCTTGGCGAGGACGTCGAACAGCTTGACCAGCTGGGCATCGTCGAGCAGCCGCGCATGCGCCAGCCGGCGGTTGGAGAGGCCGCCTTTCTTGGCGAGCGTGATCAGCTTCTCGACATAGGGCCGAAGCTCCTTGGCCTTGGGCAAGGTGGTGGTGATCTGCTCGTGCTTGATCAGGGCGGCGGCCATGTTGCGGAACAGGGCGGCGCGGTGCGATGAGGTGCGGCCCAATTTCCGGCCGCCGACGCGATGGCGCATGATATCGTCTTCCTTGTTCGTCCCGGGGCCGTGTCAGGCACCCCGGGCCAGGCGGTCATGACGGGGGACGGCCCAAACCCCGAAACAGCAATGCGGGCTCAAGGCCCGCCGCTTGGGCGCGCCAAAGCGGATCGGGGGTGCAAAGTCAAGCGCCTCGCGCCCGCGCCGGCCGCCGCTGGCGGGTCAGGCGCCGGCCGCCGCGACCGTCACGGCCGGTGGTGCGTCGCCGCCGGCACCCGCAGCACCGGCACCCGCACCACCGGGCAGGCCCGGCGGACATAGTGCCACTGGGGGCGCCGCAGCACGATGCCCTGCTGGCAGATGTTGATCCCGCCGGCCCGGATCCCGGTGCCCGAGATCCACCGGCCGATCGCCGGCCGCGGATTGGCCGCGGTGATATCGTAGAGCGCGGCGCCCGATTGCACCATCAGGCAGCCGTGCTCGACGCCGGCCCTGACGCAGCCGTTGAACGGCTGCTGCGCCGGCCCCGACGCCGCCACCGAGGACCCGATCAGGGACAGAAGGACAGGAACGGCAAAGACGTGAGGCCTCTTTTTCATGATCCCACCTTTCGAGTCGCGAGGCAAAGACGATGGCACAAGCGAAGCGGAATGAACATCGCCCCGATCTTGTTTCGCGACCGGCCCGGCCTGGACTTGCCGACCGAATCGAAGATGACCGCGGGTCAACCCTCGCCATCCCGGCGATACGCGTTGCCGCGGAACGTGATTGGAAGGGGCGCGGAGCCCGAAGGACCCATCCCCCGCCCCGCGCGTTCTAATCCATGTTAAAGCTGTTGGGCGCCACGGCCTAGGCGACGCGCGCGCCCGGCAGGGGTGGGGCGGCCTAGGCCGTCCCGCCCTACCGCCTCGCCCCGCCCGCGTCCGCGCGGTCGGATGAGCGAGGCCCGCCGGCCTCGACCGCATCCTCCTCCCCGGCGAACAGCCAGGCCTCGGCGGCCTTCGGGTCCTCGAAGCAGCGGCCGTCGCGGCCGATGAGGGCGCGCATCAGCTGGCTGCGCGCCAGCGTCGGGCTGGCGACGAAGGCGAGGCGGCGCGAGCGAAGAGCCGGGTCGGCGAGCACCAGGTGGAACGCGGCGACGGTGTCCTGCGGCTGGATCTTGATCGCGCGGATGTCGGTCAGCGTCAGGTGGCGATTGGGGCCGCAGGCGAGCCGCGCGTGCGCCTCGGCCCGCGCCGCGACGAAGCGCGCGACGCTGGCCGGCAGGAACAGGCCGGCCATTGTGATCCGGACCAGATCGCGCGAGCGATCGACGTCGAAGGAGAAGCTGGCGTCCATCGCGCCGCGTTAGCGTGGCGTGCCTACGGGAGGCTTAATCCGGGTCGCCGTATTTCTACCTGCCCCTCAGCGCAGCGGGGCGGTCCCTGTCGCTGATTCCATCTCGCCTCCATAACGAAAACGTCGCATGACCGCGCTTCACGACTCTTGGGGAGGACATCATGGGCACACCACCGGGCGGCACCATCCAGGCGATCGCGGCGGCGCGGCAAAGCGGCAAACGCGGCGCCTGCCTGTTCACGCTCGACGACAACGGCGCCTTGTCGTTCACCACCCAGGAAACGCCGGGCGGCCCGTGGCAGGTCTGGCAGGGGCCGGGCTTCGGCGGTCAGGCCGCGCCCGGCACGGCGCTCGCCTGCGCCGGCCAGAACGACGGCACGCTGATGCTCGTCCTGCTCGATTACAAGGGCATGGTGTGGACGATGGAGCAGGACAAGCCGGACGGCGACTGGGGCTTCTGGCAGGGGCCGGGCGTGGCGGGGCAGAAATATTCGTTCAAGGCGATCGCCGCCGGCGAGCAGAGCGGCGCCCGCGGCATCCAGCTGTTCGCCGCCGACGACATGGGCGTGCGCTGGTCCTGCTACCAGATGAATCCGGGCAAGGACTGGAGCGGCTGGACCAACGCTTTGCCCAATCTGGCGGGCGGCCCGCGGACGGAAGGGGGGCCGGCCTGGGCGGTGGGCGAGGTCGCGCTCGGCGGCCAGAACAATGGCTGCCTGATGCTGATCGAGGAAGGGTCGGGCACGCTGATGGGGACCGTGCAGACCAGCCCGGGCGGCGCCTGGCAAGGCGGCCAAGGCCTCAACCCTGAAGGCCCGCAGGTCAACGGCATCTGCGCCTGCGAGCAGGGCGGCAGCCGCGGCATCCAGGTCTGGGGGCTCGATGCGAACGGCGCGGTGCAGACCGTGTTCCAGGACACGGCCGGCGGCGTCTTCGATCCCTGGCAGGCGTTCCTCCCCGGCCAGCCCGCCCCGTTCGTGCGGATCGCCGCCGCCGGCCAGAACAATGGCTGCACGATCTTCTTCGGCGTCACCATTCCGGGCGAGCTCTGGGCGGTCTCCCAGACGGCGCCGGGCGGCGGCTGGGACCGCTGGGCTCAGCTCCCCGTCCCGGGCCAGACCGAGCGGGACCGGCTCGGCACCGAATTGTAGGCGTGGGACAGTCGGGGGACAGTCACCTCACTGTCCCCCGACTGTCCCCTAGCGCAGCTTGGCGATCTTGAGCCCGTCCGCCTTGGCGCGGTCGCGGATCGATTCCTCGCTGCGGGTCAGCGCCCGGGCCAGCGCCTTCAGCGCCATCCCCTTGCCGGCGAGCAGGTGCAATTTGCGGATCTCGTCCGCCGTCCACGCCTGCCGGTGCCGCTCGAACCGCTCCGCCATCTTCGCATCGCTCCTCTCGCGCGCCCGTCCTACAGCCTGCGGATGCGCGGCTCCAGCGCCGCCGGCCTTGTTCTGGCTGGCCCTGCTCGGCGCCACCCTGGCCTGCGACGGCGGCCGCTGCGGCTGAGGGCCGTCCCTCAGGCCGACTTGCGCTTTCCCTTGCCGGCATGCCGCTCAGCGATCGGCCGCATGCCGTCCTTGGTAAGCACCCCGGTCGCCGGCCGGATCACCTTGCCGCCGATCGAGAATTGGGCCTGTTCGAACATTTCGTCCGTCCATTCCGGCGCATCGTCGGGATCAACCCACTCGCGATCGGTGTCTGGCTTTCTCTCGGTCATTCGACTTCCTCAGCGAGATCACGTGACGATCATCTCCTCGCCACGTCCATATCACAATCACCTGGCGCCCGCCTAACAGGCCATAGGTGGTCCAGCGGACTTCGCCATAGTCATGCCTTTTGTCCTGGAACGTGTAGACGGGCCCCTCGAAGATCGTTTCCGCCTCGGCGAAGTCGAGCCCGCGCTCACGCAGCGTCCGCTCGCGCTTGGCCGGGTCGAAGGCGAGCCCCATAGCCGCAAGCCTGTTCCCTGCGCGAATTGCGAAAACCGTGCATTCTCTCTTATCATATTTCGCTAAGCGATGGAAAGGTGTCGGCTTGTAATGGGCGGGGCCGGTGCCGGCGAGCTGGAGGGGCTTGGGCCCCTCCCCTTCATTCGCAAGGCGACGTGCTTGGCGTTCAAGACGATGTCGAGCCTGCCCCGGCGCAGGCCGGGGTCCTCGCGCACGCCGAACAGGCTGCTGAACGGCGCCCTGGAGCGAGGACAAGAGCACGCGCCTCAGCGAATTGCCGAGCGTCAGCCCGAAGCCGCGCTCGAGCGGCTCGGCGACGAAGGTCGCCTTGCGGCGGGAAGTAGTCCCAATCGCCGGCCCATGCTAAGGCTTCCACGACCGCGAGTGCGGGACGGCACGGGGGGGGCGGGCGCTGGCAGCCCCAGGGGAACGGGCCATGGGAATCGCTATCAAGGTCGCTGCATTGCGATTGGCTTCGCTTTCTCTCGCTCTCGCTCTCTTCGTTTTCGGCAGCGCGCTCTCGGCGCAGGCTTATGTCGATCCTCCGCCCAATGTCCTGATGGACGAGAATGGGGTCAACCTCGCCAACGGCAGCATGCACTACCAGCTGTTCCACACCCTTCCCGCCGTCGACCCCGCTTTGCCGCCCTTCACGCGTCACTGGATGGGATCAGGCTGGCGCGACTCGATGATGATGACGCTGACCGTCGACCTCTCCGCAACCGTTTATACCGTCGGTATCGGCACCTCTTCCCAACGCTTCTCGACCTCGAATGGGACGACATTCGGGGCCCATGACGGCGCGACCCTGGCCTGGGATGCGGCGACGGGCCATTACCTCTACACCGACTCCTCGGGCACGATCTATCACTTCGACCCCGCCGGCTTCGGCAGCGTCCAGGCCGACCACCGCGTCCTTGCGCGCGCCACCCGGATCGTCTTCCCCTCCGGCGCCACCATCACGCTGACCTATCAGACGAATGTCTTCTGCACCGCCAATTGCATCTACACCACGGCCGCCCGCCTCCAGGACGTCAGCAGCTCGAACGGCTTTTCCTTCCACTTCCAATATGCGTCCGACGCAACGGGCTCGGGCACCGCGTGGGCATGGCAGCGCCTGACCAAGGTGACGCGGTACAACAGAGCGGTCGAGACCTGCGATCCGGCCGCGAATTCCTGCACGTTCGCCAATCCCTGGCCCTCGATCGAGTACGGCGAGTCCAACGTCTCGAACTTATGGACCGAGACCGAAACCAATTCGGCCGGCGAAACCGCCCAGTTCGTGCGGATGACCCGCAACTACCTGATCTCGACGCGACGGCCGGGAAGCGCGACGAACGACATGACCGTCACCTTGAACAGCGACCTCGTCGGTCAAATCGTTCGGGACGGCAGGACCTGGGTCTACAATTTCGTGCAGACGTGGGCATGCTGCGGCCTTTGGACCATGACCGCCACCGTGAGCCGCCCCGGCGGCGGCCAGATTCAGACGGTCGCGTACGAACTGTCCGGGCTTCCGATCTCGGTTCGCGACGAGTTCGGCCGAACCACCTATTACACGTACGACGCGATGAACCTTACCGACATCGCCTACCCGGCCGGTAATGCCGTGCACTATACCTACGATGCCCGCAGCAATCAGACCAGCCGGACGCTGGTCGCCAGCATCCAGGGCACGCCTCCCGACATCGTCACGTCGGCCAGTTTTGACCCGGTCTGTTCCAATCGGGTCACCTGCAATCGCCCGAACAGCACCACCGATGCCAATCAAAACACGACCGATTATGCCTACGATCCCGTCCATGGCGGCGTGCTGACGGAGACGCTGCCGGCGCCGACGCCGGGCACCGTGCGCCCGCAGACGCGCTATCAATATGCGCAGCTCCAGGCCTATTTCAAAAACAGCGGCGGATCGATCGTCGCATCGGGCGTGCCGACCTGGCTGCAGACCGGCAGCTCGCGCTGCCGGACGCTGGCGAGCTGCGCCGGCAGTGCCGACGAGGCAAAGACCGCCATCGACTTCGGGCCGCAGAGTGCCGGCACCGCCAACAATCTGCTGCCGGTCGCATCCAGCGCCGCCGCCGGAGACAACAGCCTCGTCGCCGCGACCACGACGAGCTACGACCCGAACGGCTGGCGACTGACCGAGGATGGGCCGCTGGCGGGCGCGGCGGACACCTCGCGCTTCCGCTACGACGTCATCGGCCGGCTGATCGGTATCGCCGGACCGGACCCGGACGGGGCCGGATCGCTCCCCAACCGGGCAGTTCGGACGACCTACAATGCCGACGGCCGGCCGACGCTCGTCGAGCAGGGGACCGTCGCCGGTCAGTCGGACGCCGCCTGGGCCGCCTTCTCGAGCCTGCAGCAGCAAGGGATCGGCTATGACGCGGCGGGGCGGAAAGCGACCGAGACGCGCGCGTCCGGCGGTGCCACCTTTGCCCTGACGCAGTTCAGCTACGACGCCGCCGGACGACCGGAGTGCGCCGCGGTGAGGATGAACGCCGCCGCCTTCGGCTCGCTGCCGGCTTCCGCCTGCACGCTGGGGACGACCGGAAGCTTCGGCCCGGACCGGATCGTCAGGCGCTCCTACGATATCGCCGGCCGGCTCCTCCAACTGCGCAGCGCGGTCGGCACGGCGGAGGAAGGCGCGGACGAGACGAGGACCTATACAGGCAGCGGCATGGTCGAGACGATTGCCGACGGCGAGGGCAACCTCACCACCTACGGCTATGACGGCCTCGATCGGCTGACGACGACATGGTTTCCCGTGGCGGCCCAGGGCGCGGGCGCAAGCTCGACCACGGATTATGAGCTGCTCGGCATGGACGCGGCGGGCAACATCGTGTCGCGCCGGCGGCGCGACGGCACCAGCATCGGCTACACCTACGATGCGCTGAACCGCGTCATCTTCAAGGACATACCGGCCGGCGCCTATTGGGAGTTCGACATCACCTACACCTACGACAATCTCGGCCATCTGCTGTCCGCGGCCGACCCCTATGTCACCATGGGCCACGGCTATGACGCGCTCGGCCGGCAGGTCTCGGAATCCAGCAATCTCGGCAGTGAGACGATGAGCTACGATCTCGCCGGCCGGCTGACCCGGCTGACCTGGCACGACTCCTTCTATGTGGACTACGACCATCTGGTCACCGGCGAGGTGAGCGCGA